>Ga0209376_1000007_pt1 | contig 244216 bp, 199 predicted proteins | sample GraSoiAngelo_134_FD_185891 | JGI IMG/M metagenome (GOLD analysis project Ga0209376, IMG submission 185891) | Grasslands soil microbial communities from the Angelo Coastal Reserve, California, USA - 14_0929_05_30cm (SPAdes) (version 2) | ecosystem: Environmental > Terrestrial > Soil >... | reverse complement strand
CCGGCAGTCTGACAACTTTACTGGAAGAAGTCAGCCGCTTGCTCAACGCTTATGCGTCTGCCATTCTGGCTTCTGAATCCTGACTGCTGACTTCCATATCCCGCAGGGATATCAAGGGCGAAGCCCTTGCCTAGTTGGAGGCGTTTGCTCGAGGGCGCAAACCCGCGCGAACCTGCCCGAGCAGTTGCCCCAGCCGCGTGGTATCGCATGGCGCGCCGCCGAAACGCGCCTGCACATAAAGACGGGTGAATTCCTCGACCGCTGGAGCAAGCTGCGGCACGTTCACGGCTGCGGCAAATTCGAGGGGTGTTTGCGTTTCCTCCCGCAACAATCCGCGCCGCGCCAGAATTCTCAGCAATTCGCCATAGAGCTTCGAAGCCAGCTTGGGATCCGAGCTCCCGGACTTGGCCGCGTGGATGCGAAGAAACAGGCGAACCCGCCGAACCACTTCTGAGGGCACCTTGTAGCGTAAAGCCAGGAGTAGCAGCACCAGCGCGACCGGCAGCAGGTAGCCCAGCGCGCCATGCCGGATCTGCCACGATTTCAGCCAGCGCTTTCCTTCCTCTTGCTTTTGCCCGAACCACGTTCGCGCAGATTCTCCCCAATTTCTCGAACTGCGCTGCAGATTTTGCGCCAGCGCCACTTGGTGCGCGAAGTCGTAACCAATCACCCAATCACTCCAGGTGACCTGCAGCCAATCGATGTACAGTCCCAGCCGCGTCAAAAATCCTTTTCCACTTTCGAGGTTGGACGGCGTCGGATCGAAAACTTGCCAGCCATCACCGGGGAAATACACCTCCACCCAGCTATGCGCATCGCTCGCCCGCACAATGTAGTCGCCGGCCAGGTCATTGTATTCGCCAGGAAGGAACCCATTCACTTCGCGCGAAGGAATGCCGAGTGTGCGCAGCATGATGGCCATGGCCGAAGCAAAATATTCGCAGTGTCCCGCGCGCGCCTCGAAAAGGAAGTGCGCCAGGGGATCCCGGCCTGGTTTTCCGGTCAGGTTCAGCGTATACGAGTAGCTCGTCCGCAAGTAGCTCTCGATGCGCACAGCCTTGTCGAACGGGGTCGCAGAATTTTTTGTGATCTCGCGGGCCAATTCCGGAATGCGCCGGTCAAGCCGCGCGGGAAGCTGCAAATAGGTTGAAGTAATGTCGTTCGGGTAGGCCAGCGGAGCGGCGCGGAGTTTCGCCGCATGGCGCGGAGGCAAACGCGAAACACCGATGTATCGTATGGCCGCGAAGTTGCGAAATGGATTTTTCAGCGTATCCGTGGTGTCCGTATCAAGATAGTTCCGCTGCGATGCGGCAAACGAATTCGCCGTTCCGCCGCTGAAGTTTCCCTGTAGCGACAAGAATCTTCCCGGAACGAAAATCGCATCCGTGGCTACCGGCTCGAGGAAAACGGTGTAGCGGACCGTCTGTCCGAGAGTGTTCTCGTTCTTTGCCGTTTGCGGCGAGCGAATCCAGCCATCCCCGCCTGGCTCAAGCCTTTGCGGCCTGACCGCGCCGGAACTCCAGCGTTTTCCGTCAAACTTCGCCAGTGCGATGCCTCGCCACCGCAACCATTCGTATCCAATCGGCTCGCCGGTCTCTACGCGCATGACCAATGCCTTGCTTTTCTTGATTTCTCCAATCTGACCCAGCTCAACATCCTCGGTGAAACCGGTCATGAGCGACGGACTGAGGCTGGCGCGTCCGAGGTAGCCGGCGTTGAATCGCGGAAAGAAGAAGAAAAACGCGCCTCCCAAAAGAATGGCGCCCACGGCCACGCTGAGAGACGCAAGGCTTAGAGCGCGATTGAGGTGCCGCTCCGTTTCCCGCCGCACCGGGGCTGGCGAAACGGCTCCCACGGCTCCGCGCCGCAATTCCATGCCGATAAGCGTGGAAACTCCGGACAGAAGGAAAAAGAAAAATAGAGTCAGGAACAGCGTGTCGACGGTCAGAATCGCAGCCGCCAGAATCGCGGCAAAGGCCAGCATGCTGAGAAAAAGCGCGTCGCGATCCGACGCCGCGCTGTAAAACCGGATCAACATGGCGACGATTAGGAAATGTACCACCGCCAGCAGCAAGACGAAAAGAGGCGGACTCGAAGCGCCGGCAAGAAAAAAGCGTGATAGAAACATGGCGTCCACGGGGAAGAAGCCGAGATACGCCACCAGGCACCAGGTGGCGGCGCGGTGGGACAGCTCGGCAGGCCGCCCGTGCCACCAGCGGTAGCCCTTATACAGCGCAGCGAGCGGGGCAACCAGCGAAGTGAACCCATCGAGTTTGTCGGTGCTCGCCAGTGTAAGGATGGAACTCAGAACGAGCAAGGACAGCGAGGCGCGGAAGAAACGCTCCGCGGGCCAGGCTGGTGCGGCCGGATTTGCGGCGGTAGCCATTGCCGATTTCTTATGGTAACACCGGCAAAGGCGGCTGCGGTTTCGCTCGGCGGAGAAAACACCCAAACGGATAATGCAGGAGCAGAATGCGCGGACAGTCCGTGGTGTCACGCCGAACCGAGAATCTGGCTTCGGGGTCTGTCACACATCTAGCGGCTCCTCTGCTCTGAAGCGGCGGCGAGCGCTGCCCGCGCCACCTTTCGCGTCAGGTTGGAAACGGGGAGCACCGTGATCTCGTCGAGGGGAACGCTCTCCGCGCCCTTGATGCGAGGGAGTTTCTTCACCGCGATGCGAAACGGTTCCACGGTGATCGAACGGTAGGTCACGGTATGACGCACGTTGTCCACTCGGACGAACGGCAAATGCCCGTTCTGATTTTGAATTTGCAGCTTACGCAGATGACCGCGCAGTTTCACGACGGGATCGCCGTTGACCGAGACGGTCGGGAAATGCCACAGGTTGGAAGCGAGCGTCGGAACATAATCCACCAGCTGTTCGGTGTTTCGCTGTTCCGGCGGAGGTAGCAGAAGCGTCTGCCCGCGTTCGTCGGCAAAAACTGCCGCTGCCAGACGAATGTCCACGGTTGCCCGTTTCTTCCGCTTTTCCGGGAGAAGATCCGCGATGCCCTGCTTGCGCCCTTCGCAGAATTGCGCAACGGGGCAGAGAAGACACTGCGGCGATCTTGGCGCACAGAGCGTGGCGCCCAGCTCCATCATGGCCTGGTTCCAATCGCCGGGTGATTTCGTGTCCAGATAGGCGTCCGCCGAGTTCTGTAACTTCTGCCAGCGCCGCCGAGCGCGCAAATCTCCGCGAACGGCCCCAAGACGCGCCATCACGCGTGCGACGTTGCCGTCGAGCACCGCATGCTTCTGCTCGAACGCGATGCTCAAAATCGCCGCAGCTGTGTAATTGCCAACTCCCCGCAGTCCCAGCACCTCTTCCCGCCGCGACGGAAATTCGCCTCCGTGTTCTGCGACGATTTGCTGCGCGGCCTTCTGCAGGTTGCGCGCGCGGCGGTAATAACCAAGGCCGGACCACAGCCGCAGCACTTCTTGTTCCGGCGCAGCGGCGAGCGCGTGGAGATTGGGGAAGCGTTCGAGAAACCGTTCGTAATAGGGAACCACCGCGGTGACACGCGTTTGCTGCAGCATGACTTCCGACAGCCACACGCGATACGGGTCGCGCGTGCGGCGCCAGGGCAGGTCGCGCTGGAAATGGCGGAACCAGGCAAGCAGGTTTCCGCGGAATGCGGCGAGGTCTTGTCCCGTGAGCATGGCGCGTCGCGAGATTCTCGCACAAGTAGCGAAGGATTCGCGCAACTATATTTTCGATCTATCGCTCTTCCTCTTCGAGGAAGACGATAAAGGAAGAACTCCAGACGGCGTGGGGGAAGAAGCCGCGCGGCTGGCTGGTGACGATGATCTTGAAAAGTTCCGGCGATGCAGCGAGCTCGGCGATGAGCTTTTGCTCGGGATCGCGCGGGAGCGGCTGTACGACGGCGAGGTGCCGAAGAATATCGAAAATGTGTTTGTCCGCCGGCGCCAGTGGCGTATCGAAGTCCAGACTGCGGAATTGCAGCATGGTATTGGCCTGATAGAAATGCCAGGCGATGTTCGCGCACAGAGCCACGGCGCGCTCGAAGCGATCGTTGAGGATTGTTGATAGCGGGTCGGCCGAGGATTTTTCGGTTGCGGCCGCCGAATGAGGATCGAGCACCAGCAGGACGCGAGCGTCTTCTTCGCGGGTGAATTCCCGGACCATCAACGACCCGGAGCGCGCCGTCGCCTTCCAGTGCACCAGCCGAGCACTGTCCGTGTGAACATAATCGCGCACGCCATACAGATCCTGGCCCCGCCCCTTGGTGACGGTCTCGACCGCGCCTTGCAGCACGGGCAAGACGTTTCTGTATTCCGTTGTCGGGTCCACCGAAGGATAGACCAGCGCTTCGGTTTTCAAGTTCAAACGTCGCGCCTTCTGCAGAAACCCAAAGGGAAAGCGCGTAACGATGCGAAAAGCATCCTGGTGGTAAACGCCGCGCCGCGGAAATTTCATCGGAACGACTTGCTGGAGGCGATCCTGCCTGCGGAGATACGGAAAGTAGACCGGCTTGTCCAGAATTGCCGAGACGGGCGAACCTTTTTCCGAGACAGCTTCAACGCGCAGGGAAAAGGAGGGCAGCGTGAGCTTTTGATTCGCGAGTTCTACCAGCCCGCGGACGGGTTGCTTGGCAAAAATGTGTTCCGGAAGGACCAGCCTCATTTCGATGCCGGAGAGGCTGATGGAAGACAGAATCCCGGACATAAGAATCAGGGCGATGAGGCTGGCGAGGATCAGGAAGAGCAGATTATTGCCGGTATTCAGGGCGGCCAGCGCCACGAGCGAAAGTACTCCGAAATAGACCCAGCCTTCGCGTGAAATCTTGTATTCGATTTTGTGGCCGATCCAGCGCAGCGGGGTGCGGCGCGCCAGCGTGGGCACCAGCGTAACCGCCACCCAGCCGGCGATGGCCAGCGCCACCAGGGCCGAAGTGCTGGCAAGAACGAGCTGGCCAAGTTCCGCGGCGGCGCTCGAATAGAGCGCCAGAAGAAGCGCCCCGGAAAGCGCGGCCATGGAGAGAAAAAACGCCCGAACGCCGGGGCGGTCGGCCTTGGCTACCAGGCGAGCGAAAGTCGAGCGGGCGGAATGCATTTCGACAGGCCGCGCCGGGATTTCATGAAGCTTTGCTCGGAACGACACGGTGGTCAAAAGACCGGAGCCTTGTTTGTCCAGACCAAACTTCACAGCGGCACGGAAACGGATTCGACAATTTCGCGCAAAACCGACTCTGTAGTTTCAGACTTTTTCTGCAACGAGGCGTGGCGCGAGCTGGCCACCACGCGATGCGCGAAGACCGGGACCGCGAGCTGCTTGAAATCATCCGGCAGGCAGTAGTCGCGCCCATCGAGGAACGCACGCGCCTGCGCGGCGCGCTGCAGCATAAGCGTACCGCGCGGGCTCACGCCGAGAGCGAGCTGCTCTGTCTTGCGCGTGCGACTGACAATTTCAAGAGCGTAATCGTGCAGGCTGGAGTCGACCTTGATATGGCTGACCGCTTCCTGCATGGCCAGTACTTCGCTCAAGTCCGCAACGGGATCGAGCGATTCGAGCGGATCGTCGCCGATGCGGTTGCGCAGGATTTCGCGTTCCGTTTCGTGCGACGGGTAACCCATCTTGATGCGCATCAGGAAGCGGTCAAGCTGGGATTCCGGCAACGGGTAAGTGCCGTGGTGCTCCACGGGATTTTGCGTGGCGACGACGAAGAACGGCTGCGGGAGCGGTTGCGTTTTGCCGTCCATACTGACCTGCGCTTCGTTCATGGCCTCGAGGAGCGCGGACTGCGTGCGCGGCGTGGTGCGGTTGATTTCATCGGCCAGCACGACGTTGGCAAAAATCGGCCCGTGGCGGAATTCAAACTCGCGGTTCTCGGGATTGTAGACGCTGACGCCAAGCACGTCGCTCGGAAGCAAATCCGAAGTGAATTGAATCCGCTGGAAGCTGCAATGAAAAGATTTGGCAAGCGCCTGTGCCAGCGTGGTCTTGCCGACGCCCGGAACGTCTTCGATAAGCAAGTGGCCCCGCGCGAGCAGCGTGACGAGCGCAAGCTGGATGGCCTCTTGCTTGCCGAAGATGGCGCGCCCAATGGAGCGCTGCAGTTGCGAAACGATTTGTGCGGTAGCTGTCGGCATCTCTCAACCGCTTTGCGGTTATCCTTTCAATTGAAAACCCGCGCCCTTCCTGCTACAAATAGATGACAGTTGGCGGCGTTGCGTTTCCTCCGCGGGCGACTAGCTCAGTTGGTTAGAGCGCTCCCCTCACACGGGAGAGGTCAAAGGTTCAAGTCCTTTGTCGCCCACCATCTGTCCTTGCATCACAAGCCATTCTAGCTAAAATCACCGCATGGCAACCTTCCTTCGTGCGATCGAGTTTCTAGGTTTGAGCCTGTGGCTCGGGAGCGATGTCTTCCTTAGTTTTGTCGTGGCGCCGGGGGCGTTCCGGATTTTGAGCAGCCGGGACCAGGCGGGGGCGATGGTGGGATACGCGCTCGGTGCCATGCATATGGGCGGGATCGTCTGCGGATTGGTGCTGCTGCTCGCGCGGCTCGCGCGGACCAAAACGTTTGCCAGTCTGGCCGCTCCCGCCGCGCTGTGTGTGGTCCTGATGATCGCGCTGACCGCGATTTCGCAGTTCGCGGTTAGCGCGAAGATGGCAGCGCTCCGAGTCGAGATGGGATCGATTCAGGCGACGGCGGCCGACAGTCCCATGCTCTTGGAGTTTGGACGGTTGCATCGCATCTCCGTTTCGCTCGAAAGCGGCGTCTTGCTGGCGGGGATTGCAGCTATGTATTTGATGGTGAGGGAGTTGGCGTTTCGATCTTCTTAAAAAGGGGTAGATACCCTTTGGCCACCCGCACCTCCTCCCTTTTTTGTAAATGGTTGGCCGCGCGAAAGAAAAACGAACCCCTAGAAAACAAAAGGCGGCTGGCGAACGGCGGCAGACCGCGTGTTTACTCAGGGTAGTTAGGCTGGCGAGCGGAGTGTTTGGCGGCGAGAGGCTTCCGAATATGAGAAAGGCGCGGAGGTTTTTTCTGAGTGCGGCGAGCGGGAATTGACCGGCGGTGGGCCTTGGTTTTGTGGGGGCGGATTTTGCGCAAGGCGGCGTGGCCTGCGCGTTGGCAGGCGCGCCACATGTACCAGGAGGCGACCGTGCGGTACGGCCGCCAGCGTTCACCGAATTTCAGAAGTTCTTTGGGCGTAGGCATGTGCTTTTTGCCGTAGGTGATGGCCCAGCCCTTCCGCACGCCGAGGTCGTGGACGGGAAGCACGTCGGGGCGGCCGAGGCGGAAGATGAGGAACATTTCCACCGTCCAGGCACCGATGCCGCGGACCGAGACGAGGCGATTGACGAGTTCCTCGTCGGAGAGCCGGTGGGCTTCTTCGAGCGTGGGAACCACGCCGTCGATGGTCTTTCGGGCGAGATCTTTCATGGCCAGGATTTTCGCGGCGGAGAGCCCAGCCTTGCGGAGCGCTGGTTTGCCGAGCTTGAGCATTTCGTGCGGTGTGGGAATGCGCCCGCCAGAACCCAGGGCTTTAACTCGGCCGAAAATGGTGGCAGCGGCTCTACCCGAGATGGATTGGTGGGTGATGGCTTCCACCAGAACCCCGTAGGGATTCTCCGCCCCCTTTGCGACGCGGAATTCCTGCGTTTCCTCAATTAAAGGAGCGAGACGCGGGTCCTTCGCCGCCAGCGTGATCATGGCGAGGCGCAAGTCGAATGGAGGAAGTTCGTTTTCCGTAACCACCGTGGAGCTCCAATCTAGAAACGGGATAAATAGATTAGCAAGTCGGGGTGAAGAGGCAAGTCAAGGACGCGACTTCACACTCGGCTGAAAACTCCATCGCGTGTCACCCCGAGCGAAGCCGGCGACCTGCTTTTTCCGGTTGAAGGCTTTCTAGAGAGCGGCGGCTCGGCGGAGGCCGGCGGCTTTTCTGCGGGAGTGGCGCCAGCGGAGGAGGCTCGTGGATGCGATCAGGAGGAAGCAGGATTCGACGAACAGTTTGCCGCCGTCGAGCCAGTCGATGGGATCATTCTTCAGGGCCGGGGCAGTCCATAGGCTGTGGAAGAACAGAGCGGCGGCGGCGAAATAGATGCTGAAATGGAAGGATTTCCAAAGGTGGCGGCCGAGGCGAAGACGGAGATACGAGGTAACGACAACGAAGGCCAAGAGGTAGAGTGCGACGGCGCCAATCGTGTTTTCCAGAGGCTGGCTGGGAGAGTGGACGGGGTAGACGAGGTCCAGAAGGCGAAAGTGAGGGTCTTTGTTGATGAGCAGGATGGCGGGATGCAGGAGAGAAACCGAGAGAGCGATGTAGCCGGACCAATTGTGGAGGCGGAAGTAGTTGAATCGGCGATGGGGCCAGGAGCGGTGCGGGCTATACCGAAAGGCCATGAGCATTCCGAGAAACAGGTTCAGCGTGACCGCGCCGACGGCCAAGAGCCCGACGTAGGCAGAGAGGTCGAGGACGGTTAGGCCCATGGGCGGAAGTGAGCGAACATAGGTGTTGAGACGGCGCGCTAGGCGCGAACGTTTCAGGAGGGGAGATTAGAATCGCGTTCGCAACAAAGGAGTCCGGAGCCGGGAGTTGTCCCTGCCGGATAGCAGGAGTGCGTGTGGTAGGATGAGGGATTTGTGCGGGTGGAAAATTAGCGGAGAGAAAGGACGCGAGTGCAGGCGGGGATTATTGGATTGCCACAAGTTGGGAAGACCACGCTGTTCCGGATTTTGACCAGGGCGCACGTCGAAGGGAAGGGCGCGGCGTCGACGACGCACGTGGGCGTGGCCAAAGTGCCGGAACCGCGGCTGCTGGAGCTGGCCAAGCTCTACCATCCTAAAAAGATCACTTACGCGACCGTGAATTACGTGGACCTGGGCGGCATGCAGACAGAGCGCATGCGCGAGGCGCTGGCGCAACTGCGCGAAGTGGACGTGATTGCGCACGTGATTCGGGTGTTCGAAGATCCGAGCGTGCCGCATTCGGAAGGGAGCATCGATCCACTGCGGGATGCCACGAATCTGGATTTGGAGCTGATGCTTTCCGACCACGACCAGATTACGCGGCGGCTCGAGCGCGTGGAAAAAGATTTGAAGAAAAAGCGCGATCCGGCGCTGGAGACCGAGAAGGCTACGCTGGAAAAATGCAAGGCCCAATTGGAAGCGGAAAAGCCGCTGCGCGAATTGGAGTTGACGCTGGAAGAGAAAAAGTCGATCGGCGGCTTTTTGTTTCTGTCGGCGCGGCCGGTGCTGTATGTGCTGAACCTGGGGGACGAGGAAGCGGATAAGCTGGACATGGCGGTGGTGCGGCACAAGCTAGGCCAGCTCGAGGGACGACCGAAGTCCGCGGTGGTGGGGATCTGCGGACGCTTGGAAGCGGAGCTGGCGGAGATGGAGGAAAAAGAAGCGGCGGAGCTGCTCGCTTCGTACGGATTGCAGGAGCCGGGGCTAAACCGGTTGATTCGCGCGACATACGATTTGCTGGGGCTGATCCAGTTTTTCACCGCAGGGGAGCCGGAAGTGCGAGCATGGACGATTCGCAAGGGAGACCCTGCGGTGAAGGCCGCGGGTGTGATTCATAGCGACATCGAGAAGGGATTTATTCGGGCGGAAGTGGTGCGATGGAACGATTTGGTCGCGGCGGGAAGTATTGCGGCGGCGAAGGAAAAGGCTCAGGTTCGGCTGGAAGGGAAAGAGTACGTTGTACAGGAAGGCGATGTGATTTTGTTCAGGCATTCGGGGTGAAGAAAAGTGGCGAGTGGAGGCCGCCGGGAAGGGTGCAAAAAGAATCAACTCGGAAATCACAAAGGGGAGAGCGCCGAGCTCCGAGGGACAGCCTGAGAAGGGACTCCGCGATTGGCGGGACGATGGCCTAAGCGGAAAGAATGTGGGGAAGAGAGAATTGCGGTGTGGCTGCTGGTGTTGGCGGTGGAGCTTGTGCATGGAACTTTACGATGGATTTTCTTGCGGCCGCGTGTGGGTGATTTTCGATCGGGCCAAATCGGCGTTTTCCCGGGCAGCGTGTTGTTCCTGGTGATTGTGTATTTCTGCGAGAGGTGGATGACGTTTGCGAAGCTTCGCGGATGGCTTGCGCGTTGGACTGCTCTGGGTAGTGTGACGCTGGCCTGCGAATGGAATTTTGGGCACTACCTGATGGGGCGCTCGTGGGCAGGCACCGCGGCGGAGTACAACCTATTGCAAGGGTGGCTGTCAGGTTTTGTTGGTTGGCAGGGAGGGGCCGCAAAAGCGGCGTCAAGCCGGCGCACTCCAAATAGTCATGGGACATGGTGAGGCATTTCGGACGGGGTTGGCGGCGCTGCTGGGGTTGCTTGCGGCGCTCGGCAATTTGGTTGGCGGGTACTTCGTTGTTCGCAAGCACTGGCCGCGGCAATACTTGCAGTATTTTTTGGCGCTGGGCGCAGGATACATGCTGGCGGTTGGGTTTGTCGAAGTCATTCCCGAGTCGGTTCGGCTTTCCGGCGAAAGCGCCCTGCTGTTCGTGCTGATTGGGTTTTTTCTGGTGCATTTGTTCGAGCATACGATTGCGCCCCATTTTCATTTTGGCGAAGAGACGCATCACGAAGAGTTCAGCGGGGTTCATGCCGGGAAGACCGTGCTGCTGGGCATGACGATTCACACATTTTTTGACGGCGTGGCGATCGCCGCGGGATTTCTGGTTTCGACCGGGCTTGGTTTGGTTCTTTTCGTTGCAGTGTTCCTGCACAAGCTGCCGGAGGGGTTCACCATCGCTTCGGTGGCGCTGGCGAGCGGGCGCGGGAAGCGCAACGCCATTCTAGGAGCAGGGTTATTGGGAGCGGCAACGCTGTTTGGCGTGCTGCTGACGAGCGCGCTCGAGGGGCAGTTGAAGTACGCGCTGCCGCTGTCGGGAGGGGTGACGCTCTATGTAGCAGCGACCGACCTGCTTCCCGAGGTCAACCGGGAACCGAATTGGAGGATGGCCCTGCTAGTGTTTGTAGGCGTCGCTAGCTTATTGATAATGCAGCGCTTATTCCATGTCTGAGGGTAGTGAAAACCAGGTTGAGAGCCGCGCCAAAGGCGACCGTAAAGTCTCTCCCACCAGCGCCTTAGGCTTGTTTCTGAAAGCTTTTTCATGCGCAACTTTCTGAGGCCGCAGGGGTTTGATACAGTGTGGCGGCTATGGCCAGGTCGGACGTCCAACTGATGCTGGACGTGAAGGCGGGCGACGAGCAGTCGTTCACGCTACTCCTGCATCGCTATCGGAGTCCTTTAGTAAATTTCCTGTACCGGATGGTGCGCAACCGAGAGCAGGCGGAAGATTTGGCGCAGGAAGTCTTCTTACGGGTGTACCGGGCGCGCGAAAATTACGTGCCGAGCGCAAAGTTCACCACCTGGCTTTTCCGGATCGCCACGAATTTGGCGTTGAACTCGGTGCGGGACACGCGTTACCAGCGAATGGAGATTTCACTGGACGCGCCGGTGACCGTGGATGCGGAAGAAGGCGAAGAAAAGACCCTGGACATTGCCGAGAAGCACCAGAACATCGAGCAGCACCTGGTGGAGGAAACCCGAAAGAAGATGATTCGCCACGCGATTGAAAAGCTTCCTGAGAAACAGCGCGCTGCGGTGCTGCTGCACAAGTATCAGGAGCTCGATTACGGAGAGATCGCGAAGATTCTGCAATGCTCGGAGAGCGCGTTGAAGTCCCTGCTGTTCCGGGCCTATGAGACGCTGCGAGTGGAACTCGCCCCCCTCGTGGCGCAGCAAGGGAAGTCGTAGCAATTGGGCAGGGAAGGGGAAGTCATGAGTTGCAGCCGGATGGAAAACAAAATCCTGGGATACGTGGATGGACGCTTGCGGGAAAACGAACGGCTGGAAGTGGAGAAGCACCTTGCCGGGTGCGCTGCGTGCTGTCTGCGCGTGAACGAGTTTCGCGCGGTGAGCGGATTGTTGGAGGAGCTGCCGATGATCGAGCCCACCGCGGCATTTGATTTGCGTGTGCGTGCGCGAGTGGCGGCGGAACCGGTGAAGCAGAGCTGGTGGGCGTGGTTGATTCCGGCGCCGCGAGTGACGATTGCCGCGTTAGTGCTGATGCTGGCGACGATTTGGGTGGGCACGGCCTCCAAGAACCAGCCGCAAATTGCGCAGGAAGACATTCCGGTGCTGGAGAATTACGACGTGCTTTCGAACTTTGAGCCGCTGACGGAATTGCCGCAGCCGGTGCAGGCGGATGATGGCGGACAGCAGCAGAGCCCGCAGATGTAAGGTGCAATGAAACTGCGACTCCAATTCGGCGGAGGGCTGCTAGCCCTGGGGCTCAGCGCGGCGATGGCGTTGCCTTCGGCGGCGCAGAGCCACAACAACAGGCCACCCCAGCAGCAGCGACAACCGCACGCGCCGAGGCAGACGAACCGACCGCCACAGCAACCAGGCGGGAGACCGCAGAACAAGCCGCCCAAAAACGATGGGCCGCACCACAATGCGACACCGAACCGGCCGTCACCATACCAGCAAACCGAATCGATGGGCATGATCGGAGGGGATCGCCCGCAAAATCTGGCAGGCGAGTCCCGCAGACAGCCGAATTTCAATCCGAACCGGCCGCCGAAGGCGGACAATCGCATGCGCAATTTTTCTCCCGAAGAGCGGCAAAAACTTCAACAAGCTGAGCGGCGGTTCGGGCAACTTCCGCCGCAGCAACAGCAGGAAATGCGCGAACGCGCTCGCGTCTGGGCAAAGCTGACGGCGGAGCAGCAGAATCACATCCGAAACGACGTGCTTCCGGCGTGGAAACAACTGCCGCCGGCGCGGCGGAACGCGATCAAGAGCCGCTTGAACGTCCTGCAAAACATGCCGGAGTCGGCGCGGAATCAGCATTTGAGTGACGCGAACTTCACGCGGGGCATGAGCGAAGAAGACAAAGCCCTGCTTCGCGACCTGAGCCACATGCATGTCGGAGCGCCCGACTCGGCGGGGGAGTAAAGCTGCTTTTTTGGGCTTTGAGTTCTAAATTGTAAGCTCCCAACAAAAACCATCCTGCCAATTCGGCACCTTTTGCTTCGGCGAGGGTGCGTTGACAAGTTCCGCTGGTTCACGGCATGGTGACTAGTTCAAATTTGCCGCATCGAACCAATGGAGGGATATTATCGTATCGCTACCCACGCGATTTCGCGCCAACCCTTGGACGCGCTTTCGCAACGGTCTTTCCACGCGCTTCCGCGCGATGCAGCACCGCAACTTCCAGCTCTTCATCGCCGGACAACTTACGTCGTTAGTCGGAACGTGGATGCAGACGACCGCGCAGTTGTGGCTGGTCTACAGACTGACCGGTTCGGCGGCGTTGCTGGGAATCTTTGGATTTGCGAGCCAGCTGCCCTTGTTGTTTCTCTCTTGGCTCGGCGGATATATTGGCGACCACTACAACCGGCACCGCGGCGTGATCACCACACAAAGCGTTTCGATGGTGCTCGCGTTTGTGCTGGCGGCATTAACGCTGACGGGAGAGATACGCGGCTGGCGAGGAGCGTGGGTGGTCATTGGCATTGCGTTCCTTCTGGGCGTGGTGAATGCCTTTGACGTGCCCATCCGGCAGGCTTTTTTGGTGCAAATGGTCGGGAAAGAAGATTTGCCAAACGCGATTGCGCTGAATTCTTCGATTTTTAACGGAGCCCGCGTGGTGGGTCCCGCGATAGCCGGATTCGCCATCGCCTGGTTTGGCGAGGGATGGTGTTTTTTTCTGAACGCCCTGAGCTTTGTTGCGGTGATCGTGGCGCTGTTGATGATGAGGATTCCGAAGACAGAAATGAAACCGGCCGACGAATCGCCGCTGAAGAGTCTGGTGCAGGGCTTCCACTTTGCTATGGGCGATTTACCGATACGGTCGACCCTGCTGTTACTGAGCGTTCTCGGTCTCTTTGGACTGCAGTACTCGGTGTTTATGCCGATTTACGCCCAGGACATCCTAAAAGGAAATGCCCGTACGCTGGGATTGCTGATGAGTTCGGCGGGAGTGGGGGCGGTGCTGGGCGCGCTGCACTTTGCGGCGCGTACAAACTACAAGGGACTGGCGCGGTGGATTGGGGCGACTTCGACCACGTGCGCCATCGGCTTGCTGATTTTTTCCGGTGCGAAAGTCTTCTGGCTGTGCGCCGTAGTGCTGTTCGTTGTGGGGTTCGCGACTACTTCGCAGATGGCTGCGACCAACACGCTGATGCAAAACCGCGTACCGGACGAGCTGCGCAGCCGGGTAATGGCGGTATACGCCACGATGTTCATGGGCGTGCAGCCGATTGGCGCGCTGCTCGCAGGCGGCGTAGCGAAACGTATCGGCGCGCCGCACGCTTTGTCGGTATTTGGATCCTTGGTGCTATTGGGAAGCCTGGTTTTTGTTTCGAAGGTTGTTGCCAGGACGAGACAGGTTCAGACCGCTTCACAAGCCCAAGGCAGCGGCACTCGCTAGACCTTCGGCGGAAATGTGTTTATCATCCGGCTGTTTCCTCGACACTCTCTTTTCAGAGTCATTCAATGGATGCTTGGCTATTTTCGTGGCGGGGACCGGGAAGGCTTGGCCGGAATGGCTAGATGGCGACGAAGGAGATTCGCATTGCGAGGCCATAGGACTCTGCGAGGAGTCTCCTCAATTGTTTTTCTGGCCGCAGCGGGCGTCGGTGCGTGGGGGAGGGTCGAAGCGCGCGGGAACCTTGGAATGGCCGTGCCGGCGTTTGCGGTGGAATCCGCCGCGAAGCAGGACACGCAAAGGGAGGCGAAGCAGGCCAAGACAGGTCGGATTGATGGAGTAGTGCGGACCGTAGGCGGGCAAGGCATTGCCGGTGTGTCGCTGACAGTGCGGGCAGCTGATGCAGGGGAACCGGGGCAGGCGTTCGAGCGCCACACCGCGGGAACGCAGGAAGGAAGGTTTTCGTTCAGCGATTTGCCAGCGGGCAAGTACACGCTGAGGGCGGAAGCGCCTTGGTTTCAACCTGCCACGCGGGAAGTCATCCTGTGTGTAGGGCAAGCCGCAGAATCGCTAGAGATCATGCTGAGAATTCTTCCGGTGAACGAAAGCGTAGTGGTTTCTGCAACCCGAACAGCGCAGCAGCTTGACGATCTGCCCGCACAAGCCACGGTGTTGTCCGCCAAGGACGTTTCGCACGCGGCGACGTTGACGCTGGATGATTTCTTGCGGCAAGCGCCGGCCTTTAGCTTGTTCCGGCGGAGCAGCAGCCTCGTCTCACATCCGACAACGCAGGGGGTTTCGCTAAGAGGGATTGGGGCGAGCGGGGTCAGTCGAACGCTGGTGCTGCTCGACGGCGTGCCGTTCAATGATCCGGTAGGGAGCTGGGTGTACTGGTCGAAAATCCCGTTGCTGCAGGTTGACGAAATCGAAGTGGATGAGGGCGGGATTTCGGCGCTCTACGGAAGCTCGGCAATGGCGGGAGCGATCGATCTAACCACGAGGAGACCTTCGTCGGCTCTTGTTGATGTGGAAGGCCTCTGGGGAACAAGGGGAACAGGTCAATTGGATCTGTTTGCCGGCGACCGGCGCGGTCGGTTCACCTACAGCCTCGGGAACGATTTGTTTCGAACCGGCGGATTCATTCTCACCTCGGAACCCTTTCGTGGCCCGGTTGACGTAAACGCGGCTTCGCAACACGAAACGGCGAACGGGCGTGTGGATCGACTAGTGTCCAAGAACACGCTTATTTTCTTGAGCGGCCGGTATTTTAATGAGGTTCGCGACAATGGCACGCCATTGCAAACCAACGGCACGCGGGAAGGATTTCTGCAGGCAGGCTTGCGATCGCACACGAGAGGCGGCAGCGATTGGCAAGGGAATTTCTATTCCTTCGACCAAAGATTCCGAAGCAGCTTCAGCTCGATTGCGCCGAACCGGCAAACGGAGACGTTGACGTTGCTGCAAAGCGAGCCTTCCTACGGTTACGGAGGGAATGGGCAATGGTCTCACCCGCTTCCGGGTGCGCAGGTTCTGATGGTCGGAGGCGACGGGCGCTGGATCTACGCGCGAGACCACGAAAACGCCTTTGCGGGAACGACCACGAGGGAGCGACGCATTCCGGGAGAGCAAGCATTTGGGGGAGGATTTTTTCAAGACGTTTGGAGCCCCTGGTGGCGGTTCAATGTCGTCGCCGGAGCGCGCGTGGATTACTGGCGAAACTACGGGGCTTCGCGGACCGAGACGGTCCTGCCCGCGAACACCACCACCGTGATGCCGTTCCCAGACGTCTCGAAGACGACCGTGACTTCGCGGGCCGGGGTGGTTTTTCGGCCGGCGCGGGGTTTCTCGCTGCGGGGGGCTTTTTATCAAGGCTTCCGGGCTCCCACGCTCGATGAGCTGTACCGCTCCTTCCGCGTCGGCAACGTGGTGACGAACGCCAATCCCGACCTGGGGCCCGAGCACCTGAACGGGTACGAGTTCGGCGTGAATCAACAGCTGACAACCCGGATTTTTTGGCGGATCACGTTATTTGCGGACCGCCTGGACAATCCGGTCTCCAATGTCACCATCAGCACGACGCCGACTCTGATTACGCAACAACGGGAGAATCTAGGATACGCCAACGTTAAAGGAGCCGAAGGCGAAATCAGCTACCGGCTGGAGCAGCGCTGGAGCCTGGATGCGAAGTATCTCTTTAACCAGTCGGTGGTGGGGAGTTTTGCTGCTGATCCAACTATTGTCGGAAAGCTTCCGCCCCAGGTGCCCAAGCATCGCACAAGCGCGAGAGTTCTTTATTCCCATCCCAAATGGGCCGACGCGAGCGTGGAAGGCCGCTACGAGAGTTATCGCTTCGACGACAGCCAGAATCAGCGGAAACTGGGAAGCTACTTTGTGCTGAATCTCCAAGTCTCACGCTCCTTCGGCGAGCGCTGGCGTGGCTTTTTGAATTTGGAGAACGCCCTGAACCGCGAGTACTTCGTGCAGACCACTCCCGTACCGCAGATCGGCACGCCCATTTTGTTTTCAGGCGGTGTGCGCTTTCGCTGGTCGAAAGATCGCTGAGTTCAAGTCAAGCGAGGGCAAACGCAACAGCGGTCCGGACGATCGAGCCAGGCGGATTCCGTGATGGGCAGAGAGAAACGGTTTCGCTAGCGGCTTTTGCTCGCCCGCCGCCTCCTCGAAGATATTCCCGGAAAAACTGCCCGCGCGGCGCATCGGCAAATACCTCTCCAGGCACACGCTAGCGGAACGTGACTTGACCGGCCTCTGGGGGTCTCGCAAGCTGGAATTCGAAGACGGAATCAGCCGCTCGGGGTGAAGTGTGAAGAGCATCAGAAGAAGACTGCTGACTTGCGGCCTCCCTCGAACTCTTAAGAGGCTGGCGGTTGTCGCGCTCGTCTTTGCCGTGGGCGCATCGACTCCGAGCGCATGCGCGCAAGAGCGGTCCGATGAAGACGTCAAGCCCGTGCCGCGCTCACAGGAAGCGTGGGCTTCATCAGCAATTTCAGTGGCGGCCAACCCGATCTGCACCCCATCGCCACACCGCTAGTGCTCGTCCCAATCGGACAGCGGTGGGTGTTCGAAACGCGCGCGACCTTCGAAAACGACTTGGTTCAACTGCCGGGTAGAAGCGGGTTTCACGGAGGCCCGGTACAAAAGGAGGTCGAATACGCCCAACTGGATTTCATTGCGAATTCCTGCGTGACGATAACCGTGGGGCGCTTCCTGACACCTTTCGGGATATTCAACGAGCGGCTTTATCCGGTGTGGATCCGAAACCTGCAATCCGACCCACTGATCTTGCCGATTGGAATCGGACCCAGCAACGCAAGCACCGGCGGGATGATACGCGGCGGATTCAAAGCGCGCCCGCAGTTCAACATTAACTACGCCGTTTATTTTTCCGCGCTATCGACGACGAGCCCGGTCGATTCCGATCGCTTTGCCGGCGTCCGCACGGGGATTTTCATACCCAAGGCACGATTGGAAATGGGAGGCTCGTTCCAACATTTGCTTGAACAGGAGCGATCGAATCTGTTTGGCTTTCATGCCATCTGGCAGCCAACGCTGCTTCCGCTGGATATCCGCGGCGAGTACGCAAATTCAAAAAGAGGAAGCGGCTACTGGATTGAGCCCGCTTACAAGTTGAGCCAGCTTCCGTTTCTGCAAAACGAGATGCGCCGGACGCAACTCGTGGCGAGGTACCAGCAGTTTTTCACTGGGGACCTGGTCAGTGATGCGTTGCCGCCGATAAATACAAAGCAATTCGAATTCGGGCTGAACTACTACTTTATCGATGGATTGAAAGCCGCAAGCAATTATGGCCGGCAATTCAGCAGCGCGGGCAACCTGAACGTGTGGACGCTGGGCCTCACCTATCGGTTCGTTGTTCCAATGGGGTCGGCAGGAGGCCCGCGATGAGGCGAAACTGGATGCTGGTTTGTTGCTTGGGGGTGATGGCCTGCCTGGTCCGCTCGGCGCTCGCGCAGGAACAGGAAAGGTCCGACAAGGGTTCCGCGGTTGTTGCCTCAGCCGGACCTTCGACTGCTAATTCCAACGCAAGCCATGACCGCCGATCACCACCGGCTTTAAGAAGCACGGCAAGCGCCGAGAGGGCTCAGCGCATAGAAGGTGAAAAGCGCTTCCGCACGAATTGCGGACGCTGCCATCAGCCACCGCATAAGTTTCCCTCGCGCGTCATGGCAACGGCGATTCGGCATATGAGGGTTCGCGCCATGCTCACCGATGAAGACATGAGGTTGATTCTGAGTTACATGACGCAGTGAGGGCGAACCGCAAATTTGCGAAGACATTGCGCGATCGCGGGTGTGCCGCGATGCTGGCCGCGCTTTTCGGCATTTGCGCCCGGGGGCAGAGTCTCGAACCGGCGGGGCGCGTCATTGACATCCTGGCGGACCACGACAGCCGATACAAAATGCCCGGACAGAAACAGCCGATCATCACGGTCAGGGCCGGGGAGCCGATTACCTTGCGAGTCACAGCTAAGAAGGCGAAAAACGTGAATCGCGATGGCGCCATTCACGGCTTTACCTTGCTTCGTGCGAAAGATAGGAGCCCCGTTGACGGGTGGGACTTCATGCTGAAACCAGGCGTCCAGGAATTTTCCTTGGTGGCGCCAGGCGAGCCGGGCGAGTACGTAGTGGTCTGCACGGTCATCTGCAGCCAGGATCACGAAGGGATGAACATGAAATTTGTAGTGCTGCCCTCGCCAGGGATCGCGACAGATAAGGGGAAGGAGTACTAACGATGAAAAGAAATCGGGAGCGGTCTCGCTTGTGGCCGCGCTGGCGGGGATCGCTTTAACGGCCACCGCCGGACCGGGGACAAGCGAAAAAATCTTCACCGGCGAAATTGCCGATTCGCAGTGTGCACTGAATGTGCATTCGCTGAGCCAATCCCACAAGGAAATGATGGGAATCAAGCCGGAAATCAAAACGGACACGGAATGCGTCCGCTTTTGCGTGAAAGAGCGCGGCGGAAGATACGTGCTCGAGACAAAAACCAAGGTTTACAAGCTCGATGCCCAGGTTCTGGCGGAACCATGGGCGGGACAAAAAGTGAGGGTGGTGGGGACGCTCGATCCCAAGACGAACGTCATAACCGTAGAGAAGATCGAGACGGAAGCCGCGAGCCCGCGGAGTTCACCGAAGCCAGACTAGTACCATCCCAGGAGTCGAGGTCCCACCTCCCCTGCGTCTAGGCGTTCGGAGTCTCAACACCACAGCTTGAAGACGGAAAGCTAGGCCCTCCAGTACGGGTTGAGGCCAGCCGCAACCTTCTCCTGGCCGCTGCATTGTCTACACTTTTCTCTTGACAAACCATGAAAATCGGGTAGGATGTGGCGAAAACTGGTAGAAAGTGGGATATTGGGGCAAAAGGTAGCAGGCTGTAGGGCAGAGTAGAAGTCAGCGTAAGTTGTGGTGAAAGTGGGCATTTTGGCCATCCTAGACCACATTTTCGCGTTCGATTCCGGCAAACGGGCGGAACTGAGCGGTGGACATGAAGCTGCGGGGCAACTGTCCGGCCAAGGTGGACGAGAAGGGTCGTCTGAAGATACCCGCGGTGTTTCTCGAGCAATTGAAGGAGTTCGGGAACCAGTTTTACATCACCAGCACCAGCGGTGAGACGGCACGGATTTATCCGATGAAAGTTTGGTCGGAGATCGAAGACAAGCTCGCCAAGATGCCGAGCACCAACCGGGCGAAAAGGAAGTTTCTGATGCGCACCAGCTATTACGGGCAGACCGTGGAATTGGATGGGCAGGGGAGGCTGCTTTTGCCGACCGTGCTGAGGGAATCGGCGCAGACCAAGGCCGACGTGGATGTGCTCGGCAACCTGGACTACCTGGAAGTGATGAACCACACGCGCATGCTGGACCAGTTGAAGAACGAGCCGTACACCGACGAGGACGACAAGGCCTTGGAAGACTTGGGGATTTAAGGGGGGAAGTGGCGAGTGACGAGTGGCGAGTGGCGAGAAAGCGGGAATCCGCCACACACGCCGGTGATGTTGAGAGAGGTGCTCGAATGGCTACGCGTAAAGCCGGACGGAACATACATCGACGCAACGCTGGGAGCGGGCGGTCACGCGGAGGCGATCGCCGGGAAATTAACCTCTGGGAGGCTGATCGGTCTGGACCGGGACGCACGGGCGCTTGCCATGGCGCAGGAGCGGCTGAAGATCTTTGGGACGAAGGTGACGGTGGTCGAAGCGCCGTTCTCGAGGATTGCGGAGGTCGCACGCGAGTTGGGGATTCCGCCGGCGGACGGGGTCTTGGCCGACTTGGGGGTTTCGAGCATGCAGCTTGACCAGGCCGCGCGAGGATTTTCCTTTCGCGAAGCCGGTCCGCTCGACATGCGCATGAACGCCGAAGACGAATTGACGGCGGACGAGATTGTGAATCGATGGCCGGAAAGAGAGCTGGCCGATTTGCTCTACCGCGAAGCGGATGAGCACGATTCTAGAAGGATCGCCAGGGCGATCGTGAGAGCGCGACCGATACGCGACACCGCACACCTGGCAACGACTGTGGCAGGGGTCCGAAGACAATGGGGAAGGCAGAGACTGCATCCCGCAACAAAAACGTTTCTGGCGCTGCGGATAGCGGTGAATCGAGAGTTGGAGGAACTCGGGCAGTTTCTTTCTCGGACCCCCGCTGCAATGAATGCGGGCGGCCGCTCGGTGGTCGTGAGCTACCACTCGCGGGAAGACCGCCTCGTCAAGCGCGCGTTTCATGAAGGAGAGAGGGCCGGAACGTTCCAGGTGCTGACCAAACACGTGATCCAGCCCACCAGGGAAGAGATGGCTCGAAATCCGCGTTCGCGAAGCGCGAAACTGCGGTGCGCGGAAAGAGTTTAGTTATGGCGAGCAAGAAAAGAGCAAGGCCGGTGCGGGAGTTCCAGACCGTCAAGCGGATTGACAATTCGCGCCTGGTGCGCCACGTCGAACCGGTGAAGCTTCGCTACTACTACCGCACGCTGGCGTTGGGTTCCGTGGTGGCCGCTTTTTTCATGTTGTACATCTATCAGCACTTTCGCTGCATCGATCTGAGCTTCCAACTCGAGGAAATCAAAGCGCAACAGGCAGCCGCAGCGACCTTGAACTCTTCCTTGAAACTGGAAATAGCCAGCCTGCGAAACCCGATGCGCATTGACATCATCGCGCGCCGTCAATTGGGCCTGACCGAGCCGCTGCCGACGCAAATTCGCGAGTACGACTCTCCGCCGGGAGCCCAGGTGGCCGCCGTGAGATTGGTACGGCAGAACCGTTCGCAATAAGCCCTGGTTGCGGACGGGGCGCCGCAAAATTGCATCCTGCTGAAATGAAGCTTGTGGCGGAGCACCGGCCGAGCTGAACCCATCATGTCCGAAAACCGCGCGCACGTCGTGAAAGCTGACCGCCGGGCGGGGAAAGACAGGCGTGAGTTCACCGCAAGTGAACGGCTGCTCCTGGTTTCGAGCCTAATCCTGATTTGTCTCGTCGCCGTAGTCGGCAGACTAGGCTACCTGCAACTCGTCTGTCACACCGAGTACCTCGCACGCGCGGCCCGGCAGCAGCAACGCATCATGGACATCACGCCAAAGCGCGGCTCCATCTACGACCGCAACCTGGATCCCCTGGCAATGAGCATCCCGGTGGATTCCGTGTTCGCGGTACCCATTGAAGTCGCAGATGTTCAGCTGGCCGCGCAACTGCTCTCGCGCGTGCTGGGGATCCCGAGCGAGGTGTTGGAAGCAAAATTGGCGTCGGCACAAAGCTTCGCTTGGATTGCCCGCAAGGTGCCTCCCGACAAGAAAGAGGCGGTCGAGGCCCTCAATCTGAAGGGGATTTATTTTCAAAAGGAGAACCAGAGAATCTACCCGAAGCGCGACCTTGCTGCCCACGTACTGGGCTTCGTGGACCTCGACGAAAAAGGGCTCGCCGGAATCGAATACGGGCTGGACACCCAGATTCGCGGCAAGAGTGAAAAAATCGTGGTGATGGCGGACGCGCGGCAGCGCTGGTTCGATCGTGTGGAGGCACAACGCGAACGCGGCGCGGATGTAGTCTTGACGCTGGACGAGCAGATTCAATATATCGCAGAGAGAGAACTCGTGGCGGCCATTTCAAAGACGCACGCCCTGGCCGGAATGGTCGTCGTGATGAATCCCAATAACGGGGAAATTCTGGCGCTGGCAAATTGGCCGAAGTTTAATCCGAATGCGGCAACAGAAGCGTCCGCCGAAGCGCGGATGAACCGCGCCGTCACTGCGCTTTACGAACCCGGCTCGACTTTCAAGTTGATTACGCTTGCGGCGGCCTTTGACCAAGGGATCGTGAGGCCAGAGGGGGTCTTCGATTGCGAGAACGGCGCGGTGTACCTGGCGGGGCACCGTATTCGCGACCACGAGCCATTCGGCTTGCTGACGGTTTCCGACATTCTGGCGCGGTCGAGCGACGTGGGAGCGATCAAGATCGCCCTGAAGCTGGGAGCGCCGAAATTTTACGATTACATTCGCGCCTTCGGATTCGGCCAGTTGACCGGCGTGGATTTGCCCGGCGAGAGCAAGGGATTGCTGCGGCGGCTCGAGAACTGGTCGGCAATCTCCATCGGGTCGATTTCGATGGGCCAGGAGGTGGGCGTCACGCCCATTCAGCTGCTTGCCGCGGTTTCTGCCATTGCGAACGGGGGCCTGCTGTACCGGCCACATGTTGTCGCCGGACTGCGCCGTGACAATAAAGCTTTACCTCGAGAGGGCGTGTTATCTCCCGTGGAGCCCCGGCGCGTGATCCAGCCGGAAACAGCGGCGACTCTTCGTCGCTTGATGGAAGGGGTGATATTGCATGGCACGGGGAAGCTGGCGCATCTGGACGGCTGGACCGCCGCAGGAAAGACCGGATCCGCCCAAAAAATTGATCCCTCGACCGGCCGCTATTCCCACACGCAACTGATCGCTTCCTTCGCCGGGTTGGCTCCCATCAATAATCCGGCAGTGACGATTCTTGTGTCGCTGGATTCGCCGGTGGGGCAACGCGAAGGCGGACAGGTGGCGGCGCCGGTTTTCAAACGCATCGCCGAGCAGGTGCTGGCCTATCTGGATGTGCCGCGCGACGTGCCAGTCGAGCCGCAGTTGATTCGAGTTGCGTACCAGGATAGAAATGCATCAAACTTAGCAGCGCTCACGGACTTCACTCCAACCGATTTTGTTGCTCTACCGGACCTACCCCCAGCCGAGTCCTCCGGGACAAATGCGCGGAGAGCGATCGATAAGGCTCGAGCAGTGACCGTAGCAGTGGATGAAGGCCGCGACATCCTTGTGCCGGACTTTTTGGGAAAGACCATGCGGGAAGTGACGGAGACGTGTTTGAAGCTGGGGGTGGACCCCTTCTTGGTTGGCAGCGGTCTTGCACGAAGTCAAACGCCAGCGGCGGGGATGAAGGTGCGGCCAGGCGCGAAGCTGACGGTGCAATTCGGGGCACCGGGCGAAAAGATCGCCAAGCCGAAGCGCAAGAGCAGGCGTTAGGATGAAGATGTCGCTAGGCCACGAAAAACAGGTGAAACACACCACCACGACCGCGCAGGACACGCCCCTGAAACAGTCTGTCCAAGTCGCCGGATCAAGAACGGGGAAAGAACTGAGCGAACTGCTTCGCGGGGTAGAAACCGTTCTGCCGAGCTCTCGGGACCGCCTCGAGATTCAGCAGGTGAGTTGTGATTCGCGCAAAGTAGAGAAGGGCGCGCTATTTTTTGCGCTGCATGGCGCGCAAGCCGACGGAAACGCCTTTATTCAGGACGCGGTGAAACGAGGCGCTGTGGCCGTTGCGAGCGAAGAACCCGCCCCCAAGGAATTTCCACGGGGAGTTGTCTGGATTCAAGTCCGAGAAACGCGGAAAGCGCTGGCGAGTACGGCCGCGAATTTTTTTGACCATCCGGCCGACGCCCTGCAATTGCTGGCGGTGACCGGAACGAACGGAAAGACCACCACCACTTCGCTGGTGGATGCGATCATAAAGGCCTCCGGGGCCAGGACCGGTTTGTTTGGCACCATCGCCTATCACACCCCGCGGGGCGACTATCCCGCGCCGAATACCACTCCCGAATCCGTGGATCTGCAGGGATTTTTTGCCGAAATTCGCGACGCCGGCGGGGAATACGCGGTGCTGGAGGCGAGTTCGCACTCGCTTGCGATGGACCGGTTGTGGGGGTGCCATTTCCAAGCCGCGGTGTTCACGAATCTCACGCGCGAGCACCTGGACTATCACAAAACCTTTGAGGATTATTTCGCGGCGAAAAGACGCCTATTTGCAGGTACCGGCGCGGGCGCGCCGGAAGTCGCGGTGCTGAATACCGACGACAGCTACGGCAAGCAGTTGGCCGGTTTGGCGAAGAGCACGGTGAAGTATGGCCTGGAATCGCAAACGGACATCACCGCAAGCAAATTTCAGCTTAGTTTCGAGGGGTTGCGTTTCACCGCCCATACGCCCAAGGGAAAATTGCGGGTGAAGTCGCGGCTCGTCGGACGGATCAACGTCTACAACTTGCTCGCCGCAATTGGCGCCGCCCAGGCTCTTGGCTTTTCGAATGAAATCATCCAGAAGGGCCTCGAGAATCTGGAAAGCGTCTCCGGGCGCTTCCAGCGCATTGATATGGGTCAGCCGTTTCTGGTGATCGTGGACTACGCGCATACCGATGATGCGCTCGAAAATCTCATTCGAACTGCGCGGGAACTGAATACCGAAGGCCGCATCATCACGCTTTTCGGATGTGGCGGATTAAAGGATCGCACGAAACGGCCGGTGATGGGAGAAGTGAGCGGACGGCTGAGCGACCTGACGATTCTTTCAAGCGACAACCCGCGCACGGAAGAGCCGCTGAAAATCATCAGCGACGTCGTGGTCGGCTTGCAGAAGACGGCTGGAAAATATTTGATCGAGACCGATCGCGAAAAGGCCATCGGCATGGCCATCGATGAAGCGCGAGCGGGCGACATCGTGCTGCTGGCGGGAAAGGGCCACGAGGATTACCAGATTCTCGCGGACCGCACGCTCAAGTTTGACGATCGCGAAGTGGCGCGGCGCGCGCTTCGCGAACGGGGTTTTGCGGGGCCGAAAAACGGGTTTGGCACCTAGCGCGCTTGTTCCGTGGCAATAACGAGGGCGCTCGGGCCCCGGGCAGGATGGGGCGGCCAAAAGCAGGCCTGACGAGAGGAGGAGCCCTCAAAACGTTGAAAACCGAACGTGCCGTGCGGTACTGGACTAAAACCAACCCTTTGAGGAGTTTATGCGGTGGACGATTGCACAGGTGGCTGGCGCTTTGGGTACTCGGCCAGGAGCGGGACTCGACCCCCTGGCCCGGCTGGCCGGCGTGTCGATTGATTCTCGCGCGATTCGCGCCGGAGAACTGTTTGTGGCCATCCACGGACCGCGTCACGACGGACACGATCATGTGGCCAGTGCGCTCAATCTGGGAGCGCTGGCGGCGGTCGTGGCGGAAGCGCATCTCGCAAGGTTTGCGGGCTCGGTGGGCGACCGCTGCCTGGCCGTGCCCGACACCTTCCGGGCGCTCCAGCAGTTGGCGCGGGCGGTGCGCGAAGCCTGGGGTGGCAAAATTGCGGGCGTCACCGGCTCTGTCGGCAAGACTACCACGAAGGAAATGCTGGCGGCCCTGCTGGGCACGAAGCTGCGGGTCCTGAGATCCGAAGGAAATTTGAATAACGAGTACGGGCTGCCGCTGACGCTGTTTCGGCTGGAGGAAACCCATCAAGCGGCGGTTCTGGAAATGGGGATGTCGCGCCGCGGAGAGCTAGCGCGGCTGGCGGCGACCGCGCGTCCGGACGTTGGCGTGGTGACGCGCGTCTCCCCGGCGCATTTGGAATTTTTCTCTTCCGTCGATGAGATTGCTCTGGCAAAGCGCGAGTTGATAGAGGGGCTGAACGGCAGCGGTTCCACGGCGGTGTTGAACGCTGACGATCCGCGCGTTGCGGCGTTTGGGCCTTACGCGCCGGGCCGCGTGCTGACGTACGGGATCGAAAAGCAGGCGTTTTTCATGGCGGCGGAGATCGAAGACCGCGGCGCCCTGGGATCGGCGTTCGATTATGTAAGTCCGGAAGGCCGGGTGCGCTTGGAGTTGACCGTTCCGGGGCGGCATGCGGTCGCCAACGCGCTTGCGGCGTTGGCTGCGGCGAGCGTTTGGGGAATCGGCGCTCTAGAGGCGCAGAGCGTGTTCAACACGCTGCGCGCTCCGGCGATGCGCGGCGAGCTTCTGCAGTTTTCGAATGGTGCGGCGCTGATTAATGACAGCTACAACTCGAGCCCGGCTGCGCTCGAGGCCATGACGGAATTGCTTGCGGCAACGCCCAACTTCCAGCGGCGAATCCTTGTCGCCGGCGAGATGCGCGAATTGGGAAACGCGTCGCCGGAGTTGCATCGCGAAGCCGGCCGGTTTGCCGCGAAAACCGGAAAAGTGGACTGGGTCATCGGTGTGGCCGGTGACGCTTCGCAAATCGTGGAGGGAGCGGTGACGGCGGGCCTGCCGCGGGCGCGCACAAAGTTCTTCGCGACGCCGCCGGAAGCTGCGCAATTTCTGGAAACTCTGGTTGCTCCCGGAGACCTACTGCTTGTAAAGGGTTCCCGAGGAGTGAAGATGGAGCAGATCGTCGATGCGCTGATCGCCCGACATGCGGCGCCGGGGGAGTTGTCGCGTCAGGAGGTGCGGCACTAAGATGCTTTACTACCTCCTCGTCGAGGTTCTGCGGCGCTACTTTAGCCCGCTCAACGTGTTTCGTTACATCACGGTTCGAACGGTCTATGCGAGCTTGACCGCAATGTTTCTCGCGCTCGTTTTCGGGCCGTGGCTGATTCGCCGCTTGCGCGAGCTCCAGATCGGGCAGTACATCCGCGAAGAGGGCCCACAGCAGCATCAGAAGAAAGCCGGCACGCCGACGATGGGCGGCGTGCTGATCGTGTTGTCCACCGCCATTCCGGCGTTGCTCTGGGCGGACCTGAAGAACCCCTTCATCTTGATGGCGCTGTTTGCGCTGGTTGGATTCGCGACCATCGGCTTTATTGATGACTACGCCAAGGTCTCGAAACGGCAGAACCTGGGCCTCACGGCGAAGAAAAAAATCTATTTCCAGATCTTGGTCAGTCTGGTGGTCGGCGGCTCGCTGCTTGTTTTGGTGAGCCGCGGCTTCTATTCGACGCAACTGGTGATTCCCTTTGCGAAGCGGATTCACCCGGACCTCGTGATTCATTCCTTGCTAAGCACTCTGCATTGGTGGCCGCTGGCCTTTGTTCCATTCCTCATTTTTGTCTGCGTGGTAATTGTCGGATCGTCAAATGCGGTGAATCTGACCGATGGTCTGGATGGGCTCGCGATTGGCTGCACGGTCATTGCCGCGGGGGCGCTCACGCTCCTTACCTATGTCAGCAGCAATTTTCGCTGGGCCACGTATCTCGATATTCAATACATCCCCAGAGTCGGCGAGCTCACGGTGTTTTGTGGGGCGCTGGTAGGCGCGTCGCTGGGTTTCCTCTGGTACAACGCGCATCCGGCGGAGGTTTTCATGGGAGACGTCGGCTCGTTGTCTCTGGGGGGAACGCTCGGGACCATCGCCGTCATCATCAAGCAAGAGATATTGCTTTTTTTCGTGGGCGGAATATTTGTCGTGGAAGCGCTCTCGGTCATTTTGCAAGTGGGTTCTTTCAAGCTGCGCGGCAAGCGCATTTTTCGCATGGCGCCGATTCATCACCATTTCGAATTGCTGGGCTGGAGCGAATCGAAGGTGATCGTCCGCTTCTGGATTGCCGCCTTGGTGTTTGCGCTGTTTGCGCTGACGACCTTGAAATTGAGGTAGGAACTTCGGGATTCAAAATGTCTGCGTCGATCGAACTTCGGAACAAGCGCGTGCTCGTGGTGGGCCTGGCCAGGACGGGAGTGGCCACGGCGCTGTTTTGCGCCGCGCGAGGCGCGCGGGTGACGGCGACCGACACGCGTGGTGAGAGCGAGCTCGGCGCCGCAGTCGCAGAACTGCGAAGAGCCGGAGTTGGCCTGGAGCTTGCTGGCCATCGCCAGGAATTGATTCGGGAGGCGGAGCTGATCATTCCCAGCCCAGGCGTGCCCGCCGATGCGCCGCTTTTGCAATCGGCGCGCTCGAAAGGCCTCACCATTTGGAGCGAGATCGAGCTTGCCAGCCGTTTTCTAAAAGGGCGACTCATCGGGATTACCGGGTCGAACGGGAAAACGACGACAACGTCGTTGATTGAGCACATTCTGAAGAATGCGGGTTTCTCCACGATTCTGGCGGGCAACATTGGCACGCCCTTGATTTCCTACGTGGAAAAGACCAGTGACAAGACCATCACCGTTGCGGAGCTCAGCAGTTTTCAACTGGAGCTGATCGAAAAGCTTCGTCCCAATATCAGCGTGTTCCTGAACCTCACGCCCGATCATCTCGACCGCCATCATACGCTCGAGAGTTATGGCGCCGCCAAGGCCCGGATCTTCGAGAACCAGACGGAAGCGGACAGCGCCGTGCTGAATGCCGATGATCCCGGCGCGACGCCGTATGCTCCCGCAAAACCACAAGTGTTTTGGTTTAGCCGGAAGCAGCGCGTCGCCGAAGGCGCGTTCGTGAAGGAAAACGAAGTCCTGTTTCGCCGTGAGGGGATAGAAGAAAAGGTTCTCAAGCTTGCGGATATTCCGCTGGCCGGGGCGCACAACGTGGAAAACGTCCTAGCTGCGGTGGCGGCGACGCGGCTTGCGGGCGCAGAGCCGGCCTCCGTCGCAAAAGGCGTGCGCTCTTTCGCGGGAGTCGAGCATCGTCTGGAATTCGTTGCAGAAATTGGCGGCGTGCGTTTTTACAACGATTCGAAGGCTACCAACGCGGACGCCACACGGAAAGCGCTGGATGCCTTTCCCGGGCGCATCCTGATTATCTTGGGCGGGAAGGACAAAGGCAGCGACTACACGGCGCTGCAAGCACCGTTGCGGGAAAAAGCCATCCTGGCGCTTTTGATTGGCGCCGCGGCCAGCAAAATCGAAAAGCAAATTGCGGGGAGCGTGGCCATCGAGCAAGCCGGGACCATCGAACGCGCGGTCGAAACAGCGGCGCACGCCGCTCGTCCCGGAGACGTTATCTTGCTCGCGCCCGCCTGTGCCAGTTTCGACCAATTTCAAAATTATGAGCACCGCGGCCGCGTGTTCAAGGAGCTTGTGCAGCAGCTCGAGCGGCAGGCCGCAAGCACAACTTCAGGAAGGCGGTGAACCGATATGCCGACGCGTCCGGACAGCGACCGGTGGCTTTTTGGTGTGACGCTTGCCCTCTGTCTATTTGGTGCGGTGATGATCCTGAGCGCATCGGCCGTAACCGCCGAGCAGTTGTACGGGCACTCCTACATTTTTCTGGTGCGGCAGGCAGCCTGGCTTCTCCTTGGCCTTTTAGGAATGTTCGTTTTGATGCGCACGGACTATCACAAACTGCGTCAGCCGGCCGTGATCTACGCGGTGCTCTCGACCGTTTTAGTTATGCTGGTCAGCGCCTTTTTTCTCGATCGCTCTCATGCCACGCATCGCTGGATCCGGTTCGGTCCCGTTGGAATCCAGCCGTCGGAGCTCGCAAAGCTCGCCGTGATTCTTTACTTGGCATGGTTTTTAGATCTGAAGAGGCGCGACCAAGATGCCATGGAGTTTTGCAAAGAGGGTTTTCTCGACACGGTTCTGCCGGCCTTCGCGCCGATATTGGTTTGTGCTGGACTGATTCTCGCGCAGCCGGACCTTGGAACCTCCTTGGACATTCTGCTGTTTGCAACCACCATTCTTTTTGTTGCGGGGCTTTCCTGGAAGTGGATTGCTACGGGTGTCGCGGTCGCGCTGCCCGCGCTTTATCTCCTGATCACGCTCGCCCCTTATCGCATGACGCGCTTTCTGTCATTTTGGGACCCCGGCTCCGATCCGCAAGGCGCCGGTTTTCAATTGAGGCAATCGCTGATTGCCGTGGGATCCGGCGGCCTCACCGGCGTCGGCTTGATGGAAAGCAAGCAGAAGCTTTTTTATCTGCCCGAGGCGCACACGGACTTCATCTACGCGGTGATTTGCGAGGAACTCGGCTTTATCGGCGCGGTACTGGTGATCGCGCTGTTTGTCGTTTACGGACGGCGCGGCATTCGCGCCGCTTTCGCCGCGCCGGACGTGTTTGGCCGTTTGCTCGCCCTGGGCGTCACGACCATGGTGTTGTGGCAGGCGCTCATCAACTTCGCGGTGGTTCTGGGAATGGTTCCGACCAAAGGCATTCCCCTGCCATTCATCAGTTATGGCGGGTCAAGTTTGCTGGTGATGCTGCTGGGCACCGGCGTGCTGCTCAATATTTCGCAGCAAGCCAGGGAAGCCTGAGGAGCGGGCGCGTCACGTGAAACTGCTGATCGCGGGCGGCGGCACAGGCGGACATGTTTTCCCGGCGTTGGCCATTGCGCGGGAATGGCTCGCGCGGGGAAAAGAGAGAGAAGTGGTGCTGGTAGGAACCGAGCGTGGGATTGAGATGAAGCTGGTGCCGCAGGCGGGCTTGCCTCTGGAAACGCTGCGCGTTGCCGGGCTAAAAGGCAAGAGCGGAGCAACCCTGTTCAGAAACTTGACGATGCTGGTTCCGGCCATGTTTGACGCCAGGCGCGTCTTACGCAAACACAAACCCGTCGCGGCTTTTGGAGTCGGCGGTTACGCCGCGGGCCCGATGTTGCTGGCCACCTGGCTCGGCGCCGTGCCGAACATTATTTTTGAGCCCAACGCGGAGCCGGGCCTGACCAACAAGCTTCTCGCGCGACTGTCGAAGCGCATTGCCACCGGCTATGCAATTTCTGCACGGGCTTGGGGAAAAAAAGCCGTGGTTACCGGTTGTCCCGTGCGTCCGGAGTTCTTTTCGATTGCGCCGCGAAAGCCGGGGAATCCCCTGCGCTTGCTGATCACCGGCGGCAGCCAGGGCGCGCTGCCGATCAATCGTGCGTTGGTGGATTCCATGGACCGCCTTGCCACGCGAAAAAATCAGCTGAGCATCGTGCACCAAACCGGCGAACGCGACTATGACGCGGTCCGCACCGCCTACGCACGCCGCGAAATCCTCGCCGAAGTCGTGCCCTTTATAATGAACATGCCTGAGCGCTTCGGCTGGGCGGACATTATTGTTTGCCGCGCCGGGGCCATTACGGCTGCGGAAGTTGCCGCCGCTGGCCGCGCCGGGATCTTCATTCCGTTCGGCAGGGCCACCGACAGCCATCAACTGCGCAACGCGCAGGAAATGGCGCGCACCGGCGCAGGACGCCTCATTACCGAGCCCGAGCTGACCGCCGAAAAACTGACCGCCGAGATTTTCTCGCTTCTAGACCAACCCCAGGACATCGAAAAGCTTTCTTCCAACGCGCGCGCGCTAGCCCGCCCTCATGCCACGGAGGAAATCGTCAATCTGATTGAAGAGGCCGCAAACGTGCAGGGTAAAGGATGAGGGCGAATCCATGATGGTCTCCTTTCGCAATTTCCAACGCATTCATCTGGTCGGCATCGGCGGCATCGGCATGAGCGGCATCGCCGAAGTCCTTCTGACCCTGGGCTATTCCGTTTCCGGGTCCGACGTAAAGCTTTCGAACATCACGGAACGGCTGGAAAACTTGGGCGCCACGATTTATGGGGGTCACCAGGCGTCGAACGCCGATGGCGCCCACGTGGTGGTGACTTCCTCCGCCGTGAAGCCCGACAATCCGGAAGTCATCGAAGCGCACAACAGGAAGATTCCGGTGATCCCGCGCGCAGAGATGCTCGCGGAATTGATGCGCTTGAAATACGGCATCGCCGTTGCCGGAGCCCACGGCAAGACCACCACGACTTCGATGGTCGCTTCGCTTCTGGCAGCAGCGCATCTCGATCCAACATTCGTGATCGGCGGGCGCGTCAATCAAGCGGGAACCACCGCCCGTTTGGGCAAGGGCGAGTATTTTGTCGTGGAAGCGGACGAAAGCGACCGCAGTTTCCTCATGCTCGCGCCAGTCGTCGCCGTGGTGACGACCATCGATCGCGAGCATCTCGACCAGTACACTTCGCTTGAGGATATTCAGGGGGCTTTCACTCAGTTTGTGAATCGCGTGCCGTTTTATGGCGCGGCGATTCTGTCGATCGACGAGCCCAATGTCCAGGCCATCATTCCCAGCGTGAAGCGTCCCATCATCACCTACGGGACTTCCAGCCAGGCCGATCTGGTCATAAGCGATATAAAACTCGACGGCCTAAAGAGCGAGTTCAGACTTACTTATAAAGGCGATGATTTGGGCATCTTCCGCCTGCCCCATCCCCCCGGGATGCACAACGTACGCAATGCCGCTGCCGCCGCTGGTGTAGCCCTCTATCTCAACGTTGCCTCCGACCTGATTCGCGAGGGCCTTGCAAAATTCGCCGGCGTTGGCCGCCGTTTCGACATCAAGGGCGTCGTGAACGACATCACGGTTATCGACGATTACGGGCATCACCCTGCGGAAATCCGCGCGACACTCGACGCCGCCCGCGGCTGCGAGTTCAGTCGGCTGCTGGTGCTTTTCCAGCCGCATCGCTTCACGCGTACTCAGCATCTTTGGGACGAATTCTGTCGCGCGTTCAATCAAGCCGACGTGCTTGTCTTGACCGACATCTACCCGGCCGGCGAGGCGCCCATCCCCGGCGTGACCAGCGAGCGTCTCGCCCATGCCATTCGCGGCGCTGGTCACAAAAGTGTTTACTACTCCCGCTCACTTCAGCAGGCCACCGAGTATCTGCTAAAGCAGGCCCGCCCCGGCGACGCCATTTTGACCATCGGCGCCGGCAGCGTCAGCCGCGCCAGCAACGATCTCGTCACTTTGCTGGGGGCAGAGCACCCGGCGCAACATGCGCATTAGCGATCCTCAATTACGCGGACATTTGGCGGAACGCGGCGTCGACCTGCGTCCCGGGGCGAAACTGTCCGAATGGACTTCCCTCGGCATCGGCGGAACCACCGACATGCTCCGCATCACCAAACACGCAAGCATTCCCGATTTGCTCGGCCTTCTCGAGGCGAGCCGCGTTCCCCACAGGTTTCTTGGCGGCGGGTCAAACCTGTTGGTCGATGACGGGGAGCTGCCTTGGGTGGTTTTGCAACTCGTTCCACCCGAGCCCGACGTCGTCTTGGAAGGCAATCTGGCGCACATCGACGCCGCGGCTGACCTGGGCCGCACCGTCACCTTTTGCGCTAAGCACGACCTCGGCGGCATGGAAGGCTTGATTGGAGTTCCCGGCACGGTCGGTGGAGCGCTGCGCATGAATGCCGGCGCCTACGGGATGCAAATCGGCACCTACGTCCGCGAAGTGCAGCTGTATCGCGCCGCCGCGCGGAAAATCGAAACTCTCCGGGGGCATCAAATTTCTTTCGAATATCGCCACACTTCTTTTGCGGCTGATGATATGATGCTCGCAGTGATATTGGAACTACCCTCCAAACCGTACAACGAAATTCTAAACGGTATTCGTATCTGCAACGAAAAAAGGCGTTCCAGCCAGCCCCTTGGGCAAAAAAGTGCGGGCTGCATCTTCAAAAACCCTCCGGGCGCCTCAGCGGGCCGCATGATGGATGAGCTCGGGCTCAAAGGGCTTTCCATAGGCGATGCGCGAGTCAGCGAACGCCATGCCAATTTTTTTGTGAATGCAGGGCACGCCTCCGCCAAAGACATGCTGGCGCTGATCGGCGATGTGCGCGAGCGCGTACGGAAAGCTTACGGCGTGGCTTTGGAAAACGAGGTGGTCGTTTGGAACGCCTGAAGCCCATGCAAAGGAACGCGACCGCGGCGGCGGAGGCCGGCGAGCGTTACCGGCCCGAGCTGATTGGCGACGATGAGCCGCGTTATCTGCGCCGTCAAAAGCCCGTTGAAATTCGTCGCAGGAAGTTGAGCGGCCACGGCTGGACGTTCTATCGCCGCGTCCTGCTTTCGACCGCTACCGGTGCGGCCATAACCGTCGGTGCGTATCATGGGACAAGATTTCTTCTTTATGCTCCGTCCATGCTGTTGCTGAGGCCGGAGCAGATTGAGCTGACCGGCAATCACGTCGTTACCCGCGAAGCCGTGTTGAAGCAATTCGTGGAAGATCGGAATCGCAGCGTTTTGCGCATGTCGCTGGATCTTCGGCGGAGCCAGCTCGAGCAAATCCCCTGGATCGAGTCTGCGACCGTCGAGCGTATTCTCCCGAATCGCATTCGCATCGAGCTCACCGAGCGCACGCCCATCGCTTTTGTGCGCAATGGCGACGAGGTGGCGCTGATTGACCCTCACGGCGTGATTCTCGATCGCCCTCGCGACGCAGATTTCCAATTCCCGATCGTAAGCGGCGTTTCGGAAGACTTGCCGCGCGATCAGCGCGAAAAGCGCATCGAGCTGTATCAGGAGTTCATGAAGGATATCGAACTGGTGCGCGGCGGCTCGTCGGAAAACGTCAGCGAAGTGGATCTCTCCGTTCCGAGGGACGTGCGCGTGGTCATGACCGGGTTGGCTAGCCCGACCGATCCGCAGGCGGTCACCGTTCACTTCGGCTCCGGCGATTTTTCCGGCAAGTACAAGATGCTCGTGGACAATTTTGCCCAGTGGCAGGCCCACACCGGGCATGTCCAATCCATCGATTTGCAGTATGCGCGGCAAGTGGTCGTGAATCCGGACTCCAGCGCGGGCACGGTGGCCGCAAGAACAAAATAGCTTTTATCCGAGGAGTGGCGGATTGGCGAAGAAAGACAAATACCTCGTCGGGTTGGACATTGGCAGCACAAAAACCTCCATCCTCATCGCCGAAATCGAGGGCGAGTTCGTAAAGTTTCTGGCGCTCGGCGCAGCCGAATCCAAAGGTTTGCGCAAAGGCCTCATCGTCAATCTCGACGCGACGGTAAGTTCGATCCGCCGCGCCGTGGAAGAAGCCGAAGGCGTGGCCAATGTGCCGGTGGAAGAAGCCCTTATCGGCGTGGCCGGCAACCACGTGCGCGGCGCAAACAGCCGCGGCGGCATTGCCCTTGGCCCTCGCCCGCGCGACATCGAAAGGGAAGACGTGCGCCGCGCGGTCGATGCCGCCCGCAACATTTCTCTCCCCGAGGACCGCGAAGTTTTGCATGTCCTTCCGCACGAATTCATTGTCGACGCCCAGGACAGCATTCGCGACCCCGTCGGGATGGTCGGCCAGCGCCTCGTCGCCAACGTTTACGTGGTCACTTCCTCGATTGCCGCGTCGCAGAATCTCGTTACCGCCGCGAATAAAGCGGGCATTCTCATCAGCGATACGGTGCTCGAGCCGCTCGCTTCCGCCGAAGCCTGTCTGACCCAGGACGAGCGCGACCTCGCTTGCTGTTTGCTTGATATCGGCGGTGGCACGACGGAAATCATCGCCTATGGCGGCGGAGTTGTTCGTCACATCGGCGTGGTTCCCATCGGCGGCGACCATTTCACCAACGATCTTGCCGTCGGCTTGCGCACGCCCACTCCCGAGGCCGAGCGCATCAAGCGCCGCCACGGCTGGGCCGCTTCTTCTTTCATCACGGATAACGGCGCGATTGAAATCGCCAGCGTTGGCGACCGCCCGCCTCGCGCGATCTTCCCGCACATGCTGACCGACATCATCGAGCCTCGCGCCATGGAATTGCTCTCGCTCATTCGCGACGATCTCCAGCGCGCCGGCCTGGACGGCCAGATTCCCGCTGGATTTATTCTCGCCGGCGGCGGCGCGCGTTTGCGCGGCCTCGATGACATCATCGAGCAATCGTTCCGCCTGCCCGTGCGCATCGCGGAGCCCAAAGGTTTGGCGGACCTCCCGGGACAGGTAGCTCAACCGGAGTACGCCACGGTTGTGGGACTGGTGCTGGCCGGCGCGAAGGCGCGGCGGTCCGGTCCGCATCGCTCGGGGACCCTGGTATCCAAACTGAAAGCCATGTTCGCGGGTGCCTCGTGACCCTGCCCGCGGGGCGCAGCGAATCTGGAGGAGGCCGACAAAATATGATGGGAAGAGACGCGGGAATTCGCATGAGTTTCAGCGAAGAATTGCAGCCGGCGAAGATCAAAGTCATCGGCGTGGGGGGTGGCGGATGCAACGCGGTGAACCGCATGATTCGCGCCAAGCTGGAAGGCGTCGAGTTCATTGCCGCGAACACCGACTTGCAGGCGCTGAAGCTTTCGCAGGCGCCCATAAAGCTGCAGCTCGGCGCCAAGCTCACTAAGGGACTCGGCGCGGGCGCCAATCCTGAGGTTGGCCGCAAGGCTGCGCTCGAAGACACGGAAAAAATCATCGAGGCACTCGAAGGCTCGGACATGATTTTCATCACTTCCGGCCTCGGCGGCGGCACCGGCAGCGGGGCCGCGCCAGTGGTCGCTTCGCTTGCGAGCGAATTGGGCGCGCTGAGCGTAGCCGTGGTCACAAAGCCTTTTCTGTTCGAAGGCAAGCGCCGCATGATGCAGTCCGAGCAGGCGCTCCAGGAATTGATCGGCGCGGTAGACACCGTCATCGTGATTCCCAACGAGCGCCTGATGGACACCGTCGAGCGCGGCACCAGCTTCTTTGACGCGTTCCGCATCGCCGACGACATTCTCCGCCAGGCCGTGCAGGGCATCTCCGACATCATCACCGTGCCTGGCATCATCAATCGCGACTTTGCCGACGTGAAAGCCATCATGCATGGCCAGGGTTACGCGGTGATGGGCACGGCCGTGGGCACCGGTTCGAATCGCGCCATTGACGCGGCCAACCGCGCCATCGCCAGTCCACTCCTCGAAGACAATTCCATCCAGGGCGCGCAGGGCATTCTCATCAACATCTCCGGCAGCTCCAGCCTGACGCTCCACGAGGTTCACGAGGCCTCGACCGTCATTCAAAAAGCCGCGCACGAAAACGCCAACATCATTTTTGGCGCGGTACAGGACGACACCATGAAGGACTCCGTAAAAATCACGGTGATCGCCGCGGGCTTCAAGGAGGCCAACAAGAAAAACGTCCTGCCAAAGCAGTCTTTCCTGCCCAAGACCTGGAAGGCCGGGCGCGAAATGATGGAGCCGCCGCTCGAGCCCAGAAATGTCGTGCCACAGGTTCAAGAGAACGTGCGCGAAGTCAGCCAGGAAGTTCCGGCGGACGACCTGGACGTGCCCACGTTCTTGCGCCGGCAGGCGCAGAAAGCTTGACGCTGCGCCGCCAGGCACAGAAAGGCTTGACCGCTTTTGCAGCATCCTTCGCGGGTTCTTGTCTTGACGGGTCATCGAGAGCCAGTCCGCCTCTATGGCCTTGTCAGAGAAGCGGACAGACTGCCCCCCGACCGCCGCGATAGGACGATGTCCCCGGTCTTCTCGTCCCTGCCCCTCCGCTTCTCAAGGTGCCTAGAAGATGGCGTCGGATCTTGTCCTCTTTCGATGAATACCTAGCCATAGCTGCGCACCGTTTCACGGTAACGCAGATAGCTGTTCGCTGAGCTGTCGGACTTCGGCCTCCAGTCTGTTGTAGTCGCGGCTCGAGTAGGGAAGGACAGTGCCGAGCCCCGCGTGAAATTCGATCGCGCCGGTCTTCTCCGCGATCTTGGCAATGTTGGAATGTGTGATGCCTGCCCCGGGAAGAATCAGGATGCGGTCGCTCGCCATCGCGATGAGTTCCGCCAATTTCGCAGCTCCTTCGAGCGCCGTTTTCGCGCCGCCGGAAGTGAGAACCCTCGAAGCGCCGTTCTGAATCACCTCTTCCAGAGCTTTTCGCTCGTCGGCGCATTCGTCGAACGCGCGATGAAACGTCACCGGCAAAGGCCGCGCGAGATCGACGAGTCTTCGCGTTCGGCCGACATCCATTTTGAAACCCTTTTGCAAGACGCCGAGCACCACGCCATCCATCCCGCATTCGGCGGCGACGGCAATGGAGCGCTCCATTTCGGCGAACTCGGAGTCCGAGTAAACAAAATTGCCCGCGCGCGGCCGGATCATCGAGTAGATGGGGAGGTGAACTGTTCCGCGGACGCTGCGCAGCAGTTCGCGTCTCGGCGTCAGCCCGCCAACGGACAGATCGGCGCACAACTCGATGCGATCCGCGCCGCCGCGTTCGGCCGCAATGGCTTTCTCGACTCCGTCTACGCTGATTTCGAGCAAGTATTTCCGGGTCATCATAGTCTGACGCCTTGGCCGCGACACTTGAACGAGGATCTCGCGTCCGCTCGCAACCCACACTGCGCCGTCAAAGTGCTGGCCCCCACACTCGAGTCGCTCATCTCCGGCGGATCCCCCCCTGCGCAGGTTCAGAAGATGCGCTTCTGTGCTTCAGCTGTGATAGGCTTGGCCGGCGGAGAACCCAGATTGTACCCGGATCGAGTCCCTGGCTTGGTCCGCATTGGAAAAAACTTCTGCAAGGAGGCCTGCGATGCAAGTTCGCCTCGCTCCCGGACTTCTTCCGGCGATTCTTCTAACCGGATTCCTGTCGTCCTGTCAGGCACCTTACCACCAGAAGGAGGAAAGCTACGTTTTTGTTGCCTTCAACACGAGTTTGCCGTATTGGCAGGAAGCGGCGGCAGGCTTGGAAGACTCCTCCAAGCAATTGGGTGTCAAAGCCGAGCTCGCGGGCCCGGCGAACTTCTCCGTTAGCGATGAGGTGACCGCCTTTCAGCAAGCGGTCGCGCAACACGCTTCGGGAATCCTGGTCTCCGCCGCAAATCCAGAAGCTTTCCGGGATCCCATCAATGCCGCCATCCAGCAAGGGATACCCGTAATTTGCGTGGATGCCGATTCGCCGGAATCCAACCGCATCCTTTTCGTCGGGACGGACAATTTCCGCGCCGGCCAGGAAAGCGGCAAGCGCATCGGGGAGTTGCTCCGCGGCAAAGGAAATGTCGTGGTGATTACCATCCCCGGACAATTCAATCTTGGCGAACGGGTTCGCGGCGTCGAGGAAGCCTTCAAGAAATATCCGGGAATCAAAATTACCAAGACCATCGATGACAAAGGGGACTCCCGCAACGCTTACGACGCCATTTCCGCTCTTCTTCAGGGCAAGGAGAAGCCCGACGGCATTATCGGGCTCGAGGCTTCAGGAGGCGAGGGCGCTGCCGATGCGTTGCATCGCCTGGACCTCACCGGCAAAATTCCGATTGTGGCGTTTGACAAAGATCCCGAGACATTGGACTGGATTCAGCGTGGCGCGATTACCGCCACGGTCATACAGAAACCCTACGTGATGGGTTTCTACGGCCTGAAATTCCTGGACGATCTCCATCACAACGCGGTTCACGACTACAAGGATTGGAGAACCGCGCCGACCTCTCCCATGCCAGCTTGGGTGGATACGGGAACCGCCATCGTCGATAAGAATAATCTTGCCGCGTTCCGCGAATCGCTCGCTCCTCATACCAAGTCACCGATCTGAGACCAGACCGGGAACGGCACAAACCAAGTGCCAACCGATTTCGCGCGGCGGCGACGCGAACTAACGCATTGGCGCCGGGGGACGCTCGGTATCCGCTTGTGGGTGCGAAGGCAAGCATGGGCCTGTGAAGCAGGAAACATTCGTTGGAGACGAGCAGCAATGCTGCTTGGTAACTCCAAAGAATCCCCCGCCTTAAGGCCTGGGGAGTCTCAAACGAGTCCTATCGATGCAAAAGCGGTAATCGAAGCGCATCCCAGCGCAACGCCCAGCACCATTCCTGCTAGCACGTCGCTGAGAAAATGCATTCCCAGCACGATGCGGGACACGGCGATGTTCAACGCCAGGAACAAAAGCACGCCTTCTAGCGAGGGATAAAAGTAGCTAATGACCAGTGCGATGGAAAACGCGGTCATGGCGTGGCCCGACGGAAAGGAAAACTGATCCGGGGGCAGGATTTTCGACCAGCAATGAGGCTCAATCTGACAGGGTCGCGGCCGCTGACTCAGATGTTTGAGAGCCTTGAACAGGAAAATTCCCAGCACGGCCGCCGCCGCGGCCGCGCCTACGGCGGCAAACCGCCGCGGGCCGCCGAAGCCAAGCAGGAGGAGCCCCAGCCCGTACCAAACCCAGCCGTCGCCCAAGCGTGTCACGGTGATCGTCCAGATGCGAATCCACCTGGGAGGGCGCCACCGGTTCATGCGGCGCATTAACCGGTGATCGCGGCGCTCGATGTGTCCCCAGAGGCTGCGCGCCACTGCCATTGCCTCACCTCATACGAACCGATGAAGATCAATCCGCTGACCTCAACTTGCCCAATTCGCCTCGAAACTGGGATCGATGTCCCATAGCTTGCGTTGCCTTTTCCCGCGGTCTTCCATCACTGCACGCCATTTTCTGCAGAAGCGCACTTCGTTCATCCAGTGTCCCGCGGAGAAGACAGGCACCAGCAGGGCAAGCGGGGAAAGCACCGCCGTCCAGGGCATGTCCGAGAAAAATGAGCCAATGATGCTGAGGACGTCTGCTGTAAGTCTGCCGTAACTTCCATGCTCTCCTGCCACGCGGCCCGAGCCTGCTCGCAAACCGGCGAAAAACTCGTTGACGGTTCGTGCCCCCGGCACCTCTGTGTAAGTGAGGCCGACTCCGGAAAGGGCGTGTGCATCGCTGCCGGCTACCGCGATTTTGTCGAGACGCGCTGCGAGTTGCGCTGCGCATTCATTGCTCTTCCGCCACATCTGGCCGTTGCGCGCTTCATAGGCCGGGACGTAGGACTCGAACCAGGCAAAATCGTCTGCCTCGCGGCGCCCCGTCAATCCGGAGAAGACGTGGTTGACGCTGAAAAACAGCTTCCGCTCCGTCAGGTACATCAGCAGAGAGACGAAGTCATTGGCGCGGCGCTTAATCTCCAAGTGGTCGCGCTCGGTGAGGTTGTAGACGCCAAGATGTGCTTCGGTGCCGCTGGGCATTCGCACGCTGACTTCCTCGCTCAGGAAGAAGTCCGAGAAAGACCGCAATGCCTCGGAACCTTCAATCGAATCGTGGTCCGTGACGGTGATGGCCGACATGCCTCTCCGTTTCAGAAGGTCGTAAACTTCAAGAGGCTCGTTGTAGCACTCCTGACACAAGTGCTTCAGGCCGGGAAGGTTGAACATTCCTGATGCTTTGGTGTGAACGTGGAGGTCCGAACGCATGGAAAGAATTGTCGGCTTGTAATATGAACAACCTATGAAGAGGCGGAAAAATCTTCGTAAATGTGCCCATGGAACTTACTGAACACAAGTGAGTTATACAGTTCTCCACATGGCATCGAGTGTGCTCTTCAACAACCCTACTTCCGGTGTGGCAGAATCTCTAAAATGAAGAAAATCCTTATCGTCTACCACGACGCGGGAGGAGGGCATCGCAACGCGGCGGTTGCGCTCGAGACCGTCATTGCCCAGCAGCCCCGGGATTGGCGGGTCGGTCTGGTACAGTTCCAGGATGTCACCGACCGCCTCGACGTGCTCCGGAAGCTGACCGGCATCCGCATCCAGCAGCAATACAACATTCTTTTGCAAAACGGGTGGACCCTCGGCAGCACGTATCTTCTTCGGCTTCTCGAAGGCACCATTCGGCTCTTCCACAAACAGCTGGTGAAACTACTGGAAAACTACTGGCGTGAGAATCCGGCGGACCTTCTTGTTTCCGTGATCCCTCATTTTAATCGTCAGATTTGCGAGAGTTGGACGCATGTTTATCCGGGCCGGCCTTTCGTTACCATTATCACCGACCTGGCGGATTTGCCGCCGCGTTTTTGGATTGAGCCGATCAAAGAACAATACGTCGTTGCCGGCACGGAAAAAGCCGCAGAGCAGGCCCGCGCGATGGGTCATGACACTACCCATATTTTTCGAACCTCAGGAATGATTGTGCGACCGGACTTTTATGCGTTGGACAGTTCCGATCCGTTGGAATTGCGGAAACAGATGGGTTTGCGGGCGGATCGGACGACGGCCATGGTCCTGTTCGGTGGACATGGCTCGAAGGTCATGCTGGATATCACCAAGCGTCTCGACGCGGAATTGCTGCCTTTGCAATTGATCTTGATTTGCGGCCGCAACGAAGCACTTGCCTCCGAGCTGCGTTCGCGGCAGTGGAAGATGCCGGTGTGCGTTGTCGGATTTACCAAAGAGGTGCACAGGCTGATGCGCGCCGCCGACTTCCTGATTGGCAAGCCCGGCCCTGGAAGCATTGCGGAAGCGATGATCCGCAAGCTTCCCGTGCTGATCGAGTGCAACGCTTGGACGCTTCCCCAGGAGCGCTACAACGCGGAATGGGTGAAGGAGAAAAATGTTGGGATCGTCCTGAAAAGCTTTAAGGATGTGGCGAAGGGCGTGAAGCGGATGCTTGAGCCCGCAACCCTCGCGGAGTTTCGCAGAAATGTTTCCTCCCAAGACAACCGCGCCATCTTCGAAATTCCCGAAATCTTTGCCTCCCTTCTTGGCGAAGACCACGGAACTTACCACCCTTCTGTGTCCATTTCAGCGGCTAACACGGTCTAATTCCGTCGCCAGTGCGACAAATCACAGCGCTACGATCTGGGGACAGGGAGACCGGAAAGACGCGGAACTCCGGAAATTAGAGTGGAGAAACCGGAACCGACGATGGCCCGAAGCCAGGCACGGAGAACTGAATTCTAGAGTTCCGCGTGCTCGGACCGCCTGGGATGTGGGAACCGCGGTCCGGCGTGCGAGTCGCGCTTGGGTGTGCTCATGTGTGGCTTCGCGCAACTCTTGGCCCACCAGCGGGACGCATATTTCTTGGATTCGCACATCTTTATGCAGCCGCCGTGCTGCTTCGATTCCGCACAATGGCAGTAGCAGCCAGCCGTCGGCGTACCGCGCAACAGAGCCGGGGTGTCGGCAAGAAGCGAGGGGGTGAAGGCCAGCAGGGAGAATCCCGCGAGGAGAAGGCGGAAGGAAAGTCGGCGGCCGAAATGAGTTTCAGAGAGAAGGCTCCGCATGCCCCATGCTGTGCCAGCTTCCCAAGAAAACCGATAGCGCAAAGTGTTCGTGAGTTCCGTTACTCGGGTTCTGGAACCACGGGGCGCTTGGGCGTTAGTAACCTTGCAAGATAGCCCAGTCAACCGTGCAGCCCGTAAAAAAGTTGCGACTCGAGTTTGCCCTCCGGTTTTTTGGAAGGGCCCCTAACAGGGTTCGACCGAAGCTAACTTCAACACAAGAAGACAGTTAACCGTCTTCTATGCATTGCCCAGAGGTAACGCGAGCCGTCCAAGATTCAGAGCCGCTTCGTCTAAAAAGACGGTAGTGGGAACAGGCGTGCCGGAAGGGGCTTGCTTGTGGCATTTCGCCCTGCCTACCAGCCTCTCTCCAGAAGGAAGCTAGGACGGATGAGCGCACGCGCCGGGCGATTTTTGCTGAACCTCCGCGAGCCCGTTTAACCTCTTACTGCGCTGCAACCAGCGGCAACTCAACAAAACTCGCCTGTCCCGCACCATGGTAAATCCGCTGTGTCGCCTTTCGGTAGTCGCCCGGCTTGGCCCAGAAAATACTCGGCACAAAGGTCTGCGGATTGCGGTCGTAGAGCGGGAACCAGCTCGACTGGATCTGCACCATGATGCGGTGTCCCGGGAGAAAAACATGGTTCGCGGTCGGTAGCTGGAAGCGGTAAAGCAACGGCTTGTCCGGAATGATGGCCTTTGGTGTTTCCAGGCTCTCGCGATACCGCCCGCGAAAGATGTCTGTGGAAACCATCAACTGGTAGCCGCCCATTTCTTTCTGTCCCGCTACTTCGTCCGGATAAACGTCAATCAATTTCACCACCCAGTCGGAGTCGGTGCCGCTGGTGGATGCGATCACGTTGGCAACGGGCTGCCCGCTGATTTTCACCGGCTCGCGCAATTCGTCGGATATAAAAGCAAGAACGTCCGGCCGGCCGGAAGCTTCGCGCTGATCATCCACGAGCCATTCGGACCAAGTAAAGCCGTCGCCGTAGCCAACGGGCTGAACCGGGCGCGCTCGGTAAGGTACAGGCTTCGCCGGATCGGAGACGTACTCATCAAATGACGGATCATTCGTCTTCGGCGCCGCAAAGCTCAAGCGCAACCCGGCGGACAGATAAAGTGGCGTCGCGTGAATGGTGCATCCGGTCGTGCAGCCAGCGGGCCAGGCAGTCAAACGCCGCCATTGATTCGTGCCTGTTTCAAATGCGGTCACCGGCGCGACATCGGCCTTTCTCGCTCCATCCTTTAGATATTGCGCGAGAAAAGGAGCGAGGATCTCTTTGCGGAAGTAGAGTCCCGTGTCGCTGCTGAATTTCAGAGCGCCAAGAGAGCTCGCGTCTTCAATTTCCTGACCGTGATGCCATGGCCCCATCACCAAAAACACTTTGTCGTTGTTGGTGTCTTTGGGTTTGATGGCTTTGTACACGGCGACGGCGCCGTAGATGTCCTCCTGATCCCACAAGCTGTGCACCAGCATCGTCGGGACCTTGAGCGGCCGTGCAGCAAGAATCTTGTCCATAGCTTGTTCTTGCCAGAAAGCGTCATAGCTTGGATGTTCGAGAATTTTGCGCCAGAAGCCGACCTGCTCAAGCCCGTGCTCGTGGCCGAGTTCGCCTGCCGAACCAGCGCGCATGTATTCGTCGTAGTCATCAAAGTGGCTGACCCACCATTTGGCTTTGTTGTCGCGCGTGGCTTCCTGTTCGTAGATGTACGGCAAGTTCTGCTCGCGAAAAGCCCCGTTGTGGAACCAGTCATCGCCCATCCAGCCGTCCACCATCGGATTCATGGGCACGGAGACCTTGAGCGCGGGATGCGGATCGACGAGCGCCATCAGAGGCAAGAAGCCGTCGTAGGAAATGCCGAGGATGCCGACCTTGCCGTTGCTCTCCGGAAGATTCTTCACCAGCCAGTCGATGGTGTCGTACGTGTCGGTCGAATGGTCCACGGGAGTGGGGTTCAACGCGCCATGCAACGGGCGGTTCATCACGTAGTCGCCCTCCGAGTCGTACTTTCCGCGAACGTCCTCGACCACGCGGATGTAACCGCCTGCGACGATGACCTCGGTAGCGTTGTCGTATCCCCAAAGGATCGGGCCGAGATGAGAACTCGCGGCGTGCGATGTGAGCTCGGACGCGCTATACGGCGTGCGCGTGAGTAGAATCGGCGCGTTCTTTGCGCCTTTGGGGACAAGAATCACGGTGTGCAGCCTTACGCCATCGCGCATCGGAATCATCACCTCGCGCCGCTCGTAGTCCCACGTGGCAGTGGCCACTTTCAAGTGCGCCGGTGTTTCGCTCGGCAGCGTTGTCGGTGCGGACTGCTGCGAAGCCGTTTGCGCCCGTGCGTTTGCCGGAAGGAGCAAGGCAACGACGGCAGTATTGAGCAGAAGGCGGGTGCGGCGCAGAAGGGCTGGCGTCATTCGGTACTCCTCCGAGTATAAGGAGATTAGGCTAATCTGCCCCAGGGAAATGGCGCTAGGAGCGCGTGGATTTTAACACATAGGTTGCCGAGCACACGAGGAGAGGAAAAAGGCTCGAAAAAGGCGCGCCGCATCGTCCGATCATGCGTATGGCGGGTTTACGCCCCGATCTCGGCGACGGCATCAGCCGCGCGGCTAGTTGAGGCGGCGGTCGACGGCAATTTTGGCCCGGCTGAGGGCGTGCGCAACTTGCGTTTCGCGCAGGCGCGAAGCGTCGTATTCGAAAGACAATTGCTTTCTCGAATCGTCCACCCGGAAGCGCCGCAACCCGTAGGTGTTCGAGAATTCCGCGAGCTGGTACAACTGCTCGTCGCTTAGCGGAGACTGCAGTTGATAAGTCACTTCGACCAGTGTCATACCGGGAATTATACCAGCCCCGCAAACTTCTTCGGAGAAAGGCGGAGTGGGTCCGACCGCGGGCCTAGGCGTACTCCCAGCGACGCGCCGCTCTGCGGGCGATCCCGAACAGAAGGACCGCAGTCGCTAGGAGAACCGCGACCTGCAACCAGAGGTGCGAGACTGGCTCGTCGCGCCAGAAAACTTTCGTGAATCCGTCGATAGCCCACGCGTTAATGGTCAGCAAGCCGGCCTTTTGCATGGCTTCCGGCATCAGGAAGCGTGGGAACATGCTGCCGCCAACCGAGGACATCACCAGAATGACGAGCGTCGAAAGGGCGCCTAACTGCGCGCGGCTGCGGCAAATGCTGGCCAGCAAAATGCCAAAGGCCGCCACGGCCACGGCGCTCGAGACGCCCATCACGATAAACCCCGGGATGTGTGACCAAAGATCGAGCCGGAACACCGCCCATCCCCAAAGAAACATCAGCACGAGCTGTGCGAAAGCCAGCAACGAGTTGAAGGTGAGCTTGCCCAGCATAAGCGTAGTCATGGTCACGCGGGAACTGAGCACGCGGTCGAGCGTGCCGCTTTCCGTTTCATCGAGCAAGGCGCCGGCCGCGCCGCTGGCGGTGAAGAGCAGGAACATCACGCCGATCGCGGCGGCATAAAACGAGACCATAGGATTGTTCTTGTTTTGGCCGATGACGCCGCGGGTCGAGACTGCGACGATTCCACCGGCGGCGTTGCCAGAACCGGATGCGGCCGCGGTGCTGTCATGGCAATTACGCAGGTGGGCAAGGCTTTGCTCCATGCGGTCCCGCTGCTCGCGCGTGAGGCCTCCAGCAAACTGGTCGATATATTTTGATCCCTGCTCCACCATCACGTCGGGCAAGGAAGTCATGGCTATTTTCTGGAGCAGGCCCGACACCACTTGGGACGCAACCACATCGCTGCTGTCCTCGAGCAACTGGATCGTCGGGCGACGGGCATCCGGGGGACCGAAGGAGATCGGATTCTCGCCGAAACCGCGGGGAATGATGACCGCAACGGGCGCCGTTCCCCTCTTGAGGGCCGCTTCCGCGGTGGCCGCGCTGTATTCGGGTTGCGCCGCTCCCTTTACAGGGGCGGGCCGAGTCTCGACGACCAGGGACCCTTCTTCCTCGAAACCCCGAACCAGGCCCTGCGCGGCGCTGCTGTGATCCTCGTCCACGACGAGAACCTTGACCTTCGGCGTCGTGTTGCGGCGCCCTCCGAAAATGACCGCGAAAATGCTGAAGAAAACAACCGGAAGGATAAAGCTCAGCGCGAGCGCACCGCGGTCCCGGCGCAGAGAAACCATAGCCGTGCGAACGATAGCGGCAATCAATCGCGCAACTCCCTTCCGGTTAAGTGCAGAAAAACTGATTCGAGATTTGGCTTGCGGATGGAAACGTCGATCAGTTCAAGCCCAGCCTTTGCTGAAGCTTCGAGCAGAGCGCCAACCTCGGCGGGGTGCTCGATGGAGAATTGCGCCGTGCCATCCACAACCTGCCCGCCGCGCTCGAACACCCAGGCGGCGATGCGCTCGTCTGCTCCTGCATAGCGCGCCAGTACCTGGCTCCGCGAGCCAAAGGTGGTGCGCACGAGGTCAGCGTGCATGCCGAGGGCGATGATTTTGCCATGATCGATGATCGCGATCCGGTCGCAGAGGCGCTCCGCTTCTTCCATATAATGCGTTGTGTAGATCAGTGACATGCCCTCGGCGCGCAATTTCTCGATCATTTCGAAAATGTGGTTGCGCGATTGCGGATCCACGCCCACGGTTGGTTCATCCATCAGAACCAGCTTAGGCTGGTGAATGAGCCCGGCGGCCATGTTCAGGCGGCGCTTCATACCTCCCGACAGGTTCCTGACGAGCTCGCCGGCGCGATCGTTCAGGGTTGCCCAGCCCAGACAACGAGCGACAGCTTCCTCGAGCGCAGCGCCGCGGAGTCCGTGATAGCGGCCGAAAGACCGCAGATTCTCACGGCAAGTCAGCCGGGGATAGAGCGCCAGTTCCTGCGGGATCCAGCCGAGAGCGCTGCGCGCCGCGGGAGAACCGGCCCGCGCACCGAAAATGGAGATGGCGCCTGCGTCAGGAATGACGCGGCCCACAATGCTACGAATCAGCGTGCTCTTGCCGGCTCCGTTGGGACCCAGCAATCCCAGGCATTCTGCCTGGCGCAGTTCGAGGGTAATGCCATCGACCGCCGTTGTCTGGCCAAACCGCTTCACTAGCGCGGCAATGCGTAAGGGAGGCGCCGCGACGCTCGCAGTCGCTGGGAAAGGCAAGGTGCAACTCTCCTTGGGGTTTATGACCGCAGGAGAGTATACCAGCCATGGGCGAAGCCCTGATGAATTCGGATGTAACCAGAAATCATCTAATATAGCGACATGTCCGATCTACCCATGAACGCGAAGCCACCCGGCGCAAACCTGCCCATTCTGACCGGGCCGCCCAAAGCGAGAGACCCGGTTTGCGGGATGTCGGTGGATCCAACCAAGGCTGCCGGGAAAGTCGAGCACAAAGGCGAGGTTTACCATTTTTGTTCCAAGCGTTGTGCGGAACGCTTTCGGCAGGATCCGGAGAAATTTCTTGCCGCTCCGGGCTCGGCGGGCATTGAACACGCCCACGCGCATAGCCGGGTACACCCGCACACGGCGGAGGCGGACGCTCCCACTCACGCCGAACAACGAACGACCCATCCAGCGGCAGCCGCAATCGCCGCAGCTGTCCCATCGAGCGCCCAAGGCGTGCGCTACACCTGCCCGATGGATCCGGAAATTGTGCAAATTGGCCCGGGCGTGTGCCCGAAGTGCGGAATGGCGCTCGAGCCGATCGATGTTTTCGCGGAAGTCGAGGCAGATCCCGAGTACGACTCAATGCGGCGGCGATTCTGGGTCAGCGCGGCGTTGTCATTGCCGGTGCTGGTCCTCTCGATGTTTGGCGATGCGCTCGGGTTGCGGTTTGCGCCCGGTGCTCGCAACGCGATCGAATTTGTCTTGGCCACCCCGGTAGTGCTCTGGGGCGGCTGGCCGTTTTTCGAGCGCTTCTGGGCCTCGCTCGTCCGTCGCAGCCCGAACATGTTTACGCTAATTGGCATGGGAACGGGCGTTGCCTATCTCGACAGCGTGGTAGCGACGTTTTTCCCGCAAGTTTTTCCTGCTTCGTTCCGCAACCTGGGCGGCCGAGCGCCGGCTTATTTTGAAGCGGCCGCAGTGATCACAACACTTGTTTTGCTCGGCCAGGTTCTGGAATTGCGCGCCCGGCAACGCACCAGCGGGGCGATCCGTGCGCTTCTGCATCTTGCGCCGCGGCAAGCCCACATTGTTTCCGCGGACGGAACGGAAAAAGACATGCCGCTTGACCAAGTCAAGCGCGGCGATCGACTGCGCGTGCGTCCCGGCGAGCGCGTGCCGGTGGACGGATTGATTCACGAAGGCGCGAGTGCGGTGGATGAATCCATGGTGACGGGCGAACCGATGCCCGTCGAGAAGCGCGCGGGCGACAGCGTCACCGGCGGCACGCTCAATACGAGCGGAAGCTTCGTCATGGAAGCGCAACGAGTGGGTAGCGAAACGACGCTCGCGCAAATCGTAAGACTCGTCAGCGAAGCGCAACGTAGCCGCGCACCGATCGCGCGCCTCGCCGACCGCGTCGCTTCGTATTTCGTCCCGGCCGTAGTTGCGGCGGCGGTCCTGGCGTTCGCTGGCTGGATGTTCTTTGGCCCTGAGCCGCGCTTTGCCCATGCGCTGGTCGCGGCCGTATCTGTTTTGATCATTGCTTGTCCCTGTGCGCTCGGGCTTGCAACGCCGATGTCGATTATGGTGGCGGTGGGCCGCGGCGCGCATGCTGGCGTGCTCGTGCGAAACGCGGAGGCACTGGAGACTCTCGCTAGAGTCGACACGCTGGTCGTTGACAAGACCGGGACGCTCACCGAAGGCAAGCCGCTTGTGAACGCGGTAAGCGTTTTTGAGGGCGGCGGATTTGGGAAAGAAAGATTGCTTGGACTGGCGGCCAGCGTGGAAAACTCGAGCGAGCATCCGCTGGCGCGCGCAATCGTTAGAGCCGCGGAGGCGAAGGGCATCAGCCTGGCCGAAGCGGCGGAATTTTGCGCCACTTCGGGCGGCGGCGTGGAAGGGCGGGTGGGGGAAGACCGAGTCGTTGTTGGAACGGAGAAGTTTCTGGAGGAGAAGGGAATCCCTCGGTCGAGTGCTGAACAACTCTACCAAGCCTTCGGTTTTGACGGGGCTTTTGCGGCCACGATTGTTCTTGTGGCGGTGAACGAAAAGCTCGCGGGCGCGATCGCACTGGCGGACTTGATGAAGGCGTCGACACCGCAAGCCATCAGCGCTTTGCAAAAAGAAGGATTGCGGATCGTGGTGGTCACCGGCGACCGCAAGGAATCCGCGAGGATGGTTGCCGATAAACTTGGGATTGCAGAAGTGCGGGCGGAGGTTTTGCCTGAGGAAAAAAGCGAAGTCGTAAAGCAGCTGAAGAGCGAAAGCCGCATCGTGGCCATGGCGGGCGACGGCATAAACGACGCTCCCGCTCTTGCCGCCGCGGATGTCGGCATCGCCATGGGTACAGGCACGGACGTCGCCATTGAAAACGCAGGCGTTACCCTGCTGCGAGGCGATCTCCGCGGAATCGTGCGCGCGCGCAAACTGAGCCGCGCCACAATCCGCAACATCAAGCAGAATCTCGCCTGGGCTTTTCTCTACAATGTGATCGGCATTCCCGTCGCCGCAGGTGTCCTCTACCCTTTCTTTGGCTGGCTGCTCAGTCCCATGCTTGCCAGTGCGGCGATGACCTTCAGTTCCGTTTCGGTGATCGTCAATGCCCTCCGGCTCCGCAAAGTCCCGCTTTGAGGCGGGCTAAGCTTCCCTTGCCTTGAGCCCTCGCCCGCCCGGGCAGCCAAATCTCGTCCGCTATCTCCCTTTGAGTCGTGGAAGGTCCGTTCCGCGTCCGACAGGTGCTGATCGTTCGTGATGACCTGACCGAACGCTCTCTCCATCGTCTATACCGTGAGGGAACTTTTCCCGACGTCTTTCGTATTTCATTACGAAAGACCGAAGCCCTGTGAAAGCGTGCAAACCATAGCGAGCAACCTGCCGAGGGGGACCTTATGTCGAGCAATGGCAATGGGTTAGCAAGCGGGAAGATTGGCAAGAAACGCCGCCGGAGGGTCTTCTGGGCAGCCCTGGTGGTCCTCCTCTTAGGCGGTGGCGCCTACGGTGTGAAGGCCGCCCTCAGCCCGAATCGTACCATTGATCCCTCTAAACTTGCGTCGGTCGAACGCGGTGACCTGGCCCGTGTGGTGGTGGCTACCGGAAAAATTGAGCCGTTGTCCAAGGTGGAAGTGAAATCCAAGGCCAGCGGCATTGTGAAAAAGCTCTTTGTGGATTACGGGGATCGCGTGAAGCGGGGCCAAGTTCTGGCCGATCTCGACAAGGTGCAACTCGAAGCCGCGGTGCGCGCGGCAACCGCAAACCTGCAAGCGGCCGAAGCCGCGTTGCAGTCCGCAAAAGCCACACTCGAGCGCAACAAGGTGGATGCGGAAGGCCCCGACGTTCCTTTTCTCAAGCTCAATATGGAACGCGCCGAGCAAATGTACAAAGATGGCGTGATGTCGAAGAGCCTGGTGGAGGACGCGGAGAAAAATTATCAGCTCGCCTTGAACAAGCAAGTCAGCGCGCAGCGGAACCTCCTGGTTTCGCAGGCGGAAATCGCCAAGTGCGATGCGCAAGTCGCGCAGGCGAAAGCGTCGCTCGAAAACGCGCAAGAAGACCTTCGCAACTCCACGATCATCAGCCCGATTGACGGGCTGGTTCTCTCTCGCGACGTGAACGTGGGAGACGCGGTCAGCTCCATTCTTGTGCTGGGCTCCCAAGCGACGTTGATCATGACGCTCGGCGATGTCAGCGAGGTTTACGTGCAGGGCAAAGTGGATGAAGCGGACATCGGCAAAGTGTATTTGGACCAGCCCGCGCGCATCGTGGTCGAATCGTTCAAGGACAAGAAATTCACGGGCAAAGTGACGAAAATCTCTCCGCTCGGCAAAGAAAAGGACAACGTGACGACGTTTGAGGTGCGCGTTTCAATCTCGAATCCTGGCGGCGAACTTAAATCCAACATGAGCGCCAATGCCGAAATCCTTCTCGAAGAAAAGAAGAACGTGCTTATGATTCCCGAAGCGGCGCTCATCTATGACAAGGACCGTAAGGCTTCCGTGGAAATCCCCAATCCCAAGGAAGAAAACGGCAAGAAAAAACTGAGCGTGAAGCTCGGCATCTCGAACGGCGTGAAGACCGAAATCCTCGCAGGCCTCAACGAGAAGCAGCAAGTCATTCTGCAATAGTTCGCGCGGCGGAGTGCCATGAGTTTCACGGACCTGTTGCGGGACACCCTGGCGACACTGTGGGCGCACAAGCGCCGCACGTTGCTGACGATGTTCGGCATCGCCTGGGGCATTATCTCCATCACCATCATGGTGGCGGCGGGCGAGGGCCTTGGCGACGGAATCAAGAAAAATCAGGAAACCTTTGGCAAGGATGTGATGATTGTTTTCGCCGGCCGCACCAGCATGCAGGCCGGCGGCATGAGGTCGGGGCGGCTTATTCGCTGGCTGGAAGACGATTATATCCAGGTTGCCAAAGAAGCTCCGGCGTGCAAATACGTGATGCCGGAGCTCGGCAACGACGTTCAGGTTCGCAGCTTATTCAACAGCGGCACGATTCCAGTCGTCGGGGCGCTACCGCCCTTCTCAGACATTCGCAGCGTGGCTCCTGCGCAAGGACGATTCTACAACGATGAAGACAATGCCGAGGCGCGCAACGTGGCGTTTCTCGGCAGCGACACGAAGAAGCAACTCTTCGCCGAGCGGGAGGCCATGGGCCAAACGGTCTGGATGAACGGCATTCCTTACGTGGTCATTGGCGTCATGAAGTCCAAGGAGCAGAACTCTAGTTACGACGGTTTCGACACCCGAAAAATTTTCATTCCCTTCAATTCCATGCGCCGCGACTTCCCAAACAAGCCGCCGGCGGTAGAGCACAGCGTGGACCGCTTGCTCGTTGCCCCCTGGTCGCTCGAAACACACTTGGATTGCGTCCACCAGATTCGCCGCACGCTTGGCCGCCTGCACCATTTCGATCCGCGTGACGAAGAAGCCGCAGGCATCTGGGACACGGTGAAGAATGCGCAGGCCAACCGCATGATTATCGTGGGCATGGAAGTATTCATGGGCGCGGTCGGCGTGGCGACTCTCTTTCTCGGCGGGCTTAGTGTTATGAACGTGATGCTTGTCAGCGTTCGCGAGCGCACGCGCGAAATCGGCGTGCGTATGGCGCTCGGTGCAACGCGGCGTTCCATCTTGCGCCAATTTTTCCTCGAAACGATTTTCGTCGTGGCCATCAGCGGCGGCGTCGGCCTGATCATCTCTTATGGCTTCTGCGGTCTGGTCAACCTGGCCCCCATGCCCCCGTTTTTCAGCGGCATGCTGACCAGCTGGAAGATTGCGGCAATGTCCATCGCTCTGCTGGGAGTGATTTCCATTCTTTCTGCGCTGTATCCAGCGAATCGCGCGGCCTCGGTGGATCCGATCGAAGCCCTGCGCTTCGAGGCAGGCGGCTAAAAAGCTTTGCGCCTTAACTTGGAAGTTGTAAGCGGCGAAGCAGACCAAGAGAGAAGAAGAGAACTGGAGGATGATGCCATTGGAGCGAATCATGTTGACGGGGCGTCAAGAATCGAAGATCTCGCGCAGGCAGAAGGAAGTGCTCGCCTGCCGGGCCAAGCGGGACACCTTCATGCCCGTCACTCATAACTATCGGCCGGGAGCTGTCCAATGCTGATCGAGATCTTCAAGCAGGCGTGGACGGCGCTCGGGCGCAATCCGGTTCGCAGCTTCTTGACGATGTCGGGCATTTCGTGGGGGATTGTTGCCGTCACGCTATTGCTGAGTTACGGCTCCGGTTTTCGCAGCGTCTTGATGTACACCTTCGAAGTTTTTGGGAAAGGTGCGGTGATTGCCTGGCCCGGCCGAACGAGCGAGCAAGCCGGTGGTGAGCGAGCTGGCAAGCCCATCCATTTCGAAGAGGAAGACGCTGAGTGGGTGAAAGCTCAATCGCCATTGATTAAGCGCGTCACGCGGGAAACGGTTCGTTTCCAGGGAGTGTCTTACGGCGAACGGCTTTCCGACGCCGCCGTCCGCGGGGTGTTCCCGGAATACGGCCAAATGCGCAACGAAGTGCCGTCGGACGGCCGGTGGATTACGCCGGAAGATATTGCCGAACGCCGCCGCGTCATTTTTCTTGGCGCTCGTCTTCGCAAGAAGCTTTTCAGCGGCGAACCCGCCGTCGGCGAGGTCGTTCGCATCAAGGGCGTTCCGTTCACCGTCATCGGCTCCATGGACATGAAGTTTTCCGATAGTTGCTATTTCAATTGCGACGACGAGTCGGCTTTCATCCCTTACACCGCCGCCAACGATCTTTGGGACACCAAGTATTCGAGCGTGCTGGTCTTCGAGCCCGTGGCTCCGGTGTTTGAAGCGCAGGCCATGCAGCAGTTCCGCACCGCCATCGCGAATCGGCAGCACTTTTCGCCGAATGACAAGCGCGCCATCACCATGTTTGGACGAGAAGAGTTCAAGCCCGTCATGGAAGGCATCACCATTGGTGTCGAAGCGCTTCTCTTTTTCATCGGGGCAATGACGCTCGGTATCGGCGGCGTGGGCGTGATGAACATCATGCTGGTTTCGGTCGAAGAGCGCGTCCGGGAGATTGGTCTTCGCCGCGCGCTGGGCGCGAGGAAGGCGCACATTCGCTCACAGTTTTTGCTCGAAGCGCTGGTGATGACACTCGCCGCCGGTGCTATCGGAATGCTGCTTTCTTGGGCGCTGACTTCCGCGATCGGCACGTTGCCCTTTCTCGGACCCGCTTACGAAGACGATTCCGGCAAGGTGGACATTCACCTGGCGCTGTCGCTTTTCACCCTGATACTTTCCACGGTCGTGCTGGTTCTGGTTGGCGTGATCAGCGGCTGGCTGCCGGCGATGCAAGCGGCCAAACTCGACCCCGTTGAGGCCCTTCGCTACGAGTAAGTCATGGCTCTTTGGGAGAGCCACAACGAAGGAGGAAGATGCCAAAGACTAAGTTCCGTGTTGTCAACGAGATGACTAGCCTATTTCCGTAGGAGTAAAACGACAAAGGAAGGTTCGTCGAAGAATCCTAATTGCGAACCGAAGACTGGGCGCTGCTCGCTCCGCTCTTGCCGAGGATGGAGTCGAAATAAGCGAGCATTTCCGGAGAATCCCACTGTTGGGCCCCGTAGAACTTTCGCAAAAATCTTCCCTGCCGGTCGATGATATAGGTGTCCGGAATGACGGGCGTGCCGTACTCGAGTGCGACCTTGCGCGAGGGCTCGCGAAAAGTCGGAAAATTGATGCCCTGGTCTTTCAGGAATTTCTCGTACATATCAGGATCTTCATCCTGACTCACACCGAGAACCAGCGCATCCCGCGATGCGATGTATTCCTGTAAATGGTTCAGGGCCGGTGTCTCTTGAATGCAAGGCGGACACCAACTCGCCCAGAAATTCAGCACCACCACCTTGCCTCGGAGATCTCGTAGGTGACCCGGCTTGCCCGCAATCTTCGTCGGGAAGTCCTCCGCCGTTTTGCCCGCCACGGTGGGTTCGCCCTGACGGTACATAGGCCGGGCAAAGATCACGAATACCAGCGCGATGAAGGCCACCACGCCCCATGCCGCCATTCTCCTTAGCAGTGCCATCACGTAGTATGGTAGCGCATTCTGTCAGGTGAAGGAACCAACTTTGCGGCATCTGATCAAGTATGGCGTGCGATAATCCCAACCCACTCGCGGCGATCCAACCCGTCGACGCCCCCGGGGCGCTCCTCGTCAGTGCCGTCGTTCCGGCGCGAAACGAAGAACTGGTCATTGCCGCGTGCGTCGAGTCGCTGGCTCGTCAGCCGCCGATCGCTCAAATTCTTGTCGTCAACGACCAATCGTCGGATAGGACCGCGGATATTGTGCGCGAATCCATGAAAGAAATCCCCAACCTGCGCCTTATTGATGCGGGAAGGTTGCCCGAGGGCTGGGTGGGCAAAAACCACGCTCTTTGGGTTGGCGTCGAGCAGGCCACAAAACCCTGGTTGTTGTTCACCGACGCGGATGCTATCCACGGCGCTAACTCCGTGGCGCGCGCATTGCAAATTGCTCAGGAACAGCAGGCTGCGCTGGTATCGTTTTCACCCGAGCAGATTAGCCGCAACTGGTACGAAAAAGCGCTGATCCCGTTTATTTATCTCCGGCTCGCAAGGAAATTCTCCTATAACCGCGTGAACGATCCGGTCTCACCGATTGCGGCGGCAAACGGGCAGTTTCTCTTGATCCGTCGTGATGTCTACGATGCGATGGGTGGCCATCAAGGCGTTGCCGGGGAAGTGCTGGAAGACGTGGCCATCGCCCTCAGGGTGAAGCGGGCGGGCCATCGCATTTGGTTCGGCTCAGGCAAAGGCCTGGTTCGCACTCGAATGTACAGGTCGTTCGAAGCGATGTGGGAGGGCTGGAAAAAGAACCTCTATCGCTTGATGGGGGGAACACCGTGGGCGGCCTTCCGTGAGATGGAATCCACGCTTCCTTGGATTCCTATCCTGTTGATTCTGTTCGGCATGAAGTTTCCCCTCTTATTGTTCCTTGGCATTCTGCTGTTGATAGCCCGGCAGACCATCTATGGTCTCGATCTGGCGCGTAACCGATACCCTTTTTCCCTCATCTTTTATTACGTTCCCGCGGCTTTTCTGTACCCCGCTGTGCTCTGGGCCTCCTACCGGAGTCATGTGAAGGGAAGAATCTCCTGGAAGGGCAGAGAATACTCCATCGAGGCCCCGGAATCGGTAAAATAGCTTGTGTTGGCTAGCTATGGTGCTTCTGACGCGAAAAATCGAGTTTTCGGCCTCGCATTTCTATCACAACCCGAATCTTTCGGCCGAGGAGAACCGTCGAATCTTTGGGAAGTGCAACAACCCCCACGGCCACGGACACAACTACACGCTGGAAGTCACCGTGGCCGGGGAACCGGACCCGGTGACCGGCATGGTCCTGGACCTAAAGGAATTGAAGGAAATCCTGGAGAGCGAAGTCATGAAGCGCATGGATCATCGGCACCTGAATTACGAAGTTCCGGAGTTGGCGGGCCAGATCCCCACGTGCGAAAACATCGCGCGGGTTATCTGGCAACTGCTGGAGCCGCGGATTACGCAAGGCAAGTTGCACCGCGTCCGGCTCTACGAATCGCCGGATCTTTTCGCCGATTGCTATCGAAACGGTGCGAGCGGGGCGGGGAATTGAGCGGCCGGACGCAGGATGCTAAAGTGAATGGAGACGCGCTCCGTGTCGAACTCGGCCGCCGGTACCGCTTTGTTGCCTCGCATCGGCTCCACAGCCAGCGTTTGACCGAGGAAGAGAATTACCGCGTTTTCGGGAAGTGCAACAATCCATACGGGCACGGCCACAACTATGTCCTGGAAGTGAGCCTTTCCGGGAGAATTGATCCTGCTACGGGGATGATCGCCAATCTCGCGGATTTGGACGCCTTTGTCGAACGCCATGTCCTCGAAGAATTCGATCATCGCTCGCTCAACGAGGATGTGGCGGCGTTTCGCCACAAAGTCCCCACGACGGAAAATCTGTGTATCGAAATCTTTCATCGCTTGAAGCATTTTCCGCATGCCCAACTCGAGCTCGTGCGCATCCAAGAAACAGGCAATAACAGCTTCGAATACGCAGGAAACACGGAGGGAGACCGCTTGTGAGTAAGCCGACCGAAGAAATCCTGCTGAATGATAGCAACGACCGCAAATCGCTCGACGCGAACACCGTCGCTTGTCACGTCCGCGAGATGATCAAAATCATTGGCGAAGACCCCAATCGCGAAGGGCTGCGCAAAACGCCGGAACGTTTCGAGAAGGCGTTTAAGTTCCTCACGAGCGGGTATCACCAAAACATCGATCACGTGCTCAACGGCGCGACGTTTAGCGTGGCCTACGACGAGATGGTCATCGTCAAGGACATCGAGTTTTTCAGCCTCTGTGAGCATCATCTTCTGCCGTTTTTCGGCAAAGCGCACGTTGCTTACCTACCGGACAAGCAAGTGCTCGGTCTCAGCAAGATCGCGCGCCTGGTGAACATGTTCGCCCGGCGCCTGCAGATTCAGGAGCGCTTGACCAACCAGGTTGCACAGGCAATTCAGGAAAAAATTGCTCCGCAGGGCGTCGGCGTCATCATCGAGGCGCGCCACCTGTGCATGCAGATGCGCGGCGTAGAAAAACAGTGCGGCCAGGCGGTGACCAGCTCGATGCTCGGCGCCTTCCGGCATAATAAGCAGACACGCGATGAGTTCCTGGCGCTGGTCCGCGAGAGAAAGGCCTAGTTGACGCCATTTTGGCGCTGGAACCGCAGCCCCACTCTTCTACAGTTCACCAATGGCGACGGACCAGGCTCCCCTCATTGTTGAAAAGGCTTGCTCCGGTGTTTTTCCGCGAACTCTTGCGCAACCGCACCGCTTCACCGTGGTCCTTGGCTTTCTCGCCATTTACTTGATTTGGGGCTCTACGTATCTGGCTATTCGCTATGCGGTTGAAACCATCCCACCGCTCTACACGGCCGGAATGCGCCACCTCGCCGCGGGGTCTATTCTTCTCCTCTGGTGCCGGGCGGAACGCCTCCGCCCCACCTGGGCGCAAATCCGCGCGAGTATCGTCATTGGCGTTTTCTTCTTTCTCATCGGCCACGGTTCGTTGCACTGGGCCGAGCAGAAGGTTCCCTCCGGCCTGGCCTCTCTGCTGATTGCCAGCGAGCCGATTTGGGTCTTCTTGCTCTCAGCCGCTGCGGCAAAGCAATGGCATTGGAACTCCCGTTTACTGGCGGGAATCCTGTTGGGACTTGGCGGCGTGGCCCTCCTGATAGGAAAAAGCGCGCTGACATCGGTGCCCGGCCTGTTTGTCAGCTCGCTTGCGGTGGTCATGAGCGCGCTTTCCTGGTCAGCAGGCGTGGTCTATTCGCGGCGGTCGCATTTATCGGGGCACCCGCTGCTCTTGTCCGCGCTTTCTCTCCTGGCTGGCTCTGTACAATTGCTCCTCGTGGGCACAATCGCCGGCGAATACCGTGGATTTTCTTTTGCCTCGGTCTCGCTGCGCTCCTGGCTTGCCCTGGGTTATCTCGTCGTTTTCGGCTCGGTCGTGGCCTTCACCGCCTACAACTGGCTCATGGAACATTACCCTCCGACTCTGGTTGCGACCCACACCTACATCAATCCCATAGTGGCGGTGCTGCTGGGCTGGTTGCTGGCCGGTGAGGCGGTCACGCTCAACGTGCTCCTCTCGGCTGCCATGGTCGTCAGCGCCGTGATGCTTGTGGACCGCGGCATGGCTCGCTTGCCGAAGCGAATCTAGATTTTTTGCTTCCTTTGGTTTGCGACAACAGCAAACGGGCGCGGCACGCAAATCGCAAGCCGCACTTTCAGGATGCAAAGCCAGCAGAGATTTACATCTTCGAGATGTCGACCGTCGCCCGGGTGGTGTCCCACTCCTCGCGCAGCGTGCAGCCCGTCGCGGTTTTGTCATAAGCAATCGTGAAATTTTCAACAGGTGACGGCAGGGTAGAGAGCTTCATATCCACGCGGGCCAGTTCGTCGCTCTCATATTCGTAGGGGATGCCCCATTCGCCGGTCTTCTTGTTGATGATGAGCGTCCACTTGTCTGGGTTTGGAACGACAAACAGGGTGTAACTGCCTGCTGGCACGTGCGTCCCGCCGACCATTACGTCCGTCGTTGTGACAAACGTGGTGGCTTCGTTTGCGCCGTTGCGCCATACCTTGCCATACGGTTCGACACCGCCAATCATCTTGCGCCCTTTCAGGCGCGGGCTGGAGTAGTCGGTCGTGATGGTTTTGCCGCCGCCCAGGTCGCAGGTGGCCTTCGCCGGCGGACTAGGTCTCTTGCTTTTGTCCATCTGCGCCGAACCCAGCAGGGCCATCATCCCCACGGTCAAACATCCCACGGCCAGAAATGCAACGGTTCTCTTCATGGTGTTCCCTCCTCAGAAGCTTGCCCCAAACATTGAAGCGAATTTGCCCCGCAAGCGCAACTGCAATTGCCGGCGCTCTTTAAAAGACGCAGCCCGGGGAATTTTGTTTCGCCCCTTCCGTCTCTGCGAAAAAGGCCGGAAAAGGTCGGGTCCGTCATCGTCGACGCCGGCCCGGGCGTTGGTTAGGGGTTATTCGCGTCACCTGGCCGCGTACTTTTCGCTCTCACCAGCGTATCCCTCGACAGGGGAGAAAGGGCTTCGCGAGGATGTTTCGAGGCTGTACGGAACGGTCTACGAACTCAAGGAGCAGGTGGAGAACACGGACGCGAATTCGATGCTCTGCGTCTCGCTTGCGAAAAAGGCCCCGCAGATCGAGAAACTGGCCAGAACAGAGCAAGGATCTGGCCCAAGGCTGACCGAGCATCTCCTTTGTTTTCATGGGCAACCACGGGAGCGCCAGCTCGGCGGCAGGGAAAAGTTCTTCTGCTTGTTTGTAACGGACTTCCCTTTACAGGCGGAAGAAAATTGTGTTAGCCTGAAGAGGTCGAAGAAGAAGAGGAACATTTCAGGGGATAACGGAGAGGGCACTTGAGCGCGACAAAATCAGTGTTGATCGAGCAATTCCGGACCCATGTGAAAGATACTGGCTCGCCCGAAGTGCAGATCGCCCTTTTGAGCGAGAGGATCAACTACCTGACCACGCATCTCAAGTCCCACGTGAAAGACCATGCATCCCGCCGCGGATTGATCATGATGGTCAATAAGCGCCGCCGGCTGCTGGACTATCTCAACCGCCGTGATCCGGATCGGTACCGCGAGATTGTTGACCGTCTTAGCCTGCGCAAGTAATCGCGCTGCTTTGGGTTTGAAGTCAGGGCGATATCCATTGCGTTCTCACGAAGTGACAAATTCCACGCGGAGTCTGTCCTCAGGCGTCCGGCAGAAGTAGTGCCGCAATATCTCGTGGTGTAGCTCGTCCCGGTTTTTTCTCGAACAACTCTTCCTTCTTTTCTTCCTCGAAGTTGTCCGCAAAATGGGCAGCCTGTTGTAAACGGCCCTTCGCCATGCGAGTGGCCTCCAATCACCCCGGCCGGGCCGGGGCCAAAGGAAAAATGTTTCATGTCTGAAAATTCACACGCACCTCATCAGGTTACCGTGGAGGTTGGCGGGCGTCCGCTGATCCTCGAAACTGGAAAAATGGCAAAACAGGCCAATGGCGCCATTGTGGCGCGCTATGGCGATACCGTGGTGCTCACCACCGCCTGTATGGCTTCCGAAGCCAACGAGCGAGACTTCCTTCCGCTCACCGTCGACTACCGCGAAAATACCTATTCCGCCGGGAAAATCCCTGGCGGCTTCTTTAAGCGCGAAGGACGCCCCTCGGAAAAAGAGATTTTGACTTCCCGGTTGATTGACCGGCCGCTCCGCCCGTTGTTTCCGGAAGCCTGGCGCAACGAAACCCAGATTGTCAGCCTGGTGCTATCCGCCGATAGCGACAATGACCCCGATGTTATCGCCGTCACCGGTGCTTCAGCCGCCTGCTATGCTTCCGACTTGCCGTTCGGGAAACCCATTGCCTGTGTCCGTGTCGGCTTGCTCGACGGGCAGCTCGTTGCCAACCCCACCGTCGCCCAGCAAAAGAAGAGCCTGCTGAACATCATCATCGCCGGCACGGAAGAAGCCATCGTCATGGTGGAATCCGGCGCGCTGGAGGTTTCCGAGGAAACGGTTGCCGATGCTCTCGAATTCGGCCACGCGCAAATCAAAAAAATCGTCGCGGCTATTCAGGAGCTTCACGGCCAGCTCAAGCCCAAGAAAGTGGCCGTCGAGCCGCTGCCCTTCGACGAAGGCATCTACAAGGATCTGCAAAAGAAATACGGCGAACGGCTGCACGATGCGCTCAATACCCAAAAGCATCCAAAGAAGGAAAGCTATCACCTGGTCGATGCCCTGAAGGAGGAAATCCTCGCCACCATTCCCGAGGAGCCTCAGAAGGAGATGGACGAGAAGCGCACGCTTACCAAGCGCGCCTTTGAACGCTTGCGCGAAAATATTTTCCGCGACGACGTCCTGAATGCCCGCCGGCGTCCCGATGGCCGCGCCTTCGACCAGATTCGCCAGATCACTTGCGAGGTCGGCTTGCTCCCGCGCGTTCATGGCTCCGCGCTCTTTACACGAGGCGAGACGCAGGCGCTCGCCACGCTCACGCTGGGCACCAAGGAGGACATGCAGCGCCTCGACCTGCTCTTCGAGGAAGACCAGTTCAAACGCTTTATGCTGCACTACAACTTCCCGCCATTCAGCGTGGGCGAGGTCAAGTTCCTGCGCGGTCCCGGTCGCCGCGAAATCGGCCACGGCGCTCTGGCCGAGCGCGCGCTTTTGAACTTGCTTCCGCCCGAGGCGGACTTTCCCTACGCCATGCGCCTGGTTTCCGACATTCTGGAATCTAACGGTTCTTCTTCGATGGCCACGGTCTGCGGCGGTTCGCTCGCCCTGATGGACGCTGGCGTGCCCATCAAGTCTTCTTGTGCGGGCATCGCCATGGGTCTGGTCGTCGGCGACAAGGGAAAATACTCCATCCTTACGGACATCGCGGGCGCCGAGGATCATTACGGCGACATGGACTTCAAAGTGGCCGGCACGCGCAACGGCATCACGGCGCTGCAAATGGACATCAAAGTCCTGGGCATCAGCATCAATATGATGCGCGAAGCTCTGGCCCAGGCGAAAAAAGCGCGCCTTCAGATTCTCGATACGATGGAGCAAACGCTCAATACGGCACGCACGCAGATTTCTGCTTATGCGCCGCGCCTCTACAAACTCAGTATTCCTACAGACAAGATCCGCGACCTCATCGGTCCAGGCGGAAAGAAAATCAAGTCCATCACCGAACAGACTGGTGTCAAGATCGACGTCCTCGAAGACGGCACCGTGCACATCTTCTCGACCAGCGGAGCTTCAGGCGACGCCGCGCTCGCCATGGTCCGGGAAGTGACGGCCAGCGCGGAAGTCGCCAAGACCTATCTCGGCAAAGTCGTCCGCCTCGCCGAGTTTGGCGCTTTCGTCGAACTGTTCCCCGGCACCGACGGCTTATTGCACATCAGCGAAATCTCCGAGCATCGCATCCGCGATGTTCGCGACGAACTGAAACTGGGAGACCAGGTCCTGGTAAAGGTGCTTTCCATCGAGGGCAACAAGATTCGCCTCTCGCGAAAGGCGCTGCTCAAGGAAGCGCGCGAGAAGCAACAGAAGGCGGCAGCTGGTGGTCACAACCCGGGCCCGTCCGGCGGCGAAGGCGGCTCCGGCGGCAATTCCGGCAGCCGCGAGTAGCCACAATCAATAGAAACCAAACGGCAAGCAGAGAGCAATGGGGCGCAGCGTGCTGCGCCCTAGTGTTTCCGGTTTTCCGGCGTGTAATGATCCTGAAGATAGGAAATGATTTTTTTTGCGGCGGCATCCGGGATCGGCGCGCCAAAAGTCTTGATCATCTTGTTGACTTCCGCGTCCCAGGTCGGCGCCGGCAATGGTGGCTGCATGGTGATGTACCGCGTGCTGTGGCACATCGCGCAAAAGCTTTGCGTTTCCGCTCGCCCTTCTCCTTCCGCCAATTCGGTGGCAAAGGAAGGGAAAGAAGCCACGGAAAAATTGCCGTCTTGCGAGAGTTGTGGGGAAATGGTCTGCGCTAGGCTGTTTGTTTTGGTCGAGCCATAAGAGCCGCTCTGGAATTGGGCGAATACGGCCGTCCCCGCCGCGATCAATAGCAGGCCCGCCCCCGGAACCAACACGCTCAACCTTTTTCTCATCGCGACTCTCCTCCACTCACCTTTCCCACCACAATTTCTTGCTTTTCAATCTTGTTCCACAAATATCCACCAGGGTTCCAGACGGGCTCATCGGGCTGCACTTTGCCTTTTTCATCCGTAGCGCGCACCGCCAGCGTGTAACTCCGCGGTATTTTCGGCGTCCATTGTGCCTCCCAGGTTCGAAACGAATAAGCTCCGTGATCCTCGCCAAGCCGGGCCTCTCTCCACGTTTTCGTCCCGTCCTCAGAGACTTCTACTTTCACGATCTTCCCGTAGCCGCTGAAGGCAATTCCCCGCAGCGTGACGTTCATCCCCGCTGGGATTTTGGAGCTCCCATCGGGCGAAATCAGAAAGGATCGCACCGGCATTCTCGAGATCGCAATTGTCTTCACGCCACCCGCTTTCATCTCCTCCGGCGTCGTGTTTCCGCGCAGTGTGTCTGGAACGCGATACGCCGTCTTCATCCAGAAGTTTTCATCCGGCGTAGCAAGAACGCGAATCCAGGTCAAGCACTTCATCCAATAGGTGGCGAAATACCCGGGCACCACCAGCCGCAGAGGAAATCCATTCAACATCGGAAGCGGTTCACCGTTCATAAGGTATGCCACAACCGCTTCGTCCAAAGCAGAATCGGAAAGTTCCAGCGATTTCAGGAAAACGTTCGAGCCGGAGCCTTGCGGTCCCGGGCCTGTCTCGAGTCCCTGAAACTGCACTTGAACCGATCCCTGTTTGACCCCCGCGGCATCCAGCAGTTCGCGCAGCCGAACGCCGGTCCACAGCGCATTGCCCATCGCTCCATTGCCCCATTGCCCGCCCGCTACACGCGGCTGGAACCGGCTTCGCGAGTTCCCCGAGCACTGATTCACCGCAGTCACCGAGACAGGCTTGAATTTTTCCGTGAGTTCGCTGAAGCTCAGCGTGAGCGGTTTGTTGACATTGCCTTCGATTTTCAGCCCCCACTCCGCCAGATCAACACGATTGGGAATGTCCGGCAAATGCCAGCGCACGTAAAACGCGTCGTTTGGCGTGAACACGCTCCGGAAGTAGCTTCTAGGCGTTTCGAGTTGCACCGGCCGGTCCGTCAACCCAATCAGCGGCGCCTTCTGCGGTTCGCCTACGTAGGGCCCAACCGAATTCCAATGCGGATTCGGCCCTGGCCCCGTAAACGGCTCGATCTCTTGGTTGACCGGCAGCTGCTCGGCAAAGGTAGATCGAGACCACTTTACAATCGTCAAACCGCCCGCCGCGCTTAACAACTTCAACGCATCCCTTCTTGAAACATTCTGCCGCCGTTGCTCCATCGAACTCTCCCTTCCCGGAGCGCAAAATACCGATAAGACCTTCCTGGTGTCAACAGGGCATTTGCCGCTGTGTCATGCGCCGGGGGCATGAACGCGCTCGATATCAGCCCCAACAGCGCGCAGCTTTTCGACGATCCCTTCATACCCGCGGTCGATGTGATACACGCGATCAATAAGCGTCTCGCCGCTGGCCACCAAGCCCGCCAGCACCAGCCCCGCACTTGCGCGCAAGTCCGAAGCCTGCACCGTCGTGCCCGACAGTTGCGCCGGACCGCGCACCACCGCGCGCCTTCCTTCGACCGAGATATTGCCGCCCATGCGCGCCATCTCGCTGGCATGAAGATAGCGGTTCTCAAAAATGGTTTCGGTGATCACGGATGTGCCTTCCGCCTGTGTGGCCAACGCCATATACTGCGCCTGCATGTCCGTCGCGAATCCCGGATACTCCTCGGTGTTAACGTCCGCGCCCACCAGTTTCCGAGCGCCCCGCACGTGAATCGTCGTGGCATCGACGGTGTCGATCCGCACTCCGGTTTGCTGCAGCTTCGCAATTACCGCGCCCAAATGCCCCGCCAGGCAGTTCTTGATCGTCAAATCGCCGCCCGTAATCGCGCCCGCCACAAGAAATGTTCCTGCCTCGATACGGTCTGGAATTACCGTATGCTCCGTGCCGTGCAGCTCTTTCACGCCGCGGATCCGCAGTGTCGACGTCCCGTCTCCGCAAATCTCGGCCCCCATCCTCCGCAGCATCGCGATCAAGTCCGTCACTTCCGGCTCCCGTGCTGCGTTTTCCAGCACGGTCTCGCCTTCCGCCAGCGCCGCCGCCATCAAGATATTTTCCGTGCCTGTCACAGTAATTTTCTCAAACACGATGTGCGCGCCCCGCAACCGCCGTCCGCTTGAACTGTTTCCATGGACCTTCGCTTCGATGTAGCCGTGCGACGTGGCGATCTCCGCGCCCATCTGCTCCAGCGCCTTCAAGTGCAAATCCACGGGCCGCGCCCCGATCGCGCATCCGCCCGGCAGGGAAACGCGCGCCACCCCCACGCGCGCCATGAGCGGCCCCAGCGTCAAAATCGACGCGCGCATGGTCTTTACCAGCTCGTACGGCGCCTCGGCATGATTCAGCTTGGGTGCCGCGATTTCGTAAACGCTCGCCGGCACTGCTGCGACCGTCACCTTCGCATCCATGAACGCCAGCAGTTTGCTCATGGTGACCAGGTCGCGCACCCTCGGAACATTTCGCACCACCACTTTGTCCGAAGTCAGCAGTGCCGCGGCCATCACCGGCAGCGCAGAGTTCTTCGCCCCGCTTACGGCCACGCTTCCCCGCAATGCCTTTCCGCCTTTGATCAGAAACTTATCCATTTTTCGTTCCGCGTTTTTTTCTCTCCACTCGCCGCACGCCACCGGCCACTTCGCTCATCTCACCAAGGGCAACCCGCAGATTCTGCCCCGCCGTTTGCAATCTCTTCTGTGCCTCCTTTGCCGCAACCCCCAGCTTCAGCATCACCAGCGCGACGCGCATATGGTGTCCCGCCGCCCGCAGAGCGTGTTCTGCCGCAGACACATTTCTTCCGCTCGCCTCGGCCAAAATCCGCAACGCCCGCTTCGCAACCTTTTCATTGGTCTGTACTACATCAATCATCAGGTTTTCATAAACATGTCCAAGCCGCGCCATCGTCGCGGTACTCAGCATGTTGAGTACCATTTTTTGCGCCGTCCCGGCCTTCATCCGTGTCGAACCGGTCAGCACCTCGGGCCCCACCTCCGCTGCGATTACGATTTTCGCCAGCCGCGCCACGGGCATTTTCCGGTTCGAAGTGATCGCTACCGTGGTCGCCCCGCGCCCACGCGCGAATCGCAACGCCGCTAGTACGTAGGGCGTCGTCCCGCTCGCCGTCACTCCGACAACCACGTCATTGCGCGTCAGTTTTCGCGTGCGCAACTCGCCCTCGGCGCGCCGCACATCATCCTCCGCCCCTTCCACGGCCCGCGTAATCGCTCGTCCTCCGCCCGCTATGAGCGCCTGCACCAGCTTCGGTGGGGTCCCAAACGTCGGCTGACACTCCGCCGCATCCAGCACTGCCATGCGCCCGCTCGAGCCCGCGCCCACATAGATCAGCCGCCCGCCGTTGCGAATCCCCGCCACGATTGCGTCAACCGCCCGGGCAATCGCAGGAATCTCCCGTTCCACCGCGAACGCCACCCTGCGGTCTTCGCGGTTCATCAGCGTGACAATTTCCCGCGCGTTCATGCGGTCAAGGTTTTGTGAAGCTTTGTTTCTCTGTTCGGTCCGTCGAGATTCTCTGGAAAAAGAAGTTCCGAAGGGCTTGGGCATGGCTACATTATAACGAGCCGTCAGAAAATACTCGGCGCGAACTGCCAATCTGTACTTCTAGGCACAACCACGGACACCGCACAGGCTTCCGATGTCAGAATGGGCTATGCTAGAGGCCGGCCGGCCGGATCCATCTCTCCCGAACGGATGGAAGGGAACCTATGTCCCTGGATGTTCTTAAAAGCCTCTTCGAGCAGCATTTCCACGCCTCGCCCACGCGGGTTCAGCCGTTGCAGGGTGAATTCGGCGGCTCCGGCCGCAAAATCATCCGCCTGGCCAACGACCGCATCACCGCGGTTGGCATTCTTTACGGCGGCCGCGAAGAAAATGTCGCCTTCCTCGCATTCTCCAAGCATTTTCGCCGGCACGGCCTGCCGGTTCCGGAAATCTACGCCGAGGATCTCGACCACGGCGCTTATCTTGAACAAGACCTTGGCGACACCACCCTGTTCGAATTTCTCTCCAAGAATCGCACCGGTGAGAACATCGCTCCCGCCGTGGTGGAAGCCTACCGCAAAGTCGTTGCTATCCTCCCGCGCTTCCAAATCGAAGCCGCCAGCGATTTGGACTACAGCGTCTGTTATCCCGCCGCGAGCTTCGATCGCCAATCCATCGCCTGGGACCTGAACTACTTCAAGTACTATTTTCTGCGCCTTGCGGGCATTCCTTTTAACGAGCATGCGCTCGAAAGCGACTTCAACCGTCTCACCGATTTACTTCTCGGCGCCCCGCGCGACTATTTCCTCTACCGTGACTTTCAGTCGCGCAACATCATGCTGTGCGACGGCCAGCCTTATTTCGTCGACTACCAGGGCGGCCGTACAGGCGCCCTGCAATACGACCTCGCTTCGCTGCTCTTCGACGCCAAGGCCGACCTCCCGCCCGAACTCCGTGACCACCTTCTCTATGATTATCTTCGCGCGCTCGCCAACTACATCCCCGTCGACCGCGAAGCTTTTCTGCACCACTTTTACGCCTACGTTTACGTCCGCATCATGCAGGCGCTGGGTGCGTACGGATACCGCGGTTTTTTCGAACGCCGAGCGCATTTCCTGCAAAGCGTGCCTTACGCCCTGAAAAACATTCGCTGGCTGGTCCACAATGTTCAATTGCCCGTCGAGCTGCCCACGCTGCTCGGCGCGTTCCGGAACATGCTCGCTTCGGAGAAACTCAAAAGCATTTCTTCCGAAGCCGACAATTTGGTCGTCCGCGTTTTCAGTTTTTCCTTTCACCACGAAGTGCCCAAGGACGAAACCGGCAACGGCGGCGGTTTTGTCTTCGATGGCCGTGGCCTCCCGAATCCGGGGAGGGAAGAACGCTTCAAGTCGCTCACGGGCAGGGACACGCCGGTCATAAACTATCTGCATCAACAGGAGAGCGTGCATCAGTTCCTTGCCAGCGTGTTTAGCCTGATCGATGCGACCGTCGAGAACTATCACGAGCGCGGCTTCAAAAACTTAATGGTGTCGTTTGGTTGCACCGGCGGGCAACACCGCTCCGTCTATCTCGCCGAACAACTCGCGAAGCATCTGCGCGGCCGAAACGGCGTCGAAGTCGTCGTGCGCCACCTCGAACTCGAAAAACTAGGCTTGTTGCACGCGGTGGTAGGAAATCTCGCTGAATGACGGTCACTTCTTCTTTTTTCTCGCCACGCGTCACTGGCCACTCGCCACAGGTTCTTCCGTGAAAGCCATGATCCTCGCCGCCGGCCTGGGCACGCGCCTCCGCCCGCTCACCGACTCACGCCCGAAGGCCCTCGTGGAAGTCGCCGGCCGCACCCTTCTTGAAATCGCCCTCATGCGCCTCCGCGCCTTCGGGATCAACGAAGTCATCACCAACGTCCATCATTTCGCGGATATGGTCGTCGACTACCTGAAATCCCACAACAACTTTGGCATGCGCATCGAGATTTCTCGCGAAGACGATCGGCTGCTCGACACCGGCGGCGGCCTCAAAAAAGCGGCCTGGTTCTTCCTCGAAGATTTTCGTCAGGCCACGGCTTCCCAGGCTCAAGGAATCAAGACCAGGAGTGTCATCCCAAGCGAAGGGAGTAATGCTGGAGCGGCAACGCGATCCAAGAGCGATCAGAAAGCGCCCCCTTCCGGCAGTCCTGACGACCCCTTTCTCCTTCACAATGTCGACGTCATCAGCACCATCGACTTTCGCCGTATGCGGCAATTCCACAACGAGCACGGCGCCCTCGCCACTCTCGCCGTCCAGTCCCGCGCCTCCTCCCGCCTCCTCCTCTTCGACGACAAAAACCAACTTGTCGGTCGCTGCAGCTCGGGTCAGGACACCTTCATCCCGGACCGAGCGGGGGATTCTGACGCCGCGTTAGCCCAAGCGAAAAACGATCAAGCAGCACCGGCCGTGCCACTGGAGTGTCATCCCGAGCACATGGAGGCATCTACTTTGTCTTCCCACCCGCCCCTCGCCATTCGCCAACCGCCACTTCCTCTTGCCTTCTCGGGCATTCACGTCATTTCCCCGCGCCTCCTCGACATGCTCAACGAGGAAGGCGCCTTCTCCATCATTGATGTCTATCTCCGTCTCGCCGCCGAGGGCCAGAAAATCCTCGCCTTCCGCGCCGACGAATACTACTGGCGCGACCTCGGCCGCCCCTCCGATCTTTCCCAAGCAGCCTTGCATCTTCAGCAAAGGATCGTCGAATAGAGACGCTTTTCTTTCGACTTTTTGGCCCAAAAGCACCCCGGCCCCTCACGCCACCGAGGTCCGTAAATTCGCTCCAGCTAACAAGCAGATGATTGACTCCTCCCCCTTTCTCACGCCATCGACAAGAATGGCTCTATCGATTTGCGGCCCGGACTCAACCAGAGTCTTCCTGGTCTTCCGTGCTTGACGCAGGTCAATTTCCTCTATATTGTAGAGGTAATGTCCAACCGCGACTATCTTGGCGAATTCGAACACATCGTGCTTCTCGCGGTTCTGCGTCTGGATGACCAAGCCTACGGCGTCACCGTTCGCCGCGAGATCGAGGTTCGCACGAAGCGAGAAGTTTCGATCGGCGCCATCTATGCCACTCTCGATCGGCTGGAAGCAAAAGGCTACGTGCAGTCTCGCCCTGGGGATCCCACGCCGGAACGGGGCGGGAGGTCGAAACGATTCTTCCGCGTCACCGCGCCAGGAGTCTCGGCAATCCATCGCACGCACCGCGCAATCCGGAGTCTCGCCGAGGGACTCGACCTGCTCGGGAGCCGTTTATGAGACGGCCGGCTCCGCATACTCGGCCACCCTCGATTGCCGCTTGGCTTGTCTCTCTATTCGGTTCCGCTGACCAGGCGGAATCGATACTTGGTGATCTCGAGGAAGAATTTTCTGACATCGCCTCGAAATCGGCAGCTGCCTCCGCCCGCCGGTGGTATTGGCGTCAGAGCTTGAAAACCATTGCGCAACTTGCCGGCGCCGGGGTCCGTAATGCGCCCTGGCCGCTCGCTGGTCTTGTGCTCGCGGGTTTCCTTCTGCAGTGGTTCAGCACCGGGCTCCCTGAGGGCGTGATTGTTGCGATTTTGCGCACCCAGCGGCCGTACTCCAACCTCCACTATGATTTCTATATCTCGTTTCTGACCTACGGTTTTCCCATCGCCGGCGACATCCAGTCGATCCTCTTGGGTTGCTTGGTCGCAGCCTTTGCCAGGCAAAGGGAGGTGATTGCCACGACGGCGCTCAGCTTCCTCGGTGGTGCGTCGATTGGCCTGCTTTTTTTCGACGCTTCCGGGCATTGGTCCCGGTTCGCTTATTCGTGGCCATTCCCGATCGTGCAGCTCATCAATCAGCTGGCGATTGTTCTCGGCGGTGTCATCGTTCGAGAGATTAGATTGGCCTTGAGAAAAGGTTGTCACGAACATGATTTCAATTGGACGGACAAGTAGGAGGTTCTTGCACATGCTGCGTCACATCGTTGCGCTGATCACTTTGCTGGCCACATCCTTGGCCCTAACCACCAGCGCTCCGGCGGATCTCACGCCTGCCGCATCCCGAAAGCCCCTTCCCGAGGTCGCTCTCAGTGATTCGAACGGCGCGTCGGTCGATCTCTCCGCGTACAAAGGCCGCGTTGTCTTACTCGATTTTTGGGCCACCTGGTGCGAAGGCTGCAAGGAAGAAATCCCCTGGTTCATGGAGTTTCAGAACAAATACAAGAAGACCGGCTTGACCGTTGTCGGGGCCTCGCTCGACGACGGTTGGAAATCGGTCACGCCCTACCTGCGCGAGCACAAGATCAATTACCGCATCGTCATGGGAACCTTCGAATCCGCAAAGCAATTCGGCGTTGACAAGGGAATGCCGATAACCTTGCTCATCGATCGCCACGGCAAGATCGCCGACGTGCATCCCGGCATGGTCGACAAAGCAGCCTTCGAGCGCGAAATCCAAACACTTCTTAACGAGAACACGACGAAAACGCCAAACTAATTGACCTGTCGAAACACTTCCGGCTTTCTACGGCTTGCCGGTTGAACTCATCTTGCTTCACCCGCTTCACTCGAACCTTAACGCTACCATCGGGTCCACTCTAGCAGCGTGCCGCGCTGGTATGGCGCAAGCAATCATGGCCGCAAGGCTCAATAAGAACGTTCCCCCGACCAGAATCATCGGGTCCCGCACGTTTCCACCCGCCCGACTCTCGACAACCCTGTTCATCGCCAACGTAAGCGCAAGTCCAGCCGCAATCCCGCTTCCGACGCTTACGACCGTCGACGCAAATACCATCCTCATGACCTGCCCGGGCTGTGCCCCGAGCGCCATGCGAATTCCAAACTCGTTGGTGCGTTGCGCCACGACGTAGGACACTACGCTATACAATCCCAGCGCAGCCAAAGCGAGTCCGAGCCATGCCAGAATCCCAAAAATCCATGCCGCCAGATGCTCCTGCTGCCATTCCGGCGCATCCGTGATCCAGGTTTCGAGGTCCCTGACGATGCTGTAGGTCTGCTGCTCCGGGTTGACCCGGGCTAGCTGTTCCTGTACCGCGTGCAACAGTGTTAGCGGCGGCACCTCGGATCTCACCAGAATCTGCGTTCCGCGACTCATGCTGAGCGTATAGGGTACATAGACCGCGGGCCTGCTGGGGTCCCTAAGCCCGGCGTTCCGCGCATCTTCCACCACGCCGACAATCGCTAGCCACGCGTCGGCTATCTTCTGCGCAGAGAGGATCGTCGGGGGATTGTCTTCAATTCCCGGCAACTTCAGGGAGTGTCCGACGGCATCGCCCTGCGGAAAATAACGCCGCGCCAAGGTTCGGTTGATGACCGCGAGGTGGGCCCCGTCATGGTTTTCCGTATCGGTCCATATGCGCCCTTCGAGAAGCGCAATGCGCAACTCTGCGAAATAGCCCGGGCTCACCAGATTGATGGACCCCAACTGTTCTTCCGCTGCGGGTTTGCCTAGAATCTCAAAACGCGAATTCCATCCGTTCCGCGGAGGGGTGGCATTGCTTGAAATCGCCGCCATGGTGACTCCGGGCGTCTCGGCTACCTTCGCCCGCAGTTGCTCGAAATAGGCGGCTCGCGAGGCCCATGTCGTGAAGGCGCCGTCGTGAAGCGGTATTCCTACGGACATCACGTTATGCGGATCGTACCCCAGCTGCCTATGCATCAGCCCGACAAAAGCCTCCATCGCTGCCCCCGCTCCCGCCAGCAACAACAGCGTCAGCGCAACCTGACCAGCGATCAGCACGCCGTTCGCTCTGCGTCCGGCGACGCTTCCGGTGAAACGGCGCACGTTCGACCCCATGAGTTGCCCTGCAGGGGTTCGCGACAGTTGCAACGCCGGCCACAATCCAAAGAGAACCCCGGTTGCAAGTCCCACTCCAATGCTGAAGAGGAGTACCGGAATATTGATGCGGATCACCACTTCCGGGGCGAACGCGTAGGGAGGCAGTAGTACCCGAATACCCGTCAAGATCCCGTACGATGCAAGCACACCCAGGCCTGCGCCGATCGCGGCCTGCAGCAGCGACTCCGTGAGCAGCTGTCGCATGATGCGGCCGCGCCCCGCCCCGATGGCTGCGCGCACCGCCAACTCAGGCTGCCGGGCCGTGCCCCGCGCCAGCAATAAAATGGACACGTTCCCGCACCCGATCGCCAGCAGCAGGGCGACGCCGCCGAACAGCAGATACAATGTTCCGCTGATGCTCCTCACCACCCACTCGTTCAATCCCTCCACGCGCACTCGGAAGTGCTCGGGAAAGTGGTTGGGCATTTCTTTGGCGAATTGGTCCAGCAAAGGTTCGAGCGCCGCGTCCGCCTGTTCGTGCGTTACCCCCTTCCGCAGGCGCAGATTGATGATGAACATGCGTCCTGGGTCTTGCGTGAGTTTCAGTGGCAGGTACACATCGGCGCTGTACCAGCGGAATCGTGGCGCGGCAACTCCCACAATCAAGTAGTTCTTGCGATCCAGTTGGATTGTCTTTCCCACTACATCCGGGTCCGAGAGGAAGTGAGTCTGCCAGAACTGGTACGACAACACCGTTACCGCTTGCGGGTCCTGCCCGTCGACCGCGTCGGAGGGCAAGAGTCCCCGCCCGAGTACTGGCGGGACTCCCAAGTCGGTGAAGCCGTTCGAGATCAGGCCGATCGCGTTGACGTTCTCCGGAAGCTCGTGGCCGGTCAAGATCATCGGGTGGTAATCCATGGCCAGCAGGCTTTCGATAATGCCCAGTTGCCGCACTTGCTGGATTTGCGGCCCATTCAGATTGGCCCAGTCTCCCTGGCCCGCCTTGCTTTGAATCGTAAGCCGCACAATCCGATCCGCCCCGACGAAGGGATATGGGTTGATCAGCGCCGCATAGATGACGCTGAACACCGCCGTTGTGGCTCCAATACCAAGTACCAGTGAAACTAACGCCGTCAGCGTGAGTCCCGGCCTGTTGACAAGCTGCCTTATGGAATGTCTGAGGTCTTCGAGTAGCGTCCCCATATTTCGCGCCTCGGGCCCTCGAGGAGCCAACTTCTAACTTCAATGTGCTGCCGTCGTTGCGAGTCCCAGCGCCTGCATCACCGCGTCGTGCACATCCCGCCGCACTTGTTGAATCTTTTGATTCTCGCGTGTCGGGTGCACGCGATTTGTCAGAAAGACCACAAACAGTTGCTGGTCGGGATCGACCCAGATGGAAGTTCCCGTGAAGCCCGTGTGTCCGAAACTATGCTCTGAAAAATAATGTCCGGCGAGCCCGCCCGGAGTCGGCACGGCCCAGCCCAGCGTGCGCGTCCCGCCCGAGAGCCGTTGCGGCGTGGTGAATAGCGTCACGGTCGCACGCCGCAAAATCCTCTGATGTGCGTAAACGCCACCGTTGAGCAGCATCTGGCAAAACGCCGCGAGATCCGGCGCCGTGCTGAAGACTCCCGCGTGCCCTGACACGCCGCCAATCGCATAAGCATTTTCGTCGTGCACTTCGCCTTGCATGAGCCGGTGTCGGTACTGGTTATCGATTTCCGTCGGCGCAATCGTCGGCCATATTTTTTTTGGCGGTTTGTACATCGAGTTCCTCATTCCTAGGGGCGAAAAAACAAAACTGTTCGCCAAGTCATCGAGCTTTCTTCCCGTCAATCGCTCGATGATCTCCGCCATCAAAATAATTCCCAGGTCTGAATAAACTTCTTTGCTTCCCGGCTCATATTCGAGCGGCTCGGTAAAAATCTTGGTCAGCGTATCTTGCTTGCCTTGCGAACTTCGCCAGTATTCCTTGAACGGCGGCAACCCTGAAGTGTGCGTCAACAAATGCCGCACCGTCACGCGATGCCGCCATTCCGGTTGCGGCCCGCCTGCCCATTCGGGAAGATACCGCTCGATCTTCGCCTCTAGGTCCAGGGGCACCGCGAAATCGCCTTCGGCTAGTTTGGCCACTAGCGTTGTGGTCACCACGACTTTTGTCAGTGACGCAATGTCGTACATCGTCGTCGGCAGGACCGCCCGTGACTTTGCGTCATAGCTCAGTTTCCCAAACGCGTGAACCGCCACCTTTCCGCGGAATCCCACCGCAAGCGTTGCTCCCGGAAACGCCTTGTCCTTCACTGCTCTCTCGACCGCTTCGTACGCGGGCCGCAGTTGCCCATCCTCGCGTACATCCATCGGCTGCAGGGCCATTGGATTTGCCGGCACGGCGATCCCGAATCCTGCCTGCAAGTTCACTCCGGGCACGGTCACCGGCAAATGCCCGCGCACCGGAATTTCTCCAAACAACGCGCGCGCTAGGGAAATCTGCGCGACATCGCTGATGCCAAACGCCGCCAACCACGTTTCCGCTTGCGGGAATCCTTCGATCAAGTACGGGCTCCCGAATGCCACGGTAATCACGGGCTTGCCCGTTTTGTAGATTTGTTCCGCGAGCCCGACTTGTTCCGGCGGCACGTCCACATTTCCCTTACGATCGCTCACGCGCACAAAGAACGCGACAATCGCGACATCATAAGCGTCCGGGGAAGGCAGCTTCAAAGTGCTGGCATTGACAAAGCGCGTGTCCGCCCGCAGCGTGGTCAGGGAATCAAAGCGCGAGCGCAGTTCGCGCTCGAGATCTTCTCCGGGATAGGGTTCCGGATCCGCATAAAACGCGAGCAGTAGCGCCCGCGAAGGCTTCGTGCCGTCGAGCGGCAGACGATGGGGCTTGTCTCGCAGCAACGTTACGCCGCGATCGGAAATCTCCTGGGCTTGCTGCTGCCAGGCGACGCTGCCGAATTTGTGATTCAGCACGTTCACATCCACTAGCCGGTTTTTGTTCAGGCCCAGCCGCGCTTTCGCCTGCAAAATACGCCGCACCGATTCATCCAACCGCCGCTTCGAAATCCGCCCCGACTTCACTGCGCCTTCGAGTGCTTCAAAGGCCGCGTCCGGAACCGGCGGCATCAGCAAGCAATCCACTCCTGCAACCACCGCTCGGACCGCCGCTTCTCCCGGCGCATACCGTACCGTGATCCCTCCCATGTCCATCGCGTCGGTAACGATGAGCCCTTGGAAACGGAGTTCTTTCCGCAAGAGACCCTCGAGAATCTTTGGCGAGAGCGTCGCCGGCGTGTTCGGATCGGGCTCGAGCGCGGGAACGGAGAGATGGCCGGTCATGACGGTGTCCGCTCCGGCCGCAATCGCCGCGCGAAACGGCACCAGCTCCAGGTGTTCCAAACGTTCGCGGCTCGCCGAAATCACCGCCAGGTCGATGTGGGAATCCGCCGCAGTGTCGCCGTGCCCCGGGAAATGCTTGGCCGTGGCCAGTGCACTGCCGTCCGCGACGCCCTTTACGAACGCGGACACAAACTCCCCGACGCGCTGCGGATTTTCTCCGAACGATCTCGTATTAATGATGGGATTGGCCGGGTTGTTGTTTACGTCTGAATCCGGGGCATAAACCCAGTGGACGCCGGTTGCGCGTGCTTCCGATGCGGTGATCTTTCCCATGGTGTAGGCATCTTTTGGATTGCCGCCCGCCGCCACGGCCATGGCCGTGGGAAAGGACGTGCCTTCGTCGTAGCGCATCGCCGTTCCGCGCTCGAAATCCGCGCCGATCAGCAGGGGAAGCTTGGATTTGGTCTGTAACTGGTTTGCCAGCACCGCCGTCGGATATGCCTGGCTCTTTACGATGCCAAGCGGCGAGCCGTGCGTGATGACAATGAATCCACCAACATGCAGATCCTGCACATCATGCAAGAGTTGTTGATAGGCGGGTGAGTCGGTAGCGGTAAAACCTCCGTGGTACGTGGTGAACAGAAGCTGCCCAATCTTTTCGTCCACGGTCATTTTGCCGAGCGTGGATTCCACCCAGGCGCTCGCCGCGGGCGACAGGCTCTTTGCCCTGCTTTTGCTGCCGCTTTGTGCTGCCGCGACTTTTTCCTCGGCTGGATTGTTTTTTTGGCTGCGTGTTTTTTGGGCCATAAAGGTGAGCAATAAGACGGGAATTAAGAACACAAAGCGGACACGGCGTCCTTCCATCAGTTACAATCCCCCGCGCAGCCCGCAGTCTGCATTTATTCATAGCACACGCATTCCGTGCTCTCAACGCAGCCGCGGTTGGCGTGTTCCAGAATATCATTCTATTCTCTGAACTGAGGGGGACCATTTTGACCTCGACGAACCGCGCGCTCACCGGACTCGCTCGATTCACTCTATTGGTTGCTTTGCTTGCGCCTTCCGCTTTCCCCAGGCGGTCTTCCTCCAAACGCTCCGGTCACGCTGCTCGGGTGCAGACCGGGCTCGACGTTCTTGAGGCGGAAAAGTTTGCCCCGCTCCGCGGCAAACACATCGGGCTGATTACCAATCATACGGGTTTCGATGCGCTGGGCCGCAGCAACATCGACCTGCTAGCTCGGGCAGCGGGCTTGCAACTCGTCGCGCTGTTCAGCCCCGAGCACGGGCTCGCCGGCCGCGCCAACGAAAACGTGGCGTCCTCGAAAGATCCCACGACGGGCCTTTCGATTTACAGCTTGTACGGCGATGCGCGCCGTCCAACCGATGAAATGCTGCAGGGCGTCGACGCGCTGGTCTTCGATATTCAGGACGCTGGCGTGCGTTTCTACACCTACACGGTCACCATGGCCTACTGCATGGAAGAAGCGGCCAAACGCCAAATTCCGTTTTTTGTTTTGGATCGTCCCAATCCTTTGGGCGGAGAGATCGTGGAAGGGCCGATGCTCGATCCTGACAAAACCAGCTTCGTGGCGTACTTTCCCATTCCGGTGCGCTACGGTTTGACCATTGGCGAGCTGGCCCAATTCTTCAACGCTGAGAATCACATCGGCGCCGAGCTGCACGTGATCGCCATGCGGAACTGGCACCGCAATTACTTTTTTGAAAGCACCGGCATCAACTGGGTTCCTCCTTCGCCGGCGCTGCGCACGACGAAAGGTTCGATTCTTTATCCGGGGATTGAAGTTTTGCAGGCTTCCGGCGTTTCCGTTGGCCGCGGCACGCAAGCGCCGTTTGAAGAGTTCGGCGCTCCCTGGATGGACGGGGAGGCCGTCGCCGCAGCGCTCGGCGAGCGCCATCTGCCGGGTCTGCATTTTGAATCGAAGTCCTTCATTCCCGTTGGCGGGCCCCATAGCGGCGAGCGATCGAGTGGTGTGTCCATCCGTGTGACGGATCGTTTTGTGGTGCGTTCCATGCGTCTCGGGCTGGAAATCGCCGAGATTCTCCAGAAGCTTTATCCAAAAGACTTTGACACCGACAAGCTCGTGGGGCTCCTCGGGAATGCCGAGACCGTCCGGCAAATAAAAGACGGCGTTAGTCCGGACGAAATTGTCTCGAGTTGGTCGGACGCGCTTCGGTCGTTTGACCAGGTTCGGCGCAAATACTATCTTTACAAGTAGCCCGGCTTTGCGTGAAAGTTCTTTCGGTCACTGGATTGTGCTGGGGTTGGGGTACGCTATGCGCATCGTTTCTTTGCTACCGTCGGCGACGGAAATTTTGTTCGCGCTGGGTCTGGACCGTGAGATCGTCGGCGTCAGCCATGAATGCGATTTTCCTGCGCAGGCCCGTAGCAAGCCCGTAGTGATTCACTCGCGCTTGCCGCAGGGAGCTTCTCCGGTCGAAATCGATCGGCTGGTTCGCGAATATGTTTCCCGCGGCGAAAGTTTGTACTCCGTGGACGTCGAGAAGCTCGAGAAACTTCATCCTGACCTAATCATCACCCAGGACTTGTGTCATGTTTGCGCCGCTTCGCCCGACGATCTCGCCACGGCCTTGACGCGCTTTGACCGGCGCCCGGAAGTGCTTACTCTCAACCCCCGGGATCTGGGCGATGTGTGGCGCGACATTCTGCTGGTTGGCGAGGCAGCTTGCCGAGGTTTGCAAGCCGAGGCTCTTGTGGCGGAAATCGGCAAGCGCCAGGGAATCTTGGGGAGACAGTTGAATCCTTCGGGGCGCCGCCCGCGCGTGGCCTTTCTCGAATGGCTCGAACCCATTTACGTCGGCGGCCACTGGGTGCCCGAGATGATCCGATGCGCCGGCGGGGAAGATGCGATTGGCGGTGCCCGAAAGCCGTCTTTCCGGGTTCATCTGCAGGATGTTGTCGAAGCTAAACCTGACTTCTTGCTGGTTGCCCCCTGCGGCTACTCGGGGAAGCAGGCGCGCCAGGAATACGAGTCGCTCGCTTTGCCCGACCAGTGGAACGCGATTCCGGCGGTGCAAAACAACCGGGTCTATGCGCTCGAAGCGAGCAGCTATTTTTCGCGTCCGGGACCGCGGCTGGTCACGGGCATCGAGATTCTGGCAAAGGTGTTCGATCCGTCTATCACGGTCTCTGCAGAAGCCGAATCTGCGATTCTTCGGATTCCCTCGGAGCGGGCCGCGAGGCGCGCGGCTTCCGTTTAGTTTTTGCCCTTCCGGTAAATCCCATGAGCACCCCTGTACGTCAGAACAGTTGACAATTGCCGTCATATATATAAGATTCCTATATGTAAGGGGGAAAGCTATGATTGGTTCCGGCATCAAACGAGGCACCGCCGAGCTGGCTGTGCTCAGCGTTCTCCAGGACGGGCCGCTTCACGGCTATGAGCTGGCTCGGCGCATCGAGCAGCAGACCAACGGCGCTCTGCGCTTCACTCTCGCGGCGCTGTATCCGATGCTCTACCGCATGGAGCAGCAACGCTGGATCCGCGGCAGCTGGGAGACAAGCACTAACGGCCGGCGGCGCCGGTGTTACCGTCTGACTCCGGCAGGGAAGAAGAAGCTGTCGCCGCTCCGGCGCGAATGGGCTGAGCTTTTTCGCGCACTAGAGCGACTCACGAACGTGGCGCATGCTTGATTGGCAAGGAATCGTTCGCCAGCGCCTCTCAGGTCTCGCGCTCGATCCCGCTGAGAAGGACGAAGTGCACGCGGAACTGGCAGCGCACCTGGAAGAATCGTACGCAGTGTTCTGCAAGCAGGGCTTGGGTAAAGAAGAATCGGCGCGGCGAACCATGGAGCAAGCTTCGGACTGGCAGGATTTGCAGCGCAGAATTATTGCAGCGAAGGAGAGAGGACATCTCATGAAGAAACGCGTGCAGCAGTTGTGGATTCCCGGATTCCTCACCTTCATCCTTTCGACGGTCTTTCTGATGACGCTCCAAAAACTGGGATTCCGGCCGCGCATCATCGGAGACGGCCCGAATACGATTCTTTTTTATGTGCCTTGGCTCGTGTCGCTTCCTTTCGTTGGCGCCCTGGGAGCTTACTTCTCGTCTCGTGCCAGAGCTTCACGGGCAACCGTGCTTCTCGCCAGCGTTTTCCCTGTGCTCGCGCTCACAGCGGCAGTCCTCCTCATGTTTCCGATAGACATGGTCGTTGAGCGGGTCATCGGAAACCATGTCGATTTCAGTATTGTGGCAACCGATCTCCTGAAGGAAGGGATTGGCTGGCTTTTGGTTCCGGGAGCTGCACTTTTGGCAGGCGGAGTACTGGCGCACCTTTTCTTTAGCCGGCGGCCATCGTCGCAACACATGGCAATCGGTAGCGAGACAACTCATGCCTGATTGGCAAGAACTCCTTCGCCAACGCCTCTCCGGCCTTGCCCTTGCTGCCGAAGAGAGGGGCGACGTCCACGCAGAACTCGCGGCGCACCTGGAAGAGTCGTACGAATTTCTGCGAACAAAAGGTCTACCGGAACAAGCAGCTATGCAGCAAACGCTTGCGCAAGTTGCAGATTGGCAGGATTTGCGCCGAAGGATTCAGACTGCCAGAACAAAGGAGAACAGTATGAACGACCGCGTCAAGCAACTCTGGCTTCCCGGATTTGTGACATTCTTGCTTTCGATGAGTCTTCTTGCGCTGAACGAGATTTTTGGTCCCAAGCCCTTTGCTCTAATGAAAGTGGGCCAGCTTCCCATGGTATTGTTTTACATTCCCTGGTTGCTTTCATTGCCGCTTGTCGGAGCCCTGGGCGCTTATCTCTCCCATCGCGCAGTCGGCTCCCAACGCGCGATATTTTCTTCGATTGTCTTTCCCGTCCTGCCATTTCTCGCTTCGATTTTGCTGGTCCTTCCTGTCAGCCTGATCTTCGACCGCTTTATCGGCCACAACCCGTCGCCGATCGGTCTTGTTATGGCTCTGCTCGGCTGGGTGCTGGCTCCCGGAGTCGCTCTTCTTGCAGGCGGCTTAGTGGCACAATTCTTTCTTTCGCGCCGCTCAGCTTCCCGCCAAGCCATGAGCAACTGAGCTGGCTCGCCTCCAACGCCGATAGAAGGGGAGGCCCGCGAGAATCAGGAGCAGACCAATCGTGGATCGGACGGGGCGCTGGATGAACAGATTCACGGTGAGGGCGAAAGCCCCGGCTACGAAAATCCCCGGCACAATCGGATATCCCCACGCGCGATACGGACGCACTAAATCGGGTTCCTTGCGGCGCGAGCCGTAGACCGAGGCCACCGCGAGCGCGTAAAAAATCCACTGCGCGAAGATGAACAGCGAGAAGAGATCTTCGAACTGGCCGGTCAAGACCATGAGGCAGGAAATCACAGCTTGAAAGACGATCGCTCCTGCAGGCGTGCGGTAACGCGGATTGATTCCGTCGGCCACACGAAAGAACAAACCGTCTTGGGCCATGGCATACGGCACGCGCGAGCCCGTAAGTACTGACGAATTCAGCGTAGTGAATGCGGAGAGGACCATCGCCGCCGTGATCCACGCGGCGGCGCGCGGTCCGGCGAAGACGCGCACGGTTTCCGACGCGACGTTTTGCGCCGCGGCGACCGCTTCCATGGGCAGCACGCGAAAATACACGGCGTTCGCCAGCAGGTAAATCACACCAACGGTCATCGTGCCGCCCACCAAGGCTCGCGGAATGTTTTTTTGCGGATTGATGATCTCCGAGCCGGCAAACGTCAAATCCATCCATCCGTCATAGGCCCACAGGGCGCCCACCATCGCGGTCAGAAGCCCGGTGAGCAGGCTCATCTGAAACGAAGACGGAAACAGCGGCTGCGCGCTGGGCGGCCGTTTTCCCGCAAGCACGAAACCCAGAACCACGACCGCGAGAATCGCGCCGATTTTGAGCGCGGTCAGCACCACTTGCAGACGTCCCGCCAACCGCACGCCGAGATAATTGATAAAGCTCATGAACGCGATGGCGGCGGTGGCCACGGGCTGCGCCCACGTGAGCACGAAGTCGGAAGCATGGGTGGTAAATGGCACATGCAAGTGCAGGGTGAAGATGGGCGTGCGAAGCGCAGGCACAAAGAAGCCCAGGAAGATGAGAAAGCCTGCGGCGATCGTGGCAATCGAGGAGGGCTTGCCGACAAGGTTGTTCATCCAGCCGAAGAGAAACCCCCACACGGGTCCCAGGCCGCGCCTGAGGTAAACGTACGCCCCGCCGGCTTCGGGCATCGCCGCGCCCAATTCGGCGATGGTCAATGCGCCAAATAGAGAAAGTGCGCCGCCCACCACCCAAACCAGGAAGACCAGCCCCACCGAGCCGGTGGCGCGCGTCATCGCGCTCGGAACGAGAAACACACCCGTGCCGATGATGTGGCCGACCACCATGGCCATCGCGGCCGACGGGCCCAGTCCCTGTACGAGTCCCGGACGCTTTTCGTTCATGTTCCTCCGCCGCGAAAGCGGCTGTCTTCATGACGGCATTTGCGGCTCTGGGAGTAAGGCAAACAATAACGCAGAGACGCAGAGGGCGCAGAAGGGCCCAGCGCACTTCATAGCGGACTCCCCTTGTTCCACACGCGGCTGACGAGCGAGCCAATGAAGAACGTCACGCACGCGCCGATAAGGAAGTACCACGTATACGCTACATTCGTGAACTGCAATATGCTCAAGACGGCCGCCAGCCCGGCAAACATTCCGACGAGTGCGCCAAGAGCATTTGCGCCGCGGTCGAAAGTTCCCAGCAGGAACAAGCCGAGCAAGCTGCCAAAGGGAAGCGAGGCCACTGTTAGTCCTGCTTCGAGCAGGGGGCCCCATTTGACGAATCCAAAACCCATCAGCACGAAGCCCCATACCAGGGTCATGCCGCGCGACACGCGCAAGAATCGACGCGTGTCAATGCTGCGCCCCCAGACCTTTGCAAAATCCAGCACGCTCGAAGCGGCCAGCGAGTTCAGCGAGCCGCTGGCGTTAGACATAGCCACGGCCACGATCGAAGCGAGCAGCAGACCGGCCAGCCCCACGGGCATCTCGCGTACGAGGAAGAGCGGCAGGATGCGGTCCGTCCTGTCCCCCAGGGCGAGAAGTGGCGTGTGCTGAGCAAACACAAAGAGCAGGACGCCAATCAACAGGAAAACGATGAACTGAACGAGAACGATGACACCGCTGGTCAGAAGTGCGCGGCTGCTGTCACGTTGACTTTTTGCGGCGAGCAACCGCTGCACGATGGTTTGGTCGGTGCCATGCGTCGCCATGGTGAGAAACGAGCCGCCGATCACTCCGGACCAAAACGTATATTTGGTGGCGAGGTTCCAGGAAAAATCGAGGAACTGGAGTTTATGGTCCGCTGCCGCGGCGACTCGCGTCACTTCGCTCCAGCCGCCGGGAATCCGATGCAGCAGCACGGCAAGCGTAATCGCGCTGCCGGTCATGTAGACAAGCAGTTGCGCAACGTCGGTCCAGATCACCGCTTTCATGCCGCCTTCGAATGTGTAGAGTATGGTCAGCGAGATGACGATCACAACCGCGAGGCGTTCCGACGTTCCGAGCACCACGCTAACGACGAGCGCAATCGCGGAAACGCGCACGCCTTCGGCTATCGCGCGGGTAATGAGGAACGTGCTGGCAGCCACTGCACGCATCTTTTCGCCAAAGCGTTTCTCGATGAGCGCGTAGGCGGTGAAAAATTCTCCGCGAAAGTAGCCGGGCAACAGCAACAGCACAATCAGCACACGCCCGACGAGATAGCCGAACACCAGTTGAATGAACGTCAGATTATCGGCGTAAGAAATTGCTGGCGCGCCGATAATTGTGAGGGTCGAGGTTTCTGTGGCTACAATGGAAAAAGCCAGTGCCCACCACGGCGCGGTGCGGCCGCCAAGAAAGTATTCGCGGCCAGCGGATTGCGTGTCTCCCGCGGCGTCGGCCTGCTGCAGGCGCCGGAAGCGCATCCCAAGCGCCGTCACCCCGAGCAGGTAAGCGATGACAATCGTGAGGTCGAGGGGATGAATACGCATCGCGCAGAGATTATAAGTATGCCTGGTCCCTTCCTGGCGCTTTTTTCTTGCCGAATTTGAAGGAACGGAAGCTACTTCATCACTGCAAAAAGGCTGCTGTAAGAATCGGTCCAAAGTTTTACGTGGGTGCCGCCGCCGGCCGGCTTTCCCGCTTTCTCGATGTCGGGAAGGTCTGAAAAGACGCCGCGGTTCGCGAGCAAGACCCATCGGGACAAGAAGATTTCCTTCGCATCGTCATCCGGATTGACGACGAGCACGGCCTCCTTGCCAAGTTGCCGTGCCGCGGCGGCCACCACCGGTTCTAGATATAAATAGCGGTTTGAAACGTGGACCGCCAAGATTCCGTCCGCCCGCAGATGGTGAAAGTAGAGTTGAAAAGCCTCGACGGTCAGCAGGTGGACGGGAATGGAATCGCCAGAGAAAGCATCCACGGCCAAGAGATCAAAATGCTGCGGTGGCTGGCGTTCCAGCGTCAAACGCGCGTCGCCCAATTCAATCGCAACGTGCGCTCTCGAATCCCGCAGAAAACGGAAGTCCTGCTCTGCGAGGTTCACAACCAAGGGGTTGATATCGTAGAAAGTGTAGTTGTCCCCCGGCCGCCCGTACGCCGCGATGGTACCCACGCCGAGGCCAATGACACCGACGCGCAACGTGCGGCGCGTACGCAAGGACCGGAGCGCTACGCCAACTCCGGAATTCGTGGAGTAGTAGGAAGTCGGCTGATCCCGACGCGACGGCGCCAGAAACTGCAATCCATGGCTGATGGTTCCGTTGGTGAGCCGGCGGAAGCGAAGATCGTCGCGTTCCGCCTGGGAGTCGCCTTTGAGCAACACCACGTTCGGTGCAACTTCATCGCTCTCGCGCAGCACGCCATAGAAATTCCGCACCATCCGCTTGCTTTCCTTTGACTCGTCCCGCGCGAGAACGAAAACGCTAACGCTCAGCGCGGCCACCAGAGCGATCGTGACCCACCAAGCCGGCCGCCAACCAGCCTGGCGAAACGGGCTTGCTGGGTCGCGGCGATGAACCAGAATGACCAGCAAGGCGCAGAACGCCTGGCCGACGTGCAATTCGTAGAATCCCGAGAAGATTTGCGGAGCGAGGATGGCCACGAACGCCGCGCCGGCTACACTTCCGAGCGAACTCAGAAAATAAAATGACGTGAGCTCGGCGGGATCGGGCTTCAACCGCGCCAACTCTCCATGACAGAACATGCAACACACGAACAGGCCCACACAAAAGAGCGCGATCATCGGCCAAAAAGGAAGCCCGCCCAACGAGAGCGAGAGGGCATAGGCCATGCCACCCAAGGCCACGCCGAGCAAGCGCAGGAAAAAAGTCCGGGGATACCAGCGGCTGCTTTCGAAACACAGAATGAAGCTCAGCATATATAAACTTAACGGAATGACCCAAAGCAGTGGCACCGCAGCAATGTTTTGCGAAATGTGATTCGTTACGGCCAGCAATAGCGCCGAGCTGCACGCGGGGAGTGCCATCCAGAGCGCTCGCGTGTTCCAGTCAGAAGGCGTCGCGTTTGCTTCCGGCCGGCGTGCGAAGGCTCCGCGCTGCGAGACGGCAATCACTCCACATGCCACCGCGAAAGTGGTGTACCCCAACGACCAACCCCAGCCTTGCCGCACGGTAGACAGTCGTGGCTCAACCAGGGTGGGGTAACTTAACAGGCCCAGGAGCGAGCCGGCGTTCGAAAGCGCGTAGAAACGATAAACACCGCTCTCCTTTCTTGTGCTTAAGAGCCAAGCTTGCAAAAGCGGGCTGGTAGCGGAGAGTAAAAAGAATGGGAAACCCACGGTCAGCGCCAGCACCCATAAAATGTGCAACGCGGGGTGTTCGGGTCCCGGAGGTTTCAAAGAATCTTTCGGCAGAATCGGCAGCACCAGCAGGCTAGCGGCCAGAAGACCGGCGTGAAGCCAGCCCTGCGTCCGCGGTGCAATGTGGCGTGACAGCAAATGGGCGTAAAGATACCCAAGCAAGAGGACCAGTTGAAAGAATAAGAGGCAAACCATCCAGACGGCCGCGACGCCTCCGAACCAAGGGAGAATCAGTTTCGCAATCAGCGGTTCCACCTGAAACAGCAGAAGCGCGCTTACGAAAATCGTCAGCGCGTTAAGGAATTTCCATTTTGAGTTGCCAGCTACTTCGAGGGGTGTATGGTCAGCTGCGGCTTCGGCGGGCATTTTTCTGAAGAGAGAGTTTAGCCTCTAACTCGGCCTATTCTGCCTTCGCTTTCACACGAACCACTTGCGGGAGTTACCCATCCGGCTTCTCCGCGGTATGAGCGGACGCGAACGACGGTCTTCGAGAGTTCGGCTTCGCTCGAGACGTCTCTCGATCGCCGGAGACAAGCCCCTTTCCCTGTGGGGGTCATTAGACATCGCGAGCCGGGCATAACTTGTACTACTGCCCTCGGGTGAGGGCAAGTGTTTTTAACGCTGATTTCTCGCGCAACTCGACGATTATTCATAACGCAGCGCCACCATCGGATCGACCCGCATCGCGCGCCGAGCTGGGATATAGCAGGCGCACAGCGCCACGGCGGAGAGCAAAACAGCCACTCCCGCAAACGTAAGCGGATCAGTCGCGCCCACGCCATAAATCATTTTCGTGATCAGCCGCGTCAGTCCGAATGCTGCGGCAATGCCGATGGCGACTCCAATCAACGTCATCCGCATGCCCTGGCCGAGAACCATGCGCAACACGTCTTCCCGCGAAGCGCCCAGCACGACGCGCACTCCGATCTCGTGCGTGCGCTGGCCGGTCAGGTAGGAAATCACTCCGTAGATTCCGATGGCGGAAAGCACCAGCGCCAGTCCGGAAAACACGCTTAGGAGAAGCATGGTGAGCCGCTGCGCGGAGATGGAACGCGCGACGATCTCTTCCATGGGACGAACCTCGTAGACGACTGCGCTTGAGTCCACTTTTTCCACCGCCTGACGAATGGACGTGGCGAGACCGGCAGGTGACCCAGAGGTGCGAGCAACATACTGCCCCCCGCCTGCAAGGAGCGTCCAGAACCTGTCCGGGATCTGCCAAACAGGAAGATAGAGTTGTGCGTCCAGGTTTTCATGCTCGCGAGCGCCCAGCCCCCAGTGCCGGACGTGCCCAACCACGCCCACGATTTCCGGCTGTATCTCGATCAGGCCGACATTAATCCGTTTGCCGATGGGATCTTCATTCGGAAAGAACTTGCGCGCAAAATTCGCATCAATTAAAGCGACGGCAGGTGCGTGTTCATTGTCCTGGTCGGTGAAAGAACGCCCGCGCGACACCGGAATGCGCATGGTGCGGTGATAGTCCGGGTTCACCAGATAGAATAGGGCGAACGTCATTTCGTTTTCATGCAGCGGACGCGGCCGTCCTTCACGCCAGAACGGCACCTCGGAATCCCCCGTCATGGGCAACGAGCCGCCAAGGAGAGACACGGATGCAACGCCGGGAACGCCTTCCAGTTGCCGCAGCGTCGCGCGGTATTTTGCGCGGAGCTGGTCCGCCGTGACGGATGGATCGGAAGTGGAAGAAATCTCAAACGTAAGAACATTGCTCGCATCAAAGCCGGGATTGACGTTCCATAGCGCCACGAGCGTGCGGATCATGAGCCCTGCGCCGATCAGCAATACCACGGCCATAGCCATCTCGACGGCAACAAACACGCTTTGCGTGCGGTGACGCGCGCCGCTGGCACCTCGCCCGCCTTCCTTTAGGGTTTCGTGCAGGTCGGGCCGCAAGGCTTTAAGGGCGGGGACCAGCCCGAAAGCCATTCCGGTAAGAAGCGAAATGCCAAACGTATACAGCACCACATGCGAGTCGAGGGAGATTTCTTCGGTCCGCGGCAGAGTGCCCGGCAATGCGGCAAGAATCACTTTTGTCCCCAATTTGGCCAGAGCAAGCCCGATCGAGCCGCCGGCAATGCCGAGCAACGCGCTCTCTATCAGCAGCTGGCGAACCACGCGGACGGGGCCGGCTCCCAGCGCGGAACGGATGGCGAACTCGCGGGCGCGACCGGTGGAGCGCGCAAGAAGCAGGTTGGCCACGTTGGCACAAGCGATCAGCAAGACAAAACTGACTGCGCCGAGCAGGACCAGCAGGATTCCGCGCACATCGCCGACCACATCCGTTTTGAGCGGAACCAGCGTAACGCCGGAGCCTTTATCGGCTTCGGGATAAGCGGCCGCGAGGTTTTCCGCAACGCGCGACATATCCGCGCTCGCTTGTTCGATGCTAACGCCTGATTTGAGCCGCCCGATGGAGTTCATGCCCATGCTTATGCGCCGGTCGCGAAACGTAGGATCGCTCCACTGGCCGATGGACACGTAGACGTCGCTGGGGCTCAACCCCGTGATGTGGCCGGGCGCAACGCCGATGATGGTGTAGACTTTGCCGTTCAGCGCGATGCTCCTTCCCAGGGCTTCGGGCGACGAGCTAAATTTGCGCTTCCAGATTCCGTCGCTGAGAATAGCCACCGGTCCCGCGCCCGCCCGGTCCTCCTCAGGGCGAAAATTGCGGCCGAGCAGCGGTTGGAGGCCCAGTGCCGGGAAAAATTCTGCGGAAATCATGTGCGCGTGCAGGCGCAGAGGTTCTCCCACGCCGGTCATATTGAAATCGTCCGACCGAAACGCGCTCAAGTAGGCAAAGGAATGATTGTCTTTTTGCCAGTCGAGAAAGTTCGGATAAGAGATCGAGCTTTCCTGGAAGGTCCCCGTTCGCGAATAGACGGCCACAAGTTCACGGGGATTCGGAAACGGCAGCGGATTCAAGAGCACGCCGTTGATCACAGAAAACAGGGCGCTGTTCGCGCCGATGCCCAGGGCAAGTGTCAGGACCGCAACCGCGGTGAATCCCGGGTTTTTCCGTAGCACGCGAAGCCCGTAGCGGACGTCTTGGCCAAAGCTGGTCATGATGAACCCCCGGATGGATGCACCTGTAAAAACAGGCTTTCATTCAAGAGATACGAAGGCTCTTCCTGTTATGTTCCTTGGGTGTCCAGGGGCGGAAAGGCGTTTTCCGACAAAAGGCGGGGGGGCAAACCAGGAAAGCATCCGGCGAACAGAGGGAGATGAAATACATCCCGTGAGAGCGAGCCGGACGTTCCATCAACGGGGATACCGACTTCTGTACCGGATTGTGGCTCGGCGAGACCGAATTTCACTCGTATCTCAGCGCCACCATCGGATCGACTTTCATCGCTCGTCGCGCGGGCACGGCGCAGCCCAGCGCAGCCGCAATCGTCAGAACCAATACAATTCCGACAAACGTCAACGGATCGCTGGGCGATACACCCACCAACACCACGCGCAACAGGCGCGTCACCCCCAACGCGAGGAGCAGCCCAATCGCCACGCCAGGCGCTAGCGGCCGAATTCCCTGGCCAAAGACTAGCCGGGCGACGTCGCTTCGCGAGGCACCCATGGCCATGTGCAACCCAATCTCTCGAGTTCGCTGGCTCACCGCGTGCGCATTCACGGCGTACAGACCAATCGCGGCCAGCACCGTCGCCACTCCCGCAAAGACGGTGCAGATCGCTCCAAAGAGACTTACCGTCAACCGGCTTTCCGCAACACGCTCTTCGAGTGAGCGCACATCATCCAGGGCGAGGTTCTCGTCAAGGCGCTGGACTTCCGAGCGAAACGCGTTGGCTAAAGTCGTCGGCGGAACCTGCGTACGCGCGATCAAGAACACGCGCCTCGCCGGCTGTTCCGCAAACGGCAAATAAATCAGCGGATCGTGCTGCAAGTGATGGCGGAAATTCTGAAGAATGTCCGGCACGACCCCAACCACAGTCAGCCACGGCCCGAGTATTTGCTCTTCCTTTACACGCAGGCGTTTCCCCAGAGGCTCTTCGCCCGGCCAATACTTTTCGGCAAAGCTTTGATTCACGACTACGATCGGGGTTCCCGCCAGGCCGTCGGAATCCGTGAACACTCGGCCGTGTTGCGGTTGCACTTGCATGGTTTGGAAATAATTGTTGCCAACCACCAGACCACCGGTTTCCGGCAGTTGTACTTCGTCGTTCTTGCGGCCCTCCAGTTCAAACGAGAGGGTCGTCCAGCCGCCAAAAGGTAGCTGCGAGGCCACGCTCGCTGACGCAACGCCCGGCAGCGCGCTCAGGCGTTTCTGCAAGTTTTCGTGGAAGGCCCTCCAGCTTTCCGGCGGGGCATACTTCTTTTCGGGCAGATGGATTCGCATCGTCAGCACTTGGGAGATGTTCACTCCGATAGGCGCACTGTACAGCTTCACCGCGCTACGAATCATCAACCCCGCTCCCGCTAACAGCACGACGCACAGGGCCATTTGAAAAGTCACCAGCAGGCTGGAAAGCCGGAGGCCAAACTTGCTGCCGGACATGCCCGAGCCGCCATCCTTAAGTGCCGCGTTCACGTCGGTTTTGGCTAGCCGCAGCGCCGGCGCTAATCCAAACAGGATTCCTGTGCCAACGGAGATCGCCGCCAGATAAATCAAGGCGTTTCGATCCAGCGAGAGATGCAGCCACAAGGGCTTCGCCGTGGAGCCCATTCCCCGATCGAACCAGCGCAGTCCGCCCACAGCCACCAACCATCCCAAAAATCCGCCCGCGATCGAGAGCACCACGCTTTCCAACAAAAGTTGGCGAATGATGGGAACTCTTCCTGCGCCGATGGCTACGCGAATCGAGACTTCCCGCGCTCTCTCTCCGGCACGCGCCAACAGCATGTTGGCCACGTCGGCGCAGGCAATCAGCAGCACAAATCCAACCGCTCCAAACAACGCAAAAAACAGCGGCTTGATGTAGTACAGGCCGCTGATTTCCACAATCGGCCGCACCTCGGCGGTAATGTCCTTGTTTGCGTCGGGGTATTGGACGGCAAGTCGCTCGGCCAGCGCGCGGAATTCCAACCGTGCCGACTCGAGCGACATGCGATCGCGAAGGCGCCCGAACAGCATCAACCCGCGAGCGTTGCGCCGCTCGAGGGTTGCATCGGGAACCAGTGGTACCCACAAATCCGTGTCTTCCGGAAACCGCCGCCCCGGAGGCATCACACTGATCACCACGCGCGGCACTTCGTCTACGCGTACGGTTTTGCCGAGGATCGCGGGATCTTGCGCATAGCGGTCGCGCCAAACGTGGTAGGCAAGGATGATCACCGCCGGCGCTCCCGGCCGTTCGTCCTCGGCGATAAAGTCCCGGCCCAGCATTGGCTTCTGCTGCACCACGGAAAATCCATTTGCTGACATTTGCACGCAGTAATAGCGTTCCGGAAGCGCACTGTGGTCGCTCAAATTCACCGCAGTGAGCTGATAGGCGGCCAGCCCAGCGAGAGACTTCACCTGCGTGCGAAAATCGCGAAAGTCCGGGTATGAAGCACCCCATTCCTGGCTGCGCCCCCTGTCGACGGAGTTCACCATCACGATGCGGTCGCGGTTCTCCAGCCCAAAGTCCCAGCTCAGGGCGCCATTCACGATCGAGTACATCGCCGTGTCCGCTCCAATGCCCAACGCCAGCGCGATCACTGCCGCTGTGGTAAATCCCGGGTTTTTGATGAGCAGACGCAGGCCGAATCGAAGGTCGCGCGCCACATGATCCACAAGGCGCAGCGCCAGCGCGTCGCGGCACTCCTCCTTCGCCCGCTCGAGGCCGCCAAATTCGATGCGTGCGCGCCGCCAGGCTTCTTCGCGAGGAACGCCGCTGTGCACCAAATCCTCGGCGAATGCCTCGATATGGAGGCGCAACTCTGCATCCATGTCGCGTTCCATGCGCGAGCGCCGCAGCGCCGCGCGCAACCACGACCGCAACCTGCTCCACGACCTCATGCTCGCTCCGCTTTACCGCGCTAAGGATTCGCAATTCGTCCCGGGCCGTCTCGGCAATCACTCCTATGAAAATAGCTGCCTATCGCGTTGAAAACAAAGCATAGGCGCCTGGGTCCATTTTCATCCTTCGTTGTGGCTCTCCGAGAGCCATGAATTACTCGTACCTCAGGGCCGCCATCGGATCGACTTTCATCGCTCTCCGCGCGGGCAAATAGCACGCGAGCAATGCAACGAGGATGAGCAGGACGGCGACGGCGACAAACGTTACTGGATCGCTGGCCGCTACGCCAAACAGCAGGCTGGTCATCAATCGAGTCAATGCAAAAGCGCCGCCCAAGCCGATGACCACCCCGACCAGGGCCATCTTCGCGCCTTGCCTCAGAACCATCTTCAGCACGTTTCCGGGGTGCGCTCCTAGGGCCAAACGAATCCCGAATTCGCGCCGGCGTTGCGACACCGTGTAAGAAATCACGCCATAGATGCCTAGAATCCCCAGCACCAGAGCCATTCCGCCCGCGATCCCAAGCATTACCAACGTAAAGGAAGTCCGCATCACGGATTTGTCGTAGACTTCCTGCATCGTCCGTACCGAGGCCAGTGGCAGGGTCGCGTTCACCGACCACACTGCTTGGCGGACGTCTATGAGAAACCCTGCAGACCCCGCGCGCTCGCTTCGTATGACGAAAGTTACGGTCCTCACTGCGCCCAGGTTACCAGGCCCATAAAGGTCGCCCATCAGCGAAGGCCAATACACGGTTTCGGGCGCCTTCTCCTGGACGCCGTTTTCACGCACGTCCTCGATGACGCCGATTACCTCGTGCCACGGCATGGAAGGGAATTCCCTTAATTGCTTACCTATGGCCGCGGAGGGCGTGCCCCACATCTCGCGAGCCAGGTTCTCAGAAACCATCACTACCGGCCGAAGGCGGTACACTTCCGTCCATGTCAGTCCGCGGCCAGCTACGATGCGCGTGCCCGCGGTGCGAAAGAAATCGGGTGAAACCTGCTTGAATAGCCGGAGTGGCGGGATCGCGTCATCAGAGTAAACTTTGTCCCGCGCATAAATTGCGTCCCACGGCGCGTCGAACCCTTCCATGGGCATTTTGCTGATGAATCCCGCGGACATCACACCGGGGATCGCGGCAAGGTTGTCGACAATCCCGTTTTGTATTCGCGTGACCCGCTCCGGCTCCTTTACCAGGGAATCCGGAATGGAGACTCGCAGTACCTGAAGGTGCTTCGCGTCCGTGAATCCCGGTTCGACTCGGCGCAATGCCTGGAACGTGCGAATCATTAAACCGGCGCTCACGAGCAGCACGAACGCCGTCGCCACCTGGCCTGCCGCCAGAACGCTTCGCGCGCGGTGGCGCTCCCGGCTCATACTCATCGAACGCCCCGCGCTCCCGAGAGCCAACGAAGCCCGTGACCCGGAGTATTTCAACGCGGGAATTAGTCCGAACAACAAACCAGAGAGCAGCGAAAGAAGTACAGTGAATCCGAACGCCCGCGTATCCAGCGAAATCTCGCTTAGACGGGGCAAGTTGGCCGGACCCAGGGCTGAGAGCAGGCGCACGCCGCCATTGGCGAACGCCACACCAAGCGTGCCACCCAGCAGCCCAAGCATCAGGCTCTCGACGAGGAGTCCCCGGACGATGCGTCCTCGCCCCGCCCCGAGCGCCGCGCGTACCGCCAATTCCTGCTGTCGCGCCTCTCCTTTTACCAGCAATAAATTCGCTACATTGGCGCAGGCGATCAGCATCACCAATCCGATCGTTCCCATCACGACCCACAGGACATCGCTCGCGTTGCCTATTACCTCTCGCTTCAACGGACGAATGTTGGGCGTGATTTTCCACGTCTCGTAAACATGCGGATCGGTGTGGGGCCCGTTCGACCAAGAGTCCATCCAGATCGGCAGCATGCGCGTCAGGTCTCGATCGGCTTGCGCCGGCGTGACGCCGGGCTTCAGCCGGGCGATCCCTTGATATCCGAAACCTGCCAGAATGAGTTTTCCGCGTTCGAAGGCGAGTGGCACGACTAGGTCGAATTCTGCGTCGACGAGACGAAACCCTTGCGGCATGACTCCCACGATTTCGCGAGGGCGCGAATCCGCCGTGAGATTCAGTCCCACCGCCGAGCGATCACCGCCGAACCGGCGCTGCCAATAACCGTAGCTCAGCATCACTCTTTCCGGCCCGCCCGGAATTTGGTCAGCCGGCGAGAGCCATCGGCCCATTTCGGGCGGAACGCCAAGCGCCTGAAGAACACCATCGCTGATCTCGACCGTGCGCACCTGCTCCGGCTCGGCAAGGCCGGTAACGTTCGCCGTGCCCGCGACCCAAACTCCCAACGACTGAAAGGCGTGGTTTTGTTCGGCGTAGGTGAAATACATGGAGGGCGAGAGAAGCAAGCCGGTTTCGAAGTCCGCCAGTCCCGCTGCGCCGGGCGCGACTTGGTGGAGCGCAACCAGCTCCTCGGCCTTCGGATAGTTCAGCGGCTTCAGTAACACGCTATTCACGACACCGAACACGGCGGTGTTGGCACCGATGCCAAGAGTCAAGGTAAGGGTCGCCACGACCGTAAAACCGGGCGTTTTGCCAAGCATGCGCAAGCCGAAGCGCAAATCCTCGAAAAGGCTGTCGATGAAATTTACGCCACGCGCCTCGCGGCATTCTTCCTTGGCGCGCTCGATGCCGCCGAACTCGATCCGCGCACGCCGCATCGCTTCTTCGCGGGGAACGCCCCTGCACACCGAGTCTTCGGTGAACGCCTCGATGTGAAAGCGCAACTCCGCATCCATCTCGCGCTCCATCCGCGAACGCCGCGCCACCGCTCGGGCCGACGACCAAATGCGATTCCAGAACCTCATACTTCCTCTGGTGTGCTTTGCAGGATTCCCGCGATGACGTCCGCCATGCGGTTCCACTTCTCCGCTTCCGTTTGCAATTTGCGCCGGCCCGCCGCGGTCAGCCGGTAGTATTTCGCTTTGCGCTTGTTTTCCGATTCGCCCCATTCGCTCGAGATCCAGCCCTGATGCTCCAGGCGATACAGCGCGGGATACAGCGAGCCTTGCTGAATCTCCAGCCGGTCTTTCGAAATCTGTTGGATGCGCAGCAAGATTCCGTAGCCGTGCAGCGGCCCCAGCGAGACCGCTTTGAGGATCAGCATGTCCAGCGTCCCCTGCAGCAGCTCCATTTGTTTTTTGTCCATCAAGAACTCTCCTAGACGGACTAGGAGGCTAGCGCGGCTTCCCCAGGCTGTCAAGGAGAAAAGAAAAGAAAGGATGAAGGTGCGTCTTCTTACCAGTTCGCGGAAATTCCCGCTATCTCTTTTTTGTTGCCCTCCATCTCGATCGAGTGACCGGACGCTCAAAAGCGAAATTTCCGCGAATCCCAAGGGCACGACATCCGTCCAACTAGATATCGGTCGGACTCTTTTTGCGATTCAGCGCGTCGTCACGCCGAAAGATCTCAGGCTGGCTGCTGTTCAACAACTGTCCGGTGACCACCAGCCGATTACGTGCTGGATGCCACTCAAGGCGCACGTCGAGTTCATAGGGCTCGGCGCGATAGAGCAGGTGCCTTTGACAATGTGCCGCCGACCGTACACCAGGTGTCGCGGCGGCCAAACTATGGAAGACTAACTCAACCCGCGCCCGTTCGTTGTGGCGGTGCGGCCCGCTTGCCGGACAACCCGGATTGGGACGGACCGCAAATTCAATCGACTTGGTGCGGGCCGGAAAGCGCAGAGGCTGGGAATAGCGCATCGATTGGGGTCCCGTTCATTCCTTTTCCGCGTAGTGTCCTCCAGTGCAGCATTCCTTCGAACGCTACAAACTTCAGACACTCGCGTAAATCGTCGAAATGCCAGATGGCCCTGGCGATTGGGGTGTTTGATAACCACTTAACTTGAGAAAGAGGACGGTGCCAAGCCAAGATTCGTTTTTTCGCAGAACAATACTTGGCATGCAGCTGAGGTATCCCCCTTCGAGGGCAGGCTGCTCTTTGCCATTTCATAGAGCACCACGCCAAACGAGAACAAATCCGTCGCTGCACCCAAGCTCTTGCCGAGGGCCTGCGCCTAGTACACCACAACAGATTGCGCATCCTTCGTTAAGATCAGCTCAAAATGTCGCCGTTCTCCTTTATTCTCTTCTCATGCGCTACGTCCTCGGATTTGATGGCGGCGGCACAAAGACGGAATGCGTGCTGATGGACGAAACCGGTGCGATTCTGGCTCGCTCGCGCTCCGGCGCATCCAACGCCGTCAACGTGGGAGCGGAAGCTTCCGCTGCGGCCCTCGCGGAGGCCGGCAAAGAGGCGCTCGGTTCGGCTGCGAAGTCGCCCTTCGATGTCGCTTGCCTTTTGGCTGGCATTTCTGGCGCAGGCGAGCCCTCGGTTCGCGCGGAGATTCAGGCGCATCTCAAAGTCGTCTTTCCCACGGCTACCCTTGTCGTTACCAGTGACTTAGTTCTTTCTCTCGCCGCCACCGCGGAAATTCCGAGCGTCGTAGTGATCGCCGGCACAGGCTCTGCCGTGCTCGGCCGAACGTCCCCACTCAAGGTTGCTCGCGCGGGCGGATTTGGACCCGTCATTGGCGATACGGGAAGTGCCAACGACATCGGCCGAACAGCCGTGGCGCGGTGCTTCCAGAAGTTCCTCAACAAAGAAACGTTTCTGCTGACCGACGAGATCTGCCGTACTTTCCATTGCACGTGGCCGCAATTCGTCGATCTCGCGCGCCAGCAACCCGCGGTCATCTTCCCGAAAGTGTTTCCTATCGTGGCGAAGGCCGCAGAATCGGGCGACTTTTCTGCGCGGGCGATCCTTTCTATGGCCGCGGCAAATCTAATAGAACAGGTCCGCGAAGTCGTCGGCCATCTCGAGTTGCGGAACACAAACTTCTTCCTTGCCAAGACGGGAGGGGTTTTCGAGGGCAGTCCCTTTCTAGGTGAACAGTTCGACCTTCTGCTTGGGCAAATGGTCCACAACGCCCGTCCCGGCCCGCTCCCGCGGCCAGTTGCCGAATCGGCAGCGATGCTCGCGCGCGACGCCTTGACGAGCCCGCTCGAAATCCCGGAAAGTTAATTCATGCCCGAGTTTGTCGCCCCCGAACCTGTGGCCCAAGATCGCGAACGCGCGCGCGTCGCCACCGGCGATGAGCTGGCCGCGCTTCTGCATCATCCTTCCGCAGACGTGCTCCTGGCGCTGCTCGACAATCCCGCGCTCGACGAACCTCAGCTTTGTTTGCTGCTGGAACGAAAAGATCTTCCCGGCGAAGTTCTCGAAGAAGCGGGCAAGCGCAAGCCGCTCCTCAAAAGCTATCGGGTCAAGCGCGCTCTTTGTTTTCATCCCCGCGGACCGCGCCTGGCTACTCTCCGGCTGATTCGTGACCTCTATCTGATGGATCTCGTTCAACTGGCGCTTTCGCCCGCCGTCCCTGCGGAACTGAAGCGCAACGCCGAAGAACAACTGCTCATGCGCCTTCCGCAGATTCCGCTGGGTCAGAAGATCACGCTCGCGCGACGCGGTCCCGGTCGCGTTGCAGGCGCGCTGTTGACGGAAGGTCATCCTCAAGTGCTCGCGGTGGTCCTCGACAATCCTTATTTGACCGAAGCGCAAGTCCTGAAAGCTCTTTCCCGTCAGAAACTCCCGCCCGGGGTGGTCCCGGCGATCATTCATCACCGCAAGTGGTCCATCTCCTACAACATTCGAATCGCCGTGCTTCGACAGCCTAATGCGCCCCTGAACGCGATTCTTTCTTATCTGCCTCAGCTCACCGTCTCCGACCTACGCGAGCTGGCGGCCCCCGGTATTGTTCCCGAAACCCTGCGTCGCTATATCCAGGCCGAAGTCCAGCGCCGCCTCGGGGCCGCTGTTTCCAAAGGGCCTCCCGCATCCAGGGGCCAATGAACGCGGAGTCCGTTTGTCGGATTCTTAAGGCTTGACGAGCCGAATCCAGCCGCTCTGCCGTTTCATTCGAATGACTTGACACTCTCGATAAGATTGACGGGAACAAAACGCCGCCTTTCGGCGTCGTATTCCCCGTGGCGATACTTAGCGTATTCTTGAACCATTCGTGCGGCGAGCGGGCTTGGGCGCCTTGGGATCTTAACCCTGGCAGGGGGTCGCAACCAGAATATGGGCTTGGGGGATTATTTATCCCGGCGCCTGGAACGCCGCTGGGCGCTGCGTTACCCGTTCCGCACCGGTCTCGAGATCGAGTGGGGCTCCGCCGTCCTGCGCGGCAATACCAGGGACATCAGTTCGAACGGAATGTTCATCGAAGTACCCGACACGTTGTGGGTCGGCGCCGGCTTTACCGTGCGCTTGCATCTGCCTCAGCCCGTCAAACTCGATTGTCAGGTGAAGCGCGTCGAACCCGGCCGCGGCATGGGTGTCTCCGTAGCCCTCTCCGAGAACGAAAGTCAGAAGGCCTATCACCAACTTTTGTCATCGCTCGCTCCCCCCGGGAATTGACGGCGGCTTATACTAGGGGGGGCCCTTACAGCCGGGTCCCGTGTGGGGAAGAATGACTCGCTGTCTGGATTGCGGTTCACCGCGAACCGCGGATCAGTGTCCCTCTTGCGGGCTCACTTCCGCGGCCGCCGAGGTGATGTTTCGCCGCAGATTCCTGAAGCGCACTGGGATATTTCTTGCCGGGTCGCTGGCATTTCCCTACGTCAGCCAGATTTATCCGCCGCTCGATGTGGATCTCATGCTGGTCGTATTCGGCGTGATTTTCTTTGTCGCTTTGGCCATCGCCGTGATTCTCGACCGGCGCGCGCGCAGGCACCAAGAACTCGAAGTGCTGAAGCACGTGTATGCGGGCTTCATCTTGTTGCCGTGGATTTTCGCGGCCTTTCTTTTTGTGAACGGCAGACTGGATTCCCCCAAAAACGTTGTGTATCACGCCGGGACCATTGCTGGATGCTACAACATGCCGGGCATCGTGCGCGGGTCGCGGCGGCTAATCGTGAACTCCTGGCGCGAAGGGCAAAAATACGAGCGCCTCGCCGTCGATGCAGACGACTTTGACCGCTTTAAGCCCGGGGACCAGGTCAATGTCGGCGTCGAGCCGGGCGCGCTCTGGATTCCCTGGTATTACGGCATCTACCGTCGGTGAAAAGAGTTGTTCAATCCCCAAAAAGCCAAGACTTAAGACGGCTTGTCAGTACGCGGGCTGGCCGTTGGCCTTCAGCGGGATTTGTAGTTGCAGGACGTAGCCGTTCTTGCCAAGGCGAAACGACACTTGCTCCATGGGGCCGACGTCGCGCGCTTTCCAATCGGGAGTTTCAAGGGGTTCGCTGGGTTTCTCGGAAAGCGACCACTCGACGTTGCCGCCAGCCGGCTTTACGGTCTGCGGATCGATTTCGTAGACCTCTTGGTCCTTCACGTTCACCAGCAAATAGCGCTTCCAAATTCGCACCAGCAACAGCCCCTTTTTCTCCGTGTGATACATGCTCCAGGATTTCGGCGCCTCGTCATTGAATTTCACGATTGCGAATTCTACCGATTTCCAAGTGATTTTCTTCTCGCTCGGCTGCTGCGCATGGACCGGACATGCCCAAGCCGCAAACACAATTCCAACAATGAAAGCTAATCCTAAGAACTTCATTCGCTTGATGCCGCCATAAACCATAGGAAGACCATCAAAGACGAAAGTTCGCGCGCAGGCCACCGCAGCTTTCCTTTGGCGCCAAAACTGACGAGAAGTCCGGCCAAGCCTGTTAAGAGACCCCAACGATAAAAACGCAAAAGCACTCGATCGTAAAAGGGAAATCCGCCGATGACTCTTGCGCCGAAGAAGTCGAGATACTTGTAGCCGTCGAGGTCCCAGAGGTACTGCATTTCGCCGCGGTCGGCGACCAGCGGCTGCTGGAAGTAATTGGCGACCGAAGGCCAGAGGTATTTCTTGTGCTTGGCGACGATTTCGTCGCCGCGCGCGCTGCGGGCGGGATTGGCAGCCAGAACAGAATGAGCGGGAGTGGTCATGGACGAATCCTTGCGTAAATTGGATACGTCGAGTGTACGACAGAGAGGAGGAAGTGGCGAGTGACGAGCGGCGAGAGAGGAGGCAAAGAAAGTAAAGGAGATAAAGGAGGTAGAAGATCGGACGCAGCACAAGAAACCGCATGAATGGGACGGGAAAATGGAACAGTGAAAATGGAAAATGGGAGAAGCCCCCCGCGCGCCGCATTCACCAAAGCGGTTCTAAACGGGTTAGAAGCGGGTTTAGGAAGAAACGGGAGGGCGACGAGATGAGCTGACCTCATCTCCTTTCGATCTCCTCGGATTCGTCTTACTTGTGGGTATCTGCCCACATCTTATGGAAATTCGCAGCAACTGGACCTCACCATCCCAGCCAGTCTGCTGGTTAATCCTGGGCTGCTGCCTATCAGTGTCTTCGATGCCAGCTCAAACCAATTTTCGACCGATTCCTTGACTTTCACTGTTACTTCCGCCGCCCCAACCAACGGTACACAGCTCAAGGCGATCGATCTAGCCGGCCTTGCAATGGCTTGGGATGCCAGCAGCGGACTGCTTTACGTGGGGACCGCGGATTACGATGGCGCCTATCCAAACTCGATCGTCGCGATAGATGGAAATACTGGGTCCGTGGTGAAGGTGCAGACCGTGAGCCCTGATCCTGATTTAGTGAACGTGAGCGCGAATGGTCAGTATCTCTATGCAGCATAAGTAGAAGGAACGGCAGGATTGTTCCGTGCGCCCGTCTGCGACTGGTAGCGTGATTATGGGCTACCGAGTTGCGGTGCTCTCCTTATGCGAACATGGCGAGGGCGGGTTTCTCCCGCTTAGAGACGAAGGACGCGGTGAGAAATTTCATGAAGGGAGCCATAACGCGGAAGCGGTCGACGATACCTTTGTAGAGCCCGGGCGAAGTGGCGAGGCGCGGCGAAAGTTCCTTGTACAGAATGTAGTATTTGTAGCGGAGCAAGCCGGCGGCGGGATGATCGGCAGGGAAGCCGCGAGGGACGCGCGAGAGCTGCTCGCCTTCCAAAGCGCCAAGGAGCTTGCGAACCGGCGGCGCGGCGAGGATGCGGCGGAACTCTTCGTGGCGCTCGGCGATGTGCTGGCGGATGGCGAGCAATTGCGGCGGCTCGGGCATGTACACGCCGCCACCGACGGCAACCGACTTGTGCGAGATGGCGACGTAGTAGCCGCCCTGGCCATGGCTCATGCTTCCATGCCGATGAAACGTGGCGGCGATTTGCTCTTTGTAAGGTTTTTTGTCCTTGCTGAAGCGAACGTCGCGGTAAATGCGAAAGATGGCCTTGTCCGGATCGGTTTCGTACTCGGGAGCGAAATCGTGCAAGGCGGCATTCAAGGCGTCGACTAATTGGCGCATGGGCTCTTTGACTTTCTTTTCGAAGAGCGGCTTGCGAGGCAAGAACCATTCGCGGCGGTTGTTGCGCGAGAGTCCACGAAAAAATTGAAGGGCTTCCGGTGGAAAGCCGCGGAACGGCGAGCTCATGAGGCGACTCCTTGACCGGTTTCTTTCTTAAACCTGGCAACAAGAGATTGAACGGGCTGCCACGTCCACAACATCACTCCAACGCCAGTTCCGAGCGTATTCGTGATGATATCCGTCATCCCCGACCTCCTGGTGATCAGATATTCCTGGAGGATTTCGATGGTGAGGCTGAGCAATCCGCCCAATATGACGGTGGAGAGTGCGGCTCGATCCCATCGGCGATTCCAGGTTAGGTAGCCGAAGTGGAAGAATCCAAAGGGCACGAATCCTGCAATGTTGATAAGCAGATCCGAAGCGTAGCTTAGATCGGGCGAAAACTCTTCCCAGGGCGGCGTCAGCATTTTCTTGCGGGGAACCCGAAAAATGCGCGGGATGTACAGGTCAGGCGAGGATGCGACACGATTGTGAACGACGCTGCCTGCGCGCTCGGAAAAGGAATAGAAGGCGAGCGGGTGATCGTTCGCAAGACTTTCGGGCGGGGCATTGTGAGTCCACATCGCGAAGTGTTGCGAGACCTGTTCGGGGGTGAGTTCCTGTCCGTAGATCGCGAGTCCCAGCAGCTTTCCGGGCCAACTGCGCGGCGAGGTAAGCGTGCCTCCCAAAATGAGTTCCCCCGAGAAATCCTTGCAGGACAAGCCGAAGCCGGGAAAGACTTTCTTCACTGAAGCGCCATCCTTGTAGGCCAAAATATCTTTTGGCCCTCTTGTGATGGTGAAGAACGTCGGCTGATCCTGACGCAAAGAATATTCAACATCGGCGGACAAGGTTTGCAGATGGTTCTCCCGATCGCGGGCATCTCGCCTTAGAAGCAGAATATCCAGGCTTTGCCTTACCCGGAATTGCAGCGGATTGTCCGGGGCGGTAAACAAAAGAATGGTCGCAGGGCCTTTCAGGGACCCGCCATCGGGCTGTAGCCACAACTCGAGGCTGCAAAACGAATCTTCCTTTGAGTCGGGGACCTCGAGATTTCGTGAACTGTACACCCTGGCCCTATCGCCAAACTGGAGGCCGTTTGAATTTTTCAGCCAAGCCACATCATTTCTCGGGAAGAAGTTAAAGGGCCAAAGTCCGGCAATGAGCATGCCGCATAGCACTAAGAGGCTGACGGCACCGAGGATTTTCTTCATTCTGCTAGGGTTTCTCAGCCGGTCTGGGTTGATGTTGAACGCCCTAGGTATTACCTCATCTATAGTCTACAGGAATCGCGTAACACGATTCGTGCTTGTATTTATCGTTGCCAACGTACCTAAATCAGGGTTAGCCGTTTATCGTACATCCCGCACGGGAGTAACGGCATCCGTAGAGACAGGTTGGTTCAATCGAGTGGCAAGTTCGCGGTTCGAGTGGCAACCTACTGGGTTCAACTCACCAGCAGAACCATCAAGCACATGGATGAGGGCATGAGGAGGGTCCTATGCGAGTGAGAACGGCCAAGCTGGCCGGCAGCGCCGCAGTCCTAACGGTCGTTTCTTTGCTCGCTCCCTGTCTGCGAGCGCAGGAGAGCGAGGCCACGCTGTCAGGCAAAGTCACGGACTCGTCGGGAGCCGTGGCCAACGCAAAGGTTTCGGTAAGGAATTTGGCTACGAGCCAGTCGATGGAGGCGCAGACCGATGCGGCGGGAACGTACAGCTTGGCAAAGCTGGCTCCGGGCGAATATGAAGTTACGGTTTCGGCCGAAGGCCTTGCGCCCAAAAAAAGAGAACGTCATTCTGGCGGCAGGAGCTTCGCTGACCTTCAATGCAGAGCTGTCGCTGCTGCCTTCAGCTCCTCAAGCGCAACCGCAAACTCCTGCGAATAACGCTCCCAATGCGCCACCCGGCAACAAGGCTCCCTCTCTCGGGGACCTGGGCTTTTCTCCCGCCGACACCAAAAGCAATCCCAAGGAACAGGCGCTGCTGGATAAACGGACGCACATGCTGAAAATCCATCAGCGCTTGGGCTTGATTACAACGATCCCCATGATCGCTTCGGTGGCCACGTCGATTAATGCAGGCGGCAGGAACACCAGCAACACGGACCGCACCGTGCACATGATTCTGGGTTCCGCCACCGCGGGTTTATACTTTACGACCGCCTACTTTGCGATCCGCGCGCCGCGTGTGGAGGGAGCAAAGTCCCGCGGACCGATTCGCTTTCACAAAGCCATGGCATGGATTCACGGGCCAGGCATGATTCTCACACCCATTCTGGGAGCGTTGGCGTATTCGCAGAAGAACAACGGGGAAAGAGTCCACGGCATCGCCAAAGCGCACGGGCCGGTGGCTATCGTGACGGCGGGGGCTTTTGGAGCCGCGCTGCTGTCGGTATCGCTGAAGTTCTGAAGGTTTCCATGAACGGCAAATTTATGAATGCAAATCGGAGTGCGAAACCATTAGCGTGCATCTTCGCTTTGCTGCTTTTGATGCTGCCGCAATGTGCGTACGCTGCGGATGAAGAATGGGTGCTTGACCAATCCACGCTGACCTACCACGTTTCTCATCCCCTTCATCAAACGGAAGGCGTGAGCCACGCCACCAGAGGCAAAGGCGTTTGTCACGAAGGGCAGTGTGATTTCCTGATTGCGGTGCCGGTGAAGTCGTTCGATTCAGGTGACAGCAACCGCGATCTGCACATGCTTCAGGTCACGAAAGGCGCGGAGTTTCCCATGGTCACCGTGCGCACGCGATTGCCGGAAAGCGACTCGAAGTCGGCGACCATCTACGCCGATCTGGAGATCCAATTCGCGGGCCAGACGGCGCATTACAAACAGGTGCCCTTCCAACTGACGGTCGAGGGAAGCAAAAGCAAAATCACGGGAACGATTCCGGCTACGCTATCTGATTTCAAGATCGAGCCTCCGACGCTTTTGACGCTGCCGGTAAAGAATGAACTCCCGATTCGTGTGGAAATGACCTGGCATCGCCAGTGAGCGCGCCGTTTTGACTACGAACTAATTGCTTCTGTCTAGCCGGTAATCTGGGCGGCTGCAGTCGGGCGGGTGCAATTGATCCAGACTTCGGCGGCGATGGTTTGCAGGGTAAAGCCGATCCAGAACGCGGTGCCGAAGAATTGATGCAGGTCCGGAGCATGCCCGCGAATCACCGCGGCGGCGAAAAAGGTTCCCATGATCGGGCGGATGGTGGCGACAGCGAGCCCGATGGCGTAGCCGCGAATCATCCACTCGCGATGTTGCGCAAATTCGCGCCGCAGCGCGTGCCAAAGCGCCTTCGCAAGCGAAATCAAGAAGAAACTCCCGAACAGCGCAATGGCGGCCTTTTCATCGATGCCCCCGATGGTTTTTCCAAAGGCCAATCTCAATCCAGTGATTCCCACGACGGCGCTGGCGACGAGAAAGACTCGTCCCGACCAGCGGTGAACCTGCGGAGAGCGCGAGCGCAAGCCGCGCACGAATTGCAGCGGGCCCAGCACCATGAAGAGCATCGCGGGCAGGATGTGCGTCAACACCAGCGCGCGTTCGCCCGCGAAATGCGCGTCCAAGTCGGCCGCTGGATTCCTCGACGAGCTCAGAGCGCCGGGTTTCAGCAGAACGATGGTTCGCCGCGTGGCGACCGCGTGCCCGATCAAAGCGAGAAAAATGACCGCGGTCCAAAGGAATCGCACGAACGGGCGATTCGGCTTCTTGGCTTGCGAAGTAGCCTGTGACACTGCCCGCGTTGCCTCCTCTTAGGCATACGCAAGCGCATGGCGATTTATAACCGCCTCGGGTTTTCTCTGGAATGTCCTTGACTGCGCCTAAAGCCAGGAATTTATGTTACTCTTCGTCCATTATTTCCGCCGATACCAGTTACTAGGAGTCCCGATGGGCAGACCACTCGACAAGAAGGAAGCTGTCCTCTACGGGCAGTTTGTCCATGCGGCGTACAACATGTTCAAACGCGATCCCACGCAACTGCGCCCGCAACCCGCGACCGGCGACATTCCGGATCCGTACGAGCTAGTGGCTTGGCTCAACATGTCGGATTATTTTTTCTGGTGGCGCGAGAAACCCAAGTTCTACGGATTCATCGCGTGGCACCGGGAACAGAAGCACAATTTTGTACTCGCCATCCGCGGGACGGAAGGCGTGGTGGAGTGGCTGGACGATTTCATGGCGCGTTTGGTGCGTTTCCGCGAGGTTCCGAACACGGGGCGAGTGGAGAACGGCTACGCGGGGATTTACAGCACGCTGAAAGTGGTCAACCGCTACGGGGCCGCCGACCGGGAGGCTGTCGCCAAGGCCGCTCCCACACCGACACCGGCGCCCAAGGAAATCCAGAAAACCTTCGGCGAGCAATTGGAGGACCTCGCTGACAGCCTGGAAGAGCCTGCCGTGCAGGAACAGATTCGAACGGCTAAGGGACGGCCGCCAAGGCGGTCGTTTGTCGTGACCGGGCACAGCCTGGGGTCCGCGCTGGCCACGTTGTTTGTTATGAAGAACAAAGGGAAAAACAGGTTCGACATTACAACCGCCTGCACGTTTGCGTCGCCGCGCGTGGGGGAGACGGAGTTCGCAGAGCAATTCAATCAATTGGCGCTGACCTCGTGGCGCATCGTGAATACGCAGGATGTCGTGCCGAAGCTTCCCCTGCGTCTGCCATTTTTCGATTATCGGCATGTCGCGACGCCGTACGAGTTTTCCTCCGAGGGAGTCGTCAAACGGAAGATAGGCTGCTGGCACTCCATGGAAACTTACCTACATTGGCTCGACCCGAAGATTGACGTGGACCCTGAATGCAAACCGTAAGCGTTCTGACAGTTGTGCCAAAGCAAAGCCGCGAAAGGGTCCCACGAAAACCGCGAGGCAAGAAGCAACCAAACTTGCTTCCCGCATGAGGGGTTCACCTCAACTCGAGGCAGAAATCCACCGGATTGAAATTAGGGTCCGCCTTAAGTAAGGCTCTGGGATTACTCCGCGTGGAAGGACCCATTCCGCCGCGCAACTAGGAGTCGACCATGCAGTACGCCCGAATCACTACGAAATGCCTACTTTTTGTCTTTACTGCGGCATCCTCAGCCGTAGCTCAAACCGCCCCGGAACAACCTGATGCCCTCGACTTGCTCAAGAGCGTCGAATTAACCTACGGCGCGATCATAAACACCACGGCGATGAATGGTTCCGACGCTCAAAGTAAAGCGAACGTGGAACAGTCCGTGACCGTCACCGCCGATTCCACGGGAAAGTTCCGCATGGAAAGCACCGATGTCATGGGCATGGTCGCGGTCTATGACGGCAACACCATGTGGAGGTACATGCCTGCAGCGAATGCCTACTGGAAACTTCCCCTCAATGGCGCATCTCGATCTGCCGAAGCCAGGGCGAGTGGAATGTCTGGCGGCGCCAATCCGCTGCAGGAGTACAAAAACATCACCAGGGGTGTAAAGGGGGCCAAGATCCTCGGCAGCGAGAAAGTCCACGCCAGCGATACGGATGCGGACTGCTGGGTGGTTTCTTTGGAATACGGACCTTTGGGAAGCGAGGCAAGCGCTCCCACGCAGGCGGCGGGTTTTGCGTTCAGCGATTTCGCTCACACCGAAACCCTCTGGGTGGACAAGAACCGTTACCTGGTGTATCGAGAGGATTCCACCACAAAAATGACCATGCCGAACACAAACACTCCAATAAATATGACGCAGACAAGCAGGGTGGAAACCTTCACCGTGAATGAACCTGTTTCACCGGATGTGTTCACCTTCACGCCGCCGCCGGGGGCGAGAGAAATAGACGAATCCAAATTCCTGCGCAAGACCGCCGAAGTGCCACAAAAGAAAAACTAATCAACCAAATAGAAGGGCGGACCGCGAAGAGCGGCCCCCAATAGGCGCCAACGGAATTAAAACCATCCAAGGTTTTGCCGGACGCGGTGGTGTGCGTGAAAGAGGTCTGGTTGGCGGGTTTACCACAACCGGACCTGCTGCACTGTCCTCACTGACCCACCGGAGGATTCGTGGGATCCGAGCTGATGGGATCGTCATCCAGGTTCGAGAAGACAGTGGCACCGTGTGGCCGCGGGGGAATGATGCAATTTTGCGTGCAGGGGCCGCGCGGAGATTTCTTCTTAAGGCGCGGTGCTGACCGTGTCAAGGGGTTCTTGTGTGAAAAATTTGCATGGAACGCGGGAACAGGACAACCGCTGGCCGTTTCTTGGACTTCGTGCCAGTTTTCCCGCAAATAACACAACGATATATTGAGACTACGCAAGCAAAGGTGCAGCCATGAACCAAACCATAGAGTGGATACAGAGCAATTGGTACGAATTGGGCAGCCTCATCGCTCAATTCACGTTTCTCTTTGCAGGTGTGTGGTTCGCGCAAGAAATCTTGAAAGCCATGCGGGCTTCGCAGCAGCAGTTCGGAGCGTTGCTCCGGCTGTCGATGTCTGAGGGGCCGGAAGAGCGCCCGAAAGAGTGCGAAGCGATCCACAACTCAACGCCAGGCGTGGTCGCGAGTGCCATGGCGAGCCCGGTTATCGACCGGCCAACGGCGCCAACCCCCAGTTCCACATCTTATGCGGCTTTTGAGAAGCCGCCGCGGAGTGAAGCGCCACCGCAACGGGATGAACTGAACGGCCGAGCCAAGGCGAACGCGCCAATGACGCCGGCCATGGCACCTACGGCAGAACCAAGCTACGAGCCAACGCCTTACGTGGCCGCCCCGCTGACATTGCCTGCGGACGAAAAGGGCGGAAGCCGTATCGCGGCTGCCGGGCGCGGCGTCGCTCAGTGGTTGCAAACGCCAATGGCCAGCAAGCGCAGCGGTAGTTCTCCCTGGCGAAAGGTCGTGCGTTGGCTACAGGCCCCCGTGCGAAGCTGAGCGAGGCCGGCTTCGACCGACCGCGCAGCGCTCTGGAGCCTTTTGAATGTGCTTCTAGGAACTCGCGTCTTTGATGTCGTCGCGAGCTTTCTTCAGGGCCTCGCGAGCGTCTGCCCTGACATCCGGCTTCGGCTTCAGCAGCTCGAGGGCACGGTCGAGCGGCATGGCTTTGCCGCCGGCGGGGCCGGCGCAGGAATCGGGCGCCTTCGGCTTCACCCCGGTAACGTTCCATTTCAAGCAGGTGAATTCGACAGGTACGCTGACGCTCAGGCGAAGGGCAGCAATGCAATTGGGCAGGTCTTTGAAGTCCGAGCAGACAGCCTGCAATTCTTTGTCTTCAGCCAGGATTCCCTGAATCCGCAGCTGTTTCGATAGCTTGTCCTCCAATTGTCCGTTCGATGCGAGTTGATCGTTTGCCGATTTGTAATGCTTGAACAGCTTCAGCGGGTTGTGTTTGACCGGATTGTACCAGGGGGTGGAGTTTCCGCGCGATTGCTCCTCGGTGTCTTTCTTCTGCGTATTTTGCTCCGGCGTATCCTGGGCTGTGACAACCGTGGCACCGAGGGCAAAAACGAGCGCCGCGACAACTGCATGGTTCCGATAGCCTCTCATTTCTGCCTTTCCGGAGGGCCTTGTATTCTTACATCAAAATGAGCGGCGGTGTCGAGAAGGAGGTTTTGTGGGCGTCAAGCACTCGTTGGCTTGGAGAATACCCGATCCGGAGCGTCTTGGAAGAGTGCGAACTGCCATCTCGCCCTGGGTGTTCTCGAAGCATCCCAAACCATGCGCGCGAGTCAACCGGCCACGGCATTAAGCGATGAGGGCGCGTCGACTGCGCCTGAGAAAATGGACCTTTGCGCAAGCTCGCGGACTTGCGTGCAGTCTGCCGATCGGCGAATAACCGGAGTCGAAATCCTTCAGCAGTCCTTCCACATGGCCCATTGCATCGGCACGGCTCAATACCCTGAGGCTGACTCAACACGGGGTGGCGCACGTAATCGGTCTTGTAGAATTCACGCATGCACTTTCTTGATTTGCTGCCCGCGCGGAGATGCTCCGCCTGATGATTGTGGTTTCCGCCGCAAGTGAAAACGATTCACCGAATTTCGACATGACGATTATATAAGGGAATGTACACTTCTGCCCGTTTTGTCGGCCAGCTTAACTCCAACAATCGGAGAACTATGATGCGGCCCGGCAGCGTTCCTTCTAGGAGATTCTCTTCGCGAGTTGAAGTGGCGGGAGACGTGTGGGTGTACTGGAAATGCGAGGGGCGCGACGATGTCTCGAGAGTAGGCAACATGAGCATGGGCGGACTGTTCATCGAGACGCCGCATGCTCGGCCTTCTGGCACGCTTACCCGGCTGGATTTTCTGGTGGCCGAGGGTCAGATCCGCGCGGACGCTATAGTTCGCCATGCCCGGGCCGGAGCCGGCTTGGGATTGAAGTTTACGGCGCTCACCGAGCAGGATCGACCCAAACTCGCGGCGTTGGTCACCCGACTACGCCGGGCGCAGCACGTCCTGGGCAGTGCGTGATTCGAAGTTGCGGGTCTAGGAATTCCGCCGCCTCCTTGGAACGGCGTGTCGGGACAAACTCAAATTCTACCAAATCCTTCCAGTAGGTGGCCCACTGCTCCAGAAGCGCGCGTCCTCACACTCCACCAGTTGAAAGCAGCGGTCAAAGTTGATTGCCACCCAGCTTTCCGCGTAGTCGAGACCCTCCGGCATCATCCGGCCTTTTCCCGGAAGCGCCGGTACACCGGGATCGCCTCGCGGTTCCTTGAATCGTTCGATCACCATTTGAACATCCTCCCCGCCGCAAGCGGCGAGAATTCCTACGGCCTCTCGGTTTGTTTTCCCGAGATGGCTTCGGTGGGTTCCTCGGCAACCGCCCTACTTCAGGGTGAGGACCACGAAGAGGCTTTACTTTTGGGCTGCCCGCCCATAGGTCGTTCGGACAGAGATATAGAGCGGTTCGGGAGGAAAAGAAAGAGGGGCCTTATATCCTCGCCCTAAAAAAGCCGAGGCTTTACGGCCCACATGGGCAAGCATTGATTTTCTCCTGGGCCAGCGTGCCAGGGAGTTTGCGGCAAGTCATACCATAGTTGGATTCTTTGGGCCGACGAATCAAAACCGCCAAGGGGCGCGAGGGGCGGTAGAATTCGCAGCGTGCCCGGGGGATGCGAAATGGCAGCGACAAGTGGAACTCGCCTGCGGCTCGCGATGCCGGAGGACGTGCCTGTTCTGCGCGAATTGATCGAAGCTTCCGCGCGTGGCTTGCAGACTGAGGACTACACTCCGGCGCAGATCGAAGGCGCACTGAAAACGGTTTTTGGGGTGGACAGCCAGCTCATTGCTGATGGCACGTACATCGTTGCAGAAGCGCCCCTTGATCAAAAGGGAAGTGGGCGGCGAACGGACGCGCAAGCGGAGTGGATGGTTGTTGGCTGCGGCGGCTGGAGCAAACGCAAAACGCTCTATGGCAGCGACCGCTGGACCGGCCGTGAGGATGTTTTGCTCGACCCGCGGCGCGATGCCGCCAAGATTCGTGCTTTCTTCATCCATCCGGCCTGGGCCCGGCAAGGCGTGGGGAGCATGATCCTTAAGGCTTGCGAAGAGGCAGCGCGCGCCGCAGGCTTCTCCCGTTATGAGATGGGCGCCACTTTGACAGGGGCCAAACTCTTCGGGGCGAGGGGCTACATGGCGGTCGAGCCAATCTCCATTCCTCTGATTAACGGGGAGACGCTCCCGGTGATTCACATGGAGAAGCGCGCCTTGTGACGGCCGCCACAAGCCCTCGGGACAGCCGTCCTGTTTCCCCTGCCTCACTCCCGGCGAGATAAGGTCTAATCGCGCCGAGTGCTTCGCCTCCCCGAAGCGGCTGCCGAACGTCGCTTCGGGTGTTCGGCGCGATTCGCCTCTTCTAGCAAAGGGTCCGGTTCCCGGCCCTGCCGCGCCTTGTTCAGTGTGAATCGTCTCGGCCGACGGCTCATTCCTCATAACTTACTGAAACAGAAAAGCTTGTCAGGGCTCCTGCCGCGCAATAAGATTCTCCAAACGCGCTTCGGACGGGGCGAACGCGCGGCGGGTATAATTCCCGGCTATGATTTCAGCCATGGAAATCGTGAAGCGGGGCTACAGCATGTTCACGCGGGTCTTCCCGCGCTGCAGCATGATTTCGCAGGCCATTGCGTTCAATTTTTTCCTGGCGTTTTTTCCCGCGCTCTTGATTGCAGTAGCTCTGGCCGGTACACGAATCGGCGGCAAAGCTAGCTTGCTCGAGATCGTCCAGGACCTGACGGAATTTCTTCCGCCTGGCAGCCGGGGCCTGGTCTCGGAGTTTCTGGTAAGCCACGGACCAGAGGCATGGAAAGTCGCGCTACTGGGGTGGTCGGGCACACTGCTGGCGGGTTCGCAGGTGATGAAGCTGGTGATGGAAGGAATTCACATTATCTATGGCGACGAAGAGAAGCCCGGATTCCTGCACCGGCAGCTTCGTGGCTTGCTGCTGTTGCTGATCACGTTTGCTCCTTTGCTCAGTGCGGCAGTTCTGGGAATTTTGGGCAAACCACTGCGGCACTGGATCGCGCACGCGGTCGGCAAGCACTCGATTTTGCAGGGCTGGTGGAGCATCTTTTTCCCGGTGGCTGCAATGGTCCTGGCCATGCTGTCGCTGACGGTGATTTACCGGGTGGCGCGCCCCAAAGAAGGCAGCCTGCGAAACGTGCTGCCAGGGGCGGCCGTCGCGACGCTGCTTTGGTGGGTTGCCGACGTTGGGTTTGGAGCCTACGTCCGGCGCGTGCCTTACAGCGTAGTTTACGGCGGATTGGCTGCCGTCATCGGCTTGATCATCTGGATGGAACTCTCCGCCGTGATCATTTTTCTGGGCGCAGCTTGGAACGCCGAATCAGCCGAGATCCGCAAATTCGAGCTAAGCCATGCCTGAGCGGCTCGTGCGGAGTGCGGTTTTCCTCGAGCGATTCTTGCCAAGGGCTGCTGCTTCTCTTTGCCACATGCCTTGCTTTATATTTAAGCGGAGGGGCAAGATCATGCGTGAACGGTTTGTAGGCGTGGAAACTTACTCGGGTTTCAAAGCGGACGAGCGTCCTCTGCGATTGCACCTCAATGACCGCACTTTGCAGGTTGTGGCCGTCGAAGATCGTTGGTATTCCCCGGGCGAGACATTTTTCCGCGTTGTTGTCGCCGGTGGCGACCGCTACGTGTTGCGCCATGTGGAGGCCCAGGACATCTGGACCCTCGCGGGGTACCGGGCCCATTCCATCTCCCGTGTTTAACTGACAACCCGACGAGCACCCGACAACCCGACGAGCACCAGACGAGCACCCGATTGACACCAAAATTAGCAGCAGCGTATAGTCGCTTGACCGCCTGTTTTGCGGTAGCCGCAAGCGCGGTCTGCCCTGCGACGAAGCCCAGACGTGAGGACGTGGTTTTCAGAAGGGCGTGGGATGTTTCGCTCAGTGTCATCACCGGGATCCAGGTGCCTTCCCCTCGCCGTTCTGGCTTGCTGGTCGTTAAGCTTTCCTCATGCACTTTTGGCGCAAAACCCTCCCTCTCCGACCCCAGCCGCCACTGCCCCGGCTGCGAATCCCGCTTCCACCGCCAAACCCGTCGCCGGTGCCGAGCAGGACGCCAAAGAGGTTTCCAGTCAGGATACTCCGGCAACCTTCAAGGTTCGCGTCAATAACGTGCTGGTGCGCGTCGTGGTGCGCGACTCGCACGGCAAAGTGGTGTCCAACTTGAAGAAAGAGGATTTCCAGCTCTACGACGGCAAGAAGCTTCAGACCATCACATCCTTTGCCACGGAGACTCCGACCAAGCATGCCATCCCGCTTAGCACTTCGCCAGTGCCTGGTAGTTCTTCGGCGGAAGCCGATCCCCTCGCGGTGAGAGCGGCCACGCTTCCGCAGCGCTTTGTTTCCATGGTTTTTGACGACGTGCATATGTCGATGCAGGACGCCGTGTTCGTGCGCGATTCGGCCACGCGGTTCTTTGGCGCATTGGCGCCCAGCGATCGCGTAGCCATGTACACCACCTCGGGTCAACTTACACAGGACTTCACCGACGACCGGTCTTTGCTCGCAAAGGCTCTTTTGGGAATTGTGGCGCGTCCCCTGACGCAGCACAATTCCTCCGATTGCCCGGACATGACCTACTACGAGGCGGACTTGATCGCCAATAAGAACGATTTGCAGGCCCTGGCCGTGGCTACCGATGAAACCCTGCAATGCGCGTTCAACGGTGACGCGAGAATGCAGGCTGCGGCGCAAAGCCTGGCGCAAGCGGCGGCTCAGCGAGCCGTTTCCGAAGGCGACAATGAAACACAGTACGCTTACCGGCATCTCGAAGAAATCGTCCGGCGCATGACCAGCCTGCCGGGTCAGCGCATCCTGGTTTTGGTTTCGCCGGGCTTCATCCCGAGCACGCTTCAATATGAGGCGTCGCAAATGGTGGATCGCGCGACGCGGGCCAATCTCGTCATCAACACCATCGATGCGCGCGGCCTCTACACGCCCGACATGATGGGGGACATAGCCAATCCACCCAACGACGGCGTGCGCACAGCCGGATATAAGTCAATGTATCGCGTCGTGGCACAGAGCGCCCAACAGGACGTCTTGGCGGAGTTGGCGGACGGTACCGGCGGCACGTTTTACCATAACCGCAATGACGTCGACGAAGCCATGCGCGAGGCGGGCGCGGCTCCGGCAGTTTCCTATGTGCTGGTCTTTTCCCCTCAGAATCTGAAGTTCGACGGGCGCTTTCACACCCTGAGAGTTGCCCTGACTGCGAAGGAAAAATTCAACATTCAGGCGCGGCACGGTTATTTTGCGCCGCGCTCCGCGGCCGATTCCGCCGAAGTGGCCAAAGAAGAGATTCAAGAAGCACTGTTTTCACAAGAGGAAGTTCACGACATTCCGGTGGACTTGCAGACGCAGTATTTCAAAAAGGACGAGGCCGAGGCTCGCCTGGCGGTATTGACCCACTTGGACGTGAAAGGCATCCGTTTTCGGAAGGCTTCGGACCGCAACAACGATCAATTGACCATTGTGACGGGAATTTTTGACGAGAACGGCCAATACGTGACAGGTGTGCAAAAAATCATCGACATGAAATTACGGGATACCACCTACGAGCGGCTCAGCCGTTCCGGGCTTACCGTGAAGTCCAGTTTTGACGTCAAACCCGGCACCTACTTGGTGAGGCTCGTGGTGCGCGACGCGGAAGGCGCGCAGATGGCCGCCAGGAATGGCGCGGTGGTGATTCCTTATTAGGGCTGAATTGGCACGGAAGAATCTGGTTTCGTTGGGGCTGGAGGTTCACATGGTTACACATCGCAACTGCTTGAGAACGATACAGTTTGCGGCGGCAATGACCGCCGCCTTGTTGTTTGGAAACGTCCCGTACGGGCGCGCGCAACAGCCGCCCGCTCCGCCTCCGCCACCGGCGGCCCAGGCGGCGCCTGCGGAGCCCTCCGGTGTGGTCATTAAGAAAGAAACCAAAATCGTGTTGGTGGATGCTGTAGTGACCGACAAAAAGGGCAACTATGTGCGCGACCTGAAGCAAAATGAATTTAAAGTCTATGAGGACAACAAGGCGCAGACTATTTCGAGCTTTTCTTCAGGGGCCGATGCCGCGCTGCAACCGAGCGGCCAGCGGCATTACCTGATCCTGTTCTTTGACAACTCAACGATGGCGGCGCCGGACCAGATTCAGGCGCGCGGCGCGGCGCAGAAATTCATCGAGGCCAACACGAGTCCTGACAGCCTGATGGCCGTCGTGGATTTCGGCGGCTCCCTACGCATCGTCCAGAACTTCACTGCCAGCTCGGTTCTCCTGCGCGCCGCCGTTTCCGGCGTGAAGGGTTCGGCGGTGGCTCCGAATGCGCCGCCAGCGGACGCCGCCGTCACGGTGGCCTCAACGGGCATGCCGACGATGGGCACGTCATCCCTCTTCAATGCGCAAGCGGATTTTGGCGCGCGCACGATGCTGCTGGCGGTGCGCAGCCTGGCGAAAAACCTGCGCACCATTCCGGGGCGCAAAATGTTGATTCTCTTCTCCGGCGGCTTCCCGCTATCGGTGGAAAACCAGTCGGAACTGACCGCCACGATCGATGCGTGCAACAAATCGAACGTGGCTATTTACGCCGTGGACGCGCGAGGTCTGGTTACGACCGCGCCCGCAGGAAGCTCACGGAACCGAGCGGTATCCAGTAAGGCGAGAGCGGTCGCAGCGTCGTTTCGAACGCCGGCTCCGAGATCCTCCTCGCGCGTCAGGCTCGTGCTCGCCGCCTACCCGGCGATGGGCATGCCTGATCCGCAGAGGCCCGGCGGAGGGGGAGGAGGCCCGCCGAGTGGCGGGGGCGGTGGGCGTCCGGGAGGTGGCGGAGGCGCGGGCGGCCCTAGCGGCGGCGGGGGTACAGGTGGTCGTGGTGGAACAGGCGGCACCGGGGGCAGCGGTGGCACTGGAGGTGCGGGCGGCGGAAAAGGTGGTGGAGGCACCGGCGGCGGAACGCGGGGTGGAGGCACCGGAGGCGGAACGCGGGGTGGAGGCACCGGAGGCGGAACGCACGGCGGCGGAATGCCGAACTCGAACCTCTACAATTCCACGTATGGTCAGCCGCGGACCATCGTTCCGACGTTTCCCCCGTCAGTAGCGACCAATCAGCAGGTTCTTGCGGCCTTGGCCGAAGGCACGGGCGGCTTTTCCATTTTCAACACCAACGATCTGCTTGCCGGACTCGAGAAAATCGGCCGCGAGCAAAACGAGTTCTACGTCCTCGGATACGCTCCGCTCGACACACCCGAAGGCAGCTGCCACACGCTCAAGGTGAAAATGAATGAAGGCGGGCTCCACGTGCGCTCGCGGAGCGGCTACTGCAATGTCAAGACGACCAACGTGCTCGAAGGCAAACCGCTCGAGAAACAACTCGAAGCGCGTGCGAGCGGTTCTCAGGCGGGGTCCATTCACGGCGTGCTCGAGGATCCCTACTTCTATACCGGACCGGACACCGCGCGCGTGAATTTGGCCATGGAAATTCCTTCCGATTCGTTTCAATTCAACAAGGAAAAAGGAAAGTATCATGCCAGCTTGAACGTGCTGGGGATCGCCTATCGCAGCGATGGAACCATCGGCGCGAAGTTTAGCGACACCGTAAACCTCGATTTGGAAAAAGACGACTGGAAGGACTTCACGAAATCGCCATATCAATACGAAAATCAGTTTGATGCCACGCCGGGAGATTACAAACTCACGGTGGTTTTGAGCACCGGGGGCGATGCCTTTGGGAAGTTCGAATCGCCGCTGTCGATCGACCCTTACGACGGCAAGCATTTCAGTCTCGGCGGCATCGCGCTCACGAATTCGCCGCAGAGGCTGAACGATCTTCCCGAAAGCCTCGATTCGGTGTTGCTCGAGGACCGCACCCCGCTGGTGGTGAAGGGCATGCAAATCATTCCTTCGCCAACGAACCGCTTCAAGCATACGGACAACGTGGTCGTTTACAGCGAAATCTATGAGCCCCTGCTGACCTCCGACCAGCCGCCGGTCGTGGGCATGGGTTACACCATTTTCGATCGTGGCAGCAACCAGAAGATTTTCTCGACCGGAACGGTGCGTGCGGATGAATTCATCCAAAAGGGAAATCCTGTTGTTCCCATCGGCATGAAGGTGAAAGTGGACGACCTGAAGCCCGGCTCTTATCGGCTGGTGCTGCAGGCGGTGGATTCCGCAAAGAACAATGCGCCAAATCGCGTGGTGGATTTCGACATCAGCGAGTAGTGGCCCTTGGCTGGCCCGCGCTTACCGAGCGCCTTCGATCAGCGAACTACAAATCCTGGGCGCGCGATCTATCCCCGGCGAGGCTCGCATCCATGCTGGCGATTAAATCCTGTCTTTTGAGTGGTTTTGGCGTGGTAAGGATTCGACATCCCGCGCCCGCGTTCAGGAACTTTTTCGCCCGCCGCGGGTTATTCTAGACCGTGAGTCCAGCTCGACGCTCGCCGGTTGGCCGGAGAAAGCGCAGGAGAACGCCATGAAGTCGAGGAATTTCCGCGCATCCAGCTTTCGTTTTCGCTTCCCGTCGATGGCCGCAACGCCCAGATCTTTCCTTGCTTTGATTCTCGCCTGCTCTTGCCTGCCGCTGGGAGTAGATTTCCCTGCGGTTGCGGCCACGCCCCCCGCCGCTAAAGATAAGAAACAGAAACCGGATCCCGCGCTCAAGGGCCTGCCGATTACCGAGCTCAGTCCCGACGAGGCCATCCTGCACGCGCTGAACCGGCTTGCCTATGGTCCGCGGCCCGGCGACGTCGAGCGCGTTCGCCAAATGGGCTTGGCAAAATGGATTGAGCGGCAGCTTAATCCCAATTCGATCGACGACAAAGGGGTGGAAGCGCGGCTGGAGGATTACCCGACGCTGCGAATGTCAACGGCAAAGTTGATTGTGGAATACCCTCAGCCGAAACCGGCGGTCCGCCAAGCGGAAAGACAGGCGAGAGAAAGAGCGCAAGACGAGCAGCGTCGTGCCGATGCCGCCCCCGCTTCAGAGCAACAGACGCAAGCCCGCGAAACGCAGGACGCGCAGAGTTCCTCGCCTAGCGGCGAGTCCGTTACGCAATCCGCAGCGGAGAACGCGCCTGCTCCGATGAAAGAACCAGCCATGGAGCTGGACCAAGCGGCGAGAGGAGCGCGTCGCCGTGAAGCGCTTGGCGGAGGCGACCCGAACAGCGTGCCGCGCGCAGTTGCGGACGACAGCAAGCGGCCGGCGCGCATCGCTGCGGAACTCGCCATGGCCAAGGTGACGCGCGCGATTTACAGCGAGCGACAGCTTCAGCAGGTGGTGGACGATTTCTGGTTCAACCACTTCAACGTGTTTGCGGGAAAAGGCGAGGACCGCTACTACCTCACTTCGTACGAGCGCGACGTCATCCAGCCGCACGCGCTCGCTAAATTCAAGGATTTGCTCACCGCGACAGCGAAGAGTCCTGCGATGCTTTTTTATTTGGACAATTTTCTCAGCGCCGATCCGCGCGCCCAGCAGCGTATCGCCATGGAACGCGCCATGCGCCAGCAAATGCGCTACGGAAGATTCGGGCGCCCTTGGCCGCCGCGTCCCCCGGTAAACCCGCAGCAGGCTGGCAAAAAGAATGAGCGCGGCTTGAACGAAAATTACGGCCGTGAGCTGATGGAGTTGCACACGCTGGGTGTGGATGGCGGCTACACGCAAAAAGACGTCACCGAAGTGGCGCGCGCCTTCACCGGCTGGACGATTGACAAGCCGCGCGTCTACGCCGATTTCAAGTTCGATGATCGTCTGCACGATCCCGATCCGAAAATCGTGCTCGGCAAAAGGATTCACGCTGGCGGCATGAAAGACGGCGAGCAAGTCATCGATTTGCTCGCGCATCATCCCAGCACCGCGAAATTCATTTCCACGGAGCTGGCGCGCCGCTTCGTTTCGGACCATCCGCCTTCCGCGCTGGTGAATCGCATGGCGGAAACTTTTCAATCAAGCGAGGGCGATATTCGCGCAGTGATGAAAACCATGATCTGGTCGCCGGAATTCTGGTCGCGCGAAGCGTACCGCGCAAAAATCAAAACGCCGTTCGAATTGGTGGTTTCCGCGGCGCGCGCGCTCGGCACCGACGTGGATACGCCGCTGCCGCTGGTGCAATGGATCGGCCGCATCGGCGAGCCGCTCTATCAATGTCAGCCGCCGACTGGTTATTCGGACAAGTCCGAAACGTGGGTCAACACGGGCGCGCTGCTGAATCGCCTGAATTTTTCGCTGGCTCTGGCGGGTAACCGCATACGCGGCGCGCGCAGCGATGTCGCCTCGCTGCTCAGCGTGGATTCTTCCGCCGATCCGAAAGCGGCGCTCGATCGCGCGGTGCAAGTTTTTCTCGGTGGCGAAGCAGCGCGAACGACCGCAGAGACGCTGGAGAAGCAGTTGGACAATCCGCAGGTGCTGCACGCCAAGCTCGACGATACCCGCCGAGAAGCGGACTTGGGCGTGATTGCGGGACTCGTCCTCGGCGCGCCGGAATTTCAGCGCCGTTAATGACAACGGTGTAAAGCCGCTGCTGCACATCGGAATTTGAGCGCCGGTAGGGTTTTTATGTAGCGCCGCCCTTTAGGGTGGCATCTTGGGCTACGGAAAATCATTCAACATGCCGCGCTGAAGCGCGGCGCTACAGAGGAACCTTTTGCTTGGGAGCACGAGTCACCAGTCACACGGGACATGCGAGGTAGCAGGGATGGCATACATATGTTGTGAAGGCGTGCGAGGGCTGAAATTCTCGCGGCGGTATTTTCTGAAGCAGGGCGGCGTGGCCATGGTGGGGCTGAGCGCCATGCCCGCGTTTCTTCAGCGCGCGGTCGCCGCGACAACGATGCCGAGCAAAAAGCAGCTGGTCGTGCTCTTCCAACGCGGCGCGGCCGATGGGCTGAACATCGTCGTGCCTTTTGGCGAATCCAATTACTACCGCATGCGCCCAACCATCGCGATTCCGCAACCGAAGCGCGGCGGCGCCGATGCGGCGATCGACCTCGACGGATTTTTCGGTCTGCATCCGAGCCTCGCGCCGCTCGATCCGCTGTTCCACAAGAATCAGCTCGCCATCGTGCATGCCGCAGGCTCGCCCGATCCCACGCGCTCGCATTTTGATGCGCAGGACTTTATGGAGTCCGGCACGCCGGGCCTAAAATCTACCGAAGCCGGCTGGCTGAATCGCGCGCTCGAAACGGTTCCCGAAGAAAACGCTTCGCCGTTCCGCGCTGTCGCGATGGGGCCGAATCTCCCGCGCACGCTGCAGGGCACCGCTCCCGCGATCGCGCTGCCGGACCTGCGGCAATTCAAAGTGATGGCGCAAGCGCCCGGAATGGGTCAGGTTGTTGAAGGCGGCTTCGAAGCCATGTACGCGCAGACCGTGGACAAAGCGCTGCAAGGCACGGGCACGGAAACATTTGAAGCCATCGACCTGCTGCGCAAGGCGGATCCCGGAAGGTATCAGCCCGAGAATGGCGCGCAGTATCCCACCAGCCGTCTTGGCAAGAGCCTCCAGGAAATCGGACAGCTCCTGAAAGCCGACATCGGCGTGGAAGTTTTATTCCTCGATTGCGGCGGCTGGGACAATCACGTCAACGAGGGCGGCGTACAGGGCCAGCTCTCGAATCTGCTGCGCGACCTGGGCCAGGGCCTCGCGGCGTTTCATCAGGACCTGGGCGACCGCATGGAGAACATCGTTTTCGTCAGCATGAGCGAATTCGGCCGCACCGGCCGCGAAAACGGCAACCGCGGCACGGACCACGGCCACGCCAATTGCATGTTCGTGATGGGCGGAGACGTGCGCGGCGGAGAAGTTTACGGTAAATGGCCCGGCTTGAACGATCATCAACTCAACGAAGGCCGCGACCTCGCCCTCACCACGGATTTTCGCAGCGTGCTCGGCGAAATTCTTACCAAACACATCGGCGTCGCCGACCTGAAGCCGGTCTTCCCCGGCTTCGACAACAGTCCGCGCAATTTCCCTGGGCTGATCAAGACTTAGCTGGATTACTGTTTCGCCTTGCTCTTTCGAACCGTTGCTTCAACTGGAGCTTGAACCTTCGGCGTCCAGAATTTCGGATCACCTGCCGCAAATTCTTTCGATACGTGCGACTTTTCGGGGCTGACGGCGTAAAGGTTGCTCTCCGTGTGAACGTACGCCTCGCGCGCGATTTGTTGCATGCGTTCGGCGGCGTCGCCTTCTGCTTCGCGCAACCGGTCTCGCCGGTTCAGCAAATCGTCGTTCTGCGCCAGAGTTTTCATAGGCACAAACGCAAAAAAGGTTGGCGAGGGCATCCCAACATTCACCTGATATACGACCCACGGCAAATCGGAATCGGTTTTTTCGTAGGCCGCGCCGAGTTTCTGAAAGGCTTCGGCGAATTGCCCCTCGTGGCCGGGGTGCAGGCGCACCTCGAGCACGCGCAGGAAGCGTGCCTTCGAAAGATCAATGCGATCCGGGCGGTAGCTCAGATCATCCCGCCTTACGGCGACGATCGTGCGCTGGCTCACCAGCGCGCCAGTGATCTGCGCCTGCGCTTTTCCAAGATCAGGATGACTGGCGTAAATGCCTCCCCACGCGGCAAAGGCTTTGTCGATGTGCGCGAAGGAATCGAATGGATCGAACGACAGCACTTCCTGCTCTCCAGTCACCGAACCCATCACGATCCACGAATTAGGCACGTCCAGGTTCGCGCACACGCGCGCCGCCGCCGCGAGCGCCTTGCCGCTTTCCGCCGTTTTGTTCGACGAAAATCTCTGATAAACGAGCATTACTAATTTTGGGGGAGCCGCCCCCGAATTTGTGGGATCCTTCGTCTGGCCGGTCGCTCTGGCAACACAGATCAGCGCGAAGACTGCCGCCATCGCAAGAGGGCCCGCCATGGTCATTCCTCCCAGGCCTCCTTGGCGGATTTGTTGAAAACACCGCTACGGGTCATCCCGCGCCAACCGCGCTTTGAAGCTTACCCCGGCTCGGTTGCGGCGCTCGGGAGTTTTTGGCGAGCGCGGGACGTCATTCTCGCACAAACTCAGGAAAAAGAAGATTCTCGTCGCCGATTTGAAGCCGGTCTTCCCCGGCTTCGAGAACGATTCCCGCAAATTCCTAGGACTCATCCGCGCTTAGTGAAAAAGTAGGCCAAGAGGAAGTATTTAGGAGGGACGATTCGTAACATGCGGTGAATGGCCTTCTCCGCATCGAAGGGTGGAGCGTAGTTTTGAAAGGCGACTACAATCCGCGGGTAAGCTTGCGATTCTTCGGCCATTACTCCGCTGAGCATGCCGGTCACCGGATGACGTGGATGCGCGCGCCGACCTTCAACTTCTTCCAGGACTTGTCCGCCGTGTAGACGGAAGCCTTCAACGCAAGCCCGAGCGCCAAACACGCCCGGTCTCCCAAAGACAAGCCAACGGGGCGGGTTTGTACGACGAGATCGCCTACGAGCCTGGCGTGCTCGGAGCTAAAGGGCACGGCTTCGCGGATGGGGCTCAGTGCGGCTTCCCACGCATCGTCAGGGCTGAGGCCCCGGCCGACAAGTTTGCCGTGCAGTTCGGCAAGATTGACGGTGCTGATAGCCGCGGTGCTCAAGAGCTCCGGCGTCAACTTTTCGGCTCCGGGTTCCTGATTGAGAATGGCGAGCAGGGCGGAAGCGTCCAGCACAACCCTACTCATTTCGGACGGCCTCGCGGCGTTCGGCGATCAATTCGTCCACGAGAGAGGTGCCCGGCTTCACATGTTTGCGGACCAGCCGCTGAGCCCGCTCCAGGTTGCGTTTCAAAGTGGTGATGCGTAATTCGTCGTCTTGAATCTGCAGAACGACTTCGTCACCAACACGGATGCCCAGCTGCTTGCGAAAGGAAGCAGGAATCACCACGCGGCCATTCTCGTTGACCCGCATGCGGGTTTTTGACTTCATGTCATTTCTCCCCACGTGACACTATTTTAGCATGTATCATATAAGATTAGAAATGACAGTTATGATCTACAGTGTCATTTATTTGTCAATTGGCACAGCTTGTTAGATTGGCGGGGCGGCCGTCACTCCGCTGTTTTCAATTCCCGAATCCAGATGTTGCGGCAACTCACAACCGGCTTGCCTCCAACTGTGGGCTGTCCGCTGTCCTGCTACTCCTAAATAGGGCTCTTGGTAGGGCTCGAAGTGGGATGACACCGGAATGGCGCGATAACCGTCTAGCCGGAAACGTGCAGTTACCCAACCCAGGTAGTCCCAGGCATGACACTCCGCGTTTTTGCGTTGCATAAGGCTTCGTAGCTCAAGCCCCTACATGTCCAAGCCGCAGCGGGGATTTGTGCAATGACTGTCCGGTGGAGTGATCTGTGCAACTTCCTTGCCGACTGCGCTGAAGTCAATAAGCCGCGGACCGTCAGCCTCCACACCCAGTAGCTGTCTTCGCGGAATTCATTTAGCTTCTCATTCAAGTAGGCCGCGACCTCCAAGATCTGAGACCTTTCGACGCTGTACAGGGAGGCCTTACTCTGGTTGCGATCAAACATTCCGTTGTTGGTGAGCGGGTACAACTCCCGGTACGCGTCTGGAGTGGATTCCATAACAATAGATTTCCACTGAATAGGGCCGGGTTCCTCGGGCGTTTGGGCAGGTGTGTCCTTATCGCGAAAAGACAGTATGATCTCGATAATTTTTCTTCCGAAAGATTCACCGAGAGGGTGCTGAGAGGTCTCCACTACAAAATCCTGCAGCGTGCGTTGCCTGCCGCCAGCTGCAACTGGGCATCCAAGGCACAGACTGTTAGCCGGATCGCGCTCGGGCGATGGCGTCAGATAGTACTGCAAAGGGTGTGGAGAGCTCCGCAGGATGCGCTCTCATCTGTTCCCGTTACCTCGACACTTTCCCATTGCGCGTACGAAGGAAGAGCGCCGAGGAGCAGCAGGGCGGCACAAACCAGAATTCTTGGTATGCTAGACCTCTGGTAGAGCTACGTCTGTGATGCTCATTCTACCGCTTGCAGCGGGCTGTGGTGAATCGGGTAACGACCCCAGCGGAAACTGAAGATCGTCATTCAGGTGACTTTCGGCTCGCGAGTCCGGTTCTGCGACAACTCTCATCCGGTTTTCTCACACCTGTTGACTGTTAGCTGTCGGCTGTCAGCTTTGCCGTTTCACTCTCCGGGCTTCAGCTCGCGGATCCAGATGTTGCGGTAGCGCACGGGGTGGTTATGATCCTGCAGCGCGAGCGGCAGTTTCTCCGGCGTCGGTTTGTACAGCGGGCGTTCGCCGTGCGCGGTGGGGCCGGTGAGCTGGACGTTGTCTTGTACCAGCACGCCGTTGTGAAAAACGGTCGCGCGTGCGGGACGCGTCAGCTTTCCTGCCGCGTCAAAACGCGGACCGTGAAAAACAATGTCGTAGGTTTGCCATTCGCCCGGCGGACGCGAGGCGTTCACCAGCGGCGGATATTGGCCATAAATCGCCGCGGCCTGGCCATCGGCATACGTCTTGCTTTGATAGGAATCGAGGACCTGAGTCTCGTAGAGTCCCTGCAGGAAAACGCCGCTGTTGCCGCGGTCCTGGTCTTCGCCTTTCGCGGGGGAAGGCTCGGCAAATTCCACGTGCAACTGGCAATCGCCAAACGCTTCGCGTGTTTGAATGTCCCCGGTTTTTGGCACAACCTCGAAGTAGCCGTTCTCGACTTTCCATTTGGCGGGGCTGCCGTCCTTTTTCTGGGTCCATTGCGAAAGATCTTTGCCGTCGAACAGCGCCACGGCGTCCGAAGGCGCGCGTCCCGGCGCCTCTTGCGTGCTGGCCGTGCCGGGCTCAATCACCGGCGGCACCGGCCGGCTCCGATCATGAATCTTCCATCGCGTATCTACTTGCGCCCGACAGACTGCGGGAACGCTCGCTAGCACAAACGCACAAACATAAAACAGCCGAATTTTTCTCATCGTTTAACCTCGTAGCTAGAGCGCCTGGATTTTACCGCGAATCCAGAAAATGCGGCATCCGGTATCCGCCCGATACACTTTGGAGTGCAGCGGCTTGCCGCCGCTTTTCTTGTCGCCGCGGTCGCTGGCAGGGCAATTTCAAGCCTTGACTCGTGTTTCGTGAGATGGAGGAAAAGCGGGAGTCCTTCGACTTCGCTCAGGACAGGCAAGCTCCCGCACTCCAAAACCCGGCAAGACCGTGACTTTCGACGCCGCCCATCGTCTAAAGTTTCGTGTGGCTCAGTGTGCGGTCCATTGACGAGTGGGGGTCTCATCGCATGAATCTGATTCGCGTGTGCTTGTTGCTGCTCTGCGGTTTTCTTCTCTTTGCTCCCGCCATTTCCACAAGCGCCCAGGAGGCGCCGCCGTCCCTCAGCCCGCGGCAGGGAGACGACGGCTGGGCCACCGCGACGGCGGCTTCCGCCGGGCTATCTCCCGTGCGTCTGCAAGCCATGGAGACCGCCATCCGGAATGGCGAATTCAAGAAAATCGGCAGCATCCTGATCGCGCGGCACGGCAAGCTGGTCTATGAAGGCTACTTCGACGCCTCCGACGCCTCAGCGTTTCGCGACACGCGCTCCGCTACCAAATCCGTGACGGACATGCTGGTCGGCATCGCCATCGACAAAGGCTTGCTCGCGGGCGTTGACGTCCCCATCCTTCCGTTCTTTCCCGACAAACAGCCGCTGCAAAATCCCGACCCGCGCAAGGCGAAAATCACCGTCGAAGATTTTCTCACCATGAGTTCGCTGCTCGAATGCGATGACTGGAACGATTTCTCTCGCGGCAACGAAGAGCGTATGTATGTGATCGAAGACTGGATTCAATTCACACTCGATCTGCCCATCAAAGGATTTCCTCCTTGGGTAAAGAAACCGAGCGAGGCTCCTTACGGCCGCAGTTTCAGCTATTGCACAGCAGGCGCTACCACACTCGGCGGGGTCCTCGACCGCGCCACAAAAACGGCTGTTCCGGAATTCGCGATGAAGAATCTGTTTGCGCCTCTAGGAATTCAAAAAGTGGCTTGGAAATTCTCGCCGCTTGGCTTGGCGCAGACCGGTGGCGGACTTGGCCTGAAGAGCCGCGACTTGCTGAAGCTCGGCCAGCTCTACTTGAACCGCGGGGTTTGGAACGGTTCGCGGATTGTCTCCGAGCGCTGGGTGAAAACATCGACGCAGCCTCACGCGCGCATCGATGACCAGACCGAGTACGGCTATTTCTGGTGGCTCAAGAGCTTCAAGTCCGGTGAAAAGTCCTATCCCGCTTTCTACATGAGCGGCAACGGTGGAAACAAGGTTGCGGTTTTTCCTACTCTCGACATGGTGGCGGTTCCCACCAGCACCAACTACAACACGCGTGGCATGCACGAACAAACCGACAAGCTCTTGACCGATTACATCCTGGCTTCTCTCGCGCAATAACGAGCGCTGCTCCGGCTTGGCGTGCAGTCTTTTGGAGCGCTGCGGCTTGCCGCCGCTTTCTCTGTGCCGAAGCTTGCTTCGGCGTTCCTCTCAATTGTCGCGACTGGAGCACGCCCCAGCAATGTAACTGTCGCGCAAAAGAAAACGGGCAGTCATGGACTGCCCCGCTTGATTTCCTTAACTGGTTACTGTCAGCTGTCGACGGCAAGCTTTCCGCTATGCCGCTTCGCCCTTGATGCGCATGCCGTAGAACGACTTGTAGACGAAGAAGAACGCCACGAGGAAAAACGCTGCCGCCAGAATGTGCGCCAACGCGCCGCCCTGGCTCGACGTAAGGCTCACGGCGAGCTCCACCGCGAGCAAGCCGAACAGGGTCGTAAATTTGATGATCGGGTTCAGCGCCACCGAAGAAGTGTCTTTGAACGGATCGCCCACCGTGTCGCCGATCACAGTGGCGTCATGCAGCGGCGTGCCTTTTTGCTTCAGTTCGACTTCGACGATTTTCTTGGCGTTGTCCCAAGCGCCGCCGGCGTTGGCCATGAAGATCGCTTGGTACAAGCCGAACGTGGCAATGGACATAAGGTAGCCAATGAAAAAGAACGGTTCGACGAACGCGAACGCCAGCGTGGAGAAGAACACGGCGATGAAAATGTTCAGCATGCCCTTTTGCGCGTAGCGCGTGCAGATTTCCACCACTTTCTTGCTGTCTGCGATGCTCGCTGCTGCAGCGCTTTCCAGTTTGATGTTGGCTTTAATGAACTCCACGGCGCGGTACGCGCCCGTGGTGACTGCTTGCGTGCTCGCGCCGGTGAACCAGTAGATTATCGCGCCGCCGGTGATGAGCCCGAGAACAAACGGCGCGTGGAGCAGCGAAAGCTTGTCCACGTTGGCGGTGAGGCCGTTGGTCAGCGCCATGATGATGGAAAAAATCATCGTGGTCGCGCCGACGACCGCCGTGCCGATGAGCACCGGCTTCGCTGTCGCTTTGAACGTGTTGCCCGCTCCGTCGTTGGCTTCGAGCATGTGTTTGGCGCGCTCAAAATTCACGTCGATACTGAAGTCCTTCTTGAGTTCCTGCTTGATGCCGGGAAGTTGCTCGATCAGGGAAAGCTCGAAAACGGATTGCGCGTTGTCGGTCACCGGACCGTAGGAGTCCACCGCGATCGTCACTGGGCCCATGCCGAGGAAGCCGAATGCGACGAGGCCGAACGCGAACACCGGCTCCGCGACCATCAAGCTGGCGAGCCCTCCTTGCGACATCAGGTAGCCGATGGACATCAGCAGCACCATCGAAAGGCCGAGGTAGTAGCCGGAGAAATTTCCCGCGACGAAGCCGGACAAAATTCCCAGCGACGGCCCGCCTTCTTGCGCTGAAGTCACAATTTCTTTGGTGTGGCGCGATTCCACCGAAGTGAAAACCTTCACGAGCTCCGGAATGATGGCGCCCGCCAACGTTCCGCACGTGATGATGGTCGCCAGCTTCCACCACTGCGTCGTGTCGCCGCCGAGCTCTGGAATGATGAGCCACGAAGCGAGATACGTCAGCCCGATGGAGACGAACGAGGTGATCCACACCAGCGAAGTCAGCGGCGCCTCGAAGTTCATATCATCTGCTTTGGCGTATTTCGCTTTGGAGAAAAAGCCGTTGATGAAATACGCGGCCGCGCTCGCCACCAGCATGATGATGCGCATCACGAAAATCCACACCAGCAACTGCACCTGAATCGTATTGGCGAGCGCCGTGGCTTTGGCGATAGCCGTGGCGGAGGCGGTTTGTAGAGTCAAACCCGCGGGAAGGAAGTGCTCCGGTGGAATGGCCAGCAAAATAAAAGTGATCAGCGCGACGCCGGTCACGCCGTACGTTTCAAATCCGTCGGCGGTCGGCCCCACCGAATCCCCCGCATTGTCCCCTGTGCAGTCGGCGATGACGCCGGGGTTGCGCGCGTCGTCTTCTTTAATTTTGAAAACAATCTTCATCAGGTCGGAGCCAATGTCGGCGATTTTCGTAAAAATTCCGCCGGCAATGCGCAGGGCGGCGGCGCCGAGGGATTCGCCGATGGCGAAGCCGATGAAGCACGCGCCGGCATAATCGCCTGGTATAAACAACAAAATGATTAACATCATCAAGAGTTCGACGGAGATGAGCATCATGCCCACGCTCATGCCCGCTTCCAGCGGGATGTGGTTTATGGGATACGGCTTTCCGCGAAGAGCGGCGAAGGCGGTGCGGGAGTTTGCGAAGGTGTTCACGCGGATGCCGAACCACGCCACGCTGTAGCTGCCCGCCATACCCAGCAGGCTGAAAACCAAAATAATAAGAACGGCGTTGGGGATGGGCTTGCCAGGAATGGGATGCAGCCAGCCGAAGTACAGCACGATGACGATGGCGATAAAAACCCACAAAAGAAGAAGGAATTTGCCTTGTGTGGTGAGATAGGTTTTGCAGGTTTCGTAGATGAGTTCGGAAATGCCGCGCATGGATTTGTGGACGGGGAGATTTTTCAAGCGCGTGTAAATCACGAGTCCGAAAGCGAGTCCGAGCAAACAGAAGAGGATGCCGAAGAGAAGAAGTTTGTGGCCGTCCATGCCGTGGAAGCTGACCTGAGAAAGGTCGGGGAGCTTCAAATTGGCTTCGCCGCCCGCTTCGTCCGCGCGAGCGGAGGAGGCGGCGAGGAGCGCAACGGCGGCTCCTGCGCCAAAGATGGTGAGTCTCGAAACCTGGGACCGGGCCTTCGTTAGCCAGGTGCGCATTCAGAATCCTCCCTGATGGCAGGGTTGCGGAGCGATGGAACCTGTGAAAGTTCTTGGAACGGGCCGCTTACCGCCACCGTTCTGCTGCCAAGCGCTTTATGGCGCAGGCCGCGAATCATTGTGGCTCGCAAAGTATGGGCACCGGCTAGTAAGCGAGGATACGGCAGCAGGGCCGCCGCACTCCTAAATGACTCGTCCCAATAGTCTGCGAGCCTCGGTAGTTTTTTCTCATTCCACCGGCAAGGGGCCCCGACCGGAGTCGGGGTAAGCTCGCCGCGCGCCGGTCCGAGTTACCCCTCGATACCGCCGGCGAGGCGCCTGCAAGACCGGGCGCCAGGGCAAGTACGAATCGCAGTTTTATAACATTTTGGAGAAAGCCGGTCAAACCGCTCCGCCGCGCAAGCAGTTGTCCGTAGTGACTTGCCGTTTTCATCGCCCCTTGGATTGATATCGCTTCTCCCCTTCCCTGAGGGGCACATCATGAGCAGTTTTGCCAAGCGAGAGCCGCCCTCCGGTCCGAGTTACCCTTCGATGCCGGAGGCGCCTACAAGAAACTGGCCGAACTTTCAGCCCGGCGAGCGCACGCTCGGGAAAGGAGATCCCGCAGCTTCTCCTGCGTATGCGGGAACGCACCAAATTGCGGGCATGAGCAAGCTGACCGTCAGCACGAAAGACGGCAAGCTCTTCATCCTAGCGGAGCCGCTTGGCGCTGATCCGGAAGAACTGGTACCCGAATCCGATACGCAATTCTTCGTCCTGGCCGATGAGGTCACCTTCACGTTTGAATGAGACGAAAAAGGGACCGTTTCTAAGCTCACGATCAAGGCGGGGTCGCAGTCCTTCGAGGCCAAGAAACTGCCCTAAACGCGTACGCGAACTTCCTTCGGCCTCAATGAGTACTTTTTTGCACAGCCAGTGGCTGATGGTAAGATGCGAGATTCATCGCGAACCGACCAGCCTGGTTAGATGAGGGTCACGACAACCAAAGCGGTTACCGAAGCGGCCGAGAACATCGCAACGGGACATGTTGCTGCGAGTCGAGCAGCGTCAGCGGGACTGGCGGCGCGATTGGAAGCTCGACGAAGTCGAGGCCATTTGCCGAAACCGCGCTGGAAAATCACGCACAGGAGCGTTGCCGCAAGCTGATCGTTCCCGAGAGCGTCTTTAGCTTGCAAGATGATATCGCTCCGGTCACAAAAGAGTCTTGCGCTGGTGGAACGCGGGGCGGGTATTATTTTGGACGAAGCCCACGCGATCGGGGGCACAGGGGCCTGCAGGCCGCGGATTGCAGTTCGAGACGGAGTCGCGCAACATCTTGCCGCGGTGGTTCACACTTGCGGGAAAGCTCTCGCGAGCGCAAGCGCGTTTGCTTGCGGAACAGCCTTGTTTGAAGGAGCATCTTATCATTCACGTCCGGACGTTTCGCTTCACCACGGTCATCCCGCCCAATACGGCAGAGCAAATCGGCACGGCCTTGCCGCTCGCGCAGACGATGAACCGTGAGCGGAAGGCGCAGCGGCTCTCTAGCGGCTTGCTCCCGCGAGGATGGGACACCGCTCGATGCGCCGCGTACTTGCAAACCCAAGGATTTGCCCTGCGGGCCGTTCGTACGCCGGCAGTACCGCATGGAAGCGCGTGCCTGCAGTTTTCCTTGACGAGCGGAATCTCCGATGATGAACTGGTGCGCCTGGAGAGCCCCTTGAATAGCTGGCGCGAACAGAAAAGTCGGTCCGCAGCGGTGGGCCGCGCTTGAGACATCATTTCTTAATCACCGGAACCGATACGGGCGTCGGCAAAACCGTTCTTTCCTCGCTTCTTTGCGCGGCGTTGGACGCGGTTTACTGGAAGCCCATCCAAACCGGCACGCTTGAGGGCTCGGATCGCGTGACGGTCATGCGGCTGGCGGGGATCGGCACAGACCGCACACTCGATGAAATTTACAAATTCGTTCCGCCGGTATCCCCGGATCTGGCCGCGCGCTGGGCCGGCGTCGAAATCGACCTGGGCAAGATCAACATGCCCACCAGCCTGATGAATGATTGGCTGGTGGTCGAAGGGGCGGGCGGCGTGCTTGTGCCCGTCAATCAAAAGCAATTCATGCTGGACCTGATGGTGAAATTCAAATTGCCGGTGATTGTGGCGGCGCGGAGCAGCTTGGGAACCGTGAATCACACACTGCTTACACTCGCAGCGCTGCATGCGGCGGAGCTTCCGGTGCACGGCGTGGTGCTGATCGGCGACCAGAATCGCGAAAACCGCGAAACCATCGAGCGCTTCGGGCACGTGCGTGTGATCGGAGAGATTCCCAAATTGCCAAACCTGCACCGCACCGCACTGATGCAGGTGTTCATGAATCATTTTGACCGCGCCGCCTTTGCGCAATAACCTCGCGCCATGAATCCGGCGCCGCGCATCCCTTCAGTCCTTCCGCGTTGGACCTTCCGCCGCTGCACGTCGAGAAAGCGCAAGGCGCTTATCTCAACGCAAAAGACGGGAGAAAAATCCCGGATGTATCGCGAGTTCGTGGAGCACCACAATGCTCCCGGAGAAGTCCGCTCTGTGATGTCCGCACTTGCAGATGAGGTGGGACCCGCTTCCTCGTGGTGGGGAACCTCGACCGGTGTGCGAATCAGCGCATCGCCGCGGCGGTTGCGGCGCGAGCGAGAAAACTGAACCAGGGAGGACCTCTGTCGCGCGTACGATGCAATTGTGGAAGGCATGGTAGACACGGTTCTGAGGATGACCAACGGTTTGCTAGAGTCGACTCCGGTAGAGCGCAGCGTGCTGCCCCCTTGAAGAGAAACTTTTTCGAATGAGGAGAGCTTTTGCCATCCATTTTGAATCAGTGGAAGCAAAAAATAGTTGCGTTTGCGGGCGGCCTCGGTGCGCCCGGGCTGTTCCTGATCTCCTTTTTGGATTCCTCGTTGCTGACGTTTCCGGTCATCAACGATCTCTTGCTGATCGAATTGTCCATTCGGCATCCGGCCAAGATGCCTCTCTATGCGGGGATGGCCATGCTGGGGTCGGTCTTCGGCTGTGTGTTGTTGTTCTATATCGCCGAGAAGGGCGGGGAAGCGCTTTTCCACAAACACGCGGGTGACCGCGCGCCAGCCATCCGCAATTGGGTGGTGAAGAACGGATTCGGCGGCATGCTTATCGCAGCGCTGCTGCCGCCGCCAACACCCTTCAAGGTCTTTGTTGTGGCTGCGGGGGTTTTTGAAGTGCCGCTGACCAGTTTTATGTCGGCCGTCGCTCTGGCGCGAGTCGTTCGCTACTTCGGGATTGGCTACCTGGCAATTCGCTACGGTAGGGAAGCGATGCCTTATCTGGTGCAGCACAAGTTAGCGGTGACCGTATTTTTGATCCTATTTGGCGTGGTGAGCTATCTCCTTTCGCGAGTGATACTTAGGCACCGGCCATCAGCTGAAAGGTGAACGTCGGGAGCCGCCGAGCTCAAAAGCAGAATTTTCAATGACACACCTGATGGCCCCCTCTTCACACCGGTACGACTGTATGAATCTCAAAACAAGGGGCTTGTCAGTTGGGCGATTCGCAAGTCATGGATTCTAAAGGCAGGGAACTTGCCCAGCCAGATCTGCATCGCGCCCTGATAAGAAAAGCGGCGGCGAGACTGTCGCACTCCCAATTTCGCGGCACTTCCCCGATTGACATCCTCGCCGCCGCAAGCGCGAGGATTCCCACGGCCTCTCGGTTTGTTTCCCCGAGATGGCTTCGGTGGGTTCCTCCCACAACCGCCCTACTTCAGCGGAGGACCACGAAGAGGCTTTACTTTTGGGCTGGCCCGCCCATAGGTCGTTCGGACAGAAGCACGGGCCGCCGCTGCGCGGCGGTTATGTGACCCTGAAACTCTACTAGAGACTAGAGCCCGGAGCCTCGGATCGCACTTGCCCAATTTAATTTAGAATCTCCATTACGACCTGGCTCGGCAGCTAAGGCCGCATTTTCTCTGGAGCGTTCCTGCCCGAACGGAAGCATGGCTCCGGTAGTAGCGATTATGTAGATGGTGGCGGGCGTTGTCCTGAAAAGGAGAATGGCTCATGCCATCAAAAGCCGCGGGAACCGGGGACCCAGGCCAGTTCCTCGGAGAGGATCTTGCCAGAAGGGTCCGTGTCGATGAGCGCTTGGACGCGCACGCTGGAGCTGGAGTCTCGCGAATAGGGGAACGCGCGGAGCATAACGTGGAAGCCTGCCGGCGTCTGCTCCACCGTAGCTTTAGGGAACCGTGCGACCTGGAGAAAACGCTGTGCCACGGCGGAATTCCGAGCGGCGTTGAGCGCGGGGGATGGCTCGGGCTTGTAGGAGGTGGTGGCGGAACTGGGGTCGAAATCACTGCCGGGGCCGACAGGAACCTCGACGTCGTAAAGGGCACGTGCGGTTTCGACGATACCGTACCAGCGAAACGGGGAGCTGGATTCGGCGAAGGCGGCGACCTTGTGAGGCAATTCGCCGCGATAGATGCGGGATTGGAGAGAAGCGATGGCGTCGCTGTGGAAAACCAAGCGCACCAAGAGATAAAGGATTACCGCGGCGAGCGCCAGAGTGGCGCCACGCCTGCCGCGAGGATCTTTGCTGCGAGCGCCGATTTCTTCGGTAACCAGACCGCTGAGCAGCGGGAGGAGAATTCCCGCGAGGAGGATTCCCAAGACCCAGAGGTCGAGGGGCGGGAGCCAGTCCATCATGAAGCGGCGGCGGGAGAAAGGCCAGAGGAGTTCCACGCCATCGGTTTGGCAAGTATCGAGGACAAGATGAAAGAGGGCTGCGACGAGTGCCGCTGAGAAGACCGCCGCGACTGGGATGTTCTCGGGGACTTTGGGTTTGAGGAGGAGAAACGGTAGCGTGGCGACAAGAGTGAACGCCAGGGCGGCGAGGATCGAATGAAAATAGGTGTGAGTGAAGGCGAGGTAGGCAGAAGGGCCGAAGTAGATGCTAAGGAGGTCTACGTCGGCAACCACGCCGGCAAGGACGATCGCGATCGTGGCGCCACGTGAGAGGCGAGGAAAGGCGGCGCGCTGAAGAGAATACGACGCCAGGGCGTGGGTGAGGGGGTCCATACCGGAGAAGTTATCTCATAAAAGCAGCCGTTGAGTTGTAGGTTTTAAGGTGGGAATTCGAAGAATAGGGTCCGGGTGACAAGGAAGGCATCCAAGCGGTTGGGACAGGATTCGATTTCGTTGCGAAATGGGGCGCAGCATTCCCTCACTCCGCTCGGGACAAAGCTGCGTCCTTACACGGAGGCGCTGAAGCGCGCCCCTGCACGAATAGAATCTTATTGCGGGTTTCGGGGGACGAGGAGCTTGAGGGCGCGAGGGACGATGCGAAATTCGACAGGGAGGCGCGCGAGGGGCTCGCCGTCGATTTGCGCGTAGACGGGATTTGCGGCGAGCGGTTCGCAGAGGAGGGATTCAGATTTGAAGAATTCGACGCCTTGGGTGCCGCGAAGCTTGTTGAGCCAGAGCGAAGGCAAGTAGCTGAGATAGCGGAGACCGCTCTGCGTGGAGAGTGTCAGGATTTCGAAGCGGTCTTGGAAGAGATCGGCTTCAGTAGTGATCTTGAACGGGCCGCCGTAATTTTGCGTGCGGCCGACGATGACCAGCGAAGCGTTGCTTTTGCGGCCGCCGCTGATGACCCGGAAATGCCGGAATTTGTAGCGAAAGATTTCGCGGAAGCCTGCCCACCAATAGGCGAGAATGCCGACGCGCGATTTCAGGCCAAGATTGATGGAGTAGACGATTGCGCCGTCAGGGCCGGCCCCAGCGACGCTGAGAAAATATTTTTTCTTTTCAGGCTCCTCGAGCGGAGTTGCCAGGCCGAGAGCGATTTCTTTGACTGTGCCGTGAACCAGTTTCTCCGCAGCTTTGGGAATGTCCCACGGGAGATCGAGTTCCTTGGCGAGGATGTTGGCCGTGCCGCCTGGGAGAAGCGCGAGCGGAACGCGCTGGCCGTTTTGATGGGCGGCGAGGCCGTTGACGATTTCGTTGAGCGTGCCGTCGCCGCCGCAGGCGATGACGAGGCCGCGATTCTCCGCGGCGGCGCGCGCGGCGATTTCGGTGGCATGGCCGGGTCCGGTCGTTTCGGCGAGGTCAGCGTCAATGCCGCGTGCGGCAAAGATGTGGCGCGCCTGATCGAGCAAACGGCGACGCGCACTGCCACCGTTTCCGGCTTTGGGGTTGTGGATCAGCAGTGCGTTTTGTAGTTCGGCGGTCATTTGCTCTGATTCGGTGCGTTCCACTTAGCCTGATCCCTTTCATTCTATATAATGTGGGGCGAATTCGCGCATGCGTTGCTTGACACTGTGCGGAAGAGGGATTGTTCAGCCGCAAAGGGCACGGCCTCGGAATGGCGGGTAGGGCAAGTCGATTTCAGGTCAGCCATTTGACACGAATGCGCGAAAGCGCAAAAGCAGATTACTCGCTGCGCTTGGAATGACAAGAGCGAAATTCGCGCAAGACGGATTTGTCGCTGCCCGTAAAATGACGAACGAGGAGATCCGTGAAGAAGCAAGCAAGAAGAAAAGCGATGGCAAGTCCGCCGCACTCCGAAATGCACTCGGAATAAATGGACGTGTAGGGCGTGGCCCGAAGCGGAGTTTCTCGCCTGCACCGCGGGTTCGAAATGACTAGCGCGCAGACTTACGGAGGTTTTGTGGCGAAAGCAGCACCGGCAAATAGGAAGAAAGAGATCGAAGAGCTGCGCGAAAGGCTGCGCTACCACGAATACCGGTATTACGTGCTGGATGAGCCGGAGATTTCGGACGCCGCCTACGACCGAATGATGGCGCGGCTGAAGGAGCTGGAAGCGGCGCATCCGGAGCTGAGGACGCCGGATTCGCCCACGGTGCGCGTGGGTGGCGCGCCGCGTGAAGGTTTTCAAACCGTTCGTCACGCGCGGCCGGTGCTGAGCCTGGACAACGCGTTTTCCTACGACGCGCTGCGCGAGTGGGACCGCCGCGTGAGAGAGGGAAGCGGCAAGGAAAAAATCGAATACATTGCGGAGCATAAGTTCGATGGGCTGAGCATCTCGCTGCAATACGAGGATGGCCAGCTGGTGCGCGGGGTGACGCGCGGAGACGGAACCACGGGCGAGGACGTGACGCCGAACGTGAAGACGATCCGGTCGATTCCGTTGCGCGTGGATGCACCCGCATTGAAAAAGGCGAAGCTGCAAGCGGATTTCGAGGTGCGCGGGGAGGTGATGATGACGCGCAAGGCCTTCGAAGCGCTGAACCGGCAGCAGGAGCGGATTGGCGGGAAGATCTTCGTGAACCCGCGGAATTCTGCGGCGGGAGCGGTGCGCGTGCTCGATCCCACGATCACGGCGTCGCGAAAGCTGGATTTCTTCGCCTACTACTTCCTGGTGGATGGAAATGTGCCGTTCGCCAAGCATTCCGAGGCCCTTGAGGCTTTGAAGCAATTACGGTTCCGCGCTTCAGATGATTGGAAGTTGTGCAACGGGATTCAGGAAGTGATTGCGTATTGCGAGAACTGGGACGACAAGCGCGAGAAACTGCCGTACGAGATCGACGGCGTGGTGATAAAGGTGAATGCCACGTCCATACAAAATGAACTGGGTTACACGGCGAAGGCGCCGCGGTGGGCGATTGCGTTCAAGTATCCGGCGCGTCGGGAAACGACCGTGGTGAAAGATATTCTCGTCAACGTAGGGCGCACGGGGGCGCTGACGCCGGTGGCAGTCCTGGAGCCGGTGCAAGTGGGAGGCGTCACTGTCAGCCGTTCGACGCTCCACAACATGGATGAAATCGAGCGGCTGGGCGTGCAGATTGGCGACACGGTGCTGATCGAGCGGGCCGGCGAAGTGATTCCGCACGTGCTGAAGGTGGTGAAGCCTGGGAAAGACCGGAAGCCGTTCCATATGCCGAAGAATTGCCCGGAATGCGGGAGCGCCATTCATCACGTGGAAGGGGAAGTGGCGTACCGCTGTGTGAATGCGGCGTGCCCGGCGAAGAGGAAAGAATCGATTCTGCATTACGCGGGGCGGCACGCCATGGACATTGACGGGCTGGGGGAGAAGATTGTGGACCAGCTCGTGGACAAGGGGTTGCTGAAGGATGTTGCGGGTTTGTACGCGCTGAAAAAGGAGCAGGTGGCGGCACTGGAGCACATGGCGGAAAAGTCCGCGCAGAATTTGCTGGAGGAGATTGCAGCGAGCAAGAAGAATTCGCTGGCGCGGCTGAATTATGCGCTGGGGATTCAGCTTGTGGGCGAGCGAACAGGGCAATTGCTGGCGGAACAGTTTTCCTCGCTGGAGGAGTTGGCGGCGGCAAAACAGGAGGAACTCGAACAAGTACCGGAAGTGGGTCCGAAGGTGGCGGCGAGCATCGCGGAGTTTTTCTCGGAGCCGGCGAACCGGCAGTTGATCAAGAAACTGGCGAAGGCGGGAGTGCACCCCACGGCAGAAAAGCGCGAGGTCAAGAGCGATAAGTTGGCAGGGAAGACGTTTGTCTTTACTGGAACGCTGGCGAATCGAACGCGGGAGGAAGCGGGAGCGATGGTACAACAGCACGGCGGAAAACTGAGCGGGTCGGTGAGCAATAAGACCAATTATGTGGTGGTGGGAACAGATCCGGGGTCGAAATATGACAAGGCGAAAGAGTTGGGAGTGACGATACTGAACGAGAGCGAGTTTGAGAAGCTTCTCGATTTGAAATGAGAGAGTCTAGCGGCGGGGGTGGCCCCTGCTTTACGGCGAAAAGGTTTTGAGAATACCGACATGAGTCCGGGTACCGGCCTCTGCAAAATCCAGGGCAGAATCACATAATAAAGATAACCGCCAAGAATTAGGAGCCACAGGAGGCGCTCCAGCCAAAGCGGTATCGGTGTGTGCACACCAATGGAGCCCGATACGCGCCTCCTCCACCTCCTTCTGTCCTCTGCGAAGATTGCCCTGATGGATAGCGAAAGGTGCGGATTCTAACTCCGTGCGAGCCGGAACAGCGTATAATCAGAATGGCGGGTGAGCCGGGTGATCGCTGGCTAGAGCCGAGAAGTGGCAGCGTAAAGCCGCCGTTACGAGGCCGAAGCGGGAGGAAAGTCCGGACACCGTCCTGAGGCATGGCAGGTGCGCGAGCGCCGGCCAGCACTCATGACATGGGCGACGCGCCTGATAACGTCAGGGGGCTGGCCACGCAGGCTCTGCCGCGAGGCAGAGTTGCACGCGAAAGCGCGCAGCATTCCGGTTAGACCGAAACGCGGTGCGGCTAAGCTACGGATAGTGCCACAGAGAATAGACCGCCGGCGGAGCGAGCACGGTGGCAGTCACGGAGGGAAAACCTTCGAGACGCTGACGCAAAGCACGCAACGTTTGGCAAGGGTGAAAAGGTGGGGTAAGAGCCCACCGCTCCGGTGGTGACGCCGGAGGCACGGAAAACCCCGCGCGGTGCAAGGCCAAATAGGAGGGGAGAGCCGGCCCGGCTCGTTGAGCACATCTTCTTGCGAAGACGTGCTCCGTTCATTGCGGAGAAAGCCGCGGCGAACGAAAACCCTCGGGTAGGCTGCTCGAGTTACGGTGCGAACCGTGACCTAGAAGAATGATCGCCGCGGTGCGCCTTTCGTTTCGCGAATGGCGCACTCGACAGAATCCGGCTTATATGGCTCATCCGCTTCTTTTTCCATAGCTTACAAAGCACTCGAACGAAGAACTCAGCGCCTATTCTACATTCGATGAGTGTGCCTGAAGGACGTTTTCAGAAACCGCAGTTGTTTCTACATCCTGATTGCGAAAAGCATCATATTTGGTGGTGTTCTAAAATGTGGTTCGGACCTGTGAAGCTCCTACGGAAAGTAACCAACCCGTGGGCAGCCCGACTAACCCGATCACGGAGCGTCCGATGTTCTGCACCGACCGATCATGAATTGATGATCTTGCTTCTCTCTTCAGCAAGCGCCCTAGCGCGCTTGCCAGCCTTCTTGAGAACGCCTTCGAGGATTTGCAGCTCTTTGGGGTTAGCATCGGTCAACACTCTGCCGATTTCCGCGGAATGCTTGCGGAAGATTGGAACAATCAGGTCTTTACCACTCTTTGTAAGCGCCACGACCCGCACCCTCCGGTCATCGGGGCTTTCCGCCCGGCTCACTAGCCCCCTTTTCGAGCAAACGATCAACAGCCACGCTGATGGAACCAGGCGTGAGGTGGACTTTCGGACCTATGGTGTTCACAGGCAGTGGTCCTTTGTGCAGAAGCGCTTCCAGCACGCGGAAGTCTGTGTCAGAAATGCCCGTTTCCGCGATTCCTCTATACAGGTAGTCGGAGGCTGCCTCGTGGGCTTTCCTCCAAATGAGCCAGCAATGCACCGGGTCTGAAGACCTTTTTGCCATAGCTCTCTGATGCTGAGCCTTTTCCGATTAGTTGTCCATCACATATATCGTTATCAATATATCATGCATCAATGTATTAGAGACGCCGGACCCAATACGGCACCAGTCACTAGGAGATGAGCATGAAGATCACTTCTACAATCGCACGTTACTTGCTCGGTTTGATCTTTTTGACGTTCGGGCTAAACGGGTTCCTTCACTTTATTCCCATGCCGCCGCCTACGGGCGTTGCAGCGCAGTTCTTCGGGGCTCTCTTCGTGTCCCGGTTTTACGTGGTGATTTTTCTGTTGCAGATAGTGCCCGCGGTCCTGTTGCTTGCGAATCGGTACGTGCCTCTGGCACTGACGATTCTGGGGGCCGTGATCGTCAACATACTTTGCTTTCACATTTTCATGGCGCCTGCGGGTTTGCCGCTGGCTGTCGTCGTTACGGTTTTGTGGTTTTTTACGACTTGGAGTGTGCGTTCGGCGTTCGCGGGGATCCTTCAACGTTAAGTCAGTACCTGAATTCGTCCTCGATTTTATACACTAGGCCGCTGATCTCAATCCAAAAGTTCTATCAGCCCTGATTTCATTGGGGATTTTCACTGTGGCAACCGCAAAAGGACTTGACAGTCCCTCTCATCATGGTGTATATCATGTACACTATGAGTTTCATTCGCCGGATCAAACGTAAAAGCGGCGTTTATCTCGCGGAAGTCGAAAATAAATGGGTGAAGGGAAAGGTCGTGCAACGCCACTTGCGTTATGTCGGTCGCGAAGCCGACGGCAAAACCCTGCTCGCGGCCTCGATTTCCGAGGTCGAGGTCGAGCAAGTCAAGCTCTATGGCCCCCTGCTGGTGCTCCACCATCTCGCCAAGGAAATCGGTCTCGCCGACCAACTGGATCCCTACGGCCCGGAAATCCTCAGCCTGGTGTATGCCCACTGTCTGGACTATCGCAGCCTAAACCATATGCCCGCTTGGTTCGGGCGCACTGATTTGCAGTTCCTGTTGCCCTGCGAGGGGTTGACCGAAAAGCGCTTGGTGGGCGCCTTGGATCACTTGGAATCGTTGGACGCGGAGAGCTGGCAGCGGCAACTCTTCCAGCGCCTCTGCCGCCAGTATCGGCTGCGGCCATCCGGGGTCATCTATGACGTCACCAACACCTATCTTTATGGAAGCCACTGTCCGCTGGCCAAACTCGGACACGACAAGGAGCAGGTCAAAGGTCGGCCGCTCATCCAGATCGCATTAGCGGTGACGCAGAAAGAAGGCTTTCCTTTGTTCCACAAGGTCTTCGATGGCAATGTGCATGACGCCCGCACTTTGCAGGACTCGGTGACGCAGTTCCGCGGTTACCACCTGCGACCGGGGCTATTCATTTATGACCGAGGGATCGTCTCGGGACGCAATGTCAAGGATGTCAAGCAGTTGCATTGGGACACCCTCTGCGGAATGCCGCTGCGGGAGAACTTGAAAAAGTTCTGGCGCCCCTTTGCCGATTTGCAGCAACTGCTGCAACTGCCCTACCGCCAGCGCGTGGGCCAGACCGTCTTTTACGCCCGTCGGCGTCCCTATCAACTCGATGGTGTGCGCGGCCAGTTGGCCCTGTGTTGGAATGAGCGGCTACAACGGGATCTGCGGGAGTCGCGCCGCGACGAGATTCTCTATGCCCAAAAACTTCTGGCCCAGGGCCAAGCGATCAAACCCGGCTTAGAGCGGTTCTTCGACTCCCGCGGCCATCTGCGCACCGCCCAGCTGACCGCAGCCGAAGAGTTCGATGGTTACTCCTGCCTGTTCTCGACCCGTTCGCTGCCGCTGGACCAAATGCTCTCGCTTTACTTTAACAAGGACATCATCGAAAAGGCTTTTCGTAGTCTGAAAGGCATCATCCAGTTGCGCCCCATCCGCCATTGGCTGGCCGAACGGGTCCACGCTCATGTCTTCCTCTGCTATCTCGCCTATCTGCTCTTGTCTCTGTTACAGTATCGCCTGCGCAAAACCGATTTCACTGCGGAGAGCGCCTTGCGAGAACTGAGCACCATGTATAAGGTCTACCTTCGGGACGCCAAGAACCGTTTCCATCTCTCTCGCGTAGTCACGCTAACCAAGAAACAAGAACTCATCCTCAAGGCAATCGACAAGGCCCTGCTCAAAACCTAGTGTACATTTTTGAGGTGGAAGTCAGGTCAGTAGTGACGCGAATGCGAGAGGGAGAAAACATGTCCTACAGCATATCGATCTCCGCAATCTTCACGACGTCTTCGGTGAAAATGACCCCGCGCGGCGGCGCGCGGCCATCGACGAGATCTTCACCGCAGATTGCGTGTGCTACGAGCCCAGAGGCGTCTACCGTGGCCGCGACGAAATCGATCGCGTCGCGGGCGCGATCAAGGCTACTCACCCTGACTTTCGATATCAACCCATGGCCGGGCCCGAGGAATTGGGCAATGGCGGGCGGGTCCAATGGGTATCTGGCGCCCTGGAGAGGTGCCAGCTTACGCCGGGACTGATTTCATCATTTCCCGGGACGGCCGGATTGCTGCCGTTTATCTCTTTTTCGACAAGCTACCCTGAGCTGGACTTTGCCGCGCTACGGCCCAGCTGTGGACGCTCACTTGAAAACGGTCTCTGTCGGAGAGTGTTGCCGATGGAGTCGTGGCTTCTCCATCCGGGCTTTGAGCGCGACGGAGAGAGTTCACAGTGACCTTTTGCAGAGCAGCCGGAGCGTATGAAGATGCAAATCGGTATTGATAGCTTTGTAGGTGCGGTGCCAGACACGCTCACGGGTGAGAACCTCGGCCCGGCAGAGCGCTTGAGTCACCTTCTCGATGAAATCACGATTTGCCAAGAAATAATGTTGGTTTGTGCGAGTTAGCGCAGACTCTTGGCTCTACAGGGTGGTTTACGGGTCCAAATCAATGCGAACGGTGTCAACCAGTACGCCCACACCGCGTGGACTACCAGGTACGGGTTTACCATGGGCAACATCTACGCCATGGCCCAGACGCCCGATGGTTATCCCTGGTTTGGCACAGGAATTCGGCTTGTTTCGCTTTGATGGGGTTCGCAGCACTCGATGGCAACCGCCCGCGGGTCAAGAGCTCCGTGACAAAAACATCAACAGCCTGCTCGTCACGCGCGACGGCACCGTTGCTCGCGCCGCATGCAAGGCGCATCGAACAAAACCTGTAGAGACTCATCCGTTCGGCTCCGTTCTCCGATTTGGTTTAAATCCACCATGCCCATGGTCGTGAGCTTCACCTAGAGTATTCAGCGGCGATCCCGCCTTGAAGAAGAGTTTTACAAAATGCTTCTCTCCCGGTAGGGTGGTGTCGGCCCGAGGGAGGTTTTGACAATGAAGACGATCAAAGGACCCGCAATTTTTCTGGCGCAATTCGCAGACGACAAACCTCCCTTCAACCGATTAAGCGATATTTCCAAATGGGCGGCCGGGCTCGGCTACAAGGGCGTACAGATTCCGACGTGGGACGCGCGCCTGTTTGATCTGAAGCGCGCCGCGGAGAGCCGCAAGTATTGCGACGAAATTTTGGAGACGCTCGCGGCAGCCGGCGTGCAGCTGACGGAACTTTCCACGCATCTGCAAGGGCAGTTGGTTGCGGTTCATCCCGCTTATGACGCGGCCTTTGACGGCTTCGCGCCGGAATCCGTGCGAGGAAACCCTGTCGCGCGGCAGGCCTGGGCCGTGGAACAACTTCTGTTTGCGGCGAAAGCTTCCGCGAACTTGGGAGTCAAAGCGCATGCGACGTTTTCGGGCGCCCTGGCATGGCCGTACGTTTATCCCTGGCCGCAGCGCCCGCAAGGGCTCATCGAAACGGCATTCGAGGAATTGGCGAAGCGGTGGCGGCCGATCCTCGACGCGTTTGACGCAGCGGGAGTGGATCTTTGTTTCGAACTGCATCCCGGCGAGGATTTGCACGACGGCGTGACGTTCGATAGGTTTCTGGACTGTCTAGGCGGCCACAACCGCTGCAATATTTTATACGATCCCAGCCATTTTGTTCTCCAGCAGCTCGATTACCTCGCGTTTCTCGACATCTACCACTCCCGCGTGAAAATGTTTCACGTGAAAGACGCGGAGTTTCGCCCGACGGGCCGCCAAGGAGTCTACGGCGGATACCAGCCGTGGGTGGAGCGCGCGGGGCGCTTCCGGTCGCTGGGCGACGGGCAAGTGGATTTCCGCGGCATCTTTTCCAAACTGGCGCAGTACGGTTTTGATGGCTGGGCAGTGCTCGAATGGGAATGCTGCCTGAAGAGCAGCGAGCAAGGCGCGCGGGAGGGCGCGCCGTTTATCAAGCGGCACATCATTGAGATCGCCGAGCGCGCGTTCGACGATTTTGCAAAATCCGGTGCGGACGAGGAAGCCAACCGGCGAATGCTGGGGCTTGCGGCACGAAAGGAGACCAAACATGCCGGCTGAATCCAAAAAGCAGGGCAAAGACCGGCGGCTGCGTCTTGGCATGGTGGGAGGCGGGCCGGGCGCGTTTATTGGTGCCGTGCATCGCATTGCCGCGCGCATGGACGACCGCTACGAGCTGGTTGCAGCGGCGCTGAGCTCTGATCCGGGAAAAAGCCTGGCCGCAGCCGAGGCGCTTCACATTCCGCGCGCTTATGGCCGGTTTGAAGAGATGGCTGCGGCGGAAGCGGCCCGCCCGGACGGTATTGAAGCGGTGTCCATCGTGACGCCGAATCACATGCATTATGCCAATGCGAAGACGTTTCTCGACGCGGGAATCCACGTGATCTGTGACAAGCCGCTGACGACGACGCTTGAAGCTGCTCTGGACCTGGCCAAGATCGTCGAGCGAACAGGCTTGATCTTCGGCCTGACGCACAACTACACGGGCTACCCAATGGTGCGGCAAGCGCGCGAGATGGTGCTTGCCGGCGAACTTGGCGCGATTCGCATCATTCAAGTGGAATATGCGCAGGACTGGCTATCGACACCGCTCGAAAAAACGGGACAAAAACAAGCCGAATGGCGCACCGACCCCGCCAGGAGTGGGCCGGGAGGATCGCTGGGCGACATTGGCACGCACGCGTTCAACCTGGCCTGTTTTGTGACGGGACTCTCGTGCCAGGAAATAGCGGCTGAAGTCACGACGTTTGTGCCTGGGCGGCGGCTCGACGACAACGTGCAATTGCTGCTGCGTTTTTCGAAGGGCGCGAAAGGAACGCTGTGGGCCAGCCAGGTCGCGGCCGGAAACGAAAACAATTTGCGCCTGCGTGTCTACGGAGAAAAGGCCGGCTTGGAATGGCAGCAGGAGAATCCCAATGAACTTGTCTATGCGCCATTAGGCCAGCCGCGGCGGGTCCTGAGGCGCGGCGGCCCCGGAGCAGGAGCTGCTGCGGCAAGGGCGATCCGTATTCCTGCAGGGCATCCGGAAGGTTACCTGGAAGCATTCGCTCAGCTCTATAAGGATCTGGCCGAACAAATCACGGCAAAGCGGGAGGGCGGCTCGCCCGACCCTCAGTCCCTTCTCGTCCCGGGAATTGCGGATGGCGTGGAGGGGATGCGCTTCATTTCCGCGGTGCTGGAGTCCTCGCGCAACCGTTCAGCCTGGACCGCGCTTTCTGGTTCACGGTAAGATTGCTTTTTTGCACGGCTCACCTTAAGGGTCAGGTGCTGCGAGGAAACACCGCAGGTGTTCAAAAAAAGATGAAGATCCCTGTTGCGCCGCCGCGCGCAAGCTCTCACAATGAGATCGGGAGCCTAGTCACGGGTGATGTCCTCCGTACCACCAGCCGCAAAGAAGCCGCCCCGCTCAAGGAACTTGACGATTGGGACGATTTTGTAGCTACTCGCTATCAGCCGGGAAAGTCGGAGGACCAGTTTCGCAACTATCGGGCTGAGCCAATCCCACCGTCACCGAGTTTTACCGCCAAAATCACGCCCATCAAACCTTGGACTTTGTGCTCAAGGAAAAAGCCGAATACTGCGGCCTGCGCCGCGGCAAGAAGAGTATTTGGGAAATGGCGGAATATTTGAATACGCTGGTGGACGGAAGCGATCCGGACACGGACCTAAGCCAGATCGAGCACCTTCTGCAAACTTCCGAGGCGATTCGCCAGGACGGCCATCCGCGCTGGTTCATTCTCACGGGCTTTGTGCATGATCTGGGAAAAGTGCTCTGCCTTTATGGTGAGCCGCAGTGGGCGGTCGTGGGTGACACGTTCCCAGTGGGATGTGCGAATTCCGACCAAGTGGTTTTCCCGGCATTCTTCGCCGCCAATCCGGACTCGCAGGTCTCCGAGTATCAGACCCAGTACGGCATCTATGAACCGCACTGCGGGCTCGACAAGGTGCATCTCTCGTTCGGGCATGACGAATACATTTATCAAGTCGCGCGAAACTACCTACCCGAAGAATGGCTGTACATGCTGCGCTATCACTCTTTTTATGCGGCGCATCGGCACAACGCCTACCGTCACCTGATGAATGAGCACGATGAGGAGAAGTTTGCGTGGGTCCGGATTCAATCCCTACGATCTTTACTCGAAAGGGCGCGAGCGCCCCGACATGAAGGGTGTTCTTCCCTTTTATCAGGGAAGACCCGCCGTACGGCATTCCAGGGAGGGCGATGGAAACGACGGCATCATTCGAAGCCCGCTCCGCGCCATCGCTCTACCCGACCGAAGGCCCTAACTCACAGGTAAGACCGTCAGGGGCAAAAACCAGAGAAAGGGGATCCGGAAACTTCTTCTCAGCGCAAGCCCAGCAGCGGACAGCGGTCGAAGACTTTGCCGTCGGCTTTGAACGCCACTCCGTTTTGAAGAGCCCACTTGTCAAACAGCGCGGGATTGTTCGAGAGGTGCAGGAGAGCGGTGGCAATTTCCTCGACTTTGGGCATGCCGTTGTGAACCAGGTAAAAGCAAGTTTCTTCGTAGGGGGATTTGGGGTCATTCGGATTTTGCAGCCGGCGGATGAACCGATCGCGCACCTGAAACTGCACCGTTGCCACATTCAGGACGTACGAGCCGTCGACCTTCTTGGCCCCGGTGAGGGCGAGGATGCGCTCCAGAAAGGCTTCGGCGCGCTGCTCCTTGCTGATCAGAGGTGCAAAGGCCGAGGCGTTGTTCCGGGGGCTGCCAAACAGAGGCAAACTTTGTTGGCCGAATACATGCGCGGCGTAAGGGCGGACCCGGTTCGTTTGCCTTGGCACCACGCCCACTCGGCGCAAGTCCCTGCGGCGAAATTCCATGCCCAGGAGTCTCCACCGGAGCACAACAGTGACTCCAATCAGCAGACCCAAAACCGCCACCGCTAGAATTGCCGAAGCCATGTGCGTCCACCAGGCCAGATGCGGAGAAGCGCCCCCCGCGCCCTGCACTCGCTTTCGGGTGCAGGTGAGCCTCCGACTGCTGCATCTCGACCGCTTCGCGCTCTACGCCTAGCCGCCTGCGATGGGGTGAACCATCAAGACTTCATTCTGAGCGCGTGTGATTTTCTCGATGCGTTCTCCGGTCGCAACGTCGAAAGGCTGCGCCCCGGTCTTGGCTTCGTATTCCGCAATCACCCGGTTCACTTCATCCATGTCCGCGGTTGCGGGATCGTATTCGAGAATGGTCGTGTCGCCCTGCGATGAAAACGTCAAAATCCTGGCGTTCATGCTCGGTCTCCTGAGGGACTTCGTTTGGCTCGTCTCGGGTACGAGCCGGCGGGGTTTGGTCCCTAAACGCCATATTGCACCGATTTCCATAGATGTCAAGACTGCATTTCCCTTGCAAGAGGTCACGTTACAATTCGAACCGAGCTGGATTGGAATTTGCTCGCGGCAGCGTAAGTTTTAGTTGGAACATAACGGCTAGTACCGGCTGCCGCGGCACAGGACGAACGTTTTCTCTCTCTCGACAAGTGGGGAGGCTTGAGATTTGTTAGAGCGCTGCTGTGCTCATCGTGGTTTTTAGCGCGCGAGGGGCATGCGAACTACATTCGTGAGTTCTTCTGAGGGAACAGCCACGCCATCGCGGAAAGCCACTGCCCTGCCAGAATTGGCGGGCACGCGCTCGCCAGGAACGATAATGCCCACCAGGTTAAGTGGATCAGCGGCCGAGACGGTGATGAATTCGGCGGCTGCTTTCTGACTGCGCGCGGCACGCAGAGATTCCACGGCCACCGGCAAAGCGAATTGCTCTCCCAGGAAATTGCTGACGAAGCGGCCCCCCCGAACTTCGCCCCGATCTTCCAGCCGGCGCAGCGTGATGAGCAACTCGCGCCATTTGGGAAGAATCGTTTCGCGCGTCAGAAGCTCGCGAAAGACGATGCCGTAGCGGCGCAACAGCATCCAGCAAATGGCTTCGAGCGCACGGGTGCGGTCGTGGATCTCGCCGGAATAGAGCAGCGACCAGCGGCCCGTGCTGTGCCGAGGACGTGAACTGCGCGCGCTGCCCTGGCCGGCGCGGCGCTTGGGATCGATGAGCGCGCGCAGGTTGTCGAAACCGTCGGCAGTTAGGAGGCCCGCGGCGACCAGTTCCCAAAGCGCGGTTTCCACCTCGGACTTCAGCTTGCCGGTGTCGCGCACGATGTCGGCGAAGAAGGAAGCACCGCGCTGGCGCAGGTACAGGTGGACCGCCACGGCGTCGGGGCTGAGGCCAGCCGTGCTCGCTTCGCTTCCTTCGCGCCGCGGAATCATCCAGTCCGTGTCTTCTCGCACAAAGAAGGTAATCGGCGCAACACTGGTCGGGATGACGCGGCGCCTTCCCTCCGCCAGTGCTTCGAGCGTGGCCGGATGTGGCGAGAGGCGGCCCCACCCGACTGCGCCCGTCAAACAAAGCTGGTCCAGCATCTTGGGATCGTAGTCGGCGATACGGCCCTTGAGAATCTGGCGCTCCCAGGAATTTGCCGGCGCTTCGAATCCCTGCACCTGGCGAATCGCTTCCAGCGTGCCGCGCTCACCGAGAAGTTGCGTGCCGGGAGCAACATGTTGCCAGCGAAGCTGCCAATTCATGAATTGCGCCGGAGTCACGGACTGGATTTCCTTGCGCAGTTGCCCGAGCGTGAGGCGATGAATGCGCGCGAGCAGGCGGCGTTCGCACCACTCGGTTTGCTCGGAATGAGGATCGCTGAACTTGCCGCGCAGCACGACGCCGCTGGATTCCAGACGCAGCAAGGCTTTGTCTATGTCGGAGACGGGGAGAGAGAGCAGGCTCGCCAATTGAGCAGCAGCGACGGGACCGGCGTGGGACATCCAGCCGGTCACGAGTGATAGCAGCGAATCTTCTCCCGAGACCGTTCGTGATTCCAGCTTCGGTGGAGAGACTTCGAAGCGTGCCGCCGGGAAAATTTGCGTGAATGCCGGAACCCGTTCCGCGGCAATCCAGTAGGTTGCGCTCCCCATGTTCGCCCGCCCGGCGCGGCGATCGGCGAAAAGTTGATCGAATAACGGCCTCCACGCATTCAGTGACTCTTGGAGCTTGGCCAGCAGGCGATTGTTTCGGAGAAGTTCCTGATTCGTAGTGGCTGGCAAGGTCGTCAGGGTCAGCAGCGCGTCGTGCAATTCCTCCGCATCGCGCACATCGGGCCAAGCTTCGTCGCACACTTCGGCAATGGCTTCCGGATTGAGCCGGCCGATTTCTCCGAGCACCGCTTCGGGCAAGACCCGGCGCATCTCGACGGCGCGGGCGCGGCGCTCTTCGAGCGGCGCATCATCGAGGTAGGCGTAAGGATTGGCGTTCAAAATCTCGTGCGAAAACTGCGAAGGCACGGGGGTATCGACCGCGAGGCAGGTGGTGCGGCCGTCAACGATGTCGCGAATCACGCGTTCGAGGCCATCGACGTCGAGGGCCTCGGTGAGTACGTCCTTCATCACCTCGCGGATAAGCGGATGACGGGAAATGGCGATATCGCCTTCGGGAAGGTTTTCCTGGCAAGCCAGCGCTTCCGGAAAGACCGCCGACAACAAATCATCGGCACGCATGCGCTGGATCGGCGGCGGAACCTTCTTTCCGTTGCGAAAACGGAGCAAAGCCAAAGCGCGGCCCGCATCCCAACGCCAGCGTGCTGTGAAGAGCGGAGAAACAAGCACAGCTTGCTCCAGGACGGCGCGCAGGGAATTGGGGTGAAGAAAATGAAAGACGTCGGCAAGCGGAAAGCTGTGTTGCTCGCTGAGCGAGATGTTCAGGCCGTTGTCGGTGGCCGCGGCTTGCAGTTCGAAATTGAAGGAGCGGCAAAAACGCTTGCGCAGCGCCAAGCCCCAGGCCTTGTTGATGCGCGCACCGAAAGGCGCGTGGATGATGAGTTGCATGCCCCCGCTTTCGTCGAAGAAGCGCTCGGCGACGACGGTCGCTTGCGCGGGAACCGCGCCAAGTACTGCTCGCCCGCCGATGATGTATTCCACGGCTTGCTCGGCGCCCGCTTGATCGAGGCCGCATTCGAATTTGAGCCAGTTCACGGCGGCGGCAACACCGTCGGTGTTGGGTGTGCCGGAATGGGAAGAGGCGCCAGGAACAAACGCGCCGATTTTCTCCCGCAACTCGGAGACGTGCCGGGAGAGTTCGTCCGTCCGCGACGGCGCTTCGCCGCGCCAGAATGGCACGTTCGGTGCCGCTCCCGCGGCGTCCTCCACGAGAACTTTTCCGGCCTGCACGCGGCGTATGCGCCAGGAAGTGTTTCCCAGCAGCATGACGTCTCCGGCAAGGCTCTCGACGGCGAAGTCTTCGTCCACGGTGCCAACGATCGTGCCTTCCGGATGCGCTACGACGGTATACAGCGAGTTTTCCGGGATGGCCCCGCCGCTGGTGATGGCCGCAAGACGGCTGCCCCGGCGCGCACGGACCACGCCATTCACCCGGTCGCGATGCAGATACGCAGCATAACGGCCGCGAGCGCTTGCAATTCCTTCCGAAAGCATTTCGACAATCTCGTCAAAATCGGCGCGTGAGAGATTGCGGTAGGGATACGCCCGCCGCACGGATTGGAACAGTTCCTCTTCCTTCCAATCTTCCGCGGCACACATGGCCACGATTTGTTGCGCCAGAATATCCATCGGTGCTTCCGGGATGGCGATGCGGTCAAGATCGCCCTGACCAATGGCGCGCACGAGCGCGGCGCATTCGAGCAAGTCGTCACGCGTCGTGACGAAGAACCGGCCTTTGGGAATCGCTCCGCGCCAGTGGCCAGCGCGGCCGATGCGCTGCAGGGCCGCAGCGATGGAGCGTGGCGAACCAATCTGGCAGACCAGATCCACGCTGCCGATATCGATTCCCAGTTCGAGAGAAGCCGTGGCGACGAGCGCGCGGATCTCTGCCGCTTTCAGTTTTCTTTCCGCAGCCAACCGCAGATTGCGCGACAGACTGCCGTGATGTGCGGCGACGGCATCTTTCCCCAGGCGTTCCCCAAGATGGTGCGCCATGCGCTCCGACATACGGCGCGTATTGACAAAAATCAACGTGGAGCGATGCTCGGTGGCCAGCCGAGCGAGGCGATCGTAGATTTCGTCCCACATTTCGTTGGAGGCCACGGGGCCAAGCTCGCTGCCGGGGACTTCCACGGCCAAATCGAGTTCACGCCGATGGCCGATTTGCACGATGTGCGGCGCCGGTTGCTCCGCGCCGGTGAGAAAATCGGCCACGAGTTCGATGGGTTTCTGCGTCGCGGAGAGACCGATGCGCGGCAGCCGCTTGCCCGTCAGATGGTCGAGGCGTTCGAGCGACAGCGCCAGGTGCGCGCCGCGCTTGTCGTCCGCGACCGCGTGGATTTCGTCCACGATGACCGATTCGACGGTCCTCAGGACTTCGCGGCTTCTTGCAGCAGTCAACAAAATGTACAGGGATTCCGGCGTAGTGACCAGAATGTGCGGCGGATGCCCCAGCATGGCGCGGCGTTCGTGCGCGAGCGTGTCTCCGGTGCGCACGGCCGTGCGAATTTCCGGCATCAGCATACCGCGCTGGCCGGCGAGTTCGAGGATTTCGCCGAGTGGAACTTCCAGGTTTTTCTGAATGTCGTTGCTCAGCGCCTTGAGCGGCGACACGTAGAGAACTTCCGTGCGGTCAAGCAGTCCTCCGATAAGCGCTTTGCGCACCAGGCGATCAATACAGATCAGAAAGGCTGCCAGCGTCTTGCCCGAACCGGTCGGTGCAGAAATCAGCGCGGTTTTGCCGGCGAGGATATGCGGCCAACCTTGGAGTTGCGGCTCAGTGGGCGTGCCAAAACGGCCGACAAACCAGTCGCGGACAAGCGGATGCGCCCATTCCAAGTCAGCGGAGTTCGGTTGGGCTATGGTCGTCATCGACGCTAGTATCGAATTATACCGTGAACGGTTGATGTCAGCAGCGGGCGGAGCTAGCGAACTCTCTCGCGACGGGTTTATCACGAGTTTCCACGCGCGTTCGGCTCCCGGAAACGCGCCGAACAGCGGTTCTGGACCGGAACGACGAAGAGCGGCTGTACCGGGCCAGGCGATTGATTATTTTCCTCGCTTCTGCCGTATCATGCTCTCATGCGGCTACTCCTGGTGGAAGATGATGCACGGATCGCGCGGTTTGTGGCTAAAGGGCTGCGCGAACAGACCTATGCCGTGGATGTCTCCGCTACGGGCGAAGATGCGCTGTATCAGGCCGCGGTGAACACCTACGACCTGGTGATCCTCGACGTGATGATTCCCGCCCCGGACGGTTTTGCGGTGTGCCGCGAGCTCCGCAAATCCGGGCAACGCATGCCCATCTTGATGCTGACTGCTCGCGATGCCGTGGAGGACCGCATCGCTGGCCTGGATCATGGGGCGGATGACTATTTAACGAAGCCATTCGAGTTTCGCGAACTGCTGGCGCGCCTGCGGGCGTTGTTGCGGCGCTCGGGTGAACTACGGCCAGAGAAAATCACCATCGCCGATCTTGTGCTCGATACCGCAGCACAAACCGCCAAGCGCGCCGGCCGCAATGTGACGCTGACGGCAAAGGAATATGCGCTGCTCGAGTATCTCGCGCACAACGCCGGCCGCGTGGTGCGCCGCGCGGAAATCGCCGAGCATGTGTGGGACGAAACGTTTGATCCGTTTTCGAATTTAATCGAAGTGTACATCAACCGCGTGCGGCGCAAGATTGACGCGGATTCGGCGAAGCCGCTGCTGCACACGCGGCGCGGCGTAGGCTACGTTCTTGGCACGGAGGCCGACCTGCCGGACGCCGATTCGAACGAAGAGAGCGCCTCTTCGCGGTCGCGGATGAGAACACCTTCTTCTATCCGCAAGAACCATGCTTGATTCCATTCGCACGCGTCTGACGCTTTGGTACACGGGCGTGCTAGCGCTCGTTCTCGTGGTACTGTTCGTCATCACTTATCTGGTTTTTCTGCGAAGTGTCCAGGGCCGAATGGACACCGACCTCAGCGAACTTTCCAAAGCGTTCCTGGCCACCGTCCGGGCGGAACTGGAAGATCAAACGGCACCGGACCCCTTCACGGTTGCGGTGGAAGCGGCCATTGCGGAGCATCATTTCCGTGATCATGTCTATGCCATTCTGGACGCCAACGGCAGGCTGATCGCGAGATCCACCGAAGATGTTCCGGCAAGCTCCAGGAAGCGCGCCGATTCTGCGACTCTTCTCGAGTCGGCCTCCTTCGAGCAATTTGTCAACAGCGCCGCGGCTGCGGAACAGTTCTTCGGAATGGTTGAAGGAGGAAGAAGTGGCTATCGCGCGTTCGCCCGGCGGTTCACCGCACAGGGAAACCCATACACGCTCGTCATCCTGCGCTCTTTGCACCCCCGGTCGGAGATGCTCGAAGAAGTGACCGAGACGTTCGCTTGGGTGATTCCGATTGCGATTTTACTTGCGAGCGGCGGCGGTTATTTCCTGGCGCGCAAAAGCCTCGCGCCGGTCGTGGCTATGAGCAGCCAGGCGGGCCGCATCGGCGCCGCAAATCTGCACGACCGGCTGGCGGTGCAAAACGAAAAGGATGAGCTGGGGCACCTGGCGCGGTCTTTTAACGGTTTACTGGACAGGCTGGCTGAATCGTTCGACCGCCAGCGCCGCTTCATGGCCGATGCCTCGCATGAACTGCGCACGCCAGTGGCGATTCTGCGCGGGGAATCGGAAGTCGCGCTGTCGCAGCAGGCCCGGTCCGCCGAGGAATACCGCGAATCTCTCGGTGTGCTGCACCATGAGGCGGAGCGGCTCACGCGCATCGTGGAAGATCTTTTCACTCTGACTCGCGCCGACACCGGGCAATATCCGCTCCAGCCGCGCGATTTGTACTTGGATGAACTGATCGCGGAATGCGTGCATTCGGCGCGTACCCTCGCGCAAGCCAAGAAGATTTCGCTCACCTTCGATGGAGCGCCGGAGTCCCCGATTCATGCCGATGAATCTCTGCTGCGCCGCATGCTCCTGAATCTCTTGGACAACGCCATCAAATACACGCCGTCCTTTGGACGAATCACCGTGGCTTGCCGACGCAGCGGTCAGGAATACGCAGTCAGCATCGCGGACACGGGGATCGGCATACCCGCCGAGCTTGGGCCACGCATTTTCGAGCGTTTTTTTCGCGCCGACAAGGCGCGCTCGCGTTCCGAAAGCGACGGGGGCGGCGCCGGGCTGGGTTTGGCCATTTCGCGCTGGATAGCGGAGGCGCATCAAGGCCGGCTGGAACTTACGTGTTCCGATTCCACGGGAAGCACCTTCACCGCCTATCTCCCCCTCGATTCCGGGTGTTCTCCATCTAGTGGTTAATCCTGCGTTTATCCTGGAATTGTTAGCCTGAATCCTCCCGCCCTGCGTCAGGGCCGATCCGGCATAGGAGTCGTGATTCATGAGATCACTTGGAATCTTTGCGGTGTCGTGGCCGATAGCCGCTGTGCTGTGCCTAGGCGGTCCGGAAATCTCTGCCGCGCAAGGTACCACGAATCCGGCAGCCACTATGCCTACGGCCGCCGGCAATCCGGCTCAGTCTTCTTCGCCCGGAGCGCCGCCGCTGAAGCTGACTCTGCAGGATGCGCTTGAGCGCGCGCGGAAAAACAGCGCGCCATTTCAAGCGGCGCTCACCGATTCTGCGCTCGCCCGGCAAGATCGATTTCAGGCGGGCGCCGCGCTGCTTCCCAGTGTCACCTACATCAATCAAGCGTGGTACACCCAAGCCAGGGAGAACGGTGTCGTTTTTATTGCCAACAACGCGGTGCACGAATACGTCAGCCAGGGAAACATACATGAGTCGCTGGACCTTGCGAGCGTGTCGAGCTTTCGTCGCGCCTCCGCGCTTGCGGCCGTCGCCAAGGCGCGAGCGGAAATCGCCGCGCGCGGCCTCGTGGTAACCGTAGTCCAGGATTATTACGCTGTTGCGGCGGCTCAGCAAAAACTGCTTTCCGCGCAAAAAACAGCGGACGAAGGCGATCGCTTCTTCAAGCTAACGCAAGACCTGGAGCATGGCGGCGAAGTGGCGCATTCCGACGTGATCAAGGCCGAATTGCAGGCGCAGGACCGCCGCCGGGCCTTGCAAGAAGCGCAATTGGCGCTGCTCAATACGCGGCTGGATCTGGCGGTGCTGATTTTTCCAGATTTCAACGAAAACTTTGAATTGACCGACGATCTGCACGCGCCGGCGCCGTTGCCGACGCTCGGCGAGGTGCAGCAGCAAGCCGCGCAGAATAATCCTGACGTTCGGGCGGCGCTTGAAACTGTCCGGGCCGCGGGATTTGACGTGACCAGCGCGCGCGCGGGTTATTTGCCCTCGCTGAGTTTTGACTACTGGTATGGCATCGATGCGCCGCAGTTTGCCGTGAATGGGACGAACGGGGTTTCCAATTTAGGCGCGTCCATCCTCGGCACGCTGAATATCCCCATCTGGAACTGGGGAGCGACGCAAAGCCGCGTCAAGCAAGCCGAACTGCGGCGTGCGCAGGCTCAGCGGGAGGTTTCTCTTGCGCAGCGCAGGCTGCTGGCGGAAATCAAGTCGCTTTACTCGGAAGCGGAAACCGCGATGAACGAACTTGGCGGCCTAGGCCGCTCCGCGGAGCTGGCGGAAGAGAGCCTGCGGCTGACCACGCTTCGCTACAAGGGCGGGGAAGCCACCGTGCTCGAAGTGGTGGATGCGCAGACCACCTATGCGCAGTCAAACGCCGCTTATCAGGACGGTGCGGTGCGTTACCGCGCGGCTTTGGCGAATTTGCAAACTTTAACGGGAGTGCTGACAGCTCCATGAAACACACCATACATCCCGACGTCGTTCGGCCCAGGCGACGGGCCTGGCTTCCCCTAACCATTGCTCCGCTGCTGGTCTCCGCCGGCTGTAGCAAACAGGAGGCGGACAAAGAGCCGGTGGTCAGCGTGCAGACCGCTCCGGCCCAGCGCGCAACCATTTCGCAGACCGTTTCGGCCGAAGCGGTGATCTACCCGCTCGAGCAAGCCACGATTTCGCCAAAAATTACTGCGCCAATTACCGAATTCAAGGTGCAGCGCGGGAGCCGCGTGAAAAAAGGGCAACTGTTGGTCATCCTGGAAAACAAGGACCTCGCGGGCCAGGCTGAAGCGAGCCAAGGCACCTTCGAACAGGCTGATGCCAGCTACACGACGTCAGTGGATGCAACCATTCCGCAACAGCTGCAAAAAGCGCAGCTCGATGCAGACGCCGCAAAAGCAGCGTATGAGGCCCAGCTTCGGGTATACAACAGCCGTAAGGAACTGTTCGACCAGGGCGCGCTTCCCCAACGCGACCTGGATTCCGCCGCAGTTGCCCTAGCGCAGGCGCGCGGCGCAAATGAAGTGGCCCAAAAGCAGCTGGCGGACTTGCAGCGGCTGGGGAAGGAACAAGCAATAAAGTCGGCCCACGGCTCGCGCTTGTCAGCGGAAGGCACCATGCTTAGTGCCGAAGCGCAGCTCAGTTACTCCAGGATTCGAAGCCCCATTGATGGGGTCGTTACCGATCGGCCTCTCTACGCCGGCGATCTTGCGACTGCGAATCAGGCCATCCTTACGGTGATGAATCTGAGCCGGTTAATCGCCAAATCGCACATCCCGCAAACCCAGGCCGCAACGCTCAAAGTGGGGGACGCTGCGCAATTAAAGGCGCCGGGACTCGATGAACCTGTGAACGGCAAAGTGACTCTCGTGAGTCCCGCTCTGGATCCTGGAAGCACCACGATTGAAGTCTGGGTCGAAGCCTCCAAGCCGAATCCTGCCTTGAAGCCCGGCATGACCGTGCAGCTTGCAATGACTTCGAAGACCGTCAAAGACGCCATCGTCGTGCCGGCCAACGCCGTCTTCAAGAATCCAGAAGGCCAGGCCGACTACGTGGTGATCGCCGGCGCGGACCAGAAGGCGCATTGGCAGACGGTCGAACTCGGTGTGCGAAATGCGGACAACGTGCAAGTCGTCACAGGCTTAAATGCCGGGGCTCCGGTTATCACTTCCGGCGGATACGCGCTGCCGGACAACACCAAAATCAAAATCCAAGCACCCGAAGAGCAAGCCAAAGGGGACGAGAAAGCAGACAAAGCCGGCGATTCCTCAAAATCTGGCGCCAAAGAGAAAGACGACAAGGACTAGAACCGCATGGAAACTCGGCCCGAATTCTCCAATGCCATCTCGGCGACAGCCAAGGCAGGCCTGCCCTGGTTTCACCGCCTGTCTAATCCTATTTTATTTTTAATCGTCAGTTTGGCGCTGGTTGGCGGTTATTTGGCATTCACCATTCCCGTCTCCGTTTTCCCCAGTACCGATTTTCCCCGCATCCTCATCGGCGTGGATAACGGCGTAATGCCGATCGACCAAATGCTCGTGACCATCACGCGTCCTTTGGAGGAGGCGGTCAACAGCGTTCCCGGACTTCAAAAAGTCACATCGATCACCAGTCGCGGCTCCGCCGAAGTCGACCTGTTTTTTGAGTGGAACAGCGACATGATCCTGACATTGCAGCGCGTCGACGCCGTCGTCGCCCGCCTGCAGGCGGAGCTTCCTCCGACGGCCAAAGTAGAAACACACCGTATGACGTTCGCTGTTTTTCCCATCATCGGTTACAGCCTGACTTCAGACACCGTGCCCCCGAACAAGTTGTGGGAAATAGCGACGTACGACCTGAAGCCGCGCATCAACCGGCTCGACGGTGTCGCCACCGTCATCATCCAGGGCGGGCGGGTACCCGAGTTTCAAGTGACTCCTGATCCCGCCCGGCTTCTCACCGCCGGCATCACCGTCCCCGATATTCTCGACGCGATTCGCCGCACCAACCTGGTGGACTCGCCGGGTTTGATCGAGCACGACCACCAACTCGTGCTCGGGCTCGTCAGTGGACAAGTGCGAACTCCGGAGCAGATCGCGCAAATTGTCGTCAAGAACTCACCTGCGGGCGTGCCGATTCGGCTGGGCGACATTTCCTCGATCGCTCCGTCGGTAGCGCCTACTTACACGATGGTCACGGCCGACGGGAAACCCGCCGTGCTGCTCAATGTGAACCGCCAGCCCGAAAGCAATACTCTGGCGGTCGCCAACGAAGTGCACGCGCTGATCCAAGAGCTTGCTCCCACTCTTCCTTCTGGCGTGCATCTTGAACCGTTCTACGACCAGTCGACCATCGTCCACGATTCCATCTCGAGCGTTCGGGACGCTGTGCTCCTGGGAATCGTGCTTTCTTCGATCATTCTGGTGCTGTTCCTGCGTGACTGGGGAACTTCGTTCGTGGCCGGCCTGGTGATTCCCGTTACGCTGCTGATCACTTTCATTGTTTTGAAAGCGACGAATCAAAGCTTCAACCTGATGACCCTGGGCGGTCTCGCCGCCGCAGTGGGCTTGGTCATCGACGACGCCATTGTCGTCCTTGAAAATATTGTTTTGCACCGGGACGCCGGGCAAACCCGCCTTCAAGCCATCCAGGGCGCGCTGAAGGAATTGACCGTACCGCTGATCGGCTCGACGATTACCCCCATCGTCGTCTTTCTTCCCCTGATTTCCACTACCGGCGTGACCGGCACCTTCTTCCGCGCCTTGGCCGTCACCATGACCGTGTCGCTCCTCACCTCCTTGCTTCTGGCCTTGTCGTGGACTCCGACGCTCAGTCAGTATCTGGTTCGCCGGAAGGATAAGGAAACCGTTTCCGCCGCAGCACCTTCGGAAGGCCCCAACATGGCGGCGCTCCTTGCTGCGGAAGAAGCGCACCTTTCCGGCTTCTTCGGACGCATCGTGGGTTTCTATACCCGCGCCATGCAAGCCATCGTCAAGCGCCCCTGGATGTTGGCCGGGAGTTCGGTCGGGATCATCATTCTGTCCTACGTTTGTTACAGCCTGGTGGGCACCGATTTTCTCCCAGAAATGGATGAAGGAGGATTCATCCTCGATTACTACACTCCGCCGGGGAGCTCCCTCGCGGAATCCAACCGCATCCTCCTGCACATCGAGGATATTCTCCACTCCACGCCGGAGGTCGAGAACACCTCGCGCCGAACCGGTATGCAACTAGGTCTTGCGGCCGTCACGGAAGCCAACAACGGCGATTTCACTGTGAAGCTGAAGAAGGACCGGCAGCGCGGCATTGACGACGTCATCGAGGATGTCCGGTCCGAAATCAAGCACACCGAGCCGGCTGCGGATATCGAATTTGTCCAATTGCTGCAGGACATGATTGGAGACTTGACGAGCCAGCCCGAGCCGATTGTCATCAGGCTTTTCTCTCAGGACGGCAAACTTCTGAACGACACCGCCCCGCGCGTTGCGGATGCGATTGGAAAGATTCAAATTGGGAAATCGCGTCCCGTTGTGGATGTTCTCGACGGGGTGGAGAACACGATCAGCGGTCCGGCCGTGACCTTCCAGGTGAATCCCACCGTCGCGGCCCGCGCCGGATTCACTCTGGAGGAAGTCGCTGTGGACGCCTCCGCCGTGCTCGAAGGTGAACCCGCGGCGACACCGGTCGTTCTGAATGACCGAGCCTACACCATTCGCGTGCGCTTTCCTGATGAGAACCGGTCTTCGCTCGATCGCATGACCAACACCTTGCTGACCAGTGCGAGTGGGCACACCGCCACGCTCGGTTCGCTCGCGACCGTCACCAGCGACCCCGGCGAAACGGAAATTCGACGCGAGAATTTGCAGCGCCTTGTCCAAGTCACGGCCCGCTTGGAAGGCGTGGACATGGGGACGGGGGTTGCTGCCGTACAGAAAGCCGTCCGCGACATGCATCTTCCCTCCTCCATCCGCATCCAGTACGGCGGGCTATATGAAGAGGATCGGAAATCCTCGCGCGATTTGATGATGGTTCTGCTATTGGCTCTCTTGCTTCTGTTTGCCGTGCTTCTGTTTGAGTTCCGGACCTTTTCCGCACCCACGGCGATCTTGACTTCGGCGTTGCTCTCCACGTTTGGCGGTTTTCTGGCGTTGCTGCTTACGAGTACGACGTTTAACGTCGCGTCACGAATGGGCATGATCATGGTCATCGGCATCGTCGCCAAGAACGGCATTTTATTGCTCGACGCCGAACACCGTTTCCGCGACCTCGGATTTTCTCCCAAAGAAGCTATGATTCAAGCGGGCCGCCGGCGCCTGCGTCCCATCGCCATGACCGCGCTTGCGACGGTAGCCGGCATGCTGCCATTGGCGTTCGGGATAGGCGCCGGTTCCGAGATGCTGAAGCCCCTGGCGATTGTTGTGATTGGCGGCTTGCTCAGCTCAATGGTCCTTTCACTGGTCTTCACTCCGGCGATCCATTTCTATTTGCGCCCGCGAAAAACGGCAGCTGCATAAATCCCGTAAATCCCGCGAAATACGCCGGGTGCGGCGTTGTTTGAACGAAGCTTGCTAATATTTAGGGCTCGCCCTTTCATGTCTTTCTAATCCTCCTTTCATCTCGCTGTCATAAACCTGGCGTTAACTCCGCTCCACTGGGACCGACGGTGTGTGCTAGAGCGATGTGAACCTGGGAATTTTCTAATGGCTCGCCAACTTCCCTGGACACTTCGCCACGGAGACTCATTGCGAATCCGGTTGCGATTGAAGGAGTTACTATGCGAACTTTTGCCGGTTTCCTGCTCTCGCTGGTTGGTTTGTTTTTGCTTTACCCGCCTGCCCATGCGCAGACAGAACGCACTGCGGGACAGGAACGACCTGGAGCAATCACTGGTAAGGTAACCGATTCAGGTGGTGCCGTCCTGCAAAGCGCAAAAGTCAAGGTGGAACCTGGCCCCATCGACGCCCTATCGGATGCTCAAGGGCAATTTCTCATAAGCGGCCTCGCCCCCGGCACTTACACAGTGACCATCCGGTATGTCGGATTCAATACCTTCACCAAGAGCGTTATGGTTTCGGCAGCGCAAGTCGCGAATGTGAACGCACAACTTGGGGTCGCTTCCCAAAACCTGGAAGTGTTGGTCACGGCAGAGCGGGCCTCCGGCGAAGCGGAGGAGGTCAACCGCCAGCGCAACGCAGACAACGTCGTCCAAGTGCTTACCTCGGATGTTATCCGCAGCCTTCCCAACGCCAACATGGCTGACGCCCTCGGCAGACTGCCGAGCGTCACCATCGAACGCGACGAAGGCGAGGGTAAGTACGTGCAGGTTCGCGGCACCGAACCGCGCCTTACCAACACCACCATTGACGGCATCAACGTTCCTTCACCGGAATCCGGTGTTCGGCAGATCAAATTCGACACCATTCCCGCCGACATCGTCGAGTCCGTCGAAATCAACAAGACCTTGCAGGCCAACATGGATGGCGATGGCATCGGCGGCTCCATTAATCTGGTCACCAAGACTGCGGGAGAACGGTCCACCATGAACTTCAGCAGCATGGCTGGATACACTCCGATTCTCGGGGGGCGCGGCCTTACGGAAAACACCGGGACGCTCGGCCAGCGTTTCGGTGCGGACAAGCGCTTCGGCATCCTCTTCGGGGGCTCTTACGACTGGAATGGCCGCGGCATTGACGACACCGAACCAGTTCCAGACATTGCCACTTTCCCCAACGGCACCGAGGCCCGCTACTTCGAGGCTGCCGACATTCGCGAATACCGCTACTACCGCAGCCGCGGGGGTGTCGCTGGGAGCGCGGATTACAAGATTGCTGACGGATCCAACATCTACGCCCGTCTCTTGTACTCGGACTTTCACAACTATGGCGATCGCTGGGTCTATTCTCTGACCGACAACACAACCGGTATTCTTCTGCAAGGGGCAAACGGCTGTGCAACAGATCCCACAACCGGACTAACGACGCAACCCTGCACCGGCGTTCCCTCCTTCAACGACCAAATTCGCCGACCGGATTACGCCGTAGGAAGTCTTTTGCTCGGTGGCAAGCACGTGCTCTCTACGACGTGGTACGCCTGGGACGTTTCCGCATCGCGTTCCCGCCAGATCGGCCAGGTGGGCGATCGCACGGCTTCTTTTGCTTCCGGTTTGGCTTCCAGCTCCTGCCAATATGACTTAGCCAACACCACAAGTCTCTACTTGCCTCAGTGGACCCCGAGCTGTTTTACGGAAGCTTATCAACAACAAAGCGATTTCCCGCTGACTCGCATGCAAGTGAACAACGGCCTGACCGCGCAACTGAACCTCCAGGGCACAGGAGCCATGGCCAAGCGCTATCACTTGGGTTCTCGCTTGGCCACCATCGAATTCGGAGGCAAGTTCCGCAACGGGCATAAATTCGCCAACACCTCGACAGACGACTATGACCCCTCCGGAACCGGTGCACCCCTTCAGCTGGGATCCTTCCCCAATAGTTTCTCCAACAGCGACTACTATCAAGGGGCCTACAAATTGGGGCCCAATCCCAGCTTCAACGCCATCTACTCCGCCTTTCGGGCCGACTTAGCCGCGAATCCGTCCAATTACACACTGACCCACGACATCTCGAGCCAATTCAACTTGGTTGAACAAGTCGCTGCTGGCTACGTGATGCACACCATCGATTTCAACAAGGTCCGCTTGGTCGCCGGCGTGCGTTTTGAAAACACCAATCTCAATACTGCCGCACGCATCTTCGATGGGAACGGCAACTTCCTTGGAATCAGTAATAATAACGGCTCTTATTTGAAGACTTTGCCGAGTGCCTCTCTCCGATTCACCCTCGGCAAGGACACTTACCTGCGCACCGTCTATAGCCGGGGCCTCTCGCGTCCTGATCCTCAAGACATTGCTCAAGCCGTCTCGTACAATTTCATTGGCCCGAATGACCCGAGGAACTCCGTCTCCCTCGGCAACCCCAGCCTCCGCGCCGAATCGTCGTCCAACGTGGACGTCCTGATCGAACATTACATCAACCCTTTTGGAATGGTTACCGCCGGTTACTTCTACAAGAACTTGACCGAGCCGATCGTTTCGCGGACCGGAATCATTGCCAATTATCAACCCCCGGTTCCGGGGGCCCCGGCGGGCTCATACACGGTCACCCAGCCATTCAATGCGGGGAGCGCCTGGATCAATGGTTTTGAAGCAGCGTACCTCCAGCATTTATCCTTCATGCCTGGAGTGCTGAAGGGACTCGGCTTTTCCGCAAATTACGGCTACACGGCATCGCGGATCGCTTTCGGGCCCGATTTCGGTCGCGCCGATCATCCCCGGCTCCTGCGCAACGCCCCGAATAGCTGGAATATCAGTCCTACCTACGACCGTGGTCGAATCTCCGCTCGCGTTGGTTTGTCTTACAATCAGGCGAATATAGCTGGGTATGGGAACGGTCCCACCGGTCCGTTTGGCGACAACTATTTCTACTCGCATCTGCAGTTCGATGCCCAGGGCAGCGTGAGACTGGCGAATGGCCTTCAGTTCATCATGTATGGCCTGAATATCAACAACGAGGTTTTCGGCTTCTACAACGGCAGCCCGCAATACATGGTCCAGCGCGAATACTACCGGCCGACTATTGCCGCGGGCGTCCGCTGGTCGCCGCTGCACGAAAAATAGTCGCGCGGCAAATGAGGACTCACCGAACGATGCGCAAGACTTGGCATCAAAATGCCCTGATTTTCGTTGTGATCCTTGTTCCGGTTTCTTTTTTTGGAAATGCGGGATCGCGTCGCGATGGTTGGCTCGCGCCACAAAACGATCAGGTCACCGTATTGGTGGGAGCGGGCGACATCGCCGACTGCCGAAATCTCGCTGGCGCAGAAGCCACGGCCAAATTACTGGACCGGATTTCCGGAACGGTAATGGCCGTCGGCGACCTCGCGTATCCGGACGGCAGCACGGGAAATTTCGTCTGCTACGACAAGACCTGGGGCCGCGCGAGATTGCGCACGCGGCCTGCGCCGGGCAATCATGAGTTTCATTCCTCCCGCGCCACACCCTATTTTGATTATTTTGGTGTGTTTGCCGGCGATGAGAAGACGGGCTACTACAGCTACGATCTAGGCGCGTGGCACATCATTGTGTTGAACAGTGAGTGCAAAGACATCGGCGGTTGCGAAGCTGGCTCACCCCAGGAGAGATGGCTTCGCGCGGACCTGGCCTCCCATCCCGTGGCCTGCACGCTGGCCTATTGGCACAAGCCGCTGTTTAGTTCCGGCAGCGCCCACGGCACCGATTTGACCATGAAGCCCCTGTGGGATGCGCTCTACCAAGCCAACGCCGACGTGGTGGTCAACGGCCACGACCACGACTACGAGCGCTTTGCCCCCCAAACCCCGGAAGGCGCCCCTGATTCGGCTCGTGGCATTCGTGAATTTGTTGTCGGCACCGGCGGGAAGGGCCTTCGCCCGTTTAGCGCACCGAAGCCCAACAGCGAAGCGGGCAACGCCGAGGCTTTCGGAGTGCTGAAGCTCACGCTTCACGCTAACGGCTACGACTGGCAATTCATTCCAGAAGAAGGCAAGAGCTACACCGACTCAGGCAGCGGCGCCTGCCACTAATCTCGAAACCACTGTTTCTTCACTCCACCGCTTTGAGGAAGCTTGCCTGCGCGCAAGAGGCCTTATGGGTGCGCAGCACTGCCGGGCCCTTTAAATGCTCTTGCCAAAGAAACAGTCGCTCGTCACTCTTCTCGTCGCGCTTTGCCTTTTTGTGGCACAGTATTGTGGATGGCAGCTTCTGAGAACTCCAGCGCCTCCGGGCGAATCGCTTTTACCTACCCAAGTTTCGTTTTCTATCAGTTGGCACGCGTGTTTATCGTCCTCTCGGGCGAAATGCAATCCGTCGCAGTCGGGTGGGAAATCTATGAAATTACTCGCCGGCCCCTCGCGCTTGGCTTGGTCGGCCTGGTGCAATTTCTGCCCGGCATTCTGCTTTTTCTCGTGGCCGGTCACGCGGCGGATCGTTACGACCGGCGCAAGCTGATTGTCCTGTGCTATTGTGGCTCCTCGGTTTGTTCGGCCGCGCTACTGTTTCTCACGCTGGGCGGTTACGGTTCCACCTACCCCATCTATGCGGTCCTGTTCTTCGTGGGTGTCGCGCGTGCCTTCAGCGGACCGGCCACGCGCTCGCTGCTTCCTCAATTGGTTCCCGCGAAAGACTTTCAGAACGCCGTCGCCTGGGCTTCGGTTTTCTTCCAGGGCACAGTCATTCTGAGCCCTTCACTTGGAGGAATTATTTACGCTATCGCCCGCGGCCCCGCAGCGGTTTACGCACTTTCTCTTTTCGGGGCGATCGTGGCCGCCGTGTGCGCTGCAAAAATAAGAGTTCAATCTACCGGGCGCGCGCCAGAGCCGTTGAATTGGCAATCCACGCTGGCCGGCCTTCATTACATTTGGCGCGAGAAAATGATTCTCGGCTCCATCTCTTTGGATTTGTTCGCCGTTCTTCTGGGAGGCGCGGTCGCGCTGCTTCCCGTCTATGCCAAGGAAATTCTCATGACCGGTCCTTGGGGCCTCGGGCTCTTGCGCAGCGCCCCCGCTGTCGGCGCGGGCGTTATGGCCATGTTGCTCGCGCACAAGCCGCTGGGTCGCCAGGCAGGTTCCCGAATGCTGTGGTGCGTCGCAGGATTCGGCTTGGCCACCGTCTTTTTCGGAATTTCCCGAAATCTCTTCGTCTCGCTGTGTGCGCTCTTTCTCGTAGGAGCCAGCGACATGGTCAGCGTCATGGTTCGCCAAGTGTTCATCCAGTTGGGCACGCCCGATAAAATGCGCGGCCGCGTCAACGCCGTGGATTCCGTTTTCGTCGGCGCTTCGAACGAGCTTGGCCAGTTCGAATCCGGTCTCACCGCTCACTGGTTTGGCACCGTACCGGCGGTGGTTCTGGGCGGGGTGGGCGCCATTCTGGTCACCGTTTTGTGGGCCTGGTGGTTTCCCGAATTACGAAAGTCGCAGGAGGTAGAACAATTCGCGGATTGACCGCTTCGCCTGAATTTACCAGGTGGGCCGTAAAACCTCGGCGTTTTTAGGCCGAGGATATAAGGCCCCTCTTTCTTTTCCTCCCGAACTGCTCTCTATTTCTGTCCGAACGACCTATGGGCGGGCAGCCCAAAAGTAAAGCCTCTTCGTGGTCCTCCGCTGAAGTAGGGCGGTTGTGGGAGGAACCCACCGAAGCCATCTCGGAAAAACAAACCGAGAGGCCGTAGGAATCCTCGCCGCTTGCGGCGGGGAGGATGTCAATTTTTCTTTGCCTTGGATTCTTTCGCAGGCTTCGTTTCTTTTGCCGGCTTTTCTTCCATCCCGGGCATGGCCATGGCCATCGGCGTGGCATTTCCGGCAAACAGCTCTTTTTTCACGGACTCGGTAATTTTGTCCGCGTTCTTTACCAGCATCGTCGCCTGCCAAATCTCCTTCTCCGGGATCTGGCCCTTGAATGCCGGCATTCCCGTCATGCGAATCCCGTTTTCGACTTTCCAATAGGTCTCCCATGGCTCATCATCGGTCACGCCGACTCCGTGAAACAGTTGCGGCGGCGCGGGAAACATCCCTTGCGAAACGGCCGATTTGGGCTCGCCCGGCAGGCCGTGGCACGTGGCGCACTGCTCTTTGTATACCTTCGAGCCGGCGATCAGATTCGCTTCATCCGCGGGCACCATCGGCTGCGGGTGCGGCAACTTATTTAGGTAGGCATGGAGCGCGCTTTTCGCCAGTTTTCTCTCAAGCGGCATCGGAGATGCGGAAGTCGCGACCGGTGCGAAACCCCACGAAAAGTAAACGTACATGCCCCCTGCAACCAACAGAATGGCAACCACGATTCCGAGGATGAAACCCTTAGCCATTACCTGTTCTCCTAGTCCCAGTCGGGATTGACAAAAAATGTTTCGGCGGGCTCTTGGTTCCGTCACAGTCTACGGTTTTCGCGGCCATTCTGCACGTTGCAAATTTCTGGATTTGTGTCTCGCCCGGGGTGAGGGGCGGCGCATGGCATATTTTGTGATCCGCTCCGGACCTCCTGTCACGTAACCTTTGCTCTCTCCGGGCCGTCCTATATAGGCATAGACTAAGCTTCCGTAGCCTATGTCCCTTCGTCGGAGCCGCCCTTGGCGTTACCTTTAATGCCGTGCCTTTTGGCGGCTGGCTCGCACGAATGTAGGTTTTTTTTCAATCTGTTAGGAGCGAATGAATGGGGCAGCTCAAGTCGATGGACCTACGCGAACCCGGTAGCCACTCGGCGACCGACGCGTCGCCGGCCAAGCCCTCGAAGAGTCTTTGGTGGCTCTGGGTGGTAGTCATTGCCGGCATTGTCGTGGGCATTTGGTATTTTCGAGGCTCGCGAATCACTAGCGAGGCAGCCGACCCTTCTCTACCCGCAACGTCAGGCAGAGGCCGCGGTGGCGCCGGCGGAATGGGCAATTTTGTCGTGCCCGTCGTGGTTGCCGCCGCGCAGCGTGGCGATCTTCCTGTCTACTTCAACGGACTGGGAACCGTAACGGCATTTAACACCGTCACCGTGCGCAGCCGCGTGGACGGTCAAATTGTCAACGTGGCCTTCAAGGAAGGTCAGTACGTTCACGAGGGGGATGTTCTGGTCCAGATTGACCCACGACCTTTTCAAGTCCAGCTCGAACAGGCCGAGGGTCAGCTCGCCAAGGATCAGGCGCAGCGCAAGGACGCCGAAGTCAATCTCGAGCGCTACAAGCTTCTCTTTAAGGAAGGTGTCATCCCGCAGCAACAGCTTGACACGCAGGCAGCATTGGTTGGCCAATTTGATGGCTCTATCACCTCGGATCAAAGCCAGATTGACAACGCCAAACTGCAACTCACCTATAGCCGCATCACCGCTCCCATCAGCGGCCGGGTCGGGCTGCGTTTGATTGACCCCGGCAATATCGTGCACGCGACCGACGCCAATGGCTTGGTGGTCATCACTCAGCTTCAGCCCATCGCCGTGCTCTTCAGCTTGCCCCAGGACGAGCTTCCCCAGGTCAATGCCAAGCTCCGTGCCGGGGTGCAGCTCACCGTCGACGCCTTCGACCGCGACGATACGCAAAAGATTGCCACTGGCAAATTGCTCACCATCGACAATCAAATCGACCCCACCACCGGCACCTATAAGCTCAAGTCTGTTTTTAACAATTCAGACAATGCTCTTTTCCCCAATCAATTCGTGAACATGCACCTGCTGGTTGATACCAAGCACAATCTCACCATCCTGCCGACTGCTGCCATTCAACGTGGTCCGCAAGGAACCTACGTCTATGCCGTTGGTAGCGACAACATCGTGAAAATCCATCCGGTCACCCTTGCGCAAAGCACCGGCAACCGCGTCGGCCTGAGCGATGGCTTGAATGCCGGCGAGTTGGTCGTCATTGATGGCCAGGACAAACTTCAGGACGGTAGCAGGGTCGCGCCCACGATCGCTAGCGGAAACAATGGCGGCGCGCAAGCGTCAACCAACGCCACGCCTGGGAATCCTAGCGCGCCTCCGGCCCCCAATTCTCCGCGCCGCCAGTCGGGAGGTTCCCGGCGATGAGCCCGTCGCGGCCGTTTATTCTGCGGCCGGTTGCCACCACACTCCTCATGGTGGGAGTCATTCTGGTGGGCTGGGTCGCCTACCGGCAATTGCCGGTCTCGGCTCTGCCGCAAGTCGATTACCCCACCATTCAAGTGCAAACGTTTTATCCCGGCGGCAGCCCCGAGGTCATGGCTTCTTCGGTGACCGCGCCGCTCGAACGCCAGTTCGGCCAGATCCCCGGGCTGAATCAGATGACCTCTACGAGTTCGTTCGGATGCTCCCTCATCACCTTGCAGTTCGTGCTCGACCTCAACATTGACGTCGCCGAGCAGGAAGTTCAGGCGGCCATCAATGGCGCCTCGAATCTCCTCCCACAGGGCCTGCCCAATCCGCCCATCTACAGTAAGATCAATCCGGCGGACGCGCCTATTCTGACGCTCGCCCTTGCTTCTGACAGCCTTCCGCTTTCCAAGGTGGAAGACTTGGCGGACACCGCCTTCGCGCAGAAAATCTCCCAGCTTTCCGGCGTCGGATTGGTTAGCATCAGCGGCGGCCAGCGTCCCGCCGTTCGCATTCAAGCGAATCCCACCGCGCTTGCTTCCTACGGCCTGAGTCTCGAAGACCTCCGCACTGCACTCGCCCAGGCCAATGTGGACATGGCCAAGGGCACGTTTGACGGTTTGCACCAGGCCTATACCATCGGCGCGAACGACCAGTTGCTGTCGAGCGATGGCTACAAGCCGCTGATCATTGCGTATCGCAACGGCGCGCCGGTCCGCGTCCGTGACGTCGCGAACGTCATCGACGGCGTGGAAAATGACAAGCAGGCCGCATGGGCCAATAAGAATCCCGCTGTCATTCTCAATATTCAGCGCCAGCCCGGCGCCAACATCATCGCCGTGGTCGATCGCGTGAAGAAGCTTCTCCCGCAGCTTCAAGCTGCCCTTCCCGCTGCGGTCAAAGTGGATATTCTCACCGATCGCACCACCACCATCCGCGCGTCCGTGGACGACGTCCAATTCACGCTGGTGCTCACCATCGCCCTGGTCGTGATGGTCATTTTTCTTTTCCTCCGCAGCGTCCGCGCTACGGTCATTCCCAGCATTGCCGTGCCCTTGTCGCTGGTCGGTACTTTCGGCGTGATGTATCTCTTGGGCTATAGCCTCAACAACTTATCCCTCATGGCGCTCACCATTTCCACCGGCTTCGTCGTCGACGACGCCATCGTCATGATTGAAAACATCAGCCGTTTTATCGAAGCCGGCGACTCGCCTCTACAAGCGGCGCTAAAAGGTTCCGAGCAAATCGGCTTCACCATCGTCTCGCTGACCGTCTCGCTGATTGCCGTGCTCATTCCTTTGCTCTTCATGGGCGACATCGTTGGCCGCCTTTTCCGCGAATTTGCCGTCACCCTGGCCGTCACGATTCTGGTTTCCGCATTCGTCTCCCTCACGCTCACGCCCATGATGTCCGCCAAGCTTCTCCGCCATCAGAAAAAAGAAGAAGAGAGCTGGTTCTATCGCAAGTCGGAAGACGCCTTCAACGCGGTGATCGCCTTTTATGGCCGCACGCTGCAATTTGTGCTGCGCTATCGCACCACCACGCTGCTGGTTACCGTCGGGACGCTCGTCGGCACCATTCTGCTTTATATCTACGTGCCCAAAGGTTTCTTTCCGGTGCAGGACACCGGCGTCATTATCGGTGTCTCCGATGCTCCGCAAAATGTTTCGTTTGCTGCTATGTCTCGGCGCCAGCAGGCTCTGGTAGATGTGATTTTGAAAGATCCCGCCGTCGAAAGCCTTTCCTCGTTCATCGGCATTGACGGCACCAATACCACGCTCAACACCGGCCGGCTTCAGATCAACCTCCGACCGCTGGCCGAGCGCAAAATTAGCGCTTCCGACGTGATTCGCCGCCTTCAGCCGGAGCTTGCCAAAGTTGACGGCGTCTCGCTCTTCTTGCAGCCTGTTCAGGACTTGACCGTCGAAGATCGCGTCAGCCGCACGCAATTCCAGTACAGCCTCGAAGACGTCGACCCGAAAGAGCTTGCATACTGGACTTCGAGCTTCATGGACAAGTTGAAATCGCTCCCGGAGTTGCGCGACGTCGCCAGCGACCAGTTGAACCAGGGCCTGCTTGCCTCTCTGGTGATTGACCGTGACACCGCGTCGCGCCTCGGCATTCTCCCGGCCGACATCGACAATACGCTCTACGACGCCTACGGCCAGCGCCAGGTCTCCACCATCTTTACGCAACTGAACCAATATCACGTCGTCCTCGAAGTTGATCCGCAATTCCAGCAGGATCCCGAGGCTTTGAAAAACCTCTACGTCAAATCCTCCAACGGCGCGCAAGTTCCGCTCAGTTCCTTCACGCACTTCGATCCCGCCGATACCGCGCTGGCCTTAAACCATCAGGGCCAGTTTCCTGTCGTGACGATTTCCTTCAACCTCGCTCCTGGTGCGGCGCTCGGCGATGCCGTCGACGCCGTGAATCGTGCCAAGCAGGAATTGAACATGCCGCCCAGCATTCAGGGTACATTCCAAGGCACCGCGGCCGCCTTCCTCCGGTCTCTTTCCAATGAGCCCATCTTGATATTGGCTGCGGTCATCACCGTTTACATTGTTCTCGGCGTTTTGTACGAAAGCTACATCCATCCGATTACGATTCTTTCCACGCTTCCTTCCGCCGGAGTCGGCGCCATCCTTGCCCTCCTGCTTTGTCGCACGGAATTTGGCGTCGTCGCGCTCATTGGCATCATCCTGCTGATCGGCATCGTCAAGAAAAACGCCATCATGATGATTGACTTCGCGCTCGAAGCTGAACGCAAGGAAGGCAAGTCTCCGCTCGACTCCATTTACGAAGCCTGCCTGCTGCGTTTCCGGCCCATCATGATGACCACGATGGCCGCGCTGCTCGGCGGTTTGCCTCTTGCGCTCGGAACCGGCGTCGGTTCCGAGTTGCGCCGTCCACTCGGCATCACCATCGTTGGCGGCTTGATTCTCAGCCAATTGCTGACCCTCTATACCACCCCTGTCGTCTACCTCGCTTTTGACTGGCTTAGCCGCCGCTTCGAGTTTCACATCGGCAATCCCATTGAGGAGCCTTCGCCCGGAGATTAGATGGAACACCTGCATGTCTCTTCCAATTTCTCGGCGCCCTTTATCCGAAGGCCGGTAGCTACGTCGCTGATCACCGTCGCCATTCTGCTTTCCGGCGTCGTCGCTTTCCGCTTCCTGCCCGTCGCGCCTCTTCCGCAAGTGGATTTTCCGACCATCTCTGTTGGCGCGAACCTGCCTGGAGCCAGCCCTGTAACCATGGCTTCGGCCGTCGCCACGCCTCTCGAGCGCCAGTTCGGCCGCATCGCCGGCGTCACGCAGATGACTTCTTCGAGCGGCCTCGGCTCCACAAACATCACTCTGCAATTTGAACTCAATCGCGACATCAACGCCGCGGCCCGCGACGTGCAAGCCGCCATCAATGCCGCCCGCAGCCAGCTCCCGGCCGACCTTCCCAGCCAGCCCAACTACCGCAAGGTCAATCCTGCCGACTCTCCCATCCTGATGCTTGCGCTGACCTCGGACAATGTTCCTCCGGCGCAGATCTATGACGCTGCCGATTCCATCCTGGCCCAGAAGTTAGCGCAAGTCGAAGGGGTCGGCCAGGTGTTTACCTGGGGTAGTGCGCGCCCGGCCGTTCGCGTCGAGGCCAATCCCGACCAGCTCAACAGCTACGGAATTAGCCTCGAGCAGATTCGCAAGTCCCTGCAATCTGCTAACGCTAATCTTGCCAAAGGCCTGCTCTCAGACAACCAGCAAATGTGGTTCGTTGCAGCCACCGACCAGCTTTTCAAAGCCTACGAATATGAGCCCTTAATCGTTGCCGGACATCAGGGCGCTCCCGTGCGCCTGCGCGACATCTCGGAAGTCGTCGACTCCGTCGAAGATACGCGCAACCTGGGCCTCTCCAACGGCAAGCGCGGTGTCCTGATGGCCATCTTCCGTCAGCCTGGCGCCAACATGATCGATACCGTCGACCGCATCATGGCCCTCCTTCCCTTGCTGCGCGCCTCGATTTCTCCGTCTCTGCATCTCACCGTTGCCGTCGATCGCACTACCACCATTCGCTCTTCGGTCCGCGACGTCGAAATCGCCCTCAGCATTTCCATCTTGCTGGTCGTCTTCGTTGTTTTTGCCTTTTTGAGAAACGTCTGGGCCACCATCATTCCCAGCGTGGCCGTGCCTCTCTCTCTGATCGGTACCTTCGGCGTCATGTATCTCTGCAACTATAGCCTCGACAATTTGTCTCTCATGGCGCTCACCATCTCCACGGGATTCGTCGTGGACGATGCCATCGTGGTCATTGAAAACATCACCCGCCACATCGAAAACGGCATGAAACCCTTCGCCGCCGCCATGAAGGGCGCCAGCGAAATCGGCTTCACCGTTCTCTCCATGAGTACTTCGCTCGTCGCTGTCTTTATTCCCATCCTGATGATGGGGGGCATCGTGGGGCGTCTGTTCCGCGAGTTCGCGGTAGTGCTCAGCGTGGCCATCGGCGTTTCACTTTTCGTTTCGCTCACGACCACGCCGATGATGTGCGCGCGTTTCCTGCGCCACGAGAATGGACAGCACAATCGTCTTTACCGTTTTTCGGAAGGCGCCTTCAATGGTCTTCTCCGTACCTACGACGTCTCGCTCCGCTGGGTTCTCCGCCATCAATTCCTCATTTTGTTGGTTACGCTTGGCACCGTCTGCCTGAACCTTTATCTCTTCGTGAAAACTCCCAAGGGATTTTTCCCACAGCAGGATACCGGCCGCTTCACTGGCTTGGTCCAGGGTGATCAGGATTTGTCGTTTGCCGCCATGTCCCAGAAAATGCGGCAATTTACCGACATTGTGATGAGCGACCCTGCGGTGGAGTCCGTCACTTCGTTCACCGGCGGCGGCAGCGGGGGCAGCACCGCCCGCATGTTTGGCCAGCTTAAGCCGCTCGGGGAGCGCAAAATCAGCGTCGACCAGGTTATCGCGCGCATTCGCGCCAAAACCGCGAAAATTCCCGGCGCAGCCTTATACCTGCAGGCGGTTCAGGACCTCAGCATGGGTGGGCGCATGGGCGGCGCTCAATACCAATACACTTTGCAGGCGGACAACCTCTCCGATCTCACCTACTGGGCGCCCATCCTGCAGCGCAAGCTCGCTACGATTCCGGAGCTGCGCGATGTGAACAGCGATCAGCAATTAAAAGGTCTTCAGAGTTCCCTGGTGATCGACCGCGACACCGCTTCGCGCCTCGGCGTCGCGGTTCAGGACATCGACAACACCTTGGGCGACGCTTTCGGTCAGCGCCAGGTCTCCAACATTTATAAAGGTCTGAATCAATATCACGTGGTCCTGGAAGTCGCCCCGGAGATGCAACGCTCACCGGAAGCGTTGAAATCCATCTATGTTCCCTCGAACTCCGGCAAGCTCGTTCCGCTCAGCGCGTTCGCGCACTACGAACCTTCCAACACCGCGCTTTCCGTCAACCATCAAGGCATCTTCCCGGCGATTACGCTTTCCTTCAACCTCGCTCCCGGCGCCTCTCTTGGCCCTGCCGTCGATCATATTGAAGCGGCCCGCCGCGAACTTAAGGTGCCTAACACCGTCCACGCCACGTTTCAGGGCACCGCGCAGGCCTTTCAGGACTCTCTCACGAACCAAAAAGTGCTGATCATCACCGCGCTCGCCGCCGTCTACATCGTTCTGGGAATTCTTTACGAGAGCTTCATCCATCCCATCACCATTCTTTCCACGATTCCTTCCGCCGGCATCGGTGCGCTTCTCGCGATTCAGATCATCAAGTCGGACCTGAACATCATCGCGCTCATTGGCATCATCCTCCTGATCGGCATCGTAAAGAAAAACGCAATCTTGATGATCGATTTCGCGGTGCAGGTGGAGCGCGAGGAGAACAAGTCGCCCGTCGAAGCGATTTACAAAGCCGGCCTGTTGCGTTTCCGGCCGATTTTGATGACCACGATGGCTGCGCTGCTCGGCGCCATGCCCCTGGCTCTCGGCAGCGGCGTTGGCTCCGAGCTCCGCCGCCCGCTTGGCATCACGATCGTGGGCGGCCTCATTCTCAGCCAGATGCTTACGCTGTTCACCACTCCGGTCGTTTACATCTATATGGACCGTCTGCAATCCTGGCTGCGCGGTGCATTCGGCGCGGCTCCCGCGCCGATTCACGCTCCCGCGCAATCCGACTGAAGCGCATCAGTGCTCAGTTGTCCGTGTTCAGTTCTTGGCCGTTTTCAGTTTTCTAATTTCCGTTTTCCGGTCTACGAACTTCCAATCAACCATCCCGTCAGAAACACCAGCACACCGCCCACCACCACCTGAAACGTCGCCTGCAGGAACGGCGTGTCCATGTATTTGTGCCGTACGTAGCTGATGACGCACAGCTCCACGGCCACTACGGCCACGGCAACGAGGGTCGCCACGCGAAAGCTGGAAATCAGGAAGGGAAGGGTGTGACCGATGCCCCCGGCCGTGGTCATGAGCCCCGTTACTCCGCCGCGGAGCCATGGCGAACCGCGTCCCGTTAGCGAGCCGTCGTCGGAAAGCCCTTCGGAAAATGCCATGGAAATTCCCGCCCCAATCGAGGCCGCCAGCCCGACCAGGAACGCGTCCGAGCTGTGCCGCGTGGCAAATGCTGCCGCGAACAGCGGCGCCAGCGTGGAAACCGAGCCATCCATCAGCCCCGCCAAGCCCGGCTGCACAACCTGCAGCAAAAACAGCTTGCGGTGCGACTCTTCTTCCTGCGCTTTCGCGGTGGCGGTAAGATGCTTTTCTTCCAATTCGCCCGCGGTGCGCGTGTGCTTGCGCTCTTCGTCGGCAAGTTGGTTCAGCAATTCGCGCGTCGAGACGTCGCTGGTCCGGCTGGCCGCCTTGTGATAGAAGCGCTGCGCCTCCAGCTCCATCAACTCGGCTTGCTTCCGCGCGACTTTCACGCGGAGCGGACGCACCAGCCACACCGACCTCCGCTGGAGGAACCCTTTCACATTCTCGCGGCGAATCAGCGGAATGTGTTCGCCGAAGCGCTGCCGAAACATGGTAATCAGCCGGTCGCGGTGCACCGCTTCTTCCTTGCGCATGTCCTCGAACATCTCTGCTGTCGAGGGATACTCCTCGCGCAGCGCATCGGCAAAATCCCCGTAAATGCGCCCGTCCTCTTCCTCCGCACCGATGGCGACGGCCAGAATTTCTTTTTCGGTCAGGTCTTTGAATTTCTTCAGCATCGTCCTCGCCCTGGTCCAAATAGAGGAGTAAGAATCGCACAAAGGGGACGGGGAAGTCATCCTGGCTGACGGGCCTTGGCATGCGTCTCCGCCGCGATGCTGCTTTTGGTTTGCGGCATTTCTGCGAAAGACGGTCCAAAAAGAGAATCGGGATGGTCCTCCTGCCGCGTCTTGCTCTTCGTGGATGGCGGAAAGGTTGCGAAGAAGAATCTGAGCTGAAGATAGGCCAAGGTGGCCGCGGCGCCGGGAGAAGCGGCTCCGAACGAGAAGGACGGTGACAAAAGGAGAAGTCTTCGTCGCCTTAGCCCTGCACTCGAGCGCTATATGGCGGAAACACTAGAACGGAAGCGCGATGACGGAGCCCGGCCTCCCAAGGGCTGAACCTTAATGCTTGAGCACGTGTTGGTCGTCGGTGATGCGGAGGCGCTCGGCCTCGCCAACGGACACGTCGGAGAGGATGACCTTGTCGCCCTCTTTTAACCCATCCAGGACCTCGATGGTAGTCGCCGAGGCGCGTCCAAGCTTCACGTAGGTCCGGATTGCTTCCGAGCCATTGTTGATGATCTTAAACAGGAACATCCCGGTGTTCGGACTGCCACCTACCGGGCGTCCGACGAACAGCGCGTTGTCGAGCTTTTCGATGTTGATGGTGGCAATGACTTCGAGACCCGCGCTGGTTCCCGGGGGCAAGGCATCGAGGGCGATATCCACAGTGCGCGTATCGTTGGATGACGGCGCGCCAGTGCTGTGGACGTGCCCATTCAGAGGACCTTTTTCCGTGCTGACCGCGACACTCTGGCCAGGTTTCACGTCGGCGGCCAAGGAAGCCGGAACGCTCACTCGAGCGACTAAGTTCGCGGAACCTTCTCCGCGGACGAGAGTTCCGGAGCCGCGAACCTGACGCATCATCGGGCCTCTTTTTACCGTGTCGAGCCAAATGGTCGAATAGTCCACGCTTGGTTCGTCCCAGGAAGGTTGCGTACGAAGGGCGCCACGGATACCCCCGACGATTCCCCTAGAAACTCCTTCGGCAATGCCGTGCGAAATACCTTGCGAGATACCGCCGGCAACCCCGCCAGCCGTGCCGCCCTCAAGTCTGCCTGGCAGGATGATTTGCTCATAGACGTCAAATTGCAGGTTGGCGTAACGGGCCGATCGTGCGTAGGGAGTCAGGGTCGTGCGAACTTCTACCGTAATTCCGCGCTCGCTCCAGAAGCTTTCCAGGGCTTCCTTCATCTTGCCTGCTTTTGCCTGGTCGTAGGCGGTTTCGACGGTGAGCCGGCCGGGAAGCTGATTCAGGCGGGTACGCTCATCGTTCACAACCGTATCGCGCAAAACGTTGCCGGTGAAATCGTGATGCTTCACTTCGATTCGCCGGAGTAGCGGGACCGCTCGATCGAGGTTTTGTTGCCAAACGCCTCCGAGGGTGGATGGGGCGGGCAGCGGCCCGCCTTGGAGCGGAAAAGTCCAGGCAGCGAGCGAGATGATCAGGATCAGGCAGCAGGAGATGGCGCCCAATGAGGCGATCAGTCTTCTCCGGGACATTCGAACCTCCTCGAGCATGAGCGCTATACGCTCGACCAGTTGACGCTCCGCGAGGAACGGCGGCGCGGGAATGGCCGCGATGGGCGCGGGGCCGTTGGCGAACTCGAGCAAGGATGCCAGATATGGTTTCCGCGCTTCGGTCAGCCTAACCACTTCTAGATCGACAATTTGCTCGCGCGCGAGACGGACGCGCGAGACCAGCCAGGCGATGGCGGGATGGAACCAGAACACAGCGCGAAGGATTTCTTCGCCGAGGTGATGGACCCAGTCGAGGCGGTGCACGTGAAGCAGTTCGTGACAGGCAATCGCAGATTGGAAGCGGGGGTCCAAAGACGCAAAACGCTCTGGAAGGAGCACGACCGGAGCCACAAACCCGAACGTGACGGGCGAATCCACTTGGGCGGACAGACGGAACTCCGCGGGAGCAGCTACCAGGGTAGCCATTGCTTGGAGAACGGCGGCAGATTCTGCAGCAGAGGCGATTGGCCTCGAGGCTTGGCGGAGTCGGTGAAGTTTGAGAAGACCGAGCGCAAGGATTGCGCAGCGCAAGGCAATTCCGACTAGAATCACGATGCCAAGAATCGGAGCGATGGTTTGAAGGCTAGGAAGATGCCCGTGGCTGGCGGCGGGGCTGGATGGCGCAGGAAGCAGAGCGCCAACAACGTCAGTGGAGATAACCATCGGTGCGCCATGGTGTGGGCGATGCCAGGGCTGCATAAACGGGAGTAGCAGGCTCGTCGCGAGGAGCGACCTCCAATAGGCGAAAAGCACGCGGGGCTGCCGAAGTTTGAGGGCGCCCGCTAGAAGTCCAGCCGCCAAGACAAGAAGGGCTACCTGGACGCTCCAGAAAACCAGGTTTGCAAACCACAGCGGCATGTCCATAAACGACTCCTTCCATCCGGGCAGCGGGCTTTCATTCGCTTTCCTCGACCATACGGACAATCTTTTGCAGATCCCTTTCCCGAAGATGGTGCGATTTGACCAGGTGAACGAGGAGAGGTTCGGCTGAGCCATTGAAAACGCGATCGATGAATTCGCGGATCATGCCGCGGATGATTTGATTCTTGGGATGCGCGGGGCGGTAAAGGAAAGCGCGGTCCTGCCGGCGTTTTTTCAGATAACCCTTGGTTTCGAGGATCTTCATCATGGTCATGACCGTGGTGTAAGCGATTTTGCGGCGCTCAAGGAGGACTTCATAGACATCACGGACGGTCGCAGCGCCGCGTTGCCAGACGAGCTTCATGATTTCGAGCTCCTGAGGGGTAAGCGTGTTGTGTTTGGGACGCATAGCAAGTATTTAGTACTAATTAATTCGTATGTCAAGGGAAAAAGCAAACCGCCGCGAGGCTCGCCGGGCGGGATGACAGGGGGCACTGGGAGAGTGGACTGCTTCGGCGTGCGCTTGGCGATTTCCTTGTCGGTGAGTCCCTCGGCCACCCAGCGGGATGAGTCAACATCGGCGAGAGGCCTTCGCGCGGCAGCGCGGTTCCCGCGGCCACAGCGACCATGGGTTTTTTTTGTCCCTCTGGCACGGCAGCGCTGCCGTCGAAGCCTGCTGGTCGCCTTGCAAAACCCTCCGCGTGGCAGTGGCCATGCCGGAGCGCTTCTCGGTGCTGGACTTCTTTCCTGCGGCTGACGGTTGGTGTTGCTTTCTTGTGGAAATCCTGTGCTTGCCTTCTCGTCAAAAAGCAGCCTTGCAACCGGAAAGGTGGCCGGCTGCCGTTTGCGGCTCGCGGCAACTCGTGGTGAGAGTTCTCCTTTTGCACTCACTCCGGCTTAGGTACCCGAGAGTGGGACCCTTTTCTCTCTTTTCGCCTTTTGCCCCATTTCGTCCTCACTTTTTCCTCCAACCCTCCTTTCCTTTTTAGTACCGCCGTACTACTATTCTTCGGAGACGTCCGATTCCCTTTAGGGGTACGTATTCACTATAGGTTTTTGCGTCGCCGGTGAACTACACTGCTTCTGGATAGACAGCCAGGATTTCCTCCGGAAAGTCGGTTTGGCCATGGCGACCCACCCTGAGATAGTGCGTGAAATGACGACCAAGAAGCCCGAAACAGCGGCACCGGCCAGACCGGCCGCCACCCAGCCCGAGCGTCGCGGCAATCGCCGCTGCCGAATTACCCAACTCATGCGCATACGGCCGTCCGATCCCGAGAAAACGCATTTCGAGGACTTGCGTGGTTCGATGAGTGTGTCGAGGTCGGGCGTGTATTTTCAGTCGAGCGAACCTGGCTACGAGGTAGGCTTGCGGCTCTTTGTGACCATGCCGTACTCAAACGACCCGGCCTCGCTCAATCGGGAGTATTTGGCCGAAGTGGTGCGCCGCGATGTTTTGCCCACCGGCATGTATGGCATTGGGATCAAGATCCTGATGGAGATGGGGATTCAGCACTCGTACAACTTCGGGCCCAGCACGCCTTTTTGAACAAGCGCAACCGGGACGCGCCCTCGACCGGAGTGCGGGGCGAACCGATCAACAAACTTCAGAAGCATAAACCTCGAATTAGATACGACTTGAAACAAGAGCGGGCGTCCCGAGTGCATGGGACGCCCGTCCTTGTGTTTGGGGGGAGAGAACTCGTTAGGAGGCCTGCCCGAATAATCGCATGGTGCGGTGCCGCAGCCTGCCAAGTTGCCGGTTCAAGGGGTGCCTGCGCGAGAGGAAGCTTAAAACCGGGGGGCGCCGCTGAGTCAGCTTATTGATGGCGATGGTCAGCCGCACGTCGCGCCGCGCAAATTTCAAACCGGATTCCAGGGCTTCGCGGGCATCCTCGCGCCGTCCGGCGGCGGCGTAAACTTCCGCCAAATTCAAATACAGTTGCGCCTGGTTTCTCTTCATGCGAACCGCGGAGTCGCAGAGCTTCTGCGCTTCGCCCCATTTACCTTCCGAGCGTGCCAAGACCACACCCAGGTAGGACATGTAGTAGGGATTGTTCTTGTCAAGCTCCACGGCACGCCGCATGTGGGGAAGGGCCTTGGCCGCGCGTCTGTCCCGAAGGAGGGTCAGACCGGTCTTGAACTCCCGGAAGGCTTCTGTATCCATCATGGTTTCACCTCATTCGGCCTGTGCGAACCGGGGGCTGCAGGAGCATTGGATTTCCAGGAACGGGGGTAATTTCCGCGGGGCGCGGAGGGCGTCCGCGCCAAACCGTATTGAGGAACTCCAGAAAGGAAGTTCCGCGAAACCCATTGATCAGTGGAACGGCCAGCACTACGGTTGCGAGAAAGGTTCCCATCCCAGTCATTTTGCAACGTACCTGACGTTCGACGGGGAATCTACTGACCTGGAGGACAGTCTTGGTGCAGCGGGACTGGCGTTGTAAGGGACGCGGCCAGGACAGGGAGTACTCCCTGGGTCTTTGGTTCTGGGTTAGGCGTACTCTGTTGCCGAGATTTCAAAGCCGTGGTTCTCTTCGAGCCCTGCGTCAGGGCGCACTAGCTGGCCTTCGTTCTCGCCGCCTCTTTCCAGCCGCGGCGCGACGACAGATCGTGCTTTACTTTCGCGACGGCCTTCGGGCTTCCGAAGTGCATGTTCGCTGTTTCCCAGCCCATGTCATAGAGCAGGCGCGACTCATCCCTTTCTTTGGGCAGTGAGGAAAGCTCGATGCGGGAACAGTCGGGAGCCAGCCGCCGGACGAGCCAGTGGCCGTGGAAGCGTACGCAGGGATCTTTGACGCGGATGGCGGAGTTCACCAATCTCGCGCCGTAGAGTTCTTCGGCGGAGTTGTCCTTGTACCAGGCCCAGGCGGAAGTGCGGATTCCCTTGGCTTCGCGCGCGATGAAGGCGCCTTCCCAGGAGGACAGCGCCAGGATTCGGGGATGTCCCAGGCTCCCGAGGCCGGCGATTCGGCGTTTCAATTGGTAGGCGCGGCAGGGCTCGGGCAGGGAGGCCTCAATGAGCTTGCGCGCTTCGCTCGGGGGCTTGGAGGTGTACGGCGGGCACTGCTGCATTTTTGCCCAGAAGCGCACAGAGGATCGCGCAATTTGCCGAGCGCCAGCACGCGCAGCCATTGGTGGTGCTCTGCCAATACGAAGGCTTTGCCGCCCGCGGCTAAGGCGTCGCGGTAGCCTTCCTCGATGGCCTCGGCGGCTTCCCGGCGCGTCAGGGAAAGATGCTCGGAGGAAATCGCCAGATAGGCGCTGGTCGCGAGACGCGCTAGATCGAGCGTGTAGACGGCGGGCCAGGCTTCGTCGAGGTCGTTGACTCCCCAAATGAGCCGGCCCTCTTCATCGCGCCAGGTGCCGAAGTTCTCGATGTGCAGGTCGCCGACAGCGAGAACCGGGGGAGCTTTGGCCAGCTCGGGGCAAACTTCCGGCCAGAGCTGGAGCCAGCGGTAAAACGTCGCGCGAAAGAAGGGAAAAGCGGCGTCGGCCATGTGCTGATGCTTCAAAGCAATGTCTTGGCGCACGATGGGAAGGCGTTTTGCCAACCAGCGCTCGAAGTCGGCGGTCGCTTTGAAGATGTTCATTTAAGGAAGAGAATTCGCCCTATGCGCGGGCGCGTTCGGAATGCATTTTGCCGCGGTGCATGCGCGCCTCATAGACGGGGAACTTTGCGGCAAGCTCGGCCACTTGCTTGCGGACGCGCTGCTCGACTTCCGCATTGCCAATGTTCGTAAGGACGTCGGCGATCCAGCCGCCAATCTGTCCCATCTCCGGTTCGCGCATGCCGCGCGTCGTGATGGAAGGGCTGCCCAGGCGGATGCCGCCCGCTTTCATCGGTGGTAGAGGGTCAAAGGGAATGGCATTTTTGTTCACGGTGATGCCGGCGCGGTCCAGAGCTTTTTCCGCGTCGGAACCGGTGATGCCGCGCAAGTGCACTTCGATCAGGAACAGGTGATTGTCCGTGCCACCGCTGACGATGCGGAATCCGCGCTTGGCGACGGTTGCGGCCATTGCTTTCGTGTTCGCCACCACCTGCTTTTGATATTCCGTGAAAGAAGGCTCCATGGCTTCTTTCAGACACACGGCCTTGGCCGCAATCGTGTGCACTAGCGGGCCGCCCTGCGTCCCGGGGAAGGTCAGCCGGTCCAATTCTTTGGCGAAGGCGGCCTTCGAGAGGACCAGGCCGCCGCGCGGACCGCGCAGCGTCTTGTGCGTGGTGGTGGAGACGACATCCGCGTGCGGAATCGGGCTAGGATGGACGCCTGCGGCCACCAGTCCCGCGATGTGCGCCATGTCGACGAAGAAAATCGCCTCCACGCCTTTGGCGGCTTTCGCAATGCGCTCGAAGTCGATGATCCGCGGATAGGCACTCGCGCCGGCCACAATCATTTTCGGCTTATGCTCGTGGGCCAGCTTTTCGATTTCGTCGTAATCGATGCGCTCGTCTTCTTTCCTGACTCCGTAGGCCACGAATTTGTACATCCGGCCCGAAAAGTTCAGCGGGTGGCCGTGCGTGAGGTGGCCGCCGTGCGCGAGATTCATGCCCAGTACCGTGTCGCCTGGTTGGAGCAGGGACATGTACACCGCGATGTTGGCCGAGGTCCCTGAGTGCGCCTGGACGTTCGCGTGCTCCGCGCCGAAAAGCGCTTTCGCGCGATCTATCGTCAGTTGTTCGACCTTGTCCGCAAACTCGCAGCCGCCGTAATAGCGTCTACCGGGATAGCCCTCCGCGTATTTGTTGGTGAGAATCGAACCCATCGCTTCGAGCACGGCTTCCGAGACGAGGTTCTCCGAAGGAATCAGCTCGAGGCCGGTGGCCTGGCGCCGCGCCTCTTCGCGCAGCAGATCCGCGATTTGCAGATCCACGGAGTCCAGCGGCCGATTCATGCGCTCCCCGGCGGGCGGTGTTGATGTCATGAGAAACCTCGTTCGCAAGCCATCGTTTTGTCATGCATGGACCGAACAGCGATTTTATCGGATGGAATTGAGGAATGCCAATTTCGTCTAACGCTTTGCGGCTTCGGCCCGTTCTTCCTTTTCTATGGCGGTGATTTTGTCGAGGCGCCGCTGGTGGCGGCCACCGAGGTAGGCGGTGGTCAGGAAAACCTGCACCATGGCAACGGCCGCTTCGCCGGTGACGACGCGGCCGCCAAGCGCGAGCACGTTCGCATCGTTGTGTTCCCGCGCCAGGCGTGCTGTATTGACGTCATGCGCCAATGCGGCGCGGACGCCTGGCACTTTGTTGGCCGCAATGGAGATGCCAATCCCGGTCCCGCAAACGGCGATGCCAAAATGCGCTTGCTTCGACACCACTCGCTCGCCCACCGCCTTGCCGTAGTCCGGATAGTCGACGGATTCTTCGGAAGAGGTTCCCAGATCGCTGACCGCATAGCCTGCGCTCTCGAGATACCGGCGAATCGTTTCTTTGACGGAGAATCCGGCGTGGTCAGAACCAATGGCGATGCGCGGCTTGGCGGATGGAATAGTCATGGCCTTCGTTCGGCTAAACCCGGCGCGATTGTATAGGATGAGGCCGCGGTTGCCCAGTCCGGCTCGCTTCGCTTGGTTCGATTGCTTGCTCAGGTTTCGCCAAACAGGGAGAGTGCCGGGAAAAGCGGCGGCAAGGGCGCCGCAGTTTAAATGACTTCGTTTGCGACATGTTGCGGCGCTCAACAAGGAGAAGCGACGCGGACGTTCCGGAGGAACGTCTATCGGTTCATGGCGTACCGGCAAAGCCGCAATCTTTTGCTTTCCTTGGAAAAACGGATATAGTTTCCGCGCTAAAGTTGGCAGCTTGAGGAGTATCGGACATGCGTGGACTGCGGCCCGTTGCCGTCCTGTCGCTATCGGTCGTTGCCTTCGCAGCAGCCATCGCGGTCGAGCGGAAAGAGAAAGAAGAGGAGGCGCTCGAGCGCAGAGTAGACCAAATCTTTGCTGCCTACGATAAGCCCGACTCGCCCGGCTGCGCGCTCGGAGTCATCCGAGACGGAAATTTCGTTTACAAAAAAGGCTACGGGGCCGCCAGCCTCGAGCTTGGCGTTGCTCTCACGCCTGCATCCGTTTTCTACATGGGCAGCGTCTCGAAGCAATTCACGGCGGCCAGCGTGGTTCTCGCCGCCGAGCAGGGGTTCCTCTCGCTCGATGACGACATTCGCAAATATGTCCCGGAAATTCCCTCTTACGGCAAACCCATCACGCTGCGCAAAATGCTGCATCACACCAGCGGCTTCCGGGACATCCTGAGCCTGTTCTTTCTCGCTGGCCGGAATTCCGAAGACATCCATCCGACCAACGAACTGCTCGATTTACTCTCGCGACAAAAGGCGCTCAACTTCACTCCCGGCGATGAGTTTCTCTATAGCAACACGAATTACTTTTTGATGAGCGTGGTGATCCGCCGCGCGACAGGCAAGCCGCTTTCCCAATTCGCCGAGGAAAACATTTTCAAGCCCCTCGGTATGACGCACTCGAGCTTCTATGACGACCGCACGGTTGTGTTGCCTGGCCGGGTAGCCGCTTACGCGCCGCGCCCAGGCGGCGGCTTTCGCGTCGACTGGTCCACCAATTACGACATGGTCGGGGGCGGCGGGTTGATGAGCAGCGTGGACGATCTCCTTAGATGGGACCACAATTTCTACGACAACAAGCTGGGCAAAGGGACCTTGCTCGCGGAAATGCAGACGCAGGGCGTCCTCAACAACGGCAAGCAAATCGAGTACGCGCTGGGCCTGTTCATCAGCAAATACCGCGGCCTCCCGGTCGTCGCCCACGACGGCGCGAACTTCGGCTATCGCACCACGCTGATGCGCTTTCCCGAGCAGAGATTCTCGGTGATCTGCCTTTGCAATCTCGCTACAAGCAATCCCCTCCGTCTGTCTTATCAGGTTGCGGACCTTTATCTGGAAAGCCAACTCGTACCAGACCCCGCACCCGCATCCGCCGCCAAAGTTGACCCGCAGCCTTTCGCGGGCTGGTATCGCAACCTGGAGTCTCATTCCGCGTATCAACTTTCGGCGGCTGACGGCGACATTGTAGGCCTCGGCACACGTTTCAAACCGCGCGACGCAAATCATTTCGTGGCCACGCCCGGCGCGGCAATCGCTTTTGATCGTTTGCAAAACGGGGGCATCCGCGCCACGCTGACTGTCGAGGACAGTGCGCCCCAGGTTTTTGTGAAATTTGAACCGGTAAAACCCTCCGCGGAAGATCTCGCGCAATATGCCGGGGAATATACGAGTTCCGAACTTCAGGCTACCTATCGCTTCGCAGTGAAGGACGGGAAACTCACTCTGGCCACCAACTGGCAGGAACCGTCTGTTCTTGAACCGGCCGTGCGCGACGAATTCCAGAGTCCCGTCGGCGTGGCCATGGTCTTCCGCCGCGATGCTCCGGGACACGTCACCGGTTGCGACCTTTTTGCCGGACGCGTGCGGAATATTTTCTTCACGCGGGTGGCAAAGTAGCATCGCTTATTCAGCATTGAGCGCACAGAGTTCGGCCGCTCGTGTATAGTGACTGCAACTTCCACAATGCCGGGAGGTCCCACTATGCCCGCCTTGAGCAATTCGGAGGGAACGGCCGCGTCTTTCTTTGCAGTGGTAGCGAATGGTCTTCGCCGCCCGATGCGCGTGACACTTCTGCTAACGCTCATGTTTGCCTTCGCGGCCGTCCGCGCCTTCGCGCAGGGAAAGAATCCGTATGCGGGTGACGCGAAAATCGCGAAGCTCGGTGAATACCAGTTTCGCTTGAACTGCGCGTTTTGCCACGGGCTTGGCGCGCGCGGCGGCGGGCGCGGGCCGGATCTAACGCGCGCGCAAAAGCGTCACGGCAACTCCGACGCGGAAATGTTCCACAACATTCATGACGGCATTTCCGGTACGGCCATGCCCGCTGCCACCAACGGCGGCATCGGAGTGGGCATGAGCGACGAAGAAATCTGGCAAGTGGTCACTTATCTGCGCAGCGTGCAGGCGAAAGCCCCGGCGCAACCCGCGGGAAATCCCGAGCACGGGAAAGAACTCTTCAACGGCGGTTTCGGTTGCTCCACGTGCCACATGATCGAAGGGAAGGGAGGCCGCCTTGGCCCGGATCTCACCACGGTGGGCGCGTCTCGCTCGACGGAGTACCTCGTGGAATCGGTGCGCAACCCGAGCCGCCAACTCGCGCAAGGCATCCTCGAAGCGATGAAGGAATTCCCCCAGGAGTATGAATCGGTCTTGGTCGTGACCGCGGATGGAACCAAGCTCAGCGGCGTGGTGTTGAACCAAGACCAGTTCACCTTGCAAATGCTCGATACCCGCGAACAATTGCACTTGTTTGAGAAGGACAAGCTGCGTTCGTTTGAAACCCGGCGCGAATCGGTAATGCCTGTTTACGACCAAAAAGCGCTGGGCGACAAAGACCTCCAAGACCTTCTCGCCTATCTTTTTGAAGTCGGCGGCAAATGAAAAAGCCGAAGCGAAGAACCTTTGGCCAGGAGATCAGGATGGCTGCGCACTTTGTTGATATCGACGTCAAGGATATGGATCGAATGCAGGAATACCGGGAAGCAGTTCCCCGTACCGTCCAGAAGTACGGAGGACGCTAGCTGGTCCGCGCCGTCGAAGGCATCCAGGCTTGATGCGATTTAAGTTGCGCTTATCGAAGGGGTCACAAGAGATGGGCAACATGAAGAGAATCCTTACAGAGGCAACCATCTTGCTCGGCTTTGGCCTGGCAGGGATTTCCGCCAGCGGGCAGGTGACGCCCGAGCGCCTGCTCGAATCCGCCAAGGAGCCGCAGAACTGGCTGATGTATTCGGGCGATTATGCGGGACGGCGTTACAGCACGCTCGATCAGATCAACACCAAAAACGCAGCTTCGCTCGTTCCCAAGTGGGCCTATCAAACCATGGCCGGCGGAAAATTTGAAACCACATCACTGGTTGTCGATGGGGTTCTTTACGCCACCGGCGCTGACGATCGCGCCTTTGCGCTTGACGCGCCTTCCGGCCGCCCCATCTGGCAATATCAGCGCTCATTGCCGCCCGATATTCGTCCCTGTTGTGGCCGCGTCAATCGCGGGATGGCCATCCTGGGCGATAAAGTTTTTCTCGGCACGCTTGACGCCCACGTCATCGCGCTCGACACAAAAACGGGCAATGTCGTTTGGGACGTGGGCACGTCGGACTACCGTAAGGGCTACAGCATCACACTCGCGCCCCTGGTGATCAACCATCTCGTGCTCATCGGGGTTTCCGGCGGCGAATACGGCATTCGCGGGTTCATCGATGCTTATGACGCCGTGACCGGCGCGCGCAAATGGCGCTTCTACACCGTTCCCGGTCCGGGCGAACCCGGCCACGAAACCTGGGAAGGCGACTCCTGGAAAATCGGCGGCGCGCCCGCATGGATTACCGGCACCTATGATCCCGCGACGAATACCACGTTCTGGACCACCGGCAATCCTTCGCCTTCGAATCGCGGCGAAGGCCGTGCCGGCGACAATCTCTACAGCAATTCGTTGCTTGCGCTCGATCCGGATACGGGCAAGCTGAAATGGTATTTCCAGTTCACCAAGCACGACGAGCACGATTACGACGCCACGCAGGTTCCTGTGCTGGTGGACGACGGCGATCGCCATCTCATCGTCCAGGCCAACCGCAACGGTTTTTTCTACGTGATTGACCGCCGTGACGGCAAACTTCTCTCGGCCACTCCCTACGGGAAAGTCAGCTGGAGCAATGCGAAAGACGCAAGCGGCGTGCCCCTCGAGCGCAAAGAAGCTTCCCCAACTTTGACGGGCGTGCCGGTTTGTCCAGGCGCGATCGGCGCCACCAATTGGATGTCGCCGACCTACGATCCGCAAACCAAACTTTTCTACGTCACCGCGCGGGAGCAGTGCGACATTTTCAGCTCCGCGCCGCAGCCTTACGAAGCGGGCCACGCGTTTTACGGAAGCGCGTATTTTCCCAATGACGACGCGCAGCCATTTTGGGGAGCGGTTCGCGCCATCGATCCAGCCACCAGCCAGGTTAAGTGGGAGCTGAAGCACCTCTCGCCATCGTGGTCTGGAGTGCTTTCTACCGCAGGTGGCCTTGTCTTCACCGGGGACGCCGAGGGTAATTTCATGGCGCTCGATGCGGCCTCCGGGAAGATTCTGTGGCACTTTCAGTGCGGTGCGTCGGTCTACGCCTCACCCATGAGTTATGCAATGGATGGCAGGCAATACGTGGCCATCGCGGCGGGCACGACGCTTTTCGCGTTCGGCCTACCCTGAGGGTTGTGGAAGGGCGTGTCCGGGATTATTCTGCGACGCCAATGTGCGAACCGAGCAGGGCGCGCACCGGCTTGATGACCCGATGTAAAGGAAGTGGATCATTAGGCCCTTCCCGCCATGCTGGCAAGCGGTCCCGGTGCGCTTTAAACACCGAATCTTCGCTCCTTGCCTTTGCAGCTTTGAGCACATTCTGTCCCTCTGGTACTGGCGGCCTATCCTTGCTGACTGCGTCCGGGGCTAAACTTGGTTGACCGCCGTTGCTTCCGGGCAAGCGGGTTTGCCTGGGCAAGCTTCGGCCGGGGACACTGCCATGAGCTTTCCGTCTAAGGCCATCGTCGCCACCCTTTTCGTTCTCGCGCTTGGCTATGGGGTGCGCTCGCAAGCACCGGCCCAAGCGCCGGCGCAGGCGCCGGTACAAACGTCAACCCAGGCGACGGCACCGCCGCCGGACGGTGACTTTTACGCTCTTCGCGGGCCCGCCGCTGCGGGCGACGCTCAGGCGCAATACGCCCTCGGGAATTACTATTTTCGCGCTCGCTGCCTGACGCTCGAACACGCTCAAGCCCTCACGTGGTACCGCAAATCCGCCGACCAGGGCTACGCCCCCGCCGAGAATCAGCTTGCCACCATCTACCAACATGGCTTCGGCGCGGTGCGCAATTTTAAACTGGCGCTAGCCTACTACCGCAAAGCGGCGGACCAGGGTTATGCGCCTGCGCAGTTTAATCTTGGCGTTACATACGAGAGCGGTAACTACGGCGTCAAGCGCGATTACAAGCAGGCTTTCGCGTGGTATCGCAAGGCCGCGGACCAGAATTGGTCGGATGCCGAACGAGAAGTCGCGTATTTTTACCAATGCGGACTTGCCGTCAAACAGGACTTTGCGCAGGCGCTGGCCTGGTATCGCCGCTCCGCCGGCCATGGCAACGCCATGGCCGAAAACCAACTTGGCTACTTTGCGGAGGAAGGATGGGGCGAGCCGAAGAATGACAACGAAGCTCTCTCCTGGTGCTACAAAGCCGCAGAACATGGCAACGACACCGCCGAAGAAAACATCGGCTACATGTTTCAGAACGGCGAGGGCGCGCCAACCGATTATGCCAAGGCTCGATACTGGTTTTACAAAGCGGCCGCGCAAGGGAACGGCGACGCGGCAAACCAGCTCGGGTGGATGTATCAGCATGGGCAAGGTGTGGAGGAGGACGATGCGAAGGCCCTGGCCTGGTACCGCCTGGCTGCCGACCAGGGAAATGTACACGGCAAGAACAATCTTCAAGCTTTCTGCGACGAGCTGGAAGACCGCGGAGAGGAGGTGTGTGAATCCGCCAATGCGCCGGTCGATGACGCTGCCATTCGGCAGGCCGAGCGGCGCGCGCGCATCTCGGATCTACGCGCCCGCATTGACGGACTCGAGGGCGACGCCCAGCGGCAAGAAGATCAAGCCTACGAACTCGACCATACGGGCAAGGGCAAGAAAGATGCCATCACAAAGGTTTTCAATGCGATTGACAGCGTCCCGGCGGCCAAGTTCCGCCTCCAAGCGGAGAAGGATCGCGACGAAGCCGCCCGCCTGCGCGATGAACTCCGTCAACTCGAAAGCCAAGACCACCAAGACCAATGGAACGCCGGCGTCCCCGAACCCTAACGGGCCCGGAAAAACCACCTTCCCGAGCAGTGCCAGTCGATCAACCATCAGGCGCCGGGCTATGGACATTTCCTGTGTCGGGTTCAAGGACCGATCCACTCCGCGCCGTTGCCTTCTTCACCAAACTGGTTACGGCAATCGCGACCAGTAGCAACACTGCCGGATCGATGGGATGCCGGTACCTTAAGTTCGAGTGCGTTAGGTAATAAAGCCACGGGAAGACCAGGGGATAGGCCGCCAGCGGAAATGCATACGGACTGTGCTTCCCGAGGAGTGCCGCGATTCCCAAGAGCCCGCCTAGGGCTGATGCGGTGCTGCATAGCAATAACACGCGAACCAGGGAATCCGCCGAGAGGAATCGTTGCCACGGGTCCGCAAGTCCCGTCCAAAAAGCCACAAATCGATCGGCGATCAACCTCACTTCGACCCGTGGATACGCGCGCATGAAAGCCAGCGCCTTGCGCTTCTCTTCCTCCATGAATGGGATCTCGCCCATGTGGAAATAGCGCACGAGCTCGCGTTCCTTGGTGATTTGCGGCGGCCACACGGCTCGCGGCGCGTAGTTTTCGTTGTTTCCGATGTACAGCTCGAGCGGAAGATTCGAACGCAAAGGAACCACTCGATGAAAAACGATGTAATTGCGGATGGTCCAAGGGAGACAGCATAAAATGGCAATCAGCGCCGCCACAAGCGCCGGCTTCGTTGCGTCAAATTCCATTCCGCGATGCGGTTGGTTCAGACGATACGCTCGGTACGCCGCCCATCCGAGCAGGAAAGGGAGGAGCGAACCCAGGGACGGATTGGTCATCAGCGTGAAGCCCCACAACCATCCGTAGAGGCACCAGTCGCGCCAGCGCTTCGACTCGGCGAGTTCGAGTGTAGCCCACAAAATGGTGGCGCCCAGGAGCACCGATAGCGACGTGTCCCACACCCATTCGAAAGGAAACATCACCGCATTGGGGAACAGTGCCCACAGCCAGGCTGCTCCGCTAGCCACTCCCGCTCCCGCGATTCGCTTGCCCGCATAGAAAATCGGCACGCACACCCCCGACGAGAACACAGCATTGAGGAAGACCACTGCGAAAAACGAGGGTCGTGTGAAAATCCCAAATACGCGGAAGATCCCCGCCACCAGCAAGGGGTACACCGGCGTGAGCCACGCTGTAGGTCCCGTGTCTTTTCCAAACGGCGAACTGAATCCTTTTCCCAGGGCCAGCGATTTGGCAATGCTTCCGGTTTCCTGACTAAACATCGCAGGCGCGAGCACATCGCGGGGAAATTTGCGCTCCTGCTGCCAGGCAAAGCCCAGACGCGCTCCGAGCGCCAAGAAAAAAATCAGCCACAGCGAAGTCGCTGCTTTCGGCAGAATTCTGTTCATGGTCTCGGTGGCATTCTCCAGCCCGCAACGAATCGACGGAAATACGATTCTAGCGGGCTTTACGAAGGCTTCTTGTGACAATTTCACCGTACCGGTGCCGCTTCCAAACAGTCCTCGAGCGAAGCCTTCCAGGACCGCGGGTTGGCGCCAAACTCGTTCCGAAACGCGCGATTGAAGTTCGACACGTCGCCAAAGCCGCAATCGAGCGCGATATCTAGAACTTTTTCTTTTTTCGACACGAGTCTCACCGCCGCTTCGCGGAGCCGCATGCGGCGCACGTATTGATGTGGCGTGACGCCGGCGAGTTGCTCGAAGGTGCGCAGGAAGTGGTAGGGGCTGAGCCCAGCCTCTCGCGCCAGGCTTCCCAAAGGCAGTTCATGATCGGCATGCCGCTCGATCATTCGCAGGGTCCGGGTTACGCGCGCCACCGTGCTTGGCTCGACGGCTCTCGCGCTTGCGGATAAGCCGTGCACCATTTTGACGGCGTCGGCGGCGAGTTGCACGCTCAGTTCTTCCCACCGCGTTTGTGAAGCGTGAACCAGACCGGCGCAAGCCCTCGCAATCAGGGGGGACAAGTGTGCGAGGGCCGGCAGGCGCAGCCTTGGGAAGTTTCGCTGGCCGCGAGAAATCCCCGCATCGGCGGCGACGCGCGCGAAGTAATCCCGCGAGTAGCGAAACGAAAGGCAGCGGTCCCCCAACCCGTGCTCATGACCGCACTCGAAACACTGGCCGGCATTGCCAAGCAGCAGGGAGCCCGGCGTCATCAGCTCCTCGGCGAGCCCCGGGCCATTGAGTGAGGCGCGATATTGAAACGTGCCCGCAACAACGACGGCGATGGTGAAGGAAGGATGTTGCTCTTCAAAACGGCGGTCTTGTGGACCGCACGTGCACACGACGTCCGCGACGTGCCACCCGTCGCCCTGGCCTAGCACCCGTGAGGCCATGCTGCCCGGCTCGCCAGTCGCGGCGCGCTGGGCCACGGCTCGCTCCAATTCCACCGCAATTTTTGCCAAGAATTCTTCTCCCCAGCCGCCGTACAAGGATTCTAGCAAATCGGAGCACCACGGCGATTCGATGCGCAAAGTGATCAGAAAGGAACGCAGTCGTTAGCAGGGAGGTTATCTTTCATGCACGCGACGCAAGCTTGGCGGGAGGACGGTTTTACGGCGCGGTTGTCGGCTCCGGGGCGCTCAGTGGAAATTCCCGAATCGGCCGATGTGTACGGCTGGCTCGTCGGCAGTTGGGAGCTCGAGGTCGTTCATTACAAGGCGGTCGACGTGTCGGCCGGGCGCATCGTGGGCGAAGCGCACTTTGGCTGGGTGCTCGAGGGACGGGCGATTCAGGATGTTTGGATTATGCCCCGTTGTTCCGAGCGTCGCGCTGACTTGGAAAAGACGAACAACATGTATGGCACGACCTTGCGCGTCTGGGACGCGACCATTCAGGCGTGGCGGATTCACTGGACTAATCCGGTGAGCGGTCATCGCGAGCAGCAAATTGGTCGTCGAGTTGGCAAGGACATTGTGCAAGTGGGCGCGCGCTCCGATGGGACGCCGACGCGCTGGCAATTCACCGAGATCACTGCGGACTCCTTTCACTGGCTCGGCGAGGCGCTCGAACCGGACGGCAAGACGTGGAAACTTGAAGGCGAGTTCCGGGCGCGGCGCAATCGTTGATCGGAATTGTTGACTTAGAAACCTTCTCCTAAGGAGGCTCGCCGATGAGCAGTGGCAAAACAGCACCCAGTCGAACTGCAGAAGCGCGTTTGCTGACGCGCGTTCTCGATGAAGCATACGGTTCCGGAGCGTGGCACGGACCGGACTTGAAGGCAGCGCTCGGCGACGTTGCGCCCGAGGTCGCTTTCTGGCGGCCGTCGCCAGAGCGGCATAACCTTGCGGAAGTGGCGTTCCATCACACGTTTTGTGCGCGTTCGGTGCGCGGACAACTCTCCGGAACGACACCCGAACCCTTCGTGCTCGAAGGCCAGGATTGGTTCGCGTTGCCGGGACCTGAGCGGCTCGCTTGGCCGCAAATTCACGCAGCCGTGGAAGAGGAGCAGACGAAGCTCGCAGCTCTTGTTGCGGAACTTGCTGCGGGACGCACGCTGTCCCGGCTTTCCGAAGCCGAGCGTTTCAACCTCGTGCTCGGAATTACCTGCCACGCGGTGTACCACGCCGGACAAATCCAACTGCTCAAGCGGCTGCACGGCGCGTAAATCAAAAGCCGACAAGCGGCCTAGGGTGGTGTGAGGGCTCGTGTTGGTTCTCTTCGAGGAACCGGTTCGCGTTGAGAAGCGCGCTCCTCGGTTATTTCGTGAGCCGGTATTGCTCTACTTGCTTAAAAGCGATTTCCAGCGGTCCCAAGCGTCGGTGCGGGCCTTCTTGTTGGCGTCGGAGGCGTCGGGAGCTTCGCCAGCGCGCATGAAGCCGTGACCGGCGCCTTCGTAGGTGACCGGCTCATAGGTTCTGCGGGCGGCCTTCATCGCGGTGATGGTGTCTGGAATCGTGGCGCCAATGCGCGCGTCATTGCCGCCATAGAACCCGTAGACAGGAGCTTTGATGCGCGCCATGGCGTCCTTGTCCGGCGGGCCGCCGTAAAAGACGAACGCGGCGGCGAGGTCCGCGCGATTGGTGGCAAAGCGGAACGACTGGCTGCCACCCCAGCAAAAGCCGGCAACAAACAGTTTGCCGCTCGAGGCAGGCAGCTTCAGCGCATAATCCGCGACCGCGTTCAGGTCCGCGGTGATCTGGTCGGCATTCAGGTGGCTCACGGCTTCCATGGTCTTGCCTTCGGGGAAGCTGCTGCTGCGGCCGCCGTTCGGGCCCAGGCCGGAGAGCAGGTCAGGAGCCACGGTGATGTAGCCAGCGGCGGCAACCTGGTCGGCGAGATCCTCGACCCAATCGGTCATACCAAAAATCTCGTGGATGACGACCACGACAGGCGTTTTGTTTTTCCCTTCGGGATACACCAGGAGCGTTTCGACGGAGCGGTCGCCGTGCTTGACGGTGACCCATTCGCGATGGCGCGGGGATTTTTCGAGCGTGGCTTTGGCCCAGTCTTGGGCGAGAGTGAAGGGCGAAGCGGACAGCGTGCAGAGAACAAGTAGACCAACGAACGTGAGACGTTTCATGGGCGTGGTGTCTCCCTCAAAAGTAGTTGCGACCCTTGGGGCGCGCCGAAGCGTCGCCCCTACAAAACGGGCAACGCCAAGATAAGCCAAATTCGAAAGGAAAGACAATGCCGGCGGAGACCCGCGGCTGATTTTGCGACGCGCTGGCGAGATGCGTGTGGACGCTATCGATTTGAAAGATGCGGATGGCGACAAAAGAAGCGATGTCCCAGTTGAGACCGCCGCCGAGGGCGCTTGACCAAGAGGTACTCGACCCGAGGCCGAAGCGCCAGGGGGCGTGGTGAGGACGGGGCAAGCTTAGGGTCTGGTCTTGTGCCTTGCGAGGATTGCGATGCCAAGACCGCTTCTGGAGTTGTCAGACTTGATCGTCCCCTTCCTGCTGCATGGATGCCATGCATGCTGGGTGCGTTGACACACTTCGGGGCGTCCGATACGCTCTAAAGTTTACGTTGCACGACAAATTGCGAGTGAGAGGACCGGGCAAGCCTTTATGGCTGACGAAAAGCTCCCAGCACGCGCACAGGATTTTTCCGAGTGGTACAACCAACTGGTGCTAAGGGCGCAACTGGCTGACTACGCGCCGGTGCGCGGCTGCATGGTCGTGCGGCCGTACGGCTGGGCGCTGTGGGAGAACATGCAGCAGGCGCTTGACCGGCGGTTCAAGGCCACCGGGCATCAGAACGTGGCGTTTCCGCTGCTGATCCCACGGAGCTTCATTGATAAGGAAAAACATCACGTCGAGGGATTTTCGCCCGAACTGGCGGTGGTAACGATTGGCGGCGGAGAAGAGCTCGCCGAACCTTTGGTGATTCGTCCCACGTCGGAGACGATTATCGGGCACATGTGGTCGAAGTGGATTCAGTCGTACCGCGATTTGCCGGTGTTGATGAATCAGTGGAATAGCGTGGTGCGCTGGGAACTGCGCACGAAACTGTTTCTGCGCACGCTCGAGTTTTACTGGCAGGAAGGACATACCGCGCACGCCACGCGGGAAGAGGCCGAAGCCGAGACCATTCAGATGCTGAACGTTTACGCGGATTTCGCGATCACCGATGCGGCGATTCCGGTGATTCCCGGGAAAAAATCGGACGCGGAGAAATTTGCGGGAGCGGATGTGACCTATTCGATCGAAGCGATGATGGGCGACGGAAAAGCACTGCAAGCCGGTACGTCCCATTTCCTGGGGCAGAACTTTTCACAAGCCTTCGACGTGAAGTATCTGGACCAAAACGGCCAGTTGCAGCACTGCTGGACCACCTCCTGGGGGCTTTCGACCCGCGTTGTGGGCGCGATCATCATGGTGCATGGGGACGATCAGGGACTGGTTATGCCGCCGAAACTGGCGCCCTATCAGGTGGTGATTGTTCCCATTTTCAAGACGGACGAAGAGAAGAAAGCGGTTTTCGAGACGGCGCGCAAGCTGAAAGCGGAATTGCTGAAGGCGGAAGTGCGCGTGACGCTCGACGAGCGGGAAGGGCAGAGCCCCGGCTGGAAATTTAACGATTGGGAGATGCGCGGTGTGCCGCTGCGTGTGGAGCTGGGGCCCAAAGACGTGGCGAAGCAGTCGGCGATTCTGGCGCGGCGCGACCGCCCCGGCAAGGAGGGCAAGGTCAGTGCGTCGCTCGCCGATTTGCCGACGGCGATCCGGAAGCTGCTGGTAGACATTCAACAATCTCTCCACGACAAGGCGCTCGCGTTTCGCAAAAGTAACACGCACGAAGCGAAAAACTACGACGAACTGAAAAAGGCGGTGGAGACCGGTTTTGCGTACTCGTTCTGGTGCGGAAGCCCCGAGTGCGAAGCGAAGATCAAGGAAGAAACGCGCGCGACGATGCGCTGTATTCCGCTGGAGCAGGAAGGCGGCAACGGGAAGTGCGTGTACTGCACCCAGCCGGCGAAGAGCCGCGCGATTTTTGCGCGGGCCTATTGAGTCTTGCTTCGGAGGCGACGGGCCGGAGCGTGTACCCAAGCAGGAAGAGGTCATGGCTCCGCGCCGCAAGCACTCCCGGAGTCCGCGCACGACGAGGGTCTCTCGAGCAGATCTAAACCTTACCCATAAAGCGGGGCTACAAGACCCACCGTTCCTTTCCCGCAACACACCATCGCCATTTTCTCGACACGCTTGCCGCTCAGTGCTAGGTTGAGTCTACACGGAGAAATGTCAGGCTGGCCTCCCTCGACCGCAGCGCAGGTCACCGCGAGACGGCCAGAGAGAGGATTAGAGTGCATACGGAAGGCATCGATGCGTCGCCGAAACCGCGCCAGCGCCGGTTCGAACGCGGCGAAGGAAGGCTGAAAGGCATTCTCATTGTCGTGATTGTGGTGCTAGCAATTTACAGCGCGTGGAAAGTCGTGCCGGTTTACGTGAACGAGTACCAGCTCTCCGACAAGATGCAGGAGCAGGCGCGCTATGCGGTCGTGAACCGCTATACCGAGGACCAGATACGCGACAATATTTTCAAAGTTATACAGGACCTGGATATTCCCGCGAAGCGGGAAGACATCAAAGTGGTTTCCAACAACTCCATGGTGAAAATCTCGCTGGCGTACTCCGTACCCGTGGATGTGTTGATGTACCACACAGACATTCATTTTTCTCCGAACAGCGAGAACAAAGCGCTCTTCTGAAGTTCTAGTGGCAGTTCGCATGCCTCGGCATGGTATTTGGGGATGCCCAGCCGGCAGCCCCGCGCGGTGCAAATCCGTCTTTCCTAGCGGACGGCCTTGCGAGACAATAGAGGTCCAGCCCAGGGAGAAATGTTTTGCAAATCCGGGTGCAACGAGGTTTCTTTACTTCCACTATCGGCCTGGCGATTCTTGGCATCCTCTTCGGTGTTTTCATCATCGCCGGCGGGATCTTCACTTACTACTACACCAAGTACTCGCGCATGATTGACGAGCGCCTGTCCGGAAACATCCTGCAAAATACCACCCAGATTTTCTCCGCACCGGAGCACATTTCGACCGCCGAAGCCTGGGGACCGGACGACCTGACGGATTATCTGACGCGAGTGGGGTACCGGCCGGAGGCCGACCCCAGCGCGCTCGGTCAATACAGCGTGCAAAACAACACGGTGGACATTCGGCCCTCGAAGCTGTCTTATTTTGGCGGCAAAAACGCGTTGGCTGTGCAATTCCGGGGAAAGAGCGTTCGCAGCATCCGTCCGCTCGAGGGCGGGCCGGACGTGGACACCGCGGAAATCGAGCCGGAACTGATCACCAACCTTTTCGACAGTGCGCGTGAGAAGCGCCGGCCGGTGCGCTACGAGGACCTGCCGGTCGCCCTCGTGGATGCCATCCTTTCCGCTGAAGACAAGCGCTTTTTCGAGCACGGCGGATTTGATTTCATTCGCATCGTCGGCGCCGCGTGGGCGGACCTCCGGCACACCAGCCAGCACTACCAGGGCGCGAGCACCATCACCATGCAGGTGGCGCGGACCTTCTTTCTCTCGACCGACCGCAACTGGCGGCGAAAGGTGGCCGAGGCCTTGATTTCGCTGGAGCTCGAGCAGCGCTTCAGCAAGCAGCGAATTTTCGAAATGTACGCGAACGAAGTGTATCTGGGGAATCGCGGCAGCTTCGGGATTCGCGGCTTTTCCGAAGCCAGCGTGGCGTACTTCGGGAAAGACATGCGGCAGCTGGCCATTCCGGAATGCGCGTACTTGGCCGGAATCATCCGCGCCCCCAATTACTATTCGTCGGCCGACCGCCATCCCGAACGCGGGGTGCAAGCGCGCGATCGCGTGCTGACGCAAATGCTGGAGAACAAATACATCAACGCGGAGGATTTGGAAGAGGCCAAGAAAACGCCGTTGAGGATTATCCATGCGGCGACTTCCGGAAGAGAAGCGCCGTATTTCGTGGACATGGTGAAAGACCACCTGCTCGACAAATACTCCGAGAACGAACTGTTGAGCCAAAACTTCCGCGTGTACACGACGCTCGACCCGGCGCTCGAGCGCGACGCGGTCTCTGCCGTCGAAGCCGGCATGAAGAACGTGGACACGCTGCTGGCGAAAAGGTATGACAAATGGAAGCGCGAGCTGGCCAAGAAAGGAAGTGACGAACCCGTTCCACAGGTGCAGGTGGCGCTGGTCGCGCTCGACCCGCGGAATGGGGAAATCAAGGCTGTTGTCGGCGGAAGGGATTACGGGCAGAGCCAGCTCAATCACGCCCTGGCGCACCGCCAGCCTGGCTCGGTCTTCAAACCTTTTGTCTATGCGGCGGCGTTCGACAATGCCGTAGACAACGTGCAGCCCATCCTCACGCCGGCGACCACCGTCGACGACGAGCCCACGACGTTCGAATTCGACGGCAAAGGGTACACACCCAACAATTACAACGAGAGGTTCATGGGGCGCGTGACGGTCCGCGACGCGCTGACCAACTCGCTGAACGTGGCCACGGTAAAAGTGGCGGAACTGATTGGCTACGGCCGTGTCGTGCAAGTCGCGCGGCAGATGGGGCTAGGGACGAACATTCAGCCGACGCCGGCCGTGGCGCTTGGCGCCTATGAAATGACACCCGTGGATGTTGCCGCGGGCTACACCGCATTTGCGACGATGGGAATGCGTTCCGAGCCGCAATTCATCCGCAGCGTGGTCAATTCGGACGGCGAAGTCCTTGAAAAATTCACGCCACAGACGCACTCCGTGCTGGACCCGCGCGTGGCGTTTCTGGTGGACAGCTTATTAAAGGACGTGCTGAACCGCGGCACAGGCGCTGCCGTCCGGGCGCACGGATTTACCCTGCCGGCGGCAGGGAAAACCGGAACTTCGCGAGACGGCTGGTTCGCGGGCTTCACTTCCAACCTGCTGTGCGTGATCTGGATTGGCTTTGACGACAACCGCGACCTGGGGATTACCGGAGGCGCCGCCGATGCGCCGATCTGGGCGGACTTCATGACTAAGGCAACGTCCATATCGCCTTACCGGGATGTCAAAGATTTCAGTATGCCGGATGGGGTGCAGTCCGTGGTGATCGATCCGGAGTCCTTGCAACTGGCAACCCCTAATTGCCCGACCACGCGCGAGGAAGTATACGTGGCAGGCTCGGCTCCGACCGATTTCTGCGAACTTCACGGCGGGCACGGCACGGTAACCTCCACCGGTTCAGTGCTATCGCAAATCTTTGGCGGGCAACCCAAGACACCGGATGCGAACGGGCAGGTAGTGATGAAGTCGGACCCCAACCGGCCGCCGGACGCGACCGGACAACCCGGGGACGCGTCTGCTGAGAACGGGGACAAGAAAAAGAACCCCTTGCAGAAAATATTTGGTATCTTTGGGGGTAAGAAGAAGGAACCCGACAAGGCCAAGTCCAAGCCGGAGAAGGGAGATTCGCCATGATCCGTACCTCATTGGCGTTTCCAGCAAGTGTTCTCTTCCTGAGTCTTTGCATTCCCCAGGCAGCGCGACCGCAATCCCTCGTAGACAACCCCGGCCCACCGCCCCCCTCAACCGTCGCCCCGCATGTTCCGCAGGCGCAACCGCCCAACCCCACGCAGTCCTCGACCATCGTAGTGCGCCCGAACCTCACCGAAGAGCAGATGGCAGACCTGTATATGGCGCGCAAGGAATACCGTGAGGCGTCACAACTCTACAAGCGGCTTGCGGAACAAAACCCGCAAAACGCCGTTTACCTAAACAAACTGGGAATTTCCTTGCATCAGCAGGCGGCGCTAGGACCAGCGCTGAAGTTTTACGAACGCGCCGTCAAGGTCGACCCTACTTATGCCGACGCTGCAAACAATATCGGCACGATCTATTACCAGCGGAAAAAATACAGCAAAGCCATCAAGGCGTACCACAAGGCCATTGCCATCCGGAATGACATGCCCGTCCTCTACAGCAATCTGGCCTATGCCTACTTTGAGGACAAGAAATTCGAGCAGGCCATCGCTTCTTTCCGGCAGGCGTTGGCATTGGACCCGCAATTGTTCGAGCGCAACAGCTCCAGAAACGGATCGATCCTGCAGGACCGTACCGTCGGAGACCGCGGAAAGTTTTATTTCTTGCTCGCGAAATCATTTGCTGAGGCGGGGAACCTGGATCGCTGCCTGGTCTATTTGCGCAAAGCCAAGGACGAAGGCTATAAGGAACTGGCGGCGATCAAAATGGATCCTTCCTTTGCCGCTGTTATACAGAATCCGGCGATCCAGGAAATCCTGGCTCCGCGGCCGGAAGACAACCCACAAATCTGACCGAGCCCCGGCAGTTTGTCGGAACTGTCCGAGAACGCGACAGGGCGATCCCTTAGGCGGACAAAACCTCGCGTTGTCTGGGTGCGCAAGTCGCTTCTAAGTCATTTGTTTCTTTCGGTTACATAAAATGTCGAAGAGGTCCTGAAGTTGCTCAGCTCGTCTGCGGCTGGGTGTAGTCTCGCGAGGTGGATCGTGAAAAGCATTGATCGCATTCGAGAGAAGGTCGCCATACCTCCGACTTCGGTTTACCTGTCCAAGATGCACGATGCGGGCTGGCGTCTGGTGGCGCTCGAGTGGGAACGCGAAATCGAATTCTCGGGCGCGCCGGAACCGCCCGTCGAGGCCGGCGCCGAAGAGATTCCTTTCGGACTGCGCATCGCTTCGGACTGCCGCCATCTGGAAGACGATCCACTCGAGACGCAAACCCTCAAGTTCCTCGCCGAAATGGTTCTCCAGGACGTGTCTTTCCGAAGCATGGCCGACGCGCTCAACGCTCGGGAATACCGCACGCGCGACGGGCACCCCTGGAGCGCTGCCAGCGTTTTCAAGCTCATCCCCCGCCTGATTGAAATTGCCCCGCGCCTTCTTACCGGCTCCGAGTGGGAGTCTCGCAAAAAGCAACTGACCCACGTCACCTGGAACTCCTGAAACGTCAAACTTCAAGGAGGTGAAAAGTGAAAGATTTCTGGCAAGACCTGCGCCAGGGCGCGCGCGTGTTGCTGAAAAGCCCGAGTTTCAGCGTGGTTGCGGTTTTGTCACTGGCGTTGGGAATCGGCGCGAACACCACGATCTTTACCGTAGTCAATGCCATCTTGCTCGATCCGCTGCCGGTAAAGGATATCTCCCAACTCGTCCAGGTAGATACGATTGACGCCAAGACGCAGGTAGGATTTGCCCGTGCGACGAAACTGGGCTTGTCGTTTCGTAACTTCCAGGATTATCAGCAGCAGAACGAGGTACTCACGGGAATAAGTTGCTTCCTGGGGACTCCACTGACGTGGAGCGGGGGCGCGGAGCCCCGGCAGATAAATGGGCAAATGGTCAGCGCAAACTATTTTGACGTGCTAGGCTTGCGCCCCGCCGCCGGACGTTTTTTTCTGCCCGATGAAGATAGCAAGCTGAGCGGGAATAACGTGGCGGTCATCAGTTACAGCTTTTGGACCAACAAGCTGGGCTCGGACAAAGATGCGGTTGGCAAAACGCTGACGCTGAATGCCATGCCGTACACCATCATCGGCGTGTCGCCGAAAGGTTTCAAAGGGACACTTACTTTCGGCAGTGCCGAGCAGATCTGGATTCCCACCAGCATGTATCCCCAGGCTCTCACCGGGTTCGCCAAAGAGTTTTTCAACGACCGAAGATTTCTGAACGCCCTGGCCGTCGCAAGGCTCAAGCCAGAGACGGGGTTGCGCCAGGCTGAGGCTTCGCTGAAGACCATCGCCGCGAAGCTCGAAAAGGACTTTCCGAAAGACAATGCCGGGCGCAGCATCGCGCTGACGCCCTTGACCGAAGCGGCCGTGGGCGTCAACGTGCACGACCAAATTGGGCTTGCCGGCACGATGATGATGACCGTGGTGGGGTTGGTGCTTTTGATCGCTTGCGCAAATCTGGCCAATCTGCTTCTTGCGCGCGCGGCGCGCCGCGAAAAAGAAATGGGTCTGCGGGCAGCCCTGGGCGCAAGCAGGCCGCGGCTGATTCGGCAGATGCTGACCGAATGCATCCTGCTCGCCCTTGTCGGAGGCGCGACAGGCTTGGCTATTGCGTATGTGGGGCGAACCGTGCTTTGGTCCTTCCGCCCGCCGTTCATTGAGCAGAATGACATTGATTTGTCGTTTGATTTGCGCGTCTTGCTTTTTACGCTAGCGATCTCCATTTTCACCGGGCTATTGTTTGGCCTGGCGCCGGCCTTCCGCGCCTCCGTTCCCGACTTGGCGGAAACCCTCAAAATGGGCGGCCGGGGCGGATCGATCGGTTGGGGGCGAAACAGGCTGCGCAGCCTGCTGGTCGTCTCGGAAATTGCGCTATCTCTGGTGGCCCTGGTGGGCGCCGGTTTGTTTATCCGCAGCATGCGCGACGCGCAAAAAATGGATCCTGGTTTCGAATCGAAAAATCTTTTCATGCTGGCCTTTGACCTGGGCGCTTTGCATTACGACGAGGGGCGCGGACAGCAATTCTTGCGTTCCGCCATTGAGCAAGCCAACGCCGCCCCTGGCGTGAAGGCCGCGGCCGTGGCCTCCAACTTCCCGCTGGGCGGCGGGCTGGCGCGAACGGTCTTCCCGGAAGGCGAAGATGAATCCTCCGGTTACCGGGGAACGCTGACGCAACTGGACGACGTCAGTGTCGGATATTTCAATGCTTTGCGAATTCCGCTTGTCCGTGGCCGCTTGTTTACCGATGCGGACCGCAAAGAGACGGCGCGCGTTGCGATCATCAACGAGGCCATGGCCAAAAAGTTCTGGCCCAACCAGGAAGCTATCGGCAAGCGGTTCCATTTTTTCGGTGATCCCGGATTGCTTCAAGTTGTGGGAATCGCCCGCGACAGCGTGGTGAACGCCATCGGCGAGGTCCCTCCGCCGCTTGCGTATCTGCCGGTAACGCAGGATTATCCGCCCGCCGCGACGATTCAGGTGCAAACGACGGGCAGGCCGGAAGCAGTGATTGCCGGTGTGCGTGCGCAAATTCAATCCTTGGAGCCGCATCTGGCGATTACCAACGTGCAAACCATTGGCCAGATTATCGATCAGGGTCTGTGGGCGCCGGAGATGGGTGCGGCTCTGCTGGCACTGTTCGGCGGCCTGGCGTTGGTCCTGGCGGCGGTAGGAGTGTATGGAGTCCTGGCCTACTCGGTGACGCAGCAGACCCGCGAAATCGGTATCCGCATGGCCATGGGCGCGGAGCGGTCTCACGTGCTGGGACTGGTTGTGGGTCAGGGGCTGAAACTCGCGTGCGCAGGCCTTGCGCTGGGAATCCTCGTAGCGCTGGCTTTGACACGGCAACTTTCCAGTTTGCTCTTTGGCGTGAGCGTCTATGATCCGTGGGCCTACGGGAGTGTAGTCTTGATCCTCGTGTTTGTGGCGCTTTTGGCGTGTTACATCCCCGCCCGCCGCGCGACGCGCGTGGATCCGCTGGTGGCGTTGCGGTACGAATAGGAATTGGCGCGATCCGGTTTGGCGGGCCGGTGGACTCGTTGAACGCCGCCTCCTCCTAGCTTCTAGCCATTGCCGGGGCTCTTCTTGGCGGATCATCGAGAGCCCACCCAGATGTGCCTAATGCTTCTCGGGCCAGGTCGGGAAGTGGTTGCCAGCACGGAAACTAGGCGGACGCCCGATAGGCCAACAAGAGTCTCTTTGCATGAATCGCACGGTGACCTGTACGGGTGAACAGCTAATGTCCGCAACACATTGTGCCAAAGAGGAACTGGAGCGGCGGGCAAGCGGTCGACAGAATGGGTAGGAGAGAGTTCTCTGGTTCCTGGAGGACACGCCCTCGCGGGTCAGCGGAGCCCGGTTCAGCGTCCGCAGGACCCTTTTGTGTGGCCACGTGCCGTAACACCTCCCATTCGGGGGCCGATGGCCGCTCAGGTGGTGCCAGATATGGACCGAGCCTTAGCCGCCATGGTTATCAGTCCGCGTTCGCAACAGGTTTTCTTGTACGGCACATGTCTTTGGATTGGAAAGCCCGGAACCCAAGCATTCTTCGGCAGAGCCGATGAACCGCACATCAGGCCGTGGGAACCACTCGATTTTAGAGCCGAAGGCGATGAGTCCGGCCCGGCACCTTACCTGCCGTTGCCTTGCGCCAGTTTGAGAAGGCTAAGGCCCCCCGATGGGTCATATCAAGTTCCTTTGGTCTCCCCGAGTTGCCAGATGAGTAGGCCCGGGGACAACCGGCAGTGTCCGCGATGCTGAAGCTATCCGACGTTTTGACGCACCTTTTGGAGTGGCATGACCGGCAGACGCCCTTGCGTATTCTGCTGTCCACGCCTGATGGCAAGTTTGCTTTTGATTGCACGCTCGTGCGATTCTTCGACACGGGCATCTCCCTTCAACTCGCGGGCGACTCCGATTCTGTCGATCTCAACTTGACTGGATACGACTTCGAGGCCTTGGACCAAGAAACGGAGGAACAGGCGCACGAAGAACTTTCCGGCTCTGGGCGCGGAATCAAAGCCAATAGCAGCGATCGAACCCTGCTCATTCTGGAGATGGTCGCGGTTTCTTCATAACGAAGTAAGAAGTACTATTGACAGTATTCGGGGAATGGCATAAAACTCGGCTGCCTCCCCGGCATCGTCGAGTCATTTTGGGGGCGGTGATCCCTTCACCGCATGTTTCGATTGCTGACAGATCTTCAATCCTGAATCCAGGTAGGTCGAACGGATTGCCACTTCCTGGAGGTAAGCCGGACATGACGGATACAGAGAAGATGAAGAAACACATCACTTCGACAAAGAGGCTTGGGGAAGTTCTGCTCAGTCCCTTGGCAGTGATTACCATGCGATCTCGCAGCCGCTCGCTGGCGAATTCTCCGGATGGATGCGTCATCGGGAGAGACTAACCGTCCTTGGCTCCAGAGAGGTACGCGACTAGCCGAAGCCGCGATGGCTGCGCACGATGAGAAAGAGGATTTTGCCTTTCGAGCAAGCAACGGGTTTGCAGTGATGAGCGAGGGCGAGCGGAGGATACAAACACAACCCCACCTAACCGCTCGCCTTCCTCTCCACCAAGGGCGATCGAAGTTCCGAGCCGGGCGCGGCTTATTCCTTCCTTTGTTGCCTGGATCAGAATAGCGATTTTCCCAAGCGGTGTGCCCGTTTTGGGCAGAATGAGGGCGAAGTGCCGGATTCGCGTTAGCTGGATTGGCCGCGCAGGATGCGGATGGCGTCCGGGACACCGGAACCACCGCGACCGTTGGCGCTGCCGGAGGATTCGCCGGCTTCCTCCAGGGTTGTGCTTTCGCCGGGCGCCAGGAAGAGATTGGTCTCGACGGCGTGCTGTTTGGTGTAGAGGTCGTAGTAGCGGCCGCCCTGCGCATAGAGGCTTTCGTGCGTGCCGCGCTCGATGATGCGGCCGGCCTCCACGACGAGGATTTGCTCGGCGCGGCGGATGGTGGAGAGGCGGTGCGCAATAACAAACGTGGTGCGGCCGCGCATCAGGTAGCGCAAGCCTTCCTGAATCAGCGCCTCGGATTCCGAGTCCAGGCTCGAAGTGGCTTCGTCCAGGATGAGGATGCGCGGATCGGCGAGAATGGCGCGCGCGATGGAAACGCGCTGCTTCTGGCCGCCGGAAAGCCTTACGCCGCGCTCACCGACCACCGTGTCGTATTTTTTCTCAAAGGATTCGGCGAACTCATCGACGCGCGCGATGCGGCAAGCGGCGAGCACTTCTTCTTCCGTGGCGTGCGGCTTAGAGAAGGCCACGTTCTCGCGGATCGTGCCATCGAACAGAAACGTTTCCTGCAACACGACGCCGAGCTGCGTGCGGTAGGAGCTGAGCTGCACGGTCGACAGGTCGACGCCGTCCACCAGGATGGTGCCGCTCGAAGGGACGTAAAAGGCGGCAATCAAGCCGATGATGGTGGATTTTCCCGCTCCGGAAGGGCCGACGAATGCGGTTACGGTTCCCGGCTGGGAGACGAAGCTGATGTCGTGCAGTACTTCCTTGGGCGCTTCATAGGAAAAGCTGACATGTTCGACTTCCAGGAGACCGTTGACGCGATGCATCGTTACGGTGCGGCCGGGGGCTTCGTCTTCCGGCTTCTCGTCGAGGATTTCGCGCGTGCGCTCGAGGCCGGTGATGGCTTCCGTGATTTGCGTGCCGATGGCAACGATTTGAAAAACCGGCGCGATGAGAAACGCCAGGAAGGCGCTGTAGGCAAACCACTGGCCGGGAGTCATGGCTCCGGCAAGCATCTTGCGGCCGCCTAACTCCATCATCAGCACGCTGACGGTGCCCAAGAGCATGGCGCCGGAGAGGCTCATTAGCGATGTGGCGGTCAGGGTCTTGAGCACGTTCTGGAGCAAGCGTGCGACGCCCGCGGAGAAAACCTTTTCTTCGCACTGCTCGGCGTGATAGCCCTTCACCACGCGCACGCCGCTCAGCGATTCGGTGAGCCGGCCGGTGACTTCGGCGGTGATTTTGGGGCGGGCGCGGAAGATAGGGCGAATGGTTTTGAACGCCTGGCTGATGCCGATGCCGAAAAGCAGCAGGATGCCGAACGCCACGGCGGTCATCTCCACGCTGGTGTGAATCAGGTACACCAGGGCGATGGCCGCGGTCATCAGGCCACCAACAAACTCGACCAGCCCGGTGCCGATGAGATTGCGGACACCTTCCACGTCGCTCATGATGCGCGAGACGAGCGCGCCGGTTTTGTTGGCGTCATAAAACGAAATGGGCAGGCGGCCGATGTGCGCCTGCACCTGCTTTCGCAGTTCGGTGATCATCTTCTGGGCGGATTTGGAAAGCAACTGCGTGAGGCTGAACGACGTGAGGCCCTGAATGATCGTCGCGGCGAGCACGCCGAGCGCGAGCGGCGTGAGGAGATGGATCTGGTGGTGGAGGACGACGTTGTCCACAAAATACTTTGTGGAAGCGGGCAGCACGAGACCGGAGACGCGGTTGACGGCCATTAACAGGAAGCCGAGGATCAGCAGGCCGCGGCGCGGCTTCATGAGCGCCCAAACGTCGGGAAGATTCTTCCACGCGTTCTCGCGCTTCTTCTCTTTGGATACCGCTTTGGGGTTGCTGTCAGTGCTCATTCGTCGGGAGCCCAGCCCTCGCTGTTGGATGCGGGACGGGCGGACATAACTACATGGCCAAATCCAATCAAATTGTTGCGTTAGCGCTGCTTCGGATCTGCTAAAGCCTGCCCCTCGACCGTCGGCAATTCGCCTCAATCACCGACGGCGCCGGTATTGCCTGCATGCGCTCGGGCTGGGCGGTCGAGGTTCAGCACGCTAGCGATGAAATCGCTGATGGTGACGCCCAGGTGGCCCCAGAGGCGGCGCTTCAGGCTGGAATAGTCCTGAGTGCCGCTGAAGAGGTCGCTCATCAATTGCCGGAAAACAGGGCTGCGTCGGATGAATTGCACCATGCGCGTGGTTACGGCGGTTCCGAGAAAAGAGCCGCGATAGAAACGGCGGACGATGCGCGCGGCAAATTCCAGCTCGGTCGAGAATGCGGCCTTGATCCAGGCCGGATATTTCTCCGGGCAGCCTTGCGCCAGCGAACGGCCAAGAAGCTCGCCGGAGCGGATTGCGTAGAACAGCCCTTCGCCAGTGAGCGGATCGACCCAGGCGGCGGCGTCGCCGACCAGCGCCCAGTTCTTGCCGACAACGTTGCGCTGCGAAAGCGTGCGCTCTTGCGGCGAGGGCAGGACGTGGCTGTAGAACTTTGCGCCTTCCGTTGGAAGGTTCTGCTTCTCGACAAACGTTTGCAGATGCCCGCGAAGCTCCGCGCTGGTATGCGAGGACATGCTGCCGCAGATTCCGACAGAGAGATGATCGCTGCGCGGGAACGACCAGATGTAGCCTTCAAATTGCGGCAGGAATTTGATGGTGATGGAGTCGGCGTTCTGCGGCACGAAGTAGCCCTGCGTCATTTCCAACTCGTCGCGCTGGAGCGCGCGGCTGCCCGGGACAAGTTGGTTGCGCGCCCCCGCTGCGAGGACGAGAAAATCGGTTTCGTGCCATTCGCCTTCGACCGAGAACCGCGGCTTGGTTCTTTCGATGTCCACGCTCAACACGCGGGACCGCTGCACCTTGCAGCCGGCGGCCTGTGCGCGATCCAACAAGAGGCCGTTCAGCACCTTTCGCGAATAGATCACAATGGGATGCTGCATTTCGAGCGTCGCGCGATGCTCCTGGCTGCTGATCAGCTCGACGGAATGAACTAGCTTTTTCGGATAGGAATTGTCGAGCAGGAACGGGAAGCACTGGATGGCTTTGTGGGTGAGGCCGCCACCGCAGGGCTTTTCCCACGCGAGGTGCTCGTCATAGAGATTTACTTGGTGACCCGCGCGAGCAAGTTGCTCGCCGCACATGGCCCCGGAGGGCCCGCCGCCTATGATTGCAATTTGCGCCATACCTGTTTTTCGCCGCGGCCCTGCACTTTCCTCTCCCGAACGAATCCCTCACACGAATCCCCGACGGCTGCCGACAAGGGGCTGCTCGGGTAAAACGTCCTCAGGTGACGGGGAAGATCACCAGGCAAAAACCAGCCAGGAGTATAGCACCGAATACCGCTGCAGCGGCGGCCGAGCCGGTCTCGTGTCGCACAATGTCCATCCCCCTGCGCTCGAGCAGGTGGAGCAGCGCGAAATAGGGCAAAAGCAGCACCATGAGGATTTCGCCGCTGTGGAAATACAAGAGGCCGATGACCAGGGCCAGCCACGCCGCCGCTCGTAGCGACAATCCGGCAACGAAGCGGCGGCGCGGGCTCGCGTCGGCGGCGGGGCCGAGACAGATTTCTTCCGCAATGTGGTAGGGAAGGAATGCAAGCAGAAGAAAAGGGAAGCGCGCCCACCTGGTCGGCGTCAGCCAAGCTTCATAGATGGATAGCTCGAGCCACGCGCTGAACAAGAGAAACAGAATCAGGGCTGCGAAAATGGCGACGAGCAATCCTGACTTCCAGCGAGAGAACTGTTCGCGCAAGGATCTCCAGTGCAAGGATGCCAGCACGATGCCGAGAATCAAAAGAAAGCCTGCGAGGTAATCGCCCTCATACAAGCGAATCGCGTGCAGGGGATTCCAGAAACGCAGCAGGATGACGACGAGGACGGCTCCCACTGCAAATTCGGGAAGCATACGGGTCCAGGCGAAGGAATTTCCCGTAGCCGTTTCTTTTTCGCCAGTCTGTTTCTTTCCGGTGATCTCGCGCAGGAAAGGACTGGCCAACAAGAGCAATCCCGCGAATCCCGCGAGCGCGCCGTAAAGTTCGCCGTGCGATGGCATTCCGGGCGTTCCTTGGAGTTCGAAGGCCTTTGCCGTCCAGTCCTGGAGCGCGCGGACGGCGGTGCTACTGAAGATCAGGCTGGCGTGCGTGGCGCCGGGCACGACGAGGTACTGGGCGGCGTCGTTGTTCGCAACGGCAACCAGGTCCCTAGCATTACCGCGCATGGATTCCGGCTCGTGCCCGCCGCTTACGACTAAGAACCGCTGCGCCATCGGCCCAGGGTCCTGATACAGCAGCATTTCTGGCTGCACGCCGTGCGCGGCTCGCATCGGTGCCGGAGAAATGGCCACGACTCCGGCCACCGGGACCTTTGCGCCAACGCGCAGAGCGATAGCAGCGCCCATGGAGTGACCGGCCAGGATGGTTCGACCGGGATTGGCCAGCCCGCGCGACACCAGACCGGAGACAAGGGCCTCGGCGCAATCTTCGGCGCGTTGCGGCGAAAAGGGGCCGGGGCTGTGGCCGTGTCCTGGCAAGTCCGGAACATAGACGCGCAGGTTTTGCTCAGCGAATCCGCCAGCGAGAAAAGCCATGACTTTTTTGTTCGCGACAAGACCGGGAAAGAGCACTACCGTTCCTTGCGGCGCGGCATCCTTCTTGTCGAAGATGGTGGTTTCTAGTTTGCAGCCGCCGGCGGGAAGGAGATACGTCTTTTCACGATAAGGTTTTAAAGATGCCAGCAAGAAACCTGCGCCGACAAGAAGAATTCCAGCCATGGCACGTGTTTTTCGTGATTTCATGGTCAAAGACGGGCTCCGGAGGCGGCGCGTCTCGCGCGCGTGATAAAATAGGAGACTCAGGCGTGGCCGCGATTTCTTTTCAGTGCCTACACGGGGATCCCTTGCCTTCGAAAGCCATGAAGTTAGAGGAGGCGATTTTGCGGTTTGGCCGCGAGAAACGCAATGGCCCGGCCTCCCGAGCCAGGCGCCGCGTGGTCTTCACCAACGGCTGCTTTGACCTGCTGCACCCGGGGCATGTTCGCGGCCTGGAGCAGGCGCGCCAGATGGGTGATGTGCTGCTTGTGGGGCTGAACAGCGATGCGAGCGTGCGGCAATTGAAAGGGCCGACGCGGCCCGTGATTCCAGAGGCCGAGCGTGCCGAAATTCTCTCGGCGTTGGAATCCGTTGATGCCGTGGTGATCTTCGATGAACCGACTCCGCGAGAAGTGATTTCGCGTTTGCTTCCTGATGTTTTGGTGAAAGGCGGCGATTGGCCCGATGACCAGATTGTCGGCCGCAAGGAGGTGGAGGCGGCGGGCGGCCGCGTCGTCTCCCTTCCCTTTGTCCCGGGCTATTCGACCAGTGCGATTCTCGAAAAGATTCGGGAAGGCTTCGCAAAAAAGCCTCGGCTAAAAGGGCGGCGCGCCTCGCGCGCGGATTCCTGATCGTCCAAGCATGATACTTCCGGCAGCCCGCGAAAGGTTAGAAGCATTGCTGCGCCACCCTTCGATGGAAGGCGCATTGGGGGAGTTGCGCGCAAACGCGGGCGTCGTTTCGATTACGGGCCTGCACGATGTTGCGAAAGCATTGGTTGCCGTTTACCTCATGAGCGCATTGCGGCGCCCCGCTTTTTTCCTGACCGGTTCGAATCGGCGCGCCGAAGCACTTGCGGAGACGCTTCGTTTCTTCACAACCATTTTTTCCGGAGCTGCGAGCAGCGTAGCCACCCTTCCGTCTTTTGATCGACTGCCGTGGGAATCGCAAAGCCCGCACGCCGACATTCTGGAGCGCCGAGCCACAACCTTGTTTCGCCTAGCCGACGGACAAATCTCTCTCGTGATTGCGCCGATGGCTGCGGCGCTCTGGCGCTATCAAGATCCGGCCGCCTACCTGTATCTGACAAAAACTCTGGCGAAGGACAGCGAGATTGCGCACGAGGAATTGATCACCCATCTCGGCTCGGTGGGCTACACGCGGACGGAGATGGTGGAGCTGCCCGGGCAATTCGCGGTGCGCGGCGGCATCATCGATGTGTTTTCACCGGAAGCGCCACGGCCCGTGCGCATCGAGTTGCTGGGCGACACGGTGGAATCCGTGCGCGAGTTCGACGCACGGACACAGCGTTCGATTGCGCCGGTGGTTCGAACCACGCTGCTGCCGTTGACCGAGTGGGCGGTGCCTGCCCCAGAAAACAGGGATGCGGAAGGCTCCCTGAATTGGGAATCCGCCCCGGCGTTTGGGCCTTCCGGAGAACCCGGCTCGGCTTCTCTTTTCGAACTGGCCGAGAGCTCGCTGCGGCCGATAGTGTTTCTCGACGAGCCGCAAAGTCTGCGCGAAGGGGCCGGGCAGCACCTCGCCGTGGCGACGGAAGTTTACGAACGTCACGGCCGTGCTAATTCACCGCCGGCTTCTCACTATTTCTGGAGCGAAGAGCAGACGGCCGCAGCGCTTGGGAAGACCTCGCAAATTCATCTTGAGCAACTCGCGCTGAGCATCGGCTCGACGCCGCAATTCGAAGTCGCTTCCCGCCCGAGTACGCGGTTTCACGGCGATGTGGTCGCTTGCATGGGCGATGTGAAGTCGCAGCTGGCGGCTGGCGGCCGCGTGTTTCTGACCGCCGCCAGCACCGGAGAGATCGAACGGTTTGCGGACATCTGCCGCGAGTACGAAGTGCCCTATGTGCTGGGCGAATCCGAGAAGGCGGCCGCCGGGTTTACCGCCGAGGGCGCGCAAGAGTCCGCCGGGATGCTGCTCATTCGGGCGCCTTTTGCGGAAGGCGTGACGTTTCCCCGGGCGAATCTGACCCTCTACGGTCATGCAGACCTGTTTGACGTCACGCCCACGGTCGAGCGCCCCAGCCACAAAATCCGTACCTCCGGTTTTTTCAGCGATTTTGCCGAGCTCAAACCCGGCGATTTTGTGGTGCACGTGGACCATGGCATCGGGCAATTCGAAGGACTTCGCCAGATCGAGTCGGACGGGCATCGCGGCGAGTTCATGCTTCTGCGCTATTTGGAGGATGCGCGGCTGTACGTTCCCTTGGAACGCATGGACCTGGTGCAAAGCTACCGGGTGCTCGAAGGCGCGCATCCGCAGCTCGACAAGCTCGGGGGCACGGCGTGGAACACGCGCAAGACGCGCGTGCGCAAATCGCTGGAAGACTTGGCGGACCAGCTTCTCGAGTTGTACGCACAGCGGAAAACCACCCCGGGCTTTGCGTTTTCGCCGGACGGCAATTTTCAGCGCGAATTCGAAGATGCTTTCGAATTCGAAGAGACGCCGGACCAGATCGCGGCTATCAGCGACATCAAGAAGGACATGGAGAAAAGCGAGCCGATGGATCGGCTCCTCTGCGGCGATGTGGGCTACGGGAAAACGGAAGTAGCGATGCGCGCGGCCTTCAAAGTCGTGATGGATAGCAAGCAAGTCGCGGTTCTCGCGCCGACGACGGTCCTTACCTTTCAACATCTCGAAACCTTCAAGAAACGGTTTGCCGCCTTTCCCGTGCGCATCGAATTGCTGAGCCGCTTCCGTAGCGCGGTTGAGCAAAAGAAGGTTCTGGCCGATCTCGAAGCCGGGAAAGTAGACATTGTGATTGGCACGCATCGCCTGCTTTCGAAGGACGTGAAATTTGCGGACCTAGGACTGCTCATCGTCGACGAAGAACAGCGCTTCGGAGTGGCGCACAAAGAGCGGCTGAAGGAAATGCGCAAGAATGTCGATGCGCTTGCGCTCTCCGCCACGCCGATTCCGCGGACGCTGCACATGTCTCTGGTGGGGCTGCGCGACATGTCGTTGATCGAAACGCCGCCGCGGGACCGCCTGGCGATTCAAACCGCGGTCGCGCCCTTTAAGGAAGATCTGGTGCGCAGCGCCATCGAGAACGAGTTGGCGCGCGACGGGCAAGTCTATTTCATCCACAATCGCGTGGAATCCATTTACTCACTCGGGGCCATGGTCGCAAACCTGGTTCCCAAGGCGCGCGTGGTCGTGGGTCACGGTCAGATGAGCGAGAAAGAACTGGAAAGCGTGATGCTCAAATTCATCCGCGACGAAGCCGATGTGCTGGTGGCTACAACCATCGTCGAAAATGGCCTGGACATTCCCCGCGCCAACACGATCCTGATCAATCGCGCCGACCGCTTGGGCCTCGCCGAGCTTTACCAACTGCGAGGCCGCGTGGGTCGTTCCAGCCAGCGCGCTTATGCCTATCTGCTGGTTCCGCCTGAAACCACGCTCTCCGACATCGCGCGTAAACGCCTCGCAGCGATGAAGGAATTCAGCGAACTGGGCGCGGGCTTCCGCATCGCCGCCCTCGACCTGGAGTTGCGCGGCGCAGGCAACATGCTTGGCCGCCAGCAGCATGGCCACATCGAGGCCATCGGGTTCGACATGTATTGCCAAATGCTGGAGCGCGCGGTGGCCAAACTGAAAGGCGAGGAAGCCGCCCCGGACTTGCGGACGACGCTGAGCCTGGGCTTGGATGTGCGCATTCCGCAGGAATACATCCCGAGCGAAAACCTTCGCCTGCGAACCTACAAGCGCATCTCGACCATCGGCACCGAGGAGGAAAAGCACGACGTTCGCAAGGAGTTGCAAGATCGCTTTGGCGCTCTTCCTCCGTCGGTAGAAAACCTTTTGGACTATGCTCTACTCAAATCCCTGTGCGAGCGGCTGCGGATCTCCTCGGTCGAGCGTCAAGGCAGCCGGATTGCGGTGCGCTTCCACACCGAGACCACGGTCGATCCCGCGAGGCTCGTAACCGTAGTGCGCTCACGCGCCGGCATCAAGCCCGATCCGAGCGGCGTGCTGTGGATCGAATTGAAGCGCGGCGAACCGGTCCCGGTGGTGCTGAGAAACGTATTGCTTGGGCTTCAAGGGCAGAGCTAAACTCATCCGGTGAGGATATTGATGCGAAAACGAGATGCCATTGTGGTGCTTTGCGCGGCACTGGCGCTCGCGGCCCTGCCTGCCGCCGGCCAGTCTCCGGAGAAGCCGGAGTCCAGCTCGCAGTCGCCTCAGCCTGCCGCTTCTCAGGGGAAGCCTGCGCCTCCGCCGGCTGCAAAGCCGAAAGGGGCAGAAGCGACCCTGCCCGCTGACCCGGAAGCCGCCGGCAAGACCGTTGAAGAAATCATTGCGCGCGTCAACAACGAGATTATTACCCTCTCCGAGTACGAGAAGGCGCGCCAAACCGCCGAAGAAGACGCCAAGCAGGAGTGCCAGGGCCACTGCACGCCGGAGCAATTACAGGCCGATATAGGAGACCGCCGGAAAAATGCGCTGCGCGAACTGATCGATCAATCGCTGCTGGTCCAGCGCGGCAAGGATATGGGACTGAACGTCGAGGCCGACGTGATCAAGCAGCTCGACCAGATTCGAATCCAAAACAAACTGGACAGCATGGAAGCCTTGGAAAAGGCGGTCACTTCGGAAGGAATAAACTGGGAAGACTTCAAGAACAATATCCGCAACCACATCCTCACGCAGAAAGTCATCAGCAGCGAAGTTGGGTCGCACATCAGTATTGGCGAAGACGAGGTCAAGAAGTATTACGAAGCGCACAAATCCGAACTTGTGCGACCGGAAGCGGTGGCGCTCCGCGAGATCGAGGTCAGCACGCAGGGAAAGAGCCCCGATGAGCTGCCGGGCCTGAAGAAGAAAGCGGAGACAGCGCTCAAGCGAGTTCAGGATGGTGAAGACTTTGGCGAAATCGCCAAGCGGTACTCCGACAGCAGCACCAAAGACCAAGGCGGCCTTTTGGGCGTTTACAAGCGCGGGGAACTTGCCAAAGAGCTCGAAGACAAAGTCTTCAACATGAAGAGAAACGAGCTTACCGACGTGCTAGAGACCAAGCAGGGCTACCTGATTCTTCAGGTGCTGGAGCACTACGACGAAGGACAGCAACCGCTCGATAAGGTCAGAAATGAAATCACGGACAAACTGTACACCGCCCGCCTGGAGCCCGCCATGCGCGAATATCTCAAGACGCTGCGCGAGCAAAGCTACGTGATTATCAAGCCTGGCTACCAAGACGTTGCGGGTCCCGGCAGCTCGGAAATCCAGGAAGTGAGTGCCATGCCCGAAGTCAGCAAGCAAAAGAAGGGGCACAAAAAATTCCTGCTTTTCGGCAAGCGGTCGGGTTCGAGTTCCGGGAACTCCACTGGAGATACCGGTAAATGAACAGGCCTTCTTCATGAAGTAGGTTCTTCGTGGATAAACTGGGCTAAAATACCGTCCGATGAAGACTCCGCTCGTCTCTGACCTGAATTCCGAGCAGAACATCACAACATTTTTCCTCGTTTGCGAAAAAGAAATTCGCAGTACGCGCGAAGGAAAGCCGTATTTGCGCTTGGAGCTTGGCGACCGCAGCGGGACCATCGAAGCGCGTATGTGGGACCAGTTCGAAGCGGCGGCAAAGGGCATTCAGCGAGAAGATTTCGTGAAAGTCCAGGCGCGCGTCGAAATCTATAAGAACCGGCCGCAGCTTTCGGTGATCCAGGTGCGCCTGGCGAAGCCCGAAGAAATTGACCTCTGGGATTTTTTGCCGCAAACCAAGGCCGATGTTGGAAAACTGTACGCGCAGTTACTGGAGTATGCCGGTCTCATCTCGAATCCGTGGCTGAAAAAGCTGGTCACCGGCATTCTCAACGAACCGGCGATCGCGGCAAAGTACAGGCGCGCACCCGCGGCGAAGGTTATGCACCATGCCTATCTCGGCGGGTTGCTGGAACATGTGGTCAGCCTTTGCGGGCTGGCCAAGGTGGTGGCGACACACTATCCGGAACTCGACCTCGACCTGCTGTTGACGGCAGCGATTCTGCATGACGTCGGCAAGCTCGATGAGCTCTGCTACGAACGGGCCATCGGCTACACCGTCGAGGGCCATCTGCTAGGGCATATCGTCATGGAAATGGAGACGGTTTCGAGAGCGATTGACCTTATCGAAGGGTTTCCGCCGAAGCTGAAAACGGTCGTGCAGCATTTGCTCATCAGCCATCACGGCCGCTATGAGTTTGGTTCACCCAAGCTGCCGATGATTCGCGAGGCCCTGGTCTTCCATTATCTTGACGATCTCGATTCGAAACTAGCCGCGGTTCGCGCGGCCCTCGAGCAGGAGACCGGCGAACCCGAGTGGTCGGCGTACTCGGGTGCGTTGGGACGTAAATTCCTGCGGCTGGAAGAATTTCTGAAGAATTTCGCGCTCACGCCTCCCGACAAAACATAACCGTCCTGCCCTATCCTAAGTCGGGGCGCATTTGCTTGCCGGATGACCTTTCCCGCAACTACACTTGATTGGAGGAGCAAGCGACGGCAAGGGCGGGGAAACAACGCGCAAACTGACGCGGAAACCCGACAGGTGAAGGAAAGCAATGTTTCCTGCGGAATACAAAATTCGAGACTTGACGATTCGCCCGGCGGCGGTGCTGGCGCCCATGGCGGGTGTGACCGACACGCTGTTTCGCCGCGTGATTCGCGGCCTCGGCGGGTGCGGCTTGCTCATGACCGAGTTCACCAGCTCGGAAGGCATCACACGGAGCGCCGCAAAGACGCTGCGCTATTTGTATTTCCAAGAAGATGAGCATCCCATCACGGCGCAGCTTTTTGGCGCAAATCCGGCGGTTATGGCCGAGGCGGCCAGGATGGTGGAAGACCTCGGCTACGACGCCGTGGACATCAACCTCGGCTGCCCCGCGAAGAAAGTGGTGAAATGCGGCGGGTCGGGACTGCTGCGCGACCTGCCGCTGCTCGAACAAATCTTTTGCGCGGTGCGCCGAGCAGTGAAAATTCCGCTAACCATCAAGCTGCGCGCGGGGTGGGACGAAAAATCCATCGTTGCGGTCGAGGTCGCTCGACTGGCGGAAAGTATCGGCGTTGAAGCGGTCGCGGTGCATCCGCGCACGCGCATGCAAGGCTACGCGGGTAGGGCCGACTGGTCGATAATCGCGGCCGTGAAGCAAGCGGTGAAGATTCCCGTCATTGGCAACGGGGACATCAGCCGCCCGGAAGATGCCGAGCGCATGTTCCGCGAGACGTGCTGCGACGCCGTGATGATCGGCCGCGCAGCGGCCAGCAACCCGTGGATCTTCCTTCAGATGCAAGAGTTCGCGGAAACCGGGCGCTATACGATCCCCACCGAAGCCGACCGCTTCCGGTTACTGATTGACTACTATCGACGGATTTATGCCGCCAACCCGCCCGACGGCGTAGGCAAAATGAAGCAGTTCGCTTGCTGGTTTACTCATAGCGTGGGGAACGGCAGCGAGCTTCGCAGAATCGTACACGCGGCGCGAACCTCAGGCGAAATTCTCTCGAACGTCGAGAGTTTTTTCGAGGGCCGAGCGGCCGCTTTGGCTGGCCCCAGCCCGGTGGGGGCCGGCAGAAGTGAGGATCCTGCCTATGGGCCCAGGCAGCGGGTCGGCTGCGAGGCAACGCTCGGAACGTAGAATTGAAGTTCACCTGCCCATGCACGTGCGCGGACGCGACGCGTGCGGCGCCACCTTTGAGGAAGATACCTCCAGTGAAAATCTTTGCCGCGGCGGCGCGGCTTTCTTGACACGCTTCGACATGGCCATCGGTTCGGACCTCGAGATTCGCATTCCATTCTCGAATTATGCTGCGCGGCGGGGCGATGCAGACTTCTCCACGTCTGGACGCGTGATCCATGTTCGCGATGCCGCTTCGTTGGGGGAAAGGTTAGTGGGCGTGCAGTTCACCGGCCCGCGGTTCCCGCGGGTCTTTCGGTCGGAATCCACTGGCTGAGCTATTTCTTTCGCTCACCGGTCAGTCTCTGGACTTAGTCCGTGCGTCTGATGTCTTCCTTTACCATGTGGGCCGTAAAGCCTCGGCGTTTTTAGGCCGAGGATATAAGGCCACTCTTTTCTTTTCCTTTCCGTACTGTTCTATATTTCTTGTGTCTGAACCGACCTAGGGGCGGGCAGCCCAAAAGTAAAGCCTCTTCGTGGTCCTCCGCTGAAGTAGGGCGGTTGTGGGAGGAACCCACCGAAGCCTTCTGGGGAAAACAAAGCGAGAGGCCGTAGGAATCCTCGCCGCTTGCGGCGGGGAGGATGTCACCTCCCAAGAAATGTGTTGAGGTACCAGCTGTTCCCGAAGGGATCCCTTACGCCCGCCGAGCGGTCGCCATAGGGCTTGTCCGTTGGCGGCTCAACGGAGATGGCCCCAGCCCGCAGGGCTTGCGCGTACATGGCGTCAGCGTCTGGGACATAAACGTGCAGCAGGCAGGGCTTTGGCTGATACTCTCCGTGGGCTTCGTCGATTTCGAGCGTGGCGTTGCCGATCCGCATGGTAGCGTGCATGACGATTCCCTCCGGCGATTTGTGCACGCCCACCGCTTGCGCCCCGAATGCCGCTTCCATGAACGGAATCATCTTGTGCGCCTCGCGAACGTGCAAATACGGTTGCACGCTACGCAGTCCTTCGGGTCCCGGCGTCCATCCTTTGGGTGTAGCGATGTACCAACGATTGCCAAATGCGTCTCTGAGGGCGCCCCAGCGATCGCCTGAAGGATGGTCGTCGGTTGGCCTGTAAATCGCGGTGGCGCCTGCCTCGAGGGCCCGGTCAAACGTGGCATCGGCGTCGTTGACGTACAGGTGGATGTCGGTTGGAGCCGGCGAAACCTGCTGATTCGCGTCTGCCGTTTCGATGACGCCGTTGCCGATGGCCACTTCCGCATGCATCAACTTGCCGTCCGGCATAGGCACGCGCAGCCGTTCGGCCGCGCTAAAGGCCTTCTTCAAGAACTCGATGAACTCGGACGCGCCGTTGACGATGATGTAGGGCGTGATGGAGGTAAAACCCGGCCGCATGTAGTGGACGGCCCTCGCTGGCACTGCCGCTACAGATGATTCCGAACCCTCGCGCATGGACATGGACGCTCTCCTTTGCAGACTGGATTTGAGTGCGGCTCGAAACTTTTGTCGCGGGAGCAGCCGCAACTCTCGCGCGATGGCTGTCAGTCGCCGAAGGTCGCGGTGGGGCGCCTTTTCCGGGCGTGGCTCGAGTGACACGAGCATGGCCCTCACAACCTCGTCTAATTGTTCGAAGAGGGGACGCCTAGGCATGGCGGCCCTCCATTCGCGCTCGCAATCGCTCGAGCGCGCGCAATTGCAGTTGCTTGATGGCTCCTTCGCTTTTGCCAAGCCGCTCCGCGATTTCCCGGATGCTGCGCTGGTCGACGAAGCGCTCGTGAACGACGCGTTGCTGAATTTCCGGAAGCTGGCTTACCAGTCGGAACAACCGCGCGCGGTGTTCGATGGCGCGAATGTCGAGATGCACGCCGGGATCGGCGAGGTCGTTGGGCATAGAATGTTCGCGAGATGCCCGCTTGGAGCGATCGATGACAGCGTTCGCTGCGATCCGCAGCAGCCAGGCCGCGAAGGGCACTCCGCGCCACTCGTAGGTCTTCAAATTGGCGAGCGCCTTGTAGAACACTTCAGACGTCACGTCTTCAGCGGTTACGCGGTCGTGTACGCGGCCGGCCACGAAGCCGTACACGCGGTCGAAATGCAATTCGTAAAGCGCGTCAAATCTCGCCGGATCGTTTTGCGCCGCTTCGACAAGCCGGCGCTCTTCCGCCGATGCTGTAGCGCCCGCCTTGTCAGGCGCAGGGCTCTGGAGAGGAGCTTTTTCACTTCCTCGGCGTCCGGTGGCCTTCATCGTTCTCCTGAATAATAACTGGCCACCGGGGAAAAAGTTACGGCACTTCTTTTGTAGGTTGACGGCCCGCAAAACACCAAGCCGCGTCCGCGCACGGCCGGAACGTGGCTCGTGCTTTCTCGGTCAAACTATCTGGCGCACAGGCCGGTCGTGACGACTTTTTTGTTGGGCTTGAGCTGGTAGGTGAAATAGGGAGCCGCTACGCGGAAAGACTGTGGGTCGTTATTGGCGCAATGGCCGGGGCTCTGCTGCGAGCAAAGCGGGCTGGCGAGGTGGTCGTCCGAGTAAGCGATATTGGCGCGGTGCTGCGTGTCCAAAGCTACTTGAAAGAAGTCAGCAAGGGCGCGGCTATCGCTGTTGGAACAACCGGTGCCGTTGGTACACACGGTTCCCGCATGGATGACGTGGTCACTGGCAGCATGCTGCGTGAACACCGGGACAGCAGCGTTACCGTCGACGCTTTCGGCCGCGTAGACATTCCACTGTGCCCAGCAATCGTTGGTGCCGTCGGTGCAGGACGGCTGCATCGCGGCGACGTTGTTGGAGTTGCCGGCGCGGTTCGCTCCGAGCCAGGTCACCACGACGTGCCCGTAGGCGTCGGCGGCGACCCAGGGGAACACGTTGGCTTTGCCCACGGTCGACCCGCTGTTCACGCGCACGGGTGCGGTCCAAGTGTTTCCCAGATCCGAGGAGGAAGAGAGGAACACGTTCTGGTTGTCTGACCAGACCGCATAAACGTTGCCGAAGTTATCAACCGCGAGGGCAGGGAAAATATTGTTGTTCCCGTTTGTTGCTCCCGGCGACCCTTGAGGACTGGTGAAGACCTTGTGGTCGGTAAATGTGAAAGTAGCTGCGCCTTGGCCCGCATCCGTGGAAACCCCGACATAGACGGTGCGCTGCGGCCCGCTGTTCAGGTTCTCCGTAGCGTTGTCCGGAGCGGTGAACGCGACGTAGAGGTTCCCCTTGCTGCGGCACGCGCTGTGTTCGACCTTGATCTGTGCCGCGGTGTTGGCGCTGTCGGTGGGCGCCAGGCTGCTCGCCGCAGGCAGGGTTGCCGCATCAATGGCTTCGCCCAAGCCAGCCATGTATGTCAGGCCGCCATTGTTGGAGCGCTGTAAGTTGATGTTGAACGTGGCCAAGTCATGGTACGCGACATAAACCGTGGATGTATCGCTCGCGGCGTCGTTCCACATGCGGTCGTCTCCGGGAATCAGCGCGGCAACGACATTGGGCGGGGTGAAAAACGAGTCGCCGCGGTTTCGGGAGTTTGTCGCGGTGAACCCGGGCGCGAGCGTCAGGCTTGTCAGCGCGAGATTGGGAATCGCGGAGTTGTTGGGATCCGGCAGGTTGACGGCGATATCCGCATCGCCGCCACCGGGAGCTAGGCCCAGATTTGTGGCACTCCCGGTGTTATTGACGCAGCCGCCGCCACTCAGCCCAAAAATGCCGCAATTGTCCGGTTGCCCTTCGTATTTGAAGGGCAGCGTACCATTCGCGTTGGGCACGCCGTCGATTGATTGGCTCCAACGCCAGAGGTCAATACCGCCGGGCACGCCACGTATGGACTCCACATAAATCGTGCCCTGGGAATCGACGCGGTCGCCGGGTTCCACGCCTGTTACGATGAAAGCTAGAGGGCTCGAGCCTGTGGGAACCGGGGCTAATTGAGGCAGGCAAAGGCTTTGATTGGGGCTGAAGCCGTCCGTACCGGCCCCGACGAAGGCGGGAATCGCCTCAGCTCCCCCGCCCGCACCCGTTTGGCTGGGACAGGCGTGCTCGTTGGCAGGGTCAGGGTAGGAAGTCTGCGCGCTGACGGTGCGGCGGGTGTCCAGGGAGAATACGGACATCAGAATAAGTAGCAATACTCCTTCGGTGAACAGCACAGGCAAGAGCTTGCGCATGGAGTTCTCCTTCGGACACAAATTCGTGCAGGGCTGAGGCCCCTCCGCGAGTCCTTGGCCTGCTCTCCCGGTCGGTTGGCGAAGCGGGTGGTCATTCACTGTTTCAAGGAGGCACGGACCCGAAGGCAGCTGTCGGCCACCCGCTCCTTGAGGCACGCGTCAGCTATAGTGCGAGAACCGGGTTTGGACAATACGGTGGATACTCTAATCAAGGCAAGTGTAAAAACCTGAGGGACTCCGCCGGTGAACTTTTTTTTGGGGCTGCCAGTCGTGGCTTCCCTCGAGCAGCCGAACCTTGCCGATTCGGTGCTTCCTTGCCAACGCGGTCCTCATGGCGTAATTCTCCAAACCGGAGCGGGGTTCCGCACCCGTCACGGCGGCCTTCGCGTTGCTCGAAAACCATTGATCGACTGGTTTACTCGGGCAGGATCACCGGTTTTGCGCGCGGCAATGCTTCGAGCGTCGCTTTGTCCAGGTTTAGGTGCGCGGCGACAAGTTCCGGAGGCGTGTGCGAGAGCCACTCGGAAAGCGCCAGATCCTGGTAATAGCTGCTCTTGAACATTTCCAGGAATTTCAGGTCGTGGCTGCCGGTGTTTTCGACGTAATGCGGCAGCGCCTTTTGTACGTAGCCCACGTCACCGGTTTCAAAGTCCATTGTTCGCGCGCGGCCTCCTGTGGCGAACACGGTCATGCGCCCCTTGCCGCTGATGAAGAATTGCCATTCGTCAGCATTGGGATGCCAGTGCAACTCGCGCAAACCACCGGGCTTCAGGGTGACCAGCGAGGCGGCGATATTCTGCGCGATCTTGAAATTGCTCGAGTCAATGATGCGCACCTCGCCGCCCTTTGTGCGCTTTGTAGGCGGTTGCTGCATGGTGCGAAAGGCAAAATCGATCGGCGAGGCTCCCAGTGCTCCCGCCGCCCTGCGCTGGTCCTCGGCAAGCGGTCCGGGGACTTCGGCTTGAAAAATGAACCGCTCCTTGTTGGGCATAACTTCCACGGCCGCCCGGGGCACTACAAAATTTCTCGAAACGATGTCCTGCGGCGTATGCGCCATCCAGTCGGACAGCAAAACCGTCTCATATTCCGAGAAGTTGCCATCGTCAAACACCAGCAGGAATTCCGTGCCGTCGGGCGGGAGCCCCTGGATGGAGTGCGGTATCCCCGGCGGGAAATACCAGAGATCCCCTTCCTTCACGTCGGTGACGAAACTCTTTCCGTCGGCATCGATACAAGTGATGCGCGCCGTCCCATATAGCATATAAGCCCACTCCGCGGCCGTGTGCCAATGCAATTCGCGGACGCCGCCAGCGGTGAGCCGCATGTTCACACCCGCGAGGGTTTTTGCAACCGCCAGCTCGCGCACGGTGACCTCGCGCGACCATCCGCCTTCATGCAGGCGTTTGTGCGCGATGGAGAAGGGATACTTGAAGGTTTGCACGCCGCCCGCATCGGTCGGTGGCGGGTTAACCGAATCCAGGTTTTCCTCATCTAGCGCCGGGTTTTTGGGGACCGGTTCGCTTCGGCTTCGCTCGCTCTTTGCTTTGCGTGCTGGATCCTGGCTTTGTCCCGCGGTATGGTTTGCGGCGAGCATCCCCGCTGCCAGAGCTGCCGAGCTGGCTCCCAAGAATCCACGCCGCGTCCAACGCTCCTTTTCCGACTCGTCAAGCATGTATACTGCCTCCCTTGGTTTCACCCGGCTTTCTTCTGAATTGTCCGGTGCTCGATAACCTACCTTGATCGTTGCCGCGATACAACCCCAAGATTAAGCATGATGAAAGAGGGCCGCTCGCACACTCGTCAAGCATCCCGCCGCGGGCCTTCCATTTTTTGGAACGGTTCGAGTTCCTGGCCGATATAAAGGGCGGTCCTACCAGGTTCTCCCCAAGCAAAATCAGGGACCTGCCTGATTTCATTGCGTGTGTTTTCGGATTGTGCTTAGGAATCTTCTTGGCAGATTGGACGCTTATTCTTATGAAAGTGCTGCTAGCCGATGATAGGCAGGGTCACCGGGATTCTTTGCGCAGACTCATCCAGCGGGATCCCGAGGTCCAGGTCAGCGGAATCGCCGAAGATGCCGAGAACGCTCCCGGCAGCGTGATAGCGCGCGAGTTGCGGCGTACTTTGGATGGCTGCCCTGTCTGCGACGGCGGGTATCGCGACCATTCCTTCGTGATTCTCGCTACCGTGGCCATCGAGCCACAATGGCAAAGCGCGCTGCACGTGAAGCAATACTACGATTTTCTTGACGAACGCCGCTGGCAGGAACTTCTCCGCCTGCGGGAGTGGAATGACGCGGCAGATACGCTCATCGGCTTTGCGTTTCGCTGCGCCGGGGGACGCGTCGGAATCGTCACCATGCTTAGTCCGGCCAGGCCCGGTTTGCCTGACACTCCATTGCATTACGTGATCCTCCCCGAGGAGGAAGGGAACAGCCTGCAAGCGCTCATTCCACCCGAAAAGTGGCATCCCTTGCGGTCAACGTCTGCCGCCCCACCGTAGGCTATACTTCTCCGGGAGGGGTGCTTGCCGCTTCACACGTTTGTTCATTTCGAGCCGGTGCCCGGAAAAGAGGACCTGCTTCGCGAAGAGTTAAGGCTGCTCTTGGCGCCGACACGTGCGGAGCCTGGCTGCATCCGCATTCACCTCTACGAAGCGCTCGGTGGGCCGCTGGTCTTTTACATTCACTCCGAGTGGGTAGACGAAGGGGCGTTCGATGGCCACCCCAAATTGCCGCACATGACGCGCTTTCTCGGTCTCGTGGGAGAGCTTACCACCCATCCGGTGAAAGGCATTCGCACCAAGCAGATCGGCTAACACCATTCCGAGGCGAATGCTCGCATAGCCACGCGCCGCGCCGTGCTGGAGCTCGTTTCCGGCGAGCTTAAGCCGCCGATCCGCCGGCCTTGGCCGCGCGCATTTGCTTCACCATTTCTTGGAATTGCCGCGTCAAATGCGGCACGATTCCCAGCTGCCGCTCGACGAGCATCAACTGCGCGCGATGATGCATTTCGTGTTCTTTCGCGGACAACAGCTTTTCAAAGCGCGTCTTCATGCTCTTCCCATCGGGTTCGGTCACGTTTTCGGCCAGGAATTCCGGAGTCAGCGTCTCTAACCACGCCGAGAACTGCTCACCTTCCGTTCGCAGCAGCTCCAGGATCTCTGCCTTCGTTCTTGGCCTAGCCTCCTCGGCGTTGAACTTGTCCATCATTCCAAAGAAATCATAGCCCACAAGCGTGGTCAGGCGCTTCTTGCGGACCTCTTCCCAGATTCGCGTGGAAATCGCCACGTGCGTCAGCATCCGCGCCACGCTCCGCACTTCGGGTGCGGACACGAAACTGTATTTGTCCTCTGGAATATCCTGTGCCACCTGGATGGTGTTTTTGCGCACGGTGCGAAACCCGTTTGCCAATTCTTTTCCGCCGTAAATACTCATGGAGACACCTCGCTAATGAAATCTGTCTGCTTGGGGCCGCGTAAACTGCTTACTTCGATGCGGCGTCCTTGTCCTCGGTCACGCCCCGCGAGGTGGGCTTTTCGGCTAGCCTTCCTCGCCGCTGTGGACCTCGCCCGACCGGCCGCCCACTATCTGACTATATGCCGCCCGGCGCGTCAGTCCGCGTTCCTTGGCCGCCAGCTTGAGGGCCTCTTTGCGATCCAGTTTGGCCTGGTGCATCAGTTCTTCGACGCGCGCGGCAAGCGACTGCGCCGAGTCGCTTTGTGCGCGCCCCTCGGCCGCCTCCGGGGGGCCGACAAGGAGGGTAATCTCGCCGCGGGCCGGGCGTTCTTCGAGCGCGGCGGCAATCTCAGAGAGCTTGCCGCGCACGAATTCTTCGTGGAGCTTGGTCACTTCGCGCGCCAGGCACGCCTGCCGGTCACCCAGAGTCTCCAGCGCCTCCGCCACGCATTCGGCGACGCGGTGCGGCGCTTCGTACAGGATGATGGTGCGCTCCTCGATGCGCAGCCGTTCGAGGGCGCGTCGCCGCTCCCCGCTTCGCGCAGGCAAAAATCCCACGAAAAGAAATTCCTCGCTGGGCATCCCGGAAGCGGAGAGGGAAGCGAGCAGCGCGGACGGCCCTGGAATCGGCACCACGAGGATGTGGTGCCGCAGACAAAGGGAGACCAGCCGGTGTCCCGGGTCGGATACCAGCGGCATTCCCGCGTCACTCACCAGCGCGATTTTCGCGCCTTGCTCCATGGCCACCACCAGTTCCGGCGCGCGCGTCAGTTCGTTGTGCTCGTGGTAGCTGACCAACGGCTTGCGAATGCCGTAGTGCGTGAGCAGCTTCTGCGTGTGGCGCGTGTCTTCGCACGCGATCTGATCGGCTTCTTTGAGGATGCGCAGAGCGCGCAGCGTGATGTCCTCCAGGTTGCCGATCGGCGTCCCCACAAGGTACAAACAGCCCGCGGGAGTCTGTGGCTCTCGGGCCGGATCGTTGGCGGTCATGGCGACCAGTCTAGCATGCGCGGGAGTGCTCGAGCGCCGGCGGCAGGGAGATCGCTGTACAAAAACGCCGCCGCGTCGCGGCAGGCTCTGTAGCAATGCTATACTTCATTTTTTGTAGTGCTTGAGGAGGAGCGTCTGTGCCCCTGTACGAGTACAAGTGCCTGAAGTGCGGCCGGAGAACGGAGAAAATTGAAAATGTTGACGGCCCGCATTTGCGGAAATGCCCGCACTGCGGCGGCAAAGCGGAACCGATGATATCGGCGCCGGCGATTCAATTCAAGGGTGCGGGATGGTACGTGACCGACTATGCGAACAAAACCGGCGGCGGCGAAGCGGATAAGCCGGCCTCGGGAGCCGCGGAAACGGCGGGCAAAGGCGCGGAAGCGAAAGAAACGGGTTCTAAGGACGCAAAAGAAAAAAAATCCGCGAAGAAAAAGTAGATCGCGCGAGGAGCCGGAATGGCCGAAACAACGCAGGGAAAGGGCGCCGCGGGACGCAAGCTGCGCAAAGCGGTTTTGCCGGCTGCCGGGCTAGGCACGCGATTTTTGCCCGCGACCAAAGCACAGCCCAAGGAAATGCTTGCCGTCGTCGATAAGCCGCAGATTCAATACGTCGTGGAAGAATGCGCGGTTTCCGGCATTGAGCACATCATTATCGTTACGGGCAAAGGGAAAAATTCGATCGAGGATCACTTTGACTCCTCACCGACGCTCGAGCGCTTCCTGGAAGAAAGAGGAAAAAAGGAACAGGCGGCGATGGTGCGGAAGATCAGCGACATGGTGCAGGTGAGTTACACGCGCCAGAAAGAGCCGCTCGGCTTGGGACACGCGGTGCTGGTAGCAAAGGATCTTGTGGGTGACGAGCCCTTCGCGGTTCTCTTGGGTGACGTGCTGATCCCCGGTCCCAATCCGGCCACCAAGCAACTCATGGAGGTGTATTCCGCGACGGGTGTAGGGGCCATCGCGGTCGAAGAAGTGCCCAAGGAGAGAACGCATCTCTATGGGGTTATCGATGGCGAGCCGGCGCCGCAGCCGCCCTTTGGGGCGCGGCTGTTGCGAATTCGTGATGTGGTGGAAAAGCCGAAGCCAGAGAAAGCTCCATCCAATCTGGCGATCACCGGCCGCTACGTTTTGCCGCCACAGATTTTTGATTGCCTGGCGCGCACTAAGCCCGGCGCAGGTAACGAGATCCAGTTGACCGACGCGCTGCGCATCCTGGCGCAGGAAGATGGTTTGTGGGCGTACATTTATGACGGTGCGTCTTACGATGCCGGCGACAAATTGGGATTCTTGAAAGCGACAGTGGAAATCGCACTGCAGAACCGGGAGTTTGGCGGGGAGTTTCGCGAGTACCTGAAGGGTCTAAACTTGTAGTCGTGGAAGCGAACACGCGCATTTTGGGCATCGAATCCTCCTGCGACGAGACCGCCGCGGCTGTGGTTGTCGACGGGCGTGAAATTCTGTCCAGTATCGTGGCGTCGCAACTCGACGTGCACCGCAAATATGGCGGCGTCGTGCCGGAACTGGCTTCCCGCGAGCATTTGCGGCAAATCGTGCCGGTGGTCCGCGAAGCGCTCGGGCAAGCGCGCCTGAAGCTGCAAGAAGTGGACGCCATCGGCGTGACACAAGGACCGGGCCTGGTCGGCGCGCTGCTTGTGGGAATTACCTACGGGAAGACCCTGGCACAATCACTGGGAAAGCCGCTCGTGCCGGTCAACCATCTGGAGGGCCACGTCCACGCCGTTTTTCTTGAAGCGCACAAAGCGCGGCGCATTCCCAAATTGCCTGCCGTGTGCCTGATTGTTTCCGGAGGCCACACGCTTCTTTGCGAAGTGAACGCCGAAGACCCCGGTGTTCCGGTGGCGGGCGCGCTTTTTCGCTACCGCAGGCTCGGACAAACGCGCGACGACGCGGCGGGCGAAGCTTATGACAAAGTCGCGAAGTTGCTGGCGCTTGGCTACCCGGGAGGGCCCATTCTTGACCGGCTGGCGGCTGCCGCCGAGATAGCCTCCCCGCCGGTGAAGTTCGGCCCGACAAAGACCCGTGGCAACCCGCTCGACTTCAGCTTCAGTGGCCTGAAAACCGCAGTGCTCTATCATTTACGCGAACATGCGGAATACTCCGGCGAGATTCGCAAGCGAGAAGAAGCCCTGGCGCGCGGCGAACGAAAATTCGACCAGTTGCTCCCGCTTTGCAGCAAAACCACGCTTGGGCTTGTGCGGGAATTTCAAAATGCGGTGGTTCGCGATCTGGTGGACCGCACCATGGCCGCCGCAGAGAAACTCGGGGTTGCGACGGTTTTGGTGTCTGGCGGCGTGGCCGCCAACAGCCAGTTGCGCACGACATTCGAGGAACGCGCGCGGCCTGTCGGTATCGAGGTGTTCTTTCCCAGCCGAGCGCTCTCTACGGATAACGCCGCCATGATCGCGGCGGCCGCGTATGCGCGATTTCGGGCGGGCAGGCTTGCGGATGTCACCCTGAATGCTGACCCAAGCCTCGCGCTCGCCTAGGAAAATGGAACGCGAGGAGAATCATTCGTGAGAATCGCGAAGTCGCTTCTTTTGAACATATTTCTATTGTGCGCTGTTTGTTCGGCGAGCGCGGCCGCGGCCCAGACGACGCGATGGACCGAGCAAAAGGCGAACGAATGGTACGCAAAGCAGCCGTGGCTTATTGGGAGCAATTACATTCCGCGCTCGGCGATCAATGAGCTGGAAATGTGGCAGGAGGCGACTTTTAATCCGGAACAAATCGACCAGGAATTTGGCTGGGCCGAATCCCTCGGCATGAACACGATGCGCGTCTTCCTGCATGACTTGCTCTGGCAACAGGACGCTGATGGTTTCAAGAAGCGCATCAACGAGTTTTTGACGATTGCAGCGAAACATCGCATTCGACCGGTCTTTGTGCTCTTCGATTCTTGCTGGGATCCTCTGCCGCACCCGGGGCCGCAGCACCCACCGATTCCCGGCGTTCACAATTCCGGCTGGGTGCAAAGCCCGGGCGCCGTCGCGCTGGGGGATGCGAAGCAGTACCCGCGGCTCAAAGCCTATGTGCAAGGAGTAGTAGGAGCATTTGCGAAGGATGATCGCATTCTGGCCTGGGACATTTGGAACGAACCCGGCAACCGCAATATGGGCAGCTATGCGAAAGAGGAATTGAAGGATAAAACGGCGCGCGTGCTGGTGCTTCTGCCGCAGACGTTTGAATGGGCGCGCGAAGTGAATCCCACGCAGCCGCTGACCAGCGGGGTCTGCTGCGTGGACCAGGCGCCCGATGGATCCCATCTTGGCGAGCTCGAGCAGATTCAACTACGCGAATCCGACATCGTGACTTTTCACAACTACAGCTGGCCCGAATACTTCAAGAGGGAAGTTGCCTGGCTCAAGAAATACAATCGGCCCGTCATCTGCACGGAGTTTATGGCGCGCTCTGTGGGCAGCACCTTCGACACGATTTTGCCCATCGCCAAGGAAGAAAAGGTGGGAGCGATCAACTGGGGATTCGTCGTCGGCAGGACGCAGACGAATTTGCCCTGGGAATCGTGGCAGCATCCCTACATCCTCGAGCCGCCTCCGGTGTGGTTTCATGAAGTGCTGCACCCTGACGGAAAGCCGTATCGCGAAGGGGAAGCGGAGCTGATCCGCCAGCTCACCGGAAGAAAGTGATCATCGGTCTTGACAAAACCGAACAGTTGGACCGGATGACTTTTGGCGGCGTCGAAGCGGTATACTCTCGCGGACATGCCCGCGAAGAAGAGCGCCGGAGCGCGATTCGAACCAGCCAGCGATCAGTCGCTGCTCGTCTATTTTGGCGAACAAATCACACTCGAAGCAAACGAGAACGTCAGAAGGCTTCTGCATCTGCTGGAGCAGGAACCGATTCCCGGTGTCGACAACCTGCATCCGGCGTATTGCTCGCTGCTGGTAAAGTTTGCGGCGTTGAAGTGGCGGCACCAGGAGCTGGAAAGACAGCTCCGCAAATACCTTGGCCGGCTAAACAACGTGAGGTTGCCAGAGCCGAGGCTCGTGGAAATTCCCGTGTGCTATGGTCGGGAGTTTGGACCGGACCTTGACGAAGTCGCCGCGATGCATGGAATTACGCCGGAGCGCGTCATTGAGCTACACACCTCGGCGACTTATCTTGTCTATTTCTTGGGATTTGTGCCGGGTTTCGCCTATCTTGGCGAATTGGCGCGAGAATTGGTGACCCCGCGATTGCTATCGCCGCGCAGGAAAGTGCCGGCCGGAAGCGTAGGGATTGCCGGCAACCAGACGGGAGTATATCCGTTTGAAACTCCGGGCGGATGGAGATTGCTGGGGCGCTCGCCCCTGGCGATGTTTCGGACCGATAGAGACGGTCTCTGCCTTCTCTCCATCGGCGATCGCGTGAGATTTGTGCCGGTTTCGCGGGAACGGTTCGCGGAGTTCGAACGCGCATGAAGGTCATTGAAGTGCTGGCGCCGGGGCTGCTCACAACCGTGCAGGACTTGGGGCGAGAAGGCTTCGGCCCGATGGGCGTCTCGCCTTCCGGTGCGGCCGACCCGGTCGCACTGCGTATCGGTAACCGGCTGGTGGGAAACGCCGCAATTGCCGCCGCACTCGAGATGACGCTTCTCGGCGGAACGTTTCTGTTCCCCGAAGGGGCTTTGGCGGCTCTCACGGGCTCGGATTTCGGCGCGGCACTGGACGGCGCGGATCGTCTGCCGTGGGCTTCGTTCGAAGTGAAGCCTGGCCAAACCCTTCGGCTGGGAGCAACGCGTTCGGGCGCCCGGTGTTATTTGTGCCTACAAGGCGGAATCGCCGTGAAACCGTTTCTCGGAAGCGCATCCACGCATCTTTTGAGCGGTCTCGGCGGTTACCAGGGCAGAGCCTTGCGCAAAGGAGACGTGCTGAAGACGGGAGACTCAGACGGCGGCCCGAACCGCACTCTTGGTACGAATCGCTGCAAAAAGGTGACGCCAAAGATCCTGGAGGGTCTTCGGCCACGCAAGATCCTGCGCGTCACCCCCGGCCCGCAAAGGGGTTGGTTCTCGCAAGCAGCCGAGAAAGTCTTTTATGGCGGCACCTACGGTGTTTCCGAAGAGGCAAATCGCATGGGTCTCAGGCTTCACGGCCCGCCCGTTCCCGAAGGCGCACACGGCGGAATGATTAGCGAAGGCGTGTCGTTGGGTGCCGTGCAGATCGCCGCTGACGGGATGCCCATTATCTTGTCTGTGGAGCAGCAAACCACCGGCGGATATGCGAAGATGGCCAACGTCATTTCGGCGGACTTCGGCAGCCTAGGCCAGCTTCGCCCGCGCGATGAAATTCGTTTCAGACGTGTGACCTTCGAAACCGCGCGCAAGCTGCTGATGGAGCAGGAGAAGTTGCTGACCGCGAAGGACTCGATTGTGGAAACGATCTAAGATCGCTTAGCGCCTCTGTCGTTCTCGAGCGGCGCGAGCAATCGCGGCAAAATCCTTAGGCGGAAGGAATCCCAGAAATCCCGGGGAGACGAAGCGAGTGACGCGTATCGACATCAATTGCGACATGGGCGAACTGCCCGAGGCTGTTGGCGACGGCACGCAGGAAGCCCTCCTGCGCTCGATCACCTCTGCAAACGTGGCCTGCGGCGGGCACGCGGGGGACGAACGCACCATGCAAACCACCGTTGAGCAGGCCCTACGCGCTCGAGTGGCGGTTGGAGCTCATCCGGGCTATCCGGATCGCAAGAACTTCGGCCGGCTTGAGTTGAAGATGCCTTTGGATGCGGTTCGAGACTCCCTCTGCGAGCAGGTTCGCGCGCTTGCAAGCGTTGCTGCCGCGTGCGGCGCGAAGCTTGTTCACGTTAAACCACACGGTGCGCTTTACAATCAGGCGGTGAAGAATCGCGAACTGGCGGAAGCTATCGCGAATGGTGTGAGCGAGGCTGCTCGAGCCGAAAGCGACAGCTTGCGCAAGGATATCGTCCTCGTTGGACTCGCAGGCTCGGCAATGCTCGATGTTTTCCGCCAAGCAGGCTTCGCCGTCGCCGCCGAAGCCTTTGCCGACCGCCGCTACGAATCCGATGGAACCTTGCGCTCCCGTAAATTCGCAGACGCGCTCGTCCGAGACCCGGCGGAGGCCGCCAGACAAGCCCTCAGCATCGCCGAGCGCGGCATCGTGACCGCTCACGACGGCACCGAAGTGAGGCTCAGCGCCGAAACCATTTGCATCCACGGCGACACGCCTGGCGCCCCGCAAATTGCGGCGGCGGTCGCCCGCACCCTCCGCGACGCCGGCGTAAGTCTAAGTGCGCTTGCGGTGGCAGCGAATCAGACCGGGAAATGGGCACCGCGAAGGTGAACGTTATTTCTTCTTATCCGAATTCGGCGACTCGACGTAGACAAGGTTGAGTATGCTGCCCGCACCGCTAGGTTGGATTCCCACGATATGCTGTTTTTCCTTCGTTCCCGCCTTGAAGGTCATTTCGCCTGGGCCAGGTTTATCCGTTTCGCAGCTGAGCTGGTTCGAGGATTGGCTCTCGTTTTTGTCCCCGGCTTCGGAAGAGGAGGCACCACAGTCCAGTACCGTCCCGTATTTTGCCAAAGCCTTCTTGTAGAAGGTGGCGACTTTTTGCGGTGAATCGTTGGAATCCAGCGTGACGACGGCCAGCTTGAACGCGAACGAGTTGCCCCAAAGTCCAAACTTCCCCGAGGATTGATTTTCGTCCTTGTCTCGATGAGGCCTTGCTCCCGGATAGATAGGCAATCCAACATCCTTGGCGCTGGCTTCCGCGTCGAAGTAAATGCCCGCGCCCTGCGAGCCCTTGCCGCTCGCTGAGTCCTTCTCCGGCTTTTCCTGAGCTGCCAGAGACAAGGCCGAGCACAGCATCCCACAGGTCACAACCAATGCTAGCGCTCGTGCGAGGGCATGAACGCTTTTTCGAGAATCGGGCACTTCTCGCCATGTTCTTGTGTTCATGAAATTCCCCCCTTCACGGTACGTGCAACGTCACTGGAAAGTTCCCCGCTACCGAAGAAACAAAAAGCGGGCAAGAGCAACTTGCCCGCTTCGGAAAAGCGCTGCCGCAGAACCGGCAAAGCTATTCGAATTTCTCCGTCATGATGGGGAACTGCAGCTTGGCCTTGGCGAGCGACTTTACCACCAAGACCTCGGCCAGTTCGGCAGTGGTGTTCTTGGCGGTGGCCATTTCGCTGACGAGCAGGTACTTGGCGCGCTCGAGCATTTTCTTTTCACGGAAGGAGAGAGGCTTGCTACGACTGAGGGAAACGAGGCTCTTCAGCACGGCGGCCACTTCAATGAGCGACCCCGTGCGCATGCGTTCGGAGTTCTCCTTGAAGCGGTGCTTCCAGTCCGGATGCGAGTTGAGTTTGCCCTTTTCAAGGAAGCCCAGGACTTTGATGGATTCATTTGAGCGAATGACGGACCGTAGGCCTACCGTGCCGGCGTTCGACTGCGGCACCATCACGCGCAATCCGCTGGAAACAATACGTATCATGTAGTAACGCTCGGTTCTGCCATTCAACACACCGTAGTTGATCTGCTCCACAATGCCTACACCATGATTCGGGTAAACCACTTTGTCGCCGATCTTATAGTCCATGATTTTGGATGCCCCCCACGAAGCTAAATGGAGTATAGGAACTTGTGTTGTAAGAGTCAAGGATATATCCTGTGGAATGAAGAGGTTAGAGAAAAATCGATCCAAATTTGGCAGCCGAATTGCTGAGGCTGCCGCCCGGGGAGGTTTCCAGGTAGCACCATGCGCTCCCCCAAACATGCCGTTCGGGGCGCGCATCCGACCAAACACTGGTGAAACAGTTGTTTCTCTTCCTTCCTTGATCTTGCGCAGGTCTGGTTGCGTCTGGCGTTGCGGTAGAATGCGGATGTGATTGTCCTGTCGATAGATACGTGCGATGGGCGGGGGAGCGTGGCGGTCCTCCGAGACGAGGTGATTCTCGCCGTGTTGTCTCATGAAACGAACCAGGAGTACTCGTCCTGGCTGCTTCCCGCAGCGAGTGCGGTGCTTAGAAAGGCCGGGCTTCGCATGGACGAGGTAGGCGGCTATGCGGTCGCGGCTGGGCCCGGATCGTTTACCGGGGTGCGCGTGGGGTTGACGAGTGTCAAGGCTTGGGCCGAAGTGTACGGCAAACCGGTGGCAGGTGTGTCGCGGCTTGAGGCTTTTGCCGCGCAGGCGAGTCGCACGTCCCGTGTCGCGGCGTTTGTCGACGCGCAACGCGGACAACTGTTCGGAGCAGTTTATCGGCAAGACGGCTCCGGGTTGGCCAAGATCGGCGAAGAGATGGTGATTGCTCCGGCAAAATTTGTCGAGACCGCGGTCGAACTGGCCAATGAGGAGAAAATCACTTGGGCTTCGTCCGACGCTTGGCTCCTTAGTGGCGAGGGCGCTTGGAGAGAGCGAGAGAAGCGCGGTGAGTCCATCGAGCAGGTATCAGCAACGCTCGCGGGAATCCTGGGGCGCATCGGCCTTAGACGGCTGAAGGAGGGAAAAACGACCGACGCCGTTGGACTCAACGCGAACTACGTGCGGCGGTCCGACGCAGAGATTTTTTGGAAAGGCGGCGCGGCGCATGGCCACTGAATTACGGCAAGAGCGGGCGAGGCCTGCGATGCGAATGCTGCGCGCGGAAGACGCCGAGGCAGTTGCGGAGATTTTGCGCCAAGCGCCGCAAGCAGTGTTTTGGCCGGAAGCGAGCGTGAAAGAAGTCCTCGAATGGAAGGGAAGCCTAGGTCTGGTTATCGAGGCGGCTGGAAAAGTCGTGGGTTTCCTGATCGGGAGGCAGACCACCGAGGAAGCGGAAGTCTTGAATCTGGCGGTGGCGCCGCAAGACCGGCGAAAAGGCACCGGCGGTAGGCTTTTGCAAGCGGCGGTCGAGGAGTTTCGAACGCGCGGCGCAAACCGCGTGTATTTGGAGGTTCGCGAATCCAACGCGGCGGGAATCGCTTTCTACGAAAAGCACGGGTTTTGGAAGGCAGGTCGCCGCGAAGGATACTATCGCGACCCCGTCGAAACAGCCATCATCATGCAGAAGAGGTTCGAGGATTCACGCGAAAGGTAGCTTGCGATTACCCGCTTCTTCCCAGAGCTCTGACCCGGCCTTGCGCTCACACCTTGCCACGGTTCTCCCTGAATGGCCTTGCCGAGGCACGCCGGAAGGCCCTGAATCTGATACTGTTTCTCTCCGCATCTGACGGATGGGAGGAGAAATGGTTCACAGCGGATGGACATCGCGAGCAGCAAGTCGTGTGGCGCGAGCGAAGCACCGGCTGACGGCAGCCTGCCTGGTGGCAGCGATCGCCACAACTCCGAGCGCATATGGCCAACTGCGGGATTCCGCCGCGAAATTAATCGCGCGCACGATGGGCAATCCGGAATTTCGGCCGAAGTCCTTCCGCGGCGGCACTTGGCTCGGGAACGGCGATTTCTATCTGGACTTAGAACCCTCTGCATCGGGGATTGGCAGCGACCTCGTGAAGTACGCGACCGCGACCGGTAAAAGAGAAATCTTCGTTCCGGCTGAACGTTTGATCCCCGCGGGCCAGACAACGCCGCTGCCTGTCGAGGATTACAGTCTCTCCCCGGACGGACACCGCGTTCTCGTGTTCAGCAACTCGAAAACCGTGTGGCGCCAGAACACGCGCGGTGATTATTGGGTCCTCGACCTCGCGAGCGGCGCGCTGCGCAAGCTCGGAGGCGACGCGCCGGCGTCGAGCCTGATGTTTGCGAAGTTTTCGCCGGACAACGGCAAAGTCGGCTACGTTCGTGCAAACAATATCTATGTGGAAGATCTGGCAAGCGGAAAAAGCACACAATTGACCTACGATGGCTCGGATACCACCATCAACGGAACATCCGACTGGGTGAATGAAGAAGAGTTCGATATTCGCGACGGCTTTGCCTGGAGCCCCGAGAGCCGCGCTATTGCCTTCTGGCAGTTCAACATCAGCGGCGTGCAAAAGTACACGCTGATTTACGACCTGGGCGCGCCGAGAGGCGAAATCGTCACCGGAATTCCCTATCCGAGCCTAGGGCCCTATCCCCACACCCTGGAATACCCGTATCCGCTGGCAGGTACGCAGAATTCCGCAGTTCGCGGGGGTGTCGTAAGCGCCGCGGGCGGGCCGGTGGTTTGGATGCAGGCGGCAGGAGATCCTCACAATCATTACATTCCGGAGATGGGCTGGGCGGATTTCGGCCATGTGCTGATTCAACACATGAACCGGTTGCAGAACCGGAACGAGTTTCTGCTGGCCGATGCGGCAACCGGCGCCTCGCGCACGCTGTTTGTGGATGAAGATCGGGCTTGGGTGGAGGCGAACCACGACGTTTCCTGGATCAATCAAGGGCGCGAATTCCTGGCGCTCAGCGAGCGCGACGGCTGGCGGCATTTGTATCGTGTGGCGCGCGATTCTGGCAAGGCCCAGGTGGTTACGCGCGGCGATGCGGACATCGTCAGTGCGGATCGCGTTACTCCCGACGAAAAGTGGGTCTACTTCATGGCCTCGCCTGAGAATGCGACGCAGCGTTACCTCTACCGCACGCGGCTGGACGGCACAGGGGCGTGGGAACGCCTGACGCCCGATCTGCCGGGTACACATTCCTATACCATTTCGCCGAATGGCGAATGGGCTTTTCACACCTACTCTTCCTTCGATATGCCGCCCGCTTTTGACGTGGTGCACCTGCCCGATCATAGAGTGATGAGAAAGACGATAGATAACGCCGCCATTGCCGGGCGTGTGAAGCCTCTATCGGGTGGGCCGGCGGAATTTATGAAGGTGGATGCGGGTAACGGCCTGACGGTGGACGCGTGGCTGCTGAAGCCGCCGGATTTCGACTCGGCGAAAAAATATCCGCTGATCGTGTATGTCTATTCCGAGCCGGCCGGACAGACCACGGCTGATCACTGGCCATCGCTGTTCAATCGCGCCTTAACCGGTGCCGGATATCTGGTTGCCAGCTTTGACAACCAGGGCACGCCTGCTCTACGGGGCCGCGAGTGGCGCAAGATGATCTACGGAAACGTTGGGCAGCTCTCCTCGCAAGAGCAAGCGACGGCCCTCGAGTCGCTCGAAAAAACTCATTCGTTCATCGATCCGAAACGCGTCGGAGTGTGGGGATGGAGCGGCGGCGGGACCGAGACGCTCAATCTGATGTTCCGCTACCCTGACGTTTACAGCGTGGGGGTATCGGTGGCTTCCGTGCCGGACCAGCGGTTGTACGACACGATCTACCAGGAGCGGTATTTGGGGTTGCCTCAGGACAGTCCAAAGGCCTACGAGCAAAGCTCGGCAATCAATTTTGCTTCCGGCCTGCGCGGCGATTTGCTGCTGATGCATGGCTCGGGAGATGACAACGTGCATTTCCAAGGGTTTGAACTGCTGGTCAACAGGTTGATTTCGTTGGGCAAGCAGTTCGATATGCGCATGTATCCGGGCCGGACGCACGCGATCTCCGAAGGCAAAGGTACGAACTTGGACGTCTTTACCAATATTCTGGGCTACTTTGAAGAGCACTTGCCGCCGAAAGTGTCGAACACCGCGTCTCGCTGAAACCGCGACACCTGCTGGTTGGCGTCGTTTGTTCCGGCCGCTTGCATCGGCCGGAGGAATGCCTTCGCGGATGGAGGTTGCCTGCGAAAGCGCACCGGACCGAAATACTGCCAGTTGCCTCTTGACGTGGCTCGGCGAAGTGGTATCGTTCGCTCATGTAGTATTCACATTCCATTAACGAAATCGTCAGGAGGAACGCATGGCAAGCGCGCAGCGGGCACCTCGGGACGTGCTTCTCCAGGCAGACGCTGACTATCGGCGTCTGGCAGAGCAGCACCGGCAGTACGATTTAGAACTTCAACGCATCTCCAAGTCTCCCTACCTCAATGCAGAAGACCTCCTGGAAGAAATCAAACTGAAAAAGATGAAGCTCCACTGTAAGGATGAAATGGAGCGGATTGCTGCGCGGATTCTGCGGGAGCAGCAGGATCCAAGCAATACCAGCTTTGCGGCATAGGAAACTGTCGTAGAATGGCCATGCTTGCTCGCCTCGGCTGAAACGCGAGCGAAAAGGCGGAGGTCTACGCGCGTCAGCATGGTCAAAGAAGGCTATTACTTTGGGCTGCCGCCGCTCGTAGCCGGTGGCGCCGCTCTCCTGCTTCATTGGTATCTTTCCGCCGCTGTATCGGTGTTCCTTGCTCTGTTTGTGTTCTCTTTCTTTCGTGATCCGGATCGCGTGATTCCCGCGGAACCTGGCGCGGTCGTGTCGCCCGCCGACGGCCGAGTGGTGGTTGTAACGGAAGAGGAAAACGCCGGGCGCCCCGGCCAGCGCCTGAGCGTTTTCCTGGCGATCTGGAACGTGCACGTGAACCGCGCCCCTGCCTCCGGAACGATAACGAACCTGGATTACCGCCCGGGGAAATTTCTCGCCGCAATGCGCGAACGGGCCTCGCTCGAAAATGAACAGAACGTGTTTACGCTTTCGACCGAAGCTGGCGAAATGGTATTCAAGCAGATTGCCGGACTCATTGCGCGGCGAGTAGTCTCTTGGAAGAGGCCGGGCGAACCAGTCCTTCGCGGAGAGCGCATCGGGCTGGTGCGCTTCGGCTCCCGTGTGGATGTTTGGCTGCCTAAGGGGGCGGAGATACTAGTGAAGACAGGAGAGCATGTGAAGGGCGGCTCCAGCCTGATTGCCAGGTGGCCAGCGAAGCGTACTTCGAATCGGTCGGAGGGGAAGGGTGCGGCGGAAGCAAATCTGGCGGCGACGGGGAAGCCGTCGTGACCGTGCTCGCGAGCAATCCGCTGCCGACCTTGCGCAAGGAACTGTCGCGCCCGGCGCTTCGACCGAGGAGCAAGCCATGATTCCCACCGCGGCGCCCGACCAACACGAGATTCCCTTCACCGAGCGGCGGTTTCGCCGCCAAAGGTTTCGCCGGCGCGGCATCTTTCTCCTGCCGAGCTTATTCACGGTTGGAAATCTTCTTTGCGGCTGGTATGCGTCGGCTGTCGCACTGACCGGCAACGGAGACGATCTGGACCGCGCAGCGAAAGCCATTGGCTTGGCGATCCTGTTCGATTCGCTGGACGGGCGGTTGGCCCGCTTACTGAAAGCAAATACCGATTTTGGCGTTCAGTTCGACTCGCTCGCCGATGTCGTCAGCTTCGGAATTGCGCCGGCCTTGCTTTCCTACGCCTGGGGCGTCCAGTACCTGCCGGGGTTTGGACATTCTGCGCTCATTCAACAGATCGGACATTTCGGGTGGTGGTTCTGCTTCGCGTTTGTTGTCTGTTGCGCCTGGCGGCTCGCGCGTTTCAACGTGCAGGGCATGGCTCCGGGAGGCTCGAAGTATTTCATTGGAATGCCCACTCCCGCCGCGGCGGGAGTGATTGCAGCAACGGTCCACGCCTTTCCGGCACCACTGCAGGATGACAGGTGGTCCATCGTGTGGATCTGTATCACGCTGGCTTTGGCCGCGCTTATGACCAGCACCATTCGGTTTTACAGTTTCAAAGACATCCCCTGGACGCGTAAGCAGCCGTCCCTTGCCGTGGTCCTCCTGGCGCTGCTCTGCGCGGCGATCTGGAGGTGGTCGGAGTCGGTTTTGTTTCTGATAGCGTCCTCCTATGCGATTGTTGGGGTCATCTTGCATGTCCTTCGTTTTGCACGGCACCGGCTGGCTTCGCGGACGGTGTGATTCATGCCTTCGATCGAAAGGGAATCTCAACGTATTGTAATTGCCGGTGCGTCTTCGCTGGTCGGCGCGGAGTTGAAGACGCTGCTCGAAGAGGGTCAGTTTTCCGGCTGGGATTTGCGGTTAGTGGATGAGGAAGCGGCGGCGGGAACGCTGACCGAAGCAGGCGGAGAACCCGTTGTGATCCAGCCCGTGGACGAGGGCAGTTTCGAACGCGCGCGCTTCGTTTTCTTCACCGGGTCTCCTCAATTTGTTGAGACCAACCTCGCTGCTGCACTCGCGGCTGGGGCGGTGGCCATCGACTTTACGGGCAAAGTCTCAACAAAAGACCAGCCCTCTAGCCCCTGGTTTCCCAAGCTTGATGAGTTTTGGAGCACTCCAATTGGTCCAAAAGTTCAACCAAACGGCACGCACTTCTGGATTCCTTCGGCTGCTGCCGTTGCCGCCACTTCGCTCTCCTTCGGGCTGAGACCGGTTGGACTGAAGAGACTGAGCATTACTTTCCTTCGGCCGGTCTCCGAAGCGGGAAGGGAGGGAATCGAAGAACTCGAGAGCCAGACCGGTCGGTTGCTCTCCTTGCAATCTGTCGGGAAGCCGGTTTTCGACACCCAGGTTGCCTTCAACCTGTTGGAGCGATATGGGCCTGCGAGCCGGCAGAACCTCGCTGCGGTCGGCAAAGCTCTTCGTGAAGAGATCACTGCGTGCGTCTCGAATCAGAGAGCGGTACTGCCGGCCCTGCAGGTGCTTCACGCGCCAACGTTTTACGGGGTGATGTTTTCTGCCTGTGCGGAACTGGATCCTGGGGTAGCGGATAAGGAATCGGTCAGCAACGCGTGTCGGGAAGCTGGGTTTTCCGTGGTAAGAGACGAGGACTGCACCCCAAGCAACGTCAGCGCTGCGGGGGAAAATACCATCCAGCTTGGCCTTCCGCAATCGGACCCAACGGTCCACGGAACATGGTGGTTTTGGGGAGCGGCAGACAATGTTCGATTACCCGCATGGAATGCCGTGAGGCTGGCGGAGAAGCTCTTGTGAGGATCGGACGAACCGCCTTTGCGGTTGTGGCGGCAAGCGCACTCCTTGCCGGCTGCGGCTACCGCGTTGCGGGGCGCAGTGATGGGCTGCCGAAAAGCATTCACGTGATTGCCGTGCCGGCGCTGGAAAATAAGACCACAAGTTACAGGATCGAGCAGAGATTGACAGCGGCGACGGTGCACGAGTTTTTGGCGAAGACGCCCTATCGCGTGGTGTCCGACCCGGCTACGAGCGACGCGGTGCTGCGCGGGAAAGTGCTCAGTCTGGAGGCGGTCCCACTGCTGTTTGACACCACCACGGGGCGGGCCACGACGATGCTGGTGACGGTGAAGTGCGAGGTCAACTTGGAGGACCGCGAGACAGGAAGACTGCTCTATCACACGGACAACTTTCTGTTTCGCAACCAATACGAGATTTCGACCGATGTGAAAAGCTTCTTCGAAGAGCAGGATCCGGCTCTCGACCGGCTGGCGCAGGATTTTGCGGCGCGGCTGGTGGCAGTGGTGACGGAGAACTACTAGAAAGGGCTAAAAAGCGGCTCCAGCCTTTCGAATGATTTGCCCTGCCAGCACCGCTCCGGACGAGCGGAGAAAAGGGAAGCCTCGAGCCAACTTAAAGTATTACTTGAAGGAGCTCCAAGCGTTGATCGGTTGCGATTTGGCCGGAGAGGCAAGGCTAAATGACGCGCATTTCGGCGAATGAACTGCTGTCGCGGCTGGAGAAGGGGAAGGCCATCCCTGCCATTTTGCTGCTGGGAGAAGAGCCTTATTTGCGGGACCGTTGCCGGGCGCTGCTGATGGAGAGATACGTGCCGGATGCGGCGCGGCCCTGGGCCGTGTCGCGATATTCGGCGGACCGCAGAGAGACGCAAGCGGCGCTCGAACAGGCGCAAACCATGGCCATGCTTTCCCCGGTACAATTGGTTTTCCTCGAGGACGCCGAGGCCATCGAAAGCCTCGGCGAGAAAAGCCGCGATGATGCCGTCGAGCTTCTTGCCGCTTACCTGAATGATCCGGCGCCATTCACCGTGCTGGTGATCGAAGCCCTGCGATTGGATCAGAGAATGAAGTGGGGAAAGTTGCTGACAGAGAAAGCGCTGGTGGTAGAGTGCGGGCTGGGCGAAAACCTCGACGAGCGCCAGGCCGCCGCGGTGGCGCTGGCTGGCGCGATGGGTAAAGAGCAGGGCGTCGCCTTCGAACCTGGAGCGGCCGAAGACTTGGCGGAGTTCGTGGCCGCGGATTTAATGCGGCTCAGGACGGAAATCGGCAAGCTCGGAACGTTTGCGGCGGGGAGAAAACAGATTCGACGCGAAGACGTCCGCGCTCTGGTGGTTTCGGAAAAAACGACTACGGTTTGGGAACTGGCAGCCATGCTGGCCTCGCGCCAGGGAAAGAAAGCTCTCGAGTTTCTGGACCGTCTGTTGCGCGAAGGCGAAGAGCCGCTGCAGATGCTGGGCGCGATGACTTGGATGTACCGCAAGCTGATCGAAGCCAGCGAGCTACGCGGCGTCACGAACGGCTGGGGGGCGGCGCGAGCGCTCGCGATGCGCCCGGAGCAGGCGCAATTGGCGCTCGAGAGCGCAAGAAAAATTCCGAAAGCGCGTTTGCTCGCGGGATTAGCCGCGTTGCAGCGAGCCGATGAACGGCTGAAAGGTGGCAGGGAAGACGCCCGCTCCGTGATGGAGTTTTTGATCGCGGAATTAACTGGCGGAGAAGCCTTGGCGGCACGCCGTTAGAGGATTTCCGCTGACCGGCGCATTCCGCCGGTTGGTGATACTAGGTGTGGTCCGAGAGTGTGATCTCGGAGTGGCGCACGCGGCGGTCGAAGTCAGTCAGCAGCGCGGCGGCTTCGGGAGCGACGACCGCGGCTTCCAGGTCAGGGCCGGCGAAGGCGCGGATGGCATCGAGCGAGCGCCAGCTGGTCTCGACGAAAATCTCCACTGCATTGCCCGTCTGACGAGTAGAAACAGTAGCTCCCAGAAAACCGGCGACGCGGCGTAGTTCCGGAAGCACGCTCTTCGAAAAATGCTCGAGATACTTCGGCAACTGCGCCTCCGTGGTGCGCGCCGACCAGTGGCGGAGGATGGCGCCGGATGCCCTGGCAGCGGGGGAGCGTTGTTCGTTGCCAACGACGACTTTCCAGGGGCGCACTTCCCACTTTTTGACCAGACCACTCACGACGTAAGGATCTTTCCGGGCGAATTCTTCAACCTTGCTCCGGTCATCGACTCGAAATACCAGCAAAGCACGGTCGACGGGATCATCGAACGCGCCCGCGAGCAGCAATTCCCCGCGCTCGCGGACTTCTCTGGCCATAAGCAAATGCATTTCGCGGAATTCCGCGCGCCGGGCCACATAGTCATCCACGGTGTCATAGAACAATGCGTAGTAGCTCATATCCGGCTCCGCTACAACGAGTGAACCAGCCAATTGTAAGGGCAATCCCTTGTGATTTGGTCTTTTCGAGAAAAATAGAAAGACGCGGCTGCTCGAGCTTCTCGACTCTGAGGAGGGAAGAGCGGTCTGAAAGCGGAGACGGAAAACCTGCAAACGGCCTTACTTCGCCGCCTTGGCCTTAACGGCGTTGTAAGCAAGGGTTAAACGCGACTTGTAGCGGTTGCCGGTATTTTC
>Ga0209376_1000006_pt1 | contig 250493 bp, 240 predicted proteins | sample GraSoiAngelo_134_FD_185891 | JGI IMG/M metagenome (GOLD analysis project Ga0209376, IMG submission 185891) | Grasslands soil microbial communities from the Angelo Coastal Reserve, California, USA - 14_0929_05_30cm (SPAdes) (version 2) | ecosystem: Environmental > Terrestrial > Soil >... | reverse complement strand
AAAGCTTTTTGATCACCGGAATGGCCGCAATATCGAAGGTATTGCGGGTATAAGTCTCAAAAGTGCGAATGCCGCGCTCGCACAGAATAACGTTGTAATTGCCTCCTGCGAGGATGTATTCGGCGCTCATCAGAAGTTCTTCCATCGTGGCGGACATGCCGCGCTTCAGGAGTACAGGTTTTCGGATTTCACCAAGCGCGCGAAGCAGGTAGTAGTTCTGCATGTTGCGCGCGCCGACCTGGAAGATGTCGACGTAGCCCAGCATCATCGAAATCTGCGAAGCGTCCATCACTTCGCTGATGGTGAAGAGGCCGAACTTGTCGGCGGCCTCGCGCATCAGCTTGAGGCCGGGTTCACCCATGCCCTGGAACGCGTACGGGGAAGTGCGCGGCTTGAACGCGCCGCCGCGCAGAATCTTTGCTCCCGCCTTGGAAACGCTTTCCGCAATCGAATGAATTTGCTCACGCGATTCGACCGAACACGGTCCGGCGGCAACGGCCACTTGCGGGCCGCCGATTTTTACGCCGCGTCCGAGATCGACGATCGTGCCTTCCGGTTTGAACTGCCGGCTGGCGAGCTTGAATGGCTGGGTGATGCGCATGACCTCGCGCACGCCATCCAACAATTCAAAGTCACGATGATCGAAGTCGCGGTGAACGCCGACCGCCCCGAGGACGGTGTGCGATTCGCCAGTCGAGCGGTGCACGTTGAACCCGCTCGCGACCAGCCGGTCGATCACATGCTGGATTTGGGCGTCCGTGGCCCCTTCTTGCATTACGATGACCATAAGCGCTCTCAGTTCTCCTGAAACTTTCCTTTGATAACCGGAAGCTGACCGTCCTTATTTCTTGCCCTTCTTCGCGCCATCGCCGGAATGCATGGCGTCGCGTTCCGCAGCGCGAGCCTCGTCAATAATGCGCTCGAACAGGCGCCGAATGGCCGCGTCCGTCAACGGGCCGGAATTATTGCGTTCGGCGTTCGCCAGCACCTCGTTCTCGCGGTCAGGCTGGTACAGTGGAATTTTCGCCTCCTGCTTGAGCTTGCCGATTTCAAGGGCGCACTGTGACCGCTCGTTCAACAGTTCGACCAATTTCCTGTCGATTTCATCGATGCGGCGTCGCCAATCACTTAAGTTCATGGCGCCACCTCGCGCCGCGACAAGCCATGCCGAGCCGCCTCTTTGAGCGACCGCACGCGTTCAGCGAGCGCGGTGGCAGCTGCATCCACGGACTTTGCCTTTTCGATTTCAGAAACGAGCGCCGAGCCCACCACTGCCGCGTCGGCCAAGCCGCCAAGAACAGAAACATGTCCGGGAAGTGAAATCCCGAAGCCGACGGCGATAGGAAGTACCGTAACGCTGCGGGCTCGCCGCAATAGTGCAGGGAGATCATCCGGCAAGGAATCTTTCGCGCCCGTGACGCCAGTGCGTGAAATCAAATAGAGGAACCCGGAAGAACAGCCCGCGATTTTCGCAAGCCGCTCATCCGTGGAAGTCGGCGCGCCAAGAAAAATCGTGTCGAGGTTGTGAAGGCGCATGATGCGACGATAGTCTTCCGATTCTTCGGGCGTCAGGTCGGTGGCAAGTACGCCGTCGGCTCCGGCTGATGCTGCAGCAGATGCAAATTTCTCCAAGCCCATCTGCAAAATGGGATTGTAGTAGCTGAAGAGCACCAGCGGGACTTGTGACGACTTGCGAATCCGTCGAACAAGATCAAGAACACCGGCGAGCGTCGCGCCGGATTTCAAAGCACGCTCGGAAGCGCGCTGAATCGTCGGCCCGTCCGCCAGCGGATCGCTAAACGGCACGCCGAGTTCGATCACGTCCGCGCCGGCCTCGGCAAGTGTGAGAACGAATCTCAACGTAGCGTCGAGCGAGGGATCGCCCGCCGTGATGTACGTCACGATGCCGAGTTCCGCAGACGCGCGCAGTTCGGCGAATCGTTTGGAGATGCGGGTCGAATTGGAGGCAGCGACGGACATGAAATTTGGGAAGCCTAAAGATTAGAGCAGGCGGGAGTAAGTGTCCATGTCCTTGTCGCCGCGGCCGGAGAGATTGAGGATCACCAGGTCGTCCTTCTTGAATTGCGGGAGCCGTTCGACAAGGCCGGCGATGGCATGTGCGGATTCGAGCGCCGGAATAATACCCTCGGTGCGAGAGAGCAAGCGGGCGGCATCGAGAGCGGCTTGATCGGAAACAGCGGAGTATTCGGCGCGGCGCTGATCGGCAAGCCAGGCGTGCTCGGGACCGATGGCGGGATAGTCGAGGCCCGCGGAAATCGAATGCGTCGTGGCGATCTGGCCGTCTTCATTCTGCAAAACGTAGGTGTACGTCCCCTGCAACACACCGGGCCTAGCGCCACTGAAACCCTGGCGCGCAGCCAGCCGCGCCGCGTGCTCACCGAGTCCGGCGCCGCGGCCGCCGGCTTCGATACCAATCATTTTCACGCTCGCGTCCCCCAAAAATTGATGGAATAAACCAATCGAGTTCGAGCCGCCGCCAACGCAGGCGAAAAGATGCGTGGGCAGGCGCTTCTCCGCAGCAAGGATTTGCTCGCGCGCTTCGCGGCCAATCACCGCCTGAAAATCCCGGACCATCGTAGGATACGGATGCGCGCCCAGAACAGATCCGAGCAAATAGTGCGTGTTTCGCACGTTGGTGACCCAATCGCGCATCGCTTCGTTGATGGCATCTTTCAACGTGCGGCTGCCAGATTCCACCCCTATGACTTGCGTGCCAACCATGCGCATGCGCGCAACATTGAGCGCCTGCCGCGCCATGTCTTCCGTGCCCATGTAGACGACGCATTCGAGGCCGAGATGGGCGGCGACCGTGGCGGACGCGACTCCGTGCTGTCCCGCGCCGGTTTCCGCGACGATGCGTGGCTTGCCCATTTTTACCGCGAGCAAGCCCTGTCCGATGGCGTTGTTGATTTTGTGCGCCCCGGTATGGAGCAAATCTTCGCGCTTCAAATAGATGCGCGGTCCGCCGAGTTTTTCCGTAAGGCGCGAAGCAAACTGCAACGGTGTGGGGCGGCCAGCAAAATTTTTCAGCAGATCATGGAATCGCGATTGAAACGACGCATCCGACTTCGCAGCCTCATAGGCACGTTCGAGTTCAAACAGCGGTACCATCAGCGTCTCGGGAACGTACCGGCCCCCGTAAGGGCCAAAGCGCCCCGGTGCTGTCGTCGATGATTGTAGAATCGAGCTCATCTTCTATTCTCTAATTTCTGACCCCCATTTTCTGCCGCTTATTTCCGTTCGCCCCGGCGCACTTCCTGAATGAACTCGCGCATGCGCCCGTGATCTTTTTTCCCCGGCCTGGATTCCACGCCGCTGGCCACATCCACGGCGTACGGCCGCACAATGCGCACCGCCGCAGCCACGTTTTCGACCTTCAGCCCGCCTGCCAAAATGATACGGTGGCTGGCTGCGGCGCGCCGGGCCACATCCCAATCCGTTGTGTGCCCTGTACCACCATATTGGCCTGTGTGCGCGGCGTCAAACAGAAACGCGAAGGCCTCGGGGTATTCATCGAGCGCCTTCAAATGAAAATCCGGGTCGACGCGAAAAGCTTTCCAAACGGGAACGTTGCGGGAAACTTCCGCAACCGTCTCAGGCGTTTCGTCGCCATGAAGCTGGGCCGCGTTGAGCTTCAGCAATCTACAAAGCGCCGTGACGTCCGCCGCCGAGGCGTTCACGAAAATTCCTACGGCTTCGACTTTCTTCGGAAGCTGCGGGCGAATTATTGCGGCTTCGACTTCGGCGATGTAGCGTGGGCTCTTCTCGTAGAAATTGAAACCCAGGAGATTCGCTCCCGCTTCGGCGGCGGCGAGCGCGTCGGCTGCATTCGTGATTCCGCAAATTTTGACGCGGACCATGGCTAGCTACGAGCCGCTCGCAGGCGGAGTAAGGAGAGCAGCAAGGGCAGCGCCCGGGTCGGGCGAGAGCATAAGGCGAGTGCCGACGAGGAAGGCGTCAAATCCGGCAGAGCGGAGTTTTAGCAATTCGCCGTGCGTACGAATGCCGGATTCGCTGACGGCGATGCATTCGTCGGGGATACGTCCTGCCAATGCGAACGAAGTTTCCACGTTGACGGTCATCGTCTTCAGATCGCGATTGTTGACGCCGATAATGCGCGCGCCGGCCGCCAGGGCGCGGTCCAATTCTTCTGCGGTGTGAATTTCGACGAGCGGTTCCATGCCAATCTCGCGGCCGAGAGCGATAAGGTCGCGAAGAAGCGCATCTTCGAGGGCAACCACCATCAGTAGAAAACTGTCGGCGTCATTGGCGCGGGATTCCCACACTTGCCAGGGGTCAAAGATAAAATCCTTGCGTAGGACAGGGATCTGAATGGACTTGCGGGCATCGCGCAGATTTTTCAGCGAGCCACGAAAAAATTCGCCTTCGGTGAGAACGGAGAGCGCGCAAGCCCCTGCCGCTTGCAGCGACTGCGCCAGCTCCACCGGTTCAAATGGTTCGCGAATCACGCCTCGCGAAGGCGAAGCCGGCTTCAGCTCCGCGAGAACGTTCAAGCCGTCGCGGCATAGCGCCGCGGAAAAATCGCGCAGCGGCGTGGCCGCTTTCACGCCATACTTTAGCGCGGTCTCCGGCAAGACGCGCTTGCGGTGGTCCACCTCGGCGCGCCGCGCTTCCAGAATGCGGTCCAGCACGGTTCCGGTGTTGGCTTGAGCAGACACGGCGATAACTTTGTATGCTAGGGGTGTGCGGAGACAGAGTCAAATCGGGTGATTTGCGGCTCGTGATGGGTGGCTGGGAAGTGCCGCGGCGATGATGTGCTTCGGATAGGGAGAGGCAATGGGATACGGAGAAGTCTATGGAGGATTGCTGAACGAAATCGCGGAGGAAGCGGATGCGATTGCGATGCGGTATTTTCGCGGCGACGAGTTACGCATCGACAGGAAAGGCGACGGAACCGCGGTGACGCAGGCGGATCGCGGCGTGGAAGAGATGGCGCGGGCCAAAGTGGCGGCTAGCGGATTGCCGCTGGACGTTCTTGGAGAAGAGATGGGCGGCGGCGATGCGAAGTCGCCGAGCGCTGAACGGGCGCGCATGATTATCGACCCGATCGATGGCACGGAGGAATTTTCGCGCGGCATCCCCACTTTCGGCACGCTAATGGGAATTGAATCGAATGGCGAAATCGTTGCCGCGATGGTGAGCGCGCCGGGATTGCATTCGCGGTGGTGGGCTTATCGCGGAGAGGGCGCGTACCGCGATGGAAAGCGACTCCATGTATCGAACGTGACCAGCCTGGGCAAGGCGATGGTATTTACGACAGGAACGGGGCCAAGCAAGAATGCCCGCGACCAAGCGAAAATCCGCGCTCTGCTGGACGCTGCGCGCAACAGCCGCTCGTTCGGCGGATTCTGGCAACACATGCTGGTGGCGGAAGGCGCGGTCGAGGTGGCCCTCGATTGGACTTCCAAGCCGTGGGACCTCGCGCCGCTCGGAATCATGGTCGAGGAAGCCGGAGGCCGTTCGACAAACGTGCGCGGCGAGCGGACAATTTATACGGGTCAACTCGTCAGCACCAACGGAATCATTCACGACGAAGTGCTAGAGATTCTTCGGCGAAGCAAGTGATGTTGCGCATCAAGAGAGTCTACGACAAAGCGGCGAAGGAAGACGGCGGGCGCGTGCTGGTAGACCGCTTGTGGCCGCGGGGCATGAAAAAAGAAGCGGCGAAGATTGATTTGTGGATGAAAGATGTTGCTCCCAGCGACGTGCTGCGAAAATCTTTTTGTCACGACGCGGAAAAGTGGCTGGAATTTCAGAAGAGATATCGCGCTCAACTGAAACAGAAAAAAGAATTGCTCGCGGAATTGAAGAAAATGGAAAAAGAGCATGGAACGTTGACGCTTCTATTTGGAGCGAAAGATACGGAACACAATCAAGCCGTGGTTCTTGCGGAAGTCTTGAAAGGAAAATGAAAGAACACTTCCGCGCGCCAATCGGCACGGACGCGGCAAACTCGCCAGCGGAATGCCCTCCAAATTGGCCGTTTCGCCAGGTGGGAAGGAACCTTAGGCTCTAAGTCCGAGTTCCCTGCATCTTTCCGTTGGAGGTTCCGATGAACGTGCGACAGCAAGCCGAAAAGGCTGAACAGTTCCGAAAACTTCATCACGGGCCGCGAATGCTGGTGCTCGCGAACGCGTGGGACGTGGTGAGCGCCCGGATTCTGGAAGAATGCGGCCATCCAGCAATCGCAACAAGCAGCGCGGCGGTCGCCTTTTCCCGTGGCTATCCCGACGGTCAGCGAATCCCGCGGGACGAGATGCTGGACGTTGTGGCGCGAATTGCCCGCGCCGTGCGCGTTCCGGTAACGGCGGATCTGGAAGCGGGCTACGGCACTACTGCGAAGGACATGGCGGAAATGACAAAAGCAGCCATCGATGCCGGCGCTATCGGGATGAACCTCGAAGACGTGACCGGCGATGACGAGCGTTCGCATGTGGCTTTGCCGCTGCAAGTGGAAAAGATTCGCGCGATCCACGAGACGGCGAAATCCGTCGGTGTTCCGTTCGTGTTGAATGCGCGGACGGATGTTTACTTGATGCCTATCGGTCCGGAGGCCACGCGGTTCGAGCGAGCTGTGGAACGGTTGCGGGCATACCGCGACGCCGGAGCCGATTGCCTGTTTGCGCCTGGCGTTTACGACCGGGAAACGATCGCCAAGCTGGTGAAGGCAGTCCCAGCTCCCATAAATATTCTTGCGAACCCGGCATGCCCTCCGATGGCAGAATTGGAAAAAATCGGAGTCGCTCGTGTAAGTGCGGGTTCGGGGATCATGCGCGCCGCGATGGGGGCCGTGCGGCGGATTGGAAAAGAAATGTTGCAAGCGCCCTCTTGCGAGGCCCTGTTCGCGGGAGCGATTCCCCATGCCGAGTTGAATCGCATGATGAATCGTCGCGCCAATGAGGCCAGTGCCTGAAACGCGCTCTCCGCTTCACGTTCTGAATGAAGAGATTGTGGCCTGCCGCAAGTGTCCGCGGCTGGTGCGTTACCGCGAAAAAGTGGCGCGGGAAAAACGCCGCGCGTATCGCGAGTGGACCTACTGGGGAAGACCGGTCCCGGGATTCGGAGATGGGCACGCAGCGCTCTTGATACTTGGCCTTGCGCCAGCGGCGCATGGAGCGAATCGCACGGGAAGGATGTTTACCGGCGACCGCTCGGGCGATTTTTTGTATGCGGCGTTGCACAAAGCAGGCTTTGCGAATCAGCCCGTTTCAAAAGATCGCGAGGATGGGCTGCGCTTGGAAAATGTGTACATCAGCGCGACTTGCCGCTGCGCGCCGCCCGACAACAAGCCACTCCCCAGCGAGATATTAAATTGCCGCCGCTACTTCGAGCGCGAACTGGAAATCTTGAAACCCAGGGCGTTGCTCGCGCTGGGAAAAATCGCCTGGGATGCCTACCTCGAAATCTTGAAGCAACGCGGCGTGATTGCATCACGCGCGCTGTACAAGTTTGCGCATGGCGCGGAAGCGGAAGTGGCCGCCGGCGTTCCGCGATTGTTTGGCGTCTATCACCCAAGCCAGCAAAATACGCAGACTGGTCGCGTGACGCTCTCCATGTATGCCTCCGTCTTGCGCCGTATCGGGCGTTTTCTTGAAGCAGGCTGAGAGAGCGCCTGGTCACTTGGAGTGAGGGGCGGAGGTGCTACGGCGGTAGGCCCATGCGCTTCACAAGGTCCGCGTAGCGGGGATCGGAGCGTAGAGAATCGAACACCAGGCCGCTCTTGATGAACGACAGGCCGCCGCTCCTTTCCTTGTAAGCTTTTTCCAGCCAGATGAACGCACGATCTTTCTCTCCCAGAAGGGCATAGCCCCCAGCAATCCACGCTGGGTCAATGTAGATGCGTTTTGCTTGCTCTTCCTGGAGCGCAACAAGGCGTTTCATGGCACTGCGATATCCAGACTTGGCGTACTCCTGCTTTACAGCTTTAATGAGGGCCAAATCTTCGGGATCATTATTGAGCCTAGCCGCCTTCTCCCATTCCTCCAGCCACAGGTCATATTTGCCCGTAAAGCGGTAAGCATCCGACAGATGAAAATGAGCGTTGGCAAAGGTGGGATCTATTTCCAGAATCTTTTTCTCATGCTCGATGGCTTGGTCAAACTGCCTAGAGTGAAAATCCTCGGTCGCCAAATTATCAAGCGCGTTCAGGTTGAGCGGATCCAACTCTACAGCGCGCCGACGGTGCAGGAGGGACTGCTCATGATTCCCGAGATAAACAAAGTGGAAGCTATACAAAACATGAGTGCGGCTCAGGTTGGGATTCAACTCAAGGGCCCGCTCAAATTCTCGCCCAGCAGCCGCCCACTCCCAGTCCGTGTCGTGGGCGATCGCGAGCAAAGCGTGAGCTTCCGGCTGTGAGTCGTCGATGGCCAGTGCGCGCGTGACGTAAGTCTTCACCTTTGGGTTGGTTTCGCTATAAGACACGTAGGTGTAGTCCGAGATCACCGCGTAGTACTCCGCAAGACCCACGTAGGCCAAGGCGTAGTTGGGGTCCTTATCAACGGCTTGCTGAAAATAGTCCCGCGATTTGTTCAACGTGTCCGGCGTGCGTTTGTCCCAGTAGTATCGGCCCTTGAGATAGAGCTGGTAAGCCTCGGGGTCGGAAGTCCCGCCGCTGTTCAGCTTCGCTTTCTGCTCGCCGGTGAGCCGCTCACGCAGGCGCGCGGAGATTTCTCCCGAAATCTCGCGCTGTACCGTGAGCGCGTCGGAGAGCTTCCGGTCATATTGTTCGCTCCACAGGTTGCGATTGGTGCGAATGTCGGTGAGCTCGGCGCTTACGAGCAACGAATCGCCGCGCTGCGTGACGCGCCCCGTCACGACTGCCGCGACTTGCAGTTCGCCCGCGGCCTTCTGCGGGTCCACGTCTTTGGCCTTGTAGCGAAAAACCGCGCTGCGCGGGCGCACGGCCAAGTTCGGAAGTTGCGAGAGACTGCTGATCAGGCTCTCCGTTAATCCGTCGCTCAAGTATTCCGAATTCGGATCGGCAGTGACGTTGGCGAAGGGCAGCACTGCGAGCGAATCTATCGAGGAACCGGAGCGAGGCGCGAGCCAACGGTAAGCTCCGAATCCCAGACCAGCGACGGCCAAGAGCACAACGGCAATCGCGACGAGGAGCGCTTTCTTGTGGCGCGCCAGAAGGCCAACAGCGATTTCCGAATCGGAAGATGCCTCGATGCCGGAAGAGGAAGACCGGCCCGCGGAAGGCACCGGAAGGGACGCGCTGGAATCTCGCTGCGCAGCCACGGCTGAGAAGATTGCCGAACGGCTGGTATCCGTGTCGCGTTTCAAGCGCTGAAAATCGGCGCGCATCTCCGCGGCATGCTGGTAACGCAGGCGCGGATCTTTTTCGAGAGCTTTGTTGATGATGCGTTCCAGTTCCGCGGGAACCTCGTTGTTGAGGCGCGCGAGGGCGACGGGCGCCTTATGCAGAACGCAATCAAAGACGGCGCCCGAAGTATCACCCCGGAAAGGAAGAACACCGGTGGCCATTTCGTAAAGCACGACTCCGAAAGAGAACAAGTCCGAGCGGCCGTCCAATTCCTTGCCCAAGACCTGCTCGGGTGACATGTAAGAAACGGTTCCAAGAGCTGTGCCGGGACTGGTGAGATGCTCCGCCGCAGCGAGCGTGGCGGCGCCGTCGGTAGTTGCTGTTGCTGTGCCCGAAGGAGCCAGCTTGGCAAGGCCGAAGTCGAGAATCTTGGCGTGGCCGCGCTTGGTCACGAAGATGTTTGCGGGTTTGATGTCACGATGGATGATGCCTTCGGCGTGAGCGGCGTCAAGCGCATCGGCCACTTCGATGGCCACGTCCAGAATGCGTTCCAACTCCATCGGACGTCCGGTGATGTTGTGTTTCAGCGTTTTGCCATCAAGGTATTCCATGGCGATGAACGCGTTGGAATCGCGCTCACCGATATCGTAAATCGTGCAGATGTTGGGATGGTTCAAAGCGGAAGCAGCCTGTGCTTCGCGCTGAAATCTCGCCAGAGCCTGAGCATCTTTGGAAACGTCATCGGGAAGAAATTTCAGTGCGACGAAGCGATGAAGCCGCGTGTCTTCCGCTTTGTAGACAACTCCCATGCCGCCGCCGCCTAGCTTTTTCAAGGATGCGGTAGTGGGAAACAGTTTGCCCCAGGAGTGACTGGGATTCTGACATTGGGCGCACATCATATCAGGTGTAAAGGCCAGTCGGTCAATGGTTGCACTGACATATAGAGCCGGGTTCGCAGTGTGGGATTAGCCGAGGCAGCGAACTGTCGGGAAAGGCTTGCGGAGCTATGGCGGGATTCGCCGACAGGGCCCCGGCAATCCGGGATGCCTGTCGTATGGCGCCTCCAAGTGTCCCTTTTTCAAGTCTTTGCGGCGCACGCAACCGGCGTTCAATGGCTCCTCAGGTGCATTCCTTGTATGCCCCAGCACTTCGCAGGAGGAGACCATGGAACGAAGGAAACTCAGCAGTGTAACTGTGCGCGTAACGATTTTGGCTACGGCACTCAGTTTGGCTGGCACGTGCAGAGCGCAGGATCAGTCCTCAGAAACGCCACGAGAAGCGATAACACAAGCGCCAGACCAGCAGCGGCAGAAGGCGGACGGGGAACGGCATGGGCTACCGATTGAAACCTACGCCGTGGCGCCGGGGACGAAGTTTCTGGTGCGGCTCGAAGAGGAGCTGGGCACCAAAGGCACACAGGAAAACGCCAAGTTCAAAGTGAAGACGCTGGAGCCGCTCGAAGCTGGCAACGGGATCTATCTGCCGCCGGGAGCGGAGATTCAGGGGCACATCAGCCACGTGGAACCGGCAGGAGTGGCCGGACGCGCGAAACTTTGGCTGACGTTCGACGAGATTCGCACCAAATTTGGCAGCCTGCCGATCGTGGCGGAAGTCGTGAGCGTGCCTGGTGACCACAGCGTAAAACCTAGTACTGCCAAAGAAGGACTGATCGAAGGGCGATCCAGCAACCAGCATGACGCTGCCGAAGCAGCAGCGGCAGGCGCAGCCGTCGGAGCCGTGAAAGGTGTAAAGGACAAGAACAAGAAAGAAGCCGCCGAGGGTGCTGCACTCGGAGCGCTGACGGCGTATCTCATGGAATCCGGCCGCGGCCACGAGTTGAACCTGCCAAAGGGCGCCAAGCTCGAGTTGGAGCTGGAACGGGCGCTGTATCTTGTGAAGGAGTGAGGCAGACCTCGGCTATTTGTCGGTTCCCTTCGTTCCTGGGTGGCTGGGACGCTAGTTAACTTGTCGAGGCCCCCCACCCCCCGTGTTTTTTGTAAGTGTTGCATCTAAAGGGTTTAGTGTTTCTGTAAGTGCCTTAGAATCAACACTTGCGGGCGGTCGTGTAGGTGTTGATTCTAAAGGTGGTTGCGTTGCACCAAAACAGTGCAAAATGGGACGTAAGCTTAGTCCTTTGGATACGGCCCAATTACAAATGAGAGGGAGTCTTCCGGTTCATCCGGGGTCGGTTGAACTGTTACCTCCCTGATATTTGCTTGCATTAGCGCGCCGATAAGGATACCCGCAAGACTGTCGTCCGGAACATCTACACGAGCCCTATCTGGCAGATTTAGTTTTTCCTTTACATGGAAGCGTACCATTGCACCCTTCCAGGGTTTGTCTAACATGACGGCACGCATGCCTACGATATTCCAGCCAGCAGCTTGCAAGACTTCGTACATATCTGTTGCAAATTGATAAGGTTCATCTCCCATGATGTAGTTGATTGTGATCTTGCCAGGCTTCCTCTTTAGAACTGCTATTACATCCGCCCGGACCGCTGCAGGTATTCTGCGGGATGGCGGACCAAGGTTATTTACTATTGCCGTTCCTCTGTTGTCTCTGCCTATATTTATTCCTCCCGGTGCGATTTGGATCGGAGGCGGGTTTAGAGTCCTTGGTGCCGCTTTCACCGGCGGAGTTTTGAAATAGGCGAAATACGGTGGGCGTGGAGTACTTCGCGCACTCGGTGGGTTGCCTTTGTATGCGAAGGAAAATCCAATCGCCAGAATTGGCGTCGCGACAAGCGCCAGTCCGAAAACGATAGCAACAGGAATCAACCATCCAGGCTTCTCTATGCTCTGATATTCCGTCCCAGACGTGTCTACTAATTTTGATCTGGAACCCTCGCCCACACGTCTAAGTTGTCTGGCATGTGAAAGATACAACAACCACAAACCTGTACAAGTGCAAATGAATGCTGTGCCCGGATTAACTAGAAATGCTGGGAGATAGCTGTGGAGCCTTACAAGCAGCTCCATTCGCGCCCAATTATCGAGCATCCACACAAAACCGTCAAACGCTGGGATACCGAGAAATGCGGCCCCGCCATAGCGTTCCGTCTGTTCACGCCACGCCATGATATCGAGACACTCCTTCCCTACTTAATTTATAGCACCCTCTGCGGGTGGAGTTCGGGAATGGGTTGCGATGCGAAAAGCCGAAGGATCTACGCAGATTTACCTGAAGAGAATTGTATCACATGGCCATCGAAAGGCAAGAGTCATTTGGTGAAATTGGTGGTGGGCGAGAAATTAGCCCACTGCCCGTGAAATTCGCTCGGAAAGGCGGGCGGTTTGCATTTCCGGTGAGAACGCTGCCCTTGTCGATGTGGCCGGAAAATGCGCGATGGTCTCATTACATTTCACTAACCGCTGGCCCGGCAGCCCAAATCACAAATAGAGTTGGTGATCTCGGATACAATTCGTCCGGGGGTGACCGATGAATCGCTTACCATTAATTGTGTTGGGCCTTCTGCTTATTTCACCCGATTGTTTTGGGCAGTCAACCCCGGGGGATTCTCAAACGCTGCAGGCTCTGCTATCCGAAGTACGCCAACTGCGGCAGGATTTGCAGACGACAACCATTGCGGGGCAAAGGGCACAAATTCTCATCTATCGGCTGCAAGGGCAGGAAGCGGCTGTCGCGCGCGCGTCTCAACGTATGGATGAAGCCAGGGATAAGCTGGCGAGAATTCAAGATGAACGGAAGCACGTGGCCGCTGACGTCAAGCAGCAAGAGGACTTCACAAGCAACTTGGAGAATCCTGCCACGCAGCGGAAAGAGCTTGAGGGTGTTGTTGCCCGGAGCAAGGCAAGACTCGAGTCGCTAGAAAGCCAAGAACAGCAACTGCAAACACGAGAAATAGACGCCGAGCAACAATTGCGAGCGGAAGAGGTCAGACTCGGTGACCTTCGCGACCAGTTGGACCGACTGGATAAGGCTCTGGAAAACGCTAGCCGTCGAACGGGCGGCAGCTCCCAGTAAACCCAGCACGAAAGGTGACAGGGCACTTGTCCGGTTTCGCGACTTATCTGGCCTTACGTGGTGGTGAACTTTGGAATCTCCTCCCATTTTGTAGATTGCTGGAAAGTTATTCTCTCCCGATGTAGAAAGGGGGGAGCATGCAGTCCTATACCGTCACATCGGAGATGGCTGGCTATGGCAGCAAGCAAATGCCAAAGAGAATTTTGCTCATCGTCGTATGCATTACAGCCGCCGAAATATTCAATATTCAGTGGAATGCGCACTCTGGAAAGCACCTTAGCTTCGTTTTATCGGTAATCAGTGGCGTTGTTGTCGCTCTGCTAACCGAGCTTTGGGAGGTTGCAAGGAATTTTCCACATACATTGGTGGTTTCCGATGATTGTATTAGGGTTGTTTACCCTAGTCGTGAGAAGTCCTTACGAAAAAATGAAATAAAGTCAGTTACGGAAATTGAGGGTAACGCTTTCCGTGTCGCGGGTCTGGAGATTTCAAAATATGGGAGATTCGGAACACGGCTTTGGGGCTGCATCTTAATTCCTAGGGCGCTACCAGAATACGAATCCGTTAGGAGCGTGGCACTGAGTTGGAGACACACCACAAGTATTTGAGTTTGCTCTCCACTCCTTATCGGCTCGCGCAGCGGCTTGTTCCTTGCAAGCGGTGGGCAGATTGCTAAGGTCGAATTGGGAAGTTCCTGCTGAACGGCGCGGTCGGATTCAGTGCTGGGTGGCCTCGGTGAGGGCGAGAACGGCGTAGGCGGTGGCGGCATCGTTCATGAAGAGCGCGGTGCTGGGAGTCAGATGATGGGCTTCATTTTTGTTTAAGGAGTAGGCCAGCCAGAAACCTTCTGTTTTGTTCTGATTGGAAGTAAGCCAAGCGAGCGCCAGCTTCTGTTGGGGATTCTCCCGGGGAATTCCCACTTGTTGCAGGACGAATGCGATCAGCCCTGTAGAGTAGCCGTCGCTCATGGCTTCCTGCGGCGTGCCATCGTTTCGTTTCCAGCCGACAACGAGTGACGACAGACTCCAGCCTCCGTCTGCCTGCTGCTTGCCAAGAACTTCATCGATGATGGCTTTCTGCTGTTGCGGCGCGAGGAGTCCGGGCAGTTTCGCCGAAGCCCACAAGAGTGCAACGCGATTGATGGCAGGTTGCGCCGCGGATTCGCGATTCAAGTATTCGCGCAGCATCTTGAGGTTATTCTGGATTTCCGGTCTGGCGAGATAATTCCCGGGGGCGGTGCCGGCCGCGACGGCGGCAAGAGCGGCTCCATAGTAGTCCGAATCGTCGGCTTCCCAGGGCTCATTGGCGAAGCGCAGCCAGGACCACGCGCCCTTTCTGTTTCCGGTGGTTTGCTGCTCTGCCCACATGTTTTCCAGGGCCATGCGCGTGTCGCTGCTTAGTTTGCCGCGCCGCGCGTCATTACTGGCGAGAATCAGCGCATTGAGAACCGATTCGGTGCCGCGAGACTCGACGGTCTTGTAAACGCCGCGATCCGCGTCGCTGTAGAACGGCGCAACTTCCTTCCAAAGGCGCACCCGTTTGGTGACGTTTTCCAGGAGCCTGCGTTCGTTCGGGGAAGGGGCTTCTTCCGCAAGGGCCTTACGAAGGGCAGGCCGCGAGAGCGCGTACGGCACTGCCGTATGACAAGACACGCAGAAGGTTTCGTGATCGCGGGCGGCCTTGGGCCATGCCATCCACCAGCCGGCCCTTTGATCCAGGTAAGCGGCGGCGGCCCTCTGGTCCCATGGGCTGGCGGCTCTCGTTTCCGCGCGCCAGCAAACCACGGCGATTCCGGCCAGGAGACATGCCCCAAGGGCGCTTATTCGCTGCACGGTAGCAGTCATGGGAACCTTCTCCCTTTATGCAAAGGTCGAAACGGGATCGCGCCGCGCGGGCAAGGCGCAAGAAGTTTCCACCCAGCGAAAGAGGTTACCACGAACGCTGCCCGTGGGCGCGAGGGCCATATGTCCCAAAACGCGACTTACGGGGCGTTTCGACCGCAAGAGTCAAGCAATTCCAGGTGGCGAAGAGAGTTCGAAAGGAGGATTCGCGAAAGCGGCATCAGGTAAACACTGCAAGCCGCTATGAAAATTATTCCTTGTGCCAATCTCCCCATATCCGCCAGGCGCGTCGTAAGAGCTTAATTCTTAGCCACTTATGGTGGTTCCCCTTTTGGAACTTCAAGAGCATGCTCGAACTCTAGGCATTCATTCTCTTCCCCGGGAAGCGGAGGCGGGGGCCTCCGAGTACAGGGATTGGAGATCGAGGGAAGACCAATCCATTAAAAACTTGTTGTCTGGCATGGGGGGTGGCGCGTTCAGGACCCCAATTGCGGACAAACAGCGAGGCAAGCATGAACCCGGCCATCTTGCTAGTGGATTTTGTCTCGGCGGATCGCGAAGAATTGCAATCTTTCCTGCAGAGCCAGCAATGCGATCTAGATACAGCAGCAAATGGCGAATCCGCTTTGAGCTGCTGCCTGGAGATGCAGCCGGACTTGGTTCTCCTCTACGATAGTTTGCCGGACATCGGCAGTTTCGAACTTTGCCGCCTGCTGAAGGAAGACCCCCTCAATCAGCTCACGCCAGTCGTTCTGGTGAAACCCTCGCCGGATCAGTGGGACGTACAGCGCGGACGCGAAGCCGGGGCAATGGATATCTGGGCTACCCCTCCATCGCTCTGGGATTTGCTCGGCCGCGTCCAGACACTTCTGCGGCTCAAGAAATACATGGATGAGCAGGCCAAGTCCGTGGTGTTTTCGCTGGCACGGAGCGTCGATTCAAAACAAAACTTGCGGAACGGCCACTCGAAGCGTCTTGTGGGATTCGCGGGGGAACTGGGAGAAAGCCTCGGCCTTGGAGACGAAGACCTGCACGAACTCCGCATCGCCAGTTGGCTTCACGACATAGGGAAAATTGGCGTGCCAGAAAGCATCCTTCTCAAACCCGGGCCTTTGAACGCGGAGGAGAGAAGAATCATGCAGGAGCATCCGATTATTGGAGAAAAAATCTGCGCGCCTCTCAAGTCGCTTCGCAGAATCCTCCCTGTGATCCGGCATCATCATGAAAAAATGGACGGGAGCGGCTATCCGGATGGTCTTCGCGGAGAGGACATTCCGCTGAAAGCGAGGATCTTACAGATCGCGGACATCTACGATGCCCTGACTACCAATCGTCCTTACCGGGGAGCTCTCCCTTCCGAGGAAGCGTCACAGATTCTCTTCACCGAAGCACGGAACGGCTGGCTCGATGCTTCCGTGGTTTTGAAGTTTTCGCAAGTCTGCAGAGAGAACGAGTACTTGCCCTCAGGGAAAAGAACGACGCTGACCCCGGATTACGTTTAGCGGCTGAGCGTTCGTCTGTGTACTCGACGCACTGGGAAAATGCCATAAAGCGTTGCCAACCTGATGGCTGCACATCGCGAACACTTCCGCAGGTCTCACAATTCCGATAAGAGCAGGCAGGGGACAAGTGTTGGTCTTCTCAGCCCCCGAAATGCATGTTGCGGAGACTCCGGCGGCGCGCAGATTTAGAGAACGGCAGAGAACTTGGCAAGCGGCGGGCAGATTGTTAGAGTCGAAGTGTCCAGCTCAGCAGTGTTTACGCCAATCATCTAAAACATGCCGAAGAGAGGCTGGGAGCCATGCCGGAAGAAACGCGGGCAGCGGTGCGGGCGATGGAAATGGTGGAGCGGAAGGACCGCGTGCTGATTGTCGAAGATGAAGACAATGCGCGCAAGGGCTATGAACAACTTTTGCAGCGATGGGGCTGCGACGTGGTGGGCGTGGGAACGGCGGAAGAAGCGCTGGCAAAATTCGCGAGCTACCAGCCGGACACGCTGATCGCGGACGTGGAATTGCCCGGGATGAACGGGCTGGACCTGCTGAAGCAGCTCGGGGCGGAACTCCACGGCGTGCCCGCCATCATCATTACGGGCAAAGGAAGCGAAGAACGCGCGGTGGCGGCGATCGAGGCAGGAGCGTTTTGGTACATCGAAAAGCCTCTGAAGGGGCCAGTGCTGCGGGCGCTGCTGGACCGGGCGCTGGGCAAAGCGCGTGACGCGCGGCAGCTCGCAGTGCTGCAGCGGCAATTGCGCGAGACGGGACGGCTGGGTGACCTCGTGGGAGCGTCCAAGCACATGCAGGAAGTGATGCGCATCGTAGAGACGGCGGCGCCAAGCTCGGCGTCGGTGTTGATCACGGGAGAGACCGGTTCGGGCAAGGAAATTGTGGCGCGGACGCTGCACAAGCTTTCGCCGCGCGCCAACGGACCGTTTGTGGCGATCAATTGCTCGGCGATTCCGGAAACGCTGATGGAGAGCGAGATTTTTGGCCACGAGCGCGGAGCGTTTACAGGCGCGGCCGAGCGGCGAATCGGCTGCTTCGAATTGGCGGACGGAGGCACGCTGCTGCTCGATGAAATCGGCGAAATGCCGGCGCCGACGCAAGCGAAGCTGTTGCGCGTACTGGAGGACCGCAAAGTGCGGCGGCTGGGGAGCAAGAGTGAGACCCCGGTGGACGTGCGCGTTATTGCGGCAACCAACAAGGAACCGGAGCAGGCGGTCAGTAGCGGCCAATTACGGCAGGATCTATATTTTCGGCTGAACGTGTTTCACATCCACCTGCCGCCGCTGCGCGAACATAAGGAAGACATTTCGCTGCTGGTCGACTATATTTTGCGCGACGTCAACACCAAGCATAGCAAGCACGTGCGCGGGATCGGCGCGGAGGTTCTGGACATTTTCATGGGGCACACGTGGCCGGGGAATATCCGCGAGCTGCGCAACGTGCTGGAGCGCGCCGCCATCATGTGCGAAAAAGATCTGATTACGCGCTCGTGCCTGCCGGGAGAATTCGGAAAGACGGGAGCGAAAGGGCCGAGCGATCTTTCCGCGATCAAGTTTCCCGTGGGAACGACGGTGGATGCCATGGAGCGCGAACTGATCCTGCAGACGCTGAGCGCAACGGGAAACAATAAAACACGGGCGGCGGAACTGCTCGGCATCAGTCTGAAAACACTTCATAATAAGCTGAAAGAATACGGCGGCGACCGCGCCGAAGCAGAGTAGGGACGCAGAATGCAGCTGCGGCTGCGGACAAAACTTACGCTGGTGATGACGAGCCTGGTGCTGCTCGTCGCGGCAGTCCTGTCAGGTGTGTCCTTCTGGCAGTTGCTCGAACACGTGCTGCGCGAGACCAACAAGCGCACGGTAGAACTGGCGGGAGACAGTTTTGAATGGGTGCAACGCGCCCTCGCCGATGCCAGCAGCCACGGCTGGCGGCCGGAATCGAACGCCGCGGAAGATATCCACGACTACGTGCGTTACGCGCTGCAATCGAGCGAAGGGCTGCAGGCGCAACTAAAGGCCGCGATTGGTTCACCGGCTATTTACGAAGTCACAATCATCGACAAGGACGGCATCGTACTGGTTTCGAGCGACAAGTCGGAAGAGGGGAAATTTCACCTGGGGCGCAGCGCGATTTCGGACCTGATGCAACGCGGCTTCCTGCACAAGGTCACCGTGTTGCGGGGCAAACCAAGGATCTACGAGTACAGTTTGCCTTTCAAAGCCGGGGGCCAACCTTTCGATATTCGAGTGGCCATATCGACTGGATTGCTCCTGGACGAAATGGCTCCCGCCCTGCGTACGTCGGGAATTTTTGCACTGGCAGCGCTGGCGATTTCAACGTTGCTCGCCGCCGTGGTCAGCCGGGCAACGCTTGAGCCCTTGCAGGACATCTCAGCGCAACTGGACCGTATTTCGGCGGGGCAATACGACGCGCCTTCGCCGGAGGTTACCGGTTTCGGCGGAAGCGGGGACGAACTGGGACTCGTGAGCCGGAAAATTACGCAGGTCGGCCAGCAATTGCGCGGAGTACACGAAATTTTCAGCACCATGCGCGAAAACATGAATTCGGTGATGGCTGGGCTTGAAGATGGATTGCTGCTGTTCACGCGGGATGCGCGCGCGGTGATGATCAGCCCGGCGGCGGAAAAATTTCTCGGTGAACCAGCAGGACAATTCCTGGGACGGCGCGTGACGGAAATTTTTCCTCCCGGGCATCCGTTGCACGAGGCGCTGCACATTGAAAGCGACGAATTGAGCGAAGTGGCGGCGGAAACGGAACTGGAGACGAGCGAAGGCCCGAAGCGCGTGAGCGTCAGCGTACAAGCCATCCAGGAAGATGGTGAGCGGATGGGAGCGCTGGTGACGCTCCGGGACCTGGATTCGCTGGAAAGCATCAATACGCAACTTCAAGTGAGCGAACGGCTGGCGGCGCTGGGGCGCATCACCGCGGGTGTGGCGCACGAAGTGAAGAATCCACTGAATTCCATGCGGCTGTGGCTGGAAAATCTGAAGGAATCGCTTTCCGCGGAGTCCGATGGCGCGTCGCAACAGGCCGTTCAAGTGTTGGACAAAGAAATCGACCGGCTGGACGCGGTGGTGAAACGCTTCCTCGATTTCACACGGCCGATGGATATCCGGCTGGAACAAACGCAGCTTGCAGAACTTTTGAAGGAAGTGCTGGAGTTCGCGCGGCCGCAGCTGCAGAAATCCAACATCCAACTAGCTCAATTGCTGCCGATCGATGTGCCAGAGGTTTACGTGGATCGCGCTTTGCTCAAGCAGGCGGTGCTGAATCTGGTGCTGAACGCCGCGGAAGCCATGCCCAACGGCGGACAATTGCGGCTCGTCCTCAGCCGCCGCGGTGAAATGGCGGAAATTAGCGTGGGCGATACCGGCAAAGGTATCCCACTGGAAAACCGGCAGAAAATATTTCAACTGTTTTTCACCACGCGTCCGGGGGGTAGCGGAATCGGACTCGCGAGCACGTTTCGGATTGTGCAGCTTCTCAATGGTTCGATAGACTTTACTTCGGAGGTCGGCCGGGGCACAACGTTCCGAATCGAATTGCCACTCGCGGCCTGAACATGACGGAAAACCCAGTCCGATCCTTGGTGGTGTTGGCACGCTATTCTTCGCACTTTTTCGTTCCTCTTTGTTGCGCGACCTTGATACTGGAGGGATGTAGCGCAAGGAGACGGCCGGATATACTGTGGGCCACGGCGGTAATGGTGAGGCCCACGGCGCAACTGCGCTCGGCGGAAGAAAACAGCGCATCGGAAGATCCATTACCAGATCTGCGGTTCGAGTTGCCGACTGTACCCGGTCGCTTGATAGGTATACGTCCCGTGCCGCCGCGGCCGCGCAACGGCACAGCGTCCAACGCGACAGCGGGCAACGATCCCGAAAAGCCGGAAGCGCCAACGATTGCCCCACAGCTTACGCCTCAAGAATCCGCGGTTGCCCAGCAACAGACGAACGAGAGTTTAAACATTGCGGAGAGAAATCTTGGGGCCGCGCGGGGAAAAACGCTGACCGCCGCGCAGACGGACTTGGTGTCCAAAATCAGAAGCTTCATCAAGGACGCGCGGGAAGCCGCACAGATCACGGATTGGAGCCGCGCTCGCAGCCTGGCGAAAAAAGCGCAGGTGCTCTCCGAGGAACTTGCAAGTTCGCTCTAGTTTGCGATCCACATTCACTTTACTTCGCGCTGGACAGAGTCTGCTGAGCGAGACGTCCGGCTGCGAAGTATGCCCTCGACTAGATGCGTTAAGATGGCAGTATGAAGAAGTTCGATGTGGCCATCGCAGGCGGTGGAGTGATTGGCGGAGCTATCGCGCTGGAGCTGGCGCGCGCCGGTCTGCGCGTGGCGGTCTTTGACCGTCAACAACCGGGGCAGGAAGCGTCCTGGGCCAGCGCGGGGATTCTTTCTCCGGCGCCGGAAAGTCCGGGGATGATTGTGATGGTGCCACTGGGAAAGGCGAGCTTGGCGCTTTATCCTAAATTTGTTGCGGAAGTCGAAGAGATTTCTGGAAAAAGCACAGGCTTTCGGCCTAAGGGGACGCTCGAGGCGCTGTTTTCGCACGATACGAAGGCAGAGCTCAGCACGATTATCGCGCTGCACCACGGGCTGGGACTGCGTGCTGAGGCGCTGCGCGCCGAAGATGCCCGCGAGCTTGAACCGGCGCTGAGCGAAGAAGCCGAAGCCGCCGCGCTGCGACCGGACGAAGCATCCGTCGACAACCGCGCGCTGATGGCGGCCATTCTGGAAGCGGCGCAACACAGCGGTGCCCAGATTTTTTCTGGAAACGGCGCAAAAGCGATTTGGCGGGAGAAGAATCGCTGCGCCGGCTTGATTCTGCAGAATGAAAAAGTGGAAGCCCAGTGGACAATCATCGCCGCAGGCTGCTTTTCGGCGGCGATCGAAGGGGTTGCGCCATATGCGCCTGTACGTCCTGCAAAAGGACAGATGGCCGCGCTGCGCGCGGATGAATTGAAAATAGATCGCGTGCTGTGGTCCGAGAAAATCTATCTGGTGCCGCGCAACGACGGGAGAATCGTCGCGGGGGCGACCGTCGAGTACGCCGGCTTTGACAAACGGACTACGGCGGGCGGGATCGAGAAAATTCTTTCGGCGGCCATCGAACTTGCGCCAGGCCTAGCGAACGCGCGCATCGAAGAAACTTGGGCGGGGCTGCGGCCTGATTCTCCCGATCATTTGCCGATACTCGGCCCCACGGACATCGATGGCTTGCTGATGGCCACGGGCCACTTTCGCAGCGGAATCCTGCTGACCCCCATCACGGCGCGACTGGTTCGCGAATGGATTACGGAACAGCGTGTGACCGTGGATTGGGACCGCTTCAGCCCGATGCGATTTCAAGCGGAAAAGGCTGGGGCAACGAAGAAAATGCCCGCGTGAGAGCAACGGCCTGACGTTCCTTTAATGAGATGCTCGACAGTACAAGTCCTTGAGCTAAAAGCGGAAAAACGGGAACGGAAATCCAGGCAGTGTTCGCCTTGGAGTGCGCTCGCGGCGATGGGGCTCCTCACGAGAGACAACAGGAACGAATGGTTGCGAAAGTTTGCCGGGATCGTTCGGCGGCAAATGTTCGGCGTCCAGCAGGAGCGCATGGTCGAGGATGACATCCAACGTCGTGCCGCGCGGCAGCTCCGCTTCCGGACCGCGTGTGAGTAAAACTGCCAGCAAACCTGCCGCGGCGCCGGCTCCGTGCCCAATGACGAGGCTTGCCCCTGACGGACTGCCCGCCAAAAGGTTTGCGTAGCCTCCCACAGGGCCGCCAATGGCCGTAGCAAGCAGAACTGTCTTCACGTCCTTGTCGACGGCACCAGGACCAGTGACGACTCCTTCGGGAGTGACGCCCTCCTTTCCGTCGCGATCCACGCTGCTAGGCGTGGCCCTCAATTCTATGGTGTAGCCGTTCGAAAGGGTCATCTGCTCGAGGGCGATGCGAAACTCGCCGCGTCCCCGAATCCGTCCGGGCCGCTTGGCTTCGAGAATCTGCCCGCGGACGAACGAGCCCATCGGAATCACGATGCGATTGTTGCGCGCGATAGGATAGGCAGTCTCGAAGTAGACGGAATCGCCGGCTTTGGCAGTGCGGGTGTTGATGCCGTTGCGAAGCAAGAGCGGGAGCCTTGTGCCGATTGGGACGGAGACTTGAGTACCGTTTGAAACGAGAGCGACTGAGTTGGTGGATTCTTGCGATGGGAGCGCTGACGCTGGCGCGGAAGTTGAGGAAGGTTGCTGCGCAGAAATGCGCATCGCCGGAGCCATTGAAACAACCAAACTGTAGATGGTAGTGCGCATTAGGAGTCGGCAGAGCATTGAACACCTCAAGGGCTGACTTGGCCGCCGAAGTGAAATGCATGGCAGTCTCCAGCAGGCCGAAAAAGTTTGAAGAGCGTGCGAATTTCGGTCGTATTTGTGCAAAACCTTTTCTGGCAAGTAGTTACGGCTAGGTGAAGGAAGGCTTGGCAGGGGCAGAAATTAGCGGGGCGCATTTCAGGGATCGAGACAGCAATCGAAGGCAGGCATCGCTGTCAGACAGAGACGACAACCTCTTCACGCCACTGCGCCGAAGTCGTATTGCGCCCGGCGGTTGAACTAACCTAGTGTTCCGGGGGCTGCTGGCGCACGGGAGGTTGGTAGACGGGCTGAAATTGTCCGAGATTGTTGAATTGAATCTGGCTGCCGTCAAGCGACAGGTCGTGTTCGAGGACCACGTCCATGGTGGAGCCGCGAGGAAGCTCGGCGTCCGGGCCGCGCGTGAGCAGAACGGCAGCGAGGCCAGCCGCTGCGCCGATTCCTGCGCCAATGCCAGCGCCTTTGGGGGTGCGTGTGGCGATGGCGCCTATGCCAGCTCCTGCAGTAGTTGTGGATATGACCGTCCCCGCTTTCTCGCCTTTGTTGCCGCCGCCTGTGACTTTGCCTTCCGAATCCATGGTCTCCTTGCCGCCAGAATCCGCGCTGCGCGGGGCGGCCCGCAGGTCAACCGTGTAGCCATTTGGCAGGATCAGTGTATCGAGGCGCATCCGAAATTCGCCACGGCCCTTGACGCGGCCGGGGCGCTTGGCTTCCAGCAATTCACCGCGAAGATAGGACCCGACCGGGATGACGATGCGATTGTTCTCGGTAATCGGAAAGGAGGTTTGAAGATAGACGGAGTCACCGGCTTTGGCACTGCGCGTGGAGATACCGTTCTGGAGGACAACACCCACTCGCGTTCCCGAGGGAACCGTGATTTTTTCACTGGAGCCTGCGGCTTGTGCCGGAGCAGGCTTCGGGGCGACCGGAGGCGGCGCGTCGGACTGTGGGCCTTCGGGCTGTTGAGCGGCGCAAGACGGGCCTATTGCCAGCATGCTTGCGACCAAAAGCAGGGTTTTACGAAACTCTTGGCGCAGCAGCTCTCTCATGGCAACCCTCCGCGCTGCTTGATGCGATGCACCAAGCAGCGATCCCGGATGCCTGAGTATAACCCCACACGCTCTTTTAGTCGCGGTTTGACCGGCGAGTAAACGAGGGCTACGCTTGAGCGACAGTCAGGAGAATGGCATGGCGAAGCTGGCGTTGATTTATGGGATGAGGCTGCTGCCCGAGGAAGATCTTGGCGAAGTGAAGGACGCCACGGTCGTGCTGAAGAACGGCCGCACGGCGCGTGTGACCATGCACTTGATCGAAGGCAGCAAGGAAGAGATTGAGAACACGTTTCGCCAGTCCATCGAAGCGTTTTTTGAGATGTATCCGGACATTTAGAAGCTGCGGTTAGAGGTCGAAATCGGGATCAGCGATTGCCGAAGTTTTCCGGATCGGCGTTGGGATCGCCGAGATTATCGTTGATGAGAACCGTGGATTGGCCGGTCAACTCGAAGCGCTTCCGGCATTTGTAGCAAGCCACCAGGTCATCCAACCGGACCATATAAGAACTGGCTTTGGCAAACTTTTTCTTATCTTCTTCCCCGATTCCGCGCGGCAATTCCTTTTTCTTCCGGCAGACCTTCCAGCGCACGGGAGCCTCAAATTCGCCGCGGCAACTGGGACAGACCAGCTTCACCTTCCGGGTTTCTTCTTTTTCGGTGTAAAACTGGCGCTCGTCCATGATCAAAGAGCGGGTGCGCTCACCGCTTCCTCGATTGTAACAAATTCGAGGCCGAGGTCACGCCAGCGGGGCAGCCAATGTTCAAGCGCGGCCAGCGTGCGAGAGCGGTCGCCATTCATTTGGCGATGCGTGCCATCGTGCAGGCAGAGGACATCGCCCGTTCCCGCAGTGGGCCTGGAGTCATTTCCCGAGCCCCGTTGCGCATGGTCGGCGATGGGCTGCAGGCGCGGAATCAGCCACTCCAACGGCCGCTCCTTCCAATCACCAGGAAGCAGTGTCCACATCACCGTGCGGTAGCCAAGCTCGCGGGCCGATGGAACAACCCACGGATTGCGAAACCCAAAAGGCGGACGAAACCATTTTGGCGGCGAGCCCAGCGCACTGGAAATCGCGTCATGGCAGAGGCGCAACTCAATGCGGATTTCCCTGCGGGTAAGCCGGAAAAGATTCGGATGCGTCTCCGTGTGATTGCCCACCAAGTGTCCACGCGCGACAGTTTCTCTCACCAGCTCTGGACATTCACGCACGTATCGCCCAATCAGAAAAAATGTCGCTTTCGCGTTGTAACGGTCCAGCAGGTCGAGCAGCTTTGGAGTCATCGAAGGATTCGGTCCATCGTCAAAGGTGAGCGCCAGCTTGCGCGCGGAGTATGTACGGCAAATCGTACGCCCGAAGAGCTGCGAGCGCGGATGTGCGGCGCCGTAGGCGGCGGCAGCTCCCAGGGCCGCGGCAGCACCCGGCACAGCGATTAACAGCGAATTCATGCCGCCTTCCTTCTACAAGAATCGTAACGATCCGCGTCCTGCAATAGTTCATTCGGCAGGCTACATCGAGAATCGGGACACTGATTGTACCAATTTGGTTCAAATTCAGGAGAGTGTTCCTTCCAGGGAAACGATTCCTTCGATTTCGATTGCGCATTCTGTAAGCAAAAGAAATTGGGCAACTTACCGCTTTCCTGCAAACGGGCTTCTTCCAAGGATTGGACTTTCTATTGCTGTAGAAGTGAACGTTGTGGTGTGTAAGAAATCTACATCGAGGAATTCCAGAGCTCGCGTTATTCGGAAACGGCTCCGCTTGCGGTTGCTCCGATTCTCCGCGCTGGTCGCCGGAGTATCGCTATTGGCTGCGCCACTGCGTTCACAAACGCAGCGGCCGGATTGGCGAGCAGTAGTAAGGGAATATGCCGAAGCGCGGGACTGGATTTCGGCGATGAGGATTGTTGACCGCGAAGCCGCTGCAGATCCGCAGGACATGGATGTGCGCGCGTGGCGCGCGCGGGTTCTGAGCTGGTCCGGACGTTTACCGGAAGCGGAAAAGGAGTACCTGGAAATTCTTAGGTTCGCGCTGAACGATCCGGACGATTGGATGGGGCTGGCCGGCGTGTACTCTCGCGAAGGGAAATCGGAAGACGCCTTGCGAGCGTTGAGCCGCGCCGTGGAGCTCGATCCGCAACGCGCGGACCTGCATGCCGCGCGAGCGCGGGCGCTGCGCGCCGAGGGAGAGCGAATCGAAGCGCGAATGGAATTCCAGAAAGCGCTAAGACTGGACCCCGACAGCTCAGAGGCACAGGCGGGGCTGATCTCCCTTCGCGGTGAACCCAGGCACGCATTGCGCTTCAGCGAGGACAACGACCTCTTCAATTTTACGAGTACGAATCACGCCGGATGGGTCAGCTTGGCGTCGCAATGGACGCAGCATTGGGGCACAAACTTCGCGGGAAGTTTCTACGAGCGGGCAGGAATTCGCGCGGGAAAGTTTTCCGCTGCCGTAACCGGACGTTCACACCGGTGGGGAGCTCTTACCGCAGGCGGCGCAGCAGGACATGACAATGGAGTGATCCCGAAGAGCGAAGCTTTTTTTGACGTCGATCATGGATGGAAGACCGGTGAAAACAATTTCGTGCGTTCCGTGGAATTCTCCTACGCGCAGCACTGGTATTGGTACCGACAATCGCGAATTCTGACTCTGAATGGCACGGCTATTGTCTACCTCCCGCGCGAGTGGACGCTTTCGCTGGGAGCCACCGGCGCTCGCAGCACGTTTACAGGGACCGCCGCGGAGTGGAAGCCTTCTGGATTGGCGCGCTTGGGATTTCCTCTGGCGAATTGGAGTGAGAGGCGACTGTCTGGAAATATGTTTTTCGCCGCCGGTACGGAAGATTTCGCGCAAATCGACCAGATCGGGAGATTCGCTTCGCAAACGTACGGCGGCGGATTGCGCTTCCAGATTAGCGCCCGTCAGGACGTGACGGGCTTCGCCTCATACCAGAAGCGCAACCAAGACAGAACGGACACGAATTTCGGATTGAGCTATGGAATCCATTTTTGAACGGCTCTGGAAGCTGGGACCGTCGGCGTTTGTGCTGAAGGCTATCGTCGCGGCAATCGTCGCGGATGCATTGCTGCTGGCGTTTATTCTGCTTCGAAGAACATACCGCAAACGGTATTTCGCGAGGCGCGACGCGCGCGTCTTCGAACTGCGGCAGCAATGGGACGCTTTGGTTTCCGGCAAGATCCCTTACGAATCCTGGCGTAAGAAGCCGTTCGACCGGCGCATTGTCGAGACCATGGCGCTGGATGCCTTTGAAGCATCCGGGGCGGGAGAATCGGCTCGGCTGCTGAAATTCCTGCGGCAAAGCGGTTTGATCGAGAAGCGCATTTTTGAAGCGCGGCGGCAAACAGGCTGGAGGCGCATGCGGTCGCTTGTGGCCCTGGGGCGAACGCGCGCGCCGGAAGGAATTCCCGCTTTGGCGGAAGCCTTGCGTGACCGCGATCTGGAAGTAAGGCTGGCGGCACTGCGAGGTTTGGGACGTACGGCCTGCCCGGAGGCGGGAGAAGAGATTCTCGCATGGGTTGGCGAAAAAGGATTGTGTGTGCCCGCGCTCCCCCTACAGAGCGCGTTGATCCAGTGTTGTGTGGAACGCCCGCAGTTGCTTCTTCCGTATGTACAACATGCCGAGGGTCCCTTGCGGGAAGTGCTCGGCCGGGTTCTCGGGGAAGTCGCAACTCCGTCCCTAGGCCTGGATCTGCTTCAATTTGTCGGCGACGACCTTGACGAATTGCGAGCAGCTGCCGCCCGCGCCATGTCTCACACCGAGTCTGGGCTGGCGTTTGACCTTCTCAATGAGCTGGCTCGGGACCCGATTTGGTTTGTTCGCCTGCGCGCGATTGTGAGCCTGGGAAAACTCTCCGATCCGCGGGCGATTCCCTCTTTATTGCGCGGACTGATGGATTCCAACCGCCTGGTGCGATTGCGGGCTGCAGAAGCCCTTGTGGAACTCGACACTCGCATGGCTCCGATCTTCGAACAGGTTGTGGAGACAGGCGATCGCTACGGATTACACGCCTACTTGACTGCGCTCGAAAATGCAAATTTGCGGGCAAAGTTGGAGCAGGAACTTCAGAGCAGCACGGAACTCAGGGAAGAAGTACGGGACCGTCTGCAGAAAGTGCTGCGCACGGGAACTCTTCCAGCCGGAGAGCCTGCGGTCAGCGAAAGCTCGCCGGATAAAGCAGCATTGTTGCCATGATTCGATTTCTGGACATCGCGAATCACACGCTTTTCTGGTATTACCTGGCCAGCAATTTCGCTTATTTGCTTATGCTGATGATTGCCTTGAAGACCAGCGCGGCGCATCAGCGCAGTTTGGAGAGCCATCGCCTGAGCTGGATCAATGAGTCTCCCATGGCGCCGCCCATCGCGATCATAGCACCGGCACATAACGAAGAAGGCTCCATCCGCGTGGCAGTACGCAATCTCCTGGAGCTGGATTACCCGGAACTCGAGGTCATTGTTGTCAACGATGGATCTGAAGATCGCACACTTGAGGAAATGCGCGACGAGTTTCGCTTGCGGCTGGTCCGCGCAGTGTACATTCCGGAAGTCAAGAGCGCGCTGGTGCGTGGATTGTACCGGAGTGATGCCGACGCGAGACTGCTGGTTGTCGACAAAGAAGCCGCAGGCAGTAAAGCAGATGCAGTGAACGCCGGCTTGAACGCTGCAAACTCCCCGTACGTTTGCGTGGTGGACGCGGACTCGGTCCTTGAACGTGACGCGCTGCTGCGCATCATGGTCCCTATTCTGGAGGACCCGAAACGCGTTGTGGCCGTGGGAGGGATCATCCGCGTGTTGAACGGCTCGGAAATACAAGGCGGTACGCTGCGGCGCGTGCGTTTGCCGCGTAAGAGTATCGAGGTGATCCAGGTCATCGAGTATCTGCGCGCGTTTCTGATTGGCAGGGAGGCCTGGGCGCAAGGAAACATGCTGACGATCATTTCCGGGGCGTTTGGCCTGTTTCGAACCGATTTGGTGCGCGCCGTCGGCGGGTACCGCGCCAGCTCCATCGGGGAAGACTTTGACCTGGTGGCACGCATGCACCGGCATTTACTTGAAAAACGGATCGACTATCAGATCCGCTTCGTACCCGATCCCATGTGCTGGACGGAAGTTCCTTCCGACCTGAAGTCGCTGGGAAGGCAGCGGCAGCGTTGGCAAAAGGGTTTATTGGACGTGCTGTGGCCCAATCGCGACATGCTCTTCCGGCCGCGTTTCGGCAAGATCGGCTGTTTTGCCCTGCCCTACTTGTGGATCTTTGAGCTGTTCGCTCCGGTGTTCGAGCTCGCCGGGATCGCCACCATCATTCTTGCGGTTTCGCTCGGTGTTTTGAGCCGCGAATTCTTTCTGCAGTTCCTCATCTTCGGGTATGCGTTTGCCACCGTGATTTCCATCGGCTCGGTCTTGCAGGAAGAAATCACCTACAAGCGGTATAACGATTGGCAAGATGTCGTGCGGCTCGTCAGCTACTGCTTCCTCGAACATTTTCCTTACCGGCAAATGCACATGATCTGGAGGCTGCAGGGACTCTGGCAGTATTTCCGCGGCGACCACGAGTGGAAGCCCTTGAAGCGCAAAGGGATTCAATCCGTGCAAGCCCCGTAAGAATCTATCCCACATCTTGGTCCACTACTTTGCGGCTGTGATAAAGTCCCTCGGCATTTATTTTCTGAGGTTCCGCCATGAAATGCGAAGTGTGTGGCATGGATTACGGTTTGTCCCACCATTGTTCGGGGATTCCTCCGCTTGTGACCCTGGAAGAATCGGCTCCTCCACCAACTGGTTTTTCGCCAGGGTACTACTTGGCACTTGCTTTCAATATTGCACGGTGGGATGACATCGCCATCCGCCGCGCTTCGCGTGATTCCAATGCGATCTATTACGGTGCCGTTCTTTGGGTTGTGGCTGCAATGTTGATCATGACTGGCTTGGCTCTTCCCTGGATTCTTGGCGCAATTCACTTCGGCGGGCCCGCGATGATTATTGGAGCGATCGTGGGCCTCAGTTTTGGACTGGCAGCAATGGCGTTTCTCACATTTGTACAGCTTGGCCTGTGCCATCTCATTGCAAAGTGGTTCTTTGATGGCAGCGGAAGTTATTTGGGCGTGATGCGACCCTTGCTGCTCGGTTGGTTTGTAAACTGCCTCGTTCTAATTCCCATTGCAGGAACACTCGCCGCGGCAATCACGTGGACTGCAGTCCTGATGATGGTCTTTGAAGAAGTCGAAGGCATCAGCCGGCTTCAAGCGTTTGGCATTTCCGCCGGCATAAACGTCTGCTTCTTCATACTACAGCTCATGATGACACCCGTGACACGGCATCTTTGATTGCCGGCTGCCACCATTACGCCGGCGGCAGGCCGCGGCGTGCTTTTAGATCGGCGAGCAGGCGGTCGACCTCGGCGTCGCGATCGAGGCGCGTCAGCTTCTCGCCGACATCGTCGGTCAGGAGATCGACTTCGGCAGTGGCCACTGCTTCGGAGAGGTGCACGCGGTCCTTCAGCCGATCGAACGTGGCACTCTTGGAATTGTCACCCATCGCGGTTTGTGCGTGTGCCGCTTTGCCCAGTGCGATGCTGCGCCGGTGCCGCGCAATCAGCAGGTCGCGCTTGGACTTCGTTTCGTCGAGCTTTTGTTCGAGTTTCATAAGCGCCCCCTTCAGCGTTTCTACCTGCAACTTCTGGTCGTCCACCTGTTCGCGGTAGCTTTGCGCCAGCCGCTGCGAGGTCTGGAAGCGGTCGAGCGCGGAGCGGGCCAGATCATCCTGCCCCTTGTCCACGGCGGTTTCGGCCTTGCGCATCCAGTCCTTACCGGACTCCTCGTTCTCCCGCCACTTTTTTTCCAGCATGTGCTGGTCGGCGATGGACACCGCCACCTGCGTCTTGACCTGGAGGTATTGGTTCTCCATGTCGAGGATGACCTGCTTGATCATTTTTTCAGGATCTTCCGCGCGATCGACCATGTCATTGATGTTCGCGCGAATCAAAGTGCTTACTCGTTCCAAAAGTCCCATGATGAATCTCCTTTCACGAACCGAATGTTGCAGACCACTCAAACTCTTCAAATCAAACTCTTCAAAGAGAATCACGCGCCTCCTGACCCCAAAGTCAAATCAGAAGAGGAAGCACGCGCTCCCAATTACTGCTGCCAATTTCGCCATACGCGGCAGGAAAACTAGGTTCAGCGCGACGGCCCTGCCGAGCGCATAAACCGTACAAACCCAAAGTGGTGGAATACAAAACTGGCTGCCATCACGACGAGAAGCCAAACGATGAGGACTTTTTCTTTCGTACTCATGGCCATCCCCCAAGACCATTCAGCGTCTCCGGCAGGTCCCCAGGGACCCGCCGGAGACGGAAATAACTGTTGTTACTTCTTGGCCGACGGTTGCTCCGGCTTCGGCGCCTTGTCGCCGATCATCCGGACTTTGCTGAGCAGATCGGACATCTGCATTCCGGAGAGCGCTTCGAAGAGCGCGGGTACTTGCGCGGCAATTCTGGTGACGTCGCCGGTGAGTTTGTACGCGCCGGCAGCATCACCGTTGCCCGTGGATACGATGGTCACCTTGTCCACTTTGCTGAGCGGCTCGGCGAGAGCGCGCACAACATCCGGCAGTCCAGTGAACAGCTTGTCGATAACCGCGGCCTGGTTGTATTCCTGGAAAGCCTCCGCCTTGATGTTCATGGCCTTAGCTTCCGCCTCGCCTTTCTTGAAGATGATCTCGGCTTCGGCTTCCCCCTGCGCGCGAATCGCGGAGGCGCGGCCTTCGGCTTCGCTGATCAAGCGCTGGCGTTCGGCATTCGCCAGCGTTTCAATGCGCTGGCGCTCGATTTCCGCTTGCTTCAGGACGGTGGCGATGAGTTCCTTTTCGCGGCGCGCGATTTCCGCTTCCTGCACTTTCACTTGCGCTTCGCGCTCGACCTGTTGAACCCTCACGGCTTCTTCGACCACCTTCTGTTGCATGACGTTGGTTTCGATTTCGTAGGCCTTGTCGGCCGTAGCCTGCGCTTTCTTTGTCATTTCGAGGTAACTGGCCTTTTTGATGTCCAGGTCACGCTCGGCTTCGGCTTGCTTGGCCAACGAGGCGGTTTCGGCCGCGACGCGTTCCTGATCAGCTTGTGCTTTGGCGACGGCCGACGCGCGTGTCGCCTCGGCGCGCTTGATGGCAATGTCGCGATCGGCTTCGGCGGCGGCTACTTCGGCGTCTCTCTTGATGCGAGCGACATCGGGACGCCCCATGTTGGTGATGTATTCGTTTTTGTCGCGCACTTCCTTGATGGTGAAGCTGATGACTTCCAGCCCCATCTTGCTCATGTCATCGGCGCACGTGGAACGCATGCGATCGCCGACCATCTCCGGCTCCTTGACGATCTGCTCCACGGTGAGTTGGCCGATGATCCCCCGGAGATGGCCTTCCATCACCAGGCGAATCAAGGCTTCGCGTTGTTCCGGCCGCTTGGTGAGAAACTGCTCGGCAGCCGTCAGGATGGATTCCTTGTCGTTCTTCACTTTGATTTGGGCGACGGCTTCGACCGTTACTGCGACGCCCTGCTTGGTGTACAAATTCTGCTGCGGGGCGACGTCGAAGGACATCAATTCAAGCGAAAGATCACGGCAGGTCTGCACCATGGGAAAAATCAGTGCACCTTTTCCACAGTAGACCTCCGTCCCTCCCATGCCGTAGCGAATCAAGGCCTCATTCGGCCCGACTTTTCGGTACATCTTGGCGATCACGATCATGATCATAAGAATCGCCAGAACCATTGACCCCGCGATGATCATCACTTCGTTTGACAACCCGAACATAAAACCTCCTTTTCCACCTGTCCGGACTGTTTGTGTCGAACGCCAGTCCGAGAAAATCTTTACTTCGTGAATTCTTCCCATCTCTTCACGTAAGCAATTCCCTTTTCGTAGCGCTCGATGACGACTTCCGCTCCCTTCTCGATCGCTTTGCCGTCATCGCTGCGCGCGCCCGCGCACCGCCGGACTCCCGCCAAGGAAAAAATAATCTCGCCCGTGCCGCTCGCTCGGATGGGCATGCTGATAGTGCCGAGCGAACCCTCGATCCGATAGTCTTCGCTCTTCATCGGCGCATCCGTCGAGCCCACGAGTTTCACCATGAAGCGGAAGACGACAAATCCCGCTGCCAGGCCCGCAACTGTGGCAAGCAGCAAGCTGAATACTGCGAGCAGGTGCGAATGCCGCGTGAGCAGATAACCTGTGCCACCGAACCAGGCCAGGAAAGCCATTGCCGACGAAGCGTTGAACCAGGAAATGTGCGTTCCGCCTCTGAGCCCGCCATGAGAGGCACCGGCTCCGGCGTGGTGCGCCCCGTGAAATGGCAAATGCATCTTGAAAGGAAGGGGAATGTGAACCGCGCCCGCCAAAAACGAAAGCACGCTAAGGGAGAAACCCACAATGAAGCAAACGAGATAAAAATCAGACCAGGTCATACGTCACCTCGAACGCGGCATTTACTTTGCGCAACCTCCCGTTGCGCTGCGCGAGCTGGAATTCGAGACGCAAACCCTCTTAACTGCTAGCTCGAAACTGTTCCGCTTGATTCCGTCAGTTCCGCAGTGAGGCGGACGGCGGCGGATGACCGTTGCCCTTGTGCACTCCGTTCTGATGATTGCCGTGGTGCAAGACCTCCCCGAGACGCTCGGCCAGGTCCGGCGTCCGAAGAATTTCCGCCAAAAGCAAAATCGCCCGGCGTGAGTCTTCGTGCTCCGCGATAGTCAGGAGCGCATGCTGAAGAATCGGATCGGTCGTGAACTGTTCGGCCCCGGCAAAAAGCCAGGAATCGATTTTTGCGTCGATGGCTCGCAATTCAGATTGCAAGCCCGGGGTGTAGCCTTCCGGGTCGTCCACCAAAAAGCCCGGATAGACGCGGAAAAATCGAGCCAGGAGATCGCGCGTTGTGTGCGTCAAGTGGGGCCTGGCGCCATTCTCGATTTGCGAGAGATACGCCTGGCTCAGCCCGCGGCCAATTTCGTTCTTCATCGCCGCGGCTAGTTCCTGCTGGGTCATCGAACGGCCCAAGCCGCGGAGCGAACCCTCCACAGCGCGCAGGGAGCGGAGTTTGTCGCCAAGTTTCATGGGAGAACTCCTTATTGCAATCTGCAAATATAATATTACATATCGCTATTTTGTCAAGCGAAATCGGTTGCTCCTTCGCGCCTTCCTTATATTGCTGAAAATAAATGCTTTAATTGACTGTTGGCGGGACGAGAATTTCAAGCCCGCAATCTAGTTTGCCCGGAACTGAATTCATTCCGGCTTCCTCAAGGACTGCAGGTCGATTCCCAGTTGCTGGCACTTTTTGTAGAGATGGCTGCGCTCCAGGCCCAGCGCACGCGCCACATTGGTCATGTGAAAATTGTTGCGCCGAATTTCCGCGAGCATCACTTCCCTTTCGAACGATTCCGTGCGCTCCGCCAGTGTGCCCGTTGCACTTCCCCCTGACGAAGTGGGTGAGCCGCTTGAGGAAGAGTCAGAAGTGGGGAGAATGAGACGGACTTCCGCAGCGGTGATGTCCTCGTTCGAAGCCAGCAGGATGAGGCGCTCCACAACGTTGCGCAATTCACGCACATTCCCGGGCCACGCGTACTTGCGCAATTCGGCGATGGCTTCTGCTACGAAGATTTTTTCTTTCCAGGCGTTTTGCGCGGCCACTTGGCGCGCAAAATGCGTGACTAGATTCGGAAAGTCTTCGAGCCGCTCGCGCAGCGGCGGCAGTTGCAATGGAAAAACATAAATGCGGTGGAACAAATCGCGCCGGAACGAATTCTGTTTCACAAGATCTTCCAAATTGCGATGCGTGGCCACGACCACGCGGACGTTGACCTTGATGGGTTTGTCGCCCCCGACGCGCTCGACTTCGCCTTCTTCCAGCACGCGCAATAATTTCGCTTGCATCGCCAAGGGCATGTCGCCGATTTCATCCAGAAAAAGAGTGCCGCCATCGGCTTGTTCGAACCTGCCGAGATGTCTGGCTGCAGCGCCGGTGAACGCGCCTTTTTCATGGCCAAAAAGCTCCGACTCGATCAATTCCGCTGGCACCGCCGCGCAATTCAACGTAATGAAAGGGTGCCCCTGCCGCGGCGATTTTTCATGGATGGCGCGAGCGACGAGTTCTTTGCCCGTTCCGGTCTCGCCGAGAATGCAAACACGGGTTTCGCTCGCCGCGACACGGTCAATTTGATCGAGAAGCTTTTTCATCGCCGGGCCCGAACCAACGAGTTCGTGTTTGCCAAGGCGCTGCCGCAACTCGCGGTTTTCCTCTTCAAGCCGCGAGAGCCGCAGCGCATTGTCCACGGTCACCAAAAGTTTGTCCGTGGAAAGCGGTTTCTCAAGAAAGTCAAGCGCGCCCAGCTTGGTGGCTTTCACCGCCATTTCGATGTTTGCTTGCCCGGAAATGAGCACGATAGGCGTCTTCAGTCCGGCTTTCTTTAAATCTTCGAGCAGTTCCAGGCCGCTTTTCCCGGGCATCACCACGTCGGACAGAATCAGGTCAAACGAGTCGGCGCGGAGCAGATCGAGTGCGCGCGCAGCGTTGTCGCAAACAGTCGCTTCATGCCCTGCCATTCGAAAAGCGCGGGAGAGAGATGCCAGGGTATTGTGATCGTCGTCAACGAGGAGGAGATGAGCTTTTCGCGGCAAGCTTCGGTCCTTTGTGAAGCGTTAGTCAGAAGCCGCGGCCAGTGTGGACGGCGTGATCTTCGCCTCTGGGGCCGCCTCGCGCGCTTTCGAAGCGCGGCCGGCCTGGCGCTCTGGCAGATCAATTCGAAACGATGTGCCTCGGCCTTCGTCGCTGGTCACCGAGATCGTGCCGTGATGGTCGCTGACCACGGACTGCACGATGGCCAGCCCAAGCCCGGTCCCTTGCGATTTTGTCGTGTAATACGGTGTGAAGAGCCGCGAGCACTCTTCCGGCGTCAGTCCTTTTCCCGTGTCGGCGACTTCGATGCGCATAGCCCCGCTTTTTTCCGAGGTCCTTAGCGTCAATGTTCCGCCTGCAGGCATGGCGTCGAGCGCATTCAACACTAAATTCTGAAACGCGCGATGGAGCAGGTCGGGATCCGCATCGATATCTGGCAAGGGCTCGGTCAGGAACAACTCGGGCGTGATGGTGGGCTTGCCGACTTCATTGAATTGCGGTTCGAATAGCCGTACAGCGTTGCGCAACGCCTCATTGACATTTACGCGCACAAACTGCGGGGCGGGCATCTTTGAAAAATCGCTGAAGCGCCCAATGATGGTGTTGAGGTTGGCAAGCTCCGCTTTCAAAGTTGCCGTCGACTCGTTGAAGACTTCCAGGAATTGTTTGGCGTCGAGTTGCCGCGCCTTTTGCAAGTTTTCAACGGTAATCTGCATGGGAAAGAGCGGGTTGCGCAATTCGTGGGCGAGACGCCGCGCCAGTTCGCGCCAAGCGGCAACGCGCTCAGTTTGCACCAGACGCTCCTTCTGTGCCGCAAGAGTTTGCGTCATGTGATTGAACGCTTCGGCAAGCTGGCCGACCTCGTCGCCCCCGCGAACGTCGATGCGCGTATCCCATCTTCCGCTGGCAACTTCGCGCGCGCCTTCGGCAAGCTCCTCGACGGGCTTGGTGATCCGCGCGGAAATCCAGAAGCTGACGAGCAATCCCACGAATAGCGCGGCGGCCGCGACGGCCACCGCGATCTTCAGGATTTGGCGTGTTAACAGGACAAGCTCCTTACGCGAGCTACCGACAAAGAAAACGCCAAGCAGTTCGTTGTTGCGGCCGATCAAAGGAATGGCATGAAATGTTTCTGCATCGGCGGGGTCGCGGGTCCACTCGATCGTTCGAATCATGGGCTGAGGTTGCTTTTGCAACTGCTCAACGAGAGGGGTGAACCGCTCCGCCTGCTCCGCATCGATCTTTTCGGCCAGCAGGGACGTGGCTGTAAAAGTTGGATCGAGGTTGGTATAGATGAGCGCGCGCATCCCAGCGGGCAGGACCAGGGAGGCGAGGAAATTCTTGTCGAGCCGATGCCCTGCGGTAATGTACAGGCTCTTGTCCGCTACGGTGTTGTTGGCGCGAACGACCGTGAGCGAGAGGGCCACGCCATCAGGCAATTCCTCTTTGCGCAAAAAAGCCGGAGCCTCATTCCAGTCTTTGACTGATGTAATCCACTCATTCTTGTAACCGACACGGGAAGGAAATTGCGCCGACGAAACCAGCACGCCGTCATGTTTGACGAATTCCACGAAGTCCAGGCCGTGGTCCTGAGCAGCCCCGTTTGCGTCCCGAAAATAAATGGAAAGATCGGCGTTGGGGTGCGAAAGATCAATAGCCATGCGTTCGGTGAGGTTGGCTTCGGCAATGTTTTTTGCTTGCCGGGCAATTTCTTCGCCGCGCTGGACAAACTCTTTTTTGAATTGGGCAACGAGGGCTTCGGTGCGCTCCGCGTCCATAGCTTCGAACGCGGCCTGCGTGTAATGCGTCACGGCATAGGCAACTACGGATACCGACGCAAAAATGGTCAGCAGGACAACGAGTAATAATTTCGTTCGAAAGCTCATGGTTTTGCAGATTTGCGTTACGGATTGATGATATCACGGCTCCAAATGGTGAAGAATTGCCTCCAATCGAAGACTAGGGCTAGAGTCTCTTGGCCTCCGCAATTTCCGTCCACTAGCCGGGTGGCGCGGAACGCCTTGCTGGCGTAGGAGAGTCTCTGGCAAAGGGCTAAGCGCGGCGGTGCTTGCCTCCATGCTTGTTGACCGTCTTACGGTCACCAGTAGCTTGACCGTTTTACGGTCGCCAAGGCCTGAGTCTCTCCTCCTTCCAGCGTTGCATTCCGTGCCACCCACAGGGGTATTGGCTAGCGGAACTTGTTGACACAGCTTTTGCTCGCAGCGCATATTTTTCTCGGCGTTACTGCCGGCGCGGCTGCTTGCGTTGCGCTGCGGCTGTGGCTGTTGCCGGCGAATCATCTGAATTGCCGGTCGATGCCACGCCGGAAAACGCCGAGCGCATCACGTCATTTGCAAAAAAATTCCTTCCGTCGATTGGCACCATCATTATTTGGAGTTTGTCCGACAGCCGTTCAGCGATGATTTTCTGAATCAGCATGGGGTTTGACTTCAACACGGACGCTTCGTACTTCATGCGCTCGGAGTCCGCTGCAGCCGTTACGCGGATGCGGTTGGCTTCGGCGTCGGCGAGATTCTTCTGCCGCTCGACTTCCGCTTTGCTGTCGATAATCTTGGCTTGCGCCGCAGCTTCCGCATTCTGGAGAGTCGACTCCTTGCGGGCCTGCGCTTCCAGCTTCGTTTGTTCGATTTGTTTTTGCTTCAGCGGCAGGGTGTACTGCATCGCGTCTGCCTCCGCCTTCGCCTGTAGAACACGCACTTGCGCCTGCGCCTCCGCCTGTTTCACGTCACGTGCTTTCTGCGCCTCCGCTTCCAGCTCGGCGATCTTTACCTGCTTTCCCTTGATCTCCTGTTCGGTGCCGAGACGCTCGTTTTCTTGTTCCTTCAAGAGCAGCCCTTCGAGTCCCTTGGCGTATTCCTGAGGGAGCTGCAGGTCGCGGAGCAGCACTTCCCTCACGATGATTCCGTCGCTCGCCAGCCGCGCAGTGATGGCATCGGCAGCCGTGGTCCGCAATTCTTCGCGTTTGGTGGCAAAAATTTCGCGTGTGATATAATTCGGCGCGAGTTGCCGGTAAATCGTGGATACCACCGGCGCCACAACCTGTTCGCCGACGGGCTGCGGCAAATTCCGGTGAATCGAGTCAAGCCGCTTGGGGTCCAGCCGGTAACGCACGGAAACCGCCAGGCCGATGTTGAGTCCTTCGCGCGCTTGTACCGTCAGCAGGTCACCCTTTTGCTTGGGATTTTCTGCCGCCACCGTCGAATACACTTGCTCGCGCGTGTCGTAGATCGCGATGGAATCCACCAGCGGGGTAATCAGGTGCATGCCGGGATACAACGTACCGGGGCGCGCGCCCCAGAATTCGCTGACGCGAACGCCCGCCGCTCCGTCGGGAATCACCGCAAAACTCTCCGTAATCAGGAGGAGCAGGGCGCCCGCTATCGTCAATTGCAACGCCAGCCGCCAGCGCACCGGCCGTAAAGGGCGGCGAGCCAGCGGCTCCACCTCCACACCGGATTCATCCGTCTTGTTCCGCGACAAGAGCCGTCGCAGTTGCTCGGAGAGATAAACGTCGTAGGCGACTAGCGCTCCCGCGCTTCCGAAGAGGCCGGCGCCAACTATCATCAACAGCCATTTCAAAGCCAACATCGAAGTACCCCTTATTCCAGTTCCGGTGCGCTGCGCGGAGCGCTAACCGCCGCCTCCGCTGCTCACGTTGGGCCGGGGAATTCCAGTGACGCAGCTTTTGGTTCGCCGACTGCAACGAACGGCCTGCGCCTGTAGCCGCTCGCGCGCGTTTACCGCCGCGAAGCAAAAGCCCGTGTCAGTTGCTCTGTCCCGCGCACCAGTTCTGCCCGCACAGGAATCTTTCGGGCGGTGGCCGGCCGCATTATCAAAAATGCTGCTTTCAAGAACAGCCAGTGCAGCCCTGAAGCAGCAGCCACGGCAAAAATCGTGATGAGAACCAGAATCGTAAGTTGCAGCATGGCGATCATGACGAGCCTCCCAACTTGCGCTTTGGGGAATGGCACGGCGGACGCCAACCTCAATACATTGGAAATGCAGGACTTATTGACAAGGAAGGTTGAGAAAACTGTGGGGGCAAGCACACGCCGTGTCGCGCCGGACGCGCCACACCAGAACCCGAAAACACCTAACCACTCTCGTCTTTCGTGAAAATAGCTTGCCTGCGTTTCAGCCCTTGGCCGCTCCCGCTCCCGAAGTAGTCTTGTGCTAGGCTAACCCTATAACCCAATGAACCGCGGCTCAGGCTTACGCATCGGCAAAATTCTCGGAATTCCCATCTATCTCCATTCGACTTGGGTCTTCATATTTGCGGCCATCACCTACGTCATTGCTTCGCAGTACAAGCAACAACACCCGCTTTGGACGGACACGCAGCATTGGACCGTGGGGGTCCTGACCAGCTTGCTCTTCTTCGCCTCAGTTCTGTTCCACGAACTCGCCCACAGCGTTGTTGCCCAGCATTACAAGATTCGCGTTGTTTCCATCACGCTCTTTCTCTTCGGGGGCCTGGCGCGCATCGAGCGGGAGCCTTCCAACGCCATTCAAGAGTTCAACATCGCTATTGCCGGACCGTTGGCCAGCGGCTTCCTCGCCATCGCTTTCTTTGGATTAACGCTTCTCTTTCCCTACAGCCAGACGGTCGGGGCGCTGGCTACCTGGCTTTCGCAAACCAATTTTGCGCTGGCCGTTTTCAATCTTTTGCCGGGATTTCCCCTGGACGGCGGAAGAATTTTCCGCGCGATGGTGTGGGGAGCCACCAAGAATTTCGAGAAGGCGACTCGCGTTGCGGGCGCCAGCGGAAAATTGATCGCCTACGCTATGATTCTTGCCGGCGCCTGGGGTGCGTTCAATGGATACCTGCAAAATGGGCTGTGGATCGCATTCATCGGATGGTTCATTCTGAACGCTGCGCAGGAGAGCGTCGCACAAGTGGCCATCCGGCAGACTCTCGCCGGCCTTAGCGCCGCCGACGTCATGAGCAAGGAAGTGCCTACTGTTCCGGGTCACATCACGCTGGAGGAATACGGTGCTGAAGTTCTGCGCACCGGCCGCCGCTGCCATCTCGTAACCAATGGCGACCGCCTCGTCGGCATGATGAACGTTCACACGCTCAACTTCGTTCCACGAAGCGAGTGGGCCCACAACTCCGTTCAAGCCGCCATGATTCCGCGCGAGAAAATTCTCTGGACGTCGCCGGAGGAACCGCTCTTGCGTTTGCTGGAACGGCTTCTTAGTGCGGACGTCAATCAAATGCCGGTGGTGAGCGGCGCAAACGACGGCGCGCCGCAAATTGTTGGCATCGTCACGCGCGATTCCATCCTCCGCGTGATGCAGACGCGTTCCGAACTTGGTCCGCTGGCCACAAGCAGGTAGGTGGTTCCGCGCCGGGAATGTAAAGCCTCAAGCGTCTCGCGCGCGGAGCGCTCGGATTCGAAAGCCTCCGCGTTGGATGTCAACAGTCACTTTTGAAAATCCCGCGGCAGTCAATCTTGCGAACGCCGACGCTGGCACCAAGGGCACAAAAGTACTCCGGATGTGCGCCACCCGGTGCATCCACCCATCCTGAATGTCGAAGGCGAGGAATACTCCGCCCGGCCGAAGCACTCGCCAAGTCTCCGCAAATGCCCGGTCCTGCAGCTCGTTCGAACGCAAGTGATGAAGCATCAGGATTGCGATGGCCGAAGAAAATGTTCCGTCTGCAAAAGGCAGCGTCGCCGCATCTCCCTGAATCGCCGTTGCATTCGAGCCATTCATACGTGTGCCGAGCTTTGCTGCAAACGCATGGTCATACTCGAGACTCGTCACGCGAGCCGCAAGGCGAGCCAATTCCTTCGTGGCTGCTCCTGGTCCGGCACCAAGCTCCAACACGTGCTCGCCTAGTTCCGAGCCTTGCAAAACCCAGGGCAAAACTTGGCGTCGTGTCACCCACTGCCACAGACGAGTCCCACAAAGCCATGTTTCGTATCGATTCATTTTAGGAGTTCGACAGGATTCAAACGCAAGCAATTCTAACGCGACTGGCGCAACTCACTGAAGCAATATGCGAGTCCGACTGGTGCTTGCGGCTGAGCACGGACGCCGTGCGCCGCGCCTCTGTCCTTAATTTTGATGCAGAACAGTTATGCGTGGTTCACAAGCGCCATCATATCGGGTGCGTAACGTTCACCGATCACTGGAATTTGCGCGCAGCGGGCCGCGATTTCACTGAGGTCGCGCTCCGTGAGTTTTACACCGAGTGCGCCCATGTTCTCCTCGAGATAACGAACACGCTTTGTGCCGGGAATAGGGATAAGGTCTTTGCCCTGGGCGAGAACCCACGCGAGCGCCAACTGCGCCGGGGTTGCGCCTTTTTTGCTGGCGAGTTCTTTTACCGTTTCCGCCAGTTTAAGGTTGGCTTGCAGGGCTTTTTCCCCGAAACGCGGATTCGTCCTGCGCCAATCGCTGGCGTCAAGGTCCTCAAGTTTTTGGATCGCCCCCGTCAGGAAACCGCGCCCGAGCGGGCTGTAAGGCACAAACGTGATTCCGAGTTCGCGACAGGTGGCTAGGACGCCATTCGTTTCCACGTCGCGGGACCACAGCGAATACTCGCTTTGCAGCGCTGCGATCGAATGTACTTTGGCGGCGCGCCGCAACGTTTCCGGGCCGGCCTCCGATAGTCCAAGCGCACGCACTTTGCCGGCTGAAATCAATCCGGCCATTGCACTTACGGTGTCTTCAATCGGAACCTTCGGATCAACGCGGTGCTGGTAGAAGAGATCGATCGTTTCGATGCCCAGCCGCTTAAGGCTGGCGTCACAAGCGCGCCGGACATTTTCAGGTGAACTGTCGACACCTCTGATGCCGTTTGGATTGAAGCGGAATCCGAATTTTGTGGCGACGATCACGCTGTCGCGTGGCACTTCGCGCAGAAACCGGCCCAATAGTTCTTCATTCGTGTAGGGCCCGTAGATCTCGGCGGTGTCCAGAAAGTTGCCGCCGAGTTGCAAATAGCGGTGCAGAACACGGAGCGATTCTGCTTCATCAGCCGGTCCGTAAGCAAAGGACATCCCCATGCACCCAAGTCCCAGTGCGGAAACCAGGGGACCACTTTTCCCAAGACGGCGCTTTTCCATGGTCTGCTCCTCGACAAAGTTCTCAATAGAGTTTTGAAGGGTTGGATGAACAATTCGCGCTTTTCGTTACAAAGGATCGAGTCAGCATGATCTGGCATCCTTCGCTACAATGAAATTGGGCGTGCCAAGTCCGCTCTTTATGGCTTGTTGATGGCTTCCCCTTCACAAGATGCCTCGACGGTATTAGCTCCACGGCCCTCAGCGGCGCCGGTCGTCCATGAAGGCGCCGCGCGCGCGTTCTTGCACGTGCTGACGCGCTTCGATTCTTCGAAACTGTCTCCTTACATGGCCCTGCGCAATTCGATCGGCGTGGTCCTGCCGCTCATTGTGGGATTCGCTCTGGATATGCCGCGTGGCGGCGTGGTGGTAGCTAGCGGGGCGCTCAACGTGGCTTACTCCGACGGGAGCGATTCCTACGCGCAGCGCGCCAAACGTATGCTCTCCTCCAGCGCTTTGTGCGCGCTTGCCGTTCTGCTCGGAGCGCTCTCCGGGAACCACAACGTGGCGGCCGTGATCATCGCCACGGTGTGGGCATTCGCGGCGGGAATGTTGGTAGCTGCAGGCACAACGGCCGCAGACCTCGGAGTGATCAGCCTGGTTACGCTGCTGATTTGCGCGGCGCAGCCACTGACCGCGCAGCAAGCATTGATTTCCTCGGGGCTCGCGCTCGGCGGCGGACTCTTGCAGACGGCACTGTCCGTGGCGCTGTGGCCAGTGCAACGCTATGAACCGGAACGGCGCGCCCTTGCCAACTTCTTCCTCGAACTTGCGCGCGCCACGGAACAGCCGCTGAGCGCGACCTCGGCGCCACCGGTGACCGCTCACAGTACGCAAGCGCAAGAAGCTCTATCCGGCCTCGACCGCGAGACATCCATCGAAGCTGTGCGTTACCGCGCTTTGCTCAGCCAGGCGGAGCGCATTCGGCTCAGCTTACTGATGCTTTCGCGATTGCATCTTCGCATGCAACGCGAGAGTCCGGCGTATTCTGGAGTGCAGATTCTCGGCGACTACCTGAAAAAGGCGGCGCAGGTTCTGCAAGTGCTCAGCAACTCCCTGATTTCAGGAACGCCAGCGGAAGCGTGCAAAGAAGTCCTTGCCGCTTGTGAAACGCTCACTCTACGGTTGCGGCAGGAAGCAGATGGTTTGCCGACATCTTTTCTCGCAGCCGTTACGAGAGACGCGCGTTTCCAGATGGACGCGCTCAACGGCCAGCTTCGGGCAGCTGTGGATTTGACTGCAAATGCGACGCCCGCCGGCCAAGCGGCGTTCGCTAAACAAGAAGCGAAACAGCCATGGTCACTCCGTTTCAGCGGGTTGCTGGCGACGCTGAGTGCCAATCTGAATCTGCAATCTTCTGTGTTGCGGCACGCCGTTCGCTTGGCAGTCATGGTGGCCATCGGCAATGGTCTGGAGCGCGCCTTTTACTGGCACCGTTCTTATTGGTTGCCGATGACGATCGCGCTGGTGCTGAAGCCGGAATTCACGACGACGTTCAGCCGCGGCCTTTTGCGGATTGCCGGAACGATTGTGGGACTCTTTCTGGCCACGGCGCTCTTTCGGTTTCTTCCCGACAGCGCCACGGTGCAGATTGTGTTGATCTTTGTGTTTACGCTGCTGCTCCGCTGGGTCGGTCCAGCCAACTATGGGATTTTCGCTGTGGCCATCAGTGCTCTGGTGGTTCTTCTGATCGCCATCACTGGAGTTTCGCCAAAGGAAGTGATCTGGGCGCGCGGAATCAATACAGCGGCGGGGGGCGCGCTGGCGCTGCTGGCGTATTGGATCTGGCCGACGTGGGAACGCACCCAAGTTTCCGACAGGATCGCCGAAATGGTTGATGCTTACCGGGTATATTTTCACAGTCTGGCGGAGGCCTACGTGCGGAACGAAACGCGCAGCGCGCGCGAACTCGATCGCCTGCGGCTGAGAGCGCGCCTGGCTCGCACGAACCTGGAAGCATCGATCGACCGGCTGGGCGCGGAACCAGGGACGACCACGGAACAGATGAACCACTTGAACGCGCTGCTGGCGAGCTCGCACCGTTTTGTGCACGCGGTGATGGCGCTGGACGCGGCTTGGCTGAATACATCCGCAGTTCCTGCGCGAACGGCGTTCGGCGCGTTTACCGCGGACGTGGAGAAGACGCTCGAATTGCTTGCCGCGGCGCTCCGCGGCAAGCACGTACACCTGAATGAATTCCCAGACCTGCGCGAGGATTATCACGTTCTGGTGCAGTCCGGCGATCCGAAAATCGAACGCTACGCGCTGGTCAATGTGGAAGCGGACCGGATCGTGAATAGCCTGAACACGCTACGCGAACAGGTAATGGACGTCGTGCGTGCAAAGAACGCGGCGTGATGTTACGACGAAGCAGCGAGGATTAGGAATGAAGCGACACGCAGTGTCCGTGATAATGAGCTGCGTCGCAGTGTTAGTCAGCGGAACGGTTTTTGTGGTCGCGCTGTTCGAGCAATTTGCGCTGGTGGAAGTGGCGGCGAGCATCATTACGGCGCTGCAAGTTTTTTTCCTGAGTTCGGCGATTGGCGACCTGCTGGAGAAAAAGAAAGAAACGAACCGAACAAGAAATTCCGCGGTTGTGCTGGCGACGATTTTTCTCGTGGCGTTTTATTCGTTCAGGAAATATTTTCACTGAAATGTGGATTGAAAAACTCGGGAGGGAAACCGATGGTCCGCCTCCCGCATTTTTATTTCAATCCGAACTGGAACACGATCGCCGTATCGTTATTCAGCGCGATCTGATACACGCGTCAGTGGGCCTTGGCCGCGCTTCCGTCGCGCGGCACACTGCAAGTTGCTGTGGATGTGACGGTATTCCCGGCCAAGTCGGTGGCCGTCGCGTTCAATGTGTAGATCCGGCCTGTTCCGGAACCCAGCCGCCGGGCTCGTAGCTGGATGACGTAACCGCCGGAGCCATTTGGAGTAATGACCACATCGGGGTTGCTCGGGTCAGATGGTTCATTGCTTGATCCCGTCAATTGAAATGAGCCCGGCGCAACTCCCGACAGAGCATCCGCTGCCGTTACTGCGGCAACCTCGACCATCCGGCCATTCGGCGGCCACAGCGTGCAGCCGGATGCAGGCATGCCGGAAACGACTGGTGGAGTCTTGTCGATTTGCACGGTGAGAGCTTTACTCTGTTCCGCATTTCCAGCGTTATCCGTACCGAAGTAGTTCAGCGTGGTCATGCCTTCGGCTGTGATCAGTGCGGAGGCGGTACCTCCTGGCACCATTTGTGCGTCGAGGCTCTGCGCGCCACTGAGCGCGTACTGGATTTGCTTGGCGCCTGAGCCGCCGCTTTCGCTGTCCGTGGAATTCAGTGTCACGGTGACATTGGTGTTGTTCCAGCCATTGGCGTTGGGGCCGGGGGAAGCGGTTGCCGTCGTCACCGGTGGAGTGTTGTCCCGCGAATAGGCGATGGTTGTGAAATCAGTGCCTGAGCCTGTTCCCTGGCCTTGCCCGGTCACGTAGACATTGCCGGTGTTGCCGTCCACCGCGATCGCATTGGCGGTGCCTGTACTGTGGCGGGCTGTCCACAGTTGGTGCCCACTGGAATCGTAAACCACGGTGGCGTAATCAAGGCCACCTCCCGCGCCCTGACTCTGCCCAGCCACGTACACGTTTCCCGTCCTGCTGTCCACCGCGATAGTTTTTGCTAGGCCCTCGCTGTTGTCGGCCACCCAAAGCTGGTTGCCATTGGAATCGTACGCCACCGTTGCAAAATCCGTGCTTCCAAATCCCCCACCTTGCCCTGTCGCATACACGTTGCCTGTATTGCTGTCGACTGCGATGGCGCTGGGAATGCTGTCGGGGCCTACTGCCATTTGATAGGCTTTCCGCCACAGTTGCGTGCCACCAGGATCATACGCGACAGTCGTGTAGATCCGCCCTGAGGGAAGGAGGTTCGGCCCTGTAAGATAAATATTTCCTGTGGGACCCAAGGCGATGCCAACGGCCTCAGCGAATTCGCCATGTACCTCGGCTATCCAAAGCTGGGTTCCCGTGCTGTCATAGGCGAGAGTCCCAAAGGATGTATCACCTAACATAGGATTATAACGACCGCCAGTCACATACACAGTTCCCGACTTGCTGTCGACGGCGATGGCCTTGGGATCACCGCACTTAAACGGCGCTTGGTCGCTGCAGTCCATGGCCGCCCAAAGCTGGTTGCCTCTGGAATCGTAGGCTACAGTTTTGGAAGCATAACGCGAACCTATGGAGCCGCTTGAGTTAGAGGAGGGAGGGATTTCGCTTAGCCCGGTTACATACACGTTGCCCGTGCTGGAGTCCGCAGTAATGGCTGACGTGCCATCGCTACTCCCAATGACTGATCCATGATAGCGAGCAACCCAAAGCTGGTTGCCCTGGAAGTCGTACGCCACCGTTGCATAATCCGAGCCGGTTCCGGTTCCCTGGCTCTGCCCGGTCACGTACACATGGGCCGTTTTACTGTCTACTGCGATGCCATTAACAAGGTCATTTCCATTTCCGGTGCCGTTGTAGCGAGCCGCCCAAAGCTGGTTGCCCTTGGGATCGTAGGCCACCGTCGCATAATCAAAGCCCGTCCCCGCGTCCTGGCTCTGCCCCGTCACGTACACATGGCCGGCGCTGTCGAGCGCCATGGCCACGGCGCGATCAGCGCTTCCATCGACCGATCCATGGTACCGAGCAACCCATAGTTCGCTCACTTGCGCCGAGACAAAGGCTGGACACAGCAGCGTCAAAAGGAACCATCCCAGCCTCATTTTCCTCGCTGCGCTTACAGCCCATCCACTTCCGAAATTCTTGCGGCTCCTGCTTGCTTCTCCCTTGACACAGAACGACTTTACTCCTTCGAAATTCGGATTCATCTTGCGCGTGAACTTGAACATGATTCGTCCTCCTTATTCAGCGGGTTCATCAAAAGGACTTGTTGGATCGCCTTTAGAAATCACCCGGCGATCTGTTAGGTGTGACCTGAGGGATTTGGCGTCTGAAGCTTAAACAAAAATGCAAAATAAATAATTGGCAGGAATCGGGTTAAGCAACTCTCTTGCGAACACACCGGACCCCAACAGGTCGAGGATTGTCCTGCCCCGTGCCTCCTGCCCGACACACTGGACCAAAAGCACGGGCGATTCTTAATTCTTCTTATGGCTTTGCCAATTGGGTGAAACCTTGAATCCTAAATCCGCCAAACCATTGAATTGTCCCGTTGTGCGTTTGCGCGACGGACGCTTAACGAGCTTTCGCAGCGACTTCATATGGGTTTCCAAGCGAGCTTGTTTCCGAAAGTGGACGCTGAAGCCCGTTCGCGGGGCTATTAGCGGCGTCCGCCTGGTTCCTGCGCGGGAACTACCTCACGGCGAAATTCGCGGCGTGAGGAACGGGGTCGTTTCCGGCGGTGAACTGCAGGGTGTACGTGCCGGGCGCGAGGCCGGCGGTATTGAGGTTGAGGATGTATCCGCCCGCCGGTCCCAACGTGGCGTTAAAGCGGAAATTGCCGCCGGGATTGGAGCTTCCCGGCGACGTCATGCCGCCCGAATAGCCGGACGCGCTGGTGATCTGCGCGGCGTGCAACGCGACGGCAGCGGAAGAAACATCATTGCCCCCGGCATCGCAAAGGTAGAGTTTGATGGGGAACGCCGCGCCGCTGGGAACCGCCCTTGTCGGGCTGTACAGCGGGTGGATCCCGTAGGAGACATCTTCGGTCAAGTTTCCGTTGCTGCCGAAAAACCCGTTGTCGCCGCTGTACGTCACGGTGATCGGATGCCCGGCAACGGCAAGCGAAGAGGCTGTGAGCGTTGCTGATCCAGAGGAGTCAAGCGAGGCTGTGCCTAGGGTCGTCGTCCCGTCCTGGAAGATGACCGTTCCAGTAGGTATGCTTGAGCCGGAAGAAGGATGGACCGTCGCCGTTAAGGTGACTGCCTGTCCGAGAACCGAAGGATTGGCAGAGGAAGATACCGCAACCGAACTGGCTTGCTTGGCCGGGACGGTAACTGTTGCCGTGGCGGACTTGGTGTCATCCGCAACGGAAGTCGCTGTCACCATGACAGTGAGCGGACTGCCGGTGGCCGCAGGGGCGGTATAAAGACCTTGCAAAGAAATTGTGCCGCAGCCGCTGCCAGAGCAGCCCGTCCCAGAGAGGCTCCACGTAACGGAGGTGTTGATGGCGTTAGTGACGGTGGCCGTGAACTGCTGCGTTGCGCCGGGAGTCACAGTTGACGTTCCCGGGGCAACGCCAATGCGCACAACCGCCACGAGACCGGTCACGCGCCGGACGCGACGACTACCCTCCGCGAGGTCGCCCCCTGCACCGGCCCGTTCGGCAATAAACAGGTTGCCTAGGCGGTCCCCGAAGACACCGACGGGAAAGTCAAGTTGCGCACTCCTGGCCGGACCCCCGTCACCTAAAGAGTCGCCACCACCAGCCACGGTCTGAATAATTCCCGTGGCCGCATCCACTTCCCGTACCCGGTTGTTGAAGGAGTCTGCAATAAAAATGTTCCCTGCACTATCGACGAACACCCCGTAGGAGCCACCGAGTTCCGCGTTGGTGGCTGGACCTCCGTCGCCACTGAAACCGCCGGAGACTCCTTTCCCAGCGACGGTCTGAATAATGCCCGTCCCGGCAACCACTTCCCGGATGCGACTCACTGCTGGATCAGCGATAAGGATATTCCCGGAACCGTCAACGGACACACCGGCCGGAGAATCCAATGCGGCGCTTGTGGCCGGGCCGCCGTCCCCGCCCGCACCGCGAGTTCCGTTGCCTGCGATCGTCTGAATGTTTCCCGTGGTCGCAAACACTTCCCGGATGCGAGCTTCTCCGTCATCAGCAATGATGATGTTCCCCGAAGTATCCAACGATACGCCGCTGGGTTCATCGAGTTGCGCGTTGGCGGCGGGACCGCCGTCACCACTAAACCCAGGCATGCCGCTCCCGGCGATTGTTTGAATATTCCCTGTCGCAGCAACCACTTCCCGGATGCGGGCATTGCCGGAATCCGCAATGAAGATGTTTCCGCTGCTTTCGATGAACACGCCTTTGGGCGCATTTAGTTCAGCACTAGTGGCCGGGCCGCTGTCACCACTGAAGCCCCCTGTGAGACCAAAGCAACCGCCGCAGGAACCAAATCCACTCCCGGCAACTGTCTGAATCGTCCCCGTGGCGGCGTCCACTTTTCGGATGCGATTGTTAGACGAATCAGCAATCAGGATATTCCCTGAACGATCAGCAGATAGTCCACCAAGGCGCAAATTGAATTGAGCGCCGATGGCTGGCCCGCCGTCGCCGCCGAAGCAACAAGTTCCATTCCCAGCAACAGCTTGAGTAGCGCCCGTAGCCGCAAGCAATTCGAAGACCTGATTGCTGTATGTTGCGGCGATGACGATATTGCCCGAATTGTCCACGAAAACTCCGTAGGGGACCGCTGCCGGAGCAACAGTCTGAATATTGCCCGTGGCGGCAACCACTTCGCGGATGCGAGAGTAGCTGGACTCCGCAATGAAGACGTTCCCTGAACTGTCCCCGAATACACTGCTAGGCTCGCAGACGTGAGCGTCGGTGGCCGGGCCGCCGTCGCCGGACCCCAGGTAACCGTCGCAAACCGGGGCACCCTCGACGAAGCCATGGGATCCACTTCCGGCAATAGTCTGAATAATTCCCGTGGTCGCAACCACTTCCCGCACGCGATTGTTCCAAAAATCAGCAATAAAGATATTTCCAGATCCATCGACATATACGCCGTCGGGATCGTAGAGGGCTGCGCCCGTGGCTAGTCCACCGTCCCCGCTAAACCCAAAGGTCCCATTCCCTGCCACGGTCTGAATAATCCCCGTAGCCGCAACCACCTCCCGGATACGGCTGTTGCCAGTGTCTGCAATGAAGATGTTTCCAGAGGTGTCGACGAATACGCCGTTGGGGGTGTCGAGTTCAGCGTCTGTGGCCGGACCGCCATCCCCGCTGAAGCCATACGTTCCATTCCCTGCGACGGTCCGAATGTTCCCAGTGGCGGCCACAATTTCCCGGATACGATCGTTGAGGGTATCGGCGATGAAAATGTTGCCGAATCTATCTACAGACACACCGCCAGGGTCTTGGAGTGCGGCGCTGGTAGCTGGGCCGCCGTCGCCGCTGAACCCCTCAGCTCCGTTCCCAGCGATGGTCGTCAGCTGTCCGGATGGGTCAATCTTATAGACAGCGCTTCCTAAGTGGCCCGATGACACGAACAAATTACCGACAGAATCTTTAAAAACTCCGGTGGGATGGCTCACTCCCACTTGCAATGCGGGTACGTTGTTCGGGACGCCGCCCCCGGCCACGGTCGTTATAGTATGTTGCTGTTGCGCTCGGGCGGTCTGCGCCAGAAAAAACAGAATCCCGATGCATGAAAAAGCCGACAAATATGTTCTGCGCATGAGGTTCACCTCGATCCAGGAAGCTGCATCAACGAGATCGTCATAGTGGTTTCCGCAGCTCCGGAAACCTGCATTCTCAGACCAAGGTGGGGCAGTTCGCCTTTGCTCCAAAGTTCGTAATCCTGTTTCTGAATGATGAAGTCTTGGGTGAATTCTGCACTGCCGTGCGGTTCGAGGATGACTCCTACAGCCTTGTCCTCGCTCCTTCCGGGGTGCAGGGGACCGCGCAAGCGGGCCTGATTGACGAAAATTCTGTCTCCTCCAGCGTTCATCAATCGGATGTGCATCGTGACGCGCATCTGCGTTCCGAGATCCGTGGTTTCCGTCACTTTGTAGACGCCGGACAAGATCTGCCCTGCCACTCCTCGTGGGGAACAAATTCCTAGGGCAAGGAGCAACACCAATCCGCAGTAAACCAATTTGGCGATGAATTTTCTTGAGTTCATGATCAAACCCCTTTCCGCGAACGCGCCGCCGTAGCGGCGAAACTGGGCGATGGAACATGCGAATCAAGATGCGGCAAAAAAGTCTTTGGAAGCTTCCAAAGGCAGACTGGCGGCGTCACGAAACGCGCAAGGAAGCTTCAGTGGACGCACAAGCACTTCTGGCCCAGCACTGGTGATCACTGCGAAAGGTGAAGGTGGTCACCGGAAAAACCGGAGACGTCATCGAAGAGCACGTGCCCATAGGACACCCCAGCTGTGACACGTTTCAACGACTAACCCGGCTATAGACGGCCGACTATAGCTCATCAGGTATGTACTCCCGAGCGGAGTGGCCAGCAATCGGGAGAACTACTGAAAACCGTGCCGGAGAATCTTCGAGGAGAGGACCGAGACACTCAGCGGGAGGTGAAGATGCCCTTTGTTGCGGGATAGATTTGGCGGAAGGCGGAGTAGCTGGCATTCAGAGTAGCTACGGCGGCGGGCTGGGGATTGACGCGCGTAGCGACACGGACAGTGGATGCACAGGCGGCGTCGACGGTGGGCCAGAGGCCCGCGCCAACGCCGGCAAGAATGGCGGCGCCGTAGGCCGCGCCTTCCTCGGCTTCGACGATTTCGACGGCGTGGCCGTAAACGTCGGCTTGGATTTGGCGCCATAACGGAGAGCGCGCTCCGCCACCGCCGAGGCGGATGCTCGTGACGGGAACTTTCATTTCGCGGAAAAGAGTGAACGTGTCCCGGAGGCTGAAGGTAACGCCTTCGAGAATGGCGCGAACGACATGCGCGCGCGTGTGCGAAGCGCTGAGGCCGACGAGCGCGCCGCGTGCGCTGGAATCAAGGTGAGGCGTGCGCTCACCCATCAGATAGGGAGTCCACAACAGACCGTCGGAACCAGCGGGAATTTTGGCGGCTTCTGCTGTGAGCTGGTCGTAAGTTTCGCGAATGCCGCTGGAATTTGTTGCGAAGGTATCGCGGAACCAGCGCAGGGAGAGCCCGGCCGCCTGTGTAACGCCCATGACGTGCCAGCGTCCAGGGATGGCGTGGCAAAAAGTGTGGACCCGGCCATGAGGATCGAGCGCGGGACGATCGGTGGCGGCAAAAACGACTCCAGACGTGCCGATGGTGGCACTGACGGTTCCGGCCGAGACGATGCCCATGCCGGTGGCTCCGGCGGCCTGGTCACCGGCACCGGCGACGACCGGCGTACCAACGCACAGACCGGATTCGGCGGCTCCTTTATCGGAGATTTCCCCGCAGACAGCGGGAGACTCGTGGAGGGATGGCAGCAAGCGTTCGTCGAGTTCGGCGGCTTGCAACATTTCGCGCGACCACCGGCGATGAGCCACATCGAGAAGCAACGTGCCGGAAGCGTCGGCCATGTCGGTGGCGCGTTCACCGGTGAGGCGGAAGCGAACGTAGTCTTTCGGAAGCATGACGGAGCGAACACGTTTCCAGTTCGCGGGTTCGCTTTCGCGGACCCAAAGCAATTTTGTGAGCGTGAAATTTGCCAGCGCCGGATTGCAGGTGAGCTGAATCAGGCGCTCCTGGCCGATTTTGGCGGTCACGTCGCGGCACTGCTTTTCTGTGCGCACGTCGCACCAGATCAAAGCGGGACGAACGACGCTTCCCTGCTCATCCAATATGACCGCGCCGTGCATCTGTCCGGAGAAGCCGACGCAAGCAATTTCTTCGGCGCTGAGATTGGCGCTCGCGATGGCTTTACGAACCGCGATGCAGGTGGCACGCCACCAATCCTCGGGGTGCTGCTCGGCCCAACCGATTTGCTGCGAAGCGAAGGGCTGGTGCTCTTCCGTGGTGGAAGAGACCACGCGGCCACTGCCATCGATGACGATGGCGCGCGTTCCTCCGGTACCAACGTCAATCCCGAGTACGTAGATGAGGCCTCCCTCGACAGCCACAGTTATCAACGCAAGATATCGGCAGAGAGACTATCGCACTTCGTTGGTCATGAGGAAGAGCGGGCGCATCTCGAAGCTGGCGTATTGCGGGCGAAGGCGGTCGGTATTGTACTGCTCCTTGACGTTGACGACCTTCTTGGTGGCAGTGACGGTGTCCAGAGGAATGTTGTCGTAGTGTCCGTTCTTGAGGACGACGAGACGGCCGCTGATTTTTTTCAGGAGTAGATCGAGAGCGAGATTGCCATAGGCCATGGGAGCGATGGAATCAATGGCATCGGGATCGCCGCAGCGAACGAGGTAGCCAAGCTTTTGATTGATGACGTCGATTTTTTTGCCGTTGTTGAATTTGGCGGAGATGTCGCGCACTTTTTCGGCGACGACATCGCCGATGCCGCCGAGTTTTTTGTGGCCGTAGGCGTCGGTGCTTTCGCTTTCGAAAATCATTTCGCCACCTTCAAACATAGCGCCTTCGGAGACGAGCACGATGGAGTAGCGGCTGGGATTCTTGCGGCGGTCGGCGACCAGCAGCTCCGTAAGATGCTCGATATTAAACTTGAACTCCGGGATGACACAGCGATTGGCGGCGCCGGCCATGGTAGGAAGCATGGCGGTAAAACCGGCGTAGCGGCCAAAGACTTCGAGGACCATGAAGCGTTCGTGAGAGCCGGCGGAAGTGCGCAGGCTGTTGACCATCTGAATGGTGCGGGTGACGCAGGTGCTGAAGCCGATGCAATAGTCCGTGCCAGGGACGTCGTTGTCCATGGTCTTGGGAATGCCGATGACCTTGAAGCCCTCTTTGTGGAGACGAACGCCGTAGCTGAGGGTATCGTCGCCACCGATGGGAATGAGAGTGTCGATGCCGAGCCAGGCGAGATTCTTGAGGACTTCCGGAGTGAGGTCATTCTTCTCTGCGGTGAATTTATCCTTGAGATGCGAAGGGACATTGGATTTGGTAACGCGGCCGGGATTGGTGCGAGAAGAATGGAGAAAAGTGCCGCCAGTGCGGCCGGAGCGATCGACGATTTCTTCGTCGAGAAGAAAGAAATTGTCAGAGTTGTCGTAGTCCTTTTCGCGGACCATATCGACAAGGCCGGCCCAGCCGTGGCGAATGCCGATAACCTGATAGCCTTCGCGAATGGCGCGAAGAGTGACGCCGCGGATCGCTGGATTGAGACCGGGAACGTCACCGCCTCCGGTGAGGATGCCTATGACACCTCTCTTCGTACTAACGTTTGCCATGAGATTACGAATTGACCTTTCGTGGAATGCCGAACAGAAAATTATCCTCTACGAATGAGTTTTTAGGAAGAGCCAAGAGGGCATTCTTTTTCCAGCGTGGACGGATTCAAATCTTCAATTCGGAATTTACACTTCGATTTTTGTTCCGAGGACAACGAGGAACTTGGCGAGCCAAGAGTTGAGCGCGGGCCAAGCAGGACCGGTGACGAGGTTGCCGTCGACAAAGGCGTCAGTCATCGGGAGATTGACGTACGTGCCGCCGGCGATAGTAACGTCTGGGCCGATGGCCGGATAGGCGCCGCACTTCTTCCCTTGCAGGATTCCTGCCGCGGCCAGAACCTGCGGCGCATGGCAGATGGCGGCGATCGGCTTATTGGCCTTCGAGAAGTAGCGGACGATTTCGATGACACGTGGATTGAGGCGAATGTATTCCGGCGCCCGGCCACCGGGGATGACGAGAGCGTCGTACTCTTCGGGCTTGATTTGGTCGAAAGTAGCGTTGAGCGCAAAATTGTGGCCACGTTTTTCGGTGTAGGTCTGATCACCTTCGAAATCGTGGATGCAGGTCGGAACGACGTCCCCGGATTTTTTGCCGGGACAGACAACGTGAACCGAGTGGCCGACCATCAGCAGCGCCTGAAATGGCACCATCACTTCGTAGTCTTCCACATAATCACCGACGATCATGAGAATGGATTTCCTGGACATTTGGACCTCCGCGCGTGAAAGAGAATAGCAAAAAAAAGAGAGGCCGAGCTGAAGCCCGGCCCCTTCAGAATCAGACACAGTTAGGCGTTGAGTTGGGACGCCGCGGCTACAGGCACTTGCTCGCTGGAGTCCTGGATGGTGACCACGTCCGTGCGCACCTTCTCCCACTCCAGCATTGTGAGGCCGAAAGATCCAAAGAAGCGGCGAATCTTGGCGGAGTCCCAATGCAGGACCTTTTCGCACACCGGGACAAGAACGCTCATGGCGTTATCGCTGAGGACAGTGCGCTTGGCGACGCGGGAGATGAACTTGGCTTCCGAGACAGCGATCGTGAGGCCATCGTACTGATTGATGTGCATCATGACCGGCAGATCGGAGCTGCCATCGCCCATGTAGATGATGCTGTCATGGCTGATACCGAGTGTGGAACGGAGTTCCTCGAGCACGGTGATCTTGCCCCATCCCGCCGAAGCGCGAATGATGGAGTCCACTTCTCCGGTTGCTTCCTTGTAACGGAAGCGCGTGCCGAAAATGTGATCCGGCGGCACGATGCCCTCGAGCGCCGATTCAATGATCTCCTGCGGCGCGGCAGAAATAACATTGAAGTGAAATTTGTAGCCCTCAGCGAGATTGTCGAGCGCCCGCGCGAACAGCGCGACGTCGTGCTTCAAGCGGATACGCTTGCCCGTTTCGGCGAGATGTTCCCGGCGCACTTTTCGAAAATCGGGATCGTGCAGAATCAGGTAGCTTAGCTCCGCGCCCTGTTGGACGAGGTTCATCTCGGCAAGGCCTTTCACCTTGTCGTGAAATCCATGAAAGCCGATCAGTTCGCTAAGGACGACTCCCGAGTCGTTGAAGCTAAGCGTCTGGTCAAAGTCACTGGCGAGTAGAAATTGTTTGGTCATGTACTGGTACTCCCGTTGCTGCCTTTCTTGGTGGTACGCTCTGGGTAGCTTCCTCACCGTCTCTAGAAACACCTTAACTGCATTCTCCCATTACTGCCCCACGAATTATTTTGATGGGTGCTATGCGTTAAAAATGTGAACAATCCATTATACCTTGATTAGATGCGGCGTAGTGGTAAAAGGCACAAAGGAAAGGAGATGAGTGCCCCGAAAAGCAACAAGACGCCGCAAATTCCGTGCGCTGAAAGAGTTAGCGAGGGCGAAGAATAGGAGAAAGAATGAGCATCGAGACGATTCCTTGACCTTGAAGGGCTATAGGCCCAAGGCGTCCATTTTGGGCTTTTCGTACACATCATCTTCCCCGGGGTACCGGAGACGATTCTCAAAGCGCCCTGTCTCCTTGGCAAGAGCCCACACCAGGCTTTCTCCGGCGGGAAGCGTCTGCAGCTGGCTGCGGAAGATGGGATCATCAAGCGCTCGTGACGCATCAATCCATTGCCACCCAGCGGTTTCGAAGGCTTTCAGAACCTCAGGAAGAACGAAGGCATTCAGTGGATTGAAGTGCAGCAACAACGTGTGGGGAATGTCGCGGCCGAGAACGTCGAGAGCGAGTTGCCGATAGAAAGCCGCGCGATCCATGAGATGGGCGATCAAGTAATCGCGGTAGGGAGCAATGGGAGCATTGGGCCGCTTCGCAAGCCGGTCAACCAAGCGCTGGCTGACGTACCAATCGGAGGCGTCGATGGTGACGTGGCCGACACGGTAACCGCGTTCCTTGAGCAAAGCGCGAAAACGATCGCGCTTGTCCGCAGTGTCGCCCTCCTTCAGGAAGGGATAGCGGAATAGAGCGGTGCGGTTGCGATAGGGAGCGATGACCTTTTCGTTTTTCAGAAAATCGGCGGCAAAATCCGCGTAACTCGTTTGTTCGCCATAGAATTTGTGTGAATAGGAATGGTTGCAGATAAGGTGCCCCCCTTGATCCCAGGCGGAAAGCAGTTTTATGCCGTCGGCCTCATCGACACGCATGCCGCAAACAAAAAGCGCGGCGCGGATGTCTCTCTCGGAAATCGCTTTCAAAATGCGGTTGTTGGCTTCCGGCCATTTCAGTGCTAATCCGAGGGAGAGCCTGGGGTCGTCGAGCGTGAGGGCGAGCTGCGGGCGCGCTGAATTGTTGGGAGAGGCTTTTGGCACGGTGCTCTGTAAAAAAAGAGAGGCGCGAACGACGGACGGAAGAAACTGAGAGCAAACCGTGGCCAAGGCGCATTTTATGACATGGGAGAGAACTCTTCGACGTGAAGTTTTCTTGCCGCTGGAGATTCTTGTGAGCGCGCGCGTGTACGCTTCGATAGTTTCGGGGACGGCCTGGCTGTAAACAAACTGGCCTTCACGGCGGCAGGCGATTAGCCCGGCTTCGTTGAGAATTCTCAAGTGATGCGAAACCGTTGCGGGAGTGACGTCTCGCATCGAGACGATTTCTCCGCAGCTTATGCACTTGCTGGCGGAGATGGCCTCGAAGATCTTGAGGCGCGTCCCGTCGGCCAGAGCTTTCGATATTTTTTCAATGTGAGAGCGGTCCATTGGTCTTGCCTCAGTGTAACGGACCTGCGTTGCTATCCGCCACAAGGATTGATTCCTGCGAAGACTCCGGAAATAGATGCAACCGATTATTTCGATGTTCATCTAAGTATCGAACTTCAGAAAGCAGGGACAGCTTGCAGGACACTAGCAGACTGCGCAAGGCTTTCTGAACCAGAGAGAAAGCGACGGGAGAGGACCATGAAGAGACTCGAAGGGAAAGTAGCCGTAGTGACCGGCGGAAACAGCGGCATCGGGCTGGCAACAGCAAAGCGTTTCCAGGAAGAGGGCGCGCGCGTTGCCATCGCAGGCCGCAGCAAGAAGACTCTAGACGAGGCGGTGAAAACGATCGGGAATGGCGTAGTGGCCGTGCAGGCGGACGTGGCCAAGCTCGCGGACGTCGACAAGCTGTATGCAGAGGTTTCGAAGAAATTGGGAAAGATTGACGTGTTGTTCGTGAACGCGGGAGTCGCGAAGTTCGCCCCATTTGCGGAGACTTCCGAAAGTTTGTACGACGAGCAGTTTGACATCAACACCAAAGGAGCTTACTTCACCATTCAAAAAGCAATTCCCTTTCTGAACGATGGGGCCTCGATCATCTTGAACACCAGCGTAGTGGATGACTTGGGCAGCCCCAATACCAGCGCTTATGCGGCCACCAAGGCGGCGCTGCGATCCTTCGCACGGACGGCTGCGGCAGAATTAGTGGGCCGTGGGATCCGCGTAAACACCGTAGCCCCAGGCCCAATCGTTACGCCGATCTTTGGACGAACGGGACTGCCGCAAGAAGCCATCGACGATTTCGCAAAGGGTGTCCTGACGCAGGTCCCGATGAAGCGATTTGGACAGCCCGAAGAAGTGGCCGGAGCGGTGGCATTCCTCGCTTCTGAAGATGCGTCGTACATTACCGGAGTTGAGATCAACGTGGACGGCGGAATGGGACAAGTTTAATTCAGTCGCGACGTTCACAGGATACAAAGGGCGGCCATAGGGCCGCCTTTTTTTTTGATATAGAGAGTCACCTTCCATGCGAAGGATCTGCCGAATCGGCGGAATTCATGTCGAGAAACCAGGTATGCGCGTTGTCGCTGGGAGAATGGCAATTCCCATCCGCGAAATAGGTGGCGGCACAACGAGCTGTGTATTGCTTGCGACGCGGCGACTGCGCAAATTGCCAGACCGTGGCATAAGGAACTCCGCTGGCGGATGGAAGAGGCGGATTTTGCGGGATAGCACATCCGGGCGAGGGAGGACAGGCGTCATTGAAGACCCAGTAGGCCAGTTCACGCTTGGCGATGTTGTTGCGTATGTCGTCGGCAGTAATGATGGTGATGCCGCCGCCTTCGTCGACGGGCATGCCCGAGCAATAGACGCCAGCGCGATAACCGGCATGCGCCAACTGGTCCACCCAAGCGCGAAGATACGCGTGATACACGGCAGGTAGGCGGCCGCCCTCTTCGATGTCCAGGAATATCACGGTGTGAGATGGAAAGCCTTCCTTTCTTGCGGCCTCCGCGGCTTGGCGCGCGTCGCTTGCTCCCTTTCTCCCGGCCGAGGACATTCGGCTTTTGAGATTGTTGAAGACGTGTTCCTCCGACCATTTCTGTTGAAGTTCGCTGCTCTGCGGGCCGCTGTAGAGAACCAAGAAACCAAAGCCCAGCGAGCGAAGGAGCTCGCGTTTGCCGGACCAGGAATTGGACTTAGCGCCGGGCGGAGGACCGAGCCAGTAACCGGCGAAGGAAAAGGATTTGCGCAGAATAGGCAGCGCTACATCGCCCGGATAGTCGTTTCGATCAAAGCCGAGATAGGCGCGCACGTCGGACGATTGCTGCGAAGTAGCGGGCACGGCGAGCACGAGACTGAACAGAGCGAGGAGCATCGGGCGCACGGAGTTAGCCCTCGCGAAGTTTGTGGCCGGCAGGCCCGAGGTCGGAATCCTCGATCGCAGATGTCTGGTTAACAATAATGGGACCCCCCCTCCCCCTGTTTTTCATAAGTGTTGATTCTAAACGTGGTTAAAGCGGGATTATATACTTGACACCACCTCGCATCTCTGTTACCCTTTCTTTGTGCTTAAGTCCTTCACAAACTTCTTGATGTGCTTCTTGATGATGCTGTGGCCTTTGCGCTTGAACAGATGCCGCATGGCCTCATCGTTCGTCATGTCCTTCGGGTGTTTTTTCTTTGGCATAAGGTGACCTATGGACGAAATGAACCTCGTTGAACTAATAAAAGACTTCGCAGATGAAAGCAAGTGCCGCACATACCTAGAACGCCTCCGTTGGCCCGATGGTGTCCAGTGCCTTGAATGTGGCTCTGCAAAGGTCTACCGCATTCTCAAGCGCAATCAGTTTGTTTGCGACGATTGTTCGCATCAATTCAGCGTGACGGCGAAAACCATCTTCCATGACACACATCTCCCGCTCTGGAACTGGTTTCTCGCGGTCTATTTGCTCTGCGAATCCCGCAAGGGGATGTCGGCCAATCAGATGAAGCGCATGCTTCACGTGAGCTATAAGACCGCATGGTACCTCTGCCATCGCATCCGTGCAGCCATGCTGGAAGTCGCACCGGAGAAGCTGGGCGGAACGGTAGAAATAGACGAAACATACGTCGCGGGCAAAAAGCGCCGCTGGCGTGCAAAGGGCGACGTGTCGGTTGTTATCGGCATCCGGCAGCGCAACGGAGACTTGCGGTTGATCCGCGCCGAGGATGTGAAGTCTGCGACGGTACGAGAGATTATCAACGCCAACGTGGGCAGCCACGTGGAAGTGATTATGACGGACGAATCGGCCATCTACCCCTACGCACTCGACAAGATGCAGAAGAATCTCCACAAGACCATCAATCACACGCGGGAATACGCGCATGGCGATGTTCACACCAACACCGTCGAATCTGCTTTCTCCCTTCTCAAGCGCGGCATTGTGGGAACGTGGCATAAAGTCTCTGCGAAGCATCTCCCGGCCTATCTGGACGAAATGTGCTTCCGTTTTAACAACCGAAAGAACCCTTTTCTTTTCCGCGATACTATGCTCAAACTAATTGACTCTCCGAATCTCGAATACAAACACCTCACTGCAAAAGTACAAGACGCCGCCTAGGGGATAAAGAGCGGAGGCGGCTTTATACCAGATGGCGTTATACGCTCTGCTTGCGCTGCCAAATGACTTGCTATTTCTCTGACCATGAGGGTGCCGACAGGAGAAGCTTGAACCATATCCTCCAAGAATTTATCTCGAATCCCATGTGCGACCAAATCTGTGGTTATACGTCTCGCCTCTGCTTCATAATTTTGGTCGTAGTAAAGAACAGTCTGCTGCATATAGGCGCTCGCCCTAGCCATATCTAACGGCGTGACGGATGATGGGTCTCCGCGACTTCTAGAAAGCAAAAGACTGAAAATTTCGGAAGATAGTTTTGCCGCCCTATATTTCAATTCAAGCAACTCATCAAATCCCTTGTGCCGCTGTTGCCTTTCGATTTGGGCTTGAGCCAAAACTGCTTGCGTATGAATGGAATCTTTCAATGTTGTTTGTATTTCCGTGGTTGTTGCGATTAATCGGGTAATGCGTTCTTCGCCGACCTTATCAGCATGATTGATTACGGCCATTTCCAATGCTGCTAGGCTACAAAAAACAAGAATGGCCAATGCATGCATCCATCCTCCCCATTTGCTTTTCTCTGGGTCAAATCTCTTCGTGACGAGGGGAAGGGCTGTCACGGCTGCAACCACAGCCAAGATGACCGTGAGCCATCCTGGCGGCAAATGTTGATAGACAAAACCCAGAAAAACATCAAAGCAATGCCGCACAAAGTTCTCCTCACACTTAAGGCTTTAGACTTTAAGCGGGGAGCATAGCCGCGACTAAGCCCTTGTGTCAAGGTTATAATCCCGGTTAAAGTCGTTTGTTTTGATAGAGTTTTGCAAGTGTTGATTCTAAACTAAGTTAGATCCGTGATTTTCATACATTTCTGCAAGTGTTGATTCTAAACAATTTACCTAGGCCGGCAGCACAGCCGGACAAGAACGACAGAGAGTTTGGCATGGGCTTACGGATGGAAGAAAAGCGGCGGCAAGCCGCTACGCTCCAAAGTGCCGGTCCACAAGAGCGCGCCCGCATCTGGTAGGTTGGGGGCTAGAAATTCCGGCACGTCAAATGAAAAAAGCGGCGAGAAGTCGCCGCAATCAGGAGATATTCGCACTCTTACCTGAAAGTATAGTAGCACAGGAAGAAAAGACCGTCAAGGTGCATTTCGCTGGGTTGGAAACGCTATTCGAGGGTTGCGCGCCAACAACTCATTTCATCCTCAATAAGAGAGAATGGTGCCCGGGGTGGGAGTCGAATAAACACTACTTTTAATAAGTCCTGTGTTTGGAACGGCGTTGCACCCCACCAAAGGGCCAAGTGGTACGGAATCGGTACAGTTCCTACACCGCCACACTTCCCGGCGCGGACAATTTGCGATAGGCAAATGTACCACGCACGCCGTTGACGAAGCCCAGTAGAATGATCACCCCGACGACCCAGCCTGCCGTCGCCGCGGCACCATGTGCATAGATAGAATAGGCGCGCTCCCCGACATAACCCAGCAATCCTACCAAGGCCCACGCTCTAGACATCCTGTAAACCCTCCACGCTATGATTGCGAACAGCCCCGCGTCAACAAGTGAGAGCGGAGAAAAGCCGGGAAGGATTCGAATATTGAAAATGGCAAGCACAGAGAACAGTGCAGTAACGCTAGCAACGAAAACGGCAGCGCCAGCACCTTGATGAGCGGCTCCTTTGGCCTCTACTTCGGTCTCCACCGAAGGCCACCATCCGCGTCCTGCGGCCTGCTTTTTGGGAGCTTCTGGCATTTCTGGAGCGTCTTAAGCGAGTGTTCCACCGTTAGCCTCAATGCTCAACGGGTTCGCGTACCGGGCTTGCCCGCGCAGTAAATAGCGTTGTTTTGGGACGGTTTGACTAACTTTTCGTCCACCTATACCCCTGTCCATTCACCTTAGTACGATTGTACTTTTTGATTATTATAATACATTTAGTTATCATTTGGAACATGGAGGCCACGGTGAAAGAGCCAATCAAAATCGAGACCGTAAAACGCACGGTAGAGACGACCTACGTTCGGGTCTCGGGCAAGTGGCTGTTTGTTCAAACTCAGACCAAAGAGGAGATGAAGAATGAAAACCAAACAAGCAACGCGTGAGCCGAAGAAAGCAGCGGCTCCGAAGAAAGCCAAGTCGGAGAGGAAGAGCCAATACGACAACGAGAAAATCGTCGCCATGTATAAGAAGGGCCACTCGATTCCCGAAATCATGAAAGAGGTCGGCTGCTCCTACCCGTGGGCGCGTTGGCAGTGCGTCAAGGCTGGCGTGTTCAAGCCCGGTAGCAAGAACAAGGAGGCCAAGTAGAGTGAAGAGAGACGGCTATCGAGTCGAGTGGGGCCGTGGGGATCGATATCACTCCAAAGTCCAAAGGATATCCATCCGGAGGTGGATGGCGGGGACGACCAAATTGCAGACTTGATTCGGCAACAGCCGGTCACGAAGTGTGCGGACGCGCATGCTTCTCAAGTTCCTTAAAGTATTTTGCATCAGCATAGACGGATTTTTTCCTGGAATGATCAATCCAGCTCAGAAACAGAGACGGATTCTTCGGCACTCCTGCAAAGCGGCGCGTCAACAAAAGGAAACACTGCTTGCGCGTCCTCGTTAACGCGACAAGGAACTTACAAATCTCAATGTCATCGATTTTCGCCGGATTCCTGGGCAGATCGCCATCATGTAATCCGACGACAAACACGTACTGCGCCGACAATCCCTTTGCACTCTGAAATGACGTCAGCTTTATTGTTGGTTTCCCGAATTCGGGCTGAGGTCCCTTTGTCTTAGCGGCGGGCTCTTCAAATTTCTGCACTTCCGCAAGAACGCTAACACGGTAGGCCTTCGGTATGATAGTGACGAGCGGTTTTGTGGAAAGCATTCGTGCGACAGCTTTGGTAAAAAATGTTGGTTTATCGACTTCGAGCATGATTCGCCAGCCCAAAGTTGACCCTGCATCTCCCTTCAAGACCTTCAAGCCATCTTCGCGCGTTATCTGGTCCTCCTCTCCTTCTGTGCCTTCCTTTTCATCCAAGACATATCCTAGGTCTTTTAAGTGTGCCGAAATTTGGCTCAAATACTGTTTGTTGCCGATGACCAGAACAGTCGGATACCCATCTTCTCGAGAGTCTTTGATGTACTGTAAAGGAATCGACCTTACGACCTCCGCGATCACGCGTCCAAAATAATTCCCTCCACCGCTCTTTTGGATCGAAGTTTTTATCACTTGCAGGTTTGGGTGCGCTGCGCTATCGCGCTCCTTAGATGGTGGAAAATACCGATATTTTTTGGGAATCCGACCGTTGAGAAGTCCAGCCGCTGTCGCGGCGCGCACCACATCATCAAAGGCACCCACGACAACCTCGGGACACCTGAGACAGAATGGCAGTTCAAATGCTTTGAAATCCGGTGACGAATAGCAGTCTCGTATGAAATTCCAATTCGAACTGCGTAAGGCACCGTAGAGTACTTGGTCGTCATCACCCGCAACAACAATTGGGTTCTTCCGAGCAAGCAGGTCGAGCAAGGAGATTTCCAGCAGATTGAAGTCTTGGTATTCGTCGACGAGGATGAGTTCGTGGCGTTCGGCCGCGTGCGGTGCGACCGCTAACTGCAAGTAGACGCGGAAGACCATGTCATCGAAACTAACAGCATCATAGTAGTTCGACCGCTCGAGAAAAAAGCGCGTCTCAATGCCGTCAACCGCTTGGCGCATGAGTTTTACAAAATGAGGCGGCGCTTGGTCACCTGCGTGCAAAAACGACCAGTCGCTTTTTATCACGGTCGGCAGCTTCGGAAAAAGTGTGAAATCTTCGCTGAGCCCCTCTCTCAAGTAGGGATTCTGATGCAACAACTGCTTACAGTGTGCGTGAAACGTGAATACATCAGCGAGCCCTGACAGATCGTGCCTCAGCTCATCCGCGAGGGCACTGATAAATGTCACGACGAGATGGCTGGCCTCCTTGTTGGCTTCCTTACTCTTTGCGAGAAGTGTCTTGAATAGCGAAGTCTTGCCCGCTCCGGGGCCAGCAACGACTATTTTCTTGGGATGATTCGACTGCACGACCAGGTCAATAGCAGTTTTCAGTTCGCGCTTGAACTCATCTTCATCGTGTTTGGTATAAGGCATTTTCTTTGCGTGCCTAAACCAGCAGGTGAACCACAAAGCCCAGCCCTAGTGTGAGGCTCCTCGAAAGAACCCTGCTGAAAATCATTATGCCGATGTCTGACCATATACTTTCCGTCTCCGAACGGACTTCCTCTTTCACGTCCTCCATTTTATGCTCGGGGACGCACGCGTTGAGAATGATGAACAGAGCGTTCCAGCGCCGCTCATGCGCAGGATTTTCCTGCTCACCGACTCCGGTCATCAGTCCGAATAGCATATTCAGTCCGAATATTAGCCAGTAGCTTGCCTCGGGGACGTGCAGCAGCGGAACGGCGAACCAGTTCCAGAACTGCATGAGCACGAACACGGTGTAGAAGCCGACCAAAGTAGAGGTGGCCCAAGTCATCGCAAGTTTCTTCCAATCGCTCATCGTCCCTCCTAGCGAGACGGGAGCATACATCAGGCCGGCAATGACGACGAGAAAGGATAAAGCCCCGAATCGCGAGGTTCGGGCCTGATGGATTGAAAGGGTGTTGAGGGCCTAGTTCATTCCTGGAGGGGCTTCTGCCGGGGCCGGGGCAGCATCGGGTACGGCAGCGGGTTCTGCGGCGGGTTCGGCCCTTTTTGTTTCATCAGCGACTGGTGTAGGCTGAAAGGCCATGGAAAGTTGGTGGGAACTCGGCGAAGGAATGGGCTTCAGCGGGGACAGAATGGAAGTCTGGCGCCTTACCTGTGCGTTCTGCGGAGAGAAAGGAAATTTCGGATTAGCCCATCACGAAGAGAAAAAGAAAGCGAACTCTACCAAGAAACTGAACTTTGATATGTACCAGTGCAGGAATTGCATGGGCTTCGCTCACGTCCTGTGGTCTGCCAGTGAGTTTGGACGTTCGATGCGGGGGGGTTTATACGGCTTTCATGTTCTTCCGTGGCCGATTGGAAAAGCCGACCCATCGGAGAACTGGCCAGACGCGGTACAGCGATTTTGGATCCAAGCGAAGGAATCAGTGAAGGGCGAGAATTGGGACGCGGCCACGGTGATGGCGCGAAGTGCGCTGCAATTTGCCATGCGCGACAAAGGAGCGGCCAGTAAGAATCTAAAAGCTGAAATCGAGGACCTTGCGAACAAGGGTGTCTTGCATCCCTTGATGAAGGACTGGTCGCATGAGGTGCGTGAGTTAGCAAACGATTCAGCACACCCTGATCCGAAAGCACCGCCAACTGACCCGCAAGACGCCAGAGATATCGTGCAATTCCTTGACTTCCTGCTGATGTACCTGTACGACTTGCCGAAACATATAAGCGATTACAGACAGCGCCGGAGTGCAGCCACGCCCTCTGGTTCAATTCCCGGTGCTGCCTCAGTTCCTTAACCCGAACCCGGTGCAATCCGTATCACCGGCTCCGTATTCGGCAGCCCGTCTTGCTCCGGTGGCATCAGTCGTATCCAGCGTGCTTCGCCGCAACGCGCACATTTTTCGCGAAGTGGGCATCAGTTTGAAATTCGCACGTCGCTAAAACGAAAGTGGATACCAGATCAACTCCAGTTTTTGCTTGACAGATATCTAAATAATTAGGTAGCTTTTGCCGTCCTTCCACTCAGAAAACGACTAGGCTGCGACAGCATAGGTGCAAATCCTGTGGCCGATGAACAACCACTGAACGGGCCAAAACCAAAGTGGTATTCGCCGATGCTTCAGTTTGTCCACAAGAAATATGCGCCCGTGCTTGAGTTTGCCAGCAAGATATATGCGTTCCTCGGTTGGTTTATCGAGCAAGTTGTTGTCCCCGTGGCGCCGTTAGGAGTAGTTAGATTAATTGATAAACTCTTAGGGTACAAAAGTGTCGGATTCCACGACGAGAAAATCTTAATTTATGCTTTCCTATTGCCGCTCCTGTATGTGCGCGAAATACCGGTCGGAATTGTGAGAACACTGATATCCATTGCATCTGCGCTTGGTCTTCTGCTTCTCGGACTTGCCTATGCTGTCCAGCACGAGCCAAATCCACCAGATGTATCTAGGGTATATGACTTCGGATTAGGACTTTGTATCCTTTACGTTGTTCTCGCAAGTTTGTACGAGATCGTCAAAATCTTCAGGTCGCGACCCGTGAGCTAAATGGCATGACGAAACTCGCTTTTGCCTTTATTATCGCCGACAGCATCGAGCCACTGCTGGTCGCGATTTCCTTCTTCGCGGCTGCGTTAACGGTGTTGGCCTACATGTCCACGATTTGGAGGGAACGCTTTCGCACGGTCAAATACCTTACTCGCCTGCTTGGCGAGCAGTACGGATTCTGCCGCACAATCTACCGGGTCAACTATGAAATCCAGTCAGACGGCTCGGCGGCTGTCACCTACGACGAGACTCTGCACGTAATTAATTCCGATCTTCAAGGAATCGAACATCATACTAGCATCCCCAGTGAGCCTGAACGACTGGTCGGTGAGTTTCGAATCACTGCGCAGGTCAAGGGTAAGGACGTCGAAGTCAGCCCGAAATTAATCTTGGCGACGCCAACCAGGCTGTTCTATCAATTGCTTTTCAGTCCGCCACTGAAAGCCGGAATGGACCTTGAATATGGGTACAAGGTCGAATGCCCGGCGGGTACGTTTCTCGATTCCGAAAAAGCCTTATATCAGCGCGGCCTGCCATTCGACTACATTTCTAGCAAAGTGTCGTACCCTACAGAACAATTTGAAATCTGTGTCTCGTTCCCGGAGAACTGGCGGATTGAAAGAACGCGACCTGATGTCTGGATGGGTGATGCGCGGCTTGAGCTTCCTAGGGAAGCCCAGCGATTGGGTGAAAAACAACTAGAGGCGGGAAAGATTCAAAATAGATCCTTTCTCCGCCTCAAAGTGGCTTATCCTGTACTGGGATTGAAATACGTCATTTCGTGGATTCCATCCCAGAAGCTGTCCAACAAAGATTAACCAGAATCATTTTCACTGAATTCCATAGATCCCTCCCCAGAGGCGCCCGACCCGTCGAGCGTGTTCACAGTATTCCTGGCGGTCCTCAATGTCAAGTTCGGCATTTCTACACGTCGCCTAAGAGTTTAGATGCTGGCCGCGTCCTTTGGATGCGCACGTGTCGGGCCACCTACAACGCATGGGTCTAATTCCCGTATGTCATTGACGAGACATTGTTTACGTCGTTCCCTTTAGCCCTGCCTACTGTAAGAGATGTGTCAAAGAACGGCAGATACTTGCTAAGTTGGTGACAATTTTTGGCATTAGCTTTGAGCGGCCAAATCGACATAATACCTGGCATCATCGGGGATGATACCGAATCTCTTGGCGATCTCTTCCCACGTGGAGCCATTCTCCCGCATTTGCTGAGTGACAAGCCGCTTCGCCCGTTGATAGCCATTCTTGACCGAGTTTTCGCGCTTTACGCCAAAGCGGTCAGCGATTTCCCGAAATGTTTGCCCGCTCAAGACGAGTTGGACAAGTTCTTCTCCCTGCGGCAATTTGGCTATGCGCGAATTCGGTCGATACATTCTGAGTTTGCCACGCATCCAGGCGCATTGCGGTGATGTCGCCTCAAACCCAAGAACCCGTGCTGAGGCACACAGACCCGCCAGAATGTGGCGAACAAGACTCGGCATCATTCCCAGTTCTTTGCCAACGACTGTTGAGTCGTGACGAAGCCGCCATGAACGGTAGGCGACTGCGGCATCCCGCTCAAGGTACCCGCCCGCTTTCTTCACAGTGATGACATGGGTCTCGTGATTCGCAAATTGCTCATCGCAAGGAATGATGGTCTCGACAAGCTTATCTCCGAGCTTTTCCAGACGCCGACGTGGGCTTTCCCCGAACCGTGCGCTTGCATAACGCTCGAAGTGGGCATCCGCCAGCTGTTTCAGGTCACCGAGATTCTCGGCAAACTCGTCCGGGACGCGACCCTGCCGTTGCATGTAATTCCACAAGCTCTGTGCCAGCACGAGCCGAAATTGCTTGTCATTGTTGGTAAAGTCAGGCACCCACAGGTCGGCACGGTCTGAACGGCGGTGAATGCGCATTCTCTCCATGTCGCTGAAGGCGAGTCCCGTTTCCGAAGAAACCGCGCGTGTCCGTTTGGCGAACTGCACGCGTGCATAACGCCGGGGTCCGCGATAGGGGAGTCGAGTGATCGGGAAGGTTTTGGCTTGTTCTTTCAGGCGGGCTTCTTCTTCTGGTGTGGTGAAACGTGGTCTCCCGGACTGGTCGAGAAACCAATCCCGCTTTTGCTCGCAACGTCTGATGTCATCGGTATGAGCCTTGTCGTATTGCCCCATTTGGTTCACCTCAAGGTGACATGGAGCTGTGACGTTCACAGATGGAAAGAGCCGGGGAAGGTCCGCCATAATCGAACGTTGCCCCGGCTCTCTCCGTTATCTAGCCCGAATGCCGCAGGCCATCGGGAAGAAATTGTTAGCTGTGGTTTTGCAGAACCGCGAACGGCGCAGGTGACCCGGCGTCGGTGAAGAGTAGGCTTCCGCCATATCTCACAAACATCCGCATTCCGACGAGACCCTTCTCAATCAAGCCAGCGGCTTCCTTCACGACCTGCACACGGGTGAGGTCATCGCTGACCATGCGCGTGAGCCAGTAACTACCATCGCCAAAGACGACGGGGTATTTGGAAGCACCGATGCCATCCATTGACGGAGCAACGCGAACAGGCTTGCCGAAAATGAACGCTTCGGGGCCTTGCCACTGAACCAGTGGATTGCCCTGCTTGTTGACGAGTTGTGCGAGGTAGACGAGTGTGTCGTCCGACATAAAGAACGCGGCCTTCGGGGAGTTTCGGTAAGCCTTATTCAAGCTGTAATACAGCGTGGCAATGTCCTTCGAGCCGATGCTGTTCGCGGCGGTCTCAGCGCCTCCCGTGTTGGAAGAGGAGCCAACGGCACTCACCGGGGTAACTCCCGCAGCGAGCAGCGAAGGAATCAAACCAAGCGGTTCGCCAACACCGGAGCCGTTCATGAGTTTTGCAGCGGCACCACGAGCGATTCTGTCGGCGGCGAATTTCTTGAACATCTCAATCGCCCCGCCCATTGCTTCCACATCCTGCACGACCTCAATGGGTACGCGCCAGAGTGGAGAACGGAACGAGTAGACACCGTTAAACGCAGCGCCCGGAGCACTGAGGTTCTGTTCGGATGAAGTCGTGTTAGCGGCTTCACCAACAGGAACGCCAATCGCTTCGATGTCGCCGTAGACCGGAATCTGTTCGATGCGGCCGTTCGCAGTTTCTTGATAGCTCACCGCTTCGGGGTCAAACACTGCGTCATGCGCGGCCATTGCAGCGTAGACTTCGGAAATAAATTCAACGGGGGAAAAGAAACCTAGACCAGAATACGACCCGACACGCGCGAGGATGTTCCCCTGCGTTTCGTTCGTTCGGATTTCAGCCGCCTTTAGGACCATTGCCGACCAGCCTTCCGCCTTGGAACGCTGTTCAGAGGTCATTCGGGTGGGGTTAATTCGCCGCGATTCAAAGCCGTGCTTGCGCGCAGATTCGTCAACCATTTGCTGGTTGAGGTCGTCGAGAGTTACCTCTCCGGTCTTGAGCATCGCAATTTGAGAAAGCAGGAGGTTGTAACTCCGTTGCTCTTGCGAGGTGAGAGTCGGTTTATTGGCAAGTGCGCTTGCACTCTCCATCAAAACTGCGACGCCCTTTACGTCAATTTTAGACATGGTATTACCTTTCGTGTTGCGGGTTTGGATTTTGTGCTACTAGTTGGCCGCGAGGTACAGCAACTGCCGGCGTCGGAACTGCACGCCCGCTGTGTCTGGTATTTCGGGGATAACTAAATTCGTCGGGATGAAGATGTTCGAGCGCTGCTCAACAATCGTCATGTTCTCGGCGCGAGCTTCAACGCTCGTGCCCGTGTAAGCGGGAAAGGTCACAATGGAAACGTCGTTAACCGCACCAAAGCTGCGAATGTTCCGCCGGGGGAGTTTGCGACCGCGCTCTTGCGGGTCGTCGCCTTCCATATCCCATTCAGCATCGGGGTCATTGAACGCGAAACTGCATCCGTTGATGTCGCCGCGCTTGACGGAAGCATAAGCGTCTCTCGCGTATCCGGTGTCGGGCAGTTCGGCGGTGAATGCCAAGCCGCTCGATACTTCGTGTAGGCGCAAAGTACCTGCGGAAACTCTCGCCATGATTTTGCTTGGATCGTGATTGAGGAGCAGCGCAATATTGTCGCCGCGCTTGAGGGCACTACGAAAGGCACCGGGCATAATGCGTTCAATTACCCGCTTGCCGTTCTCTAGTCTAATGACTGCCGGTTGGTCGTATCTTGCGGCCATGCCAGCGAGTCGCATCGGTCCAGCGCCTTGGGAGGCGCTTCTTACATCGCACAGAACTGTCCGTGTCTCACTCAATTGTTGCCTACTTTCGGGTTTGGGTTTGTACTGCTACATCAGAAAATAGAACTGCTAACGAACTCCGGCACTCTGTCGGCCACGCGGTCGATAATATTCGGGCGCTTGCGTTGACCTGTACGAATTTGAAGCTGAACCAACTGCTCCAACTGTTCCTTCGATGGGCGGGACTTCCCGGCAAGGGAGTTCTCTGTGCTCGCGTCGCAATGTTTGAACACAACCTTGTCAAGGTCGCGGATGCTCAAGAACTGCGCCGTCTGCTTGCAGTACGAGCAGGAAACTTTAAGATAGGGTTTGCTGTCGTATTCCGTGAGACACAATTTCCAGACAACACCTTCAGGGAAGTTCGGTGCCGCCTCATCGGGTTTCAATGCAAATGCGCGTTCTTCGGCTATCATGCGGGCTGCTCCTGTTGTTTCTTCTTCGGCTTATAAGACTGGCAGTAGCAAAAGGCGTTAACGCAATTCGGGTCATGGCCCGGTGGCGTGTAGGTCGGGACGGAATCGTCGTCGTCTACGACCAGCTTCGACTTGTCAACAGCCGTTTCCATGTTTCTCTCTCCGGGTGTTATTACTTTTCGGCCATGATGGAGCCGAGCAGTTTCTCAAGCTCCGGCTTGAATTCCATCAACACGAACCAGTTACGCGGGAAATTCTTGAGACCTTTCTCGCGGTTGTACTTGCGGATCGCTTTGTTCGCCGCGTTCACCGCTTGAACCATCGCCTTCAGTTCGGTCACCGGGAACAGCGGACTGTTCACCTGCTCCAGCGTTTTCTTTGAGATTCTGTCGCGCAGCAAGTTCTTCACGTTGTTTCTCCACATTGAAAATCGGGCGAACCGCTCGTGGGCGGCTCATGAAGCTGGCCATCGGGTCTACCGGAGCACCCTCTTCCTGCTTTGCTTTGGTCTTACGAACCTTGTCGCGGGCGTCGGGTGTCAGGCCAAGGCTCTTGGCTAGGGTGAGCAGCCGAGATTCGCAGTTCTCCACGACCTTGATGAGCGGGTTCGGGCGATCAACCGTGTGGTCTTTGCCATGATTGTCAGTCACGGTGGTGGTCACGATGAACTGGGTTCCCAGTTCTTTCTTCGCAGCAATCCACCGAGCGTAAACCTCGGCGTATAACGTGAGCGCCAGGAAGTCACCACTAGTTGCGGTTCTCCGCTCAAGCAGAATCTTGCAGGCTCGCTTGAATTCGCTTCGCGCTTCAGGGCCTAGGTGACTGGGGATTCTTGGCCTGCCGCCTTCGTAAACGCTGTCAAGCGCCTTTGCGGCTTTGCTCTCCGTACCCTGTACGAAGTGTTCGTGCTCGGATTTGGCTGGGCGTCCCATCAATCTCCAAAAGTTGCGCCGGGGACGGTAGAGATGCCGTCCCTAGCGCGGTTCTGCCATTGAGTGGCCTGAGTTCCACTCGGCGACAGAAAATCGCTCTCGCAAAAGGGTCAGTTCGGCATGAGAGCGAAACTCGTAAAAAATTTTGTGAGGAAGTCTGACCCTTCGCATTTCCGTCCGCAGGTGTTACGGCTCGCCAAAAGAGTCGTAAAGCGGGCGCAAAGTGACCCACAATACGGGCGTCCACGTAAGGAACGAATCGAAAAGTTTCGGAGATACGTGAATAAGACTCGCGCTGCGGTAGGAGGGAGCCGAGCAAAACAAAAAGCGACCCATGTCCGGCGTGACTCGACGATGGGCTGCGATTTCAGGTTGAAACGAAGGACGTTGCGAGCAGGTTGAGCCTGCGGGTCCGTATTGGCTTGGTCTCACGGTACCAAACAACGGCGGCGACTACGCCATATCAGCCGCCAGCTACACGCCGAGGGCTATTAGCCTGTTCTGTATGGGATTGGTGAGCTTTCGAGGTAGTTTTGGTGCAAAAGGGAACCCGACGAATCGCTCTCGATGGTCTTGGCAGGCCACGATCCGCCGGGCTGGAGGTTATCCAGTACGGCTTAAGCTGTGTGTTGGGTTTCAGATCCAGCGAATTCGAAAGTTCTGCTCTGGCACTCTCGGTCGTCCGTCGTTTTCGCGGAGCAGACAGTAAGCCTCGTAAACCTTGCTTGGCATTTTGTCCTGCCGTCCGCAATGTCTGAACTGGGCGTTGAGCGAGATATTCCTGAACTCTGTTGAGAGTTTGCAAATAGGGCAGCTTGCAACGACCTGCGCGTCTCGGCCATGACCACGCGCATGCCACGTGACCCTATTCGGGTCCGGCTCTCCTGGGACTTGCCCCGGTAGACAGTACTCGTCAGTTTTGCCCGTGTATTCGTTCGCCATAACTATCCAACTTTGTTGAAGCTCAAAACGTGCCGACATCTATCGTCGAACTGAAACTGATGGTGCCGTCTTGATTTTTCTGAATCGCGTAGGTTCCTGGTGGTGCAAGCGACCCATCTCGAATTTGCATGCCAACAGATGCCAAGAAGCCATCAGTGGGCACGAGTACGGCCACCGTTAAACCAGCTTGAGTTGGCCGAAGCGCGCCACCGCTGATACAGAAAAACATTTCACCGGTGTCATTGAAATGAACGAAATCCCCCGCTGCTACTCGCAGATTTTGAGCGGTGCTCTTTGTGCCAATAAAGTTCGACATTTTTACGCTGCTTTCTTTGGTGCTGCCGCCATGAGCTTTTGGAGGTACGCTTGCGTCTCTTTACGGCTCGCCTCAAGGTCGGCCTTAATAGCGGCTTGACGGCGCTCGTTTTCTTCAATCTCTTCAATCTCGGCCAGTTCGGCGGCTAGCTTCTGTTTGGTCTCGGCCAGTAGGCGTTTCCTCTCGCGCTCATACTCGGCGGCGATGATTCGCCCAAGTCGCTCGGCACATTTTCGATGCCATTGGTCACGCTTGACTTCAGCGCAGCGAATACGGTGACGCTCCGTTGATGCCTTGCCCGGGTGATGCGTGCCCCGGCGCGTCTTCCTCTTTCGCGGCTCGCCCCATTCGAGTTCATCCCAGAGGCGGTCAAGTTCTGGAGGCAGCACTATGCCGCCCGGTTTCCGAGGCGTGTCCCTGTGTCGTGTAAAATTCATCGTGGACATGTCTAACCTACTCCCCCGGTGTTACTCCCTCTTCTTGATAAAATCGTCGGCGGCGGCTAGCAACGAAGCGTGGATGTCCGCTTTTTCTTTCTGGTCACGCTTATGCTGTTCCGCAGACCAAGCGCACCCCTTATTCGCTATCTCTTTCATTTGCTCAGGGTTTGAATACGGCGTTTTCAAAAGCTCTTGCTCAGACTGGGAGAGTGTTTTGATAAACTCAGGGCCGAAGTGGTGCTGTATTTGGTACACGAAACCTGACACTTCACCGGCCAGTTTGGTTTGTGCGTCATCGCGCTTCTCTTTGGCGACACGATCGGTCCGTTTCACGTAGCCTTCAAAGCCCGCTATCAGCGTCACGTATGGGTGGGTGGTTTTCGAGTTCCACGGCTCATCTTTTACCCAAAGCATCGCCGCATTCAGGAACACGTTTCCCCCGAACTGCTCGGCCTTCGCCTCAAGCTGCTTTCTCTGAGAGGGTGTGATGTTCAGCGGAAACTTACCGTCGCCGTGAGCAATGAGCCGCGCCACCGCCGCGCGCGGGGCCAATTCAGCTTCAACCACTGGGCGCTGGGGTTGCGGTTTCTCCGGGGCGAGGTCGGTCTTGGCGACTAGGGTCGATTCTCCCTTGGCCGAAGGTTTTGACGAGTCTACACACACATCACACGGGGTCGCCGAAGGCACAGGGATAGGCTGTGTGTGATGTGTTTGTGTAATAAGAGGGGATACTTCCGGTTCTAACCGGAGTGGTTTCCCTGCCATAACCGGAGTGGGAGTGGTGCCATAACCGGAGTGGGGTTCTCCGGTTAGAACCGGAGTGGCTCCTGCCATAACCGGAGTGGCTCCCTCTCCGGTTAGAACCGGAGTGGTATAAGGTTCCTCCATCCAAGCAAGCTTTTCGGCGAACGTCATGGAGGCCCAGTTTTCTGACTTGGCCCGCTCCGGTAGGTCAGGAGCCTCAAAATCTTTCAGGCTCTCAAGGTAAGCGGTCCGCTCCTGAGGGCTCATGTTTTCCCAAATGGCAGCCATCTCGGTAAAGATTTTGTGGATGGGAGCAGCTTGCGGCGAATACTGGAGCCACTGGTCGCGTTCCTTCATCGACATCTGGCGAGCGGGCACACGGATGGGCTCTGCCTCATCATTTGGCCTGCAAGGGAATGACGGACAGTTACCGGGGTGAAGCTTCACGTACTCTTCGTGAGTGCGGAGCCGGTAGGTGTTGGGGCCGAGTGTGTTGTCCTTACGGCGACGGCTCGCCTCTTCGAGCACAATCCAATCATTCTTGAGCAGCCAAGCAATGGCTTCATCGGCGGTCTGCGGCTCGCATGGCACAGCGTTCGCAAGCGTCGGGCGAACCGATGCAGAGAATATCAGGCGACCTTCATTCTGCTTTTGCCAGTAGGCAGCAAACCCCGACATGACGTCCCATACCTTCATCACGGTAGTGGCAGGCATGTGCCGTTTGGCGTTGCATCTGTCGGGAGGGCAGGTATAGACCCGCTTGGTCTTAGCGGAAATTTCTTTGGTCACGGGAGTTGCTCTCCTCAAGTTTCTTGCTGATTGTCTGTTTCAAAGTCATAGGGGTGCCATTCTGAAAACTGATTTCGAGGGAGCCCCACATTCTTGTTCGCGCTGCTTCGGCGAAGAGGTCTTGCAGTTCTTTCAACATCTTTGGTGTCATATGGTCGCCTCCCTCACTTAACCGTACTGAATCGTGGCCGTTTCTCAACGGGGATCACGCACACTTACGCGCGCCAATTTGACTGCGGTTCGTTTGTTTGGGAGCTTGTTGGTAGGGAATACCCGGTGAGCCGCTTACCCTCGCATCTCACCGTCAAAATAGAGTGTAGACTAATCGTGGAGCGTAATCAACTAGAAATTGCTTCACGATTCCGTTCAAGAACAAAGCTCCGGTTACGAAGCAGGCACAGCAAACAGCATAAACCGTAAAAAACCCAAGCCAATGTTCTAGACTGGGCTTGGGTTTATGACGACTTTTGCAGACTTTGGACGAAAAGGCGGGAGTGCCCGGACGAGAAGGAAGAGAGCGGCTGCTCGGGCTAACGGAAAACTTGGTGGTCGTCCATACTCTCGAACGCTAGCTGAATTCCTATTACGAAGAAAAATCCCTCCAGAACAGCAACGGCTGGTCGAGAAGGCTTTTGGCGACCTTTTCCAGCACGAGCAAGAGGCTATACGAAAGTATTTCCATGTAATGGACTGGGCGCTCTCTCCCATTTACACCGACGCTTTTATACCAATTAGCCGGATCCTCAATCGAGACATTCGGTTCTACATAAAAAAGTTTCGCCTCATAGCAAACCACCTTTTCGCTAAAGCCAGGCCGCCGAAGCCAAGAATTTACTGGGAGTGGAGACATCCTTCTTATGAAGAGGAGGAGCGGTGGGAAGCTCGGCACGAGTCGGGAATTCCATGCCCGTCGCGGAAGGTCCGCGTTGACCCCACGCGCCTGCCTTCTTTCAGCTATATGAAATGGCTTTTTGAACACAACAATGGCAAATTGTCCGTTGCTGAAATTTGTGACGGGGCTGGTGCACAGATGACTCGGCGACGCGCTGAAATTTTGCTCGATTATTTGCGGCGACAAACTGCAAATAAATCTTGAAGACTCTTCACGACGAAATTATAATTGTGTCACTGGAAGGGTAAGCACCCCACGCGCTGGCGGGTGCAAGCAGTTACCCGGACTTCCAGCAGCGCGACCCCTACCGACGGTTTAGCATCACCTGCAAACGCGGGGAATGCCACCGAATCCAACTCAGGATTCGTGTGCCCGTGCCCGAAACCGTTGTAGCTGCAAGCTCGCCCGTATACCCTATAACCGCAACGCCGTTACCCACAGGCAAAAGAGGGCCAGTGGCGAAACGACGATTCCAGAAGGGCTGCTTCATAAAAGAGGCAGACGGTAGGATGTACTCAATTTTCTACGACGATATTGAGGGCGACACCAAACGAGTGCGTCAGTTTCTCGGTAGCCTTCAACAAACCTCCGAGCGTGCTGCTCGTCGAGAACACGACCGGATCATGCAGCAAGTAAACCGCAGGCGTGGTAGTGTCGCGCCTGCTTACCGTGGGCAGACTTTCACCGATGCGGTGAATCTATGGCGGCAAGCCATTGCCCCTAACCTCTCACCTGCCACGGTTCGGGCTCGCGAGTCTGGATTGCGGCTTTACGTCCTGCCGCGGTTTGGCACCTCAGCACCCCACGCAATAGGCGTGCAGGAACTCCAACAATTTGCCACTGAACTACGGAAAAAGGTCTCTCGAAAAACTGTCATCAACCTCCTTAGTTCGGTGTTTGCTGTTTTCGACTATGCCGCTCGCTGCGAAATCCGAGTACCCACTGTCGGTTTCAAAGACCTTGAACTCGGCTCGGAGCAAGCGGTTATCGTTCCTTTCTTCACCCGTGAGCAGGCGATCCAAATCATCAACACGGCGAAGGAACCTTACAAGACACTCTTCGCCGTCGCTTGGAGTACGGGGTTGCGTGCCGGGGAGTTGCTTGCTCTAACGGTAAGCGACCTTGATTTTGATCGCAAAACAATCCGGGTCAACAAATCTGCTGATGACCGGACGCGGGAAGTTCGCCAACCCAAGACCAAGAATTCCATAGCCACGCTTCCGATGCCGTCCGCGCTGGAGCCATTGCTGAGGAATTATCTCGAACACCACTACAAACCAAACCCTGCCGGGATACTGTTTACGAATCGGCAGGGCACACGCTCAATGAAGCGCGAATCTCTCGTCCAGTTCGTGTTGAAGCCAATCCTCAAGCGTTTGGGCATACCTGCGAAGCGAGCAGGTCTCCACGCCTTTAGGCATGGGTTGGCAACCGAGCTGGCGGAGTCCTGCGTACCGTTCAGCGTCTTGCAGCAGCAATTACGTCATGCCGACGTGAAGACCACGCTTAGAATCTACGCCCACGCGATTCCCGCAAGCCAGCGTGAGGCGATGGAGAACATTTCAATCGGTACAGTAATACCGATTGGTACAGCAAATGCGAGCTAAGTATTTTGTTTAGAACAGAATTGGTGCCCGGGGTGGGAGTCGAACCCACATGAGGAAAAATCCTCGGAGGATTTTAAGTCCTCAGCGTCTGCCATTCCGCCACCCGGGCAGGGCAGTGTTCTAAAACATAGCACAAACAAGATTTAATTGACTCGAATGCTCTTGGTTTCAAAGGCTGTCCTATGGCGGGAAATCATATCAGTATTGGACATGCAAAGTAGAATGTCCTTCAGGAGTCTCATATTCGGTCTACTGGGTTCCTGGAGGTAGACATGGCGAAGAAAAAAGCCAATCCGCATTGTCCCGTCCCCGGCTGTCAGACGAAACGACCGCACCTGGCCGATCCGATAATGCAGGGTATCCACCGAGAATTTTCAGATCCGAAGAAAATCGCCATGTGGTTCAAGGTCGGAATAGCAGAGTTGAGGGCATCCATGCAGCGAGATTTAGAAGAAGGTCGCATTTTTGCCTATTTAGCACGTTGGCGTCAGCCGGAAGAAATCTATTGTCGTGCATTGTATGCACTCTTCATTGCCAAGCCCGAGGAATTGCCTCACTTGTTCTCTGGTGAAATGCCGAACGGCTTTCGTGGAATCTACCGGGCTGTAAACAAAACAGTCTTTGAAGGTCGCGGCATTCTGGAAACTCCGCAACCCGGACTGAGTGGAGGAGAATTTACCACAATGGACATGTTGAATACCTCCGCTCATGCGTCGTTTCCCTTGTTCATTACTGCTATCGGAATTGCACGCAATCCTGCGTGCCAAACGGGTTTCCCCAAGCACATAGAGCACTTGCAGAAGTACTGCAACTATCTGAATTACATGGAAGGGATGTTCAACGCCGGGAAGCCCAAAGAACATGTTCTGCAAGGGGTAAGGAATCTGCACAAGCCTGCGTCAGCATGGAAGCAAGAGACTGCTCCGAACCAGAAACCTTAGACTCGAAATTAAGACCGGGAGAAAACTTGCGAGCAGTAACTACAAGGCCGACGAGACGGAAGTCCCAGCGGCGGCGAAGACGGTGGAAATTTCTGCTTCGGCGAAAGAAAGGAAGGACCGGACGACAACTGAGTCAAACTGAGTGCCACTTGCCTCATTGAGCCGGCGCACAGCTTCCCGGAAGGGCAGGCCTCTTCGATAAGGACGAGAAGAAACCATGGCATCGAATGCATCGATTACACAGACGATACGCGAAACAATGGGAATCTCGGTGCCCTTGAGCCCCGCTGGGTAGCCCTTGCCATCAAAAGATTCGTGATGATGGAGAATATCAAGAGCGGCGCGCTCGAAGCCGGGAAGCATGCGCAGGACGGCCCAGCCGTACTCGCAGTGTTTTTTCATGAGCGCGTATTCCTCTGCATCGAGGTGCTCGGGCTTGCGGAGGATGGAATCCGGGATGCCTACCTTGCCGATGTCGTGCAAAAGCGCGGCAACTTCGAGATTCTGAAGGTCGGCTTCTTCCAGGCCCAGTTCCTGTCCGACGCGCATACCCCACTCCGCGAGCCGGGTGCTGTGGACGCCGGTGTTGAGATCCTTCAAGTCGAGGAGCTGATTGAACGCGCAGATGACCGAATTGCGAAGCGCGGCAACTTGCTCTTCAAGTTGTTTGATGCGGAGAGATTCCGCCGCCCCAAGGGAAGGGGAACTCTCCGTTGGCGCCGGAATCTGATTAGTAGAGGACATTGCAGCTACAAGCAGAACAAGAAGCAGGAGCCAGAACCGCCAGAGGTTGAGCCGGAATTGTTTACCCAGGCGGAGACAGCTTGGTATACGTCCAGGCGCCCGCGATTGAGGTCCGGAGTGAGCTTAATCGCATGGGACAGCGCGCTGGCTGCCTGGCTCTGATTTAAGGATGACGACTTTGCACTGAGCATCAGAGCCACTGTACCGGCGGTGATGGGAGAGCTGAACGAGGTGCCAGAGGCACTAGCGTAAGTGCCGCCAGGAAAAGTGCTGATGACGTTCTCTCCGGGCGCGGCGATCCAAACGTCGGTTACGCCGTAGTTCGAGAAGGATGAACGGCTGTCCCAGTTCGTCGTCGAGGCAATTCCAACAACGTAGTTGTTCAGCGCCGCCGGATAGACCGGCGAGCTGGTGCTTTCGTTCCCCGCGGCAGCGACGAGAACGACGCCCGCTTTATTGGCGTAGGCGGCCGCCTGAGTCAGCGACGGCGAAGAAGAGGCGAGATCGAAGCTCATGTTCACGACATTGGCATGGTGCTGAACGGCGTAGTAGAGAGCGGCCACGATATTCGACAGGTAGCCAACACCATTAGAGGAAAAGGCCTTTAGCGGAAGGATTCGGGCATTGGGTGCCACCAAGTGGACAAGGCCAGTTGTCATGGTGCCGTGGCCAAATGCGGTATACGGTCCGCCATCGAGCACTGCGGCGGTAGACTGGTCGAGAACGGCCGCCGTGGACTGTTGCACGTAACCGGGCTGCTGATTCTGCGTGTCGACGTAGCCGTTTTGATAACCGGACACATCGAGCCATTCCGAAGCGCCCGGCTGGTTGCGTGTAAAGTCATATCCCGGAAGAAGAACAGAGTAGAGGACGGGATGATTGACGTCTACGCCCGTGTCAATCACCGCTACTATACCTGTGCCACCAATACGAAAACCGTTTTGAGCATCCTGAAGCCTGATGATTTGGGCCGCGGGCTGCGTGGCATAGCCGTGCGAAACGACAGCTCCGTAGTAATTCACCGGGGCGGTGTCGTACAGACCGGAGGGAATGCTGCCGAGTGATGGTTGAGGGATGGGCAGAATGCGATCGGCCTCCACGCTCACGATACCGAGCAGGGATTCAACGAGCGTCAGGCCACCGTTCACAATGTTTGCGAGTAAATTATTCGAAGAAGTTACTAGAAAGTTCTGGCCGACCGAGCCATCCAAGCCACCCTGCACTTGACATCCGAGGAGATTGCACAGATTCAGGACAGAGGACAGGCCGCCTGTGGTGCGCACGATGTAACGGTTTTGCGCTGCAGCGGGTTTTGCAGCAACGAGCATGAGGACGATCATCGCGACGACAAGGAGGATACGTTTCATAGTTGAAGCCTTATGGGCTCTCCTGGAACAAATTGCTCGTTAACCTGGCGCGAAGACCGGCCCTCTCAGTTTCATGGGACAGATTTTTCGAGCCAATAGTACGAGTGTGTCTTCCCGTCTAAACACAATTGCCAGCGGTCTTGGGACTTTCGTACCAAGGCTGCGATGCCGGGCAACTGCACAGATTGGTTGCCGCTCATCGCTTGCCCCCCTCCAAATTGCCAAGCGCATCCCGGAGCGAAATCACGATGGGAAGGCCATCGCCGCTTGAGAACGTCATCTGCAGATCTCCACTGTTCTCAATCTCCCCACTGAACTCGCCAAACTGATTGGTGATGGCGTGCACGACATGTCCCCGCATGTTCGAAAGAACGATGCGGGCGTCGCGACCGACAACTCCAGGATCGGTCATGTCGAGAAGCTGGCCGGTGACCACGATGCGGTTCCCACCGGGCTTGGCTTCCACTTGAACGTCGATCTGAAATGGGTCCGCGCGATAGAGCATCTGCCTCGTCCCAGCACCTGCGGATCGAGCTCCTTCGAATACCGGTTGGAGAAAACTGTCGAAGAGAACCTTGATGCGGCTGCCGGCTCCCTTTCTTTGATCCGCCAACCCCGCTCCTGCAAAGGTTGCCTTGGCGACTCTGACCGCGTCCTCCGGAGGCTGATAACTCGCTTCCGAGGCCGCGGATTGCCGGACTCTTTGCCACAGGGAAACTGTCTCCGTACAGCGTTTGCAGCCCTGCTTCAAGTGTTGCTCCATCAAGCTTTTCTTGCTGGCGTCAACAGCTTGATTTACAAAATCGATCCAATTCTCCGTCGTGAAATGTTCCATTTCTTCCCCCCAGATTCCTTTCTGCGCCCCATCACTCCCCAGTAGAAGGGACAATGTAAACACCCTCGCGGCATAAGGGAAGGCAAAAGCCCAGGAAATATAACAGTTTCGAGGATCAGGTAAGTCTTGTAGAATCAGCGAGTTTGCCGACTAGAACGAAAGGCGCCCAGAAGTAGGGGTGGGGATTTTGGCGACGAAGTTCTTGCATGGCGTGCTGGAGCGCACCTGCCATGTTGCCAGTTCGAATATAGTCCCGATAAAAGTGCTGCATCAAGTGCGCGGTACTTTGATCGTGCACGTCCCACAAGGACAACAGCAACGTGGTAGCTCCGGCACAGAATAAACCACGCTGAAGCCCGAGCAATTCATCGCCAGCCGCGACAAAATTCATTCCCGTGGCGCAACCGCTTAGCGTCACCAGCCTGGCGTTCAGCCGCATCTGGTAGAGGTCATACAGATTCAAGTAGCCATCGCCCAGCCGAATCCCCGAAAACATGGGGTTGTCCTGCCGGTAGACGCCGTGTGTGGCGACATGAAGCAAGCCACTCTGAGGACCTTGTTTGCGAAGAACCGAAGAGGTTGCACGGTCTCCCACGTGGAGCGAAGCTTTGGGAAGGAGCGACGCTACGGATTGGGCTTCCTGCAAGATTTGGGGCGCTCGCTCGTCGGCGATTCCAAAAATTAGGGAATTCTCGCTCGCGCTCGCCGACTTTTCCTGGCACCAGGAGAAAACCGTCGCGCTGGGAGCGTAGGAAACCGTGAAAGCATCACAGAGATACTCTTCTCCATTTCGCAGGGCGTGGAATGGCAGGAAATGAAGAGGGCCGTGGGGCACGAAAATGAGATGCTTTCCTTGGAAATAGGGGCGCAGAGGCGCAACAAGTTCGTCATAGAGAGATTCCAGGTGGCTATGGGTGGCGCGCAAGAGAGGCTCTTCAAAGCGCCGGACGTATTCGCTGCCCATGCGAAACTTGGAGAGTTGAAAGCGAAGCAACTGCAGAAAGTGAGCGGCTCGGGAGAGCACCGTCACAGGTTGAATATGGATGTTCTCGCGCGTGATAACGGCGGCAACGAGGCGATCGCCAGCCACAAAATACTCAACGAGGGTTGCATCCTGCGAAAGATGAGCTTGCAGCTTTGCAAGAGAAAAATCCGCGGGAGCTTCCAGCGTGGCGTTTTCCCGCTCATGCGCCGGGAGCTCGCGGAGAGTCCGCAATAATTCTTTCTCGTGCGATTGAACTTTTTCCTGCAGGCCCTCGATTCTTTCGTGGGATTTTTCTTCGGGACGCAGTTGCTCAAGCTCGATGCGGTGGTAATACCAGTTGAGCTCTTCGCGCAGGTCCCTGATTCTGCGGACAAGATCGCTCTGCCCCGTGTCTCCCAACGGAAGACTCTGCCCGCTCTGGAATATCATTTCGATCATGCTTCGTGATTTTGCAGCTTCCATGCAGCCAAACGCTTCTTCGGGGGAGGTGTCTGTTCCGTCTCCCGAAACGAATAGATCAACGAGCGCTTCGTAGACTTCCATCCTGTTTTTGACAAAGGAGATTTTCAGCTCTTCGCCTTGCAATCGGCTGCGCAAAGTCTCCAGCGCTTTTCTGGCCTCCAAGTAGGCTTGACGCGCTCTCTGGCGATCGTTGCGAGCCTGAGCGATCCGCCCTTCAAGCAAGTGAGCTTGATAAGCAAGCACCGGCGTCTGGAGGCATTCCAGCCGTGCCAGGGATTCAGCCGTCTCCGTTTCTGCTCCGGCAGAATTTCCCACTTGCAGAGCGATGCGACCCAGCAGCAGGTGCGCAAGCACAGCTTTCCCAGCGAGCGCTGATTGATCGAAGAAAGCGGAGGCTGCGAGGCAAAGACGCCGAGCTTCAAAATAGCGGCCTTCATGAAAGAGTAATAAGGCCTGGTACAAGTCGATGAGCCAGGGCCAAACAAGGTTTTTTTCGCGTCCAAACATTTCTCGCGCTTTTGAGAACAGCTCCAGTGCCTGGACCGTCTTTCCCTGCTGGCCAAAGGCCGTCGCTTCATTGGCAAGTGTTTTCGCTGCCTCGTAGCCCATGCCAAGCTTTTCGAACCGGAGGAATCCTTCATGAGCCATTTCTCGGGCTTCCTCGCTAAGGTTCAGTTCAAGATAAATGTCGGAAAGGTCCAAATGGCATAACGCAAAGTGATAAGCGTCGCCGGTCGCTTCGCAAGCGCGGCGAGCGGCATAGAGCGCCTCAATGGCGCGGCTGTACTCACCGCGCAGATAATAGAGATAGGCAATGTTGTAATCCGCCTGTGCCACGAGAAGTGGCATGTTGTTCTGTTCGCAGAAGGAACGCGCCCCGCGATAGGCCGCCAGTGCCCGCGGAAAATCGTTGAGGCTAATCAGGCAGACGGCCATGTTGCTGAGAACGACGGCGATTCCTTCCGTGTCTTTGTACGGCAGCAGGCCCGCATAGGCGCGCTCATAGTGAGCGATCGATTCTTCAAAGCGATCCTGACGGTGATAGATGTTGCCGACGTTGATTTCCAAACGGGCCAGGCGCCAGGAGTCGTTCAGACGAGTAAATATCTCCTTAGCACGCTCCGCGGCCTGAAATGCCTGGTCGTACTCGCCCGCCAGGATCATCGGCTGGATAGAAGTGCTCAAAGTTCGCGCGGCTTCGTTCCAATTACCCAGCGATTCATAAAGCCGGACAGCTTGCTGATTGTGGTCGATGGCGGCGCGATTTTCGCCAGAGGAATAACAAAGAGCGTTTGCCTTCGCGCGCAAGCCAAGCGCCAAGGCCTCTTTGCGACGCAGGCGTTTCGCGATAAGCAGGGCAGCTTCTGCCAGGTGAAACGCTTCTTGCCTGCTTACGCGGACTTTCTCAACGACCAATTGGGCGAGGCGCTCGACAATATCCTGACGGAGCAAGGCCTTGTGTTGACCAAGAAACTTGCGGCGGGCCGGTTCGCTTGATAACTGCCCCAGTTTGGCGATCAAGGAGTCCGTTGAGTTTTTCTTTTGAGTTGCGGGCATCAGCCAAAACCCAGTTGTTCGAGTTGCCCGCGCAATCGCTCAAGGCATTTCTGCCGTGTAAATCCGATGGAGCCGACGGCAAGGCCAAGTTCCGCCGCAACTTCCGTGTATGGCCGCGATGGAGTTTCAAAGAACAGTAGCTCCACCAGGCGACGGCATTGCGGTGTCAGCATCGCCATAGCTTCCCGCAGCATCTGCTCTTCCTGCGTTTGCTGAACGAGGTTTTCGGCGATTGCGGGCGTTGCCGGCTCCGGAAGATCCTCCTCCCCGTCGCGGCTAACCACGCGCTGGTTGTGCCGTTTCCAACGGTAGCACTCGTGGTGCGCCACTTGCATCAGCCACTTGGGCAACGCACGCGGTTCGCGCAATTCGGGCAGGCGGATGAGAAGCTCCGTGCAGGTAGCCTGAAAAACGTCCGCAGCTTCCTGCCGGGACAATCCGTATTTCACAGGAATCGAATAAATTAGCGCCTTGTACTTATCGATGAGCACCGACCACGCTTCTTCATCGCCCGCAAGACACGCCTTAACCAGGCGTGTGTCATTCCACGCGGCCGGCGGCTTCTTGGCCTTGGTCAACGACGGACTCATCGAGTGGCATTCTCCGTCCCATTCTTGAGATAGAGCTGCTCCACGTTCCAGAACACATAGGGCTCCAGAACAGCGGGATGGAAATTGCCGATGGTGTTCTTGGCGCCTGCAAGAATATTCGGGCTCACCAGAAATATCATTGGCTGATTTTCAGCGAGCACCTCCTGCGCACGGTCATAGAGTTTCTTCCGCTGTTCGAAGGTACTCGCATACATTTGCTCGTTGATCAAACGATCGATCTCCGCCTCCCAAGGCGTGGCGGGACGGGCCTGCGAGGGATTCCAAAGATGCAGTCCACCGCTCGACAGCCAAACGTTGATATCGGAATTCGGGTCTGCGTCGTAGCTCGCAGCTCCCAGCACGCAGGCGTCGTACTGTTTCGTCTGCGTGACGCGATCGAGCAGCGAGCGAGACTCGAGCGGCACAACTTGTACGCGCATCCCAAGTTGCTTCAAATCGTCTTGGATCAAGGCCGCCATTTTGGAACGTTCGGAGCTCGACGATTGGGCGATGATGGAGAATTCCACGGGCTTGCCGTCGGAGTCCTGAAGCCAGGAATCGCCATTCCCCGGCACGCCCCAAGAAAAGCCCGCTTCCTTCAGAAGCTCGCGTGCCTTTTCAAGCGAACGCGGCGAATGCGGCAGTTTCTCATCCGCCCAGCGGCGGTTCCCGGGCGTAACCAAACCCCACAAAGCGGCGCCACGTCCCTGATAAACCAGACGCACGATGGCTTCGCGGTCCACGGCTGAGGAAACGGCTTGCCGGAACTTCAGGTCCCGGAACCATTTTTGTTTTTGGATCATCTCCGGCGGTGCCTTTTCGCCAAGATCATTGAGATTGAAGAAGAGAAAGTTGTATTCGAGGCCTGGCCCGGCATCCACCATCGCGTAGTCTTTTTGGTCCCTGGACAACACCGAAAAATTCTCCGCGCCCAATCGGCTGATCACACCGGTCTCCCCGGACTGAAACCGCAAAACCTGCGCATCCGCGCTGGGAACAAAGAGAAACACTAGTTCGTCAAGATAGGGCAGCCGGTTCCCTTTCGCGTCTGTCTTCCAATAATACGGATTGCGCTCCAGGACCAATCGTTGTCCCGCAACATATTCCTTCAAACGAAAAGGGCCGAGACCCGCCCAATGATTTGGCGGCGTCGTCAGCGCTCCGACTTGAGCAATCTTCCCTTCCTCGTAAGGCTTTTCGAGCAAATGCCGCGGTAAGATCGCCCATCCATCAAACATCCTTTCCATCACCCCATAGGGCTTCGGTAGCTGAAAGACAATAGTGTGTGAGTCCACCTTTTGCAGCGAAATAGGCTTGCCATCAAAAATCAGAAGATCGCGTTGCGGCGCGTGTACTTTTTCGTCTAGATACAAGCGGAACGTGAAGAGCACATCGTCGGCATCCATTGGATATCCGTCAGAAAACTTCAGGCCGCGCCTCAGCACCAGGGTGTATCGCAATCCGTCCGGCGAAATTTTCCAGGATTTTGCGAGGGCAGGTTCCGTCAATTGCGTTGCGCGGTTGATGTGCACCAAGTCCGCTTGCATGGTGCCAATCACTTCGCGCGACGGAGTATCCACCGAGATGAGCGGATTCAAGGTTTTCGGTTCACCACGGAGCGATACGACGAGGCGCTCCCCCCGCTGGCCCACTTCCCCAGGGAGCACGAGTAATTCTTCTTTTTCTGTAGTTTTCTCCGGAGGAGAAGCAATAGCTCGACGGCCAATAAACGTGAAAGCTGAAAGGAGCAGGGTCGAGAAGATCCAGCAGGGTTTGAAATTTGCTGTCGGTTTCTTCACGTTAGGTTCCCCAGAATTCTCGATTCTATCTTGTACGCTGCGCCTCGCTCGTGCAACGAACTCGCCAGCCCCAGGTATCCTAGAAAGAACGGCACTATTGCCACCGCGGGCAAATACATCCACCAATGAGAAATCAAAACACTGTATTGCTGCAGGCTTGAGAGCAGGTTGCCCCAGCTCGGCACCGGCTCAGGTACGCCCAAGCCGAGAAACGACAGCGTCATCTCCGCCAGCACGTATTGTGGTATCAGAATGGCCGCCTGTGTCAAAAGCACACTGGAAGTTTCGGGCAAAATGTGGCGCCGGAGCAAGTATCCGTTGGTTGCTCCGAAGCCCCGAGCGGCGCGGACAAAGTCGCGTTCCTTGGCGCTGAGTACCACGCCACGAACGAGCCGGGCCGGCCGTGCCCAGCCCACAGTTCCGATTACAGCGATGATCAGGAAGAAAGCCTTGAGCGGGCTTACCGCCAGCGGAAGGAAAGCACGTATTGCGAAAAGCAGGTACAGCCACGGTAACGCCATAAAAAGCTCGGAGAGGCGCATGAGCAGGCCATCTCTCCAACCACCGAAGTAACCCGCTACGGCACCAATGCACATGCCAATGAGTAACGTGATTCCCGCGCCCAGCAGACCTGCGACGAGAGACACTTGGCCACCGAAAAGTAGCCTCGAAAGCTGGTCGCGGCCATAAGCATCTGTGCCGAGAAGGTAGATTCGCGCGTTCTTAGCGCCGAAAAGGTGCCTTCGGCACGACAAGAATCCTAACAAGCGGTAGTAGTCTCCACTTGGAAGAAATTTTACGGGCCGAGGATCCGTTATGTCTTCCTCATATTGGTCGAACGAGCCTACACGCAATTTCGGCTGATAGACAAAAGGCCGGGCGTGGAGATGGCCTTGGGTATCCACAAGATGAACCCTCATGGGCGGCAGATACGGGTACATGCGATCTTGCACCGCTGGATCATACGGAGCGAAGAAACCCGCACAGACCACAGTCCCATGGAGCGCGCCAAGGGCAAGAAGCCATCTCGTAAGAGCGCGCTGCATCTTCATTGGGCGTTGCTCTCTGTCCGGATTCGGGGATCCGCCCAATAAAGAAGTAAATCGGCGAACAAATTTCCTCCGACCAGGAAAAATGTCGAGAAAAGGATACCTCCGATAACTACGTATAGATCGCGCGCCAGAATGGCCTCCAACAATAGCGGGCCCAGGCCCGGCCAGCTCATCACAACTTCAATGAGCAGCGATCCGCTCAACAACATACCGATGCTAAAACCAAACAGAGATATAAGAGGATTCGCTGCGGCCGGAAGCGCGTAGCGATATAGAAGCGTGCGTTTCGGGATCCCATGCCCCAATGCGGCGAGAAGAAATGGGGCGTCGAGAATGTCCGCAATGGCTGCACGAACATGACGAAAGAGCAACGGCAGAGTTGAAAGCACGAGGGCCGTGACGGGCAGAATCATGTGCAAGGCCACATCGCGCAGTTTATTGAAGGGCGAGAGAGTTTCAAAACCGACAGACGCCATTCCTCCCGTCGGAAACCATCCGCTTCGTACAGCAAGCACCAAGAGTCCAAGAGCAAGCGCCAGGTCGGGGATTACCAAGAGCATCGCGGTTCCCCAAGAGAGCAAGCGGTCCGGCAGTCGCCCCATACGTTCCGCGCTCCATGTCCCGAGTGGTAGAGCGATCGCCCAAGCAAGCAGCGTGGATGTGATTGTCAGGAGCAGCGTGTTCCCCGCGCGCACCAGCAGAAGTGGCGCTACGGGACTGTTGTAAGCGAAAGAAAATCCCATCTCTCCATGAACTAAGGAACTTAACCAGGATGCATATCGAAGAGGAAGCGGTTTGTCGAGACCGTATTGAGCACGCAACGCTGCTATTGTCTCCGGCGCAATCTGCGGGTTCATACGCATTTCGTCGAAGTACGTTCCGGGAGCCAAGGCCGTGAAGAGAAACGTAAGAACAGACACTCCAGCCAATAAGAGCAAGGCGTGACCGAGCCGGCGCAGCAAGTAGCGCATCATTGCTCCAACAACGGCGGAACGAGAGTGAGTCTAGGCACGGCTGCCAGCAGTTGACGCGTGGTTTCCTGCTCTGGTTGTTTCAAGATTTTTTGCGCCTGTCCCTGCTCAACGATCCTGCCACGGTCCATGACGGCGATCTCGTCAGCAAGGTGAGCTGCCATGGCCAGGTCATGCGTAATGAACAGATACGTCATTTCCAGAGAGCCTTGCAACTCCACCAAGAGGTTTGCTATTTGCGCCTGCACGGAACAGTCAAGAGCCGAAAGCGCCTCATCCAGAATCAGAAGCTTGGGTTCGAGTGCCAATGCTCGAGCGATGGCCAGCCTCTGACGCTGGCCGCCGCTCAACTCCGTCGGAGAGCGTTCCACAATGTCTGGAGAAAGACCAACTCGTTCGAGCAACGAAGAGATGCCCCGGTCTATTTCTTCGCGTGTGAATTTGCGCTGCAGAATCAACGGCTCAGCAAGTACCTCCATCACGCTCCATCTTGGGTTCAAAGAGCTTGCGGGATCTTGAAATATGACCTGAATTTGCGGGCGAATTTGCCGGCTCGCGCGCTCCTCAAGTTTGGCAATCTCTCTTCCCGCAAACCAAATACTTCCTGCCGTAGGGGATTCAAGACAGGCTAGACAAGCGGCAAGAGTGCTTTTGCCCGACCCCGATTCCCCGACTACTGCCAGAGTCGTCCCTGGAAAAACTGTGAAGGACACTCCATCCAAGGCAAGGAACTCCTCCGGAGTGCCAGCAAGACTCTGCTTCGCATAACGCTTCACCAGGTTTTCGACTCTCAGGAGTGGTTGCATGTTTTTGCCGATCGTCGCTTCAACTTTCATACTTAAAACAGGAAACCGTGTGAGACGCACTCAAGTTCACCGCTGCGGGCTCACGCTCCTTGCAAATGTCCATTTTCTCCGTGCATCTCGGTTCAAAAGGACAACCTCGGATGGGTAATGAGCGTGCGGAGTCGCCAAGTATTGCGGGCAGTTTCGTCTTTCGTGTATTTCCGGGCCTATCGAAAACTGTAGGGATGGAGTGAAACAGAGCCTTTGTATAGGGATGGCGGGGCGACGCGAGCACCGTCTCAGCCGAACCGCATTCAGCGACCTTCCCGGCGTAAAGAACAAGCACACGATCGGCAAAGCCACAGAGCAGAGCTGGATTGTGTGTGATGAAGATCATCGCGAGACCCAGTTTTTCTCTCAGATTTCGAAATACTCCCAGGATTTCCATTTGCGTTGTGGGGTCGAGCGAGGCCGTCGGCTCGTCGGCAATCACTACGGAAGGGCCGCAGGCAATCGCTTGGGCAATCAGCACCCGTTGCCGTTGCCCTCCACTGAGCTGATGAGGATATGAGTGCGAAATGCGGTCTGGTTCTTCAGGAAAAACCTGGTCGAAAACTTGACGCGTCTGTTCATTCAGCGCACCTTTCCCTAAGGAATCGTGAGCGGCCAATACCTGACGAACCTGTTCGCCAACGCGCATGGTTGGATGGAGAGCAAGTGACGGCTCCTGGAAAATGAGCGAAATGCGCCGGCCGCGGATTTGTCGAAGTTCATCGGCATTTGCCCTCAGGAGATCCGTCCCCTCAAACTGGACGGCCCCGCGAGTAATGCGTGCGTTGGCGGGAAGAAGCCGCACAAGCGATCCCGCAAGAGTACTCTTTCCGGATCCGGATTCGCCGAGGACCCCCATGATCTCGCCCGGCATGAGGCCGAAACTGACACTGGTTAGGGCCGGGCAAAGTCCGCCTCCGCTGGAGCGATACGAAACGTGGAGATCTTGGATTTCAAGAATGGCTATCATGTGCTGGAACGTTTTCGCCCATCCTCCAGTTCATGTTGAGGCAGGATCATCGAGCGAACAAGTCAAACATGATCGCTCGCCGGCCAAATGCAATTCTCTGCTACACGACGAGCATTCTCAGCTCGGAGTGTTTCTTAATAGTGCCAAACGCATACGCTGCGATTGTATACAAGGTTGACTCGACATAAACTGAAGCTAGATCGTGGGTTTCTCTTTGCGTCCGTCTAGCAAGTTCTCCTGGCTCGCCCTCGCCGTCGCCGGTTTCCTGACTGGTGTCCTTTTCTTTGTTGTCGAAGAAATTCGCCAGCCTGCGACGAGTCTCCTGCTCTCGGATCTCCTGCAGACCGCGATCATCCTCTGGGCTGTCCTCTGTTCGGTTTATGTAGCCAGGCGATCCTCGGCCTACTTGCGCCAACTTTGGATGCTTCTGGCCGCGGCGTTCTTCCTAGCTTTTGCCGCGCAAGCACTGGAGACCTATTATCAGTGTTTCGCTCACGCATCATCATTGACTCCCTGGCCCTCTGACATCCTTTTCCTCCTCTGGGTGACTCCTGCGGTCATGATGTTGCTTCCTCGCCCTGAAAAAGAGTCGGGAGCAATCGATTGGCAACAGGTGTTGGACTTCGCCCAGATTGGAGTCGTGGCCCTCACCGCCTACCTTTATTTTTTCTATATCCCCTCTCGCTGGGAGGCCGAAGGGCCCCAGATGGTTCTCAAGATCAGTCGCCTGCAATTCATTCGCGACGCGGCGCTTGCCTCAGGTTTCTTGATTAGTGCCGTGACGGCCTCCAAGGATACCATTCGGGCCTTCTTCGGCAGGATGACCGGTATTTTCCTCGTGGCCGGAGCCTCTGAGGTTGTCTTTCTTCTTGCTCCGTACACGTCCCGGGCCGGTGCGGTTTGGACTGACGTCATCTGGTGCGCGCCTTTCTTGCTTGCGACTGTCATCGCCGCTACGTGGAACCGCGAAGAGGAATCCGTATCCCCCATAGTTAGCTCCCGATTTCGTACCATCATCGTCTCTCAGGCCTTGCCGATTCTCGTGCCTTTGTTGGTCCTTTTTATGGGCCGCCGCATAGTCGTGGAGCAAATGACCATCGCTTGGATCGCTATCACTGCCTCCTTCATGCTTTCTGCCGCGCGTCTCATCCTAACGAATGAAAGGCAGCGCCGTCTTGCGGACGATATTCTCAAGGCCGAGCAAGCGCTACTGCGGTCGGAGCACATGTTTTCGACCGCGTTCCGTTTGAGCCCCGATGCGGTTGGCATCAGCACGATCCCCGGAGGCGAATTTCTGGAAGCCAATGACAGCTTCACCCGACTTACGGGTTATACACACAAAGAGACTCTTGGACGAACACCGCTGGAAATGAACTTGTGGAAGGACCCTGGTCGCCGGGTGGAGGTTATGGCCAAACTCCAAAAAGACTCGGAAGTCAGAGATGAGGAGTTTGTTTGCATGACGAAGTCCGGGGAGGTCCGCATCGCTCAGTTTTCCGGGACACTGATCGAATTGGATGGAAGGCCCTGTGCCTTGGTCATCGTTCGAGACATCACCGCTCGCAAGCAAGCCGAGGATGCCCTGCGCGCCAGCGAGGAGCGTTTTCGCACCCTGGTTCGAGATTTCCACGTCGGGGTCGTCTTGCTTGGACCGGACGCGAAAATCCAGTTTGCAAATCAGGTGGCACAACAATGGTTCGGGATTGGTCTCGAGGAGGCCAAGGGAAGGAACACTTCACAGCTCGATTTGATCTCAGTTCGCGAAGACGGAACCGAGATCCCGTTTTCGATGCGGCCTGGCCCGCGCGCAATAGAGGCGCGGGAGCCGATTCAAAGTGAAGTGATCGGGTGGCGCCGCAAGGACTCAAACGAGATTCTCTGGACATTGGGAAACGCTGTGCCGCAATTTGGGGCGGACGGCTCCGTTTCCGCAGTCATCAACACGTTTACGAACATCACCGAACGCAAACAGGCAGAAGAGGCGCTACATCAGCTTTCCACGCGCTTGCTGCAACTGCAGGACGAAGAGCGGCGCCGCCTCGGCCGGGAACTCCATGACAGTCTGGCGCAGAGTGTCCTCGCAGTGAATTTGAATCTCGCTCAAGCGACGCGTTCTTTGACCGCTCTCGACGAACGCTCGCGTCATTCGCTTGCTGAGGCTAGGCGGGTACTCGCTGAAATGTCCCGAGAAATTCGCACGCTTTCCTATCTGCTGCATCCGCCGCTACTGGATGAGCTGGGTCTGGTTTCCGCGGTGAAGGAATATGCCGAGGGATTTAGTGAGCGCAGCGGGATCAAACTGGAGCTCGATGTACAGGCAGGATTTGGCCGTCTGCCGCAGGAAGCGGAAACCGCGCTATTCCGCATCGTGCAGGAAAGCTTGGCAAACATTCAGCGGCACTCTGGCGCACAAACGGCCAAGATTCAGTTGCGCGGCGATTCTGCCAGCGTCAACCTCGAGGTCAGTGATCGAGGCTGCGGGATGGACAAGAAAGCCATCGAGCGCGGGAACGGCTCCGGAGCCCGTTTGGGCGTGGGAATTCTTGGCATGCGCGAACGAATGACGCAGCTTGGCGGAAAACTTGAGATTGAATCCAGTTCGTCGGGGACCACCGTGAGAGTTTCCATGCCTTTGAGGACCGAGGTTTCCAGTGCCGGTTCGCATCCTCATAGCCGATGACCACCAGGTCGTTCGGACCGGGCTCCGCGCGCTCCTCGAGTCCAAGTCGGGCTGGCAAGTTTGTGCGGAAGCTGCCAATGGCCGAGAAGCTGTCGAGAAGGCTGGTCAGCTCAAGCCCGATGTGGCCGTGCTCGATATCGGTATGCCACTCTTGAACGGGGTCGAGGCCACTCGCCAGATTCGCAAAGTCTCTCCGCACACGGAAGTCCTCATATTGACCATGCACGATTCCGAAGTGTTGGTCCAGGAGGTTTTGGAAGCTGGCGCTACTGGGTATATTTTGAAGGACGATGCGGATCGCAACCTGGTCGCCGCCGTCGATGCCCTTCGCCGCCACAAACCCTATTTATCCTCACGGGTCTCGGAAGCCGCCGCAAGTGCAGTGGGCTCGGAAGGCTCCTCGTTCGGTCGGTCTTCAAGAAGCCGCTTGACTCCGCGGGAGCGGGAAATACTGCAGCTTCTCGCTGAGGGTAAGAGCAATAAGGAAGTCGCCGACTTGCTGGGAATTAGTGTAAAGACAGCGGAGACTCACCGCGCCAACATTATGCTTAAGCTTGACTTTCACTCCATCACGGAATTAGTCCGCTATGCAGTTCGCAACAAGATCATTCAGAGCTGAAGCAACTTTGACTTCGCGTACGCGGAAACCTAATATGGAGTAAGTAGACCGAGCCGTCAAAAGTAGGCCACCCTGTCGACGTGATGCTTGCACCGGTTCCCGTCAATCCTCAATTCCACGTCCAAACGAGCAGGTCGTTTCATTTTGGCGTAAAATCCCCTAACCCGTTTGGTGGCGCGGTGCATCTAAAATCTGACCTTGAGCCGCGGGCGTCCTCCTGCCCGCGACAGGAGCCAATGTGAGTCAGCCGAAGAGTCAACTGGACCCTGACCTGCTAAGCATCAATACCATCCGAACTCTGGCGATTGATGCGGTGCAGCAGGCAAATTCCGGGCACCCGGGAGCGCCGATGGGCCTGGCGCCCGTGGTCTACGAACTTTGGCAAAAATTCTTGCGCTACGATCCCGCCGACCCCACCTGGCCGAACCGCGACCGCTTTGTTTTGTCGGCTGGCCATGCATCGATGCTGCTCTATGCCACGCTGCATCTTGCTGGAGTGCGAGCCGTCAATGCCAAAGGCGAAGTGACGAAGGATGCCGCCGTGCCGATGGAGGAGATCAAGCGCTTCCGTCAAATTGACAGCCGCACTCCTGGACATCCCGAATCACACTTGACCACTGGTGTTGAGACCACAACCGGGCCGTTGGGCCAAGGAGCCGGGAACAGCGTCGGAATGGCGATTGCCAGCAAGTGGCTGAGTGAAAATTTCAATCGCCCGGGCTTCGATATTCTTAATTTCAACGTCTACGCAATTTGCGGCGATGGCGATTTGATGGAAGGCGTGGCGTGCGAAGCCGCTTCGCTCGCGGGCCATCTGAAACTGTCAAACCTTTGCTGGATTTATGATAACAACCGCGTGACGTTGGACGGTCCGGCCGAGTGGTCCTTTAGCGAAGACGTGATGACGCGTTTTGTGGGTTATGGGTGGAACGTCACGCGCGTACACGATGCAAATGACCTGCGCATGCTCGGTCGAGCGTACGAGGTCTTCTCGAAAACGATCGACCGGCCCACACTGATCGTGGTGGACAGCCATATAGGGTATGGATCGCCGCACAAGCAGGACTCCTACGAAGCCCATGGCGAGCCGCTGGGTGAGGCGGAAGTCAAGCTGGTCAAACAGAATTACGGCTGGCCAGAAGATGCCAAGTTTCTCGTGCCCGAAGGCGTTTACGATCAGTTCAAAAATGGCGTGGGGAAGCACGGTGCGGAAGCGCGCGCGGCGTGGAAGGCAAGATTCGAAGACTATAAGGGACAATTTCCGCAGCTCGCCGATCAACTGAGCCGCATGTGGAGCGGACAGTTACCGGATGGCTGGGACAAGGATTTGCCAAACTTCCCGGCGGATCCCAAAGGCATCGCGACACGCGAATCGTCCGGCAGAACCTTGAACGCGCTCGCCAAGAATATTCCTTGGTTGATCGGCGGTTCGGCGGACCTTGCCAAATCCAACAAGACGAACTTGACGTTTGAAGGCGCAGGAGACTTCTACCCGAATCAATATCGCGGGCGGAACATACATTTTGGCGTGCGGGAACACGCCATGGGCGCGATCGTAAATGGCATGACACTGTCAAAGCTGCGCGCGTTTAGTGCGACGTTCTTCAATTTCAGCGACTATATGCGGCCCAGCATGCGGCTGGGCGCGCTGATGGAAATCCCTTCGATCTATATTTTCACGCACGATTCGATCGGCGTGGGCGAAGATGGACCCACACACCAGCCCATCGAGCAGCTGGCATCTTTGCGCGCGATGCCCAATATGCTGATCCTGCGGCCGGGCGATGCCAATGAGGTCGTGGAAACCTACAAGGTGATCCTGCAGCACACACACGGACCTTCCACATTGGTGCTGACGCGGCAAGCCATGCCGACGTTTGACCGCACGAAGTACGCCCCCGCATCAGGTGTGGCGAAAGGCGCTTATGTTCTAGCGGACGCTGCGGGAGGAAAGCCGGACGTGATCTTGATGGCTAGCGGAAGCGAAGTTTCGCTCTGTGTGGACGCTTACGAGAAACTGAAGGGTGAAGGCATCAAGGCGAGAGTCGTGAGCATGCCCTCGTGGGAATTGTTTGAGCGGCAGGATGCGGCATATAAGGAGAGCGTTCTTCCAGCGAATGTGACGGCGCGCGTTTCCGTGGAAATGGCCTCGACATTCGGGTGGGAGCGTTACACCGGGCCGAAGGGCAAAATCATCGGGATGCGGAGTTTCGGCGCGTCGGCTCCGTTGAAAGACCTGCTGAAGAAATTCGGGTTCAGCGCGGACAACGTGGTGGCGGCGGCAAAGGAAGTCCTTGGAAAGTGACCGGCGATGAGACTTGTCATTGGTTCGGATCACGCTGGATTTCAGTTGAAAGAGGCCACGGGTGATCTATTGCGGTCACTGGGGCACGAAGTGCTGGACGTAGGCGCCTTCAATGAAAACCCTTCGGACTATCCGGACTTCGCCGAAGCGGTGGGACGCGCCGTGCTGGGCAGCAAGGCGGAGCGAGGCGTGCTGATTTGCGGCAGCGGTGTGGGGGCGAGCGTAGCCGCAAACAAGCTGCCCGGAATTCGCGCCGGAATGTGCCATGACACGTACTCGGCACACCAGGGCGTGGAGCACGATGACATCAACGTGCTGGTGCTCGGCTCGCGAGTGATTGGCGTGAAGCTGGCGGAAGATCTGGTGAAAGCGTTCCTGGGGGCGAAGTTTACAAACGGAGAACGGCACGTGCGGCGCTTGGGTAAAGTGAAAGCGCTGGAAGCAAAGTTTGCCGCGGCAAGAAAAACGTAAGGCATCTGTGGATTTCTGGTCTTGAGCAGACCAGCCGCCTCGGAGCGTACAATAGAGTTTTAGGTTTTTCTGATGTGCGAGGAGAATTAGCATGACCACAACAACAACGATTCCAGGCTTTTTGGCCAGCGGAGCGACGAATCCGCTGAAGGGGCTGCTGGCTTATGGGCAGTCGCCCTGGATGGATTACATCCGCAGGGATCTGCTGACCAGCGGCGGATTGAAGAAATACATTGATAACGACGGGCTTCGCGGAATGACCTCGAATCCCGCCATCTTCGAAAAAGCCATCACCGGCAGCAATCTGTACAACGATATTCTGACTTCACCTGAAGCGAAGAAGCTGGACGCCAACGGCATCTTTGAAAAAATCGCGATTCGCGACGTGCAGGATGCGTGCGACATCTTCAAGCCCGTGTACGCGGAAACGAAGCGGCACGACGGTTACGTCAGTCTGGAAGTTTCCCCGTTTCTTGGGTTCGACACCAAGGCCTCGCTTGGCGAGGCTCGGCGCCTATGGAAGGCCGTGGACCGCCCGAACGTCATGATCAAAATCCCCGGCACGCCCGAAGGCCTCCCGGCCATACGACAGGCTCTCGAAGATGGAATCAACATCAATATCACGCTGCTCTTCGCGCAGTCCGCGTACGAGCAGGTTGCAGAAGCATTCCTTTCCGCTCTCGAAGCTCGAGCCGCGAAGGGTCAGGACGTCAGCCACATCGCGAGTGTGGCCAGCTTTTTCGTCAGCCGCATTGATACGCTCGTCGACAGCAGACTCGATGAAAAACTGAAGACCGCGACGGACCAGGCGCAAAGGTCTCTATTCGAGAGCCTCCAGGGAAAAGTGGCGATTGCCAACGCTCGGCTCACTTACAAGAAATATCAGGAACTCTTCGGCGGCCCGCGTTGGAAAGCCCTGGCCACCAAGGGCGCGCAGACGCAGCGGCTTCTGTGGGCCAGCACCAGCACCAAGAACCCGAAGTACCGCGACGTGATTTACGTGGAAGAGCTCATTGGTGCCGATACCGTGGACACCATTCCTCCCGCGACATTTGATGCCTTCCGCGATCACGGAAAGCTTCGCCCCAGCCTCACCGAAAACGTGGAGGGCGCCGCGAAGACCATGGCCGATCTAGCCAAAGCCGGAATCTCCATGAAGGAAGTGACGGACAAGCTGATGGTTGACGGCGTCAAGCTCTTTTCGGATGCTTTCAAAACGCTTCTGGATGCCGTGAGCAAGACTGCAGGTGTTCCCGCGTGAGCCTGAACCGCCAGACCTACAAGTTACCCGGCCCGCTTGCAGGTGCGGTTGCCGCATGCATCGGAGACTGGAAAAGAAACAATAAAGTAGCGCGCCTCTGGCAGCGGGACGCTTCGCTCTGGACGGGAACGGACGAGAGTAATTGGCTCGGCTGGCTCACCATCGTTGAGGAGCAGCTCGCGCATCTTGAAGTTCTGAAAAAAATTGCTGCGGACGTGAAGAAGGCCCGTTTCAGGCATGTGCTCCTGCTTGGCATGGGTGGCTCCAGCTTATGTCCGGAAGTCCTGCGGATGACCTTTGGGAAGATCAAGGGATTTCCCGAGCTGCACGTGCTGGACTCTACCGATCCCGCGCAAATCAAAGCTATCGAAGCAAAGGTGGATCTCAAGCGCACGATTTGCATCGTCTCCAGTAAATCGGGGAGCACGCTGGAGCCGAATATCTACAAACAATATTTTTTTGAGCGCATCAAGGCGAAGGTGGGTGAAAAGGAAGTCGGCAGCCGTTTCATCGCAATTACCGACCCGGGGTCGAAGCTGCAGCAAGTGGCGGAAGCCGACAAATTCCGAAAGATTTTTTTTGGGGTGCCGAGCATCGGGGGACGCTACTCTGCCCTTTCTAATTTCGGCATGGTCCCCGCCGCTGTGATGGGTCTCGACGTCTTGAAATTTCTGAAAAACACCAAAGAGATGGTGCAGGCTTGCGGTGTTACTTCGGCCGCCGATGCGAATCCTGGTGTGCTTCTCGGGGCGATTCTCGGCACCGCTGCGAATCAAGACCGGGACAAACTCACCATCATCACATCGCCGGGAATTTTTGACCTTGGAGCGTGGCTCGAGCAGTTGATCGCGGAATCCACCGGAAAAGCCGGCAAAGGCATCATTCCGGTGGATCGCGAGCGCCTTGCCAAGCCGGCCGCGTATGGCAACGATCGCGTCTTTGCTTACCTGCGGCTGGCATCAAAACCCAATAAGGCGCAGGATGCCGCGGTTGAGGCGCTTGAAAAAGTGGGTCATCCGGTCGTGCGTATCTCGCTGCCGAACATCTACAATCTCGGCCAGGAATTCTTTCGTTGGGAAATCGCCACTGCTGTCGCCGGCTCAATTATCGGAATCAACGCGTTTAATCAACCTGACGTCGAGGCCAGCAAAATCGAAACGCGCAAGCTCACCACCCAGTATGAGGCTACCGGAAGCCTGCCTCCGGAAGTGCCGTTTTTCGAAGCAAGCGGCATCAAGCTCTATGCCGACGAGAAAAACGTGGCCGCTGTGCACGGCCCGAACCTTGCTCACGTTCTGAGGGCCCATATTTTGCGGCTCGGCGTTGGTGATTATTTTGCCGTCCTCGGCTACATAACGATGAATGACCAAAATGAAAAAGCGCTGCAGGGCATGCGGCATGCGGTACGCGATAAGAAAAAAGTTGCAACCGTACTCGGCTTCGGCCCACGATTCCTGCACTCCACGGGGCAGGCGTACAAAGGCGGGCCGAACAGCGGCGTCTTTCTGCAGATTACCTGGGATGATGCCAACGATCTCCCGGTGCCGGGGCAGAAATACACTTTTGGTATCGTCAAAGCAGCTCAGGCCAGGGGCGATTTTGCCGTTCTCTCCGAACGTGGCCGTCGCGCCTTGCGCGCACATCTCGGAAAGAATCTGAAGGCAGGACTGGCCACTCTAACGAAGGCCGTGCAAAAAGCAATCGCCTAGAACTGCAATCAACTTTTCTACTTCATGGAAGTTGTGAGGAGCGCGGACGATGCAATTCGGGATGATCGGGCTGGGAAGAATGGGCGCCAATATGGTCCGGCGTCTGCAAAAAAATGGCCACAAATGCGTCGTCTATGACCGCAGCGCAGATTCCGTCAAGCAATTAGAAGGTGAAGGTGCGACCGGCTCGGCTTCGCTCGACGATTTTGTCAAGAAGCTCCAGAGACCTCGCGCGGTCTGGCTCATGGTTCCCGCGGCCGTGGTGGATGCCACGCTTCACGATCTGGTGGGCAAGCTCGAAAAAGACGACGTGGTCATTGATGGAGGTAATTCGTATTACATCGACGACATTCGCCGCGCGCAGGAACTCTCCGCCAAAGGCATTCACTATTGCGATGTGGGAACGAGCGGCGGCGTCTGGGGCCTTGAGCGCGGCTATTGCCAGATGATCGGCGGCGAAACCGACGTGGTAAAGCGCCTCGATCCGATTTTCAAAACGCTAGCGCCCGGCCGTGGCAACGTTCCGCGCACTCCCGGACGCGACAAAGTAGGTGGCACCGCCGAAGAGGGCTATCTTCACTGCGGCCCCTCCGGCGCCGGCCATTTCGTCAAGATGGTTCACAACGGCATCGAGTACGGTCTGATGGCGGCCTACGCGGAGGGCTTGAACATTCTCAAGCACGCCAACGCCGGCAAATCTCATCGCGAGGCCGACGCGGAAACCACTCCCCTGCGCAATCCAGAGCACTATCAGTATGACTTCAATCTCGCGGACATCACGGAAGTCTGGCGGCGCGGCAGCGTTGTCGCGTCGTGGCTTCTCGACCTGACCGCTATTTCTCTTCTCGATCAGCCAACTCTCGACCGCTTTTCCGGCCGCGTTTCTGACTCCGGCGAAGGGCGCTGGACCATTCTCGCCGCCATCGAATCGACTGCTCCCGCCCCGGTGCTGACGGCGTCTTTGTTCCAAAGATTTACGTCGCGTGGCGAGGATGATTTCGCGGCCAAAGTTCTGTCCGCCATGCGCTTTCAATTCGGCGGACACATCGAAAAAAAAACGGGGCACTAAGGATTTCGGCTGCCATCCGGCGGCCGAAGACAGGAAACCTCTCTCATGAGCCTGAACCATTCGGACATGAACCCCACGCCGTCCCCATGTGTGATGGTCATTTTCGGCGCCACCGGCGATCTCACCAAGCGTAAGCTCATCCCCGCGCTCTGCAACCTCGCTCAGGACGATGTCCTGCCCAAACAGTTCGCAATCATCGGCTTCGCCGGCAATGACTTTGACACCGCCAGCTTCCGCAAGATGCTGTCTGAAGAAATCCCCAAATTCGCCTCCGCGCCGCTCGATCCGAAGCTCTGGGACTGGATGGTCGAGCGCATTTACTACGTCAAAGGCGATTTTCTGGACGCGGAAGCTTACAAGCGTCTGGAACAGCAAATCAACGAAGCTGACAAGAAACACAACGCTCTCGGCAATCGCTTTTTCTACCTCGCGGTCGCGCCCCGTTTTTTTTCCTCTATCGCGAAGATGCTGGCCCAGTGCTGTCTATCAAAAGAGGAAATTGGCCACTGGGCGCGCGTGATTATCGAAAAGCCCTTTGGACACGATCTCGAGTCCGCGAAGAAGCTCAATCAGGAATTGCAGCAGGTCCTGACCGAAAAACAGATCTACCGCATCGACCACTATCTCGGTAAAGAGACTGTGCAGAACGTCATGGTCTTCCGTTTTTCCAACAACATCATCGAGCCGCTGTGGAATCGCAATTACGTCGACCACGTCCAGATCACCGCCGCGGAAACCGTCGGCGTCGAGCATCGTGGCAGCTTTTATGAAACAGCAGGTGCGCTCCGCGACATGGTGCCGAATCATCTCTTTCAACTCCTCACCATGACCGCCATGGAGCCGCCGATTTCCTTCGATGCCGATGAAGTCCGCAACAAACAGGCGGAGGTGCTCCACGCCATTCAACCGCTCGATCCGGAAGAAGTTCTGACGAACATGGTTCGCGGCCAGTATGGCCCGGGCATGATCGACGGCCAGCGCGTGGTGGGCTATCGCAGCGAACCTGACGTGGCTCCTGATTCCAATACGGAAACGTTCGTCGCCTTGAAACTATTGATCGACAACTGGCGCTGGGCCGGCGTGCCCTTCTACCTCCGCACCGGCAAACGCCTCGCGAAGCGCATGACGGAGATCGTCATCCAGTTCCGCCGCACGCCTTTCGTTCTTTTTCGCAACACCACGGTGAAGAATCTCGAAACTAACCGCTTGGTCATTCACATTCAGCCCGATGAAGGCATCTCTCTGAGCTTCGGCGCAAAAGTTCCCGGCTCCGTAATGAAGCTTGGTCTCGTGAACATGGACTTCGACTACTGCACCTATTTCGGCGCCGAGCACAGCACCGGCTACGAACGCCTACTGCGCGATTGCATGGCCGGCGATGCCACGCTCTTTCAACGCGCAGACATGGTCGAAGCCGGCTGGAGCGTGATTCAGCCCATCCTAGACGTGTGGCATGCTCTGCCCCCGCGTGGATTCCCCAATTATGCGGCCGGTTCTTGGGGGCCCATCGAAGCCGAAGAATTGCTCGAGAAGGATGGTCGCTCATGGCGCCGGCCGGGCGAAGAAGAAGTCGACAAGCGCGGCCGCACCGCCTTGCCGGACAGAGCCGGAATCATTACGTGAGAGCCGCGCGTTTGGATCGAGAAATGGGAATCCCTGCAAAGGCGGGCGTCGCATGACCGACGATCGCGCAAACGCCGACGCACGAATCCTGCAAGATGCCGCAACAATCGCCAAGCGTGCCGCGGAAGAATTCATCAAATCTGCGAACGCCGCGGCGAAGGCGGGTGGTTCTTTCAGCATTTGCCTCGCTGGCGGCTCCACGCCAAAAGCTTTGTATGCACTGCTCGTCAGCGATCCACTCCGCGGGCAACTTCCTTGGGACAAAATGCAGTTGTTTTTCGGCGATGAGCGCCACGTGGAACCGACCCATCCCGATAGCAATTTTCGCATGGCGACGGAGACCCTGATCTCCAAAGCACCGCTGAAGCCGGAACAAGTGCATCGCATCAAGGCTGAGAACCCAGACACCGAGCAAGCCGCCCGCGAGTACGAACAGGTCTTGCGTTCCCACTTCCGTCTGGCCTCCAGCGATGCTCCCCGGTTTGACCTTGTGCTTCTCGGCATGGGGAACGAGGGTCACACGCTTTCCCTCTTTCCCGGAACGAAAGCTTTGCGCGATAATGGTGGGCTAGTGGTGCCTAACTGGGTCGGCAAGCTTTTCGCCGAGCGCGTTACCCTGACGGCGCCTGCTGTGAACAACGCGGCACTGGTGATTTTCATGGTCGCTGGCGCGGATAAATCGCTGGCGCTGAAAGCTGTGCTGGAAGGACCGTACGAACCGGAGCAATTGCCGGCGCAATTGATCAATCCAAGGAACGGCAGGCTGCTGTGGCTGGTGGATGCGGCTGCCGGTGGAATTCTTTCAAGAGGCATTCGAGAATAGCTGTCCGCTGTGGCGGGGGGAAAACGAGGAAAAGAGATGGCAACCACTGCAATCACTGGAAAAATTGAAACCTACCTCGGCGCAAAAGCCGATTCACTGCTGGGATTCAAATCACCAAAAATCGCCAAGGAGCGCTTGCATCTCCCGGGCCCGGATTTTATCGATCGGGTTTACGCTGAGTCCGATCGCAACGTACGCGTGCTCACAAATCTCCAGCGCATGTTTGGCCACGGGCGCCTCAGCGGCACGGGTTATCTTTCAATTCTTCCCGTGGACCAGGGCATCGAGCACTCCGGCGGCGCGAGCTTCACAAAAAACCCCGATTACTTCGACGGCGGCAACATCGTCAAGCTGGCCATTGAAGGCGGCTGTAACGCCGTCGCTTCCACGTTCGGCGTGCTCGGCTCCGTCGCGCGCAAGTACGCTCACAAAATCCCGTTCATCGTGAAAATGAATCACAATGAACTGCTCACCTACCCCAATCGCTTTGACCAGGTGCTCTTCGGCACCGTTCAGCAAGCCTACGACATGGGCGCTGCTGCCGTCGGCGCCACCATCTATTTCGGTTCCGACCAAAGCACGCGCCAGATCGTCGAGATCAGCCAGGCTTTCGCTCACGCCCATCAACTCGGCATGGCCACGGTTCTTTGGTGCTATCTGCGCAACAATGCCTTTAAGAAGGACAAGGACTATCACCTATCCGCCGACCTCACCGGCCAGGCCAACCATCTCGGCGTGACCATCGAAGCGGACATCATCAAGCAGAAGCTCCCGGAAAATAACGGTGGCTACCAGGCTCTCAACATGGGTGATTCCAGCTACGGAAAATTTGACAAGCGCATCTACACTGATCTCTCTAGCGATCACCCCATTGATCTGACGCGCTATCAGGTCGCCAATTGCTACATGGGTCGCGCTGGCCTGATTAACAGCGGCGGCGCTTCCGGCGCAAACGATTTCGAGGAAGCCGTCGCCACTGCTGTCATCAACAAGCGCGCCGGCGGCACTGGCCTCATCTCAGGCCGCAAAGCCTTCCAGCGCCCCATGAAGGAAGGCGTCCAGCTCCTCAACACCATCCAGGACGTCTACCTCAGCCCCGAAGTCACCGTCGCCTAGAACCGGGGTTTTCCAGCCGCGGGCCGTCGGTAATCAAACGAAAGCCCCTCGCGTGGCTTCTAGTTGACTGCTTCATGAGCCATAGCTATAGACGAAAACTGGCTTGGAGTGTTGGGTCAAGCGCGGGTAAGGGTGGCGGTGCGTGCTGCTTCCAGTAGCTTTCTCGCGTTTTCTCGAATGTCGCCTTTGCCGAACACGGCGTTTCCCGCAACCAGCAGCTCTGCCCCGGCGCGCACAATGTCGCCCACAGTATCGAGCGCCACGCCGCCATCGATTTCGATCCGGAAAGATAGCCCCAGCGATTCACGAACTTCGGCAAGAGTCTTAATCTTGTGGAGCGCGCCAGGAATAAATTTTTGCGCGCCGAATCCCGGATTCACAGACATGATCAGAACGTGATGCACCATGTCCAACACTTCATCCACCATGTGTACAGGCGTAGCAGGATTCAGGACCACCGCCGGCTTGCATCCATGCGACTCGATAAGCTGCAGCGTGCGATAAAGGTGTACGCACGCTTCCTGGTGCACGGAGATCCAGCTCGCCCCCGCCGCTGCGAAAGCAGGAATGAATTCATCGGGATTCTCGATCATTAGATGGCAATCGAGGGTAGCATTGGGAAGGGCCTTCCTTAGCGAAGCCACGACCAGCGGCCCGATCGTGATATTTGGCACAAAGTGCCCGTCCATTACATCGCAATGGAGCACGGTGCCGCCGCCGTCCAGCGCGGCTTTCGCCTCTTCGCCCAGCCGCGCGAAGTTTGCGGAAAGTATCGATGGTGCCAGTTCGATGGTCATGGGCCCTGGGCCGCTCCTTCCCACCTCAGAGAAAAGAGATTATACGCGGAAGTTCTTCGTGCTGCTGAAAAGTGACATCCGAACGAAATTTCGCACTTCACCACGGAATCGTGCAGCGTTTCGTGCTGCTCTCCCGTGCCAGCTCGATAATTCGCATGACATCCAACGCATATTCGGGAGTCACCGCTGGCACGACGCGCCCCAGAATGGCGTCTCGAACGTTCGCGTAGTAATCGCGATAATCGCAAGTGGCCGAGGGAATGCGCCGCTGTACGAACGCACCTCCTTCGGGAATCGTGAGAACGCCCCAATTTTCTTCGGGCTCATATCCCCAGGGCTTGTCCGCCGGAATGTACCCTTGGCGAAGATTCATTTCTTGCGGGTCGAAAGGCTGCTTCACAAAGCTGCCCAGCGTGCCGAGCAACACAAACCGCGGGCGCGGCGCGGCGGCGAGGATGCTGGAGCGAAGAACCGCACGCATACTGTTCGGATAGTGCAGCGTAATATCAAAAGCATCGTCGGCGACGGCGTTTTCTCGTTCGATTCGAACGTCGGCCGTCACGGCTTCCGGCAAACCGAAAAGAACGAAAGCGTGGTCGATCAGGTGCGGCGCGATGTCGAATAGGATTCCGCTGCCCGGACGAGCGGCCTCTCGCCAGGCTCCGGGCTTGAGCTGCGGACGAAAACGGTCGTATGTCGTTTCGAACCTTACGATACGCCCCAGCGTGCGAGCCTCTACAAGCTGGCGGATAGCTTGGAAATCACCGTCATAGCGTCGGTTCTGATATACGGTCAGAAAGCGGCCTGTTTCTTTGGCAACCTCCACGAGCTGTTTGGCTTCTTCAAGAGTTGTCGTGAACGGTTTATCGACAATCACATCGCGGCCCGCCTCAAGACATTGCCGTGCGAATGGGTAGTGCGTCTCGTTCGGAGTTGCAATCACCACGAGGCGAATCTGCGTAATCGAGAGCAGTTCGTCCAGGCTCCGCGCAATTCGAACGTCGGGATATTTCTCCGCCGCTTCGGCTCCGCTGCGTTGCACAATCGCGCCAAGGTGCAGACCGGGCACGGCGCGAATCACCGGCGCATGAAACGCCCGTCCCGCAAGTCCAAATCCTATGAGTCCGACTTCAATCATGGGTATTCATCTTTCCAGAAAAGTGGACGCTAAAGAGTATCGAACTTTCAAATCTCAAGCAGAAGGATTTTCCAGAAGCGCGAAGTTGCTTGAAAGGGCGGTGTCCTTCAGAATGACGGATCACCCATGGGCGAGCAAAATCCAGCCATCACAGAGGCGCAAGGACACCGCAATCTGCTCATCCTGCTCTTCGCAGGATTTGTTCTGAGTGGAATTGCAACCACAATCGTCGGCCCGATGCTGCCCATCTTTATTCGCAGATGGTCTCTCGATGACGGCCAAGCCGGTCTCTTTTCCTCGATTCAGTTTTTGGCCGCATTGGGGGGCACTCTGGCATCCAGCGCAATTGCTGCGTGGTGGGGGTATCGCCCGGCTTTGGTCATGGGGTATGCGCTCATGGGTGGAGGCCTGGCGGCCCTTAATGCTGACACGCACGGAGTAGCTCTGACCGCGACCGCGGCTTTCGGTTTGGGCTATGGGTTAATCACTCCGGGAACAAATCTCTTCGTTGCGGAATTGGGAGGAGTAAAGAGTGCCTCACTTTTGAACCAGCTCAATTTTGCGTGGGGAGCGGGAGCGATGATCTGTTCGCCATTGATTGCCCTTGCCCTGAAACGTAACGGCCTGGGTATCCTGCTGGCGGGAACGGCTGTCTTCGGTGGAGTTCTCGTCCTGGGCCTGTTGTTCGTTTCCTTCGACGTGCAGAAGCACGCCAACGATGTGAATACGGCCGGCGTTGCGTCCGCTGCGATTGGACTTGGAGTTACCATCGCGTTGGCCGCCATGTTTTTCATTTATGTAGCGATGGAAAACGGCGTCGGAATCTGGTCCGCAGAATACGCCAAGCGGCTTGCGAACGGCATTACGGGCATGACTACGCTTGCGCCAATGTTTTTCTATGCCGGCCTCACCTCCGGCCGTGCAGCTGCGCCTTTGTTTCTCCGCCACCTACACGAAAGAAAAATAGTGTTGGGCGCTCTGAGTCTGGCCGCAACAGCTACGGCATTGTTGATCGCATCCAGATCGCTCCCGGTTGCTACCGTAGCAGTTTTTCTGGCAGGCCTGGGATGCGCGAGCGTCTATCCCATTTTCATTGCTTGGCTCTCGCGATGGTATGGGCCAGCCGCGAAAAAAATTGGAGGCATCCTCTTTGCGCTCGCTTCTCTCGGAGGATCGGCAGGCCCTGGCTTGATCGGCGCCGTCTCCAAATACTCCGGAAGCTTGCGCGTAGGATTGCTCGTGCCGCTGGCAGGCGCGATTATCCTGATTGGCCTCGTGCTGCTGCTGCGCCGACGGACGGCAGCCTGAGGTATTCTTAGCCCGTGCAGAATGCCGCATCCTCACAACGTTCCCCCACGAACGGGCTGCTCTTGGGGCTGGTGATCACGCTGGCCGCGGTAGTGGCCTACGCTTCCTACATCACCGTTCAGCTCGCCGGCCTGCGCAAACTTCAGAGCGAAATGGTGGACCGCAACCGGAAAGACTCGCTGCAACTCCTGCGCGTCCAGAACGATCTCAATTCCATCGCGCTCGCCATGCGCGACATGCTGGACACCACCGAACGTTATCCGCTGACGGCATGGACCGCTCAATTCGACCGCATTCACCAGGACTTGGACGCCGGCTTGAAACTGGAAGAAAGCCTCGCGGGGGCGAACCGCACGCCGGATCAGCGGCGCTATCTCTCTCAATCAATTGCGCAGTTCTGGGACGCTGTAAATCGAATGTTTGCGCTCGCGCAGAGCGGAAAAGTTGCGGAAGCGCGTGAGCAAATTCGTTTGTCGCTGCAAGCTCGCCAGCAAGCTCTCAGCACCGCTGTTTCGCGTCTGCTCGTGGAAAACAACGAAGGCGAGGAGCAAGCCGCCGCGCGCATCGCTCAGATTTATGATGGCGTGCAGCGCCAGCTCTATACATTTCTTGGGGCGACGCTCATTGCCATCGTTCTGACTAGCTTATATCTCATCCGCAGCAACCGCCAGATTTTTGCGCGGCTCGCCGAACTCTCCGAGCAGCGCAGCGATCTCGCGCAGAAACTGATTTCCACGCAGGAATCCACTCTTCGTCACATTTCCCGCGAACTCCACGATGAGTTTGGACAAGTACTCACCGCGATCGGTTCAATGCTGGGCCGCGCAGGAAAGCACGCCCCGGAAGGCTCGCCTCTGCGTGAAGATTTGAAAGAAGTGCAGGAAATCGCGCAATCGACGCTAAACAATATCCGGACACTCTCCCAGGCCCTTCACCCCGTGTTACTCGAAGAAGCCGGTTTGGAAAGCGCCCTCGACTGGTATATTCCCACGGCACGTCGGCAAACTGGCCTCGCCCTTCATTACGAGAAAACCGGACAGCCATTTCCTGTAGATACAAATACCGGAGTGCACATCTATCGTGTGCTACAGGAAGCGCTCAGCAATGTGAGCCGGCATTCCGGGGCCAGCGATGCCTGGATCAGGCTGCGATTCTCTCCGGATTCACTGGAGCTCGAAGTGGAAGATCACGGCAAGGGCTTCGAGCGAGAAAAATCGCAACGGGGGATCGGCTTGGTCGCCATGCGCGAACGCGCCGAATTAATCGGGGGCATGCTGGTGATCTCGCCGCATCCGCAAGGCGGTACCAAAGTTTGCCTCCAGATTCCTCGAGTCAAAGTGGATGCCAATGGCGCCTAAGATTACCGTTCTGCTCGCGGACGATCACGCGCTGGTCCGCCGCGGATTTCGCCGCATGCTGGAAGACGACCGTGGAATTTCGGTTGTCGGTGAAGCTAGCGACGGCAAAGAAGCTGTCCGGTTGGCTTGCGAATTGCGTCCCAAAGTCACGGTGATGGATTGTGCGATGCCCGAACTGAGCGGCATCGAGGCAACACGAAGAATCCTCGAGAGATTTCCCGAAGCTGGCATCCTAATGCTCAGCATGCACTCCGAAGAAACGCTGGTAAGCCAGGCGCTCGAAGCGGGCGCGCGCGGCTACGTTTTGAAAAATGCCAGCGACCTCGATCTGGTCAGCGCCGTGAAAAGCATCGCGGCTGGAATGACCGTGCTCGACCCGCAAGTCTCCCGCCCGGACGCTCTCAAAGGCGAGCGTGGCGGCGGCTTGACCCCACGCGAACTGGAAATCCTGCAACACATCGTAGCTGGCAAGTCGAACAAGGAAATCGCTGCTGACTTAAATCTCAGCGTGAATACCGTCGCGGTTCACCGCGCCAATATCATGGACACGCTGGGAATTCACAAGACGGCTGAGCTGGTGGTCTACGCGATTCGGAACGGTCTGGTGAACTTGCCGTGAACCGGCGCGATTTTCTTTTCTCAACCTTCAGCGCAGGACTCACTACCGCAGCCGCCCCAGCCTGGGCATTTGCGAATTCAGCTTCTTCCCCTGGATTTCGTCTGACTGACGTTACCAACGCCGCCGGAATCCAGGTTCGTCACAACAGCGGCGCCTATGGTGGCAAGTTGCTACCCGAAACGCTGGGCTCCGGCTGCGCGTTCCTCGACTACGACAGCGACGGCTGGCAAGACATTCTTCTGATCAATGGAATGGACTGGCCCGGTCACAAGCGCCAGCGTTCTACTCTTCGCCTCTACCGCAACAATCGCAACGGCACATTCACGGACGTAACGCGCGGCGCAGGACTCGACATCGAGCTTTACGGAATGGGCGTGGCCGTCGGCGATTACAACAACGACGGTTTCCCCGACATTCTCGTCACCTGCGTCGGCCAGAGCCATCTTTTTCGCAACACTGGCAAGGGAACGTTCGTGGACGCCACGCGTTCCAGCGGCCTCCTCGGACATCATGGCTTCAGCACTTCCGCTCTATGGTTTGACTACGACCGCGACGGCTTGCTTGACCTATTCGTCTGCAATTATGTTCGCTGGTCACCCGAGCATGATGTCTTTTGCAGCCTCGACGGCTCGCACAAATCCTATTGCACGCCCGAAGCGTATCGTGGCGACACCTGTTGGCTCTTCCATAATCGCGGCAACGGGACTTTTGAAGACGTCACCGCCACCAGCGGCATCTTTGATAGCAGCTCAAAATCTCTCGGCGTGGCAATGTTTGACTACGACCAGGACGGCTGGCCCGATCTGCTCGTCGCCAACGACACGCAACCCAACAAGTTGTACCGCAATCTGCATAACGGCAAATTCAAGGATGTCGCCGTCGAAGCCGACCTGGCGTTCAGCACTGAAGGAAAAGCCCGTGCGGGCATGGGCGTCGACACCGGCGATTTAGACGGTTCTGGCAGGGCCGGGATTGCCATCACCAATTTTGACAACGAAATGATTGGCCTCTATCACGTCACGTCTCCAGGAGTTTTCGACGACATCTCTATTCCCTCCGGCGTCGGCGCGGCCTCCAGAAACACTCTAGGCTTCGGTTGCATGTTCCTCGATGTCGATCTCGATGGCGCTCTCGACCTCGCCGTCGCCAACGGCCATATTGACGAAACTGTTCGAAACATCCGCGGCAACGTCGGCTACGCGCAACCACCCCAACTTTTTCTGAATTCAGGTAGCGGAAAATTCCGTGACGTCGCCGGCCAGGTTGGAGGCGGTTTCGAATCTCCCAAAGTTGGTCGCGGCCTCGCTTTCGGCGATTTCGACCGCGACGGCGACCTCGACATCCTCTTGACAACTAACAACGGCCCGGCGTATTTGTATCGCAACGACCGAGAGGCGCATTCCCGCAGCATTCGATTTTATCTACAGGGCACAAAATCGAATCGCGATGGGATCGGCGCGTCCGTCCGCATTTTCCTCGACGGGCAAACGCAATCGCGGATCGTCCGCGGCGGCTCCAGCTATCTTTCTCAATCGGAATTGCCGGTGACTTTCGGTCTCGGCTCGCGGGAAAAAATCGATCGTGTAGTGATCGACTGGCCCAGCGGCCGCACCGAGGAATATAAAGATTTGCGAGCTGGAAAGATGTATAACTGTATAGAAACAAAGGGGATAGATGCAAATCCAGCTTTCTAATCCTTTTATGGTATTGCCAGCTTCTGGGCAAATGCCTATAAGTGTTCCCACAAGTTGTATCGCCTCCAACCCTGCCAGTTTCTGGCTCGCTTCGGGGCACCCCAAACTGAATTGCGGCCGGATGTTCCTGACACATCTGGCCGCTTTATTGATAACCGCAAACCGCGCTTGCAGGTGGAGATGACGCAAATCGAAGTTATAAAGCGGTGGTTATCGCGAATCCTCGTTGCGCTAACGCTCAGCGCCGTCTACCTGTACGGATATCCCTCGGCCACCATCTCTTACTTTGTCGTGGACTTGTTCCACGTCGCTCTCGGAATTGCTCTTACCCTTCTCCTCTTTTTCTACGCGGTTCGATTGCTCCGCCACGAATCTTTTCTGACCCGCCTGGGCTGGACCTCGCTGGCTGCGGGAGCGCTTCTCGGAATCGTGTTGATCAAAATCGGCGCGCCCCTTCGGCTGAAACCCTGGCTGTATGCGCATATTGCGCTGTGCGTTATCGGCGCGCTCTTCCTGGCAACCTCCTGGCTCATTTCAAAGGGATGGCTTGGCGACAGCGTCCTCGCGCGCGGCTTGGGATTTGCCGCGCTGGCATTCCTAACCACCGCCATCGCCGCCGGCACATGGTGGACCCGCGAGGTCGCCTGGAAGAACGCGAATCACATTTCCAATCCTCTGATGCCCCCGGAATCCATGGACCGCGAAGGCGACGGCCCCGAGGGAAAATTCTTCCCCAGTTCCGCGCAAACTAAACATGGTGGCAACATTCCCTCCAAGTACTTCATGAAATCCGACGCTTGCCAGCGCTGCCATGCGGACATTTACAAGCAGTGGGACAGCTCGATGCACCATTTCTCTTCCTTCAACAATCAGTGGTACCGCAAGAGTATCGAGTACATGCAGGATGTCGCCGGCGTTCGTTCCTCCAAGTGGTGCGCCGGCTGCCACGATCCCGCGCTGCTTTACAGCGGCCTCTTCGATACGCCCATCAAGCAGATCGTTGACCGCCCGGAAGCGCGCGCCGGCCTCGGCTGCCTGATGTGCCACAGCATCGTCCAAGTGAAGAGCACCATGGGCCAGGGCGATTTCTTCCTGGAATATCCGAAGCTCCATAAACTCGCCGCCAGCGAAAATCTTTTCGTCCGCAAGCTGCACGATTTTGTCGTTCGCCTCAATCCGGAACCGCATCGCCGCACTTTCCTGAAGCCGTTCATGCGCGCGGATACTGCGGAGTTCTGTTCTTCCTGCCACAAAGTCCACCTCGATGTCCCGGTGAATCGCTACCGGTGGATTCGCGGCTTCAATGAATATGACAATTGGCAAGCCAGCGGCGTCTCCGGCCAGGGAGCGCGCGCCTTCTACTATCCAAAGTCGGCCATGAACTGCGCCGATTGTCACATGCCTGCGGTCCCTTCGCTCGATGACGGAAATGTGAAAGGACTCGTGCATTCGCATCGCTTCCCCGGCGCGAACACGGCTGTTCCCACAGCCAACCAGGACCAGGCACAATACGAGTTCGCCAAGAAATTCTTGCAAGACAAGCAGCTCACCGTGGATATTTTCGCGATTTCGCCGGCAGGCAAAGAAAGAAACGTCCCGGCGCACAGCGAATTTGGAAAGCCGGTACTCTCGACCACCTTCGCCGTTGGCGAAGAATCGGATACTTCCCTTCCGAAAGGCCCCGCCGGCGAAGTCCGCCCCATTACTGCTCCCATCGATCGTGCAGACGCCGCCGTTCGCCGCGGCGATGACGCCCGTGTGGATGTGGTTGTGCGCACGCGCAAGGTCGGCCACTTCTTCCCCGGCGGCACAGTGGACGCCTTCGATGTCTGGCTCGAGTTGCAAGCCACCGATGAAAAAGGCCAGACGATTTTCTGGAGCGGCAAAGTCGAAGACGATGGCAAAGGTCCGGTCGAGCCTGGCGCCCACTTCTACCGTTCTCTCCAGATCGATGGCCACGGCAATCCCATCAACAAACGAAATGCCTGGGCCACTCGCTCCGTGGTTTACGTCCATCTGATCCCGCCGGGGGCCGCGGACGCTGCGCACTATCGCCTCCACATTCCGGACAATGCCGGCGACAAGATTACGCTTCACGCCAAACTCAACTATCGCAAGTTTAGTTGGTTCAATACGCATTTCTCTTTCGCGGGTGTCGAGCAATCTAAAATTCTTCCAAATACTCCGCTGACTAATAGCATTAAGATCTCGCCTGATTATGATGACCGCCAGTGGACTTTCAACGGCGACACCTCGCGTGTGTCCGGCAACCTCAAGATAATTCCCGACCTTCCCATCACTATCATTGCCGAGGACACCAAGACTCTTCGCGTTCTCCCGCGAACCGCTCCCTCGCCCCCGCCAAAGACTCTCACGACCAAGGAAGACTGGACGCGCTGGAACGATTACGGCATCGGCTTGTTCTTGCAGGGTGATTTGAAAGCGGCCGCTGCCGCCTTCGAGAAAATCACGGAAGCGGATCCGCAAAATCCAGACGGTTGGACGAACATTGGCCGCGTCCTGCTTCAGGAAGGAGACACCGCTGGCGCACGTAAAGTGCTTGAGAAATCCCTCGCCATCAGCCCGCAATTGGCGCGCACCAACTACTTCTACGCCCGCGCTCTCAAAGAAGAAGGCGAGTACGACGGCGCGATCACTCATTTGCGTACCGTGCTTGCGCAATTCCCACGTGACCGTGTCGTGCGCAACGAGCTTGGCCGTGTCCTCTTTCTTCAGAAGCGCTACGCCGACGCCGTCAAAGAATTCGAGCAAACTCTCTTCATCGATCCCGAAGACCTCCAAGCTCACTATAATCTGATGCTCTGCTACAACGGACTCGGCGACGACGTCAAAGCCAACGAACACAAGGCCCGCTATCTACGCTTCAAAGCCGACGAATCGGCGCAAGCCATCACCGGCCCCTATCGTCAGACGCATCCCGAGGACAACAACGAACGCCAAGCCATCCACGAACACACAAGCATCGCCCCGGCGCCCAGCCAGCAACTTAGTAAGAAGTCCAAATCATCAGCGGCCCACGCAACTCAACAAACGGCATCGCCCAGCGGCAAGGACTGAGTGCTTGGCTCCCTCAAATCGTGCTATGTCCTTTGTAGAGGCGGGGCTTTGCCCCGCCCGCCGAAACAGTATGGTTTGTCATTCTGCGAGCATCCGATGAGGATGCTCGCAGAATCTCAACTCCAAACCTTTCGCTCATTTAATTCTGGAGGCATTTCGCAAGGAGTTGCACGACAACCGGTTGAAGGAGCTGCGAAGTATGACCTGGATCAAAACCGTTCCCATGGAAGAAGACCCCCGCGTCAAAAACGCAATCGAGGCGCAGCGGAAGCTGTATCCCATCGAATACGCTACCCCCGTCCATCCCATGAGCGGCGGTGAGACGTCCGGCATCGTCGCCAGCCACTCTCTTCTCCCCGACGTGCTTTTCCATGCCTTCGGCACCTATGGCGCGCTCATGTCGCCGGATCTTCCTCTAAAACGCTATCAGCATGAAATGATCGCCACCATGGTTTCGGTCGCCAATCGCTGCCACTATTGAATCGAGTCACACGCAGAGTTTCTGCGTCGCGTCACGCTGGATGAAACCATGGCAAAAGCGCTCCAAAGCGACTATCGCACCGCGCCCATCAGCGAGCAGGACCGCACCATGTTGGACTACGTCGTGAAACTCACAAAAGACGCGACGAAATGTAGCGCGGAAGATCATGCCCGCCTGCGCGCCGTTGGTTTCGACGATCGCGGCATCTTGCAAATCACTCTGATCGCGTCTTGGTTTAACTACATCAATCGCGCCGCCGATGCTCTCGGCGTTGGCCGCGAATGAATCTTGGGGGAATGGTGAAGCGTTCGCTTGCAGCAATTCTAGTTCTTGCCTTGGCCATGATTCTCGCCGGAAAAACAGGAATAGGAGCGACGCCGGAAACCTCCGCGATTCAGTTCCGCGACGTCACGCAACTCGCCGGGATTCGTTTCGCCCACAACAATGGCGCGTTCGGCAAGAAATTCCTGCCGGAAACCATGGGACCCGGCGCTGCGTTCATTGATTACGACAACGACGGCTGGCCGGACATTTTTCTTGTAAACGGTATGGACTGGCCCGGCCACGTCCAGAAACACTCCACTCCTAGGCTCTACCACAACAATCACGACGGCACGTTCACTGACGTCACGCACAAGGCTGGACTCGACGTCGAGATGTTTGGACTGGGTGTGGCCGTCGGCGACTACGACAACGATGGCTACGACGATCTTTTCGTCACTGCCTTCGGCCAAAGCCGCCTTTTTCATAACAATGGCAACGGCACGTTCACCGATGTCACGCAAAGAGCAGGACTGCTCGGACCAAAAGAATTCAGCTCCAGCGCCGCTTGGGTGGACTACGACAAGGATGGCCACTTGGACCTCGTCGTCGGCAATTATGTTCAGTGGTCGCCGGAAACCGATCTTTATTGCACCCTCGACGGCAAGAATAAATCCTACTGCACGCCGGAATCCTACAAAGGTACTTCCGTTCGTCTCTGGCGCAATCGCCGCAACGGCACGTTTGAAGACGCGACGCAAAAAGTGGGTCTCGGCGATCCCACCTCAAAAACTCTCGGCGTCGCCGTGCTCGATTTTGACAATGACGGCTGGCCCGATCTCTTGTTTTCGAATGACACACAGCCCAACAAGCTCTATCGCAACAACGGCAACGGCACCTTCACCGAAAAAGCCGTCGTCGCGGGAATCGCTTTCAGCGAAGACGGTGTAGCCCGTGCCGGCATGGGTGTGGACGCCGCCGACTATGATCACTCCGGCTTCCCGAGCCTCTTGATCACCAATTTTTCAAACCAGATGGTCTCGCTCTATCACAACGAAGGAAAAGGCCTCTTCGTCGACGAAGCTCCACGCTCAGAAATCGGCCGCGCTTCCCTGCTCACTCTCGGCTTCGGCTGTTTCTTCTTCGACTACGACCTCGACGGCTGGCCCGACGTTGTCGTTGCCAATGGCCACATCGATGCCGACATTCAGCGCGTGCAGGCCAACGTGAAATACGCCATGCCACCCCATCTCTTCCGCAATGTCGGCAAGGGAAAATTCGAAGAGGTCACGAAATCACTAGGCTCCGCTTTCGCTTCACCCCGCGTAGGCCGCGGCGCCGCCTACGCCGATATCAATAACGACGGTCGCCTGGATCTGCTGCTCTCCACCAATGGTGGCCCGGTTTATCTGTTCCGCAACGAAGCCCAAGGCGCCGCCGCTTCGAATCGCAGCCTGCGCATCAAACTCATCGGCACAAAATCCAATCGCAACGGCATCGGCGCAACCGTCAGACTCACAGCCAGCGGCGAAACGCAATCGCAAATGCTTCGCAGTGGTTCCAGCTACCTCTCCGCCAGCGAACTCGTCTTAACCTTCGGCCTCGCCCGCAACGAAAAAGCCGACACCATCGAAATCCGCTGGCCTAGCGGCCAACTCGATCATCTTTCAAACGTTCCCGCAGGCCAAACCATCACTGTCACCGAAGCCAAAGGCATCTCTTCAACGCGACAATTCGGCAAGCAGTGATCGACGCGTGACTCTGCGCCCCCATTCACGCTGCTCCCATTGTCATCCTTACATTGTGATCCTCAGACGGACCATGATTTACTCGTACCGCAGGGCCACGATGGGATCGACGCGCATCGCCCGCCGCGCCGGGATGTAGCATGCGGCGGCCGCTATGAATCCGAGCAAGGTTGCCACACCGAAGAATGTCGCCGGATCAGTGGAGCTGACGCCGTAAATCATCCCGGACATCAGGCGCGTCAACGCCAAAGCGCCAATGAATCCGAGCAAAACGCCAAGCCCAGCCAAACGCATGCCTTGCCGCAGGACAAGACGGAGCACGGCATTGCCGTCTGCCCCGAGGGCCAGACGAATGCCAATTTCGCGCGTCCGCTGCGCTACGTTGTAAGCAAGTACGCCATAAATGCCGATGGTCGCGAGGGCCAAGGCGAGCACCGCAAAGAGTCCGAAAAGCAGCAGGTTCATCCGCTGCGACGCCAAGGATAAGGAGCGAACTTCCTCCATCGTTCGGATTCGCGTAACGGGCAGGTTCTTGTCAACTTGCCGAATCACGCTACGCACGCTCGAGGCGACCCGCGCGGGATCGCCGTTGGTGCGCACGACCCAATCGCGCAAGATTGCGTCAGCATAAGTGAATTGCGCGATGGGGAAATACATGGTCGGTTCGGGTGCGACAGTCGGGCTGAACTCGCGGACGTCCGATACCACACCAATGATGGTCATCCAAGGAAACTTGTCATCTGGTCCCGCTTGATGGAAGCGCTTGCCGAGGGGATCCTCGCCAGCCCAATAGCGTTTGGCCATCGCCTCATTGACGATAACGACTGGTTGCGTTTGCGGTGAATCGCTCCAGGAAAAATCCCGGCCTTCCAGGAGCGGAACCTGCATGGTCTGGAAGTATGTCGGCGTCACGATATCGTAGCTGGCTATTGGAATCTGACCCGGGCCGCTTGGCGCTCGACCCTCGATGGTAAATCCTTTCCTGCCTTTGGCCAGCGTCAGAGGAATAAACGTGACTGCGGCGGCGGATTGTACTCCCGGGAGTGCCTGTAGGCGTTCAATTGCCTGTTGGTAAAAGACTACGCGCTGGGCGCCTTGGGAATATCGCTCGCCGCGCGGGATGACCCGAAAAGAGAGTACGCCTCCGGGCTGAAATCCCAATTGCACTTGCTCGATCCGTAGGAAACTGCGGACAAGAAGCCCGGCACCGATCACCACGACAAAACCAAGCGCCGTTTCGAGGACGACCAACGAGCTGCGCGTGCGCAGTCTGGACGATGCTGCGCGCTCGCGGGAACCGGACTTCAGCGTGTCCTGGATGTTTCCGCGAACGGCATGGAGAGCAGGAGACACGCCGAAAACGAGGCCAGCCGTGAGCGAAATCGCCATGCTGAACAGGAGGACCGGCGCGCTCAGACCGAACTCTTCTGTGCGGGGAAGATTTGAGGCGGCAAGGAACTTGAGCGCGCCAAGACTCCAGCGCGCCAGCAGGACGCCTACGGCACAGCCAAGCAAGGCCAGGAGGACGCTTTCGGTTAGAAGCTGGCGCGCAACTCGCGCGTGGCCAGCGCCCAGCGCGAGGCGCACGGCGATTTCGCGATAACGTACTGAGGCGCGGGCCAACAGCAGGTTCGCGACATTAGCGCATACAATCACCAGAACCAGCGTGACAGCGCCGACAAGAACGAGCAGCGCAGGCCGCACGGGACCAGCAATATCTTCCTGCAACGGCACGACATCGACTGTCTGGCCGGTGTTGGACTGCGGATAAAGTTGCGTGAGGCGGCGCGCAATCAGGTTCATTTCCGTTTGAGCTTGCGCGAGCGTCACGCCTAGTTTGAGCCGCGCGAAGACGTCTAGATAATGGCTGCCGCGGTTGATCAGTTCATCAGGAGTCAATGCCAACGGCACCCAGAGCTGATCGTCAGGGTCAGGAAAATGAAATCGCGGCGGCATGACGCCGATGACCTCGTAGCCTTGGTCGTCCAGAAAAACCTTCTGGCCCAGAACGCGGAGATCAGATGCGAAGCGGCTCCTCCAGAGGCTGTCGCTGATGACCACCACATGTGACGTGCTGGGGCGATCTTCCTCGGCAGTAAAGACGCGGCCAAGAGTGGCATTCACCTGAAGCGAGCCAAAAAACTCGCCAGAAACCCGTTCACCTTCCACGCGCAGCGGTTCGCCCGTGCCGGTGACATTAAAGCTCCGATTGCTGTAGGCCGCCATGCTCTCGAACACGGTGTTCTGGGCCATCCAGTCCGAGAAATTCCCCGGTGAAGGCGTGTTGTGCTTGTTCTGGTAATTGGGAAGATGGACGTTTTCATAGACCATCACCAAACGATCAGCTTGCGGGTATGGCAGAGCCTTCAGCAGAACGGTATAGACCACAGAGAAGATCGCGGTGTTGGCGCCGATTCCGAGCGCCAGTGTGAGGATGATTATCGCGGTGAAAGCCGGATTTTTGCGGAGCGTGCGGACGCCATACCGCAGATCCTGCCACAACCCCTCCACGAAAGATTCCCAGCTGGCAGAGCGGACGACTTCCTTCGTAACTTCGAGATTCCCCCTCTCCAAACGCACCGCGCGAAGCGCCTCCTTGCGGTTCATCCCCTGCTTCATCTTTTCTTCGGCTGCCATATCGAGGAAGCCATTTAGTTCCTCATCCAGTTCCTGACTGACCTGCTCCTTTCGGAACAGCGACCGGAGCCCGCTTGCCATATTTCGGAGTAAGGACATCGGTTTTTCCCCTTACGCTACGACGCCTCCAAGATTCTGGCGATCGCCGCCGCCTGCCTCCCCCATTCTCGTGTCTCGCTGTTGAGCCTCTTTCGTCCTTGCTCGGTCAAGGCGTAATACTTTGCGCGCCTGCTGTTCTCGGTGGCTTTCCATTCGCTTCGGATTAGTCCATCTCGTTGCAGCCTTTGAAAAGCTACAAACAGCGAACCTGCATTGAGACGGAAAACGCCCTTGCTCATCTGTTCGAGCCGCACGGCGATCCCATATCCGTGCATGGGTTCGAGCGCCAGCGTTTTCAGAATGAGCATGTCCAGAGTGCCTTGGACGAGATCACCGGACTTGTCCCCCATGGACGCCTTCCTCCTGAGAATCAAGTGGAAGGATACACCTCTCCTACTGATTGTCAAGAGGAGAAGCCGGCACGGAGCTTCCGCTCCTAACTCATCCCAACCGGGGCCCGCTTTTTCAGGGGCTATACGAATCTGATGCAAGATTCGCGACTACAAGGTCGCTAGAACTGGTTCCACAGGAACTGGTTGTACACCTCGTGGTGGAACTGCACCTCCGGGACCTTCACCACCGTCCCGAGCGAACGCGGGCAACGATCCGCGGCGACGCGCTTCAGTTCCGCGTAGCGGCCTTTGACGTCCGCGCCAAGCAGGGTCGTGGTCCACTCGGCCTTTTCGAAGTTTTCAAGTGCAGTGTAGATGTTGTCCGGCAGGTAGCGCTGGGCCGACCGCAGACTCTTGATCTTCGCAATCTCCCCGTCCAGTCCGGATTTGAAGATGGAGTACATCACCATGTACGGATTTGCGTCTGGAGCGACTGCGCGCACTTCCGTGCGCATGCTGCGCTCGTTGCCAATGGGAATTCGCACCATCGCTCCGCGGTTGACCGCCGAAGCATTCAGCTGATTGGGCGCTTCGAAGTGCGGGTCCAGCCGGCGATAGGCATTTACGCTGGAGTTGAAGAGCAGGCAAATGTCGTTGCCATGCGTGAGGATGCGGTCCACGAAGTCCCAGCCAAGTTTGCTGAGCTTCTCCTCGCCCTTGGGATCCCAGAACAGGTTCCTGCCCTCCTTGCTGACAGAAACGTTAGTGTGCATGCCACTCCCATTCACGCCGACCACCGGCTTCGGCAGGAAGCACGCCGTGAAGCCCATGTTCGTGGCCACCTGGCGGCAAATCAGTTTGTAAAGTTGAATTTGGTCCGCAGCGGAAACCACTTCGCCATACCCGTAGTTGATTTCGAATTGCGAAGGCGCGACTTCCGGGTGATCTTTCTCGTTCTGGAAAGCCATCGCTCGCTGCACTTCCGCGGTGGTATCAATAAACGTGCGCAGCGGATCGCCGGGCAGCGAATGGTAGTAACCGCCGGTATTCACGTATTCGAATTTGCCGGTTTCGTTGTAACTCCGCTCCGCGTTTTGACCCCTGAAAAGAAATCCTTCAATTTCATTGGCGGCATTGAGGGTGTAGCCTTTTTTCTCGTGGAGGCCATCCGCGTAGCCCTTCAGCACTCCGCGAATGTCTGCGGCGTAAGGCGAGCCGTCTTTGTCAATCACGTGCCCGAAAACCAGGACCTTGCCAGATCCGAAAACATCCGCAGGCGCCCAGTAAAACGCGCCCCAATCCATCGCCAGGCGCAAATCGCTTTCGCGCTGCGCCGTAAATCCGCGAATCGAAGATCCGTCGAACGTCAAATTGTCCCAGCTCTTGATCAAAAATTTCTTGTCGTAATCGAGCATGTGCAGCCGGCCTTCGAGGTCGCTGAACAATACCGTCACGGCCTTGATGCGCTTTTCATCCGTCAAATACTTCAGCCGTTCTTCCTGAATCTTGTGCGTCGCAACTCGTTTCTGGCGTTGCTCCTTGGCTTTCAGATTCAATTGCTCCAGCTCATCATAGGAAAGGGCAAGAAAATTTCGCAGTTCGTTCGACATGAATCTCCTCAATGTGGGATAAGACACAACACCGGGGCACTCTTCGCCGGCAAGGGACCAGCCGGCCCACTAGGGTATCGCGTGGGTATTCGGAGCGTCAATCAAAAGACCTGATGCAAAGGATTGAAAAGTTTGCAGCAGCCGCAGTCCACTTTGGCTTGCCGCGCGCAACTTTCAGAAAACAGGCTTGGTAGCGATACCGGGATTCGAACCCGGATTTTAGCCTTGAGAGGGCTATGTCCTAACCCTTAGACGATATCGCCATTGCCGTTCAGGCAGAGAGTCATTTTCGCACGCCTGCAAATCACGCGCAAGCAAGCGCAGTCTTCGCTAGTGGTGCGGCTTGAATTTTCTTACTCGTGACCATGGCGGTCAAAATTCAAACTGGCCACTACCCAGTCTTCATTTGGCAAGACTCATCGCTGTGATGTCCCGGCCGCAATACGCCATGCAAAGACCCGCGATACAATGAGCGTGAGGAGCCCTCATGCCCGACTACACCGAAGAGCACGCTCGCGCCGGCATCCACGCAAAATTGCCTGCGCTCGAGACTTGGCCCAATCAATTTCCCGGCTACATTATCACTACGCGCTTTCCCGAATACTCCTCCGTCTGCCCCAAGACCGGTCTCCCAGACTTCGGCACCATCACCATCCAGTACATGCCGAAAAAAGATTGCCTCGAGCTGAAAGCGCTGAAAATGTATCTGCTCGCCTACCGCAGCCTCGGCATCTTCTACGAAAACGCCGTAAACAAAATCCTCCGCGACGTTGTCGAAGCCCTTCGCCCCGAATGGTGCGTCGTCCGCGGCGAATTCACCCCGCGCGGCGGCCTCACCACCTCGATCTTCGCCCGCTGGCCGGAAATCATCATGAAGTCCAAGCGCGGGCGTAAGTAGGGACGACTTCCCAAACAAAACATCCGATGCAGGTTTTGTTCCATAGCATCACTCTGGTTCTGGTAGTGCTGTTTTTGTAGCTTGACATCATCTCACGTCCTCTAGCATCATATGTCTTATGAGAACTACACTCTCGCTGGATGATGACGTCTTTCGCCTTGTAAAGCAGTATGCTGCCAGCCGCTCGCTGGCGCTGGGCAAAGCCGTATCGGAGCTAGTTCGCCGCGCGTTTGCCGTCCCGCGTCCCACGCGCGTGGTAAATGGTGTGCAGGTTTTCGATCTGCCGCCTGAATCGCCACGCGTGACCATGAACAAAGTCCGTGAGCTGGACGCCGACCAGAAATGACGGCCTTCTTGCTGGACGTCAATGTCTTGATCGCCTTGATGTGGCCCGCGCACGAGGGCCACGCGCAAGCCCAAGCCTGGTTCAGCCGTGAATCGCGCGAGGGATGGGCAACGTGTCCGCTCACGCAAGCAGCTTTTGTGAGAATCATCACCAACCCTGCGTTTTCGCGCGACGCGGTAACACCACAAGAAGCAGTGAAGCTCCTCGACGCTAACTTGAATCACTCCTCTCATCGTTTCTGGGCCGACGAAATCGGTTTTGTTGCGGCTACTCAGCCGTTTGTCCGGAGGCTGATCGGCCACCAACAAGTCACTGACGCCTACTTGCTGGGGCTTGCCATGCACAAGCGCGGCAAGCTTGCAACGATGGACCGAGGCGTTCTGTCCTTGCTCCCCGAGAAGCGCTCTGCCGCCGACTTCATTGAAATGATCTGACAGCTGACACTCTTCTTGGCTAGTCGCGGCGGCCTCACCACCTCGATCTTCGCCCGTTGGCCGGAAATCATCATGAAGTCCAAGCGCGGGCGCAAGTAACGCGCCCGTCTGGCCTGCAGCGGCGGGGCTTTCGTAATTTCTGGGAGCTGACTCCCGCCAAACATGTGACCCCCTCCCCACCCCCGGTGGTTTTGCGCAAAGAGTGCGGAATCCATTGAAAATAAAGCAGTTGAGTTTTGCGCGAGTGCAAAAGAGTGCGCAAGAGCATGAAAAGAACGAGGATACGGGAAAGTGAACTGTGATCCCTGACCCGTGGATAGGGAACTGTGGTTTGTCGTGTCAAACAATAGTTGGGGCTGAGTGGCGGGAGGAGGCGGGAAGCGGCGGGGAGGCTTGGGATAAGTCGAGTGAATAGTTATTGTTGCAGGGTCTTGGCAGGGGCTCCTCGGCAGGGGTTCCTGGCGCGGGCCGAGCGCGAGCGTTTTCGCGCCAAACGAGAGTAAAGGTCGGAAGGCGCTCCAATCTAAAGGACTTAGCGCAAGGTCGGAAGGCACCAAAGGGTCGGAAGGTCGGAAGGTCGGAAGAGCCTACCCTGTGATGGAACCGATTTTTACCGGGGAAGTTTCGAGCGGCGCGCCCGTTGACCCGTTTGCGGTCCTGCTCAGATAAGCGAGCAACGAGCTGCGATCGATCCTCCACCAACCGCGCGGCAGCACTCGCCAGCTTTCGACGCGGCCTTCCTCCACCCAGCGCATCATAGTGTCGTGTGAAACACCCGCGATGCGCGCCGCCGCGCTCGTACTGATGGCATCCGACTCGCCGGTCGAGGTCATAAGTCCACCCTCATCGGGAGCGGCCTACCGGAATAGCATCGCTGACACAGACCCGCGCGGAACTCGGGAATGAGCTCACCGCGTCTCTCCCAGTGACCCTCGCACATGCCAGGAGGACACGGCGACTGCATCGCCTCTTTCGCGGGATTCGCTTCACGCCACTGCGTGAGAGAATGATGGTCGATTAGCCAGAAACCGTTCCTGGTGCGCTGGGCCTGGAGCGCGCCAGCTTCGCAGAGTTCCGAAACTTCCTCAAACGAGAGGTCGAGCTCCCGCGCAGCATCGCCGATATTTACCAGGTCGTCCCACTCGGGCAGAGATTCGTTCAGTTCCGACCGGGCGATCAGCGCGTTGGAATTCGCAGCTCCGCCGTGCGGCGGCTGGGCTTCAAGACGTTTGGAGTTACCGGAGTGGGGGATCGGTTCCGACTGACGGCGCGGAGAGCGGAGCATTTTCGGAAACTGCGTCAGGATACCAGATTGGATGGTGGATGATGGACGCGGGTTTCCTAATCGAAAACAAGGCCTATGCGACGAGCGAAAAAGAGAAACTACGCAATCTCCGCAAACTACGCAATCTCCGCAACTGTTTTTCTTGGGGAGTTCTCCGATTGCGAAGTCTCCGCATTCACCTATGAACCCTTTAGCGGAAACCCCCGTGCGGAGTTTGCGGAGCCCACTACTCTTGCGGAGCCTCTCCGGTTACGGAGACTCCTTTCTGACGCAGCACCGTGAGAGGCGTTGGAACCATCGTCCCAATCGAGCGCGCAAGCGCCGACAGCGAAACCGTCTTGAAGTGGTCCGCTTCAAATTCCTGATTGCCCCATGCTGAGAAACCGAGCCGCCGCGCCTTCTGGAAAAAATTCACGTCCTCACTGTTGACCATGACTCCGTCGTCGCCATAAATAAACCGAAACCAGTCCTGCTTCCCCATGCGCTCGAAGACTCGCCGGTGAATGAACACGACGCCGGTCCCACACCAAGCCAACTCGCACCATTCATTTTCGCCCGGAGGCTTCTCTAGGGGCTGCCAGCCAATCGTAAGTGGCAGATTAGAATTCTTCGCTTGCTTCTGGAGGCAGGTCGCAAAGAGATGAAACTTCGGAGCCAGGATGCTCATGTGTTCCTGGGCACGATCCAGCATGTCGAGGAGATTCGGCGGTGGCGCCATGTCGTTGTCTATGCAGAGCAGCCAGTCGAAGCCAGACGCCAGGAAGTCCCTCACGATGCAATTGCGCGCGTAATCGATCGGCTTTGTATTGACCTTAACCTGTAGGCAGAGCGCGCGACTTTTCGCGTTCGACAGCGAAACGAGAAATTGTGCAATCGCCGGAGTAAACCAACCGTCGCGCTCATCGAGGGCGAAAAGCGCAACGAAAACGGAGGGCTTATTTTTCATCGGGAGCCCGGCTGCGCGGCGGCTTCTCTTCCTAGCGACCGAAATGCAGATAGCCTGACTTCCTTTTCCTTTTGCAGACATTCCGCGTACGAGCCGTTCGATGGACCGATGATCCGGCAAATCTGAATCTGGCCGAAATACGAGCCGACTGCATCGGAAACCTTCTTCTCGTCATTCGATACAGCAGCTCTTCGCAATTTTTGATCGGCCTCCAGCTTCGCCGGTTCGAATATCTGGTCAGACATGCCGGATTCGCCCCACAGGCGATCGATAGCGTCCAGCGTGTCCTCTGCGAGACCTCTGAACTTGGGAGACAGAGAAGTCCTCCGGGGCTTCTCGGTTTTCGCACCGGAATCAGTCGAACCTTGAGCCGAGAATACGCTGCCAGCGAGAGCTAACCAGACAGACAGAGCAAAAGTGAGTTTCGTTGAGATCGCATCCATGACAAACCTCCCTTTTTCCTCAGCCTGTTGGCCCGTCACTATTTTCCGCATCGTCGCCGTTGTCGCCGCCGCGCTCGAAGTCCTCCACCAGCATTCCGAGCAACTCCATCCGCAGCAGCGTGTCCCTGGCAAAGCGTTCCAGCGTAAACTCCGCCTTCGTCTTCGGATCGTCCGGGTCGCTGATGGTGATCGTCACGTTGTAGCGCGGGAGCCTCACCGCCGGTCCTCTTTCCCCAGATCGGCGCATTAAGTCGCGCCTCTCGGCTGAAAAACAATTAAATTCGAACGAGTCTTCGCCACCGATTTCTTCTGCGTACCAGCTTGGAAAACCGAGAGACGGCCGCGACCGGGCTTCCCCGTTCGTGACAGCGCATACGTCGCGGCATATTCGCCCGGCTGAACTTGCGCACCGGCCAGAAGAGCCACGCTGATGTAGTCCTCCAATTTGCGGAGAGCAGCGCGCACTTCGCGGGCTGTTTCTCTTCCCAAAAACAGGTCTTCTAAGCGTTCCTGAGCGATGGTATGTTCCACCTTCAAGGGCGCTCGGCTTGGCGACTTTATCATAGTACCGACTCTTTCTTGCCTCTGAAGACGCACCCCGCGTCTTCGAAAAAAACAAATTACAAATCACACGGCGCGCTTGAACGTTGCCGCGTCGACGCCTGGGCCGGAGACGGGAGCATTCATTGACGCGGAATTCCGTCCACGGCGAAGCAAACTTTTCAAAACCCAGATCACTCGGTTGGCCTCCGCGAGCGTGCGGATCGCGCCGCTCCTCACTGGAGAATGCTTCGAATGGAGAAACCCATCGAGGCGTTCGCGCGTCCAGCCGAGCTGCTCGCGCAGCCGGTCCAATAACTCCAACGTCGGCGCATCCACCATCTGAATTTGGTTCGAGGTTTCAGTGCGCCGCCCGGAAGTTCCGTAGGCATGCGCCAGATCGCGGCCAGGCCGCCGCTGGCGGGATCGTTTCGCCGGATTGACCTCCTGGCCGAGCGCCTCCTTCATTGTCTCGATCAGTCGCGCGGCTTCGTCCGGCTGAAGTTCGTTGAACGAGGAAAGCTCGCGCTCGATGATTCCCGAAGCCCACACCAGCCGCGCACTGTGCGCACCGTCGCTGCCAGCGCCGCCGCCCGCCGCGTCCAGGAAGCGCGGCCCGTACAAATGAAAGAGTGCGTGTAGAGCCTGGAGCTGGCCCCTCGACAGTTTTTTCGGGATGCTCATGCGACCTCCTCAGCGAGCACTTTGCCGAGCCCGGCTTTTTTTCGCTCGGCGATGTAGTGAACGAGCATGCGGGACGAGTAATACGTTGGCATCTCGGCGAGGGGCTTCCCGCCCGCGTCCATCGCGTAAGGGTCAGTCACGCGGCAGGATTCGAGCAGCATCTTCTCCTGCTGCGCAGTGAATTTGGCCTTCTTCCCGTTGCCCCAGGCTTTGGCCGCGAGCTCCAGGACTTCCTCGCGCTTCATCCCGGCGAGCTGGATGCGGATCGTCAAGCGTTGCAGCCATTGTTCGAGACGAGGCCGCCGCGACGGATGCATGAAATCGCGGAAAAGAGTGTGACTGCCAGCCAGGATGATTCCGCATCCGGGGCGATCCCGGCGGCGCGTGCGGTCGTGCAAGCCGCGAATGATTTCCAGGGTTTCGATGGGCAAGTGTTGCGCCTCGTCGAAAATGAGCGCTGGCGGATACGCTCTACGGCCGAACGCTTCGATGAGCGCGCCGAGGTAGTGCTCGCGGGTCCACGCGCGGCCAATCCAAACCTCGGCTTCACTCGCGATTCTTTCGAGCAAGGGGAACGGCGCGATGTTCGCGTCGCAGTAGATGTAGTGCGCGTCATTCTTGCCGGACTGATACCGCTGCGCCACCAGTGTTTCGAGCACGAATGATTTCTCGCTGGCGGGGGGCCCGTAAATTAAGGAATTCGTTCCCTCGATCGCAGCGGTGAAAGCCTCGCACTCCTGGCGATAGCCAGCGGTTTTCAGCAGCGGCTCTGCATAGCCGCGCTCTTTCGGTTTAGGGGAATTGCGATTGCAGAAATCCAGCACGAGCTCATCCATGTACGAAATTTCCTCAGGCGTGATCCGCGCCAGGTGTTCCCCGCGCAGATAGAACATCCAGAGGATCGAAGTCCGCATCGTCGGCCGGCCGCCGCGCCCATATTCCTTGCGGAGCTGTTCCGCCAACTGCGTCGCGGATTGGCCCGTGCGCACGCAGAACTCTTTGGCGCGCTTCACGCAGTCCTGGTGCGATGGAAGATGATCCGCGCGAAGAGAATGTTTTACGTTGGAAGGGATTGGCATCTAGTCCTCCTCGAACTTCACGTCGCCAAAATCCCCGTCTCTCTTGACGAAATCCGACGTGATGACCGCAGTACTTTCCACGGCGGGAGCCCCAGCAAGATTGAGCGGGCGGCCCGGCGGCAATGCACGCATACCATCCGTTCCTGTCGCGCGGAGAGCTTCCCGCTCTGGAGCGCCATACGAATTCTGCAAATGGTTCAGATACGTGCGGCAGCTCTTGGCTGCGCGCCGCTGATGCCGCACGTTTGCCCGAATTGCATTTCGATCCGCGCCCCAGGCGAGCAATTTCTTGCACTGGAGAGCGCCCAGTCGTTCGCCCGTCTTCGGATCGAATGCGACTGCGTCGCCGACGTTGTGAGAATCTGCGGCGACCAGCACTTCCTGCCCTATGCATGCAAAAAGTCGGCCGAGACTCTTTTCGTCGGCCCGGTTCGAACTCTTGCCCGAACATTCGCACGCACCCGCCGTTGAAAACCTTGCGAGGCTCGCGATGGCGGAGAAAAACGTCGAGTGCGTTATGGTCGAGCTTTGCCAAAGACTCTTGGCGCTGAGAATCGGGATAGCCGCGTCGAAAGACCTCTTCCGGCGTTCTTCGTCCCATGCCCTGCCCGGTGTGGCGATGTTCACGGTTGTACCAGTTGTCGATCCATTGGGCTGTTCTCAGGATCGCTTCGCTGGCTGGCGGCAACGGAGACTCTTCGCGCTTCCCGAGCAGGAATTGCCCGTGCTGCTTGAGCAGCTCATCGCAATGGTCGGGTCGGTCTACTGGACGGCGGGCGCAGTAGGAAGGCTCCTGCGAGTCGAGGCGGGCTCGCTTTGTTCCAAACCACCGTTCCACCGGCTTCGATTGCGGATGCTCTCCGATCGAGAAGATGATTCGTCCGCTTTCTCCCCACGCCGCTTGGATCAGGCGGCGGAATGCGCCCTGCGCCTCCGATGGCAGCTTCGATTTTTCCTTGCCGACCTTTTTGAAGTCTTCGCCACGGTCGATGAGCCCGAATTGCGGCGCGCGCCCAGTGCGCAGGATGGCCATCCGCAGCGCGGAACAAATCGCGTCTGAGTTTGGATTGGCAGAGAAGGTGTAACCCAGAATGGCGCGCGAGCGAACGTCTTCAACCACCGTAATCCACATCCGCAATTTCGCGTCGCGCTGCTCATCGGGAAAAGTCAGGCGGTCGAGCTCTTCGATGTAGTCGTTGCGTACAAAGAAATCGTCCTGCCCGTGGTCGAGCACCCACCATTGCATCACCTCACAGGTCGTGTAGTCCCGCAGAGCATAGGGTGCGCACTGATCGTGAAAATCCTTCGCGCGGCCCCTTGCCCACAGCCGCAGCGCTTTCGGAATTTTTCTGCAAAACCGATTCACGGTCGTGAGGGACAACGTTTCTGGAAGCCCGAGTTTTGCGCGCTCGCGCAGGAGAATCTCCTGCGTCATCTGAGCATTGCAATTTCCGAGCAGCATGAGCTCGACCAGGCGCTTCCCCGGCCGGTTCATTCGCTCGAACTCGGCAGCTATCTTGGCCTCATCGTAGAAATCGAGCGTGCGTGGAACTTCGCCGAAAAGTTTGGATTTCCCCGCGTTCGCGGTGGGGGCGTCCTGCAACGCCGCTATTCCCGGCGCGAACTTGAATGCCTTCGTCTGCTTTCCGTTCTTGTACCAGCCGTGCCAAGTCCAAAGCCTGCTCTTGAACGCAACCTCCGATCGTTCGTCGCCTTTCCGGCTTCCGTACGCCAATTCCGCCTCGATGGCGTTCCAGTTCACGAGGCAAGCCTGGCCGCGCGCTGCGAGGCTGTGGTCGCGCGCGAGCGCGCCAAAGAAATCATCCTTCACCCTTACAAAAATGCCGTGAATGGTCTGGCCTTCCCACTTTCGCCACGCGTCTTCGTTGGCGTGCTCGATCGCGCGGAACCTCGCTTCCGCCAGTCGCCGCATTCGCTCCGGGATTTCGTGAATCTCCGCGATCTCTTTTGGAAATGGCAGCGCGAGAGCCTGTTGCTCAACCGGCGCTGGCTGAAGGACCGGAGAGCTAGCAGGTTCGAGCGTGAGCTGCTCCTGGCTTTCTCGCGTCGAGTACTTTTCGATTGCGGCGCGCAGCGCCTCCGGCGTCACGGTGGCGGGAAAATCCTCGGCCAGAAGCGAGTAATTGAATTCGTAGCTAGGTCCGCCGTTTGTGGCGATGGACCGCTGGTAGCGTCCGCGCGTTCCGTTCATCCCTTCGAGCAGATGATTGAGACGGAGGCGCACTCCGCGAGGGTGTTTCCGTTCGACATGACCGATTTGCGCCGCCGTCAGCCAGAGCGCCGCGCGAACTTTCCCGGTCGTGGGCAAGCTCTCAGCCACGGCGGCCCCCGACCGAGTGCAAAGCGATTGACCGGACGAAATTTCGCACCGTGTCGTAGCAAGGCGGGCGATCCGCGGAGAGTTCGCGCCACTTGCCTCGGAGTTCGGTATGGATGGCTTCTGCGGACATGCCCTCGGCGAGCCTGGCGCAGACGAACGCGACGGCGAGGTTACGATCGGTGAATCGCCTGGAGATTCCCTTGTCGCGCCGAGCCCCGGATTGCAAACCCGCTTCACCAAAATCTCGAACTAGACGAAGCCAGCGGAAAACGGTGCGACTGGAAACTCCGACTTGTCGCGCGCGGCGTTCTGCCGCTTCATTCACTCCAGCGACCCTGCCTCCTGACGCCAGTGCGGCGAGATAGCGCAGCAGCGGCCTGAGAGCGTGGCGCTTGAACTCCGTCGAATGGGGCGCGCGCTTCCCTGCTCGCTGGGGCTGCTGAGTCGATTTGCCGTTTTCAGCCATTCCGGTTCGTCCCTTTCGAGATCGTGCGCCGACGCGCCCCGCAGACCCCTGACACCCCGGTGTGCAGGAGCCGCTTAGGCAACCAACGACGGTATTTTTTGTCTGGGTGATTTGCGGGAATTATCCAGCAGAGGACTGTCCGCGCCTTGCGTTTCTCGCTTTTCGCGAATTGCTTGCAGTTCCCCGGACACGTTTTACGATTGAAGCCTTCCAGCGGAGCGCGGCAGACCTGGCAGTGAAGATGAAATTGCGCGTTGCGCTCGCACAAGGGACACGGCCGGTTCGCATTCGTCGCGGGCTTCCGCGCGGAGCCGCTTCCCCTGAGTCGAGGTGAACTTGGTTGGCTGCGCATCATTCCCCTCGCCGCTCCGCCAGGCTGCGCGAGACGCGAACTACTGACTCGCCGACCTCTAGGAGACCACACAGATTCGGCCCCAGCAGGAAGCGGCGTAGACGGTCATCCCCTGTCACAGCACAGAAGGCTTCCACGAAAGCGCAGGGGAACCGAGAACCACCACGGCTTGGCGCGGTCCAAAGGTTCAGCATCGAGACCGTGACCGTGATCCCCAACATCTCGGACATGCCTTCGGCGATCTCCTCCCGTGATTTAGAGCAAACGCGGATGATGAGCGCCAGAAGCTGTCGGATAGCCAGGTCGTGCCTGGAGGCGTCTGCGGGGAGCTGAGCAAAAAGTGAGGGTGAATTTTGCATTGACGCTCCGCGGCCTCGCGCCGTAATGTTGCCTGGATGCTGCCATCGCTCTCTCGAAAACATTTGTGATTACACTATAACAAAATTGTATGACTGTCAAGCGAGCCAAAACGGGTGTTTCCATAAAGGTCCAGAGAGAAGATTGGACAGAGTCTGACGGACTTAAGCTCCAAGAAATCCGAACCAAATCGTTGGGCTGGAGCCAGAAGAGACTCGCCGATAAACTCGGGATTGAGCAGCCCCTCATCTCTGCATGGGAGGCAGGAACACGCAGACCTTCGTCCTGGCTCCTTATAAGGTTGTCGTCATTCCCGACGCTATCCTTGGAAGAAATACGATGGCTTCTCGGCAAGGCTGGCATGGAGCCAGAGACGATCGAATTTCTAGCCGCAGGTTTTCAAAAGCAGAGCAGCGAACCTCCAAAGCCCGGAGAAGTCGTTACCATCAAGCCGATGCGGACACTGGAAGGAAGCGGACACGACCTGCAAATTACCAAGCAGCGAATCCCGAATCCCATAGCGACGAAATATGTGACTGTGCGCGGCAACTTCATGCAGCCGATTTACAAAGCTGGTGACATCCTGGTCATCGACGAGTCACAAAAAGACCCTTGGAAATTGGAAGAAGGGGCGTGCGTGGCGGTTTATACGGACCCCCAGTATGCAGCGCAGCAGCATTGGGAAGCTCGAAAGAGAATTGAGAAGGAACATCCGCCCGAGGACGTGGCCGAGCGCCGCCGAATGATGAATTATCCTTGGGGCCAAATCGGCTTGTACGTTGGATGGCTACGGAAGGAGATCAAGCCCACGACCGTGGTTAGAGGGGTCGCTTCGGAATCGCTTCCTGGCCTCCTAACTCCTGAGCAGCCGCAGGTTGTGAATCATGGCTGGTTTTTCTTGGAGGCGCCCTGGCTGCCGGTGAATAAAATGCTGCCCGCCCGTCAGCCTCATCATCCCGCCGAGGTTATCATCTCCGATTTAGTTGTGCTCGGGCGTGTGGTTGGGTGGCTCGCCGCTGCGGACTCAAACGAGCGGGGGCAAGAGGAAGCAAAGGTGCGCAGGACTAAGAAAGCGCGGAAATAAGAAATGCTCACGCTGGAACGCGCCGTAGTAATGCAGGGGGAAACGAGGCTCTACGTCGGGAATATCCCGTTCTCAATGACGGAGGCCAGCATCCGCGAATTGCTCTCCGGGGTCGGCGTGACGCCTTCGCGTGTAAATATTCCGCGTAACCATCATGGCCATTCTCACGGCTACGCCTTCGCCAATGTCGCGAGCGAATACGCGCAGAGAGCCGTCGATTGTTTGAACGGCCAGGAAATTGGCGGTCGAAAACTCAGGGCAGAAGTGGCTCGGCCCCAGCCGACATTCGCGAGTCGGCCTCGCGTGCAGGAAAGGCCGAACCTAAGGAGAGCTTCATGATTCGAACCCAACGTGATACCCGCGATAAAGTACAGCTCGCGATGGACGGTCTGATGGGAGTGAGAGAGGCCCGAAGCAGCGGCATTCGTCCATTCCGTGGAATCCGCGAGGCCTACTCGTTTTGTACGGAGGACAGCGACCTCCGACTGCTTGACAGTGGTGGCCTCTACCGCACGTCGCAGGCGATCGCGACGACGGACTTCCCGAACATTCTGCTGAACTCGCTGACGAAGAAGATGCTACAGGACTATGCGGAATATCAGATCATCCCTGGCCTGGAGAAGCTGTACGTCACCACGACTGCGGGCGACTATAAGCCTCAGGATCGCGTGAGGCTCGGCTATTTGCAGGACTTGCCCACGGTGGCCGAAGCCGGGCCCTACACGGAGCTGACGAAACCCACCGACGAAAAGGTCACCTATTCACTCGTGAAGAAGGGCGGATTGCTGACCATCTCGGAAGAGACGATCCGCAACGATGATCTCGGCAAGATCGCACAATTCCCCCAGCGCATGGCGCGCGCGGCAAGGCATTCGCTAGCCACGTTCGTGACCAACTTCTATATCACGCCGCCAAACTACGACCCCGATGGGCTGGCGTGGTTCCACGCGACGCACAACAATACGGGGGTGACGGCACTCTCTTCGGCCGAGCTCGACGCCCGCGCCATCATTCTAGCGAAGCAGTCCGAAAAGGACTCCGCCAACCGGCTGGGCTTGACGCTCGACTGGATCATGATCCCAATCGACCTGCGGCCAGCGGCCATGCAGATCAACCGCAACATGCTGGCCACGAACAACTGGTATGCAAGGTTTGGCCCGAACGAAGAGAACGTCATCGTGAACCCACTCTTGACGGACACGAACGACTGGTACGGCGGCTGCTTCTCATCGTCGGCACCATCTCTGGAAATCGGCTTCCTCGACGGCTATCAAACGCCGCAGCTTTTCATCTCTCAGGATCAGAGGTTCGGCGCGCAGTTCACGAACGACCAGTTGCAGATCAAGGCGAAGTTCGTGTTCGGCGGCAAGCCGATCGACTTCCGCGGCGTGTTCAAAGAAGTCGTGCCGTAAAAGAATTGTCTGGTCTTGCATGGTTCGGCCTCCGCGCAGAGTCGGCCTCTCGGCCTCTGCGCAAAAGAGTCGGCCTCCCTGACCGCCTCCCCGCCTCGATCGGGGAGAGCGGTCAGGCGATGGCCGGGAAATAGGAGAGAGAGCAAAAATGGGATTGAAAAAGAATCTTTACTCCATCGAGGAAACCGAGCGGCTGCTCTCTTTGACCGCGAACGAGCTGGGGCTTTTGGCCCGAGACGGCGAGCTGAAGATGGAGTCCATGTATAGCGCTGAGTCGATTCTAGAATTTGCCAAAAGGAAAAAAATAACGCTCGCCCCAGAGGCCGGAAGTTGATGGGGCACTCGTTTTGCCTATCCTCATCTGGTATAGTCAGTTTCAGCTTCATCCCGGAACGGGCACTTCCTAGTGCAAACAAGCTGGCCGGGAACAACTCAGGGCTTTGAGCACTTGAGCCGAGCGAGCTTCACGCAACCCCGCGTGGACTCCGAGCCTGAGACATCTCGATTTTAAGAGAGGTGTTCTCATGGTCCGATTGTCCGAACAAATTCTCCAGAACAATCTTCAGGAACTTCGAGATTTGCTTGAGCCATCGCCGGTCAGGGCGGCGATGCTCGACCGGATTGAGCATGTGCGTCGCAACGAGGAACTGGCACGGTCTTTGGGCATCGGCTTTCCCAAAGAATTTCAAACGCTGGAGGTGCCGCAGTGAGCGAATCAACGAGTTCGAATGCGGGCGTAAGCATCGACCGCGAAGGGCAGGGCATCACGGCCACGCCACAGCCCGAGCTTCTTCCGCTCGATATCGCGGAGCGCGTGGTTGCGTTCCGACACAAAGAAACAGGGACGTTCCGCCGGCATGTTTTCAATCCGGTCACTCGCGCCGACGTGGACGCATATTTTTCTTCCATGACGGTCGCGACCGAACGGAAAAGCGGCAATTCGATGGACTACCACATCGATATGCGCACAAACGTCTTGAAGCTCTACGAACGCGCGATTAAGCGCGTCGTTGGATATTCGCTGACAGACGGCCAGGACATTATGACTCTCCCGAATTGGAAAGACCGCGTTCCAGGCGTTCACCGGCTTCGGGCTACAGAGATTTTGGTGAAGGTGACGGAATCGGAAAACCGCGCCGACCTCGGCATCGACCCGGAAGCCGACGTTGTTTCTCTCGATGCGTTTTGGTCTGCGGGGGACTGTGGAATGCCCCATTATCAGGGCCTGATTCACCGCTTTACGCCGCCCACGATTGAGCACTGGCGGAAGCTGCACAACTACAGCACGCGCACCAAGGCGGTGGGCGGTTCTCAATCGCAACGGACGTTGCATCCGAAGCTCAACGGCGTTTATGTCGAACTTTACGACGAGCTGATTCTGTCGGCGAAGGGCTACTCGGTTGGCGGCCAGCCCATCGGTGGACGCGAGCAGTGCGTTTCCAAAATGGATTGCTTCCACAAGATCACCGCAATTTCGATTCTCTTTGACAAGCCCTCCGGTGGGGAAGTGGAGGAACTGGAAGAAGTATGAACCACGGTGCAGTTTCCGTCGCCAGTGATTTCTCGGGCCTGAAACAGGCTGCGCTTGAGCTGATGGAGGAGGCGCGTTCGGCTCCAGCACGCAAGCGGCTTGAAGAGCTGGCGCGTGGGTCGGCCAACCCGGAGGAAATCCTCCAAAAAATAGGGAGCAACCGCAGCCTTGCTGAAGGGTATTACGCTCGCGTCGGGTATCTCATGGAACTCGAATCGTTCCTCGGGATGGGCATCCAACTTAGATTCGACCTGGACATGACGGAACTGCGGGGAATGTTATCCATCGCGGCTGCCCGCGCTGAATTCGACCGCGCACATCCGCGTTGCAGGGGGTGCGGCGCACGGCTCGAACATGAATGGGACAAGACCTGCAACGAATGCCAGCGCGCGGCCGCCGCGGCGGGAAGGGCAAACTAAACCGTGGCGGCGACCGCACAGATCATCATCGAAGTTGACGACAAGGGCGCCACGAACGCGTTTAAGCAGATCAACGCCGAAGCGGGGAAGCTCGGGCCGACGCTCCAGCCTGTCCAACGGATAAGCGAGCAAACATTTAATAACATAGAATCCGGCGCTTTGAGAGCGCGGGAAAGCGCGGCGCTGCTGGGCGAAGAGTTTGGCGTAAAAATTCCGCGCGCCCTGCGAGGAACGATCGCGCAGGCGGCCGGCATCGGTTCCATTTTCTCGGCGGCCTTCAGCGGGCTCGCCGTTCTTGGCTTCATCGAAATCGCGAAAGTCGCTGGGGAAAAGATCGCGGGCGTCGCCGCGGAAATGCTGGGTTGGGGCGAAGCGACCAAGAAGGCAATGGAGGCGCAGGGCGAGCTGAACAAGGTGTTCATCGAGGCCAACGACCACATCGACAAACTGCGGGAGTCCTATCGCCTGATCGGCCTAAGCGGGCTGCCGCTTATCTCAGAGAAGCAGGCCATCGCAAACGAGAATTTCGACGCGGCGAAGAAAAAAGTCGCCGACCTGACCGCCGAACTGGCGAAGTTGCAGAAGCAGTCGAAGGAAACCCACGAAGTGCTACTTTCCAACCCTGCCACGGGAATGGTCGGCGGAAGCGTAACGGAATCGACAGAGGCGGCGCGGAAAGCGTCCGCGAAAATTGGCCAAGTCAGCGATTCGTTGGCAAGGGCGCAGGCAGCAGTCATGGAGCTGGGGCAGGCCACGAAGAATGCTGGGAAGGAATTCGACACGACGTTCGCGAAAGACCGCGCCGAAGAGATCAAGAAAATAGCGCGGGCCACGGAGGAAGCCAGCGCGAAGCTCGACGAGATGGCCAGCGCCGCAAGGAAAGGCGGTCTGACCGGAATAGCGCAGATCGACGCGGACGCCCAAGCCCAAATAGCTGCGGTTGAAAAAGTCTTTTCGAAGGAGCCTGCTCTGGCGGCTCAGGCGTCGGCGACGGTCACTGCGATCTCAGCCGAAGCGAGCAGGAAACGCATTTCGTATTACGAGGTGGAGTACCAGAAGAAAACCAAAATGGAAGAGGAGTTCGATGCGGAGGATCAGAGGTTGGAGCAGCAGCGCGCCGAAAGGCAACGGCGCATGGAGGACCAAACGCTGAGCATCGAACGGCAGGCAGCCATTGCGATTGCGCCGCCCTGGGAGCGTGCCAACGCCGCGATCACCGCGAACTACGAAGAGCGCATGGCCAGAATTCGCGAAATGGTTGCGACCGGCGACCTGGACGAACTGCACGCCGCGCGCCAGCAAACGGCTGCTTTGCAGGAACTCTATGCGCAGCGGCGCGATGAGCTGGTGTCGCAGATGGAGAGACTCTTCGACGATATCACCAGCGGGAACATCAAGAAGCGCTTCCTCGATATGTTCAAGAAGATGGTCTTCGAGATGGTCGCGCAGTGGATTCTCGGGATGCAGCAGATGCGCGGCGCTTCGCAGCAAACGATGAATGGCAGCGGCGGAATCCTTGGCGCGATTTTTGGTTCGCTCGGACTCGGCGGGATTTTCGGAGGCCGAGGAAGCGGCAGCCAGGCCGGGATCAGTAGCACGCCTGGAGTGATCACGAATTTCAGCGGTGGCAACGGAGACTTCGGCGGCGAAACGAACAATCCAGCGTCGATCGCAGTGGGTTTGTCGGCGGGCATGGGAGGCGGACCGGGAACGACCATGCCGTCGGGTGCGGGACCGGCGGCTACGGGCCTAAGCAAGTTGATGGGCAAAATATTTTCGAATTCTTTATCGATCGGCGGGATGCAGCTCGCTGGAACGGATCTCGCGACGCTCGGCATCGGACTTCTCGGAATGAGTTTTGGCAAAGGCGGAGTGATGGGCGGCCTCGGCGGAGCTGCGGGCGGGGCGCTGCTGGGCTTCTCGATTGGCGGCCCGCTTGGCGCGCTGGTCGGCGGCATCGCAGGATTGTTCGCGGGCCTTTTTCAGCACAGCACGAGGAAAGCGCGGCTGGCGATCGAGGCGGACATCAAGAGCAAAGCCGCGACGATTGAAGACGCCTACAACCTATTCCAGACCGACTGGACGGGGTCACGCGACGCATTGGAGCAGCTCAGGCAAGCGGGCGTGGACGCGCTGAAACAGGCGGGCGTGAAGGACATTTCGCGCTCGCGCGTGGGACACGTCGACCAGTGGATCGACAAAGCGGAAAAGGAAATCGACTTGACGCAGGCGGAGCGCAACCGCCGCGCGGCCCTTACTTTCGGGCCTGCGCAATTCCGCATTGGCGGATTCGTCGGCGCTGGCGCAGGCGGCCCGATCCCCTCGTGGTTCGCGGGAACGGCGATGCATTTTGCCACCGGCGGCGCAGTGCCCGCGATTCTCCACGAAGGAGAATACGTGATGCGGCCGGAAGCCGTGAGCCGCTACGGCCGCGCCAGGTTCGATCAGATGAATTCAGGCAGCTCTGGCGGAGATGTGCATATTCACCTTAGCGCGTGGGACGGAAAGAGCGTTAAGGAATGGCTGGACGCGGATGGCGCTAAGAAGATCGTGAACGCCATTCGAAGAGGCCAGCACGAAGGCGCATGGTGAGCTGATGAAACCGAAGGCCCTGGCGGACAAGACGCTGCGATCGGCTAATTTACCTGGCCGCGACGTGACTGTGAAGACCGTGCAGATCGATTCGAATCCGCTCGTTTATGAAATCACGGCGATCGTCGGCGAGCACGTCGAGACTCAGCGCCATACAGTAGGCGCTATGGGAGCCGGTCCAGTCCTGACGGTGCATTGGCTCCAGACCTATCTTGATGAGCGGAGGCAATCGGTTGCAGATGCGGTCGCATGGGCGGCAGCATGCGCGGAGGTCGGCTCACAGCTTTCTTAGGGTGGTGCCGCCTCACCCCCGCGCCAAGCCGCGCTTGGCCGCGCGCGTGGCGTTACATTGTTCCAAGTAATAACGCGGAGGATAAAACCGCTGTGCTTTGTTCACTTTACGGGAGTCGGTTCGCGGGAGTGGCCGATGCGGTGGCCGATGGCTTTTTACGGGGGGTTGGCGGCGGAAAATGGCCCCTTCTACTCCCGTTTGGCGCACTCAGCTCTCGTTTGCAGAGCTTTTGCGCTCCCGTTTGGCGCGCTCAGCCACAGGAACGTCTGGAATACCCCCCTCCCCCCATGTTTTTGGAACAATATGATTCCAAAGAGTTTAGTGGGTAGGGGTCGGCAAAAGATATGACAGGAAAGGATTTAGGGAAATAGTAGTCTAATGGGACGGGGTGGCGAGTCGGAAAAGCTAAGACGAGGCGAGGGTGGGATGCGATATACACAAACCAGAGTAATACGAAATTCAGCGCTTGTCAAGTTATTTGTTGGATATCATTCGAATGGGGCGGTAAAGCGTTGAAACGGTTGCAGGTTACAAGTTTGAAGGTTGAAATCCGCGAATGAGGAAGCGAGACGGGAAAGCTGAAAAGTTCAGTAATGCCCCATGAGGATCAATGAGGCGTGGCTGCTTGGGCGGAAGCCTTCTGAATTGCCTGGTTTAGGTTCTTGACTTTAACCTCGGTTGCAGCAAAGTCCACCACTTTTGGGTTGTTCTTGGCAGCGTCCTGGACCTCCTTTTTTCCCAACCAGACGCTCGCATCAGCTTGCCCCTGCTTCTGCGCCACAGCACCTGAGAGCAGGCTCGTGATGGCGCGGGTGTCTTTTTCGGTCTTGGAACCTACAACAAGAGTGTTTGCTTTTGAGAAATGCTGTAGAGCTTCGTCAGGCTTACCTTCCCGATTCAGGACAACCCCGCGCAGGATCAGAGTCGCCGGCTGCTTCTCGAGCTCGGGATTCTTTGCCGTTGCGGTATCAAGGGCCTGGTGGGCCTCAGAGGCGCTCCCAGCACGCGAGAGCACACCAGCGGCTAGGAAATAGCGCATCGAGTCAGCGTTTTTGATGGACATCCAGGCGCCCGACTTAGGGAGGGACTCGTCAACGATCTTCAGGGCGTCTCCAACGGTGGGGGGGCGATTTTGTTGAGAGGAAAGCGACTGGACCTTGGTCGCTAGGTCATCGTATAGGCTGGTATTTTCTTGGTCGAATTGGATTTCAACTGGTACTTCGTCCATGAAGTTGTTGACAAGACGAAAAGTCAATGGCGGAATGTTCGTAATGGGCTCCGAAGTGCGAAAGACGGCCACTGACACGGTTTGTCCAACCACAATGTTGCCTGACGAAGGTTGAGGAACAAAGCCTCGCGGCACGTCAGCCACGCTGAATGTAATTTGATTATTGCCGGAGTTACTGATTTGCACAGAGTGTTCCGATACGTGGTCGTTAAATGCGAGCGTACGAGGGCTGACATTCATCGCAGAAGTGCACCCTGAGGCGTAACCCTTTTTCTCAACCTCCTCGAGATCGCTAAGGGCTCTCAAAATGACCTCTTTCTGGGCTGAAGGGTCAGGAAGGCTGACGGCAGCGTTTACCTTAGTCAGGAAAAGTTGGAGTTTATCCAGCATGTCGTCCATGTTCTTGCGGCGGCAAGAATATTCAGCGTCATTCATTCGTTTGTTCTTATGATCGGTGCAAGCCATGTCGTACTTGAGGGCGAGATCTTTCATGAAGGTGTCGAAATCGCGTACCTGGTCATCCGAAATACCGATCTTGCCTTTCACGGACTTCACCTTGTCGAGGCCAACTTCCAAGTCAATGCCCAGTGATCGCTTGCGGGCAGAGAAGGAGCAATCTCGCGGCCACAAGATATATACAGCCACGCCTGCCAAAATGAGAACGATTAGAACAATGGCAGTTTTTGCGTTCATGGGTGTGCCTCAGGAGAGTAAGAGAGGTATAGCATCTGTCATCTTAGCTTGCAAGTATCTTCGGGGCGGCCCGGTTCAGCCGTGCTCAGTATAGACCCACTTGAAAAACTTGACCCATGTGGTGCACCGGCCATGTGTAGGCACGGTTGAGTGCCGTGGTGATATTCTACGGATGCTAGTTCACCCAAGTCGAAGGAAGGTTGTTTTGCCCCGGTCACGCTTCAAAACATGTTTTATCTCAGCACCGTTCGGCGCGGACACTTCAGTTTTGCGCAAGATTCTCGAAGAAAACTCAATTAGCTGGCGTGACCTCACAAAACTGAATTTCGCAAACAATCTCATCATTGGCATAGACGAGGCTATCAGTAAGAGCGACTTTATTTGTGCCATGATGCCCGAGGGAGAAAACCCCAACATTCTCTTCGAGATGGGCCTTGCTTATGCCAGGCAGAAGCCCATCTTGGCTTTTCTGGACCCCTCGTCGAATCCGCCGATGGACATTGTGACTTGGACGTACTTCCGGACTGATCCCAAGAACGAAGTCGCTATTCGATCTGCGCTTGCAACGTTTTTGAGGCACGCTAGTAAGAAGCCTGTCCCAAAAGGTCGGGCGTCTCGCGCAAAGAGTCCCGCCACTCCGTCTAAACGCCTTGTTCAGGAGTTCTCTTTTCCAGGTCGAGAGTATGCGGCTAGGACGGCCCGGCTCTTCCAAAATGCCGGATTTCTTGTCTCGCATTCTGAGAGGGGGACAGCAGAAAGGCCAGACTTCGCAGTCTGGATAGATGATCTTCCGGAGCCTCTTGGGAACCCTCTCTTAGTTGAGGTTAAGGCTGGAGAACTGTCTGATTTATCAGTCGGCCAAGCGGCTGCACAGCTTCGAGAATATGTCGAGAAGACGCACGGGCAGGGCGGCCTTCTCGTTTATTGGGACGAACAGAATCGGGAGTACCCTTTGATTTCGAGCAGCCGACCTCTCATTTTTCAGGTCGGCGGACCAACACTTGAGCGACTGCTTAAACAGGGAAGACTCCGCCAGGAACTGGTTCGCTTCCGTAACGTCGCCGCGCACGGCGGGGTCTAGGCTTTGCCGCGGATCTCCCAGCGACGTCTGCAAGCTGCCTTGAATCGAGTCGATGCGGTAGAAACAGTCAACGAAAAGGGCAGAGCTCTTGAAGACTTGATCTGCTTTCTATTTCCCCAGATTCCCGGTATCGAGATCGCCCAGCGAAATGCCTTGAATGCTTTCCTTACAGAGGAGGTGGACGTTGCCCTGTGGAATGCTCGCCATAATCGAGGGCTATACTTCCTACCGCATCTTCTTCTCCTTGAGGCCAAGAACTGGAGCACGCCGTGCGGAAGTCAAGAAGTTGCGTACTTCGTGCAGCGCCTTCACCACAGAGGGTGCGATCATGGAATCCTTCTCGCCAAGGGAGGGATCACGGGAAACGCGCAGGACCTCACGCAGGCGCACTTTGAGATTGCTACAGCCCTTGGGAACGGCATTCGGGTCTTAGTGCTCACCCCAGCCGAGATTCTCGGGCTCACGAATACAGACGAGTTAGTGGACATCTTGAAGCAAAAACTCTGCCACCTAGTTGTATCTGGTACGACGATTCCATAGCCAAGGCTGCGCGAAGAACGCAATAGGGCCAAAAACCAAAATGAGTCACTACCCCGCGGTGTCCTCGGTGGACAGATGGGCCAATGCAGGGGATAATTTCAAGACAACCTTATCCGCAGGGGCAGCACCCACTTCAGAGGAGGGGGAATGAGCATTTCTCCAAACGTACCGACGCCGCAGGAATCGTATGCCTATGAGTCCCCGGGCACGCCCCGGTGGATTACGATTTTGCTGGTCTTGCTGATCGCCGGGCTGGGCGGGCTGGGCTACCTGGGCTACAACGCGCAGACGAAGATCAGCCAGGACATGTCGGAGCAGCAGAAACAAAACAAGATCGTGACCGCGCAGCTCGACCAGGCAAATTCGCGCATCGCGGACTTGAAAAGCAAGATGGAAATCACCACGCAACGAGTGGGCTTGACGCAGTCCGAGCTGGCGCAGGCCAAGAGCCGCGCCGAAACGATCCGCAAAGAGCAGCAAACTTCCGACGACAAGCTGACCACACAGATTAAGGAAAGCGACGAGAAAATCAGCGCAGTGGCCTCTGAAGTGGGCAACGCCAAAAAAGACATTGAAGCGACAAAAGGCGACCTGGAAGCGACCAAAGGCAAGCTGGAACGCAGCCTGGGCGACATGAACGTGATGAGCGGGCTGATCGCGCACAACCACGACGACCTGGACGACTTGAAGCGGCGCGGCGACCGCAACTATTACGAGTTCACGCTGCAAAGGTCGAAGACGGCGCAGCGCGTCGGGCCGGTGCAGATGTCGCTGAACAAGACCGACCCGAAAAAGGCGAAGTACACGCTGACCGTCGTGGCGGACGACAGGACCATCGAAAAGAAGGACAAAACGTCCGGCGAGCCCGTGCAGTTCTACGTGAAGGGCAGCGCACGCATGGCGCCGTACGAGATCGTGGTATTTGACGTGGGCAAAAATCAGATTACCGGCTACCTGGCGACTCCCAAGGAGGGCGGCGCCACTCCTCCTCCGGCGGCTGCTGCGCCAGCGTCCGCGGCCAGCACGCCCGCAAAACCCGAGCAGGATAAACCCGAGTAGTTAAGCGTGATGGGTTAAACGCGAGTAGCCACAGCGGAGTAGTCAAACCCAAGTAGTCACAGCGTTTTTATTTCTGTTTGATTTAGGAGCCCTGTTCCGCGTTCTGGAAACACCGCGCGGGACAGGGCTTCTGTCTATTGGTGCCCCGCGCTAGCATTAAATTGTCCTTTCCTTTGACCTTTTAACCGAGCGCCTTGGAGCAATCCGATGAAAGCAGTGATGGTTCGAATTTCGCTATTGATTGCCGCGCTGGCGGCGATGTGCGTTGCGGACGTGGCGCACGCGCAAGCTCTGCTCGAGCCGGCGCAAATGTCACCGCGCACGATGTTCTACATGATCTGGCGCGGCGTTCCGCCGTCTGAGGTTCGAAAGACGAACGCGCTGCTGGCGCTGTGGGACGACCCGGATTTTGCGCCGGTGCGTTCGGCGATGGCGGCGGGCATGCTCGGGTCATCGGACGAGAAATCGACGCAGCCAAAACTGACGCCGGAGCAAGTACAGGAGTTTGCAGGGCTGCTGGAGAATTCGTTCACGCTGGGATATTGGAGCGAGCCGACGAGGCGAAATCTTTCGACCGGAGCGGCGGTGGCGGATCCGAAAGCGCCGGCGTGGAACGGGATGTTTTTTGTGTATGACCGCACGGGGAAAGAAATGCTGCTGACGAAAGCGATCCTGCGGATGCGCGCGGAAGAGAAGGAAGCGCCGCGACTGTCGCAGGTGGCCATCGCAGGCGTGCAAGTCCTCAAAGTGGAAGGCAAGAGCGGCGCGACGTACTGGGCGGAGCATGGAAAGTATGCGGTGAGCGCTGGCGAAAAACTTGTGATGGAAGATTTGTTGAGCCGGCTGGACGGCAAAGTGGCTGCGGGCGGGGCGTCGCTGGCGCAATCCGCGGCGTACCAGGAAGCGCAAGCGAATCTTGGAGGCGGCTTACTGGAATTTTTTCTGCGGATTCCCGACTTGAAAAATCTTGCGGGGGATTCGAAAGCGCGGATGTTCCAGATGCGGCCGTTGCTGGACGCGGCGCGGCTGGACGCAGTGCACTTGATCGGCGGGCACATCACGTTTGAAGGAGCGAAAACGCACGTGCAGGCCGCGATTCTGGGCGAGGCCGTTCCCGGGACGCCGTTTGACATTTGGTCCGCGGGAGAACGGGCGCCCGCTTCGCTGGCGCTTACGCCGGCGGACGCCGTCTCTTATACGTCAGCGCAACTGAATTTCCAGGGCATCTACGACACGGTGAAGCGCGTGGCCAGCGCGGCGTTTCCGCAAGCTCAGCAGGGCAACGTCAATTTGGTGGACGCGATGGCGCAGCAGAAACTGGGAATGCCAGTTGCGGACGCGCTTGGGTTGCTGAGCGGAGAATTCGCGTCGATGCAGACAAGCCCGTCGCTGGATACGGCAAAGCAAGTGTATTTTTTTGGGATACGGAAGAAACCGGAGACGCTGAAACTGATGCGCACGGTGTTCAGCGATCAGATCACTTCGGAACGCAATGAAGGCGATGTTACGTTTATGAAGATTTCGCTTGGAGGGAAGCAGGCCACCGAAGGCGTGGCGCAGTGGAATTTCTTCAACCTTGCGGTGACGCCGGACATGATCCTGGGAGCGAGCAAGATGGAAGCGTTGCGCGAAGCGCTGGCGCGGCGCGGCGGAGGGACCGGCGACGCGGGGCTTGCGAGCGTGCCGCAATTTTCCGCCGAGCGGCAGCAATTCCCGGAGAAGCTGATTGGGATGAGCTATTTTGATTTTCAGAAAGTGGATTGGGTGGCGGCGCGGGATCGCTGGGTGGCGGAGAGCAAGAAAAGTTCCGTGGTGAAGAGCATGAATTCTTCGGGACAAAGCGCAGCGGTGACGAGCGTGAACGAATGGCTCCTGCATATGAATCCGCAGGTCATCTCGCGGCATCTGCACCGGTCGCTGAGCGTGTCGTGGAAGGATTCGAAGGGCATTCATTGGGACCAGTGGGTCGAATAACGGAGCGATGACTTTTTTTCGCGGTCTGCCTGCGGCGCTGCTCTTTTCTGCCGTGTTGTATGCGCGTCCTCTTGCCGCCGCGCAGGAAAACTCGCAACAGCCAAAGCAAACGATTCACGTCAGCGTTGACCGCGTCAACGTTGGAGTAATCGTCACCGATCACAGCGGCCACTTCGTGGAAGGACTGCGCCGCGAAGACTTTCGCGTATTCGACAATGGAATCGAGCACGCGCTCACTGGCTTTACATCGATTGAGGAACCGGCGCAGGTTCTCCTTCTCATCGAAGCTGGCCCGGCCGTTTATCTTTTGGAAGGCGGCCATCTCCAAGCGGCCGTCGCACTGCTGAACGGGCTTGCGCAAGATGATCGCGTGGCGGTTGTGAAATATGCGGAAGAGCCGGCAAAGCTGCTCGATTTCACGGCGGACAAGCAAGCTGTCGAGGCGGCCTTCGGGCAACTTAGTTTCAACCTTGGCTACGGCTCGCTAAACCTGTCCACCAGCGTGCTGAAGGTCCTCGAGGGCCTTAGAAACGTTCCTGAAAAGAAATCAATTGTCCTGCTTACCACAGGCCTGGACACTTCTTCCGCGAATGATTCAGCAGAGGTCGTTGAACGGCTGCGGATGGGCGACGTGCGTGTATTGGCAATCTCGTTGACGGGCGGGCTGCGAAATCCGCCCGCTGCAGGCAAGAAAAAACGCCCTGCGCCAAGCCCCACGCAAACGGAGCAGCGGTTCGAACAGGCTGACCAGCTTTTGAAGCGGATGGCCAAAGCTACGGGCGGCCGCGCGTATTTCCCCGGGAACGCCAAAGAATTCAACGAGGTTTATGCAGAGATTGCGCAACTGGTCCGGCATGAATACAGCCTAGCGTTCGGGCCGGCTGTCCGCGACGGTCTCGTTCACTCCATTGAGGTTCGCGTGGAGGGCACGCAGAAACTTACAGCGAACACTTCTGGCTCTCCTTACCGCGTGGATTACCGGCAGGCTTACGTCGCACCGGCGCCTCGGTAGCGATTCTTTGCTCAGCCGCGATGCCCCGCCGAATGTATTGCCGTGTCAAGCTTTGCGATCCTGAGGGCGGATATGGAAAAAGTGAACGGCATTGGAGGTTTCTTTTTTCGTGCGCGGGAGCCAGCGGCCCTCAGTCAGTGGTACAACACTCACCTTGGGGTTACGGTCGTTTCGTCAAACTGTGATAAGCCGGGGTGGCGGCAAGAAGCCGGGCCAACTGCATTCGCTCCTTTTCCGACAACGACCACATACTTTGGGGACGCCGGCAAAAACTGGATGATCAATTTTCGAGTACGCAACCTCGACGCGATGACGGCGCAACTGCGCGCGGCGGGCATCTCCATCGAAATCAACCGGGAACGCTATCCGAACGGCAGATTCGCCCATTTGAACGACCCGGAAGGGAATCCTATTGAACTGTGGGAGCCCGCGGGACGAGACGCGCCTCTGAAGGCCTGACTCGCCCTAGGTAAGTTAGCTGATTTAAGGGCAGGCTATTCGAATTCCTTGAGGGTCTTGGCCATTTCGCGGAGACGCTCGTCCATCAAGGCGAATACGGTTCCTGCGTCAAACTTGCCGTCACCATTTCTCTGCCCTGCCGTCTTGCCAGTAAGTATCTCGATGCCCTGTTCGACCTTGGCAACGGGCCAGATGTGAAATTTACCTGCCGCGACGGCTTCCAGAATGTCCTCACGCAGCATCAAATCTTCCACGTTGGAATCGGGCATCATCACGCCTTGCGTTCCGGTGAGGCCTTTGATGCGGCAGACGTCAAAGAAGCCTTCGATTTTTTCGTTCACGCCGCCGATAGCTTGAATATCGCCTTGCTGGTTGATGGATCCGGTCACCGCGATGTCCTGGCGCAGCGGCAAGCCGGAGAGCGCCGACGCGAGCGCATAGATCTCGGTCGAGCTGGCGCTATCTCCATCGACTCCCGAGTACGATTGCTCGAAGCAAATACTCGCCGCGAGCGAGAGCGGCTTGTCCTGTGCGAACTTGCTCCGCAGATACCCGGCGATGATGTGCATTCCTTTGTCATGGAAGCGGCCGCTGAGATTGGCTTCGCGCTCGATATTGATCAATCCCGCTTTTCCAAGAGCCGCCGTCGCAGTGATGCGCACCGGCTTGCCGAAGGAGTAGCCGCCGATCTCGAGGACGCTCAGACCATTCACCTGGCCAACACTTGATCCCTGCACATCCACGAGCAGGGTACCTTCCTCGATCATTTCGCGGATGCGCGTCTCGATCAGGTTGTGGCGCTCCATTTTCGAGGACAAAGCTCCGCGCACGTGGGCAGCCCGAACCACGGATTCGCCTGCTGCCGCGGCGTTGTAATGCGCTTCGCGTGCCAGGTCGGCGATATCAACAAAGCGCGCCGTAACCTTGTTTCTTCGCCCCGCCTGGCGCACGCCGTACTCCAGCATCGCCGCAAAGGCGCCGCGGTCGAACGGGTACAAACCCTCTTTCTCGGACAAAGCGCGCAGGCGTCCGGCATATTCCGCAATGACGCCGTCGCTCATGGCCATTTCTTCGTCAAACTCGACGCGCACTTTGAAAATTTTGCGGAAGTCTTCCTCATATTCGTAAAGCAGTTCGTACAAGGAGCGATCGCCGATGAGGATCACTTTCACATTGATGTCAATGGGCTCCGGCTTCTGAGCGCTGCCGCCGAAGGGATAAAACATTTCGAGCGGCTGAATCTCCAGCCGATTGTGGTTCAGGGTGCGCTTCAGCGCGCGCCACACGCCAACTTCCGACAGAGCTTCCAGCGAATACATGATCAGGAAGCCGCCATCGGCGCGGAGCAGCGAACCAGCGCGCAGGTCCATGAAGTCGCTGGTCCATCCGCCTCTCGCGTCGTAGGCGCGCTGGATAGTTCCGAAAAGATTGGCGTACGTGGGTGTGGTTTCGAAAATAACCGGGGACTTATCATCGTTGTCGTGCGCAAGAATGACGTTCACGCCGTATACGCGGAAAGGATCGCGCTCGGGACCGCCGCCTTGCGGCTTGGGCAAGCCGTCGGGCGTTTCTTCGTCGTGCTCGCCTTCGCCCTCGCGCTCCTTGAAGGGATCGAGATTATCGAGAAGATGGTGGCGCACTTCTTCGAGATATTCCGCAACATTATTGCCCGGATATTTTTCCTTAAGTTCTTCGATGACGCCATCGACCAGCACGGAGGCCGCTTCCTGTTCCAGGTAACTCAGCTCGCTGGCCAATTCCCGCGAAAGCGTCAGAGTCTTGCGGTAAACGACAGTGAATTCCTGGCGAAACTGCTCGTACTTTCGCTCGATGTCTTCGGCGACGGGGCTTTCGAGCTTGCCCTCGTGCACCATTTTGGCGATGTCCTCGATTGGCACCATCTGGCCTTCGAGCACAGGGAAAATCTCCGGCAGCGCAACGGCCCCCACTTGCATGTGGCCGAGTGCAAATTGTTCGCGCGCGATGCGGCGCGTGAAATCGTCCATCAATTCTTTTTCTCGCACGGTGAAGCGCTCGACGATCCGGCCTTTTTGCCTCTGGAACGGCTCGCCTTCGAACACCTGAGGAATCCGCCGGCGCAGAAAGTCGATCCCTGCCTGCATGTCCTTCTTGAAGGCGTTGGCCTGGCCGCGAGGAAGCGCCAGCAAGCGCGGGCGATCCGTCAATTTGAAATTGTTGACGTAGCAGCGGTCGAGGGATTCTTTTGTGGGCGGATGAAGTTCTTCGATCATGTGGGCGATGGTTCCGCCGCGACTGGTGCCGGCCAACCCGCACACGAAAACGTTGTAGCCAGGAGCAGAAAGCTCCGCCCCCATCTTCAGAGCACGCAACGCGCGCTCTTGCCCGATGAAGCCTTCGCGGAGTTCCGCTTGCGCGGTGGTTTCGAAGGGGATGCGCGAAAGCTCGCACCTCCACCGTAGTTTCGCCACGGGAAGCTCCATCGGTCTTGGGGCCGCTATGGTGGTCATGAAATTCCTTCGAGCGCGTTACTCTAGCACAACCAAGTGACGGCCCGGCGGCAAGACAGTCCGCGTGTTATCGAGACGTTATCGGCGGACCGGGAGGGCTTTCCGGGCGGTCCATATATACCGCAAGGACGCTCGCCGCGGTGGCCACCAGGATTGGCCCAAGCACCAGGCCGAGCATTCCAAACAAGCCGACGCCACCTACCACGCTGATGAAAATCACCAGCCCGCTCAATTCGCTTCGACCGCCCAGCAGGAGGGGCCGCAGGACATTGTCCACGATCGTGGATACTCCCGCGCAAATCGCGAGCAGCAGAATGGCGCGCCCCCAATGTCCCGTGAAGCCGAGCCACAATGACGCAGGCACGAAGATCAGTCCGGAGCCCACTACAGGGACCAGCGAAAAAAAAGCCATTGCTACGCCCCAGAAAAGAGGCGTCGGCAATTTCACAATGGCGAATCCCAGGCCGCCAAGAATGCCCTGAATGGCGGCAATAATCAGGCTGGTCGTGACGCTCGCGGAAATAAGGTCGCGCGCCTGCTTCATCATGGCGTCACGGTGCTCGGTATCGAAGGGCAAAATGCTGCGAACTCCAAGGATAATCCGGTCGCCGTCGCGGAAGAAATAGAACATCGCGAAGATCATCACAAAAAGGTCGAAGATAAACGCCGCGATGTTGCGCAGAATGGTCCCGAGGCGCTCCGCGAGAAAACCGGCCTCTTTCTGAACGGCCTGTTCCACCATGTCGGCGACGTCGGCGTTGGGATCCAATCCCGGCACATGTTGCGCGATCCACGCCCACTTTCTAGCCACCACGGGCGCGTGCTCTCCGGCAATGGAATGCTGCACGCCGCGCGAAATCGACACTGCTTCGCGCACGAACAGCGTGGTTACGAAAATGGCCGGCACGATGAGCAAAATGGTCACCGCCACGGTGCTGATGACCGCCGCCTTAGTCGCAGAGAATTTCCGCACCAGCCGCTCGTGCATGGGGTAGAAAAAAATCACCAGGATGGCCGCCCAACCCAGCGCTGAGAGGAAAGGTTCGTAAATCCGGAAAACCAGGTAAATGAGCAGAAGGAGTACGCCATAAGAAAGAACAGTGGTTAAACGATCACTGGTCGTGGCGTTCGTGGGAGCAGAATTGCGAGTCGTCATATAATGTTGATAGGCCGGGCAAAGACTGATAACTTCCGGCTTACGCTCCACCAGGCCACACGCGGATCACCGAGCCCATTCTGAATGTCTACGAAGTCCATCCCGCTCACTAGCTACCAGATTCGTCTCCTTGCTGTACTTGCTTTAATCAATTTTGTCAACTTCGCGGCGCGCCAGGCGGTCGTTCCGCTGATCCCATTGTTGCGGGATTATTTCCACCCCACGGACGCCGAGCTGGGCTGGCTGCAGGCCGGGCTCCTGGCTGTTCTTGCGGCCGGGAGCATTCCGTTTGGATTCCTTGCGGATCGCTTCAGCCGCAAAGCCATCATTGGCATCGGCATTTTTTTCTGGAGTGCGGCTTCGTTCGCCGGCGGCCTGGTATCGACATTTTTTCTGTTCCTTATCGCACGAGCAATGGTCGGCCTGGGTGAAGCCGCATATGCTCCGGCCGCGCAATCCATGATTTCCGGCGCTTTCCCCCAAGAGCGCCGCGCCTTTTCACAGGCGATTTTCGCCTCCGGAATGTTGCTCGGCGGAGCGTGCGGCGGCGCACTTGGCGGCATCATCGGGGCGCATTACGGATGGAAATACGTTCTTTTTGTGATGGCCTTTGCCGGCATTCTCCCGGGGCTCGCGCTGTGGGGGATAGAGGAGCCACCGCGTGGACCACGATGCGAAGTTGTGCCCATCAGGCGACTGCTCAGCGTTCCCGCATTCGTCGCGATGATCGCCGCAGGAATCTGCATCACTTTTTCCACCGTGTCACTCATTTCATGGGGAGTGGATTTCGCGAAGAGCTACAAAGATTTCAGCCTGCGCGAAGCTTCGGTCTCGCTTTCGCTGATTACGCTTTTCTCCTTGGTGCTGGGAGTTTTGGCCGGGGGGTATGTTGCGGATCGCTTGCATCGAATATTTGCTTACGGGCGGATTATCGCTGTGGCTGCCGCTTTCCTTTTTGCGGCGCCGTTTCTCTTGCTGGCCATCCAGTCAGATGAAAAATCAATGGTGCTCGTGGGTCTTTTTGTTGCAGGCTTTTTCATGTCCTGGTATCACGGCCCGGTCACCGCTGTCCTTCACGACATGATGCCGCGCCGCGCGCACGCGACTTCGGTTGGCGTGTATATGTTTGCAACCCAACTGATCGGTGGCCTTGGTCCGGCAGTTGTTGGCAAAATCTCCGATCTTCACGATTTGCAACTGGGGCTGCAAATCGCCGTGGCGGTCATGGTTTGCGGCGCGCTGCTGATGCTCCTGGTTATTCACTTCATTCGCCGCGACGGCCTCCGCCATCCAGCGCTCGACGCTTTCCATGCCGAACCCGGCGACTGAAATTCGTGCGCACGGGCAGTCCCGAACGCCACTATTGAACGCGAAGTTGAGATTATTACTTGATGCTGACCTGCTTGATCAGGCGGAGAACTTCAGTTTCCGGGACATCGTAAAGAGGGCGCAAGTCGTCTTCTTCCAGGCGCTCGCGCAGATATTCCGCAGCGACGAAACTTGCTTCGCGGTCCGTCAGGTCACGCTCAGTCTTCGCACGGAATTTGACGAAGGCGGTGTGCGCCAATCCGACGACATGGGCCTGCCCGTCGACGAAAAACTTCGTGTCAATCGTGTCCGCATGACGCGTCGCGATGCCGTTCCACATGTGCGAGAAGCGGCACTGGTACGTTTCCCCGCTCAACTTGGAAGTCACTTCGAAGGCGCCGATGAATTGGCTCATCGCACCGGTATTCGCGAGCACTGGGCGTGTCGTCACGCGGTCTCCTTGCCTGACTTGTGGCTCAATAGAGTACGCTGAGACGCTTCGCTCAGCATGACAAACGGCGTTCCATGCTTCGATTTTCAGCGGCTCACTGCCGCGCCGGTTTCCACTTGCGAATAGCTCCGAATCGCGGCAGCAACCCCTGCGCCGTTCGCCATACGGAATCCCTGATCGAGCAAACACTTTTCCAAAGCCGACAGGAATAGAAGCACGAATGGCTTCTGGCTGCAGTAGCCCATTAATCCGACGCGCCAGATTTTGCCCTTGACCGGGCCGAAGCCGCCAGCGATTTCGATGTTGAACTCGTCGAGCAACTGATTGCGAACTTTCGCATCGTCAACGCCGCCGGGAATCATTACTGCGGTGACTGTCGGCAAACGGTCAGCCGGGTTCTTGACGAGCAGATCGAGCTCCATGGCTTCGAGACCCGCGATCAGCGCGAGCTGATTCACACGATGCCGCTCCCAGCGCGCTTCCAGGCCCTCTTCGACGACAAGGCGCATCGCTTCGCGCAGCGCAAAAATCAAGGAAATCGGCGGCGTGTGATGATACAGCCGGTCTTTGCCCCAGTAATTCATCGCGGTCGTCAAGTCGAAATACCAGCTCTGCACTTTCGTCTTGCGCTTGCGGAAGATTTCTTCGGCGGCCGGACTCACCGTGATAGGCGACATTCCGGGGGGAGCGCTGATGGCCTTTTGCGATCCGCTGAAGCAAATATCAACGCGCTGCTTGTCCACATCGATTGGCACAGCTGCGAGCGACGCCACGGTATCCACAATCAGCAGCGCACCCAGTTCGTCAGCGACCTTGCGGTAAGAATCGATACCGGTAATCACGCCAGTGGAAGTTTCCCCGTGCGCGAAGCCGATAATCTTGATTTTTTTGCCCTTGCCTGCGCGTCGCACATCTTCCACATCCACCGGCTTTCCGTACGGCGCTTCCACCTTTATTACTTTCGACGAAGCCCGCGTCGCAATTTCGTACATGCGTTCGGAGAAAACGCCATTGACCGCAACGATGGCTTCGTCGCCCTCTTCCAGGGTGTTAAGCACGGCTGCTTCAATCCCGCCAGAACCGGAAGCCGAAAGCGGCATGGTGATGCGGTTTTCCGTCTGAAAAATTTGCCGCAGGAGGATTTGCGTTTCGTCCATGCACCCTTTGAACCAGGGGTCCATGTGACCCACCAGCGGCGTGGCCATGGCGCGATAGACGCGCGGGTCGATGGAAGACGGTCCGGGAGTCAGCATTAACCGCACGGGGGGAGTGAGTTCGCCAACATGTTGCGTCATGACGTTTGCCCTTCTTTATGCTTGCGCTTGATTCTCGCTCAGGAATCCTGAAACGCCCCGCAAATGCGCTATCGGAGACTTTCCCTGCCGCGGCGGGAACTTTAATTTTCGCGCAATCCCCAAACTCACGCAACGGACAAATTGGCTGCGTCCGTACGCGGAAGGCCTCTTACTCTGAGGGAGCAAGTTCGGGAATTCGGCAGCCGCCGGCGGCTTGATTCGTGGCATTCTTGAAGGAACATAAGACCTAAAGGAGCAACCTTGAAGCTACGCCGTCTCATTCTCTTGCTTGCAGTCGTCTCTGTGCCCTTCTTGCAAAACGTTTCCATTGCCCAGGGTGACGAGACGAAAATCATCGCGCTGGAGAATCTGTGGAACCAGATGCAGATCAATCACGACGCGGACGCCATGGGGAAAATGCTGGACAGTGATTTTGTTCTCACGGACTACGATGGCACTGTCTTCAGCAAGGATCAATTCCTAGCGACCATCCGAGACAAGTCCATCCAGGTCACGACCGAAGTTTCCGAGGATATGAAGCTGCACCGGCACAGTGATACCGTGGTCGTCATCGGTGCAACGCACGAGAAGGGCACGGAGAAAGGAAAGCCTTTTTCGCATCACGGCCGGTTCACCGATACGTGGATCAAGAAGGACGGGCAGTGGCTTTGCATTGCAAGCCAACTCAGCCTGATTGGTAAATAGAAAAGTAATTGACTATCATTGTTATAAGAATACGTATATTTTAAATAAGTCTACTTGCGTTTCTCGAAGTGCCAATCCCGGCAGCTAATTCAAGGCGTGCTTGCGGTAAGATACCGAGCTGTGACGGCGCTGCTTCCCAATGAACAGCTGAAAGACCTACGCTCGCGGCTGGGCATCACTACCCGCGATGTGGCGGAGTTTAGCCAGCGTATTGCGGAAGCGGAAGGCAATCCGGAATTTCAGATCTCAAACGCCTGGCTAACGCAAATCGAGAATTCGGACTCCGTTCCGAGCATATTCAAACTGTACAGTTTGAGCGCTATTTACAGGATGAAGTTCACCGACCTGCTGCTCCTGTACGGGCTTGACCTGCAGAAGCTGGGGATGCATCAGCTTGCTGCCCCGCTGCCGCACACGCACCTGACTTCGCTGGAAGTTTACGACGCGGACCGTACGGTTTCGTTTCCCATCCGGTTTGATAGATCCTTCGATGTGGACAACACCAACCTCCTCTCACGCATGGTGGAACTTTGGGGAGAAGTACCCATCGCGCTGATTCAACACCTGGACATCCGGCACAGCCAGTACGGTTACGTTGGCCTGCAGGATTACACCCTTTATCCCCTGCTACGCCCTGGTTCCTTCGTGCAAATCGATTCACGCGTCAGAAAAGTGCAGCCGCTTCGCCGCCGCACCGAGTTTGACCGCGCCATCTATTTCGTAGAGTTGCGCGACGGCTATGCTTGCGCGTGGTGTGATCTTCTGGACGACCACCTCCTGCTACTGCCTCATCCTCTCTCTCCATGCAGCGTGCGAAAATTCAAGTTTGGAACCGACGCTGAGATCGTCGGGCAGGTGACAGCCGTGGCGATGAGACTCAGCGACCCAAGTGATTCTGCGCCTGACGATAATGCAAGATTGCCAAGGCGAGTCTGAGATTGGAAGTGAAGAGGCGCGCAACCGTCAAATTCACTTCTGTAGGAATGGCGACACGGTATGGCTCCAGCTTCTGCCACGCGCGCAAAAACTCCCGAGGATTCTCCCGGGTAGACTGTAGATAGGCCTCAAGGTCGCTGACCAAACTCTCCAGCGAAAAGGCGGAGAGTCTGTAAAATGCCTGCCGGTGGGCGATTTCCAACGCTTTGCGCGCGACTTCCGGACGGAAGCGGTTCGCAAGCCCCTCATGATAATAGTTTCCTGTGTTGTAATCGCGCGTCGAGGCCAGATAAATCAGGCGCCCAAGATCACAGGGAATCCGGGCGAGCGTCCGGTTCAAGAGGTCGTCGTAGGCCTCTTGCACAGGAACGAGTTTGATCGCAGAGCTCATGGTTACGGCGCTTCAATTGCGGCAGACGCGATGCAGCTCAGGATTGCACACCATCCATTTCGCGCGATCGGGCTCCAGACTCGAACTCTCTTAGGACATTGCCGATGCGCTGAGTAAGTTTGTCGGCGCGCAAGGCCATCCAGCGCAGCCTCTCTAGGCCCGCCAATCCAATCAAAAGAAAAAGAGCTCCGCAAATCAGCCTGAGTTGTGCGTATTGGAGGAGTATCCTAGCCTCCATCGCGAATTTAATATCCGCACTCAGCCGACTCGCTTCCAAATGGTGGCGCATGATTCGGCGGATGGTGGCCGCGGTCTGCTGCACCCAAAGCAGCGCCACGGCATTGCGCTCCCGAAGGAAGAGCCGCTTCAAATCGACCGATTCCAACCGAGAAATGAATTCAAAGTCCCGGCTTGAAAAGATTTGCGAGACAAATTCCGGCGGACACGCCTCCGGGAGGTCGTCCTGGCCAGTCAGCCACTCGTCCATAACAGCAGGCAGATGTCGCGAGGCCGATTGCCCTCGGACCCACACGAGTATCAATACAAGAAGGACAGCGGCTCCGATTAGTGCAGTGGTGGTTCCGATCACGAGCCCACCACCTTCGCCAGGTACGCTCGTCCTTCTCGTAATCTCTGACCCGTCGCAGCAGCAATTCTTTGGTATTGCTCTTCCAAGCGCACTGCTCTTTTTGGCTCAGGGTTAGGAGCATAGGACCATAGATGCAGTGCCCAAAGACCGAGGACCATGAGGTAAGAGCCAGGACTGACGTGTGCCCAGAAACGGTTAAACCTGCTCGCGGTATTGGTTACGAACGTCAGTTGGATTACGCTGATTCCCACAAACAGGCCATACCCTAGAAGAATGCCTCTTAGATTCCTGCCGAAGGGAATTGCATAAAACAGGAAAAGCGCCACAAGAGCAATAATCGCCAGACTTTGCACGGTTCTAAGCGCGCGCTCAAATTCTATCGTGGTCGTTACAGACCACCAATACGGATTGTTCCAAGTCTCGACCAGCCCTTTCGTGAAGGCCATCACAAACACGAAGGTAACGAGATTTCTGGCCATTCGCGCCGTGCCAGGATAGGCGGCCAGCGCCACGCGATAAATCTCAAAAACTACCGCGCAACCGATTAAGACGCCGGAATACTCCGTGATCCAATAAACCGGTAGATAGAGCTGTGGGCGAGCATGGTATATGGAAAAGCGCAGGAGAGACTGCAACCAGACGAATAAAATATAGACGTAAAAAACCGGAAATCGGGCGAGCAGTCTGCCTTGGAGCCCGCGAACTAACAGCAAAGTCTCCAGGGTAATACTGCCCCACCAAATGGCTTGCCCGAGCATTTTCCTCCGGAGCGGGCCTGGCAGGCCCTCGGGAGCAAATGCTAGCACGACCGAGGGGGAAGAGCGCAGAGCGTCTTCCCCACTGCGCGTCATTCCTTTAGGACACTACACCAGCCAAGGTAGCGGGGTCGGCGGTGGCTGCGGGTCACCACCATCGGCGATCAAGGTGACCGCTCCATTGGATTGTATTGCCGGCAGGCTATGCTTCCCTGCATTCAAGAATGGAACCGGTATCGCCCCCGAAAAAACAGCTACAGCAGCGGATAAAACGAACGTGGCAAACGCTACCTGAGTTTTAGATTTCGTCATTTGACTCTCCTCGAAGAAAGTAGAAACGATGGTGGCTTGGATCGTGACGCCCCATTCGTAGCCTGTGGGGAGGCTATGAGAAAAACTGGAAACGCGCGCTGTAGCCAGGTGTCTGGTTGGCATCCCAACCAAGACCAGGGCCGAAGCATCGCGCGGGCAGATCAATAACGCGGGATCGAAATCAAAATAAGAAAAAGTGCGATGTCAGAAACGCGATTCAGACTGCGATGTGAACGAAACTGCAGGGTCAGGGGGCCGCACGCCCCATGAGGTGCTCGCAACAACGCACGCCAGGTTCTGCAATAGCGTCATTTTGGCCTCAAAATGGAGCAACTGCCGCTTTGGACGCCATGACCGGTCACTCCATGGCTCATACCGGCTTGTAAATGTCTGGCCATTTAGAACAACTTCCTGGAATGCTCCGGCGCCTTTGTGGCCCCCGGGCGATTTTCAATATAGTTCTGCCGCGCACGCCTCAGCGGTTGTGATCCCAATCAAGCCATCAATTCCGGCGATTCGCTCCTTGCCCCGAACGAATACTGAATCATGGGTACAGAAAGCCAAAAAGTGAAGCGCTTTAGGCATCCACGGCAGCGCTGCAATTGCCCTGCGTTTTGTGTTCCAGAAGAAGAGAACATCCGCATCGTTCAGCTATGTCAGTGAACATTCACACAGGAGGATGGACCGCCGTGGATATCCAAAAGGGAGAGCGGTGGCATTGTCAGAATCCAGTTTGTGGAAGCGAAATCCTCGTGACTACTTCAAGCCGCGCGCAAGGAGGCTCCAACCCACGATGTTCGTGTGGCGAGATCATGAAGAAACCCTATACCCAGCCGGGACTACGTCCCTTTGAGTCTGAAGTGGAGGCGCGCGTCAAGCTCGAGGCGTCGCGAAACTAGTTGATTGACGTCTCCCAGACTCTTCGTGCGGCGTGCAACCCTGGCCCGTCGCATAAAACGCGGAGGGAAGCTGCCAAGATGCGGGTATTTAGGGGGTTCGCGATTGCTCTTATGCTGGCGTTGATCTCGCTCGGAATCTTCATTCTCTACAACTCCATGGCACGCAGGAGCGCTGCGGAGGCTGACAGTGTCATAGCTGGGGCAGTGCTATTCTCTCTCGCTCTTACTTTGCTTTATTACATCACAAGGCCAACCATCAAATGAAAGGGCAGGAACAAAAAGGCAGCGCCGCGCCCATGGGTACTTCTCCTGCAACGGAGTGCCGCGCGGAGTTCATTTTTTATGCGCGAAATCAATCGCGCAAGCTGGGCTCTGTGGAAGTTCTCGGCGATTACACTTGCGATTTTAGGAGGCCCGACTGGGCGCATCGGTGGACGGACTGGAATTCCGGCCGGAACCACTACCTGAATCTCTTCCTCTGCGCCAAACATGCCCGCGAACTAGGCTTGTTATAAGTCATCTCTGCCGCATGCCTTCCATATCAGGTCTCGAGGATTCAGTCCCGGCGAATATTGCGAGCAGTTTCTGCACTGTAGTAAGCGTTCAAGGCTTGGTTGAACTGTTGAACACTGGCCCGATTTGATTCCTTCCGGATCATGGTTTCCAGAATGGGCTCGAGGAACCGGCCGAACATCTTCAGTGTCGCGTTGTCTTGCGTGGCCAATGCTCTCTCCACGGCCCTTTCCGTCGCGGGCGTAACGATTTCAAGGCGTCCCACAAACACGCGTACGGTTTGCGCGGGAGCAGGATGGATCGAAAGTGGCAGGACACCATCTACAAATGTTCGCGGTACAATGTACAGCAGACGGCTGCCTTCTTCGAACCAGGAGCCGCGCCACGTTTCGACCATGGCGTGCGCTTCGTCCTGGTAAAGACCCTGGGCAACGAGCATGCCTTCCAGTTCCCTGCCGAGATCGCCGATCGTGCCCGTGAGTTCCGGTGGATCCAGGATGGCATCTTTTTGCAGCCCTCCGCCGATTCGGTAACCCACTCTCTCGCCACGGCGCTCGAAAAGAATGGTGTTGGGAATTTCTTCCTGGCCGTGGTTTTCGACGTGTAATTTGCTTGCAGGCGTAAGCGTGGCCGAAAGCGGCACGGAAAAAGTGGACACGCCGCGATAGAAAAGGAACTTCTCCTGTTGCTCGCCGACGGACGACTGCACGCGAAGGGGCGTAGAAGAGGTCATCCGGGCAGCGTAATAATGATTGCCTGAATTCTCGCGTGGAAATTTCTCTCTCACGTTTGGCGAAATGGTTACAGAATCCCACGCAATACTTCCGTCCGGGTGCGGTTGGAGGAGAGTGCCGTCAAAAATATTTGCGGCAGGCTCGACGCGCGTGGCGCGAGGATACCACTCGGTGATTACGCCCTTGGCGAAAGAAACTTTGACCGAGACGGTTTCTTCACGCGAATCATAGAAATAAAGGACAGGAGTTTCCATCCGCACAGTGCCGCGTAAACCGAGCTTGAAGCCGTCATAACGAAAGTGTTCCACGAAACCGGGCAGGTCCGTGGAGCCCGTGAGTGGTAGCCATTCGACGGCACTGCCATTCCTGCCGGCGATAGAGGTAAACGTGCCCCATTCGTGTGCGGTGAGGCCGGAATAGACGGGACGGGCTTCCTTAGCAGCAGGATGTGACGAGATGGCAAAGCAGCAACCAAGCAAAGCGTAAAACGCTAGGAGCAATGGCTTTCGTGGCATGGCTGGTCTCCCTGGGAACTTGGAGTTCCGCGTACATCCAGCCAAGACGCCGAGCGACGTCCAAGTGTTAACCACGCCATGTGTGGCCCAGCAGGGTTTACGAAACGCCAAAATCAGCGGCGCCATAATGGGCGGATTACCCTGGAGCAGGCCTCGAGAAGTGTCTGTAAGTCATCGGTGAACGCGTTTGGCTTTTCGCTCTCGACATCAATCGTGCCAACCACGCTTTCGCCCGTTCCGTCAAATACTGGAACGATGATCTCCGACCTCGTCGTGCCAAAGGCCGTGAGATACCGTGGATCGGCCTCGACGTCCCCGACGTTTACTGCTCTCCCGGAGGAAATGACGGCGCCGGTCAGCCCCTTGGTAATAGGAAACATCGGATACTCAGGCGCACTGGGGCCGCTCCAGACAATATTTTTCACTACTCCCGCGGCGTGGTCCACGTCATAAAGCCCGACCCAGCGGTAGCTGCCGGAGCTCCTAAGAAGCTCCGCGATGTCTTGAAGAGTGGCGACCCGATCCTTCGCCGTGGAAACGAGGCTGTGGAGGTCCTTCATCAGGTTGTCGCGCTCCATGAGCATATCGCTCATTATAAGGACACAGATCAAATTCAACAGATTCCCTAAACGGGGCACGCACCTTGCAGATTCATTTCACTTCAGCAGAAATAAAAATGGGACAGGCAGAAATGCCTGTCCCACAATTCTCGGATGAGCAAGCGCCTAGGCGGCGATGGTTTGCTGTGTAAGCAGGTGCGCAGGAACTTTGCGCAGGTCCCACACAATGCCGAGCCAGGACATGACCTTCAGCGTGTAATAGGTGATGTCAATCTCCCACCAGAAGAAGCCCTGCCGAGCCGAGGCCATAAAGTGATGATGGTTGTTGTGCCAGCCTTCTCCGAGGGTGAGCAGCGCCAGCAGCCAATTGTTACGGCTGGTGTCCGTGGTTTCGTAGCGCCGCGAACCAAAGAGGTGTGAGAGCGAATTGATGGTAAAGGTGTCGTGCCACAAAAGTACCGTGCTCAGGCAGAAACCCCACACAAAAAGATGCCATCCGCCAATCAGCCACAACGCCACGCCTAGCGTGACAGGCGGCACCATGTGGTATTTGTTCAGCCAGCGAAGCTCAGGGAACTTCGCGAAATCGCCGATGTATTCCAGCCGCGTGTCATTGTATTTATCGGAGATGATCCAGCCGACGTGCGACCAGAAGAACCCGAAAAGCGTCGGCGAATGCAAATCCAGTTCCTGGTCCGAATGCCGGTGATGGTGGCGGTGATGGGCCGCCCACCAGAGCACACCCTTCTGCGACGAGGTCATGGCAATGAACGCCATCACGAACTGAAACACGCGGCTGGTCTTGAACGAGCGGTGCGAAAAGTAGCGATGATAGCCAGCAGTGACGAAAAACATGCGCACGACCAGCAGGACCAGGCAGGTCACCAGGTAATACCAGTGGAACGGAATGAAAAAAATCAGCAGCGCGGCGACATGAATGAGCGCAAAAGGCAAAGAGAGAAGTAGGGAAATCCGCGAGCCATTTGGGAGCGGTATCGACAAGAAGCGAGAAGCAGAAGCCATCCGGCAAAATCCTCCGCGTCCAGACGTGGACGCCTTTCAGAGCATCTATCGCAACGCAAGAGATCCAGCCGGAACTTCGCGCCACGAACCTACAATTTCAGTGTACGGTTGCGTTGAAGTGCGGTCAAGCGCAGTAAAGTACAGGTTCCCATTGTACAGATGCCCGGGAGTACAGGTTGGTTGTGAAAAGCCCTAAATTAAGTTTCTCTAACAGGGTTCGCGGCGTTGTGACGATGCTCACAAGAATTCTTTCCGGGGAGTATGCTATCGTCCCTGTGCACCGATAAAATCAGGAGTAGCAGCCCCGGAACGGTATCTGGGCGAGGAAAAAATGGCTGAACGTCCCGTACTTGTTGGACTGATCCCGCAAGTCGTGGTGATTGATGAAGGCGACCAGGTGTCTTGGATTTCCGATGCTGGCAATTTGCGCGTCGAATTCGATGTGAACCGCTGCCCGTTTTCCTCGAACGTTTTTCAGGCGCCGGCCGGCATGCGGCTGCTCAGCGGCCCACCTCGCCCCGGAAACAAAGCGGCCACGTATAAATATCGCTTGTGGCTGAACGACCAACTGGTGGGCCAGGGCGAAGTGATTCTGCGCGAAAAATAACCGTTAGATTGTTTGGGCGCGCTTTGGCGGAAATATTAAGAAGGAAGTGGTTGCTGCTGATAAATCCCTCTCATTCCTTCTTTGCTGCGTGATAGCCAGCCTTAATGGCATCCGCTTCCGCCATGTATTTGCCTTTTTTTGTTCTTCCATACCAGCGCGTGCCGCGCTTGTGATAGACGCCAGACTCCGTGTTGACCCAGACCATGCCTGCGCTGCTCGCTGGAGGCGTTTTCTGCGCTGTTGTTGCCTTTGAGGTTCCCGTGGTTGCAGGTGCTGCAGCACCCGCTTTCGTGTCCTTATCTTTTTCTTTCTTTGCTGTGTTGGAGTCAGTCTGGCTCTGATCGCCAGCCTGCTGCGCCCCTTGCGCCAGGACCGTGACGCTACCGGCAAACAGCAACAACGCGCCGAACAAGGCGATCCGCAAACCGTTCGTTGTTTTCATCTTGAAGTATCCTCCGCCCGAAACGGCTGGTCCATTCTTCCCCAGGCTTGATTCGAGCGCAAGTATAAGCGATTGAGGCACTTCGAACGGGAACTTTAGTCTCGTTCTTGGGGAAATGAGGAAGTGGTCAAATTAGCGCTGGCAAATGAAGGGTGGCGTTACTTTGGCGCTAGGCATACGTCTTTAGTAAGGATGAGATGAACGGCTGCGAAATGGGACGGCCATGACAATGCAGGGAAAACAACTCTTTCGGGTAGGTTTAATGTTCTTACTTGCGGCAACCGCTGGCCGAGCGCAGACGCCCGCGCCAGCCGCACCCAGTCAGGAGCAGGAGGCGGCACCGGCAGGCGGCCAGCGGCGAATAACAAATGACGGGCCGGGGCAGCCGCTGCTCGGAAAGATTACGGCAATCAACAAAGGATCATTGGAATTAACCAGGCCAGACGGGACAACGGCTACGGTAAAGCTCACGGATAAGACGGAGTACCGCAAGGACCGGCAAGGCGCGAAACTGGCCGATTTCAAGGTCGGCGACCTGGTGTTCGTACGCGGAGAGGAGAACGCGGATCACAGCGTGACGGCGCAGTTGATCGGCGGGCGCTCCGGCGGCGGTGCGCAAGGAGGCCGAGGATTCGGCGGCACGGGGTTTGAACTCGGAAAAGACTTCGTTGTGGGCGAAGTGAAATCGGTGGACGCGCCAAAGCTCACTGTGTTGCGGCCGGACAACGTCACGCAAACGTTGGAGTTGAACGAAGATACATCACTGCGCAGAGGACGTGAAAGCATCACCATGGCAGACATCCAGCCGGGCGATCACGTGATGGTGCGCGGCGCCGTGGAAAATAATGTGTTTGTGCCGAAAAACCTGATGCTCTTTTCCCCCGAGCAATGGAAGCAGATGGAGGAAATGCGCAAGATGGCTGGAGTCGGGCCTGCCGGAAGCGGGGCGGACGCAAATAAGCCCTCGACCGCACCGAAGAGCAATCCGCCTCAGCAATAGTTCACTCAGGGAGACTGAGATTTGAAGTCAATCGCTCGCGGCATCTTCATACTGCATTTCGTCGTGATTGTTCTTGGGTCGAGCGTCCAAGGGCAGGATCCGACACCGCCTGCGCCCACACCAGCTTCCGTGACAACTCCTGCCGTCGCTCCAACGTACGAAATTAGTGGCTCGGCGCGAAGCGGAAAGACTCCGCTGCCAGGAGTTAGCTTTACGGCCGCGAACACTCTGACGGGGAAGAAATATTCGGTGGCGACGAATTCCGAAGGCAAATTTGCGTTGTCCGGCATGACGCGCGGGAGATACGTGGTGCGCGTCGAGTTCATGGGATTCGCCACGTTCACGCAGGAAGTCGTGCTGAATCCGGAGAGCCCATCCGCGAAAGTGGATGCCGAACTGATTTTGGCTTCCCGGCAGCAGGAGCAATCGAACGGCAACCTTGCGGCCATTGCCACAGCAGGCCGGGGATTTCAAAGCTTGGCGATGGACAACGCGCTCTCTGCGCTTGCCGGCGGAAACTCCGGCTTCGGCGGGGACGGCAACGGCGGAGGCCAAAGCAACAGCGCTCTTTCCAGCCTTCCCCTGAACGGAGCGGGCGCAGAAGGACCAACGGAGTCGGTAAGCGTCAGCGGCGCGCAGGGACGGACGCAGGATTTCGGCGGCGGGAGCGAACAGGATCTGCAGGATCGGATCCAGGAGTTTCGCGATCGCATGCAACGCGAAGGCGGCGGTGGCTTCCCAGGAGGCGGTGGTGGCGGCGGTTTTGGCGGGCCCGGCGGCGGGATGGTTGTCATTGGCAGGATGCCGCGAGGTTTCAATATCAATCAGCCGCATGGGGTGCTGTATTTCTCTGACGATAACGCGGGATTGGACGCTCGACCGTATTCGCTGACCGGCATTGAATCGCCTAAAGCGGATTACAACCAGGCGCGTTTCGGCGTCAACGTGGGCGGACCGCTGAACATTCCAAAGATTTTCAACGGCGGTAACAAATGGTTCTTTTTCGGCGGATGGAATGGTTCGCGCGGGAGCAACCCTTACGATGCGTTTTCGACAGTGCCAACGCAGGAGGAACGGAACGGCAATTTCTCCGGCGCGACCTACAACGATGCCAAGCCGGTTCAGATTTTCGATCCTAAGACCGGGCAGCAGTATCAATTCAATGGTGTTTCGAACGCGATTGATCCTTCGTTGATTAGTTCGGCGTCAAACGCGCTGCTGCAGTACATCCCTTTGCCAAATATTGCGACGACGACTTCTGGCCAGAACTTCCATTACGTGACGTCGGCCGTGAGCAATTCGGATACGGTGATGCTGCGGCTCATTCACAATTTTGGCCAGGCTGGCGGACCGGGGTCTGGCCCCTTCGTCATAGGTGGCCCAGGCGGGGGTGGAGGTGGCGGAGGACGGCGGCGCGCGCAGAACAACATTAATTTTGGGCTGAACTGGTCGCGCAGCTCGAGCAACATCGTCAATCCGTTCCCGTCCCTCGCGGGAGGAACGGGAACACAAGGGCTCAACGCCAGCGCAGGATGGACTTACGGTAGGGGCCGCATCACAAACATTTTCCGCGTGAACTACAACCACAATCATGTTTCCACGACCAACCTCTATTCGAACGTCCTGGACGTCTCCGGACCGGGTGGCGCAGGGATAACCAGGATTTCGAACGATCCATTTGACTGGGGACTGCCAGGAATCAGCTTCACTTCGTTCGGCGGGCTGAATGACCCGACGGCGAGGCGCGAACTGGATCAGACCTACTCGATCTCGGAGACTGTTGCGTGGAATCATGGAAAGCACAATTGGCGTTTCGGTGGAGATTACCGGCGCATCCTGCAAAGTTTTCACTCCGCAAGAAACGCCGAAGGCAGTTTTGTTTTTACCGGGTTTGCGACGTCGCAATACGGAACCGGGAGCACGCAACCTTTAACTGACACGGGGTACGATTTCGCGGACTTCCTGCTTGGCTTTCCGCAACAGACGTCGCTGCAATCCGGTGCGAATTCTTATAACTTCCGTGCCAATGCGTTTGACTTCTTCGCGCAGGACGATTGGAGGTTCCGTTCGAATCTCTCGTTCAATCTGGGGCTGCGCTACGAGTACAACGGGCCTTATACCGAGGAGCAAAATCGCATCGCTAATCTGGACGTGGCGCCGGGGTTTACGGCGGCTGCGCCCGTGCTGTCGGGCCAAGCCGGATTTCCGGCTTCGCTGGTGAGGCCAGACCGCAACAATTTCGCCCCGCGTGTAGGAATTGCGTGGAAACCGCAGAAGCAAACCGTGGTGAGGGCGGGATACGGAATCAATTACAACCTGGCGCAGTACGGCATTATGATTCAAAACTTCGCGTTTCAACCACCATTCGCGAACACAGCGACGAATACCACGGACGTCACCGGCTTCCTGACCGCAAACCGCTTAACCATCACAGATGGATTCCCCAATTCCGGAAACACGGTGACCAACAACTTTGCCGTCAACCCTGACTATCGGCTGGGCTATGTGCAGATTTGGAATCTCGACTTGCAGCGGGAATTGCCGGGTAGCGTGATGATGTACGCGGACTATAACGGTGCGAAGGGAACACGCCTGGATATTGAAAGAGCCCTAGTTGTCCCAGGCGGCCAGCCATTCATTTACGAATCGTCGGAAGGAAATTCGATTTTGCATGCGGCCTCGGTTCGCGTACGCAGGCGGATGACTAAAGGGCTGGGATTGGGCGCACAGTACGTGTTATCGAAGTCCATAGACGATGCTTCGTCGATCGGAGGCGGGGGAAGCGTTGTGGCGCAAGATCCTTTCAACGTTTCCGCGGACCGCGGGCTCTCCAGCTTTGACCAGCGGCACAAATTCACAGGAAACTGGACTTACGACCTGCCTTTCGGAGAAAACCGGCGTTTTGCAACTAAAGGTGCTTGGAGCCATATTCTGGGAGGATGGCAGTGGAGCAGCGACTTTACGATTGGATCCGGGCTGTATTTCACGCCGCGGGTTCTTGGCGGAAGGCTGGACATCGGCCGCGGAGTCAGCGGATCGCTTCGCGCAAACGCCGTTGCGGGGCAATCGACTTCGATCAGTGACCCGACGACTCTCAAGTGGTTTAATACGGCAGCATTTTGCGCGCCAAGCACCACGTGCGTCAATCTTAATGGCTCCCCTTTTGGCGATGCCGGACGAAATATTATCGAGGGCCCAGGGCAAGTTGCCATGAACATGTCGCTCAACAAGACAATTCAGGTTAAAGAATCCCGCGCGCTGGACCTGCGCATTTCGGCAAACAATGTTTTTAATACCGTGCATTTCGCTTCCATCAACACGGTTGTGAATTCGTTTACTTACGGAGAGGTTACTGGGACGGGCAGCATGCGTCGCGTGACGATGACGGCGCGCTTCCGCTTCTGAAAGAAAATGTATATGCAGTTTCCCAGAAAAGCATTTTCGATCTTCAGCGCAGCAGGGCTGCTGCTGCAAACGGCGGCGCCGGTGGCCGCCCAGCAGACCGGGCAATCTGAATCACGCATCCAGGTGACGAGCGAACTTGTCCTGGTCAATGTGGTCGCACACGACAAGAAAGGAAACCTCGTTCGCGATCTGAAGAAGACAGATTTCACGCTCTTTGAGGACGGGAAGAAGCAGGAGATTTCCACTTTCGATTTCGAGAATGTAGACGAGATGGCAACCGCAGGCGCAGCGGAGGCCACCGTACCGGGAGTGGCAGGCGGAACTGTGCTAGGCGCCGGGAAGCAAGCTGCCCCATCGCTGGACGCCCGCGACCGGCGATTGATTTTGCTCTTTTTTGATTTTTCAGCGATGGAGCCGGAACAGATTGACCGATCTGTCGAAGCCGCGAAGAAATTCGTCAGCACCAAGATGCAGCCAGCCGATCTAATGGCCCTGGTATCGCTCGCAACGAACATGCATGTGGACCTGGATTTCACTAACGACAAGGCCAAACTGCTGGCGGCCCTTACCGCGTACAACTCCGGCCAAGGCCAAGGATTTGAAAACGGCAACACGGGAAGCGCGGAAGGCGCAGCAGAAACGAGCGGAGCCTTTTCGGCTGACGACACGGATTTCAACACGTTCAGCGCGGACCGCAAACTGCTGGCTCTGCAGTCGCTGATGCAGGCGCTGGGCAAGCTCCCCCAGAAAAAGAGCCTCATCTACTTCAGCAACGGAATAACCCAGACGGGTGCCGACAACCAGTCCGCCGTGCGGGCCGCGACCGCAGCGGCTGTGAAGGCCAACGTATCCATCTATTCGATGGATATACGGGGCCTGCAGGCGTTCCCCCCGGGAGGAGAAGCGCAGTCGGCCAGCTTGCACGGGCAATCCGCCTATTCAGGCGCGGCCGTATTGAACGACCTCAATGGGAACGCCGCGTCACAGGAAACGCTGGCAACGCTTTCGTCGGATACCGGCGGGAAGGCGTTTTTCGATTCGAATGATTTCGGTGCGGTATTCTCGCAGGTGCAGAAAGACAGTTCGGCCTATTACGTTCTAGGCTTCACTAGCAACAATCCTCTGAAGGACGGACGATTCCGGCGCCTAAAAGTGCAGGTCAACCGGCCGGACCTAAAGCTTGATTTTCGCTCGGGCTATTACGCGGGAAGGGATTTCGAGCACCTGAATCGCGCGGACCGCGAGCAGCAACTCGATGACGAGCTAGCCGCGCAGTTGCCTCGCGTGGACGTGCCCCTCTACGCAGGAACGGCGTTCTTCCGCCACGATGACTCCCACTATTACCTGGCGGTTTCTTTGGTGGTGCCTGGTTCCCAGATTCCATTCGTCACGGAAAAAGAGAAGGACAACGCGACAATCGATATCATTGGTGAGGTTCGGGAAGGGGGGAAGTTCCCCGTCGGGCAATTGCGCGACACCGTCAAATTAGCTGTGAATAGCGCCCAAGAAGTCCGCCGCAAGAACGTACAGTACAACACGGGCTTCGTACTCGCTCCAGGCAGCTACCACCTCAAGTTTGTCATCCGCGAGAATCAAACCGGCAGGATGGGCTCTTTCGAGACGGACGTGCAGATCCCCGACCTCCGCAAGACGCCGCTCAAGATGAGCTCGGTCGTGCTCAGCAGCCTTCGCGCTCCCTTCACCGGCAAGAAAAGCGGAGCGAATCCGCTCGTGCGGGACCAGATGGAGTTAGTGCCGAACATTACGCACGTTTTCGCGCCCGACCAGCATCTCTATTTGCAGTACGAAGTGTACGACGCGGCGAAGGGGAAGAATCCAGCGCCCGCGGCCACGAATGGCCAAAACGGGACCGCCAAGGATGCCCCGCCAGCCAAGCCGCCGAAGGACAGCATTCGGGTTTTCACGAGTATTGAGTTCCTGCAAGGCGCTACTAAGGTTTACGAATCAAAACCGGTGGTCGCAAACGAAGTGACAGCTCCGGAGCGTAGGGCCGTCATTTTCCAGATGGACTTGCCCCTACAGGCCTTGAAACCGGGGCTGTACCTTTGCCAGGTGAACGTGATTGACGACGTGGCGGGAAACTTTTCTTTTCCGAGATTTCCCCTGCTGATCCGCGAACCTGCACCTGCACCGGCGAGCAAAGCGGCGGATTGAAGCCGCGCTGGCAAAAACGTCCAGAAACGTAGAAACGGCTCAAAACAAGTGAGTTAGGATCAGTCGCCGACGGCTGCTGCGCTTCGGGACATTTCGACGGACTCGGCTAGACCCCGTCGCATCGGCCCCAGAACGAAGGCGGGCACCTCGCGCTCCGGAGCCAACGAAATGCTGGTAGCCTTGCGAGGGAATTCGTTGCGGCGGTCTAGAAACAACCCCGCCTCTTTCAAAAACTCAGCCGAAAAACCCATATCCTCGGCGCGATCCACACCCCAGAACCATAGCTTCTCTTCCTGCCGCTGGAGGAAATCCAGAGCGTCTTCCAGCCGCTTCATCGCGCGATCGAAGGATGAAGCGAGAAAGAAGACCCCCAATGTCCAGGCATGGCGTGGATAGCGCGCCTGAATGCGGACACAGTATTTGCCAGACTGATTGCGGTCGATGGTGCAGCGATAGTCGTTACGAACAGAAGAAGTGCGTGCTGCCATGTTGGTATCACCGATCTTTGGATTGCTGGCGCTGGGTGGCCATAATTGCTTCTGCTCCGAATTCCGGGGGCCTTCGCTGCAACTTCGAGAGATCTAACCAAGGGCGCAAGGCTTGCAATTCGGCTTCAAGGAAAGCACCAATAGCCTAGCGAGACGCACGAAGAAACGCAAGTGCGTCATTGTGAACATACAAATCCTTTATTTTCTTATATTTAGATTAGCCAAGCGTCCCGAAGCTCTTCAGTTTGTCGGGCATGAGCTTGAGCTTGCCTTCTTGCTTCAAACGATTGTCCAAAGCCTTCTGGAAGGCCTCGAATGCCAAGCTTCGCTTGGATTGCAGCAGTTCTTCAGTCAACTGCTTCTTCTGTTTGTCAAAATCGGATGGATTTGCTTCCGTTTTTTCGGCGACGCGGTAGACCAGCCAGTTTTGTCCCAGGCTCAAGGGAGCAGCCACGTCACCAGCCTTCAGGCTGAAGGCCGCGCCGAGTTGCTTGCCGCTGGCCGCACTTGGTATTGAACCGTCGCGCGCGATGAGATCGCTTGTTTTCGGCTCCAAGCCAAGCGCACGGCCCGCGGCATCGAATTTTTCGCCCGCCCTGACGCGCTTGATCAGCTCATCAGCTTTACTCTTGGCCAAGTCCGTAGACTCTTCGCGTTTTAGGTCGGTGATCACCCGGTCGCGAACTTCTTCAAGCGATCCCTGGTGCGCCGGCAGGATCGATTTCACGGACAGAACGACGTAGCCACGATCGGTGCGAATCGGAAGACTTGTTTCGTCCTGCCTGGCACGGAAGATGGCATCTTTGGCCTCCTGAGAATTGGCGAGCTCCAGCAAGGGGTCGGATGCGGCAACGGGACGCGTCTCTCCTATTGTCAGGTGAAACTGTTTCGCCAAATCGTCCAGGGATATTCTTGGCGCCTGCCGGATGGCGGTTGTTAGTTGATCCGCGATGGTGTTGGCTTGCTTGTCTGCTTGGGTGGGCAGGAAGTTCGCGCGCAGGGAGTCCTTGACCTCCTCGAATGGCTTGGTGTGGGCGGTTTCCTTCTCCACGACCTTGATGATATGGAAGCCATACTGCGACTTGACAAGATCCGAAATCTGGCCTGCGTTGAGGCTGAAAGCAGCCTTCTCGAATTCCGCGACGGTCTGGCCTTGCGTAATCCAGCCCAAGTCACCGCCCTTGTCCTTCGATCCGTCTTCGGAGTACTTCTTCGCCAGGTCTTCGAACTTTCCACCCTTTTTGACCTGCTTTAGAACCTCCTCGGCCTTTTTCTTGATTTCCTCGACTTCGGCGTCAGTCTTTCCGACGGTCATGAAGAGAATGTGCTCGACGTGCCCCCGGTTGGGCACCTGGTACTGCTGAATGTTGGCCATATATTGCTGCTTGAGGACGTCATCGGAAACTTGCAGGCTCTGGCGGATCTGGTTTACGTCTACAACCGCGTAGCGTGCGACGCGCCGCTCGGGCACCTGGTATTTCGCCTTGTTCTTTTCGTAAGCGGAGCGGATTTCAGCCTCCTCCGGTGAAATCTTCGCCTCCAGGTCTTCTGGCTTGATAAGCGCGTAGTCCAGCTTCACCTTTTCATTTTTGTAGCGGAACTCGTCTTGCAGCTCGGCCGGACCAACGCTGATCCCATCGGTCACCAGCTTACGGAATTTCTCCTCGAGTAAGCCCTGTCGGATGAGCTCCTCGAATACTGGCACCGTCAGTTGAAAGCGCGCCTGGACTTCGGCGGAATAGCGGTCCATGCCAACAAACGTGCCGCCATTGAACGCCGTTGGAACGTACTGGCGGATGCGGTCGGCCCGCTCCTGATCGGAAACGGCAATTCCGAGCCGCTTGGCCTCGTATTCGATTTCCTTTTGAAATACCAATTGCTTCAGGATCTGCTGGGCGTAAAGCGCCTCAAGGGGTTTCATGTTGGGATTGCGCTGCTCGATCTGGTTGAGCTGCTGGCGCACGTCTTGCACGCTGACGGACTCATCACCGATCTTGGCCACCGTGTCCGTAGAGACTTCGCCGCTGACCGGCGACTGAGGGACGAGGTAAAGCAACATGCTCCCGCCCAGGACCAGTACGACGACCCCCAGGAGAATGCGGTATCCGAGCTTGCTTTTATCTGCGCCAGCCATCCAATGAGTCTCCCACGTCAGTAGACAAACTTTAGATTATAGAAGATATAGCCACACGTCTCAAACAGAATCATCCTTCCGGGCGCCGGGAGAATTCTCCTCTAGCAGCGGACGAATGGCCAAGCACCCTCTTTCGTCCGGGAAAGAGAGCAACCACACGTTCGCTATGAGGCCTGCCCCAAGGTACAGGCGAAGGTCAGGTGGCCGGGAAAGGACTGTGCTATTTGCACTTTGACTACGCGAAGCTGCTCAATTCCTGCATACGGAAACCGCTGTGCTACATTGAAAAATTGGAGCGTTCGCTGGACATTCAACCGTGACGACACAGACACCCATCGATCCACGATTCTCTCGGGACCAACAAAGGGCGCCGCACGTCGAGGTGTACTGGAAAGCGGTCACCTATAAAACGGTAATCGTCTACGTACTGCTGGCCCTTACGATAATCACCGCCGGCGTTTTCGCGATGAAGCCAGACCTGTACCAAGTAATGCTGAAGAAAATAGACCGGGCGGTGAGCGACCCTGAAATGGAAACTCAGGCCGCCGATCTGAAGCACGCGAAGTTCGTCAATCTCGACGGCAAAGTCCAAGTAAAAAAGGTGAATTCGGTGCAATGGGTGGAAGCGGACTATCGCACTTCCCTCGACAAGGGCGACCTCGTTCAGACCGGAACCGACGCCAATGCGCGCATCACTTTCGCTGACGGCACGACTTACACCGTGAAGCCGGATACGCTCGTCACCGTCGAGGAGAATTCCACGGAGAACGACAAGCCCACCAGCGTGGCCATGCAAATCAATCATGGCCAGGTCGACCTTGCAACCCCAAACTGGAGTTCCCCTGACTCCAAGGCCGCGGTCAGTGCGGAAGATGCTACCGCCCAACTGCATTCCAACAGCCGCGCGGCGGTCAAGTCTGATCCTGAGAAGAAGGAAAGCGAAATCGTCGTCTCAAGCGGCAGCGCGCAAGTGCAACGTGGCCAGGAAAAGATTGATCTCGCGCCGTACGAAAAACTGACGATTCCCAAGGGCGGTCCGATTCAAAAATCCACGGTGCTAGCTCCTCCCGACCTCGTCGAACCCTTGAATCTCTCGCCGATCACCGCGGAAAATCCTCGGCTTTACCCGGTTCATTTTGAGTGGAAGCCCATTCCGGATGCCGTATCCTATACGCTGCGAATCAGCACCACTTCAATGTTCACCAAGACGGTAAAAGAGGCTCCGACCAAGGGCACAGGCATAGACGTCACAGGCCTGGATCCTGGCGACTATTTTTGGAGCGTCACTGCAACGGATGGAAAGAAGCAGACCAGCGAAGTCAGCACAATTTTCAAGTTCACGCTCGTGGCGCAAGGCAAGACACAGGACATGGTCCTGGAGATCACCAGCACACAGGTTGTTGGACAGTCGGCAGAGATCGTGGGCCGGACGGAACCGGGCGCCGCTTTGATTATCAATGGACAATCCGTGCCCAACATTGCGCCGGATGGGAATTTCCGGCACTTCACCGATAAGCTTGCTCCGGGTCAGCACACGATTTCGATTATCGGGGCGAATCGCCGGGGCGGGACGGCAACGAAGCAGGTGTCCATCGTGGTTCCGAAGTAAGAGTTCCGAAGAAAGACCCAAGCGCCTTTGCGCTGGTCGTAGCGTCCGGAGACAATAGGAGTTGAGGGCTGGCCGCGGTGAGGCCAGCGCTATTGGCGGCCGGACAGCGGAGAGTCTTTCTCCGCAGGGGGATGGGGGATGAACAAGAACGGTTACAACATGAGGTCGGTGTTCAGTCTATTTTCTTCCGACCTCGCCATCGATCTGGGCACGGCAAACACGCTGGTGTTCGCGCACAGTAAAGGTATTGTCGTCAATGAGCCTTCGATCGTGGCCATCAACAAGGCCAGCGGAGAAGTCGTGGCTGTCGGCCGCGAAGCAAAAGAGATGCTCGGACGCACGCCGGGCAACGTCGTCGCCATCAAGCCGATGAAAGACGGTGTCATCGCGGACTTCAAAGTCACCGAAAAGATGCTGACCTATTTCATCCAGAAGGCCCACAATCGGCGCGTGCTGGTGCATCCGCGAATTGTCATTGGCGTCCCGAGCGAAATCACTCCGGTGGAAAAGCGCGCCGTGCAGGACTCTGCGTATCGCGCGCGAGCCAGCGAAGTTTTCCTCGTCGAGCAGGCCATGGCCGCGGCGATCGGCGCGGGACTGCCCATCGAAGAACCCTCGGGCAACATGGTGGTGGACATTGGCGGCGGCACTACGGATATCGCGGTCATCTCCATGAGCGGCATTGTTTATTCGCGGTCCGTGCGCGTGGCGGGCAATGAGATGGACGAAGCGGTGATGCAGTATTTGAAGCGCAAATACAACTTGCTCGTCGGGGAACGCACTGCGGAACAGATCAAGATGGAAATTGGTTCCGCCTATCCGCTGGAGAAACCGCTTACCATGGAAGTGAAAGGCCGCAACCTCATCGAAGGCGTACCGCGAACGGTCACCATCGATGACAGCGAAATTCGCGAAGCGCTGAGCGAATGCGTCGCGACCATTCTCAACGCCGTGCGCGTCGCGCTCGAGCGCACGCCTCCGGAGCTTTCCGCCGACATCAGCGACCGCGGTATCGTCCTGACTGGCGGCGGCGCGCTGCTGAAGAATCTCGACAAACGGATTCGCGAGGAAACTGGATTACCGGTTTCAATTGCGGATGATCCGCTGGCGTCAGTCGTGCTCGGCACGGGAAAAATGCTCAGCGACTTCAAACTTCTGCGCCAGGTTTGTATCGACTGACGGAGCTTCCCCATGCCTGCCATCGCACCCGAACACAAGACCGTTGCTACGCTCAGCCTTCTGGTGATCCTGTTTGGCGCTGGAGTATGCCGTGCTGACGACTGCGGCCCCGCAGTCTACGCGTACGACAAGCGTGTTGTTTTTTACTCTTGCGACAAGACGGGCGCCCTGGGCCTCAACGTCGTCGTGCTCGACGACGCGAGCGACTTGAAGATTACGGGACGCGTTGCCGTTACCGCGAAGCGTGGTTTTGACGCTGTCGCCCACGACAAAGACAAGGTCCTGATTCTAACGTGGGACTTGCTGGAAATCTTTGATACCTCAGACGCGGCGCACCCGAGCCTGTTGGCAAAATTTACGCTGAAGAAGCAGGGAAAATTCCAGGGCTACGATCGAATTGAGAAGGAATCAGAGAACACTTTCCTCGTGCTTTCGGGGTTGGGCGCCGGAGAGCTGACAATTGCGGGAGACGCTCCGAAGTGGACCTTCAAGGACATTGATAGAATTTCCTCGCACGATAAAATGGCGCGAGCCGAGCCCCCCGAATCGCAATTGAGCCGTGAGATTCAAGATGCTACCCCGCTTTTGGAAACAACAAAGTTTCGCTACGAGCTTGTCTGGAAAGATAAGGTGCGTCCGGGAAAAGCGCTGCATCGCGAGTACCTCCGAAAAGTGGATAAGGCCACGCAACGATCCGTTTCCGCCCTGCTCATGGGAGAACGCTTGGAGACGATCGACTGAGTTGCGCTCCTTGGGGCGGCCGATAGAATTGAAGACTTTCGAGGAAATCTAGGTTCTATGATTGGCATTCCTTCGCGCCATAAGTCACTGGTCCTGCTTGCAGGCGTCATTATTCTGCAGGTACTGATGCTGGCCGTACAGATCAAGCGGGAGTCCCAGGGCCGGCTTATTCGTGTTTGGACGGTTGGCGCAGTCTCGCCATTTGAACGTGCAGGCTCCTCGAGCTTCGGGTGGTTTCGCGATGCTTGGCGCAAGTACTTCGCGCTGCAAAACACGACGAAGGAAAATGAGCAGATTCGGCGCGAGAACGATGCGCTGAAACTCCAAGTGGCGCAGCTTCAGGGCAAGGCCGCGGAAGCCGATCGCCTGGCGATACTTCTGAATTTCCGGAAATCGCACGCCGACGTTCCGATGATCACGGCGCGCGTGATTGGCACGGGCGCGGGAACAGCGAGCCTCATGATTCAACTAGACCGCGGAGAGCGCGACGGCATTCGCAAGAATATGGGAGTGATCACTCCGGACGGCGTGGTCGGCAAAGTCGTTGAAGCTTATCCGAATGCGTCCCAGGTGCTTCTGCTCACTGACAAGGAGAGCGGCGTCGGCGCAATGCTGGCGGACTCCCGCATCCAGAGCCCCGTTGGAGGGCAGGGTGAGCCTTTGCTGGTCATGAAATACGTTCCGAACGACGATGAAGTCAATCTGGGGGAACGCGTCATTACCAGCGGCATGGACCGCATCTTCCCGCGCGATCTTCCTGTGGGCACCGTCATGGAAATCAAGGCCGGCAATCCATTCAAGCAGATTCGCGTCAAGCCGTCCGCAAATCTCGAGCGCCTGGAGGAAGTGCTGGTTCTTCCATCACTCCGTCCCCTCGAAACGAAAAGTGAAGAACGTCCCGCGAATGCGCAGCCTTCCGCTCCAATCGCATCTGCTCCCCCACCGGCGGTAAGACGATGAACGACGCATTCGATATCCGCGGCGAATCGCACATCGAAGTTCACAAGTTTCGCGCCGGCGCCATCATCATCGCCACGCTGCTGGCGCTGGTGATCCAGGCTTCTTTCCCGATTCATTTTGCGAAGGCCGCTGTACTCGATTTTCCTTTACTCGTGACGATTTATTTCGGCCTCAGCCGGCGCAATCCTTCGACGGGCCTTCTCCTGGGCGTGGTCATTGGTCTCTTTCAGGACAGTCTTAGCGGCCCCACGGTTCCGCTCGGGCTTTACGGAATCGCGAAAACCATCATCGGGTATCTTGCTTCGTCGATAGGCGCGAGGCTCGATACGGAGCATCCCGCAGCGCGTTTCGCCCTCACCTTTGCGTTCTTCATTGTGCATCAGGGCCTGATTGCCGTTACGCGCGGGATTCTCCTGGGACAACCCGAGCCCTGGTTCAACATGCATCTCATTGTTACAGCGCTCGTCAACGGGCTGGTCGCGGTGCTCCTCTTCCTACTTTTGGACCGCCTCCGCAGGAACTAGCGATGCGGCATGCTTCGGCCGCTGGATCTCGGTTCGGCCGCTGGATCTCGGTTGTTTCTTGAGACTTAGTTGGCCAGAAACTGTTTGAACTCGTCGAACACGTTCGATATCGGCAGCGAGAGTTTTTCGCGCTTCAAATATGCGGCAAGACGATCTGGCAGGGGCGGCGCAGCGCCGATAGCTTTCTTAACTACATCGGCGAATTTCGCGGGGTGCGCCGTAGCCAGAACCAAACCCTGCGCCGGCTCCGCATGTTCGAGTTTGTACGCCTCCCATCCGAGCACCCCCACTGCGGTGTGCGGGTCGGCGATATAGCCGAAGCGATCGTGGATGGCCTTCATCTCCCGCAAGGTTTCTTCGTCTGTCACGCCGTGCCCCCAAATCTCCTTCTGCACGTATTCGAGGCGGTTGCGGCACAAATCGAGTAAGCGCGGAAAATTGTTTGGATTGCCCACGTCCATGGCGTTCGAATACGTGGCCTTCGCAGCGCGCGGATGAAATTCTCCGGTGCGCAAGTATTCCGGCACGACGTCATTGGAATTTGTCGAAGCCACGTATTTCGCTACCGGCAAGCCAATGCGTTTGGCGAAAATCCCTGCGGTGAGATTGCCAAAATTCCCACTGGGCACCGAAACGATCAGCGGCACCGAAGCCACCGGCAACTGCCGGTAAGCCGCCACATGATAAAACATCTGCGGCAGCAGCCGTCCGATATTGATGGAATTCGCGGAAGTCAAAAACGCGCGCTTGTTCAGTTCGAGGTCGGAAAACGCCTGCTTCACCAGCCGCTGGCAATCATCGAACGTGCCCCCCACTTCGAGCGCAGTGATGTTTTCGCCCAGCGTGGTGAACTGCTTCTCCTGCGCTTCGCTGATGCGTTTCGATGGATAGAGAATCACCACGCGGATTCCCGGCACGTTCAAGAAGCCATGCGCCACGGCGCTGCCGGTATCCCCAGACGTCGCCACCAGCACGGTAAGGGGCCGCGTTTCGCCGCGTACAAAATACGCCATCAGCCGCGCCATGAAGCGGGCGCCGAAATCCTTAAACGCCAGCGTCGGCCCGTGGAACAGTTCCAGGATGTGCAAGCCGGGCGAGAGCGACACAAGCTTAATGGGAAAGTTAATCGCCTCGCTCACGATTTGCCATAGCAGTTCTTCTGGAACATCCGGCGTGGCAAACGGACGCACCACACGGAAGCAAACTTCCGTGAACGGCAGTCTCCGAAATTCCTCGAGCCCCTCCGGCGAATGGCGCGCAATCTCGACGGGCATGTATAGGCCGCCGTCGGGCGCAAGTCCGCGCAGCACGGCGCCGCGAAGCGAAGTCAGCGGGGCTTTGCGCGATGTGCTCCGATATCTCAACGAATCTTTCTCATCGCGGGCCCGTCGTTTTGTCTTGGATCATTTTCAGAAAGGAGGGTGCATCCAGAGAGCCCTCGCGCAACAGCGCAACTTGCAGCGTGCAATGCGCAAGCGCTTCATAGCTTTGGCGCCGCGCGGCAATCAGCGCCGGATAGCATCGCGCCACTGTCTCACGCGGTTTTTCGCCTGACTTAGGTTGAAACGCGCCGCGCCACAACACCGGCTTGGGATCGTTCAAATATCTTTCGATCAAGAGTTGCTGCTCTTCCGCGGAAGCCGCCAGATACACAATCGTCATTTGCCGCCGCAAGCGCATCAGCAAATTGTTCCCGCTATAAATAACGCTTCCCGTGGTATCGAGCACCAGCGATTTGAGCGGCTGTTGCTCGAGTTCCGTCAAGATTTCATCCAGCGTGTGAATCTCCTCGGCTAGGTACTCGGATTCCCGTTGAGCGTAAGTCGCGGCATCCGGCCAGCCCATCCACGCAGCAACGCCGTTGATGCCGGAGTACTCGCCGGCAGCAAGGCGCGACCCGAGCTTCTGCTCGATGCGGTCGTCGCAAGAAACAGCAGGGCACCCAGTGGCAGCTAACTTCTTTGTCCAGAAGGTCTTCCCGGCGCCGGACATGCCAATCAGCGCCAGTCGCAGCGGCTTTTCCCTGTTTGTTTCAGCGGCCATAGGTGAACTGCCTACGATAGCGTGATATCCGCAGCCACGGCAACATGCGTAGCGCCGCGGCAGAGTTAAGCACCAATGCATTCCTGGAACCTGTCCTCCCGGACGGCTTGCGGCCCCTTGATGCAGGTGGTAGGTTTAGAAGACTCTTGCTGCTTTACGCAGCTTCGGTCCGGCGGTGATTCGGGAGTCCCGGGAGATTTTTTCGGTTCCCAGGTTCGAGGAAATTTTCGAAGGACATTTTCGGCGTGACTCTGCTTTTTTTCGGGGTCCACTCGAAACCCACGCTGTGTATTTTTTCGTGACGCGAGTTTAGTCCGGTTGTGTAGTCAACTCGGGCCGGAGCGGGCGGAAAGCCCTGGAAAAAAGGACTCGCGCGCGGGGTTTTCGTGTCGTACTGGTTCCGCAACGACAATCGATTGCCGCAGGCGCGGCTGGCCATAGCTTCCTACATCATCGTGGGAATGATAGGCGTGTTGCTGCTCGGCTTCTGGAAGCTCCAAGTCATCGATGCGGATAAGTACAGTTCGTTGGCCGAGCGCAACCGCGTGCGCTACATTCCCGTGATTGCCCCGCGCGGCCGCATGCTGGACCGCGAAGGCCGCGTGCTTGTGGACAATCGGCCGTCCTTCAGCGTGCTCCTCCTGCGTGATGATCTGGCGCAAGTGCAAAAACATCTGGCAGGCATATCGGAAGGTCTGGGAATTCCCCTGGATGATTTGCATGATCAACTTAACAATGCGAAGAATCTCCCGAAGTTCCAGCCCATCATCATCAAGCCCGACGCTTCACCCGCGGACGTCGCCTTCATCGAATCGCACCGTTCGGACATTCCGGTCCTAGAAATGATCCCCGTGCACCGCAGGCGTTACTTGCCGGGGGGATTTTTTGCTCATGCTGCGGGCTATGTCGGTGAAGTCAGCGAACAGCAGATCGAGGCAAGCAACGGCAGACTCCGCCCCGGCGACTTCGCGGGAAAGAGCGGTCTGGAGCGCCAATACAACGACCTGCTTCAAGGCACCGACGGCATGCGGCGCGTGGTCGTGAACAGTGTCGGCAAAGAAGTCGATCGCCTGGCCACGCAAGAAGCCATTTCCGGAAAGCAGATTTTGTTGACGATCGATTACGATTTGCAGCAAGTTGCCGAGCAAGCTTTGGGAGCGCGCCCTGGGGCTGCCGTCGCGCTGGACCCGCGCACCGGCGAAGTCCTGGCGATGGTGAGCCATCCGACCTTGGACCCAAATGATTTCGCCGTGCGCATCTCGGCAAGCGATTGGAAGAGTCTCAACGAGGACCGGCAAAAACCGCTCCTCAATCGGGCGATTCAGGCGCAGCTTGCGCCGGGGTCTGTTTTCAAAATCGTGACCGCCACAGCTATGTTGGAGGACAAAAATCCTCCGGAAAGCTTCACGACATTTTGCCCCGGCTACGCTACTTTTTACGGCCGGCAGTTCAAGTGTTACATTTACGGGAAGGGCTCTCACGGTGTGGCAGGGCTACACAAAGCGGTCCTTGAATCTTGCGACATCTTCTTCTACAACGTGGGAATGCGCTTGGGAATTGACCGCCTTTCGTACTACGGCAGCAAATTCGGGCTAGGGCGCAAGACTGGAATCGATCTCCCAGAGGAGTTGCCAGGGCTGATGCCTTCCGCTGAATGGGTCGAGCGCGTCTATCATCGCAAGTGGTATGCCGGTGAAACGATTTCGGTGGCCATCGGTCAGGGCGCCGTCATCACCACTCCTCTTCAGCTCGCACGCATGATCGGCGGAATCGCGAGTGGCGGTGTTTTCAAACAACCTCACCTCTTGAAGGACGCTCTGAACGTTGGTGAGGAACGGGTTGCGCTTTCCGAGGCGACTGTGGAAAAAATAACCGACGCAATGTACGGCGTCGTGAACGAAGAAGGCGGCACGGCACGAAATGTCAGGCTACCGGGAATCGAAGTGGGCGGAAAATCGGGAACTGCACAGGTGATCGGTTATGCAACCCGTGAGAAATTCGGGAAACAGAAAAAATTCGAGGACAACGCGTGGTTCGTTGGCTACGCGCCGCGCCGCAACCCGGAAATTGTCGTGTGCGTGCTGGTACAGGAAAGCGGGAAACACGGCGGCGAAGCAGCCGGTCCCGTGGTCAAGGAAGTTATCAAGGCCTACTACGACAAGAAGAACAAGAAGACCCAGGGCCAGGAAACCGCCGAATCCAAGCAGCCTGATCCACGGAATACGCCGGCTCGCCTTGCAGCGACTGCTCCACGGTCAGCCCTGAAGCCAGAGGAGAGCGCCGCAGTTGTGCCGGCGCGCGCCAGCGCGGAGCCACGGCGCTAGAGGACTCTAATGATTTTGTCTTATGAAGTTCAGACGCGAAACACTGGTGCTGACAGCACCTGGCTGGTTCTTGGCTTTCAACCTTCACGCTTGAACTTTCAACCTCCGCGATGAAAGACGCACCCGGAACCCGCGATTACGACTGGCTGCTCTTGGCCATCCTCGCCGCTATCTGCGCTCTTGGCGTGATCGAAATTTATTCCGCCACGCACGGCAGCACGCTATCGGGCATGCACATGAAGCAGGTGCGCTGGTTGGTAATCGGTTTCGTGTTGATGTTCGCGCTCTCGCGGTTGGACTATCACCTGATTCTGGATCAGGCCCCCGCCCTGTATCTGCTCGGCATCACTGCGCTGATTGCAGTTCTCCTTGTTGGGCATACTCGCTTCGGTGCCAAACGCTGGATCAACGTCCCGGGCATAGGAGAACTTCTTCAGGTGTCAGAATTGGTCAAATTGATTATAATCATAGTGTTGGCGCGCTTCTTTGCGGAAGTCCGCTCCGATCAGCTTGATCTGCGTGACCTGATCAAGGCAGGATTGTTGGTAGGTGTTCCGCTGGTTTTGATACTCAAGCAGCCCGACTTGGGGACGGCCCTCGTGCTGATCCCCCTCCTTGTGGTTGGCGCATTTCTGGCGGGTTTGCAATGGCAACACGCGGCGGCGTTTTCGCTGGCAGGGATTTTGTTGGTGGGCGCAGTTTTCTATCCTTCCGTTAGCCGGCGAATCCTCAAGCCGTATCAGCGGGAACGAATTACTTCTTTCCTGCACCCTGAAGAGGACGCCAAAGGCTCCGGCTATCAACTCTTGCAATCAAAGATTGCCGTGGGCTCGGGTGGCTTCTGGGGCAAAGGGTTCAGTAATGGCAGTCAGAATCAACTGGGCTACATCCCCGTCCGGTATTCGGATTTTATTATGTCGGCGTGGGCTGAAGAACAGGGGTTCAAGGGCGTGCTTTTGGCCCTCGGGTTGTATATGGCGCTTCTGTTGCGTTTAGTGCAGAATGCTCAACGCGCGAAAGATCGCGCGGGAATGTTTCTGGTCATGGGCGTGGCAGCGGCGCTTGGGTTCCATGTACTGGTAAACGTGGCAATGGTCATTGGGGCTATGCCGGTAACCGGCATTCCTCTGCCATTGATGAGTTACGGAGGTTCCGCCACGTTGTTTGTTTTCCTGGCGATTGGCCTGGTGATGAATGTCCGGCTTCGCCGCTTCGTCAACTGACCAAGCCGCCGGTACCGAGTGACGTCTCCGCTTCCGCGGAACGCACCGGAGAAGAATTGGATTTGTTGATCCCGGCTCGGCCGGGGTCGCAAGTAAGAAGGATTTTTAGAGTGAGGACAGCATCGTCCGCCGATCGCCCGGCTCGTTTCCGGCGACGGACCAGCCTCGAAAGACTGAGGAATCATCTTGTAACTGGCCCCGGCCTCGTCGGGACCAACCCCTCTGGCTTCGAACGCCAAGCCACTTCCCTACCAGTGTGGCCAACGTGCGTCCCGGCATTGCCGGGAGCGGCTCCGATTTTTGGAAACTCCGACGGGCATTCGCTCGCGGCGATGCTTCCTGGCAGTCTCGGCCAAGCCGGGGCTGCACAGAAGGGTGATTCCGGCTGCGCTGGAATTACGCATAAGGAGTTTTCATGTCGAAAGAATTGGTTATTTCCGCGGCCTCCCACGAACGGAGAGTCGCGATTCTTGAAGAAGGTCAGTTAGTCGAAATCTACATCGAGCGGGAAAAAGAGTTCGCTCTCGTCGGCAGCATCTACAAAGGAAAAGTTACCCGCGTTCTGCCAGGCATGCAGTCCGCTTTCGTGGACATCGGTCTGGATGGCGACGCTTTCCTGTATGTCAGCGATGTTTTCGAAAATCTCGAAGACTACGATCACGGGCACCCACACGAGCAGCCGCAAACTTCCGTGGCATCGCTGCCCCCGGCTATTGGTTCTCCCGTGGAAGTGCTTCCAGGCGAATCTCTGGCCCGTGCCAACGAGCACCACGAAGAAGCACACCACGACGAGTTCCATCAACACGAAGCCGTAGATGAACAGCACGCTTCCCACGAGGACGCTCCCGCCGCCGAGGACCAGCACTTGGAACATCACGACGCGCTTCCTTCTGCTCCCGGAGTAGGGCACGCCGAGACGGCGGAGGAGCGCCAGCCGGACTCCAACGCCTCCGCGCCCCAGAATTTCGCGCCCCATTACAACCCAACACAAAACTATCCAGCCCGCGGTGGCAACGACCGTCCAGGACAGAGTTTTAGCCGGGGCGGGGATCGCGGCGGTGACCGAGGCGGGGATCGTGGCCGCGGGGGCCGTTGGGGACGTCGTGGCGGACGCCATCGCGGCGGACCACAGGGTGGTCCCGGCGGGCGCAATCTTCCTCCTTCGAAGTACGCGTCGCCACAAGGCGGCGAATCCCGTGGATACGATAATCGCGGCGGCGGACAGTCTCGCGGCTACGACAATCGGCGTGCGGAGGTTCCGCGCAACTCCGCACCCTCCGTGACCCGTGCGCCCGAGGAAGAGATCCTTCTTCCCGGCGAATCTCTGGCAAAGTACCGCAACAAGCCTGCCGTCGCGCCGGCTCCTGTTCCCGTTGTTGAGCATGAAGCACGCGAAGAGCGTCCTGCTGTCGAAGAAATTGCACCACGCGCAACCTCCAATCTCCCTGCCGCTGCCGCGACCGGCGGCATTCCTCGGCGGTTCTCTGGCGGATTGCCCCGTTGGCTTCTGGCAGATGTCGGCGCCGAAGTAGAAGCGGCGCCCTCAGGAGAAACTGCGGACTCCGTTGGGGAATCTCCTGCCGCGGGTGACTCTCTATCTGAACCTCTACAAGAGCCAGTTGTTAACCATGTGGAAGCACAACGGAATGACGTTGAACTGAACGAGGATCAAGTCGCCGCGCTCGCCTCCGGTTTCGTCGAAGCCAAGCAAGAAGAGACCTCGGACGCAGTGGAAGCTGACGCCATCGTCGGCGGCGCCGAATTCGACGAGGAAGAGGAAGAAGAGACAGAAGCCGAAGAAACCATCGTCACGGAAGTTTCGCAGCTCTCCGCGGAAGAAGCCGAGGAAGTCGAAGCCGGCCGCGCCGCCAACCGCGCGGAATTTGCCGCGGACGTGGCTCAAGAGCATGCTGAACACGACGCTGCTCACGGTTCGCACGAGCACGGCGAGCCGGAACATATCGAACACGAATACGTCGAAGCGGAGCATGTTGAAGAGGAAGTGCTATCCGCGGCGGCTCACGGCGAATCCGTTGCGCAAACGCCTGCGGTCATCGAAGACGACGCAATTCTCCTCCCCGGCGAGACTCGGGCGCCGCGCATTGGTGGCCCCGCGGCTCCTCGCGAGGATTTCCCGCGTGATTCCGCCCGCATCGGCGGCAACCCACGTTCACGCTTCCAGCGGCCGTTCCGCAGCGGCGGACGCGACCGTGGTCGCAGCGGACGCCCGGACAGCCGTGGCGGACGTCCCGATCGCGGCGGACGCCCTGGCGGGCCGCGATTCGAACGCCGCGGGCCAGGTGGTCCAAGGCACAACCGTGGCTATCAAGGCGGCCATTCCGGCCCATCGCGCCGTCCCCAGCTCATTTCCGAAATGCTGAAGGCCGGCCAGGACGTGGTCATCCAGATCGCCAAGGAGCCTCTCGGCAAGAAGGGCGCGCGCATCACCAGCCACGTCGCTTTGCCGGGCCGCTTCCTTGTCTATATGCCCACGGTTCATCACACGGGGGTTTCACGCAAGATTATCTCCGCAGAAAACCGCTCGCGTTTGCGCCGTCTGGTCAGCGAAGCTGGAAACGCCTATCCCGGCGGGTTCATCGTCCGAACCGCGGCCGGCGGCGCCACGGACGACGAGATTCGCACCGACATCGAGTTCCTCGGCAAGACCTGGAACGAAATCAAGGAGCGCAGCGAGCAGCGCAAAGCACCTGCTCTCCTTCATCGCGACCTCAATCTCGTCGAGCGCATCCTCCGCGATTACGTTAGCGACGATTTCACCGGCATCTGGATTGACAACGAAGAGGAGTACGGCAAGATCGTCGAGTTCGTCAGCCGTTTCCAGCCCAAGCTCGTCAACAAGGTCAAGCTCTACACCAAGGAAACGCCGATCTTCGAAGAGTTTGGCATCCAGCACGAACTGGACAAAGCGCTGCGCGCCAAGGTCTGGCTCAAGTCCGGCGGCTACATCGTCATCAACCACACCGAAGCGCTCGTGGCCATCGACGTCAACACAGGCAAATTTGTCGGCAAAGGCTCCACGCGCCTCGAGGACACCATCGTCAAGACCAACCTCGAAGCCGTCAAGGAGATCGTCCGTCAGATTCGCCTCCGCGATCTCGGCGGCATCATCGTCGTCGACTTCATTGATATGGAGGAGCGCCGCAACCGCGAAAAGGTTTTGTCCGCGCTGCAGCAGGCCCTCGAAGAAGACAAGGCTCCTTCAAAGGCGCTTTCCTTCAACGAATTCGGCCTCGTCTGCATCACCCGCAAGCGCACCAAGCAGGCTCTCGAGCGCGTCCTCTGCCAGCCTTGCCCGTATTGCACCGGCTCCGGTATGGTCAAGTCCATCCCCACGCTGTGCTACGAAATCCAGGCCGAAGCGCGCAAGATGGCGACTCCCGATCACGAAGGTCCGAACCTCACCATCCGCGTGAATCCGGAAATCGCCAAAGCTCTGAAGACCCGCGAGTCCATGCTTATCGACGAACTCGAGCAAACCTCGCACAAGCACATCATCATCCAGTCCGACGCCACCCTTCATTGGGAGCAGTACGACATCTACTAATAGGATAGGTACTAATAGGACAGGCATTCTTGCCTGTCTTCTTGAAGGTTTTGAAGGGGCGCAGCAACCCTGCGCCCTTCTTGACACTGCTCGCGCAATCGCCCCGGCCGAGTTAATCGTCCGGGACCTCTTTCTTTGATTAGTTCTTTCTCCGTGCCACCGTCTGACTCCCCCAGGAATGGAAAGCGCCAAAACCTAAGAAAAAGCTGTAACTATAGGCGCGCCGACTGAGTAAGTAGTGATAGAGAGTGGCAAATGGAGCTGTTGGAGCGTTTCGCGTCGGGCGACCTGGAAGCCTTCGAGGCGCTGTTTCGGCAGCACCAGAAGGAAGTTTACGCCTGGATTGTCCGCATCGTTCGCGACACCGGTATCGCCGAGGATCTCACCGTGGAAACTTTCTGGCGCATCTACAAGGCTCGATCTCGGTTCCAACCGCAAGGCAATTTCCGCGCCTGGGCGCGGCGGATCGCTACCAACGCCGCGTTCGACCATCTCCGGCATTCGCGTCGCGAAACCGACTTGCCCGAAGATCTCCCTTGCGCAAACGACGCGGATCCCGCAATCCGCCGCAGGGTCCGCGACCGCATCAGAATGGCGTTCCACGAGCTGCCGGCAAAATACCGCCTCGTGGCAACGCTCGCCTTAATCGAAGAAGAGCCGTACAACAACATCGCCGAGGCCGCGGGCATTTCCGTGGCCCTCGTCAAAGTCCGCGTGTTCCGGGCAGTTCGAATCCTGCGCAAGAAGCTCAACTCTTTTGGCGTGGAGGTCAATGCGAAATGAGCAGTGAAGAGAATCACAAAGAGATGAAAGATCTCCTCAAGCAAGCGACCCCGCCTGCACAGGACACCGAGCTCCGCCGCGACCTCTGGCCGCAAATGCTCCGCAAGCTCGAACGGCAGCCGGCCCCTGCGCTCCATGTTCCCTGGTTCGATTGGGCGCTCGCCGCGATTTTATGCGCAGTGCTTGTTTTCTTTCCAGGTTCCATTCCGGCGCTGCTATATCACCTGTGAAGATGGAGGCCTTATGGGTCAGCACATTTATCTGCGCGCGTACATGGCGGGCATCGTTGTGCCCACGGTTTTTCTCCTTGTCGTTGCCGCTGTTTTTACGATCGCCCGTTACGTTTACAACATTCCCGTCCCCGTGGAGCGCGTGATCGTCTTCCCCATGGCCGTTGTTCCCAACGCCTGGGGTCTTTGGAACGTTCTCTTCGTGGCGCTGCGTTCGCGCCTGCAACTCTCCATTGGTCTGCACGGGGCTCTTTTGCCGATTCTATTAGCACCAATGGGAATTGTGGTAGCGAGTCTTCTCAATCTTCCCGTCCCTAACTTTGTGACACACGCTTTTCCGATCGCCGCGCCCGTCGGGCTGCTCGTCTACTACTTTGCGTGGAAATATCTGGTCAGCTTTCTGAATCGAGTTCAAGAGATTGCTTGAAGCCTGCTGCGCCCGACCTGTACCGACGGACAGTGTTTGATTTGCGCAAGCCGCAGTTTTTCGGGGTTGCCTCGTCTCCTCCACGCAACTAAAGTGATTGCACACTGCTCCTCCCACCCGGAGCTAAACAAACTACATTTCTGCACCAATTAAGGGAGGAAGTATGTGGAATAAGCAGCAAGCTGTAGCCGACGCGCCCGCCGCTCCGCCAGTTCAAACCGCGACATCGCCGGTTGTTCCGTTCAACGCTCCTTCAGGAACGCGGCTCGGCAACGCCAGCGTACGTGAAACTGCTCGTCTGGGTGCTAGCCTGGCAATCAAGGGACATATTACCGGCACCGAGGACCTGCGGATCGACGGCAAGGTGGACGGCCCCGTCTCGCTCCGCGGCCACGAACTGACCATAGGCCCCACCGCCCAGCTCAATTCCGAAATTCAGGCTGGCGAAGTGGTCGTTTACGGCAAAGTCGTCGGGAACCTCCACGCACGCGGCCGCGTCGACATCAAGAAAGATGGCTCGATCGTAGGAGATATTTCCTCGGCGCGCATCAGCATCGAAGACGGTGCCCACTTCAAGGGCCGCATCGAAATCGACCCAACCAAGACTCAAGCCGCCGCTGACTAAGTACGGCCCGGTTCTCTCATCCTCGTGCGGCGGATTTCCGTTCTCTCCGGCGCACGGGATGTTCCCCGGCTTTCGAATGCATCGGTTCCACGTCTGAACGATTGAACGGCCTAACTGGGTTTCGGCTTGCTTGGGATGCGTTTGACTTCGTCGCTCAGAACAATCGCTTCCGCGATTTCTTTCATTGACTTGCGCCGTTGACGGCTTTGCCGTTGCAGCGTGACGTAGGCTTCTTCTTCGCTCAATTGCAAATCTCTCTGCAGGATTCCTTTGGCGCGCTCGAGGACCTTCCGGGCCTCTAATTGCTCCGAAAGCTCCGAATTTTCTCCCTCGAGCCGCGCCATTTCAATTTCGCCGCCCACGAGAAATCCAATCGTGGAAATCAGGTGGATTTCCCGCTGGCTGTAGTCATGCGGCTGCCGGTGTTGCAGATTGATGACGCCTACCAGCTTGTCGCGCGATAGCACCGGCACCGACAGGAATGCCTGGTAGAGATCCTCCGGCAGCTCGTTAAACGATCGGAACCGTGGGTCTTGGAACGCATCGCGTCCGACGGCCACCGGCGTCTTGTGCTCGGCGACCCAGCCCGTGATGCCTTGTCCGACGCGCAGCTTCAATCGGTCTACAACTTCTGAATGCGGGTTCTTGGACGCCCTCAGGACAAGCTCATCCCCCTCAAGGACGTACACAAAACACGAATCGCACTCCACCACGGCGGAAATAACTTCTACAGCGCGCCCCAGGACTTCGGGCAAAGGATCGGCAACCGCGATACGGTTGCCGATTTCATGCAGCATGTCCAGTTCGACGTTCTTGACCGACAAAGAGCCTCTATCATAATTCATAGCTCTTAAACTTACCGGCGCCGAATCGCGGCGTCCAATTGAAATTTTGCAGCCGTTAAATCGAAAGGAAAACGCCCGGTGCAGGCGGACCGCTGGAACGGCCCGCCGCACCAGTCGCGGACCTCAAATCAATCGGTTGTCTTGGATGACGATGCCGCTTCAGGACGTGCTGCCTGGGCGAGCATCTGACGTTTGTCCTTGGGGTGCGCCCAGTTCAAATCCAGAACTAGTCCCTGCTGGTCTAGGTACATGGCGCGCATCGCCATTCCATCGTTCTCTGGCCCTAGAACGAGCTTGCTCGCATCGATCGAGTGCCCCGTTCGTGATGCCCTGGCAAGAATGACCGCAATCCGTCCGTCCTTGCTTTCCGGGCGCACCACCATCACCACCGGCTGCCATGCTCCCTGGATCGCAGCGACGGATTGCAGTGTGCCTGCGGGCTCGACGGAAAAGGTATATGTTCCCGCAGGGAGCAGTTTATTCGCGAACCGTGTGCTTTCCGCGAGCTTGAACTTCCCCGCGAGCGTCTCCTGGCCCAGAACGGGACTCGAGGCTCCGCAGAAGGCCATCAGTCCCAGCAATACGACTCTTGCTACTGTGCTGCCATAAATCGATTTACTCAATAGAGTTGCCATTTTGTTCCTCCATTTGAATTTGCATACACGCTCAACCTTCGCTTCGAGCGCTAACCGCATTTTCTGATGTCCGCCTTAGACCACGAGGTCACGAAACAACGGATCAACCGAGAGGCTGGACGAAGTTTGCTGAAGAACTACGAAGTTCTTATCGTGCGTTGCGGCGTGGCAAACGCGTGAACTCTACACTGTCACTCTTGCAGATTACTTACGGCGTGTCCAATTGAAAGAATTCATCCCAAAGATGCGCCCGGTCAATCGATGCAGGCTACCGAAGCGCATTCAAAACTGCGCGCTTCGTCAACCCGGAATTTCTCCCTGACCACAATGCACAATCCTCTAGCTTTCGGAATATCGCTGCTCTTTCCAAGGATCGCCGTACGCGTGATAACCATTTCGCTCCCAAAATCCTAGCCGATCCTGATCGAGCAGCATGAACCCGCGCGCCCATTTCACGCTCTTCCAGGCATACAGATGCGGCACGATCAGCCGGAGCGGGCCTCCGTGCTCTGGAGTCAGCGGTTCGCCATCGTGCTCGAACGCAAACAACACATTCGGCCTCAGCAAATCCGCCAGCGGCACATTTGCCGTGTAGCCTTCTTCCGCCAGCACCAGCGCAAACTGCGCCTCCGGTTTCACTTTCACCAGTTTCAGCACGTTCGTAAACAGTACGCCTTTCCAGCGATTGTCCAGCCGGCTCCAGCGTGTCACGCAGTGAAAATCCGAAGTCACTTCCGCATGCGGCAGCGCGCGAAATTCTTTCCACGTCAGCCGCAGCGGATCTTCCACCAGCCCAGAAATCTTGAAGTCCCATTTCGCCGCATCAAAATGCGGCACGCTGCCGTAATGCAGCACCGGCCACTTCAGCGTCAGCGACTGTCCGGGCGGCAATCGTCCCTCCGCCTTGGCCTTCTTCTCCAATTCCCTTCGGTCTCCCAGATCTCCAAACAATGCCATCTCTTCTCGCTCCTCCTGACCCACGTCCAAACACACGCAACCACACGCTCAAGACTAACGCGCTGTTAGATGCCTCAAAGGAATTGGCGATTCAGATCAGACGGTTGCGAATAGTCTCAACAGATAGGATTAGCTGATGTCGACTTCTAGTCCGCCAACCCACCCAGCCACAAGATTGTAGATGAATGCGCCAATGGCGGCGAAAATTCCGCCGATGATGCCGTAACATATGGGAAAGAAAATGATCGCTCCGAATCCCATACCGAAGCCAAAAAGTCTCGAACCTGGCGCCGCTGACTGTCCCAGGGAACCCAGAGTCCCCGCCACCATGGAAATAAACGCCATGAATATCCCTAGCAGCAGTCCCAAGATGGCGTACGTAACGAGACCAATTTTGAATGCCGATCCTGGACCGATCCGCTTTACGGTTGCCATGGGGGACCTCCTCGTCTGAATGGACGCGATGCTAACAAAACACTAGTGCAACATCTAGCAATAAATATTGGCATTTTCATCTTCGGAGTCGCCGGTCATTTCCCATGTGCAATGCCGACAAATCCGGAATCTGACCGCAGCTTCGCTGTCCGGTTCCGCGACGGCTCTTCCCGCAACCGGACAGTTTGCGTTCATCCCGCCTGCCGATGAGCCACTAAGTATTGGCAGCACAAGGACTTAAGACACTGCAAGCACGGAAGGCCATGTGCCCTTACCTCATGTTAGGCTCACCGGATTTCAAGGGATGTGCCATGCAAACGCTTTGGCAAGACCTGCGCTACGCGATCCGCATGCTCAAGAAGAATCGCGGATTCACCGCCGTCGCGGTGTTGACGCTCGCATTGGGCATCGGCGCCAACGCCGTGGTCTTTAGCGTTTTGAACGCGCTGATCATCCACCCGCTGCACGTGCCGGACGCCGAAAGCCTCTACGGCATCCAGCATGGCAACGAGGCTTCCTCGTCTCAGTCCTACCCCGACTATCTCGATCTGCGCGATCGCAACCGCAGCTTCGATGGTCTGGCCGCGTATGACGCCGCTCAGGTAGGGCTGGACACCGGCGAAAATCCATCCCCCGTCTGGATCGAACTAGTGACCGGGAACTACTTCGACGTATTACGCCTTCAGCCGTCTCTTGGCCGTTTCTTCCACGCCTCCGATGAGCATGGCCCGAACAGCGCTCCCTACGTCGTTCTCACCTACGACTATTGGCACGCGCATTTTCAGGATGATCGCAGCGTGATAGGCCGCGTTGTCCAGGTCAACAAGCATCCCTTTACCATCATCGGTGTAGCGCCGCCCGGCTTCAACGGCACTTTAGTCTTTTTCAATCCGGGTTTCTTTGTGCCCATCGTGGACCAGGAGCAGGTCGAGGGCGTGAATGACCTGGACGCGCGCGGCAACCGCTGGGTTTTTATGACCATGGGACATCTGAAAACGGGAGTCACTCCGGCACAGGCGATTGCTGATCTGAACTCCATTGGCTCCTATCTCGAAAAAACCTATCCCAAGGACGACGACAAAAGAACTTTTACCTTGGCTCGCCCCAGCCTCTATGGCGACTATCTTGGCAAGCCCGTCCGCGCTTTCATGACCGGATTGATGCTTCTCGCCGGCTTGATTCTGCTGGCCGCATGCGCCAACCTCGGCAGCCTCTTCGCTGCGCGCGCCGCTGACCGTTCTCGCGAAGTGGCCCTGCGCCTTGCTCTTGGAGCCAGCCGCTCCCGCATTTTGCGGCAACTCTTTACGGAAGCCGTGCTGCTTTCCTTAATGGGCGGCGCTGTCGGACTATGGGGCAGCGTTGCGCTCCTTAGCGGCCTGAGCACGTGGCAGCCATTTTCCCGATGGCCCATCCATGTGCCTGTCAACCCGGACGCCAATGTTTATGGCGTGGCTCTGCTCCTGACTCTGGCCAGCGGATTCCTCTTTGGCGCCGTCCCGGTAAGGCAGGTGCTTCACACCGATCCCTATGAAATCGTCAAAGCGGGATCGCTCGCCGGCGTCGGGCGTCGCATCACCATCCGAGACTTCGCGCTTGTCGTGCAAATTGCCATCTGCGCCCTGCTGGTCACTTCTTCGATGGTTGCCGTGCGCGGACTGGTGCGCTCGCTGCACAGCAGTTTCGGTTTTGATCCGTACAACGCCATACTGGCTGACACCGATCTGAGTATGGGCGGCTACCGCGGCGATAGCGTCCCCGAAATGCAAAGGCGCATGATCGATGCTCTGGAAACCATTCCCGGCGTAAAGTCCGTGGGATTAATTGACAGGGCGCCATTGGTCACTGGGAGCGCATACGCCGCACGCGTGTTTTCCGATGCAACGACGGACCTGAGGCCATCGAATGCAGCTGCTCACGCCTTCCTGTTCAGCATATCTCCCGAATACTTCCGCGCCGCGGGCACAGCCTTGCTCTCCGGAAGAACCTTCACGTGGCATGACGACAAAAACGCGCCGAGCGTGGCCGTGGTCAACCAGCAGTTTGCGCGCACGGTCTTTGGGTCCGCGGCAAACGCCATGGGCGGATACTTCAAGAGGCGGGATGGAACGCGCATCCAGGTCGTGGGTATCGTGGAAGACGGGAAATATGCGAGCCTCACCGAAGACCCGCAGCCCGCGATGTTTCTCCCCATCCTGCAGCAACCATCCAGTCAGACATATCTGGCGGTGCGTTCGGACCGCGATCTGGCGCAACTGGCCGCAGCCATCAGAAGTGCCGTGCGGAACCTTGATGCAGGTCTTCCTATTTACATGGGACCGTGGGACAAAGAACTGGGCACCACTTTGTTTGGTGCGCGCATGGCAGCGATGGCCCTCGGTGTCATGGGCGTGATGGGCGCCATGTTGTCCGTAACCGGCATCTTTGGAATCGCTGCGCATTCCGTCAGTAAGCGCCTGAAGGAACTGGGCATTCGTATGGCTCTCGGCGCGCAGCGCAAGGAAGTGTTACAAGCAGCTTTGGGGCGCGCCTTCAAATTGCTCGCGTTTGGCTCCGCGGCCGGATTGCTCCTCGGAATTCTGGCCAGCCGCGTCCTGGCTTTCATCGTGTACCAGGCCACTCCCCGCGATCCGCTGGTCCTGGCTGGCGTTGTCCTGGCTATGGCCTTGCTCGGGCTAGTGGCTACCTGGATTCCCGCCCAACGCGCTCTCTCCATCGATCCTGCCATTCTCCTGCGCGAGGAATGATTGGCTTTGGCACTCGCGGCTGGCAGGCCCATAAGATCCTTCCCCACCGCCAATCTATGGGTACTCACGCGCTTGGCATCTCTCAGCCCTCTCTGCTAACCCTAGAAAGCTTGTCGGTCCCCCCAGGTTATATTCTTCGTTGGTAAAGTCCACAGGTCTGCCGTTACACTGTGCGCTATAAAGATGCCGCCAAGATGGAAACGAATTTCGAGGAGCTCCCTAATTGGAGAACAGGGCATTGCACTTATCCACCAGCGCGTTCTCGACATGGGCTACCTGTGGTATCCGACAGGGCAGGTGGAAGCAGGAATCGATGGGCTGATAGAACTTCGCGATCCGATGACAGGCGTTGTACGAAATTCCATTGTACAAGTCCAGAGCAGGGCAACCGAGGGCGATTTCGACGGAGAGACCGAATCAGGGTTTTCCTTTGTCTGCGATGAACGCGATTTAGACTATTGGTTGAATGGCAATGCGCCAGTCATTCTCGTACGCTCTCGACCCAGGACTCACGAAGCGTATTGGGTGTCACTCAAGGAATATTTCAATGACACAGAACGGCGGAAGAGTCGGAAAATTCTGTTTAATAAATTCACCAACAGTTTTGATGTTTCAGCACGCGACGCGATCTGGACCCTCGCAATTCCCAAAGACGCCGGTATATTCCGCCCGCCAATCCCTAGGAAAGAACTGCTCTATTCTAGCCTGCTTCCTGTGACGAGATACGCAGAGACTCTTTATGTCGCCGACACGCAGTATCGGTTACCCAGCCAGCTATGGTTTGAATTTAACAAGCGAAACGCTAAAGCCGGAGGGGAATGGTTCCTAAAGGAAGGGCGTATTTTCAGCCTTCAGCCGCTCGATGAGTTTCCATTTTGCGAGATTTGTGACAACGGATCAATTGAGCGGTTCAAGACTCAGGAGTGGGCAGATTCCGATTCGACCGACAGACTACGCGATTTTGTGCGACTTTTGAACAGATGTCTTTCCGCCAAGTTATTCAAGTTCGGCGTCAAATTCGACCGCCAGCGAAATCATTATTATTTTCGAGCGAGCGAAGACCTAAAACCACGAACCATCCCCTACACTAGTCTGAATAACAGAAGATCGCATAGAGAGATATTCAGAGGGTACGAGAGCACCGTAACGCCCAACCACATTAGCTACTACCGACATTCAGCGTTTGAGGGGCAATTTCTGTCCCTCGACGCTTCTTGGTTTCTCCAGATTACGCCCACCTACCGCTACACATGGAATGGGTATCACGTGGACGGGAACGCCGACGAGCGACTGGCGGGGATTAAACGCCTAGAACGCAACGGCGCTGTTCTTGGACAGCTGGTTATGTGGGGAGCTCTATTGAGCAAGCCACCTGATCTCTTCAGGCAATACTCCAATTTGGAATTCGGGGGCCTTCAAGTCTTCCGGTTTGGATACGGGATTGACGACGCTACATGGCTTCCCAAAGAAGAGAATGAAGAAGCGGTTAGTATCAATACAAGTGGGGAGCTCTTTTCTTGAAATTGGATTTCACTCACGAGCCGGAATTAGAATTCGGAGCCGGGCGGCACATCGATGTCCGGTTTGGCTTAATGAATTACGGGCCTCTCGACATTAAAGATTCGGATTTGCCGAAGGAGATTCGAGTCGGCATTGTTGGAACACCTGAAACCGTCGAAGGAGTTGTGCGATGGCTTGAAGCGTGCAGAGGAGAGCTACCGGCAAAAACAAGCAACCAACCCAACTTGTTTCCACGATTTCCCGGCTTTCGAACTGACAACAACTGGCGCGCGACACTCGTACTTGACCCAAAGCTTCAAGAAACAATACCACCAAAAGAATTCGACCAACTAAGCACAACCGCGAGCGGAGATGAGTTCGTAAAGAAAGCAGCGTCGTGGTTCATCGAGCGGTTCAAGTATCTCGATGAAAACTACAAGGTTGACGTACTCGTGTGCGCTGCCCCCATGCACCTCGTCCCACGAATCGGAGACGACGTAAGCCAGATGCCAAACGATGAACGTGTCGAAGCTTCACCTACGAGCCATTCGCTCGATTTCCACAATCATCTCAAGGCCAAGGCGATGACAATCGATAAGCCAATTCAAATCGTACTTCCGATGACCTATGATGAGTCGAAACGATTGAAGCTAAAGCGTAACCCCATTGCGGTGCGAAAACTGCAAGATGAAGCAACGCGAGCGTGGAACATTCACACCGCGATCTATTACAAAGCGAAAGGCATTCCTTGGCGGCTTCCGCGAGACCCCAGCCAGTTTACGAGTTGCTATGTCGGCGTAAGCTTCTATGAGAGCCTCGACAAGACTAAACTCTTGACGAGCGTGGCAGAAGTCTTCAACCAGCGAGGCGAGGGCATGGTTGTTCGCGGCGGACCGGCCAAGCTTTTCAAGGACGATAGGCAAGTTCACACGGATGCCCCCGTGGCTTTCGAACTCCTTAGCAGTGCACTTGAAACATACAAAACTGTTCATCACACACTGCCTGCACGCCTCGTAATCCACAAGACATCGACATTTGACGATGCGGAGAGGGATGGATTTCACTCCGCTGCCGATAAATTTGGAATACATACTCTTGAAATGGTCAGTCTGCGCGAGTCACTTATTCGTCTGTATAGGGATGGCAAATACCCTCCTCTGCGCGGAACGACGATGGCTTTGGATGACAGAAACGCAATTCTCTACACTCGCGGCAGCGTGGAATTTTTTTCCACGTATCCGGGTATGTACGTGCCTCAGTCCCTCGCCTTTCGCCTAGAGGATGCGGAACAGACACAGAGCTTTCACGCACAGGAGATCCTTGCCCTTACGAAGATGAACTGGAACAACACGCAATTCGACGGGTTTGAACCGATAACGATTCGCGCGGCCCGACAAGTCGGCAAAATACTGAAGTATGTAGGGGAGCATGACCAAATGCGGGCGCACTATAGCTTTTACATGTGATTTGACTGAGCGCGGATGGCCTACGCTTTCGGTTCTTGAGAGCATCGGGCCGGGTGCCCCGTCCTCGGTGTCTGAGGGCGGGGCCTTTGACTCTTGTTCTTTGCATTTCTATCGCATCAAGCTGTCGCTACCGTTTCCCAGTCTAAGCCGGGACATTTCAACACCTTACCATTCCATTCGAATGGTATACCAACAAATAACTTGACAATCAGAGAATTTCGTACTACTCTGTTTTGTGTATATCGCATCCCACCCGCGCCGACTTGACGTTCTCCCAATCCTTTACTCTCCTGCCTTCCGTTCTCCGTATACACTTCCAAGTTCCGTATCCGGTAACCCCTTTGCTTGCCACTCTTACGAAAAACACCGGGGGGTGGGGCGCGCATTCTTCCCGATTTGGTCCGGCCATGCGAGTTGTTGTGCGGCGACTCGTCGATCATCGTCCTCTACTCATTTACTCATGGGCCGGAGCTTGCGAACTCCAAGATCCCGGCTCAGTCGGAACGGTCTGGTTGTTTCCTCCATCCCTCCGCTTTCGACCTTCAACTGTCGATCGAAGATCCCGGCCCGCTCTGGACCGTCAACCGCCTCGTCCGCTAACTCCTTTCAATGCAACATCTACGGGCCTCCCCGTAAATGTTGCAAACAAAAGACTTACGGATTCGCTAAACCCTTTAGATGCAACATTTACACAAAACACGGGGTACCCTCCTTCCAGCCGGAACGGCTGCCCTCAGAAGGCCAGTCCCTACACGGTCCAGACGATGTGGAGCTTCTTTTCGACTTGGGAGAAGTCCCGGTCACTGGTGGCGAGAGAGGCTTTGCGAGCGGCCGCGAGGGCGGCGGCAAAACAGTCGACGTAGGGGAGGTTGAAATTGGCTTTGAATTCGGCGGCGTGGCGCGCGAGCTCGACATCCGCCGGGACCAAATGGATCGGCAGTTGGGCAATCTGCGTGAGAAGATTCCGCGCGAATCCCGGACCTTGGTCGCGCCACACGGAATAGTACACCTCGCCCCAATTGACCGCGCACATGAGGAGTTCGCGCTTGCCATCGAAGGCGAGTTGGATGAGTTGCTCGACCTTTTCGGCGCCGGGTCGGTTCGCCGAAAACGTAATGATGGCGCTGGCATCCAGAACGATGCGCTTCATGGTTCGGGGCGCTTCATGATCTGGGGCGTTTCACAGTTTTCGCTCTCGGCGGCGCTCCTCGAGGAGAAATTCCAGGGCCTTGGAGTCTTTGCCGAGGCAGCCGCGCAGGCTGCGGATAAATTCCGCGGTAAGCGGTTGGAGAATAAGCCGGTTCTCCTCTTCGACGAAGGCCACCTTGGTCCCTTTTTTGATGGAGTATTTGCGGCGAAGTTTCGAGGGGATGACCAGCTGGCCTTTGGTCGTGACGGTAGAGACTTCGGCCTTCATGCGCGCTCCAGGAGGAAGATTCGGAGAAAGTATACCGGAATGGACAATGTAAGTCAATCGAGCTGGCGTCTTACAAATCGAAGACCGCGGAGAGGACAAGCCTGCGCGCGCCCCTGTGCTATCATCGCCTTTGCTGCCTCTCCTTCGGCGAAGAAAGCGAGCCAGGAATGACCGCGCGAATCCTCGACGGCGCCAAAATCCGCGACCAGATTTTCACTGACCTGAGCGACGAAGTCCGCCTGCTCACTTCCGCCGGCGTTCGCCCGGGCTTGGCCGCTGTCCTGGTCGGCGAAAATCCCGCCTCGCAGCTTTACGTGAAAAGCAAGATCGCCGCCTGTGAACAACTTGGCCTCGCCAGCGCTCTCCTCACGCCGCCAGCCACCGCTACTACGCTTGAAATGCTCGCAGTCATCGAGGATCTAAATCGCGACAACAACGTCGACGGCATTCTCGTCCAGCTTCCGCTTCCCGCGCAGGTCGATACCAAGCGCATTCTTGAAGCCGTCGACTCCGCCAAGGACGTGGACGGCTTCCATCCCGTCAATCTCGGCCGCCTGGTCAGCGGACGCCCCGGCCTGGTCGCCTGCACGCCCGCCGGCTGCATGGAGATTCTGCGCCGCAACGAAATCAAGATCGAGGGCGCCAACGCCGTCGTTCTCGGCCGCAGCGACATCGTCGGCAAACCCATGGCGCTTTTGCTGATGCATGCCAACGCCACCGTCACGATCTGTCATTCCAAGACGCGCGATCTGCCGGACGTCGTTCGCCGCGCCGACATCGTCGTCGCCGCCATGGGCAAAGCTGGCTTCGTCCAGCCGGACTGGATCAAGGCGGGCGCAGCTGTGATCGATGTCGGCACCAACCGCGTCACCGACCCCAAGGAAGCCGAACGCCTCTTACGCGATTTTCCCGATCGCCTCGGAAAATTCCGCGCCAAAGGCAGCGCGCTCGTCGGCGACGTGCACCCGGGCGCCATCCACACGGCTGGAGCGCTCACTCCGGTTCCCGGCGGCGTCGGCCCTATGACCATCACCATGCTGATGAGCAACACCGTGAAAGCCGCCCGCCTGCGGAGGGCATCGCCAAGATTTTCCGCCACGCAATCGACCGCTTCGGCGCGGTGATCGAAATGCTCCGACTCGGCCTTACCGGCGGCATCGCCAGCGGCAAAAGCGCCGTCGCCGCCATGCTCCGCGAATTAGGCTTCGCGGTTCTCGACGCCGACGGGCTGGCGCACAAGCTCATCGAACCGGGCCAGCCCGCCTACAATAAAGTCGTCCAGGAATTCGGTAGTTCGATCGTCGATCCATCCGGCCGCGTCGACCGCGCAAAACTCGGCGCGATTGTCTTCGCGGATCAGGCGAAGCTCGATCGCCTCAACGCCATCGTGCATCCGCGCGTCGCGGAAGTTGTCTTCAGCCAATTCGAGGCCTGGCGGCGCAGCGGCGTTCGCGACGCGGCTTTCGTCGAAGCCGCGCTGATCATCGAATCCGGCATCAACAAAAAACTCGATGGCCTGGTGGTTGCCTGGTGCACGCCGGAGCAGCAACTCGAGCGCCTCCTCGCCCGGGGCCTCAGTGAAACCGAAGCCCGCCGCCGCATCGCCGCGCAACTTCCCGTCGAGGAAAAACTGCAGCTCGCCACGGAAAAAATCGACTGCTCCGGTACACTCGAAGAAACGCGTCACCAGGTCGAGGCCCTCGCGAGTAAGCTACGCTTCAGCCAGACGGCGCGGTGACCTGTCTCGAAATTTTTCTTATACTATTGCCATCGAGTGGATCAGAAGGGACGACCGCCATGACCGCAGTAAGCACTTCCAACCGGGCTCGCATCATTCTTGCCGCGCTGGTGCTCATTCTCGGCGCCTTTTGGGCCGGCGCGCGATTCGCCCCTCGCCAACCCACCAGCGTCGAAGCCGTGCCTCTCGGCGCAAGCGATGCGAAGTCCGTCGAGCAACGCGACCGTGCGCTGACGGACGATGAATCCATTAACGTGCGCATTTACCGCCAGGCCTCTCCGGCAGTCGCGAATATTCTCACCAAAACTACTGAATACGATTTTTTTATGGACCCTGTTCCCGTCGAAGGCGCGGGCTCGGGTTTCGTGATTGATGCGCGCGGCTACATCCTGACCAACTTTCACGTCGTCGAAGGCGCACAGTCCATCGAAGTGGTGCTGGGCGATCAATCACGCTACCCCGCAAAATTTATCGGCGCGGATCAGCGCAATGATGTCGCACTGGTGAAAATCGAACCCAAGGGAAACCATCTCGTCGTGCTGTCGCTGGGTGATTCCACGTCGCTGCAAGTGGGCCAAAAGGTGCTGGCCATCGGCAATCCTTTTGGTTTTCAATCCACGCTGACCACCGGTGTTGTCAGCGCCCTCGGACGCACAGTGCAGACCAGCCAGACCACCTTCATTGACGAAGCCATTCAGACAGACGCAGCGATCAACCGCGGCAATTCCGGCGGCCCGCTCATCAATACGCACGGAGAAGTCATCGGCATCAATTCGGCGATTTACACGCCAACAGGCACCACCGCGGGAATCGGCTTCGCGATTCCCATCAACACCGCGAAAAATATTGCGAATGATCTCATCACCGATGGCCGCGTTCATCGCGCTTTTCTCGGCGTGGAAACGCTGCCGGTGAATGGCTGGCTCAGTGAAGCGCTGGACCTTCCCGTGAAAGAAGGTTTGCTTGTGGAGAGGGCCACAAAAGGCGGTCCGGCAGCAGCCGCCGGAATTCGCGGCGGCGATCGCGTGGCGCAAGCTGGAATGCGCAGGATCTACATCGGTGGCGACGTCATTGTGGCAATTGATTCGCAAAAAATTGCAGGGCAATTCGACGTGAACGTGCTCCTCAACCGGAAACGGCCGGGCGATACCGTGACGGTAACGCTCTATCGCGGCGGCAAAAAAATGGATGTCCCCGTGAAGCTCGGCGAACGCACCAGCTGAAAAATGATGTAGGGCCGCCGATAGCGCGAGGCACGCTTCAGCCGATGCTCGTAGCTCACTGATTAAAATCAGCGCGAATTTTATCTCGCTCTGAATCGCTTAGTGAAAACCAGCCTTCCGCGAGGTCGCGGACACGCTCGAGTTCGTGTTGCATCTCTGCATGTTTGGCTTCCATGACTTCGGCGCTCGCATCGCTCTGAACGTAAATTGGCGGCGCAAAGAGTATCACCGTTCGCGCAAGCGGCTTGGGCAGCAGAAAATGGTCCCACGTTTTCTCGAATGTTTTTCCCCGGTCCACGCCGATGTGAAAAACCATGATGGGGCATCCGCTTTTTCGCGCGAGCATGACTGGTCCGGGTTTTGCCACGTAGCGCGGCCCGCGCGGGCCATCAATCGTAAACGCGCAATCGAAACCTTCTTCTAATCGGCGTGCCATCACGGCGAGTCCGCGCAATCCACCGCGCGAAGAACTGCCTTGCGCCGTGCCGAATCCGAGCCACTCGATCACTTTGCGTGTCCACTGCCCGTCGAAGGCTGTCGTGTTCATCACTACGACGCCATGATTGCGGTACCACCAAACAATCGGAAGAATGACGCGGTGCCAGAACGCCCAGATGCATTGCTTCTTTGCCGCATACACGCGTTCGGCATGCCGCCAGCCCAGCACTTCGTAGCGAAGCGTCGGACCCAGCATTCGAATCACGCTGTACACCGCAGCGGCGATGATCGGAATCTGGATGCGCCGGGACCACGGCAACTCTGGCAGCCGCGTGTCGTAATGCACATTCACAGCGTCCTGCTCGGACTTCTTGGTGGCCTCCACGGCTGTGTCTGGCGTGGTCATCTCTAGGCGGCTGCGGAGCCGCCGACGTATAGTATAGGCGAGACTTTCCGCCCGCGTGGCTGGGAGAATCGCGGAGTGACGGTGTTCTCTAATTCGATCGGACGCTGGCGCCGCGCCGCCATTGCGGTGGCCTGTGAGGCCATCGTTTGCGTCGCGTTAATCGCGGCAGCCGGCGCGCGGCCTGACCAACCGGTTTCCGACTCCGTCGGCGTCATCGACGGCGAAGCCATCGCCGTCACCGGACCTATGAGCATGGAAGTCGTGAACGGGCAGGTGAAAACCGTCCTGCACAACGGCAGCGACGTGCGGGTGAAGTCCGGCAACGCGCGCATCGATCTTGTCGAAGGCGGCCAAATCAGCATTTGCGGCCCTGCCCATCTATCGGTTCTCAAGTCCGGAGGCTCGCTGACCATTGCTCTCGATACCGGCACGGTTCACGTGCGTATCGAACACGAACTCCCGCTAAACATCTACACTCCGCTGATCCAGGTACAAACCGTTGCCATCGGCGACGGGCCGCGGGACGCCCTGGTTGGATTCGACTCCTCCGGGGCCATGTGCATCCGCGCCAATCTCGGCGCCATCCGCCTGGAACAGCAGTTGACCGGACAAAACGTGATCATCCCGCAGACCGGCGATGTTTTTCTCTTTAGCGGGCAGCTCGAGCACCTGCGCACCAGCGCCGGCCATTGTGCCTGCGCTTTGCAAATCGCAAAGGCAACCCCTCCACCTCAGCCCCCAGCCACCCAATTCGCAACCGTCGAACCGTTACCGCCGAACGAGGAGCCCATTTATCAGTTTGTTATGCCGCCGTTGATCTATGAGGCCAACGCTAAAGCTCAGCCGGAGCCGGAGATCGATCCGAGAATGATCGTTGTCATACGTCGTGTGCGCGTACGGCCCACGCTGATTTTTCAGGGCCGCGTGGAAGGAGATGCCCCCAGCGCTGTCACGCCGGCGCCTACGCCTGCTCCGGGCGTTGCATCGAACAGTTCGAAGCCAACTGCGCCAGCCAGCGATTCTTTCGTCAATCGCGTGCGTAACTTCGTGCGCAAGCTATTGCCCAGCGGGTCCTGACAGTCTGTATTAGTCAGCTTGAGATGCCTTCGTTGCTCGGCGGAAGATCTGCTACATCCCCTCGTAGTTGGGGCCGCCGCCACCTTCGGGAACCACCCAATCAATGATCTGATACGGGTCGGCAATGTCGCAGGTTTTGCAGTGCACGCAGTTCGCGGCGTTGATTTTCAGCCTTAGGCCACCGTTTGCTTCCTTGGCCATTTCGTACACGGCCGCGGGACAAAAATACTGGCAAGGGTTCCCATATTCCACGGCGCATTTCGTCGCGCAGACATTAGGATCGGCAACTTTCAGGTGGCACGGCTGATCTTCTTCGTGGCGCGTTCCCGAGTGATAGACATCCGTGAGGCGATCGAAGGTTAGCTTGCCATCGCCCTTGAATCTTTCCGGAGCCGGGCGGCCGTTGATTTTCTTGTAGGCTTCGTGGCCCGCGTGCGCCCGCATGGGATCAATCAAACCGCGCCCGCCGGTAATTTGTTGGAAAGCGGTGTGGACAAATCCGCGGAGCATTCCATGCTGGAACGACTGATGAAAATTCCGCACCTGCCATAATTCTTTCTTGATATAGCTCTGCTCGATTTTTTTTGGGAAGGCGCTCAGAGTTTTCGACGATGTATCACCCGCCTTAAGCGCGTCGAAAATGGTTTCCGCGGCAAGCATTCCGCTCTTCATGGCCAGATGAATACCCTTTAGCCGCTGCGAATCCAGAAAACTTCCCGAATCGCCGATAATCAGCCCGCCGTCGAGGTAATTGCGAGGCATCGCGTACCAGCCGCCGTAGGGGAGCGATTTGGCGCCGTAGCGCACCAGCTTCCCGCCGTCGAGAATCTTCTTCAGGAACGGATGCGTCTTCCAGGTTTGAAACACCGCATGGGGATCGAACAGCGGGTCGGCATATTCCAACGCGAGTACCAGTCCGATGGACACGCGATTGTTCGACAGCCCATAAATCCAGCCGCCGCCATACATGTCCATGGAAACCGGCCAGCCCAGGGTGTGCGCCACGTAGCCTGGGGCAATGCGTCCCGGCTGCACGTCCCACAATTCCTTGATGCCAATGCCGTAGCTCTGCGGATTGATGTTGTCGAGTCTTTTCGCGGCAACGAGTTTTTTTGTGAGCGAGCCGCGGGTGCCTTCCGCCAGCACGGTGACCTTCGCGCGCAACTCGTAGCCCGGCGTGAAGTTATCTTTCGGCTTGCCGTTTTTGTCGAGGCCCTTGTCTTCGGTGATGACGCCGCCGATGCCGTCCCCTTCGTAAACGAGCTCGGCACCACCGAATTCCTTGAAGACATTGACACCCGCGGCTTCCACCAGCCCACCGAGCCACTTCGTCATCTTGCTCAGCGACACGACGTAATTGCCCTTGTTCTTGAATGGCGCCGGAGTGATGGGAAAACGGAACGACGATCCTTTGGTAAAAAGCAGTGCCGCATCATCCGTGACCAGCGTATCCAGCGGCGCACTTTTTTCAAAGTCCGGCACCAGTTCCGCCAGCGCCTTCGGATTCATGATGGCGCCCGAGAGCTGGTGCGCTCCAATTTCGCGGCCTTTTTCGAGGACATAAATATTTTCCGCGGAAAGCTGCGGCCCGTTCTTGCCCGCGCCGCTGGATTCGTTGTGCTTTTTGATGAGATTCGAGAGATGCAACGCGCAGGAAAGGCCAGCGGGGCCGGCGCCAACGATGAGAACGTCAGCCTCGAGTTGTTCGCGCTGCACAGTCACCGAATCATTCTAACAGAGTGGAAATACGAGACTGACTTGCGCATTGTTTGACCGGGCACGGTAGCTGGCATCTTGAGATTGCAAGTGTTGCCGTGAATTACCATAAAAGATGACCGTCATTGTGTGTGGAGGTGGGCCCGCGATGAAGAAAATTGTAACAGCCAGCTCCGTGCTTGTGGGAATTATACTGGTAGGGCTCTTCCTGTCTTTCGTACTCTTTCCCGCGTCACGTTTAGGATATATAGACTCGGCGATAGGTTCGTTGCGGATTCTGAATAATAGCGCACGCACATATGCAACTGCACATCCACAGCGAGGTTTCCCCAATACCCTCGAGGATATTCACACCGATCGATTGATCGATGAAATTCTAGCCAGTGGAGTGAAGAATCACCATCGGTATACCTACCTTCCAAGAATCTCAGTAGAAGCGGGAAGCGTGAGCGGGTATCAAATTCATGCAGATCCGATGGATTGCATCAAGTGTTGGCATTTTTATACAGACGAAACTGGAGTGATTCGAGCCAGGGAAGGTACACCCGCGAACGAGACGAGCCCATCCCTTTAGGTAATAGCCAATGTGCCGATGTTCTAGGCATTTACGATCTCAGTTGTGTCGGCGGGGAGTGGGATACCTCTTTCCCTGTAGGTTTCCGCTATCATCTTGAAAACCTGAACAAGCTCCGCAAGAGCTGCTTCCCTAGTGTCCATGAGGGCGTAGCAACTCGGAATGGAGGGAATTCCGGCGACACAAGAACCGTCGTCTTGACGGTAAAGAATGATCTTGTAATCCTCGAATTCCATGACGTTTCTAAAAGTATAAGCTAGATGGCCGCCACGAGGCACTATCCGGTCTTGGCTTTTTCCAGGGCTTCAGTGAGGGCGGGCATGATCTCAAAGATGTCGCCGACGACACCGTAGTCGGCAATTTCGAAGATGGGAGCGTTTGAATCCTTGTTGATAGCGACGATGGTGCGGGCACCCTTCATGCCGACGACGTGCTGAATCGCGCCGCTGATGCCCAATGCCAAGTAGAGTTTCGGCGCAACGGTCTGGCCGGAGCTGCCGATCTGGCGCTCCATGGGGAGCCAACCTTCGTCGCAAATGGGACGCGATGCGGCAATCTCACCGCCCAATGCTTTCGCTAGCGCTTCGGCTTGCGGAATATTTTCGGGAGCTTTGATGCCACGGCCGATAGCCACAATCAACGGCGCTTGCGTTAAGTCCACAGCAGATTTCGCCTCTTTGAAGAGATCGAGCGGCTTGGTGCGAATTTGCGCCGCGCTCAACGATACGGCCACGGAATTTACGGGCGCTTTCCCCGAGGGATGCGCAGCGAGCAAATCAGCACGAAACGCTCCCGACTGAAAAGAGGCGAACCACGGGGCAGTTCCGGTAAACGTGACATCCGCAGCGGTTTTGCCCTGGAACATTTGACGCACGAAAACGAGCTTGCCACCTTCGTTGTCGGCCGCTTTGCGGCCGCCCTCGAATCTGTAACCAATGCAGTCGCCGATCATGCCTTTGCCGAGCATGGCCGCGAGTTTGGGAGCAAAGTCGCGAACCTGGTAGGTGTGGGGGAACAAAACCAAATCCGGCTTGGCACTTTCCACTACTTGTTTCAGCGCGACGCAATAGCCGTCCGGCGTGTACGCTTCGAGCAAGTCATGTTCGACGGTCAAGACTTCGGCGACGTTTTTCGACGCCAACTCGTTCGCGAATGCGACAACACTTTTTCCGATCACCAGCGCGCTCACTGCACTGGAAGTATCTTTGGCGATTTGCTGGGCGGCCGCCAGTGTCTCGAAACTTGCATTGTTCCACTTGCCTTGCCGCAGTTCGGTTACAACTAGAATCTTCATGGCTAGATCACCCGAGCTTCGAATTTCAGTTTTTCGACCAGCTTGGCGGCCACTTCCTTCGGCGTGCCGGTCAGGAATTCGGTTTTCTTGGTTTTCGTCGGGACGTAAATTTTTTCGATCTTTTGTATAGGTTCATGCAAAATGCCAAGCGACTCTCTGGTGGCCGTCGCAATCTCTTTTTTCTTGGCGGCCATGATGCCCTTCAGGGTCGCGTAGCGCACTTTGTTGATGCCGGATTGAATCGAGAGAACCGCAGGCAGCGGGCAGTCGATGTGCTGAAACCATCCAGCTTCCAGTTCCCTTTTCAAAGTCATTTTTCCATTAGTGACTTCGATAGCCATGATGATGGTGGCGTGCGGCAAATCCAGCAGGCCGGCGAGCAAAACGCCGGTTTGCCCGAAGCCGTGGTCGTCGCTCTGCAATCCGGTCAGGACCAGATCCGCCTTTTCCCTGCGAATCGCAGCGGCCAAGGCCTTCGCCGATCCCAGAGGATCGAGTTGCGCAAAATTCTCGTCTAAAACGTGAATGCCGCGATCCGCGCCTTTTGCGAGCGCTTCTTTGATGGTTTGTTTCACGCGCTCCGGGCCCATCGAGAGCGCGATAACTTCGCCGCCGTGCTTTTCCTTGAGGCGGAGGGCTTCCTCGAGCGCGTAACTATCGGGCTCGTTCATTTCGAAGCCGATGTCCGATTCCTTGATCCAGTTTCCAGCGATGGCCAGCGGCGCGTCTTTTGCAGGAACCTGCTTGATGCACACGATGATGTTCACAAGACTGTCCTTCTCTGACTCTAAAGACTGTTTGCGACGCACAGAAGGGGATGCTACTTGCCGGACCAGCGCTTGAAAATCAGCGCGGCGTTGGTGCCGCCAAAGCCAAACGAATTCGAAAGCGCGTATTCGACTTGCGCTTTGCGCGCGTGATTCGGCACGTAGTCCAGATCGCACTCGGGATCGGGAGTTTCCAGATTGATAGTGGGCGGCAGAATCTGATCGCGAAGGGCAAGCACGCTGATGCCCGCTTCCAAACCGCCGGCGCCTCCGAGCAAATGTCCGGTCATGGACTTCGTGGAACTGATAGGCACATTTTTCGCGCGTTCGCCGAATACCCTTTTCAGGGCACGCGTCTCGATGACATCGCCGATGGGCGTTGAAGTGCCGTGCGCGTTCACGTAGCCGATGTCGTCGGGCGTCAGCTTGGCATCCTTGATTGCGGCTTTCATCACACGATAAGCGCCATCGCCATTTTCGGCGGGCTGCGTGATGTGAAAGGCGTCGCCAGACATTCCGTAGCCAACAATTTCCGCGAGGATCGAAGCACTGCGCTTTTGCGCGTGCTCCAGAGATTCCAAAATCAAAATTCCCGCGCCTTCGCCCACGATAAAACCATCGCGGCCGGCGTCCCATGGGCGGCAGGCGCGCGCGGGATCATCATTGCGCGTGGAAAGCGCTTTCATGGAGGCAAATCCTCCGATTCCCATCGGCGTGATGGTCGCTTCGGTGCCGCCGCAAATCATCATTTCCGCTGCGCCGCGTTCGATAATTTTGAACGAGTCGCCGATGGCGTGGGCGGAAGCGGAGCAAGCCGTGGCAGTGGCGGAATTCGGCCCGCGCGCGCCGTAGCGAATCGAAATATGCCCCGAAGCAAGATTGACGATGGCCGAAGGAATAAAGAAAGGAGAAATCTTGCCGGGGCCGCCCTGGACCAGTTTCCAGTGCTCGCGCTCGATGATGTCAAACCCGCCGATGCCGGAAGAAACGTAAACGCCGACTTCATCCAGGTCCGAATCTTCCTTCTTCCAGTTCGCCGACTTCACGGCAAAGTCCGCGGCGGCCAGCGCCACCTGGATGAAGCGGCCCATCTTCTTGAGTTCTTTTTTCTCGATCCACTGGAAGGGGTCGAAATTTTTGATTTCACCGGCGATCTTGCAATCGAAGCCGTTGGTATCGAACTGGGTGATCAGCCCGATGCCGCTTTGACCGGCGACGAGGTTTTTCCATGACTCCTCCGTGCCGATTCCCAGCGCGCAGACCAGTCCAACACCCGTGACCACCACTCGGCGAGTCAACTCTTCCATGCTCCCTGTTGAGGTGTGAATTCCGTGGCTTACTTACCTTTGGCGTGTTTGTCGATGTATTCGACGGCGTCTTTCACAGTGGTCATTTTTTCGGCGTCCTCGTCCGGCACTTCAATGCCGAAGGCTTCTTCAAACGCCATCACCAATTCCACTTGGTCGAGCGAATCCGCGCCCAGGTCGTCCACAAAGGACGCTGTGGGAGTGACTTCCGCCTCATCCACACCAAGCTGCTCGACGATAATCTGCTTAACGCGCTCTTCTACGCTGGCCATTCCTCTTCCTCCGCGATCGTTAATCGCACTGTCTGTAGACTTGTGTCTTCGTTTCCCAGGCTTATTTGCCTGCACTATGCGCGCGGAGTACAGCCGCGCCAAAATCGTTGGTTTGGACCCCTCTGAACAACCTGCCCATTCTATTTACCCCGCTCCCCAAGGTCAACTTAACCAGCTCATGCCAAATACATGCCGCCGTTTACGTCCAAAACGTGGCCCGTGATGTAACCAGCTTCATCGCTGGCTAAAAACACGATGGCCGCGGCCACGTCGCGGGCGGAACCCATGCGGCCCAGCGGAATACGCGCTTTCAATTCGTCCTTCACCTTTTCGCCTAGAACGTTGGTCATGGGCGATTCGATGAAACCAGGCGCAACGGCGTTCACAGTGATGTTGCGCGACGAAATCTCGATGGCAATTGCCTTCGTCAGTCCAATCAGGCCGCCCTTGGCAGCCACATAGTTGGCCTGGCCGGCGTTGCCCATTTGCGCGACGACCGAAGCAATATTGATAATGCGGCCGGCTCGCGCGCGCATCATGGTTCCGAGAGCCTGCTGGATGCACAGGTGGGCACCGGTCAAATTCGTACGAATGACGGCTTCCCAGTCGTCCTGCTTCATGCGCAAGGCCAGGCCGTCGCGCGTGATGGCGGCGTTGTTCACGAGAATATCCAGGCGGCCGAATTTCTCGACTACCTGCTTGAAGCCGGCTTTCACCTGTTCGGCGTCGGCCACGTCCATTTTCACTGCGAACGCTTCGCCGCCCGCGGCCACGATCTCCGTTACCAACGCGGCCAGCTTTTCTTCATTGCGAGCAGCGGCGGCGACTTTGGCACCGGCTTCCGCGAGCGCTAGCGCCGTGTCGCGGCCGATGCCTTGGGAGGCACCGGTGACTAGCGCGACTTTGTTTTTCAAACTGAACATAGATTCGGCTTCGCCATTTGAGCACTAGAACTTTGTCAGCCTGAGATCCTTTACGCACCTAAATTAGGTGCGCTCAGGATGACACCTGAACAAATCGACTCTAGGCGGCATCGGATCTGGCGCCGGCGATTTTCTCCGTGGTCGCGGCCAAACTTTTTTCGTCTTCGACGTTCAGCGCTGCCACGGAACGCTCGATTTGCCGGAGCAAGCCGGTCAGGACGCGCCCGGGACCCACTTCCACAAAAGTGTTTACACCCTCATCAATCAGCAGCCGGACGGACGCTTCCCAGCGCACCGGCATGGTGACCTGGCGAATGAGCGCTTCGCGTGCTTCCTCACCGGTCTCGATGGTGTCCGCGTCCACGTTGGTAACCAGCGGCACCTGCAATTTTGAAAATTGCGTATCTCTCAAATCTTTTTCCAGCTTCTCCTGAGCCGGTATCATAAGAGACGAATGGAAGGGCGCGGAAACTGGCAGAATCACGGCGCGCTTGGCGCCGAGTTGCGAGGCAATTTCCACGGCCCGCTTCACCGCGGCGGAGTGTCCGGAGATGACCGTCTGGTCGGGAGAATTCAGGTTCGCGGGCGCGCAAACTTCGCTACCTGCCGCGCGCTTGCAAGCGTCCGCAACCACGGCGGGAGACAAACCCATGATGGCGGCCATCGCGCCTACGCCCGTGGGAACGGCGTCTTGCATATAAGTTCCGCGCTTGCGCACCAACTGCACGGCATCCGCAAACTTCAGGGAACCCGCAGCCACGAGAGCCGAATACTCGCCGAGGCTGTGCCCGGCCACGAAATCGGGGGCCAGGCCCTTCTCCGCCAGCACGCGAAACACGGCAACGGAGCAGGTCAAAATCGCCGGCTGCGTGTTGGCCGTCAGCTTGAGTTCTTCTTCGGTACCTTGGAAACAAATCTTGGAAATCGAGATGCCTAGCGCGCTGTCGGCTTCGTTAAAAACGGCCTTGGCCGCCGGGTATTTGTCAGCCAGCTCCTTGCCCATGCCCGGGTATTGCGAAGCTTGCCCGGGGAACACAAATGCGACTTTGCCCATAGCTAAACCTCTCTTGAGCCGTCACGCGAGGACGGCCGCGGACGAGAGCTCCTGTTCAATTTTTTCGTTCATGCGGGCGCGGGCCAGCCCCGCGGCCACGCGAATGGCGTTCTTGACGGCGTTGGCGTTGGAACGGCCATGCCCGATCACGCAAACGCCGCGCACGCCCAAGAGCGGCGCGCCGCCGTACTCCGTGTAATCAATCGTCTTTCGTAGAGCCTTGAAGGCGCCTTTTGAAAGCATTCCGCCCACCTGGGAAACCAGCGAGCTGTTCATGGACTTCCGCAGCAAGCCGAAAATCTGAAACGCCAGGCCTTCGCAAATCTTCAGCGCGATGTTGCCCACGAAACCGTCGCTCACAATCACATCCACATTGCCCGAAAACAAATCCCCGCCCTCGACATTGCCGACAAAATGAACCGGACTCTTCTTCAGCCGCGTGTAGACCTCGCGCGTCAATTCGTTGCCCTTGATCTCTTCTTCACCGACCGAGAGCAGGCCCACGCGCGGCCGCTTGCTGCCGAAAGTGGCGCGATAGTAGACCTCGCCCATCACCGCGAACTGCACTAGGTGTTCGGGCCTGGAATCGACGTTCGCGCCCACATCGAGGAGCACGGAAACACCGCCCTTGGCGTTGGGAAACGGCGCCGCTAGGGCCACGCGATCCACTGATTCCAGCGTTCCAAGCAAAAACTTCGCTACAGTCATTACCGCGCCCGTGTTGCCCGCACTGACCATTCCGTCGGCCTTTGCCTCGCGTACGAGCCGCGCCGCCACGTGCACGGAACTGTCCTTCTTTCGCCGAAACGCCTGGGCAGGATGATCCTCCATGGTGATCACGTCACCAGCCGGCACGATCTCGATGGGCAGGTTGGGAGAAGCGTGTCTCGCCAACTCCGCACGCACCACATTCGGCTGGCCGACCAGCAAAATTCGAATTCCAAGCTCCCGCGCGGCCAGCACACTCCCCTCGACCTCGGGGCGGGGCGCATGGTCCCCTCCCATAGCGTCAACGGCGATGGTGATCATGGGATTTTTGTCCGCAGACGAAACGAGAGAAACTCCGAATCCTTACGACGACGCCTCTTGTGCCGCTTTGCCCTTGTAGTGTCCGCAATGCGGGCAAACCTGGTGCGGCTGTTTCATTTCGTGGCAATTCGGACACTTGGCCAGCGCGGGCTTGGACAAAAAGTCGTGCGCACGCCGTGTGCTGGTTCGTCTCTTGGAATGCCTTCGTTTTGGGTTAGGCATAGCACTACACCTCGTTCCGGCCCCAGTGGGCGGATTATATCGGGCTTGTCAGCCCTGCGAAACTATTGTTTCTTGAGCCACTCCTGCTTGAGGCGCGCGAGAGGGGCCATTCGGGGGTCCATCGCGTGGGTCTCACAGCGGCATTCTTCGTGGTTCAGGTTTGCACCGCAATTCGGGCACAGCCCCCGGCAGTCGCTCTGGCAGATGACCTTTAACGGCAGTGCCAGCAACACCTGCTCCTTCAATACGTCCGCCAGGAAAAGTCCCGGGCCGTCGTAAAATCCAATTTCGGTATCGTCGTCCTTCAGCCGGTCTTCTTTATGCTTGATGTCCTTGGGCAACGGCGCATAAAAGAGGTCAAACGTCCGGCTTACCTCTTCCACGACCGGTTCAAGGCAGCGCGCACACACCAACTCGATCTTTGTTTCTAGGGTACCATCAATACGAATCTGGCCTTCCAGCAACTCCGCCGTGGCCGTCACTTCCAGCGGCTCGATTTGCTTGATCTCCGCGGAATGAAAATCGATGCTGCCCGGGGCGTAAGTCTTCCGGATGCGCAGCTTGTGAACGGCCAATTCCTTGGCGTCAAGGAACATGTCTTCAGCGCCTCCGGCGCGTACGCTCATGCTTTACCATTATTGAGTCGGCTTCCCGCCAAGTCAAGGAAGCGCCGCTAATTCCTGTGCTTTTTTGCAACCTGTTCGTCATCATCCCTGCCTAGTACCCGGCTGGCCGTGGAATCCGCCGGGCTTCTCGGGGCATTACCTGACCTTGGAATTCGGCTTCTGCCGGAAACGTAATTGAGGTTCCTGTTGGATTGTAATGTTCTGAACAGGCGGTACAGTGCGAGGCAGGACGTGAAGGGCCACGAAATGCAGGATCAACGGCCCGCGCAGCAGACCCCGCCAGTTCCGCGCGACTGACCGCCCCTCCTTTGCAGTTCGCTTCGCCCGACGCTCGTAAACAGTCGTGGTGCAACGACTCGAGCAGCGGATTCTTATCCGGCAGCGGAAACTGTCGCAAACGGGTCTGCCCACGCTCTACAAACGCCCGCATGTCGCGGGCAGTCTGAGGCGGCAAAACCTTCCCGGGCCCTCCCTTTGCCGGCAACTTATGAATACTCCATTACCTATTCCAGGAAGAATCGGCAGGATCCTACGATGGACCAAGGAAGGCGCGTCGTGGGGACTGTTGCTGGGCGTTCTCATTTGCGCGCCAATTGCCCGCGCGCAACTCGCCAGTTTTGATCCGCAATCGCCAGGGATCCTCGGGACTGTGCTGGCTGAGGGCAGAAACATTCCGATCAGCGGCGTTCTTGTGAGCGTCCGGTCGCTGGCCGGTGGATCCTTTGCAGGTGTCTTGACAGACTCCAGTGGCCACTTTGAGATGCGCGGCCTTACACCCGGAAATTACGAAATCGTGCTACAGGAGCCAGGTTACGAACCGACCTGGACGAGCCTGCAATTGCGCGGGCCTATGCAGCCGATAGAGCTTTATCTTAGGGCCAGCAATCGGCTGCCAAGAAAGAATGCGAATTACAGAGTATCCGTCCGGGAGCTGAAGATACCTAGCAGGGCACGCGAAGCGTTCTACAACGGATTGGAGCGTCTGGAAAAGTTTGATGCTGCCGGCGGACGAAGGCAATTCGCGCGGGCGATCACGGAGTTTTCGGAGTATTACGAAGCGTATTACCACCTGGGCGTGGCGGAGCTAAGGCTGGGCAACGACAAGAAAGCGGCGGAAGCCTTCCAAAAAGCGATCGATCTCAGCGGTGGGAGATACCCATGGGCACAATTCTCCCTTGGCTTCGTGCTATGCCGGCTCGGGAATTACGGGGAAGCAAAGAGCGTCATTGACAGAGGATTGGAGGCGGACGGTAATTCGGCCGTAGGGCGAGTCATGCTGAGTATTGTGTTCTTTGGCTTGAACCGTCTTGAGGAGGCGGAACAAAGCGCCCGCGAAGCTCTTCAGCGAAATCCGGGCCTCGCGTCGGCTCATCTAGCATTAGCGGACGTTCATGGGCGAAGGAAGGAGTACACTCTGCAACTCCACGACTTTGATGCCTATCTCAAACTGGCGCCCGACGGACCAGATCGCAGACTGGTGCGTCAATCTCGAGATGTTATTCAGCGAAAGGTGGCAGCCACTGAAGACCGCGATTAATTTTCCGTTGAGCCGCGCGACTTCCTAGGGCGACCGTTCAGGATCAATGGCCTGGTCAAGATAGATCCACAATACGCGGGCAAAGAGCGCGATCTTCGGCGCAAAGGGCAAGAACAACACGACGGCCCAGATAGTGACTTTGGTTATCCACCAGCCCGTAAGAAACAAAAGAAGCGCGGCGATTGGCGCCATAGTCAAAACTCCCAAGGCAAAACTGAAGTACATGGCGCCCAGAAAATAGCCGGGTTCCCGCTCGAATTTGAGATCACAAATGGAACAGCGCTCGCACATCTTCGGAAATCCGCGGAAAATGGAGTATTGAAAAATTGCGCCGATGCGGCAGCGCGAACAGCGCTGTTGGAGAATACTTCGCAGAGTGGACGGCTTTGCGACGGTTTCCATCGGCAGCGGCTTCTAAGCTAGGAGATAAGGAAAAGCAAGTGCGGGTGGTACGTTCGAGACAACCGACAATCAAACTGTCGCTTTAAGAAGTTCGTTTCAACCGTTTCGCCGCAGCACCACACATCCCGCCAACATGTCGTGCAGCGCCTGCTTTTTCTCGGTGAAACCCGCCATGATGTATCCAATAAAGAGAGGCACCATATTGGTGATGATTTTTCCGAAGTGCCTTCCCGTCGAGCGGGCGAAACTGACGCGTTGTCCCGCCATATCCGTTACCACGAGACCGAGGGCTTTTTTGCCAACAGTGGCCTGCCATTCCGAGCTTTCCATCAGCGCGTGGTACAACCATGTAAAAACCAAGCTAACCGTGGCGGCAAGAAAAATGAGTCCAATGAGCACGAAGATGCCGGCATCATTTAGCTCTTCGTCAGGATGGATTTGGCTGAGGAGGCCACCCAAACCCGTCAGAAAAATCAACGGAATCAGAATCAAGACAAGACCAATGCCCATCACCACGTTGTCAATGAGTAGTGCCAAAAAACGGAGCCAGAATCCGGCGTACTCCACGCGCGATGCCGCCGCATATCCGGCGTAATCGGGAATGGCTGCTGCGCTACCTCTTACTGGTACCGCAACCGATGCGGCCATCGCTGGCGAGTAGACCGGCGTAGTGGCAACGGCAAAGGCCTGTCCGCAGTTCGAGCAGAACGCGGCCCCATCCGCCATTGAAACGCCACACTTGGAACAGTACACGGTATCTCCTCGATGCAATTCCAGCCGCTTTGCGAACTCTCAGAATTGCAGCCAAATCCTACTTTTAAGCGAGGTTAGGGTCAATCCTGGACTGCATCACGCACAGAGGGCAAGAATTTCATAGAACTAGTACGAGGTCATTGTTCACAGACCTATTCGCGCATTCTCCGTATCACATTGATTTAGCAAGTTTTAGTAAGGGATGTGGAAATACATACCGTTTTGGTTCATTTCGTGCCTTCAGTTTATCCGGTCACCCATTATAATGAAACTTGCAGCTGTCGGCACCCAGCCCCCGCGGCCTTTTTCTATACATCGCTAGTTCTTTCCGTGCATCCCTAGTCGGGGGCCCCACATGCGCACAACTCTAAAAATCGTCATACCCCTGATCGTCAGTGTTGCCGCAGTGTCCTTGTTTTTTGCAGCCTACCAAGTACGTACGGAAAAACGCCTGCTGCGCAACGACCTATCGCGCCGGGCGGAGATTCTTGGCGAAAGTCTCCAGGAAAGTGTCGAGCCATTGCTTGACCGTGGGGCGGAAAAGAACTTGCAGCGTCTTGTCGAGCGGTTCGGCCAGCGGGAACACTTGAAGGGCGTAGCTGTGTACAACGGCGCCGCCGCCGCGCTGGCGATCACGCCCGGATTGTCACAAGTTTTTAGGTTGCGGCCTGGGACTGCAACGCGCGCTTTCCAGAAAAACGCGGGAGTGGGCGAATTCCTGAGCGCACAGCAGAATCCTTCTCTTAACGCAGAAGAAGCAGCTCCCATGCACATCTACGCTTTGCCGCTGCACCGTAACGGAGAAGTCGTGGGAGTGCTGGCTCTCTTCCACGACACGAGTTACATCGACGTGCAGGTCTCCCGCACCCTGCGGGATTCCCTGCTCAGCGCATTGTTTCAGACGCTTCTTATCACGGGACTTGCGCTGGTACTTGTCCGCGTGACGTTCACGGAACCGCTGACGCGCACGGCCAACTGGCTGCGAACGCTTCGAATGGGACAGCCAACCCCGACGTCAGAGCTTCCGAAAGGTGAAATCCTCGATGAAATACATCGCGAAGTAACGCACCTCGCACATGATCTGCACACCGCGCGTGCAGTTGCGGAGGTTGAAGCGCGCTTGCGTGAATCGAACGCCTCGATTTGGACGGCGGAGCGCCTGCGGGTCAGCCTGCGAAACAAACTCCAGGAGAAGCCGCTCTTCCTGGTTTCGAACCGCGAACCGTACATGCACGTGTTCAATGAAAAGGACAAATCGATCGAGATGATCGTGCCGGCGAGCGGCGTAGTCACGGCACTCGAGCCGATCCTCCTGGCATGCAACGGAACGTGGATTGCCAACGGCTCAGGCAACGCCGACCGCGAAGTTGTTGACGAGCGCGACCATTTGCGCGTTCCACCCGATCGGCCGAGTTACACACTCCGGCGCGTGTGGCTCAGCGACGAAGAAGACAAAGGTTATTACGAGGGTTTTTCCAATGAAGGGTTATGGCCGCTCGCGCACATTGCGCACACGCGACCCATCTTTCGTCCCGAGGACTGGCTGCAGTATCACAAAATCAACCGGCGGTTTGCGGACGCTGTTCTGGAAGAAATGGAGGGCACCGAATCACCGATACTCCTCGCGCAGGATTATCACTTCGCGCTGCTTCCACGGATGGTCAAGGACGCGCGGCCCGACGCTCGAATCGCGATCTTCTGGCATATTCCCTGGCCGAACGCGGAAGTTTTTGGGATTTGTCCGTGGCAGCGCGAGCTCGTCGATGGCCTTCTCGGCGCCGATCTAATTGGCTTTCACGTTCAATCGCACTGCAACAATTTTCTGGAGACGGTAGACCGCGCCCTTGAGGCGCTGACGGAATGGGACCGCTTCGCGGTAAACCGCCAGGGCCACATCACCCGCGTGCGGCCTTACCCCATCAGCGTCGCGTTCCCGGAGAATTCCAATGCGATCAGCGCGTCGCGCATCTCCGGCGAAGAACGCGCCGCGCTTTGCGACGAGATGCGCATCGAGGCTTCTCTGCTCGGCGTGGGCGTGGATCGCGTTGATTACACCAAGGGAATCCTCGAACGCTTCCGCGCCCTGGAACGCTTCTTCGAGCTAAACCCCGCCTACCAGCAACGCTTGACGTTTGTGCAGATCGGCGCACCCAGCCGGACGGACATTGAACGCTACAAGAATTTCCTCGACGAGGTCAGCGTCGAAGCGGAGCGCATCAATGCGCGCTTCCAGACGGCACGCTGGAAACCCATCGTGTTTCGCAAAAAACACCATTCGCACGAAGAGATCGCGCGTTTTTACCGCGCTTCGTCTTTCTGCATGGTGACCTCGCTGCACGATGGAATGAATCTGGTGTCCAAGGAATACGTAGCCTCGCGCGAGGACGAGCAGGGAGTGCTGATCCTCAGCACTTTTGCAGGCGCAGCGCACGAACTTTCGGACGCGCTGCTGGTCAATCCCTATGACGTTTCGCAACTCGCGGATTCCATCCATCGGGCGCTGGAGATGACCGAAGAGGAGCAAGCCCGGCGGATGCAGCGCATGCGACACACGGTACGCGAACATAACATCTATCGGTGGGCTGCGAATCTGCTCTCTGACCTAACGGAGATTCGCGTCGAATTGACGGAACGAATGGAGGCGCCCCAGGCAACATGATCAGGCAAGTTACGTCCATGATCTTGCGGCGCGGCGAGAGCGCTTCCGCATTGTTCAGCGAAAAGGAGTCTTTCACGTGAACGCGGCGGAAACCCCGTTCGAATTCGTCACCGTTTCGTATCTCACGCGAATCGGCAACCAATCCGCCGGGACACTCGCGGAGTTATTAACCGGGTTGGAGCACTGCAGCGACGCATCCATTTTTCATCACACGTTTCAAACCCTGGGCAGCCATCACTTCCTGACCGAGGGTTTTTCGAACGACTTCGCGCAATGGCTGCTTTCGGACACGAATCGAAACGATCTTGCCGAACAGCTTGCGGTGCTCGACATTCGCGACTACGTTTCGATCGCGGCGTTGCGCAGCGACCTATGCCGCGTGGTCGCCGACTATTGCACGGCCTATCCACACTTCGCGGGCCAGTCCGCGCTGGAACGGTTTTATTTTTGCGAGAGCGTGGAAGTCACTGTCCCTCTCGGCCGGAACGCCCGAACGCTGGATGAATTTCGCGATGGCATAGCGCATCTCAGCCATTCCGGTTTCTATTTTCATTTTATTTCTTCCCGGCTGAGACTGCAGCTGCGGACCAACGACTTCTCGCACTGGCTTGCCGACGGATTGGGATTGCGAACGCTCAGTGAAAGCGTGAACCACATCGATATCTACACCAACACCTTGGACAGCGCGCGCGCCAAACTCCTCAGGCTAATCGATCGTGAAAGGAGAAAAACATGAGCGAGACGCTGGCACTCGGACGCATTCCGCTGGATGACTATGCCGAGTTGCTTGGCGCGGGTGAAATCGAGGAGCTGCGGGCGCTGGCGAGTCCGCTGCATGGGCGGAGCATCCAGATGGTGAATTCGACAGCCGTTGGCGGCGGCGTGGCGGAAATCCTCACTCGTCTGGTGCCTTTGGCGGAAGAGCTGGACCTGAACATCAAATGGGAAGTAATAAGCGGCGGCGAAGATTTTTTTGAGGTAACCAAAGCGTTCCACAATGCGTTGCATGGAGCGCCGTATCACGCGAGCCAAAAAGACTTTGATATTTTCCTGGCCTACAACCAGAGGAATCGCGAGAAGCTCGCACTGGATGGCGAATTCGTGGTCATCCACGACCCGCAGCCGGCGGCGCTCATCGAGGCGCGCAAGCCAGGAGCGAATCATTGGGTGTGGCGCTGTCATATCGATTTGTCGCATCCCAACCGGGCGGTATGGGATTTTCTGGAGCAATTTGTCTCTAAATATGACGGTGCGATGTTTTCTTCGCCGGAGTTTTCGCGGCAGCTTCCTATTCCGCAATACCTTTTTTACCCGGCCATCGATCCGCTTTCGGAAAAGAATTGCGAATTGGAGCAGGAGTTTATCGCGCAAGTGCTTATGCGCTACGGCATCGATCCCCAGCGCACAATTCTCACGCAAATATCCCGGTTCGACCGGCTGAAGGATCCCGTTGGGGTAATTCGTGCCTATCGTATCGTAAAGCGATATTTCGATTGCCAACTGGTCCTTGCGGGGGGCAGTGCGTCGGATGATCCTGAAGGGTCTGTAGTACTAAAAGAAGTTTTGCGAGAAGCCGACGGCGACCCCGACATCAAAGTGCTGGAATTGCCGGCCTGGGCGCCTCTGGAGGTGAATGCGTTGCAGCGCGCATCGACGATTGTGCTCCAGAAAAGTTTGCGCGAAGGATTCGGGCTCACGGTGTCGGAAGCGCTGTGGAAGAAAAAACCTGTAGTGGCTTCGGCGGTTGGTGGGATTCCAATCCAGATTATTCACAAGCACACCGGATTGCTGGCGCATTCGGTAGAAGGCACTGCGTATCAGATTCGCTTTCTACTGTCGCATCCGGAGATTGCCACAAAGCTGGGGGAGCACGGGCACGAGCACGTAAAGGAGAATTTTCTCATCACCCAAAAACTGAAACGGTACCTGACGCTCCTGCTGACCCTGGCCCGTGGATCGTGAGAGGCCCGTAAGTCCACTGGCAACTCTATGTTGGGGGATCTCATCTAAGGAGAAGAGGCAGAAGCTTCACCCCACCCGAAGCCAGCCCTGCTTTTTGCAATCCTATTACATCTGTGCAAGGAGAACACGAATGAAGCGTGTCGCACTTCTGCTATTTGTGACAGGTTGGCTGATGCCGCTGGCCAAGGCGCAAGATCACTATCAAGTGGGCGGCTACGGCGATTATTTCCGTATCTCACAAACAAAAACCAACATGGCTGGGCTGGGAGCACGAGTGGGTTACAAGGCGTTTTCGCACGTCATGCTAGAAGGCGAGATGAATTATGACTTCGAACAAGCCTTCACCGAGGGATTTACGAACCCGAGCAATCCCACCAGCGTCACATTTGTTCCTAGCAATCTCAGAGTCCTGCATGGACTCTTTGGCCCCAAGATTGTGGCTGGCCACGGCGCGATTCGTCCCTTCCTGACACTGAAGGGAGGTTTCATTAATTTTAGGCTGGATGCCAGAAACCCTAGTTTCTCGACGTTTGTGAGCTCGGTGAACAATTTGCGAGCGAACAACGTGAGCGGAACGCTTTATCCGGGGGCCGGACTGGAAGGGCATATTGGTCCAGTGGGTCTACGACTTGAAGCAGGCGATGAAATGTACTTCGCCGGCAGCGCTCATCATAATCCACGTATAGCCTTCGGACCGTTTCTTCGATTCTAAAGATCGAACCTCTCCGCAGCCGCCGAGTCATCATTTCACGCTCCGCTCTTTCAAGTAAGAAGGAGCGGGGCGTTCGACTTTCGGCCGTTCACTCTCTCTAACGCATCCAAGACTTCGTTCAGGTCTGGCAGATGGTTTCTCCGGACATCATTGCGACGCAGCAGATTTGTCACCGAGAGCGCTGCCGAAATGTTCGTGATGCTGACGAAGAAGGAATTGGTCGGTCATACCGGCAATGTAATCGCAAACGATGACGTGCCGCGATTCCGTTTGCGCAAGTTCTTCATAGAACGACGGCATCGTACCGCGACGATCTGCATAGTAAATGAAAAGTTCCTCCAAACACTTCACGGAGCGGGCGCGGTCCTCCGCGATGGCGGGGTGGTTGTAAATGCGTTTGAAGAGGAACCGCTTAAGCTCACCGTTTCGGGCAGCCGCAGCATCGCTGAAGCCAGCGAGGCGATTTGGCGCCTGGCGAATGTCTTCCACGGAGGAAGTATGGGAAGCCAGGACGCGCTGCTGGGTAGTCTCAATTAGACTAGTTGCCAAGGCATCCAAAACACGTTTAAGGGCTTCGTTGAAGACGAGCTTTTGACGGGCGCCGCGATGCGCGGAATTGACTTGCGCGTAGACTTCGCCAAAAAACGGAACTTCCTTGCACAAGACAACGAGATCCAGAAGCCCGGCTTCAAGCGCGTCGTCAGTATCCGCAGTGTTGTACGCAATCTCATCGACCCAGTCGATGAGTTGCGCTTCTAAAGGCGGGCGCAAATCCAGAAGATACTCCGCAAGCGACGGAAATTCCGCAGCGGAATAATCGCGCGAATGCTTGATGATGCCTTCGCGAACTTCAAATGTAAGATTCAACCCCGGAAAATCGAGGTACCGCTGCTCGAACTGTTCGACGATGCGCAGCGCATGCAGATTGTGATTGAAACAACCGCCTTGTTCGCGCATCAATTCGTCAAGTTTGCGTTCGCCGGCGTGGCCGAATGGCGGATGACCGATGTCATGGACAAGAGCGAGCGTTTCGGCAAGCTCCGTGTTCAATCCCAGTGCTGAAGCAACGGTACGGGCAATTTGCGCGACTTCCAGCGTATGCGTCAGGCGATTGCGGAAATGGTCCGAATAGCGCGTAGTGAATACTTGCGTCTTGGCTTCGAGGCGGCGAAACGCACGGGAATGGATAATCCGATCGCGGTCACGCGCGTAGTCACTGCGGTAAGGGTGAGACGGTTCGGGATAACGCCGCCCGCGGGACCGTTCGGCGAGCATCGCCCAGGGAGCAGGAGTGGTGACTGGTTCGATGGGCCGCTCCGTCATATTCCGGCTGAACTACGCGAATGCTCAGGTCGCAGGGCAAATCAGGATTTCGGCGAAAGCGTATCCAGGCCGCGATCGGCTTGATCCGCAATCGTGGTGTCCGGAAATTCCTTTTTGATTTGCTGGTAGATGCCGGCGGCCTCCTTCGGATTGGAATTGCGAAGGACGCCTGCAAGTTCTAGAAGCACCAGTGGCCGCGGTACAAGAGCACTCTGCTTGTCCGCCAAGGCGCGAAAGATTTTGATGGCATCATCTGGCTTGCCGGTGCGGGAGTAAATGATCGCCGTCTGATACTGCGCCATGGCCGCGAGCTCTTTGTCGCTGCCTCCACTGATCTTCTTCAGTTCTTCGAGGGCCTGATTGTGGCGATCGAGGTCCTCAAGACAAAGCGCCGCGTAGTAGCGTGCGAGCTTCCCGGGATTCGTGCTGGGATATTTGTCGGCAACTTTGCTGAACTTTTGCATGGCGTCCTGGGCACGCGCTGCTTCATCGGCAAAGAAAAGGGCGTTGGGGTCAGAGGGGTCAGGAGCTGAGGCGATGCGGCCCTGATAGGCCTTCATCGCGACGTCAAAAACAGCCGATGCGTCCACAGTCTGCCGGTCGATATAAAACTTCCAGCCCCCGTAGCTGAGCGCCACAAACAGGGCGACCAACACGACGATGAGCGTAAATTGCCCGTGAGAGATGACAGCTTCGGCGCCGTGCTCGATGGTTTCCTTGATTTTGTCCTGTTTTAGCTCTTTGCGCGAAATATGTTCGGACACACGAACTCTCCTGATTGGTTTGGAATGTATGATTCTAGCACAAGAGGCTGATCACCGATGGTCCGGACATGGGCTTCGGACGCGCGCCGCAGATTTTACCCTTCCGTCCGAAAAACACTGGGCGAGTCCCAAAGGGAATCGAATGGTGCTAATTTTATAGCATGCAGACAGCTTGCATTCACTGTGGCGCCGAACACTTGCTGAAAGATGGGGGATTCGGCGGCCATACGAAAGTGCAATTCAAATGTTCGAGTTGCGGGAAGACCACGATTGTGGAGATCAAGCGGCGCGTGGATTCGACAGTCGTGATGTCCCCGCTTCCCTCGTTTGCAAAGGCTAACGCCACAAGTTCAAATCTGAATTTGCCGCCCGCCGATCCCGGGTTGCGCCTCCCTGAAAACGCGAAAGTTGTGCTCAACATTCTGTCAGGCCCATCGAAAGGCGAAAGTCACACGCTGAAAAAACCGCGGGTTTTGCTGGGCCGCAAGGGGGCCGATATTCCGGTGAATGATCCTGAGATTTCGCGGCATCACTGCCTACTAGAAGTAAGGGACACGCACATTAACCTCAAGGACCTGGATTCGACTAATGGCACTTTCTTCGACGAAGAGCGCGTGCGGGCGGCCATGCTGCGTGACGGCACGGAGTTTCGAATCGGCGGTAGCCTTATTCGCGTGAATTTCCAGAAGAAGTAGCCGGTCCTCCATTCTCCTCAAGGCAGCTCCTTGGCGGTGGATTCCTGCGATTCGCGTTGTGAGATACTAGCGCCGAGTACAAGATAAACCGGAGCCCGATGATCCGTCTCTCCGTCTGCATAATTACCCTCAATGAGGAACACAACTTGGCGCGAGCTCTGGAATCAATCCGGGGAGTTGCCGATGAGATTGTGGTCGTAGATTGTGGAAGCCGCGACTGCACTGGGGAAATTGCGAGAGAGCACGGCGCGCGGGTAATTACGAACGCGTGGACAAATTTTGCAGAACAGAAAAATATCGCTGCGGCAGCCGCGAACAACGATTGGATTCTGTCACTGGATGCTGATGAAGAGCTGAGCAGCGAATTGCGCGACGCAATGCTCGCCTGGAAGCACAAAGAACCAGAATTTGCAGTTTACGAGTTTGCGCGGCGAGCCTGGTACGTTGGAGGCTGGATCAATCACTCGGGATGGTATCCGGACCGTCAACGGCGGCTATACCGCCGCGATGCGGCACGTTTCTTGGGAATCGTGCACGAGGCACTGCAATTCCCGGGCGAGCCGGGGCGACTTGGCGGAGACTTGCTTCATTACACGATTCGCTCTTTTTCGGAACATGAGGAGAAGGTCGACCGGTACACCACGCTTGCGGCGCAGCAAATGTGCGCTGCCGGGAAGCAGAGTTGGCGGGCAGCGATGTGGCTGGCAACGCCATGGAACTGGTTTAACAGTTATGTGCTACACCTCGGATTTCTCGACGGTTCTCGCGGATGGGTCATCTCGCGGATGGCGGCGCGAAGCACATGGTTGAAGTTCAAGAAGCTTGGGGAGCTCGTTGAATCAGGGCGGCACGCGGGCACGCACTCATCATGAGGATCCTGTATGTGGACCTCGAGCGGGAATGGCGCGGCGGGCAAAGTCAGGCACTGCTGACCGTAAGGGGACTCCGCGCTCTCGGGCACGACGCGCAATTGCTTTCCGTGTGGGAATCGCCGCTTGCTCGCCGCGCGGCGGCAGCTGGCATTCCAGTGCACGACGTCGCTAAAAAGGCGCGGCGAGCCAGCGCAGCTCTTCTTCTTCGTAAATTGCCTTCCCTGCAGAATTACGACGTTCTTCATGCCAATGAGCCCCACGCGCTTACCGCCGCGTGGTTGGCTGGAGCGCAAGAGCGTACTAGCATCGTGGTTTCTCGAAGAGTGGCGTATCCGCTCTCGGCCAGTGGACTGGCGGGGAAGCGCTATCAGATAGCGCGGCGCATCGTGGCAATTTCCCACTTCGTGGAGAAAAGCGTCTTGGAATCGGGCGTGCCACACGAAAGATTGGCTATCGTCTATGAAGGCGTGGAGGTTCCCCCTTTACCGACGCAGGAAGCACGGCAACAAGCACGGCGGCGATGGAGCGTAACTGAGAACGAAAAACTTTTGGGATGCATCGGGTATCTGTTGCCCGAAAAAGGCCAGGAAATCGCCATACGCGCGCTTTCAACCATAGGCACGAAGGTTCCCCGAGCGCGTCTGCTGTTGGCTGGTGACGGCCCCTCCCGCGCTGGCCTAGAAGCGCTAGTGCAACAACTGGGGATGCAAGACAAAGTGATCTTTGCGGGGTTTGTTGAGGACGTGACCCAAGTTTACGCCGCACTCGATGCTTTTGTGTTCCCGTCGTTGGCTGAACCGCTTGGCACTTCGCTACTGGCGGCCATGGCTTGGGGACTTCCAGTGCTGGCGGTGGCGAGCGGTGGCGTGCCAGAGTATGTAAGAGACGGCGACAACGGATTGTTGGCGGCGCAACCTGATCCGAAGCTATTTTCGACCAGCATGTCGAGGCTACTGAATGACGACTCGTTGGGAATCACACTTGGCCAGAACGCGCGGCGCACCATCGCGGAACAGTTTTCAGCGGGCCGAATGGTCGAAAACACGATTCACATGTACGAGGATGTCTTGCAAGAGACGAAGAAGAGTTGAACAGCTCAAGCCGGGCGTCGAAAAAACACGTCCGATACAGTCCCGTCAAATTCCACTAAAATTACGACTTTGATGAAGCGCGGTAAGAAAAAGCCTGAAGCGCTTAGCAGATACTTTATGTTCCGCTAAGCGCTTCAGGCTTTCTTACAAATTTTGCGTCAGTTTTCTGTCTTCTCTTTTGTTCCAGGCGTTTCCCTCCTATCCGCTCGCCGTTTTATACGTCAAGCTATCTTGGGGATTGAACTACCCATCGCCCCTTGGGCTCGAGGAACTCCACGCCAATGGCAAAGCCGTCGCCTTGCAATGGCTGGCAGTATGCAACGCGGCCCGAGGAACGAAACTCTCCAGTGCGTGAGGCAAATACCAGGGGTTCGCCTGGTTGCCAGCGGCGCCCACTAACCACGCGAGCGCCACGCGCACTCACATTCTCAGTAAAAGTAGACTCCGAGCCAGGCGCCTCACGATGCCCATCGATAAGAACGGGGATTTCCATCGGGATACGGCTTTCGGCTCTGTGAAAAGCAAATCTCTTCGCGTCAGGCATGCTCCAGCTCATCCTCACAGGCACGCGGCAATGCGCGTTAGATTTTGAACGCTGCTCTTGCCATGGTGCTTCATGGCATAGAGCGCGCGATCGGCGGCGCCAAGAAGTTTCTCCGGCGAGTCACCATCTTCCGGGAATGCTGCGACACCCGCACTCACGGATAGCTTGGGGTGCTCCGGCTCAGAGGAGAGCCGCTCGCGGATTCGAGAGACCACGCGCGATGCAACGTCCTTGCCGGCCTCCGGCAGAACCAGTGCGAATTCGTCGCCGCCGTATCGCGCCGCTGTGTCGATCGCCCGGGAATGATTGCGCAGAATCTTGGAGATGCGCACCAGCGCGCGGCTGCCGGTCAGATGCCCGTACTGATCGTTGATTATCTTGAGTCCGTCCATGTCGAGAAGCACGACACTGAACGAGCGCTGCGTGCGGCGGGAACGGTCCAGCTCCGCCTCGAGAACGCTGATAAGACGACGGTAATTCGACAACCCAGTCAGCGGATCGGTGACCGCCATCGAGCGTACTTGCTCGAAAAGGCGCGCTTGATCCAGCAAAGCGCCCGAAAGCATCACGATGTAACTAATCGTCTTGCTTACTTCCGCCAGAAAGAAAGGGCCATCGAAAAGCTGCCGGGAAAACGCCGCTGATGCGTGGCAGACCACATTGAGCGAGGCCACGAAAAAGAGAGAATGATCGAAGAGAGTAGCCGTGCTTTTCTTGTCCCTGTCGTCCTTCAGGCGTTCACGAAAGCAGATTGCGGCGATCAAGAATAGCGCGGCTGGAAGCAAATCCCAGGGACGAGACAGAAAGTTTGCAGCATGCGAAATGGGAGCGGCCGGCGCGGCAAGAAACGCGGCGCTCGTAGTGTAGGCAGCCAGGGCTACAACCAACAGTGCAGCGGCGGTTTCCTTGCTGGGCTGCCGGGCCGTAGGCATATAGCGTTCCACGGCGATGGCTGCGAGCAGGAGGACAGCGAGCAACGTGCGGCTTACCATCCAACCCATAGGTATTCGGGACAGCGCAAGGGCGCCGGAGAGCAGCCAATCGTCCAGGCCAAAGCAGCCGACGGTCTCAATGATGCCTGAGAGCACGAATCCAAATGCAAGGATCAATGCCGTTCGATCATGCGTGCCACGGAAGCGAACCAAAGCATTGGCGGCGTAACAAAAACTGACGAGCGTGCCGCCAACCTCCAGATACAAATAGCCTTGCGGGGTGCCGGCGACACTGATTTGGCGCAGGTAGAAGACGACGGCGAGAAATAGGGCGAAGGAAGCCGCGCCGGACGCGACCAGGACACGCTTATGAAGATTCTGCGTGGCGACTGAATCGCGGCCTCTGCGGAGAAACCCGATGATCGTGCCCCAAACACCCACAAAATCCCCCAAATGCCGAAGAAAAACTGCCAACTAACGAGGAATGCAAGTTTGTGCCCTTTTCTGGCTGGAAATTCATGCTTGTAAAACATTGAAATTACATGACTTAGAAGTGCTGCTTTAGAGCAAGAGGAGTACTACGATATTGCGAGACACTGCGAAAGTCTACAGTTTTCGCTAATTGAGACGCTATCGGTTTTGTTTCGTTAGAGTTACCGGGCGCATGGCCAGTATCAGGGAGAGAATGCGGGACTGTCTCAGTCTGAGACATTCTCACCTTTGAAACAGTCGCGTGGGCGGACCTAAAAGTCTGAGCTACAGCTTCGGCTTTGACGGAGGCAGCTCCCGGGCAGCCACCGTGTCGCTGAATCCACTGGTCTTATGCGAACCATCACAGAAAGGCTTATTGGCAGAGTGCCCGCAGCGGCAGAGGCTGACCACTGTGCGGCCCGCCAGCCCAAACGCATTGCCCAGAGGATCGACAATTTCAAAGTCGCCTTCGACCCGGATTGATCCGTTGTGATTCACCGTAATTTTCGTAGCCGCCATGTTTTCTCCTGAGCAATTGGGAGTATGCCGACTCTTCCACGCAGCGGCAAGCCTAAATGACCAGCACCCCGGCGAGAACCATCGAGGCGCTCTAGTTACACAGCGAAATGCCGAAGAAAGAATTAGTACTTTGGAACGGACGGATCCACCTCGTCGGACCACGCGAGGATGCCGCCCTTCAGGTTGAGGATCTTGCGGAAACCCGCTTTTCGCAGGAAGTCCACGGCTTCGGCAGAACGCTTTCCGCTGCGGCAGTGCGCCACGATCTCGCGGGATGAATCCAGTTCGTGCACACGCCGCGTCAGCTCCCCGAGCGGAAGCAGATGCCCCTTCAAATTGCAGATCTGGTATTCGTGGGGCTCGCGCACGTCGAGGATGAACAAATCATCTCCACGATCGAGGCGGGCCTTGAGTTCGCGCGGAGTAATTTCCGGTACTTGCACGGTTGGACCCGGAGCTTCTTCCCCGCGCACACCGCAGAACTGGTAATAGTCGATCAGCTTGTTGATCGTGCGGTGGGTTCCGCACATCGGACAATTCGGATTCTTGCGGAGCTTGAGCTCGCGGAACTTCATGCCGAGAGCGTCAAACAAAAGCAAGCGCCCCACGAGATTGTCCCCGCGGCCGAGGATCAGCTTGATCGTTTCCATCGCCTGGATAGAGCCAACGATTCCGGGCAGAACGCCGAGCACTCCGCCTTCTGCGCAGGAAGGCACAAGTCCTGGCGGAGGCGGTTCAGGATAGAGGCAGCGATAGCATGGACCGTCAGGCATGCCAAACACGGTAGCCTGTCCTTCAAACCTGAAAATGGAGCCATAGACGTTTGGCTTACCTAACAAAATGCAAGCATCGTTCACAAGATACCGCGTGGGGAAATTGTCGGTGCCGTCGACGATGATGTCGAAGTCCTTGAAGAGTTCGAGCGCGTTGGCGCTGGTCAGTTGTGTCTCGAACGACTGAATCTGAATGTCCGGATTGAGGTTCGCAAGGCGCGCGCGCGCGGCTTCGCTCTTTGGTTTGCCGACGTCGCTGGTGCCAAACGTAACCTGGCGCTGGAGATTGGTGGAGTCGACGACGTCGAAGTCAACCAGCCCCAATTTGCCGACGCCTGCGGCGGCAAGATACAAACCGAGCGGCGCGCCAAGTCCACCCGTGCCAATGAGCAGCACCTTAGCGTTCTTCAGCTTGAGCTGCCCCTCCATGCCGACTTCCGGCATGATGAGATGACGGCTGTAACGCAGAATTTCTTCGTTGGAAAGGCTCGCTGCCGGTTTCGCGCCGGTCTGCGGCTGTACAGTAGTTGCCATTGTTGCTCCTTGCTCCTCTACGATGCTATTCCATAGCCGGAACGCCGCCAGCGATGGACGGAATGATGCTGATCGTGTCGCCGTCCTTCGTGGGCGTGTTCTCTTTCGCCAGATAGCGAATGTCTTCGTCGTTCACATACACATTGACGAAGCTGCGTAGTTTGCCGTCCTCAGTGAAGAGATGCTTGCGCAAGTCGCCGAATTCCGTAGTCAAATGGCCGAGAGCTTCTCCGACTGTCCGGGCATTGAACTCCGCCGAATCGCGCTTCCCCGCGTAAGGACGGAGCGGCGATGGAATCATTACTTTCACGGGCATTTCTATTTCTCCATTGTGCCTGCGGAAATCTCAGGCTTGCACTGCGGCGCGATGGCGAATCTTAATTCCCTCGGGCGAAAACTCCTTGCGGTCGTCATTCAAACGCCAGGAAGTCATCTCCTCGGGCGCGCCGTTCTGCACGCTCACAATGATGTAGCTGTACCATGGCCAAGCATGGTCGCGGTCATATTCGCTTGGCCGCGCCGGATGGTCCGGATGCGAATGGTACCAGCCGACCACTTCGAGGCCCTGATCGCGCGCCGCCTTTTCCGCTGCTAGAACGTCTTCCGCAGTCACCGAAAATCGATTGCGCGACGAATCGTCCCGCCGATTGACCAGAGGAAAGAGTTGCAGAATCTCCCGTGAGGGCGTTTGCAAATCTTTCCGTGCATCACGACCCAAGACAAGCCCCGAATCGCGTCCGAGCAACGCTCCACAGCATTCGTGCGGGTAGGTCTCCGCGCCATGCGCGCGAATCTTCTCCGCAAGCTGTCCGCTGATCCAAAGCGCCTCTGCATCCGCCATAGTCATTCTTCGTCCCAAAAACGTTCATTCAAATACTTCGACGCGGAATCCGCAAAAACGGTGACCATCACGGCATGATCATTTTTCGGGATTCCAGCCGCAACCTTAAAGCACCCCAGCAGAGCCGCCGCCGCGCTCGGGCTCACGAGTAAGCCCTCTTCGCGCGCCAACCTTTTCACGAACCTATAGGCTTCCTCCGTGGAGACTCCCAAATTCTCGTCGGCGAGGGTGTCGTCGTAAATCGCCGGACGGATGGCCGTCGGCATGTGCTTCCATCCCTCCAGGCCATGGAAGGATGCGTCTGGCTGCAAACTCACGCAACGGATTGCTGGATTGAGCTCTTTGAGCCGTCGCGTGGTGCCGACAAACGTGCCGCTCGTGCCAAGCGCCGCGACAAAATGCGTGACACGACCGGATGTTTGCTGCCAAATCTCCTTAGCCGTAGTGCGATAGTGCGCTTGCCAATTCGCGGGATTGCTGTACTGGTCAGGGTAGAAATATTTTTCAGGATTTTTCTCAACAATCTCGTGCACCTTGCGAATTGCGCCGTCGGTGCCTTCATCACCGGGTGTGATCACCAGCTCCGCGCCGAGCGCAGTCAGAATCCGCTTCCGTTCGTGCGATGCGCTATCCGGCAGGCAAAGTTTAACCGGAAAACCGAGCGCCGCACCGACCATGGCGTAGGCAATGCCGGTGTTGCCGCTGGTCGCGTCAACAATGGTCTTGCCGCTTCGCAGCGCTCCACCTGCGAGGCCATCCTGAATCATGCTGAGTGCTGGGCGGTCCTTTACCGATCCCCCAGGGTTGAACCATTCGGCCTTGGCGCAAAACTCGACATTCGGTAATTCCTGGCTAATGCGCTCCAGCCGCAGCAAAGGCGTATTCCCAATGCGGTCCAGCAGCGATTCCCCGGCTCGGCCCGGTTGAGCCGCTTGGTGAGGCTTTGATTCGCCAGCGGATGCGGCGATGTGGCCAATGGTAGCCATAAGTGTAGGTTCGAGACGCTCCTCCCGGCCCAGGGGCTATGGATATCCGACCATTTTACTCCGAATTGGATGCGGCAGCCTAGCCCGGAGATATGGCGTGGTCTGAGTCACTTTACAGACGGGCAGGTATCCATTAGCCTGAATAAACCATGTGGAATGTCAAAGAGCGGTTCTCGCCAAAAGCGATTGAAAGTCTCGCGGCGCTGGGGTTTGCCGTAGGAAGCACGCGCGGCGTAGTCCGCGTCGAAAAATACGGGTGCGGCGCGGAGTTCCGCAAAGGCCCTGACGATCTTTACCAGATGACCGTCACTCCCACCATTATGCTGAAGGGCAAGTTCACGAGGCTGTGGGACGCGGGCTACCAGAAGTTTTTGCTCACCGACGACGGACAAAAATTGCCGGCCCTCGCGACGCATCTGCAAAACCTGCGAAAGTTCAACGAAGAGCTGCGCACGGCACTGGGCATTCCAACGTTTTACAACGAGGCCCTCGGTTCCGTCAGCCAGCTTAGCGTTTACGACCGCGTCAAAGGGCGCAAAGGCGCAGTCCCGGATGAAACTGTTGGCGCGCACGAGGCCGGCGGCGGGCACTGATCGGATTTTCTGCCGCGAAATTCCAACTTGCGATTTCAGTCTGCTTTGGCATCCTGAAGTTGCCTCCGGAACTGTTCCAGATCCACGCGATGTTTCGCGGCTTTTTTCCGCCCGATGAAGATCACCGGAACATCCCAACCGTAGCGCTCGATTAGAACAGGGTCAGCATCTATATCGACTTCACGGAGGCAAGCGCCAAATTCGCGCACGAGCGGCGCGATGGCAGACTTGGCTTCGTCGCAAAGGTGGCAACCGGGACGCGAGTAGAGAGTAACGTCGCGGGGCCCGGAGGCAGCAAGGCGGGCGTCTTCGGGATGAGCGCTCATCGTTTGAGTGCGCACCTGCATCTTAACGGGAAGCCAGCGCCGCTGGAAAGGATGAGCGCATACTATCAAGGCAGACGGTGCGAAGCGTTTCAGAAGAGGCGGAGCGAATGGGAAGAGTCGTAGCGCTGATGGACGATTTGTTCTTCCAGATGAAGCTGGCGGAAACCGCGAAGCAGGTTGGCGTGGAAGTGAAAGTGGCGGTGAATAGCGAGGCCTTGATGGGACTCATGGCGAGCGAGCCAAAGCTGGTCATCGTGGACTTGAACGCGCGGAGCCAGCCCATCGCGGCGATTGAAAAGTTGCGGCAGGCGCGGAAGGACGTTCGCGTGGTCGGTTTTCTGTCGCACGTGCAAAGAGATCTTGCTGTTCAAGCGCAAGCCGCTGGCTGTGACGAAGTTCTGCCGCGTTCGAGCTTCACTCAAAATTTGGCTGCGATCCTGAGCGCGGCAAAGGATTGATGTGAACGCGGCTAAATCGAACGCTCTCGAACAAATCTTCTTCGTGAGCTGCGCCGTTCTGCTGACTGGCGCCAGCGTGCTTGCGCAAGATACCAGCAGCACGCCCAGCAGTAGTTCAGCGAGCGCACCAAGCGAGACAGTAAATAATGCCGGACCCGGCGCCGCATTAAAAGGCGCACTTTCCGCGGCTTGTTCCCAAAATCAAATTGAGTTCGTTCGTTTTCTCACGGCTCGCAACAAAGAAGCGTTTTCCCGCATGACGCCGCCAGCCCGCCTCGCGTTCATGAAGCGCTTCGTGCTGCTGAATGAGCCGGGCAAACCCACAGTTTCGGCAAATCCCTCCGGGCGCCCCATTCTTCGCTGTGAGACTCCTGACGTCACCACCGAAATGCAGATCGGTGGCGCCGATCTCCGAGACAATATTGTGTTTTTTCCGATGGAGCTGCGCAATGCCGCGGACACGACAGGCGCGAGCGTTCATCGAATTACTTTAGGCCTACTCCGCGAGAATGGGGAATGGAAGCTGCTCTCGCTCGGTCTCCTTCTCCTGGACCTTCCTTCGCTGGAAGTCGAATGGGATGCCGCCGAGGTGGAACAAACGGAAAAAAGCGCCCTGGAAACTCTGAACAAAGTTGCCGGCGCCGTCGAAGCTTACCGCAATAAGTATGCGCACCTGCCCGAATCGCTCGCCAGACTAGGTCCGCCGCTCCACGGCGCAGCGAATGGCGAAGCTGCCGGGCTACTCGATTCCGATCTCGCGAACGGAATGAAAAACGGCTACACCGTTCGCTACGTGATTGTCGGCGCGAGCACGCTAGGTGCTCCGGCTAAATACGAGCTGGCGGCGACTCCTCTGCAATACGGGCGCACCGGACGCCGCTCGTTCTTCCGCGATTCGGGCGGTGTTACGCATGCCGCTGATCGGCACGGTGCGGTCGGCAGTGAAACGGACCCCAAGGTGGAATAGAACTTCTGCCAGATCGTCCCCGTTAACGTAACAGGCGCTTAGCACTTTCATGGGTTTGTGCGCCGAGAGACTTGGCGCTACTATCGTGCGATTCACTATGCCTCGAAAATCCCCATGGCGACTCCCGCTTTTTCTCTTCGCCGTTTCCCTGCTCGCTCCTGTTCGCGCGTTGGCGCGGCCGCAAAGCAATTTCACGTACGGACCACTGCCCGTCTTCGAACTTCACAGCGGCTTCTGGATCAATCTTCATCACACGCTCTATCACGAAGCCAAATTGCGGGCAGCCTCCGCCCGGCCGGACAAGGGTGCCAGGACGTCAGATCCAACTCTGAACACCGGGCCGGATGCGAAACCCGCTCTTACTTCCTCGGAACAGCACATCTGGGATGATGCCGTCGCGTACTACGTCTCGAACTACGCCACCAAGGATCTGCTCTTTTCCACCGAGCTCATCCAGCTAAAAGATCAACTCGGCGATTTTGAGGATTGCGATGAACTCTCTGGAAGGAAACGAAGATTCTGCGACGCAGGCCTGCCCGCAAAGCTGACGCAAGTCCTGGAATCCGCCGCGCCCGTTTACCGCGCGCATCTTTGGCCGGAGCACGACCGCGCTAACCGTCGCTGGATTATGCGCGTCGCCCCGCTTGTGCGCGAACAAGGTGTGGGCCTCTCAGAACGGCTTGCGGATATTTACCAGGCGCGCTGGCCGCGCGAGAAAATCCGCGTCGACCTAACAGGCTATGCGAATTGGAGCGGCGCCTATACCACCGCCGATCCCTTGCGCGTTACGATCTCCAGCCTGGACTCTCGCAATCAAGGCGCTGCGGCTCTGGAAGTTTTATTCCACGAGGGTTCGCACGGTATCGCCGAGCCTGTGCAGGCTGCCATCATCCGCGAATGCCACCAGCGTGACAAAGCCATCCCTCGCGACCTTTGGCACGCTCTGGTTTTCTACACCACAGGTGAGGTCATCCGGCCAGTGCTCGGCTCCTCCGGTGCGACCGCTGGAGACCAGGATGGCAGCGTCCCTGGCGGCGGCTACACTCCTTACGCTTTGCGCGAGGGCCTCTATCAGCGTGGTTGGAGCGAGTATTTCAAGCTGCTGCAAAAATTCTGGCAGCCCTACCTCGATGGCCACGCTTCCTTCGATGACGCCATTGCTCGCATGGTCTCTTCACTTTAATCCTCAAGCCGCGGCTGCCGCTTCTGCATCGGCCAATTGTTCGCGGGGTACCAATGTGCTAGGCTTCCCTTTGCAAGAAATCGCCCGGCCCTGCGCCAAGCAAGCCCCTGCGACGCGCGCCTTTTCTGCCGTTCGTCTCCGATAGACCACTCGTTTACGGGAAAGTCTCTCTGGGAAGAACCAAAGCCAGGGCGAGGCGGCCGCTCCGAGGTTGCGTAGGAAACGACCTGACTTTGCGGGGTCGCACCGGAAAAGGAAACGGACAAGCCCATGCCCGGCCAACAAACAGCCTCGAAAACCGAGAAGGAAACGGTCGAGATCAAGCTGGCGCATTCCCCGGATTCCGATGATGCCTTCATGTTTTATGCCCTCGCCACTCATAAGCTTGCCACGCCCGGCTACAAGTACACACACATTCTGTCGGATATTCAATCGCTCAACGAAGCCGCACTCAGCGAAACGTACGACGTTACCGCGATCAGTTTTGCCGCCTATCCTGTCATTCGTGACAAGTACATCCTGCTTGATTGCGGCGCCAGCTTCGGCGAGGGCTACGGCCCCATCGTCGTTTCCACCAAATCGCTGAAGCCCGCCGAGCTTGCGGGCAAGCGCATCGCCGTGCCCGGGCTAAAGACCTCCTCCTATCTCTCTCTTAAACTCTACGAGCCAAATTTTGAACCTGTGGTGATGCCCTTCGACAAGATCATCGACGCCGTTCAGAAAGATCTGGTCGAAGCTGGACTTCTCATTCACGAAGGGCAGCTTTTCTTTCCCAAGATGGGATTGCACCGCGTAGTCGACCTGGGCATCTGGTGGCAGGAATTGACGGGTTTGCCCCTCCCGCTGGGTGGGAACGCGGTGCGCCGCGCGCTAGGGCCGGAGCTCGGCCGGCAAATCTCCAGGACGATCCGCGACAGCGTTTCCTACGGCCTCGAACACCGAGAAGAAGCCCTGAACTACGCCATGCAGTTCGCCCGCGAGATGGACACGGATCTCGCCGACAAGTTTGTAGGCATGTACGTGAACAAATGGACGCTCGGCTACGGCGAAAAGGGTAGGAAGGCCGTCAAAGAGCTGATCAAGCGCGGCACGAAAGCCGGACTGCTGCCCGGCCCGCCCACCGTCGATTTCCTCGGCGAAGACTGAATCATCGAAACCCTTAGGCGCAATCCCGTAATTAACGCCGAAGCGTGATTCTTGCCTTTTTCCTTCTGTGCACGCGCCTTGACGCTGTCCCGCGAATCCCTTAGTGTCTTTGGGCTGACATGAGAACAAGAAATGCGCTTTGTTTGGGAGTTTTCCTCTTTGGTCTGACGCGGGCACTGGCCCTCTGCCAGGGAGCCCCGGATTCCCGCGACCGTCCCCACGACGCACAGGGTTGGCCGACCCAGGCTGTTCGCGCCAGCCATGGCATGGTAGCCACCGACGAAGAACTCGGCTCGGAGGCCGGAGTCGAAATCCTGAAGCGCGGCGGCAACGCTGTGGACGCTGCCGTTGCCACCGCTTTCGCGCTCGCCGTCGTCGAACCTGCGGCGGGCAACATCGGCGGCGGCGGATTCATGTTGATCCGTCTTGCCAACGGGAAGACCACCTTCCTCGACTACCGCGAGGTGGCGCCGGACAAAGCCACGCGTGACATGTACATTGGCAAAGAAGGCAAGCTCGACGAAGAAGCCTCCGTCATCGGCTATCAATCGGTTGCCGTGCCTGGAACCGTCGCCGGCCTTGCTCTAGCGCTGAAGACTTACGGCTCGATGAAGCTTGCCGACGTTATAGCTCCAGCCATTCGTCTGGCCGAAAACGGGTTTCCCATCAGCAAGAGGCTGGCCCAAGAGTTCGAGGATCATCGTCCTGCTCTCCAGCGCTTCGCCGTCAGCCGCCGAATTTTCCTGAACGACGGCAAAATGTTTCAGGCCGGAGACACGTTCCGGCAGGCCGAACTTGCCGCCACACTCAAACGCATCGCCAGGAACGGCGCAGCTGAATTCTATAGTGGCGAAACTGCCCACGCACTTGTGGACGAGGCGTCCCGCCTGGGCGGCCTCATCAGCCTCGATGATCTAGCGAAATACCAACCGAAGGTCCGTGAGGTTCTGCGTGCGAAATACGACGTCAGCGGCCATGCCTGGGAAGTCCTCACTTCGCCGCCGCCCAGCTCCGGTGGCGTTGCCATCATCGAAGCGCTCAACATGCTGCAAAGCGTGCCGCTCAAGGGCTGGGACGATGTCGAAAGCGTTCACATGGTTGCCGAAGTGATGCGCCGCGTTTTTGCCGACCGCGCCGCGTATCTTGCCGATCCCGACTATTCAAACGTTCCCGTCGCCGGTCTCATCGATCCTTGTTACGCCAAGGAAGTTTTCGCCACTGTTGACACTCAGCACGCGTCATCGAGCAAAGCCATCAGAGCCGGCAATCCTCACACGTGCGGCGTGTCAGCAAGCAATACGACTTATCCGAAAACGCTCGTCAGCCTCGGTGAAGGTCCGCACACAACGCATTTTTCCGTCGTCGATGCCGCCGGCAATGCCGTCGCCAGCACATACACGCTGAACAACAGCTACGGTTCGCACGTCACCTGCTCCGCGGGCTTTCTCCTGAATGACGAGATGGACGACTTCACGACGCAGCCCGGAGTGCCAAATGCGCTCTTTGGACTGGTGCAATCCGAAGCCAACGCCATCGCGCCCGGCCACCGCCCGCTTAGTTCCATGACGCCCACGATCCTGCTGCGAGACGGCAAACTCAGCTTCGTGACAGGCTCTCCCGGCGGTCCCACGATTATCTCCGCGACCTTACTCAGTGTTTTGAACTGGATTCGCCTCGGCATGGAGCCGCAGGCGGCCATCAATGCGCCGCGATTCCATCATCAATGGATCCCCGATCGCATTTTGATGGAGCGTGCTTTTCCAGACAGCCTGGAGGCCGCGCTGAATGCCCGCGGCCACGCCACGCGCCGCGTTGGGCACATGGGCTTGGTCAACGCCATCGCCATTGATCCGGAAAACGGTAACCGGCTGGGCGCAGCCGATCCGCGCCACGACGGCGCAGCCGTGGGATACTAAGCAGGATCGAAACCAAAGCCCTTTAAGCGGGCGAAAAAGAAGCGCTACGGCTGCGGCTAGGCGCTTCGGGGAACTCGAACGAATCATGCAGAGACTACTGTCAACTTATCTCTTTGTGTCCCGAAAACTGACGCCGGAACTGCTCGGACAGATTTCTGAGGCTGGATTCCAAGGAGTCGAGATTTTCTGCACGCGCAGCCATTTCGAATACGCGATGAAACCGGAAATCCAAACGGTTGCCTCCGCGCTCGAGCAACACGGTCTGCAGCTTGTCTCGCTCCACGCGCCGACGAGCCGCGACGTGAGCGCCATGCGCGAAAGCGGTACTCCGCTCTCCATCTGCGAAGTCGAGCGCGTTCGCCGTGTCGAAGCCATGGACGAACTGAAACGCGTCATCGACGTCGCGGAAGACTTGCCCTACGCGCGCCTCATTCTTCACATGGGCGGCCCGCGCGAAACAGCCGATCCTCGCAAGCGCGACGCCGCGTTCAGTTCACTCGAGCATCTCATCTTGCACGCGCACCACGTGGGCGTCACCATCTGCGTTGAGAACACCAGCAGCGAAATGGGCGATCCCAGCTACCTCCGCGATTTCGTCGACGAAACTCGCCTCGTCGGCCTGCGCTTCAATTTCGATATCGGCCACGCGAACCTCTCCGATATTCCTGAAGACGAGCGCCTCGAAAAGAGCTTTTCTCCACTTCGCGATTTTGTGTCCTCCGTCCACCTTCACGATAACCGCGGGGAGAAGGACGAGCACCTTCCACCTTATGACGGCACCATCGATTGGCCCGCCGCCATCAAGCTCCTAAAGACTGCGCCGGAACTGAAGCTGCCGCTGCTGCTGGAATTGAAAGAAAAGACCGGCCCCGAAGCGCCAAGCGCCGCCGAACAACTCACCACCGCCCGCAAATCCATGGATCGTTTTGAAAAGGCATGGAACTCCGCAAAATGAACGTCGCGAATGAAACCGGCCAGATGCCCGCGATCACGATCGAGCAGGCAGGTAACTACGACGGCCAGGAAGTCATTCTCAAAGGCTGGCTTTACAATCTTAGGCAGTCGGGCAAATTGCTCTTCCCGATCTTCCGCGACGGGACCGGCATCATCCAAGGCGTTTGCGCGCTGAAAGAAAATCCCGAAGCGTTCCAATCGCTGAAGGGCCTAACCCAGGAATCCAGCGTTATCGTTACCGGCAAAATCCGCGCGGAAAAGCGCGCCCCCGGCGGCTACGAAATTGGCGTCAGCAAGATTCAAATCGTCCAAAAAGTCCCCGAGAGCACGCCCTTCCCCATACAGTTAAAAGAGCATGGCGTCGATTTTCTCCTCGATCAGCGCCATCTGTGGATTCGCACGCCACGGCAGGCCGCGATCCTACGCATCCGTGCTGAGGCCATCCGCGCCGCGCGCGAATTCATGGACGCCCAGGGCTACACGCTCACCGACGCTCCGATGTTCACGCCCGCTGCATGCGAAGGCACGTCCACGCTCTTCGAAGTGAACTACATTGATGACCAGAAAGCCTACCTCACGCAGAGCGGACAACTCTACGCCGAAGCCATCGCCATGGCTCTTGGCAAGGTTTACACATTCGGCCCGACGTTCCGCGCCGAAAGATCCAAAACCCGCCGCCACCTCACGGAATTCTGGATGCTCGAGCCCGAAGCTGCCTACGTCGAGTTCGAGGAAATCATGACGCTTGGCGAAGGCCTCGTCAGCACCATCGTGCAAGGCGTCCTCAAGAACAAATCGCGAGAGCTAGAAACCCTAAAGCGCGACACGACCAAGCTCGAACACGTGAAGCCTCCGTTCCCGCGCATTAGCTACGAAGACGCCGTCTCATTGCTGAACAAGAACGGCAATCCCGCCAAATTCGGAGACGACTTCGGCGGCGACGAAGAAACCATCATCTCCAGTTCCTTCGACCGCCCCGTGCTGATTCATCATTATCCCACTTCGATTAAAGCCTTTTACATGCAACCGGACGCCCAGCGCCCCGAGCTTGCCCTCGCCTTCGACATGATCGCCCCCGAGGGCTACGGTGAAATCATCGGTGGCAGCCAGCGCATCCACGATTACGACTTGCTCCTCAAGCGCCTCCACGAGCACAAACTGCCCGAAGAGGCTTTCCAGTGGTATCTTGACCTGCGGCGCTACGGCAGCGTTCCTCATTCCGGCTTCGGACTGGGCCTCGAGCGCACTGTCGCCTGGATTTGCGGTACCGAACACATTCGCGAGGTCATTCCCTTCCCTCGCATGATTTACCGCGTGTATCCTTAGAGCCGGGGGTAGTTCAGCAGTTTTCCCGCTGTTCGCGCAATTCTGTTGAGATAATAACCGGCCTGAATTTTGTGGCAGAGCTGCCGCTGAGCCACTGGTTCGGTTTTTTCACAGTTCACCAGCTTCTAGTCACAATCACGGAGTCATTTCATGGCGCAAAAAGTTCGCATTATCGGCGTCCCCATGGACCTCGGCCAAAGCCGCCGCGGCGTGGACATGGGCCCCTCAGCTTTGCGCGGCGCTGGCCTCCAATCCAGTATCAAGAAGCTCGGCCTCCAGGTCGAAGATATTGGCAATCTCTCCGTCAAACAGCCAGAAGAGATGCCCGTCGGCGAAAAGCGCGCCAAATACTTGCAGGAGATTGCTGAAACATGCGGCGATGTCGCCGCCGCCGCCGAAAAGTCCTTAAATGAAGGGTTTCTGCCGCTCGTGCTGGGCGGTGACCATTCCATCGCTGCAGGCGTAGCCGCCGGCGTCGCCAATTATTTCCGCAAAGATAAAAAGCAGATCGGCTACCTCTGGCTCGACGCCCACGGCGACATGAATACGCCAGAGTCCTCTCCCTCGGGCAACGTGCATGGCATGCCCCTCGCCGCCATCATGGGCTACGGCGCGACCGAGCTTGTCGATCTCCTCGGCTTCAAGCCAAAAGCCGAGCCTGGCAACATCGTCATCGTTGGCGCGCGCGATCTCGACGCCCAGGAACGCAAAATCGTCAAGAAATCCGGCGTTCACGTCTTCACTATGCGCGACATTGACGAGCGCGGCTTGCGCGACGTGATGTCCGAAGCTCTCAAGTACGCCATGGACGATACTTCTGGCATCGCCGTCAGCCTCGACATGGATTTCGTCGATCCCGCCGATGCGCCCGGCGTTGGCACTCCCGTACGCGGTGGCGTCACCTACCGCGAAGCCCATCTCGCCATGGAAATGATTGCCGACACTGAATCTATGGTTTCTCTCGAAGTCGTCGAGATCAATCCCATCCTCGACGAGCACAACCGCACGGCTCTGCTCGGCGTCGAACTCGTCCTCTCCGGCCTGGGACAGAAAATCCTGTGACCACTTATTAGTTGTCAATTCAGAACGCGGAGAAAAACAACCGCTCCACCAATCGCCCTTTTTCACTTATAACTGAAAACTGATAACTTTGAACTGCACAGCCCGGCAGAATGAGACCGACTCGTGACTCCCGACAACAAAAAACGACTTCGCATTGGCATCCTCTTCGGTGGCCGCTCCGGCGAACACGAAGTTTCCCTCGCCTCCGCTGCCTCCGTTATTCGCGGCCTCGACCCTGACAAATACGAAGCAGTGCCCATCGGCATCACCAAGGAAGGCCACTGGCTTGTCGGCGCGGGCGCGCAAAAAATGTTGCCGGAAGTCTTGAAAGGCGGCCAGCGCGTGATGATGACCGCCGACCCGACCGACGCCGCTCTCGTAAGGCTGGACGGCAGCGGAGGCGGCCAGCGCATCGACATCGTTTTCCCCGTTATGCACGGCACCTTCGGCGAGGACGGCACGATTCAGGGACTGCTCGATCTCGCTGGTTTGCCCTTTGTCGGCGCAGGCGTCCTCGGTTCCGCCATCGGCATGGACAAGGACGTCGCGAAGCGCCTGCTGCAAGTCGCGAAAATTCCCGTCGTGCCTTGGATCACCGTGCACCGCCACGACTGGGAAAGTAAAACGCACGCGATCCAAACTGCGATCGAAGCGCAATTCGAGTACCCCGTTTTCGTGAAGCCCGCCACGCTCGGCTCTTCCGTCGGCATGACCAAAGTTCACTCGCGTGAAGAACTTGCCCCTGCATTGAACCTGGCGTGCGAGTTTGCAATGAAAATTCTCGTCGAAGAGTCCGTCAACGCTCGCGAAATCGAAGTTTCGGTCCTAGGTAACCACAACCCGAAGGCGTCCGTTGCCGGGGAAATCGTCCCGCACCGCGAATTTTACGATTACGCAGCCAAATATCTCGAAGAAGGCACGCAGCTCCTGATTCCTGCGGACCTCAAACCCCCGCAAGTAAAGAAATTCCAGAACTACGCCGTAGATGCCTTCCGCGCGCTCGAACTCAGCGGCATGGCCCGCGTTGATTTCTTCCTGGAGAAAAATGGCAGCAAGATTTATCTCAATGAAGTGAACACCATCCCCGGCTTCACTTCCATCAGCATGTACCCAAAACTCTGGGAAGCCAGCGGCATTCCTTTTCGCGAACTCATCGACAAACTAATCGAATTAGCCCTCGAACAGCACGCGGAAAAAGCCCGCACCAAATACCAGATCGAACTCCCTGCCGGTGCCGGCGGGGCCCTCGAAGGCTGATTCCGCCTAAAGGAAGTTAGTAAGCGGCCGCGGCAATCGATCGAACGGTGGACCAACTCGCGTCAACCAATTCGGTTTCCGCCTTTTACTCGGACGCAGTGAGTCTGATACGATTTTGCTGTTGCTGAATGACGCTGGGATGGCGCCGATGCAACAGCACCGTACGATTCTGACGCTCGCAGGGCAGGAGACTACTGAATGTCACTTCTCAACCCACCTGCCAAACCAGATAAATCGCGGGCCATGGCCTTCACTATTGCGGCGCTTGCCGTGGTCGCGATTGTCGTGCTGTGGTACACGTTTCGCTACTACCCGGAAAAGAAGGCTGCGGAGCGTTTCTTCGACGCCCTCATCGCGGGCGATACCACCAAGGCTTACGAACTCTGGAAGCCCGGTCCCTCCTACACGATGAAGGATTTTCTCGCCGATTGGGGACCGCAAGGCTATTACGGCCCGGTGAAAAGTTACAGAATTGTCCGTGCCAAAGCGCCAAGCGGTTCGAACGCCGTTGCTATTTCGGCCGAGGTCAGCCCCTTCTCGCCAATGCCCGACGCTTCCGACACGGAAAAAAGCCGCAAGACCAAAGTCGTCGAAGTTTGGGTGCTCGCTTCCGACAAATCGTTCAGCTTCCCCGTTCCTTGACGACCTTGATGTTTTTTCAAAAATGATTCATCTCGGTTATTGGCGAATGTCGTCCAGCGCGTGAACGAGCTCCTTGGGGCTAGCGCTAGCCGTGCCGAGCTTACCGACTACCACGCCGGCTGCGGTGTTGGCGAGCATCGCAGCATCGACGAGCGGCGCCCCGGCTGCAACGGCCAACGCCAGAACACTGAGAACAGTGTCCCCTGCACCGGTAACGTCAAAGACCTGCCGGCCGGTGGCTCCGCGCTCGATTCCCGGCTGCCCCACGCGCGCGTAGGTCACTTCAAAACCAGTCGCAGGAATGTGCAGGTGGCGCGGCGAGGACTCCTCAAACACGCTCATGCCCTTTTCGCCCCGCGTAATCACCACCGCGCCGCAGCCAAAATGCGCGAGCAGTGCGCGGCCCGCCTCTTCCACGGATTTCTCGTCCGCTACCGAGCGGGTGACGTAGAAACCCGCTTCTTTGGCATTGCACACGATTGCCCGGGCCCCGCGATACGCGTAGAGCCTGGACGTTTTTGGCTTCACGAAGACAGGAACATTTAATTGATGCGCGGCGCTCAAGACGCGGTCGGCAAAGTCATCCGTGATCAGACCTTTGTCGTAATCGGAAAGCAGCAATGCGTCCAGCTTCTTGAGCGCGGAAAATAAACTTCGGAGAAGTTTTTCCTGCGTTTCGGCGCGCAGCGATTCCCGCCGTTCATGATCGACGCGCACCACTTGCTGGTGCCGCGCGATGATTCGCGTTTTCACCGTGGTGACGCGTTTGGAATCGGCGATGATGCCTTTGGCTGCGATATTTGCAGCGCTCAGGCATTTTTGCAACGCGCGTCCGGCCTCGTCATTCCCAATCACTCCAAACGCTTCTACTTCCCCGCCGAGCGTCGATATGTTTGCGGCCACGTTCCCGGCGCCGCCCAGGCATTCGCTCTGCTCCACGAAATCGACAACGGGAACAGCCGCTTCCGGCGAAAGGCGCGAAGCCGTGCCCCACAAGTAGCGGTCCAGCATCAAGTCGCCGAGCACGCCGATGCGCTTCCCGCGCAGGCGCGGGATCAATCGCTTCAACCGGGGAACGGCGTCGGCAATGTTGGCGGGCATGAAGTGTCTTCGATTATTCCTCGGCGATCTTCGCTTCTTCCGGCAGCATCACGGGAATGTCATCGCGCACCGGATAGACGCGGCGGCAGGTGACGCACTTCAAGCCGGATCCGTCGCTCAGCAGTTCCACGCGCGTCTTGCAAATGGGACAAACCAGAATGTCGAGAGCATACTTCGGAATCGCCATGATCGTCTCCACAAGAAAACCCTAAGACCTCCAGATTCGTGAATAGGCACTGTATCAAACGGCGTTTCACACCGGCAACTGGACGGAATCGTCCCAATCGCAAGCCTGCGCTCGCTTTGTCCACGGCACAAGCAAATCAAACTCTTGTGCAAGTAAGAACTCCAAGACCAAAACTGACCCTCCGACCAGTAGTTTTTGGAACGTCAAACGCAGTAACCTGACGGGGATTACGGGGTTGAATCCCTTCCAGTGGGAGTGTAGCCGTGTATTGCGACCGCTGTGGACTGAACTTCCTGCCCAAACAGTCCGTGTGTACTCGCTGCAAAAGAGTGCCCACGCGGTACTGGTTTCAATTCATGAGTTTGGTGACGATTTTTGTCGCCGTGCTGTGCAATAGCATTCTTGGGGTGTTCTTGTTGCCCCGGCTGGCGATGGCCAAGCACGGGCAAATCTTGTTTCGCAGTTGGTACTGGTTCGATCAGAAATTCGCCCTGTACGGCTGGGTGCCTCTAGCCGCCGCCCTGCTCGCTTGGGACTATTTTGTCTGGAAAGAGGCCCGGCCGAAGGTCAAGGGCTGGTTCACGCGCAAACTTTTGACGTTCTCGCTGGCCGCTGGCGTAGCTCCGCTGCTTCCCTGGTGGATTCCCGCAGGCCAGCCACCCGCGCAATTCTTCGCTATGATCGGCCGGCACCAGGGCGTGCCCATCCTGCTGGCCTGGGGCGTGGTAACGGTTGTCACCATTGTTCTCTGCATTGATCCCGAATCCCGCGACTACTTGCTGGGCCACGGTAGAACCTTGAGCGTCGTTAGCACCGGAATGCTCTTGCTGGTCCTCACCATGACCGTGATCGGCTGGTCCCTGACCTACTGATCCAGCATTCGCCTATCACCACGCTCGAAACTCCTGTCACCCTTTTCGTCGTAGTTCTCCTAAGGCTGCGTCGCCCGATCGATGAAGCTGGCGATCTGATTGTGCAGGCTGACGCGGTCCTGGTCATGCAGGTACATCATATGGCCTGCGTTGTAATAATCCTCCTTGATGTTTTTCTGCAGCGCGTCGGGAAGCCCCAAGTGCTCCATGGTAAATTCCGTGGCGAAAAACGGCGTAGCCAGGTCGAAATAGCCATTTTCGACCTGCACTAGCAAGCGTGGATTGGTAATCATCGCTTGGGCGAGATCCTGGTCAACGTTTGGCGCGCCAGGGAAAAAACCGCCGCGGTCCGCTTTCCTTGCGGACCCAGTTCCAGCTGCCGCCACCTGCCCCGCTGGTGTTGTGATAAACCTTATCCTTTCCGAATCTCAATTCGTCGTGATTGTAGGAATTGATCAACGCCGTGAACGCACCTCCCACGGCGGGTCCTTCGGGGTCTCCTTGTGCGTTTTCCTCGAGCAGATCGTAGGTATAGCCGGTGAAGCGCGCGTCAATGCGGCCGGTGGTCAGGCGAGAGCTGCGCTGCAATTCCGCGCGGAATTGGCTGAGATTGACTCGAAGGTCGGCCTTGATCAGATAGTCTTCGCTCAGGCCGGTGAAGTAGGAAACCTTTTTTGCAACCGAAGCTTTCTCTCCGGCGGAGAGCTGCCCGCCCTTGAAGAGCGCGGACGCGTAATCGCCCTGCGCGTATTTGCGCGCTTCTTCAACGAATCCCGGGAGATCGGCGGGGCGATCTTTTAGGAGTTTGTGGTACCAGGCCGTGGCCGCATAACTCGGCAGATAAAAAATGAACGGCCGGTCATCTCCCGGCGCGAAGGTCAGTGAAGAAAGATCGAGAACGGAGGAAATCAGCACGATGCCGTTCAAGTGTACGGTGTCTCGCGATTGCAGGTAATTGCCCAGCGCCGCCGAGCGGAACGTGCCGTAACTTTCGCCGATTAGGAATTTAGGCGAGTTCCAGCGGTCGTTGCGGCTCAAATAGGTGACAATGAATTGCGCGAACGCTTCCACGTCCTCGTCAATACCGTAAAAATCCTTGTTCTCTGCTTTGCAGATGGCGTGGCTGTACCCCGTGCCCATCGCGTCAATGAAAACCAGGTCCGTTTTGTCCAGCAAGGTTTCCGGGTTGTCCATGAGTTTGTAAGGCGCGGGGGGCGTGAAGGTGCCGTCAAGAGTGTGCGCCCTCCGCGGCCCGAACGCGCCCATGTGCAGCCACATCGTGGCTGAACCCGGTCCACCGTTGTAGAGGAACGCCACCGGGCGCGTGCTCAAGTCCTTCACATCGCTGCGCGTGTAAGCTGCGGAATACATCAATCCTGTGGATTCGCCTTTTTCGTTCTTGAGCAGCGTCGTGCTGGCAGTCGCTTTGTAAGGAATCGTTTGGCCGCCCATCTTGATGCTGTGCTCGGTTACCGATGACTCTTCTTTCGACGTGGCCGCGTCGCACTTATCGGGGGACTTTGCTTCCGGCGCTTTCGCTTCTCTTTCCTGCCCCCGGGCAATGGGCAGCGTGGCCTGCGCGAACCACAAACAAATTCCTGCTGCATAAAGATACCGGCTTTTTTTCATGCGCTTGCTCCCCCTTCTCGAACTCTGTCTGGCTCTGTTCGCCAGCGCGCGATTTTATGTCCCTCGGCAAAATGCGTCAAAGGAGGCACCCGCAGCCAAGCGAAATTTGAGGAGCCGCAAGCCGATCAGCGCCGTTTCTTGCTTTCATTCTGCGCGATACGCGCCTTAACTAGCTTTTTCACAAGAGCAGCCGGCAGAGGCCTGTCTACCGGGAATTGGATGGTCCCTTTGGACGTGGTGTAGCCCTTAAGCTCTTTCTTGAACGCTTCAATAACCGAGGCAGTGGGGAACAAACTGCAATGGTTGGAGAAGGCGGCGAACCACACCAGCACTCCGTTGTGCTTGAACGCAGGCATCCCATAGCTGATAACCTCAGTGGCTCCACGCGGCACAACAGATCGAATCACAGCGCGCATCTTGTTCAAGGTGCTGCGAGCTGGCTCAGGGATCTTTGCGATGTATTCGTCTGTATTTTTGGGAACGGCGCTGCCTTTCTTCATACGGGAAATCCTCCAAGCGCCTTCGTTTCTAGTTATGCCCAAGACTCGATGCGGCCGTACGGCGCCGGGGTACGCGCCTCGGCGTCAGGCATCGGCGCGTGTGCGCAGTTGCATCACCCGGAGTCTGCCGCCGGCCCAGGCTTGCGGAATCGCCAGAACGATGAGCGCGAGTGGATACCAGTGAGGCCCGAACGCGGGCCCTTTGTTCCACGTCGCGACGGCGCCCGCAATGCTCACCACAAGGCCGAGGAAGCCGCCCACCAACGCGTGCGTCATAGGCCTATCGGGCGCGAGCCGCGCCATGATGTAGCTGCCCAGGACTCCATAGAAGGTGCGATAGGCCGTCGCCAACAGTAGCGCCCCGTCGAAGCCCACCATCGACGCGCCCCAGGGTGGGAAGACACCGACAATGTGCAAGATCTCGTCGGTGCTGAGGGTGATAGCGATTCCCACCACCATGCCAACCAGTACGGCGATGATGCTGCGGCCAATACGGCGTGGAGGATTCGTATCGCTCATGAAGGGCTCGCTCCTTTCTCTTTAGCGGAAGTCCCATGGGATGCCAGCAACTCTTCGAGGCGGTCGTAGCTCACCGCCGCTCCGCTTTCCATGCCGGACTTGAGGACCGCGTCACGCGTTTCGCGCGACCCCACAGGGCCCACGAAGATTCGCTGTCAAAGATAGTGATTTAAGGGAGTTTAGGCGAGAAGTCCGTCATCACCATAAACGTGGAATCAACCTTCTCGACGAGTTTTCCGTTGGTTTCGGACTTGTCCTTTACGCCTTGCCATTCCGGATCAGCGCCAAACGCTTTCCAGTTGGCGGTCGCAGCTTCGCGGCTCGGATGCGCCAGGATGTACACGAGCGTCTTGTCCTTGAGCGGATCATCCGTGGGCGTCCAATAGGCAACGTTTCTTATTCCGTGCTTCTCGAACAGCTTCGTCGTGTGTTCGCGGAAACGCCGAAGAAGGTCGTCGAGCTTGCCCTCATAAGCGTGGTACACGCGAAGCTCGTAGACCGTTGTGGTGGATGTCGCAGAGCCAGGCTTGTCTTGAGCCGAAGCAAGCCATTCCGCAGCGGGAAGCAACGTTATTGCGGGAAGCGATTGAAGCAAGGTTCGTCTTTTCATGGCGGCAATTCTACCAGAAGTTTCTTTCCGCAACGCGCAGAATTGGCATGCGAATCGGATGGATTCGGTGCTGTCCCTGAGAAAATTCAGTATGAATGGCGGTTGGAACCGAGAATCATCGTGAATGGACGCCCGCGACGACATCCTCAGAAGCAGTCTAAGGGGATGCCATCGCGGGCTTATTCTCCCTTACTCTATCCGCATAAAAGTTATGACCGCGTGCCGCGGTCCGTCTGTTCAAAATTGCACACCCACGAACGAGGACAACCGAACAGCGGCGTGGTTGTACTACCAAGGGCCGGACGAGTGGTATAAGAGAGGTGCGCAAAGGAGGCGGGTATGCGCGCGGATCAAGTCGATGTTTCCTGGGACCCAGGCAAGGCCAAGTGGCTGATTCGAATTGTAAACGGCGAAGAAGTAATTCGGCGGTATTGTAGTCTGCCAAAGAACGCGGACGAAAAGGCGGTCGCCGCCGCCGCGCAGAAAACCGTACAAGATGAGGGCTACGAAGCCGATGCCGCCTTAGTGAGTGTCCGCCGCTAGTGTCGGAGAGGCGCGCCCGCGCGGCGCAGGTGACGCCCTTTTAGACATTCATGACTAAGCTTGCGTCAACTGTCCTATCGGTCAGGATACTCCCACGAGACACTTTGGCTCAGAAGCCTTGCGGACGTAATGCATTGGAGTTTCAATGGAATTACTATGAGAAACTCCAAAATGCCCGCCCTTTTGGCACTTTTGCTGACCTGCTCCTTCGCTGGACCCTCGTCTGGCCAGCAACCGGATCGCGTTTTCAACTGGCAGCCCGGAAATCAGGAAGATGTGCGGCTGGACCCCGGGAACTATCACGCCGGGCAGACGTATCATGCGAGCGGAGACGGCGGCAACATGC